>MDTB01223311.1_pt1 | contig 574644 bp, 543 predicted proteins | sample 811161 | NCBI WGS metagenome assembly MDTB01 (sample SAMN05326650, study PRJNA326480) | marine metagenome | isolation source: seawater | place: Mediterranean Sea | collected 2009
CGGACGCAATGAGATAGGCGGTGCGTGCCTCGTCACCCTCATGGAAGATATAGGTCTCGGCCGGGATTACCCGTCGATCGAGAATTTTGCTCATCTGTTCTATCTCACTTTTTGTTTAGGACGATCACGTCACCCTGTTCACCGCAAATGGCATGCCTCAGATGCATGCCAAGCACCTTCTGCTCACCATAGCGTGCGACATAATCCCGAACCATTTTTTCTGCATCACAGACATTGCTGTGACAGGTCTCAAGACATTGGCTGAACAGGGCGAGCTCTTCGGGATCGACATCCTCGCCCAGCGCCTCGAATACTTCCAGACCATCACTTTTGCCGACAAGCTGGAATTTGCCTAGTGAGCGCCATTTCTGGTTCGATTGCGCCTGAGCCACAGTTTCGGCCGAGGCCAGCATGCGTGTACCAAGCTGTTTGTTCAGACTTTCGATCCGGGCTGTCGTGTTCACCACATCGCCAAGCGCGGTATATTTCTGACGACCGGCACCACCGACATTACCGGCGATCACCCGACCACTGTGCAGACCGATACGGGTGCGGCCCCACTTGATGCCCTCGGCGGCAAGTTCCGCCTCAAGCGCCTCGGTCCGCGCAATCAATCGCAGGGCACAGCTGATGCCCATGTCCCGGTGTTCGGTCCACTCGATCGGCGCGCCGAATATCGCAAAGATACCGTCACCGATGAAATCGACCACCACACCGTTACAAAGCTCGATTTCTTCCAATACAGCTTCAAAATACCGGTTGATCAGACCGATCATCTGCTTGGATGATGTCTGTTCCGAGATTGTGGTGAAACCCTCGATATCGGTGAAGATTGCCGTAATCTCCAGTTCCTGTCCGCCGAGATCGATTGCCACCGACCCCTCCTCAAGCGCGGAGGCAAGTGCTTGCGGGATATAGCGGCCAAAGGTCGAGCGTATCTCCTCGCCCTTGATCAGACCGCTCATCATCCGGTTCAGGGTCCTCTGCGTGTCATCAATTTCCCGCAGCCAATGCCCCTTAAGCGGTTGGTATTTATCGAGATCATCAAGGGAAATATCGGCAACCACTTCGCCCAACTCCTCAATCGGTCGGGCAATAGATCGGGAAATATAGATCGTCAAAAATATTGTAACAATAATTATTAAAATAGAAATCATGACAATTCTCAATGTATTGTCATAGACAAAGCCCATAGCAGATAATTTTACCGGAACTATATAAACAAGATCAATGTCCAGACCCTCAATAATATCAACCCTGGACGCAAAATAAAAAAACTCCTCGAATTTATTTGAGTTTTCAACCTGCATATCCAAAATGCCAGAACTATCCAATCTGTCCTGATGCAGATAGACTTCCTTTATATTATTGACCAAGGCCTCCTGATTTTCCTCAACTGACAAGAAAACATCTTCCTTGCCATGAATGACCATCAGCAGGTTACCGGCAACCTGCTCCGAAATTTCCAGCAAACGATCCTTGATATCATCAATATTGAAATCAACTGTCATCGCGCCAACCCATGTTGGCGGACTACCCGACACTATTGCTTTAACAGCTGTAATACCCAGCCCACCTTCACGGAAACTGTACGGCTTGCTCCATGAGACACCGGGCATCAGATAAGCCTGATAAAACCATTCACGATTACGTGGGTCAAAACGATCCTTAACAGGCGCATCGACCAGCGTCAGCGAGCCATCCCGCTCAAATCGCCACTCCTGGGTAATGCCATCAGCCCGATCAGGGATAGAATTGTTGATGATGACATCATCACCCCGGCGCGTTGCACCAACAAATGCACCCTCAGCCCGTGTTCCCAAGCTGATCCATGACAGAAATGGAGCCGTTTCCAGCTCTGCGGCAAAGAGCACTGAAACCGCGTCAAAATCAGTGTGATCCACTGATCCGATTTGAAAATTTCTGGCGAACTTGTTCAGTATGAGCGGTGCGGCACCGAAGGTTTCATGCAGTTTCAGTCTGGCGGCGCCGAATATCGTCTCGGCCTCCCGCTCCTGCACAGCCCGAGCGAGATCAATATTGTTCTTCGTCCAAAGAAAATTGACGATAGCCAAGGAGCCAATAATCAACGCCATGATTACGGTCAGAATAGCGGGACGTATTGCTATCCGGCGCGCCTTGAGCCGTGCCCAAAAATCCGACATATCTCTTTATGCCCTAAAACCGCACGCACAGGCGGACCATTTACTGATGCATAAAGTTACATCAGAAATTACTAATGCCGCAATCTAAGAGTTTGAAAACAGCTAAGATTTTGTATCGACTGGTGATTGTTTGTAACCACGCAAACGAGAAACCAGCGCCATTACAACACCGACAACCGGAATAATCACCGCACCGACCAGCAAACCGAAGAGGCCATCGAGTGTCGCCGTCACCGCCCAGCTCAATGCCGCCTCAATCACCGGAACCGCATGCCCGGCAGCATGGGCAAGGTCATGGATCGTATGACCGATGATATCGAGACCGAGCACTTCCAGCCCGTGAATGATGATCGAACCGCCGACCCAGAGCATGGCGGCGGTACCGATGATGGTCAGCGCCTTCATGAAACCCGGCATGCCCTTGACCAGACCGAGGCCGAATTTCCGGGTCACCGCCAGACGACCGATCTGGCTCAGCTTCAGTCCAATGTCGTCGGCTTTCACCAGCAGCGCGACAGTGCCATAGACCAGCGCGGTAATGCCGACCGCCACCACGGCCAGAATGATTCCGCGCAGCCAGATATTCTCGCTCTCGATGGCGGAGAGAGCGATCACCATGATTTCCGCCGACAGGATGAAATCGGTCTTGATCGCATTGCTGACCCGGCGCTTTTCCAGATGGGCGGCATCCAGCGTCTTCGGCTTCTCATGCTCCTCATGATGCGGCAGGAAGACATGTAACACCTTCTCCGCGCCCTCAAAGCACAGGTAACAGCCACCGAGCATCAGCAGCGGCGTCAGCACCCATGGCGCAAAAGCGCTGAGCAGCATGGCCAGCGGCAGCAGGATCACCAGCTTGTTGATGATCGAGCCACGGGCAATGGCCATGACAATCGGCAATTCGCGCGCGGCGGGCAGACCGTGAACATATTTCGGCGTCACCGCCGCATCATCGACGACGACACCAACGGTTTTGGAACTGACCTTGGCGGCGTGGCCGACCACGTCATCAACCTGGGTTGCCGCCACCTTGGTAAGCGCCGCAACATCATCGAGAAGCGCCAGTAAACCGCTCATTTACGTACTATCCCGGGATCATATGCCTCCGCGACTGCCTGCTGCGACAAAAGCAACAATCGGCAAAAAATGCGAGGCCCGTAATTTTATTACACGATGCAGGAGATTATATAGCAAAGCATGACAAATCAAACTGACATACAGGCCGAACCCGCCCACACCTCAAGCTGTTGCCACAGCAGCAAGCCGCTACCGGAAAATCCCGGAACATGGGCCCGCATCCGGCGTGTCGACTGGATGCTCTGGATCAGCCTGATTGTCGTGACCATCGGCTATGTCTGGTATCTGGCAGCACCGATGACCATGGGCGCGGACAGCGCCGCGCATCACTTCACCCACGGCGTCTATGAGCTGATGAACACCATGTGGTGGGGGCTGTTGCTCGGCGTGGTGTTTGTCGGCCTCATGGACCGGGTACCGCGGGAAATCGTCATTCAGGCGCTGAGTGGTCGCCACAAGGCCTCGGGCATCGTCAAGGCGACCATTGCCGGGCTGCTGTTCGATCTGTGCAGCCATGGCATCCTGATGGTCGGCATGAAGCTCTATGAGCGTGGTGCCACCATCGGTCAGACCTTTGCCTTCCTGCTGGCCAGCCCGTGGAACTCGATCTCGCTGACCATCATTCTGGTGGCGCTGATCGGCTGGAAACTGACCCTGCTGTTCATCGTCCTGTCCGCCGTGATCGGCATTATCACCGGGCTGGTTGCCGACGGCATGGTCGATCGCGGCGTCCTTCCCGACAACCCAAGCCGTGAAGGCATTACCGAACCGACCACCAGCCTCGCCGTCGCAGTGCGGGAATGGCTCGGCAAGCTGCAACCAAGCGGCAGCGGTGCCCTCGACATCCTGAAAGATGGCATCAAGGGATCGCAGATGGTCGTACGCTGGATATTGTTCGGTGTGGTGCTGGCCAGTCTGGTCCGTGCCTTCGTGCCCGCCGACATGTTCTCAAACTGGTTCGGTCCAGGCCTGCTCGGCCTGTTCATGACCGTGATCGTGGCCACCGTGGTCGAGGTCTGTTCCGAAGGCTCGGCCCCGATTGCCGCCGACATTATCAACCGCGCCGCCGCGCCGGGTAACGGCTTCACCTTCCTGATGGCGGGTGTGGCAACCGATTATACCGAGATCATGAGCCTGAAGGATACGACCGGACGCTGGGTTCTCGCCCTCGCCCTGCCGCTGATTTCACTGCCCCAGACATTGCTGGTGGCAGCGCTGATCAACCACCTTTACGTGTAGGCATCACCACAATCGGGTCAGGCCCGGCATTGGCAGCCTTGGACGGATGAGCCTTGCCGGTCTCGACGTGATAGGCAGCGCCGTGCATCTGCTTTGACGTGCGGATCACGAAATTCGGCTGCTCCTCACCACGATTGGCCTCATAGCGCGGGGCAACCGGCAGAACCCGTGGCGGGAACACGGACATGGTGCCCTCACGCATGGTGCGCATCGCCTTCAGGAAGTTGCGGTCGGTGGCATCCCGATGCTCGACCATCTGGGCCGTGCGCATGCCCAGCGCATTGGCCGGGGCAATATCCTTGCGGTCATTATCGGCAATGCGCAGGGTCGCCTCGGGCTTCGCATTTTCCTGCGCCAGCACGAATTCAAGCTGCTCACGCGGGTCAAGCTCCGGCGGCAGGCTGGTCATGGGCTCGCTCAGATCACCGGCGGCCAGCGTGTCGTTCAGCGACATGCCGTTGGCAGCACCGGTTTCAATGGCCGGGTCCTGCTCGATGTCCTGTGCGGCATAGGTGCGGTCGGCGAGACCGGCAAGACCGGAACCGGTGATCACAAAACGGGCGGCAGATTCCGGCAGGCTGGTCATGAACACGACTTTGCGGCCCTGATCCTTCAGCCGTTTGACGAAATCGACAGTGTCGCGATCGGCATGGATGTGCTCGAGGAACTTCTGAAACGTGCGCTGACGCAGCGGCGCGAACTGCTCAACCAGATCACCGGTGGGGAATTTTTCCCGCAGACCGGGATGCTGGTTGAGGCCATAGGGGAGAGCCAGAAATTCCTGATTGCGCAGGGTGCGGAGACCATCGGCGACCTCATCGATGCTGAGGCGGCTTTCCTTGGCCAGTCCTTCATAGAAGGTACGGGTTGCACGGGTATAGGCGCGACCGGTGGCAACCAGGGTATCACCGAGATCGATGACCACCGTATCAATGCCATTCAGGGCTTCGGCGTTGAACGGCTCGGCCTCGACACTGGTATTGCGTTCTCTTCTTTTCTTCGCGCTCATGATGTACCCCCGGTTGAGCAATCACCCGACAGGCGACCACTGCTTTCATGTAGTGCATGTACTGGTAAGTACGCTGCTTTCATGAAAGCTCGGATAGCTGGTGTGTAGGACTGCCATGCAGGATCTGCATGCGTTTTGAAAAACATTCAAAATGCATGCCATAAGCGTCTGAAACTTATAAAAGTTAGGAAAGTTCCGGTTTTTCGGCGAGAACTATCCGGGGAATGCCCTCACGCGCCACCGCATCGAGGAAACGCTCGGTAATTGTTGCCTGCAGATTCTCAACCACATGGGTCGGACAGAACAGCAGGATATGAAACTGCAGCTTACCGAGATCAGTCGTCGTGATTGTCACTTCCGGATCCGGCCCCGGCAAATCCACCGCCAGTTTGCGCTCTATCAACGCATTATATCGGCTGGCCACATCGTGATAGCGTGAACAAAGCTCAGCCGCCTGGGTCAGCAGAAATTCCCGCGCCGCCGCAATATCCAGCCCCGGCTCAACCGTGATCCGGAAGCGATGAACTGCATAGTTCTTGCCGAATGTTTCATTGATCACCTGATGGGTGACGTACCAGGCATTCGGAATGATTGTTGTGCGCCCGGTATAGTCGCGGCCAAATTCGCGCTCATCGAGTTCCAGCAAGGTCGTGGTCAGCGGCGTGAAATCCACCACCTCACCGCGCACGCCATTTACCTCGATCCAGTCACCGACACTGAAACTGCGACTGCCGGTCCGGACAAGAAAACCAGCCAGACAGATCAGCAGCTCCTTGGTCGCGATCACAACCGCAACGATCACAGCAGTCAGCGACAGGGCCGCATTCTGAATCTGGGTAAGCCAGATCAGGCCGATACCGACCACAAAAAATACATGGCTTGCCGTACGCACATAAAACAGCCGCTGGCGCTGGGCATCACTCAGCAACGCGCTGTCCCGACGCACCCATCTGGTCAGTCCCCAGCGCATTGCCAGAATGCCAGCGACAAGCACAAGCGTCAGCACAAGCCGTATCATCACAGGTTCATCAAACATGGAAACCCTTGGTCAAATTCGCATGGTAACAGAATGATAACGGCGGATCAGACCGGATTGAGACGCGCGAGGAACCAGTTGAGCAACCGCTCCCACATGGCATCCTTCATCACCAGACCCTCGATATGATGATCCATGTTCGGGTTGTCGTTGATCTCGATGATAAACACACCGTGCTCGTTCTGCTTGAGATCGACACCATAGAGACCGCTGCCGATCAGGCTTGCCGCCTTGACCGCAACATCAACCACATCTGACGGGGCCTGATCAACCGCTACACAGTCAAAACCACCCTCGATTGCCCGACCATCCGCCTCATGCTTGACGATCTGCCAGTGCGCTTTCGCCATCATGTATTTACAAACAAACAGCGGTTCGCCGTCTAGCACCCCGACCCGCCAGTCGTAATCTGTCGGCATGAACTCCTGCAGCAGGATCAGGTCGGTTTCCTTGAACAGCTCCGCCGCCCGGCGTTTCAGATCATCCCGGTCCCTGACCTTGTGCACCCCGCGTGAGAATGACCCGTCGGGGATTTTCACCACCATCGGATAATCGAGCACCTGCTCGGCTTTCACCAGATCGTCACGCTCACCCAGCACCAGCGATTTCGGCATCGGCAGGTTGTTGGATTCCAGCAATTCCTTCAGATACACCTTGTTGGTACAGCGGATCATCGACATCGTGTCGTCGATCACCGGCATGCCCTCCTGCTCGGCCCGCCGGGCAAAGCGATAGGTGTGATTGTCGATCGAGGTGGTCTCGCGGATCCACAAGCCGTCAAATTCCGCCAGCCGGTCGAGATCATTGGCGCCGATCGGCTCAATCTCGATACCCATCTTCGCCCCGACCTTGGCCAGCTTCTGCAGTGACTTGGCCGTGGTCGGTGGCATTGCCTCCTTCGGATTATGCAGCACGGCAAGGCTGTAACGCAGGGTCGAGCGCGCCTTTTGGTCCGCCCAGCGGCGTTTGGTATGCTCCTGCAGCGCTGCCAGAAACGCGGTGCGCTGCCCATCGGACAGGCGATTGATCGCAACCGGCTTGATCTTGTCGATCGTATTGTCGGCAAGATTGATCCGCACCTGCATAATCGGCGTGCGGAACCAGTCGAACAGCAAGCGGCCAAAGCGCTCGAAGCCCGGCTCATCGACCTTGCCGAAACAGACCGTGAGCTGCTCCGGGCCGTTATTGCCCGACTTCTCCAGCACCTTTTTCAGCATCGCCTCAAGCTCGGGCAGGGCCGTGGAATACAGCCCCTTGCGCGACAGCTCGAGCATGGTCTGCACCACCGGTACAACCCGGTGACCACGCGCCTCCGCCAGCAACGAGGCATAGTATCCGGCACTCTGGTAATTATAGGACCGGGCCAGATTGATGATGTTCGGACGCAGGTTGTCACCACCGTCATTGAACAGCTGCGGGTTGGCGAGGTAGTCCCGCACCGACATCACTTTATGGGGGGTATCGCCCTGCGCCAGATCACGCGCATGGTCTACAAGGATAAGCCAGCCACTCACTGCCTGTTTTACGCTTTCTTCTGATGCTCTGAACCGGCAGCCTCAACGATCAGGGCGGCACGGAAATTGTTTCGCCCATATCGTGTCAAACGGTCGTATTCGTCAAATGGTATTGGCAGGGCAGCCCCATGAAAAATATCCTCGGGCAACTCCTTCAATTCGATCCATGGATCATGGATATAAAAACGGTCGTCATCATGGCCATAAACCGTGACCCAGTGCGGCACCGCCGTGCCGGTCAGCCGGTAGTGACTGAGCAGCACAACCGCAACGGCACCGCGATCCAGTGCCTCGATCAGCTCCTGCCGACCGAGGGCGGTATCCGAAACCGCAACACCGAGTTCCTCAGCCGCCCTGGCATAATCCGCCTGCACCAGCATCATGACCGCACGCTTGGCATCGCTGCGGACACTGTCGAGGAAATGCGGCCCCGGTTCGCTCCGATGCACCGCCACCCGGAACCCGCGCCGGGCCATGACATTGGCGAGACCGAGCGGTTCGCACCCGCCGAGACCGCGCAACATGTAGATAGTCGTCGCCTCACGCCAGAGCGCCAGTTCCGATGTCCGGTCCAGTGATACCGTCTGGTCGAGACCGTTCATCGCCATCATCACCGCCGCCGGGCCACAGGTGAAATCCGTGGTCTGGGCATAATAGGTCAGCCGGCGCAGATCAGCGGGCGGCTCACCGCTCAGCCATTTCTGGAACCGGAAAGCAGTCGCGCCATCCTCGTAATAATCCTTGATCCGCCCGAACTCGCGGTACTCCAGCCGCCGGTAGAAATCCTGCGCCTTCGGATTGTCCTCACGCACCTCAAGCCGCAAGACACTGGCCGCGCGCTCATAGGCGGCGTCTTCTGCCGCTGCCATCAGACCGGCACCCAGCCCCATACCACGCACGGCAGCCGTGACCGCGAGCGAATACAGTCGCGCGACACTGGTGCCCCGGCGATAGAGGATCAGCGCATAGCCCGCGAGCGCACCCGCATGGTCGATCACCAGCAGGTCATCGCTGTCGCTTTTTAAAAACTGTCGAAAACTGCGCCGGGAAATAAGATCGGTCTCGAAACACTCGGCTTCGATCCGGCACAGGGCATCGAGATCATCAATGGTCGCAGCCCTGATCACAGGCCCAGCCTCAATCACTGGCCCTGCCTGAACGGCAGCCTCGGCACGCTTTGGAAACCCGGACATTGTCTTTGAAAAATCCAGAGGAAACACACATATAGCCCCATTATACAGTGGTTTCCGGCCGGCGCATAATGCTGCTGCAACAGGGGTCATCAGCATGTTTTGCATGTGTCGCGGAATGTGCTATTGCGGGCCATATGCACTGGCTGCCGACCAACCATGCAGAAGCGATGATTGTTAAATTCGCAGCAGAAACTTGCTTTCCTGCGCCTGACATGGTTAAAACCGCGCCCAGTTGCCGCTCGCCGCGCCGATGAAGGTTTGTTGTAACCAAGTCGAAGAGGCGCTGAGCGGGCTGAAAACAAAGCATTCAACACATATCGACCATAGTTAAGGATCGACGGAAAATCATGGCCGTTAAAATTCGTCTAGCGCGCGGTGGCGCCAAAAAACGCCCGTTTTACTCAATCGTAGTGGCTGACATCCGTTCACCACGTGACGGTAAGTTCATTGAGAAAATCGGCACCTTCAATCCGCTTCTGTCGGATGATCACCCTGAGAAACTGGTTCTCAAGGAAGATCGTGCGAAACATTGGATCGGCACCGGCGCCAAGCCAACCGATCGTGTTGCCAAGCTGATGGCCAAACTCGGCCTCGTTGACTCACCGAAGATCAATGAGCAGCCCAAGAAGTCTGCCCCGAAAGCGAAAGCCCAGGAGCGTCTGAAAGAGAAAGCCGAGAAAGAAGCCGCTGCCAAGGAAGCTGCAGAAGCTGCTGCTGCCGAGGCTGCTGAAGCTGAAACCGCTGCTGCTGAAGAGCCAGCCGCAGAAGAAGCACCAGCTGAAGAGGCTCCTGCCGAGGAAGCTGCTGAAGAAGAGAAAGCGTAACCACGCTTCTCCTCTGATACAGGCTGTATCGCTATGGTTGACGATCAGGACCGGCTGGATGATGGCCGCCTGCGGATCGCCAGAATTGTTGGGGTGCACGGGCTCAAAGGGGCCGTGCGCCTCAAGCTTTTTCTGGATGACCCGGCGAGCCTGTATGATTTCGGCGACATTACCGACCGCGATGGCGTTGCCTATGACATCAGCCTCGGGCACCAGCAGAAGGGCCACTGGGTTGCGATGATCGAGGGCGTCACAGACCGTGATGCCGCAGCAGCACTCAACCAGACCGATCTCTATATCAGCGGCGATGCCCGTCCCGATCTGGATGAGGACGAGTTCTACGCTGCCGATCTGATCGGCATGACCGCTGTGACATCCGCCGGGACTGTGTTGGGTACCATTGCCAGCCTTGATGATTATGGCGCGGGACCGCTGATCGAAATCGACCTCAAGGCCGGTGGTGCACCGCTGGTGGTGCCATTCACACAGGCCGTGGTGCCAGTGATTGATACGGAGCAGCGGCGGCTGACGGTCGATCCACCGCCCGGTTATCTCGATGATCCGGGCGCACCCGATACTGGACCGGAAGGCGAAGGCAGCCATGAGTGAACAGCAGGACAAGCCACTGACACCATGGAATGTTACGGTTCTGACCCTGTTTCCGGAGATGTTTCCGGGACCGGTTGGACATTCCTTGGCCGGCAGGGCACTTAATACTGGACGTTGGGCGCTGAAACCGGTAGATATCCGCGCCTACGCGGAAGACAAACATGCAACCGTCGACGACCCGCCCTATGGCGGTGGCGCCGGAATGGTTCTGAAACCTGATGTTGTCGACCGCGCAGTAGCTGACAGCGGACCACATCACCGGCTGATCTACATGTCCCCGCGGGGGCGGTTGCTGGATCAGGAACTGGCGGTGGAGTTGGCGGAAGGCCCCGGTGCCACCATCCTGTGTGGTCGTTATGAAGGGGTTGACCAGCGCGTCCTCGATGCCAACGGTTTCGAGGAAGTATCGGTCGGCGATTACATCGTCTCCGGCGGTGAGATCGCGGCACTGGTCCTGATCGACGCTGTTGTCAGATTGCTGCCTAGTGTCATCGGCAATGCCGAAACACATGGCGAAGAGAGTTTTACCGGCGGGTTGCTTGAATACCCGCACTTTACCCGGCCACCGGTCTGGACCGATCGGCAGGGTATAACCCGGGAAGTCCCGGCAGTGTTGACCTCCGGCCATCATGCCGAAGTTAAACGCTGGCGTCTTTCCGAGGCTGAGGCTATAACGCGCGCAAGACGGCCCGATTTATGGGCAGCCTACAAGGGCGCAACGGATTTGGATTGAAGTAAACGGCCGGAACCAGTGGTTGAGATAACGGACTGGGACGGTTTGGGAAGGATGAAGAAAATGAACGTCATTCAGAAGATTGAAGCAGCAGAAGTCGAGCGTCTGACCGCTGAGCGTACAGTACCGGACTTCGATCCCGGCGATACCGTCCGCGTCAACGTTAAGGTTGTCGAGGGCACCCGTGAGCGTGTGCAGGCCTATGAAGGTGTCTGCATCGCGAAAAAGGGCCAGGGCATCAACGCCTCTTTCACCGTGCGCAAGATTTCCTACGGCGAAGGCGTCGAGCGGGTATTCCCACTCTACTCACCACGTCTTGCCTCTATCGAGGTGATCCGTCGCGGTGATGTGCGTCGTGCGAAACTCTACTACCTGCGCGACCGTCGCGGTAAATCTGCCCGGATCTCCGAGCGTACCACCGGCCACGGCATCGAGCAGCGCGTCAGCAAAAAAGCCAAGAAGGCCGCTAACGCCGAAGGTTAACAGCCACAGGCTGATCTCAGTTTTTAAAAGGGCTGCACCTTACCGGTGCGGCCCTTTTTCTATCCTGCATCCTTCTTCACAAAACCGCTGACCTTGCCGCCAAGCTTGACCAGTGCCTTCAGCACCGGTTTGGGCAGGCGTTTTACCTGGTCGTACCAGCTCGCCATCTGGCCGAGCAGGGTGTCGAGGCCGCGCAGGCGCTGGAGCACCTGTTTGTCGGCCTTGCCCTCGGCCTCGATTTCGGCGACGGCGGATTGCAGCATGGCCATGGCGGGGTCGATCTCGCGCTGTTTCCGCGCCTCGGACAGGCGCATCATCACTTCCCACGGATCGGTTTCGGCAGCGTAGAAGTCGCGCCGGTCGCCCTTCACCGGCTCCGGGCGGATCAGTTGGTAACTCAGCAGTTCCTTGATGCTGTTGCTGACATTGGAGCGCGCGAGGTTCAGGTCACCGGCGATCTGTTCCGCCGTCACCGGGTCGATCGCCAGAAACATATAGGCATGGATCTGGGCGACGGAGCGGTTGACGCCCCAGCGCGATCCCATCTCGCCCCATTGCAGGATAAATCGCTCGGTTGCCGGGGTCATATCGCCATGCCTTTCCATCACATATTTCTGTCTGAACAGAATTTAGAGCATGTTACGCACCAGCCCAAGTGTCATTCCAGCGCAAGCTGGAATCCCGGTGCATAAGGCGGACAGATTCCTGCTTTTGCAGGAATGACGGCACCGTTGGCTGGTTCATGGCTGCCGTGACCATGCAAACACTTGCAAAACCGGGCCGGGGAATGATTTAAAGTAGACCAATTCTAAAAACATCATCGACCGAGAGTTGAAGCCATGGGTCAGCCACGCACGCTGTATGAAAAAATCTGGGATTTGCACGTCGTCAACCAACAGGAAGACGGCACCTGCGTGCTCTATGTTGATCGGCACCTCGTCCATGAAGTGACCAGCCCGCAGGCTTTTGAAGGCCTGCGCATGACCAAGCGTCAGGTCCGCCGTCCGGATGCCACGCTCGCCGTGGTCGATCACAATATCCCGACCGAAAACCGTGCTGGCGGCATCAGTGACCCGGAGAGCAAGCTGCAGGTCGAAACCCTCGAGCAGAACACCAAAGAGTTCGGCATCCAGTATTTCGGCATCAATGACAAGCGGCAGGGCATCGTCCACATCATCGGGCCGGAGCAGGGCATGACCCAGCCGGGCATGACCATCGTCTGCGGTGACAGCCATACCTCAACCCATGGTGCCTTCGGCGCTTTGGCCTTCGGTATCGGCACGTCAGAGGTCGAGCACGTGCTCGCGACCCAGACCCTGCTGATGAAGAAATCCAAGAACATGCGCATCACCGTCGATGGCGAACTGCCGCTCGGTGTGACCGCCAAGGACATGATCCTCGCCATCATCGGCAAGATCGGCACTGCCGGTGGTACCGGCCATGTGATCGAATATGCCGGTGAGGCCGTGCGCAAGCTGTCCATGGAAGGTCGCATGACCATGTGCAACATGTCGATCGAGGGCGGTGCCCGTGCCGGTCTGATCGCGCCGGACGCGACCACCTTTGAGTATATGCGCGGTCGTCCGATGGCCCCGCAGGCCGAGCATTTCGACAAGGCTGTCGAATTCTGGAGCAGCCTGACCTCCGACGAGGGCGCCACCTATGACAAGGAAGTGGTGCTGAAGGCCGAGGATATTCCACCGACCATCACCTGGGGCACCAGCCCACAGGATACCGCGCCGATCACCGACCACGTGCCGAACCCGGATGATTTCGAGGCCGGTCGCCGTGATGCGGTCAAACGCTCCCTCGACTATATGGGCCTGACCGCTGGTACCAAGCTGACCGATATTCCGGTCGACAAGGTGTTCATCGGTTCCTGCACCAATGGCCGGATCGAGGATCTGCGCGCGGTTGCTGCCGTGGTCAAGGGCCGCAAGGTCGCCGAGAGCGTCTATGCCATGGTTGTGCCCGGCTCCGGTCTGGTCAAGGAACAGGCCGAGCGTGAGGGTCTGGACAAGATCCTGATCGAAGCCGGTTTCGACTGGCGTGAGCCCGGCTGCTCCATGTGCCTGGCCATGAATGCCGACAAGCTCGAGCCCGGCGAACGCTGCGCCTCCACCTCGAACCGCAATTTCGAAGGCCGTCAGGGCCGTGGTGGCCGCACCCATCTGATGAGCCCGGCCATGGCCGCCGCCGCCGCCATCACCGGCAAACTCACCGACATCCGTGACCTCGACGGCGCTCTCGAAAGCCTCACCCCCGAACACGCAGCGGCGTAGGCTGGTAACAACAAGACCGGATCGCTAAAATACCCGCCGACCATATGTCTGGCGGGTATTTTATTTGGGAAACCAGCCCTTTATGAAAACTGTATTCCGCATATCCATCGGCATCCTTGCCATTGCGACCATTGCCATAACACTCCATGCGGCGGGTTTGCTGAAACAAAGAACAATCACCCAGAATTCTGAAACAAGCATTCCACCTGCAAGCCAGACCAAAGGCAAGCCCTCCGGTTATGTTAACTGGGTTGATGATCAACCCTCACCGCTCATCAGGCTGACGACCGAACCGCAAGCTGTGTTTGAACTGGCCTTGTCCAATCAAGGCGATGCGGTGATCGGCTTGCAACCCGATGATGTCCAGCTTGAAACAGCGTCGTCGGACAGTTGGAAAATTCTGCCGGACAGCGCCTGTTTTTCTGTACAGCTGGCACCGGATGATAGCTGCACAGTCCGGATATCTTTCCAGCCAACAGCTGATGGTCGCCATCATGCCAGCATAAGACTGCCTGCCTATCCCTTCCCGAGAGGCAATTTCTGGGGCTATGCCGCAAAGGAACTGAGAGGCTACAGCAGTTACCATGGCAGCCGAATGCCCGCAGGGGTTGAAGCATTAGGCGCACCCTGCCCTGCCGACGGCGCAGCGGGGGAATATATCTTCGGCCTGAACCGGGACCGCCAATCAGGACCGGAGGCATTCAGGCTGGTGAGCTTTTCCTGTCCCGCATGGAAAGCATTTCGCGAGACGGATCGCATCTGCTCCGAAAGCCCGAAGGCACAGACATCGGATGGCATAACAAAAACTTATACGGCACCGGCGCAGTCTGGCCCCTGGAGCCACAAAATGGATGGCAATCTGCCCCCTTCAGCGGTGCTCAACTGCAGGAACGGTCTTGTTGAGTGGGCTGCACAAGCCCAATGGTAAGGGGCAGCATCAAGAATCCAATAAGGCCCGGCCCCTGACAACTTAGGCCATCAACCGGTTTGGTACAGAGGGTGCCGGTGTTGATGGGGTGGGGCGCTGGCGTTTTGCCCGCCAACCGGCGAGACGTTCGGGGTTGGCTATTGCTGTTGGAGCGCCGGATACCGCGTGGTCGGCGAGGGTGTTCATGGCAGCCTGATCGCGGATGCCGGCGGTGGCGAGCACATGGGATATGTCCTTACCGCCATTAGCACCCATGAGGTCGGCTGTTACCGCCCGGCGCTGATCCGGTGGCATGCCGGTCATGGTATCGGCCAGCCCCTTGCCGAGGAAATATTCGGTCGGGCGGCCATGCACCGTCTTCTTCGGATCACCCGCCGCCAAGCGCGCCTTGAAATCATGGCGATGGCGATCGTCATCGGCCTGCGCCAGACCCTTCGCCGCCGCCGCCAGTGCCGGGTCAGCCCCCTGTCGCTGCAAATGGTTCAACACCAGATGCTGCACGGTATAGGCCTGCACCTCGGCCATCTGGCTGCGATTGTCGCGGTAGCTGAAGTGATTTTCCCGCTGCATGTCGTCGGCCAGCGCGTGGCCCAGCTCATGGGCCATCATCACCGTCGCGAACACCGTGCCATCATGGTCGTAATCGATCTTCACCTTGCTGGTCGGATTGTCATCACGCGGGAAGGTTTTGCGCAGCTTTTGCAGCCGCTCCTTGCCGACATTATCCTCGGTCAGGCGCATATCATCATCCGGTTTGAGCTTGAGAGTTGCAGGGCGCACCCGCATCATCATCGCCTGTCCCGGTGGCACCGAGCGGATTGTCATGCGTGACCGGTTATTGAGGATCGCCCCGGCCCGTTTGGCGAGCGCCGGATCGAACTCCTGCAGTGCCTCGATAATCTGCTGCTTGCTGTCGGCGACGGACACGCGCGGGTCACGGAATGCCGGCAGCGGCGCACGCGCCTTCTCCGCATGGATCGGATCAGCATCAGCGCCGGGCAGTGCCCGCTCAACCGCGCTGCGGATGCCATTAATCACCGCATCGGGCTTGCGCGGGTCCTTGCGCGCAATCACCGGCCCCTCCCCGGAACCGGCATATCTGATCGACTGAAGGTCAAGCGTCATGACCAAAAGCCTATACCGGATTGCGCCCCACGCCTAATGACAGAGTCATGACAATCGGGAGCGGTTTTCCCCCAACCCCATGCCGCCAGAAGCATTGCATCCGGATTTTTTCTGGGCTTGTTGGCGTATTAACTATATGCTGTACGCAATCAAGGGGGCAGAAATGGCAAAACCGCGCAGTATGGGTGACAAGGCAACCGAGGTTGCACTGGATGTTGCCGGAACCGTTGATCCAACCGGTATTGTTGATACTGCCCATGCCGCCAAACTGGCAAGCGAGGGACGTTATACCGATGCGGCTATTACGGCTGCAGGCGTTGTGCCCGGTGTTGGTGATGCCGCCAAGATCGCCAAATATGCCCGCATGGTGCCCGGTTCGGACAAGGTTGCCGACCGCATTGATGGACATGTGGGCAAGGGCATCAAGCAGGCACAGGAGCATGGCCATAATCTGGTGAAGCCCGGCGGCGTTGCCGGTTGGCGTGCCCAACGTGAGGCCAAGGCCGCGGTAGCAGCGAGTGCTGGCGGCCCCGCGCCGAAACAGACCAGCACCATGCCTATTCGCCCGATGTAACGGCATCACAGACCTGATTTAATCGGTTCTCTACGCCCTTCCTGAAGGATTCATGAGCCGGGTTTGAGCAACTCGATTACCGCCTCGGCATTCCGGTCCGGCGGAAAGACCGGATAGAGGCACTGCTCGATCCGGCCATCGCGAATGATCAGCGACAGACGCTTGATCAGTGTCTGTACCGTGCCGTTGATCTCGTGACTGAAGGTCGGCAGGCGCAGGGCGGTCGAGAGTACCAGCGCCTCATCCGACAGCAGGGCAAAGGGCAGGTGCAGCCGCTCCACCGCCGCCTGCTGATACGCCGTATCCTGCGTCGACAGACCAAACAGATGATCGACACCTAGTGCCTGCAGCTCTGCATGGTGATCGCGGAAAGCGCAGGATTGCGGGGTACAGCCACGGGCACCCGGCACCGCATCCCAACCGGCAGGCACGCTCTGCCCCGGCTCACCGGTACGCGGATAGGCGTAGACAACCGTGAGGCCAGACAGCGTCGACAGGTCCACCGCCTCACCCGATGTCGCCATCAACGGCACCGACGGCAGCGTCATCCCGGCGAGATGCGCGGTCGCCCCGTCATCTTCCGGTGCCGGTATCGCCGACCAGTCAACCGATTGCAGATTGCTCATTTTCCATCCCTCCCGATAACACCCGGATTTCGACCACAGGCACGATCCGGTATTATAATAAATCGCAACCTGCAGGCTGTATCAGACGTTACTGTTTTACAAGCCTGGAACTGAACCGGACTGAACATCAGCCATGCCCTGCAAGAGCATCCGTTACTGCGCCTTCCTTATCCTGTTACTGACCACCCTGTCGATACTGCCGGTATCGCCTGTTCCGGCACAGGAAGTCACACCCAATACCTCACCGATAGCCGCCGGTGCCGATACCGTCAGCGATGCCCGGATCGAGGCCCGCATTGACGCCATCTTCAGCCAGATTGAGGCGCTCGACCAGATCACGGTCAATGTGGATGCCGGTGTCGTCACCCTGAGCGGTTCGACCATGGATCAGGCTGCTGCCGAACGCGCCGTTGAACTCGTCAACCGTGTCGAGGGCGTGGTGACGGTCGAGAGCAATATCGAACGCGATCTGTCGGTGGAACGTCGCCTCAACCCGATCATCGGCCAGACCCAGAGCCTGACCAGCGACGCCATCAGCCTGCTGCCATTGCTGGCACTGGCAGTCGTGGTCTTTGCCGCCGCCATGCTGATCGGGCGCTGGATTGCCGGTTGGGATACGCTCTGGACGCGCATCACGCCCAACGCCTTCATTGCCGATCTGGTCCGGTCCAGCATCCGCATACTGGCGTTTATTATCGGTGTCGTCGGGGCGCTGGCCCTGCTTGATGCCACAGCCTTCCTCGGCGCGTTTCTGGGTGCCGCCGGGTTTATCGGGCTGGCGGTCGGCTTTGCCGTGCGCGATACGATCGAGAACTATATCGCCTCGATCATGCTTAGCATCCGCCAGCCGTTCCGGCCCAATGACCATGTTGTGATTGATGACAAGGAAGGCCGGGTGCTGCGCCTGACCTCGCGCGCCACCATCCTGATGACCCTTGATGGCAATCACCTGCGCATCCCCAACGCCACTGTGTTCAAGGCGGTGATCCTGAACTATACCCGCAATCCGAAACGGCGCTTTGATTTCGAGCTTGGCGTCGATGCCGATGATGATCCGCTGGCAGCCATCGAAACCGGTCTTGCCACCCTCAAATCCCATGACTTCGTGCTGGATGATCCGGCTCCGTTTGCCTGTATCCAGCAGGTCGGGGACAGCAATATCGTCATCCTCTATGCCGGTTGGGTGGATCAGGAGAAGACCAGCTATATGCAGGCGCGCTCGGTCGCACTGGCCAGTGTCAAAACCGCGCTTGAGGCGGCGGGCTTTGCCCTGCCAGAGCCGATCTACCGCCTGCGCTTCGACAACGGTGCGGCGATGAATATCAGCGAAGCCACGTCACAACCGGCTGCGGAGACGGCACCCCCGAAACCGACATCGCGCCCTCAGGCCGATATCAGCACCATGCAGCCGGAAGAAGACATCGAACGGCAGGTCGATGCCGAGCGCCGTAGCGATGGCAATGAAGAAGACCTGTTAAGCAAACAGGCTCCGATCGAATAGGCGCTGCTTATGCCGGTTTGTTATCCAGCACCCGAATGATGGCGAAACCGTCATGGCTCTTGGCACCGACCTGTTGCAGGGCGATGGCCTCGACCCGTTTTTCCTGTGCCAGCGTCTGGTTGAACGCGCTGACCGACCGGGCATTGACCCGCTCGATCCGCTCCGGCACCGCCTCCGGGTCGAGCACCCGACCGCTGCGGATGACATTATCCGCAATGATCAGGCCACCGGGGCGGCTCAACCGGATCGCGTGCTCCAGATAGATGTTGTAGCTCGGCTTGTCGGCATCGATGAAGATCATGTCGAACGGTGCCTGATCCTGCAGGGTCGGCAGGGTCTGTTCCGCCGGGCCGACGATACAGCTGATCCGGTCAGCAACCCCGGCGAGTTCAAAATGCTTCTCCGCCAGATAAGCCTGTGACTGGTGCAGTTCGAGCGTCGTCACATGGCCGTTCTCTGCAACACCGCGGGCGAGCCAGATCGTGCTGAACCCGGCCAGCGTGCCGATTTCGAGGATCTTCTGCGCACCGATCAGCCGGGCCATGAGCATCAGGAACTTGCCCTGCACGGCAGAGACATGGATTTCCGGCAGGCCCGCCGCGCGGCTGTTCTCAACCACCTGATCGAGTATCGGATCATCGCCGATGAACAGCCCTTCGATATAGTCGTCAACCGCGCCAAATATGCTCATATCGCTCATGTGATTTCCTGTGACCGGCTGTCTCCGGTACGCTCTGTTCCAGTGTCGGAGGATTATTGTTCCCATGGCGATAAACTGGAAACTGATGGATGCCAAGACCGAATGGGCCGATGAAGGCCGATTGCTGGTCGAGCTGCCCGAGGATGAGGCCGCCACCATCGCCCGTGACAAGCCGCGCGTGCCGCCGGGACAGAACCTGACCAACGGCTTCCCGGTCCTCAGCATCGGCGACAATCCCCTGATCCGCACCCGCGACTGGCAACTGGTGCTCGGCGGCCATGTGGAACGGCGCATCCACTGGGACTGGCAGGATTTTCAGAGCGCGCCCCAGACCGAGTTCAAGACCGATATTCACTGCGTCACCGGCTGGTCAAAGCTGGATACAGTCTGGCAAGGCGTTTCGACGCGCGAGATCATCCGATCGGTCCGGCCGCTGCATACGGCGAAATTCGTCACCCTGCGATCCTATGACGGTTATGCCACCTCGCTCGACATGGCCGACTTCGCCCATGAGGATGCGTTTCTGGCGAGCCATTATGATGGCAAGCCGCTGGACCGTGCCCATGGCGGGCCGATGCGGCTGATCGTGCCGCATCTTTATCTCTGGAAGAGTGCCAAATGGCTGCGCCAGATCTGGTTCACCGACAAGGAACACCGCGGCACCTGGGAGGCCCGCGGCTATCACCGCCGGGGCGATCCGTGGAAGCAGGAACGCTATGAATAGCGCGCAGGTCAGCCGCGTGAATTGCGCTAAATTCCCGAAATGCCTTGCACTTTCATAACGTACATGATGTATACACCCAATCGACGCCGCGCGTAGAGAGCGATTGATCCCGGATAACCGGCATCCCACGCTAGCGGCAGCCCTGAGCCAGGCACTGTAAACAACCGGCTTGTTTTACGGCAGCTGTCCTGCGCCATGCTCCCATATTGATCGATTTTTCGACACGGGATTCCGATGCCTTTTTCAAGGCCGGTTGATCCCGGCGGCATGATGTTGCGCGTCGACGACCCTTATTTTACAGAAAGTCACTTACGTTGACCAAATTCTCCGAACTCGGCCTGGCCGAGCCAATCCAACAGGCGATTGCCGATACCGGCTATACCGCCCCAACCCCAATTCAGGCCGGTGTGATCCCGGCCATGCTCGACGGCAAGGATATCGTCGGCATTGCCCAGACCGGCACCGGCAAGACCGCAGCCTTCGTGCTGCCGGTCCTCAACAAGCTGGTAAATGACGACCACAAGGTCGGCGCGCGCCGGGTCAAGACCCTGATGCTGGTCCCGACCCGTGAACTGGCGACCCAGATTGCCGATGGCCTTAAAACCTATGGCAAGAAGGTCTCCTTCAACTCCACCGTTGTTGTCGGTGGCGTGAAGCCGGGCGGCCAGCTGAAAGCACTCGCCAATGGCCTCGACATCGTCATCGCCACACCGGGCCGTCTGCTCGACCACCTGAATACCGGTGCCGTGCGCCTCGACAAGACCACGACCATCATCCTTGATGAGGCGGATCAGATGCTGGACCTCGGCTTCATGCCGGCGATCCGCAAGATCATGGCCAAACTGCCAAACACTCGCCAGACCGCGATGCTGTCGGCCACCATGCCGGCCCAGATCCGCAAGCTGGCCGAGGACTTCCTGCACAATCCGGTTGAGGTTTCCGTCGCTCCGGCTTCCAAGCCGATCGAAAAGATTGATCAGTCAGTCTGCATGATCCCGCAGAATGCCAAACGCGCGGTTCTGGTCCAGTTGCTCGCCGATCGTGAGGTCGAGCGCGCCATTGTCTTCACCCGCACCAAGCACGGTGCCGACCGGGTGGTCAAACATCTCGACAAGGCCGGGCTGATGTCGGCTGCCATTCATGGTAACAAGAGCCAGAACAACCGTCAGAAAACCCTCAAGGCGTTCCGTAACGGCCAGATGCCCATTCTGGTTGCCACCGATGTTGCCGCGCGCGGTATCGACATCGACGATGTCAGCCACGTGATCAATTACGAGCTGCCGAACGTGTCGGAATCTTACGTCCACCGCATCGGTCGTACCGCCCGCGCCGGACGCAGCGGCGTCGCCATCGCGCTCTGTGATCCGTCCGAGCGCAAATATCTGCGCGACATCGAGCGCCTGACCAAGGTCAAGCTGCGGGTGCGCGATGTCTCGGTCGAGGATGCGCTCGAAGCCGAGCAGGCAGCACAGGCGATGGCAGCATCAAGCCGCCCGGCTGGCCGTGAGGTCGAGGTGGAACAGGATGAGGACGAACAGCGCGAATACCGCCAGCGTCGCCCGAACAACAATAATAAGCGCCGCCAGTCATCAGGCCAGAAACCCGGCCAGAAGCAGGGCGGCAAACCGAACCGTCAGCAAGACCGTAATCAGGATCGGCGCCGGGCGGATAGTCGCTCCGATGGCCGCCCCGATAGCCGATCTGGCAACCGCACGGATAACCGATCCGACAACCGTTCCGGCAAGCCGGCGAAAAAGCGCGAGGAAGGTGCCGATAACAAGCGCCGGAACAGCGCGCCGAGCGGGGACAAGCCAGCGCGGGCCAAAAAGCCACATTACGCCGATCGCACCCAACAGCGGCGCAATCGCAAGCAACGCAACCAGCAGCCCGGCGGTAATGACAACCGCCAGCGCCAACGGCAGGCAGGCTGATTGAGCAACACCAAACCGGTCGGGAAAATAAAAAGCCCCGACCGGTTTTTTTATTTGTAGATATTAAAATTATTGCCGCCGCACAGCGCCGCAACCGCTACCCGCCTGATCAGCCGAAGCCGCGCACCGGGGCTGGTTTTGCGGCATCGGACTGGTCGGCAAATGCCGGTGGCTCACCACAACGCAGATCGGCGGGCACAACCCGCTGACCGGGACGCTGGGTGGTAATCTCGATCCCCTCACCGACAACCGGGCCTTCGATGCTGACCTCGCCATTGCTGATGGTCATGTCGGAACCATAGACACCGCCACCGATCAGGGTCTTGCCGTTGAAGGATGGTACACGGCCACCGTTTTCACGGATCGCCGCGATCGTATCCCGGATATTGTAGATGCCGGTCGTCAGGTTGAAACCACTGATCCCGGTACCGACCCGCAGATTATCGGCGCTGATCATATTGCGCCCGGCATATTCCATGTCACTGTGAAAACCACCGGCGATACAAACATCCTGACCGGTCAGAGCAGAACCGAGCGGTGCCGATCCATGGCTGGAGCCACGCATTCTGGCATTGCCGAGAATATCTATATGGCCGGTGCCGAATGTACCGATCCGACCATCAATCACATCCACATCACCGTGAATTTTGATCCGGCCACTATGGGTGTTGATCTCGTTTATATCGGTTTCCCGGAGATCCTCTGCCGCCCGGGCATTCAGCACAATATTATGGCCGTTCACCGTGCCGATAACCTCGATATTCGGGGCATTCAGCTGGATTTGCGTACCGGTACCATTGATATCGCCATAGACGCGGATCGTGCCCTCGGATGTGAACTCGCCGCCTTTACTGACCAGATCACCACCGATCTGCAGCGTATCACCATCCCAGAGGTAACTCATGGGACCGACAGGAGCTGGAGCAGCCTGTGCCAGCACCAGTGCCGGCGAGCGTGCCGAAGTCATGTCGTCCGGCCCCGGCTCGGCACCCGCTGGTCCCGATGGCAGAATGGTGGCCAGCGCCAGTGCGGCGAGGCCAAAACGACGGCTGCGTGATGATGATGCTTGCGCCATAACGGCGACCCACCCTGATATTTATCCCTGATACCAGAATATGCGCAAAGCCGCTGAAAGCGCAAAAGGTATTGAATGCACAATGATAAAGTGAACGCCTTACAGGATAAACTTCGACAGGTCGGCATCCTTGGCGAGTTCGCCGACGTGTTGGTTGACCATATCGGCATTGATGGTGATGGTTTCGCCCTTGCGGTCGGAGGCGGTGTAGCTGATGTCTTCCAGCAGGCGTTCCATAACCGTCTGCAGGCGGCGGGCACCAATATTCTCGACCGATGAATTGATCTGCACCGTCAGTTTCGCCAGCGCGTCAATCGCGTCATCCGTGAAATCGAGGGTCACACCCTCGGTTCCCATCAGGGCGACATACTGCTTGATCAGGCTGGCCTCGGGCTCGGTCAGGATGCGACGGAAATCCTCTTCCGTCAGAGCCCTCAGCTCGACCCGGATCGGCAGGCGGCCCTGCAGTTCCGGCAGCATGTCCGACGGTTTCGCCACATGGAAGGCACCGGAAGCAATGAACAGGATATGGTCGGTCTTGACCGCACCGTATTTGGTGGAGACGGTCGTGCCCTCGATCAGCGGCAGCAGGTCACGCTGGACGCCCTCACGGCTGACATCACCGCCCTTATATTCGGAACGGGCGGAAATCTTGTCGATCTCGTCGAGGAAGACGATGCCGTTCTGCTCCACCGCCTCACGCGCCTCATCGACCACCTTCTCCTCATCGAGCAGCTTGTCGGCCTCTTCGGAGACGAGGATCTCATAACTTTCCTTGACGTTCATCCGGCGCTTTTTGGTTGGCGGGCTGAATGCCTTGCCCATGATGTCCTGCAGGTTGATCATGCCCATCTGGGCACCGGGCATGCCGGGAATGTCGATAGTCGGCATCCCGCCACCGCCGCTGGCATCGACCACATCAATCTCGATCTCGCGATCATCCAACTCGCCGGAGCGCAACCGCTCACGGAACTTGTTGCGGGTCTCCTCGGAAGCCTGCTCACCGACCAGCGCGTCGATCACCCGTTCCTCGGCATGGATTTCAGCCTTGGCATGTACGGCCTTGCGCTGCTTTTCCTTGGTCATGGTGATCGCGGTTTCGATCAGGTCGCGGATGATCTGCTCCACATCACGACCGACATAGCCGACCTCGGTAAACTTGGTCGCCTCAACCTTGATAAAGGGCGCTTCGGCCAGTTTTGCCAGACGGCGGGCGATCTCGGTCTTGCCGCAACCGGTCGGGCCGATCATCAGGATGTTTTTCGGCAGCACTTCCTCACGCAGCGGGCTTTCCAGCTGCTGACGGCGCCAGCGGTTGCGCAACGCAACCGCGACGGCACGTTTGGCGTCGTTCTGGCCGATGATGAAGCGATCAAGCTCGGAAACAATCTCGCGGGGTGAAAAAGCAGTCATAATCACGGTTTCTCAGAATGTCGGATGCGGCGCAGTCGCCGCCGGTAAGCCTCGGATACGAACGGGAAAGGCCCCTATTCGATATCGAGCTCCTCAATGGTCAGGTTGTGGTTGGTATAGACGCAGATATCGCCAGCAATCTTCATCGCCTTCTCGACCACATCACGGGCACTCAGATCATCGCGGTCGATCAGGGCACGGGCAGCGGCGAGGGCATAATTGCCGCCGGAGCCGATACCGATCACGCCGTCATCCGGCTCCAGCACATCGCCATTGCCGGTAATCACCAGACTGGTCTTGGCATCGGAAACCGCCATCAGCGCTTCCAGACGGCGCAGGTAACGATCCGTGCGCCAGTCCTTCGCCAGTTCCACCGCCGCGCGGGTCAACTGTCCGGGATAGGTCTCGAGCTTGGCTTCCAACCGCTCGAACAGGGTGAAGGCATCGGCGGTGGCACCGGCAAATACGGCGATCACCTCGCCCTTGCCGAGGGTGCGCACCTTGCGGGCGGTACCCTTCATGACCGTGTCACCCATGGACACCTGGCCATCGCCACCGATCACGGTCTTGCCGTCTTTACGAACACAGAGAATGGTAGTGCCGTGCCAATCGGGGGCACCATGGGCGGAACTTGAATGATGAGACATGAATTTATAAGGCCGTTGCTGGCGGGAACTGTAAGTGTTTATGACCGGTAGATGTGGCCTGCAGCATCAAAGGTCAAGATATAGCGGCGATCACCCCATGCTATAGCGGCTGGCTGTTACTGTCGTCGATAAAGCGGGTGACCAGTGTTGCGGCGGCGTCCATGGCCTGTTTCCAGTCAGCGAGCAGGTTATGGCTGAAGGTCATTTCCACCTGCACCCGGTCATTGACTTTGAGACGAGCCTGACACTGATGCGGGGCGCTCGACAGCGGCAGTTGCACACACAGCATCCAGACCAGCGGCGTCTCATCCGGTTCGACCGGCACCAGCACCCGCCCGAACTCGAAATTCGGCATGCCGCCGAACGGCCTTGGTGCCTCCATCGGCTGCATATCCGCCTCTTCCTTCGGTTTCGAGGCATAGATGCGCAGCCCACCATCATCGCTCAACCCGTAATCATAGGGGTTGAGCTGAAGCTGGGCATCACGGGTCAGCTCGAGGCTGAGGCTGGTTGATCCGGCAATCTGCAGGGTCACGAAGCGGTTGAAATGGCCGAGCATGATCGCCGCCGGGTCCTGCCCCGGTTCAACCGTGAAATTCTCCACATCGAGACAGGCCGGTTTCAGCGTCGGCCATGAGGCACGCAGGATCAGACTGACGGTCCGCTCACGGTAATTCTCCGGCGGGATCGGCAGATAAGGGACGGGCACGGTGAGCCGGATCGGCTTGTCGGCATCGGGATGGCTGGCATCCGGGATGATCAGGGCAAATTCCCGTGCCTTGCCCTTTTCGGTACAGGTCGGGTTGAAGGCCGCGGCATCGCGTGCCATCCCGGCCAGCGCACAGGCCAGAAGCACGGCGCACAGCACCATGAGTTCCTTGCCGCAGGGTTTTGGCATCATGACTTGAGCCTTTCTCAAGCGCTGTATCGGCGCTTACGGTCGGTCAGCCACTGCATCACCGATCAGCCCGTTGATCGGGGCAAAACAGACCAGACCCGTATGGTTGCCGTTTTCGCCCGGAACCGCAAGGCCCAGAACATTGCCGCTCGCATCGACCAGCAGGCCACCGAGCTGTAACGGGTCCTGACCGAGCATGATCCGGCGCGCAACCGGCAGGTCGGCCTCCATCAACTGTCGGCCTGCAAGACCGTCAGTATTGCCGCATGTGCCACTGACCACACCGCGACTGACCGCAGGCTCAAAACCGCGCTGTGCCGGGCTGGTGACGGCATAGAGCAGATCACCGACAATCGGTGCCCGATCGGCCATGGGCAGGGCGGGCAGGATACGCTCCCCACCCCGGATCAGCACCAGCCGGTAGGGTGTTTCATGATGCGGTTGATACCACGCACCGCTATAGCGCTCGCCATCGGTATCGGTAACGCGCAGGATCGCAGCATTGTCATCTACGGCCATCCGGGGCATCGGCACCAGCGCCAGCATATCCTCATCCTTCAGGCCGACCACAACGCCCGGCACCGGCCCGGCGCTGGTATCAACCCGGATCATGGAAGCAAGCAAGCGCCCCGCATGGCGGTCGAGCCGCCCCTGCAATGGCGAGGGACGATCAAATACCGGCAGCAGCGATGCCGGTGCCGGGAATGCTGGCGCGACTGCACTCACCCCGGTCGCCTGTACCGCAAGTACAGGTGCCGCTATGGCTGTTACCGGCGTTTCTTCAACATTTGCGGCGGTCGTCTGCGGTCCGTCGAGATGCTGGCGCAGATCGCGGGTGAAGATGCCAAGCGCCTTGGCCAGCACGGTAGCGGCCAGTACCTTGCGGCCCTGCCATGCCGGTTCGTCGAGGCTGTCGATGGCTTTGGTCTCACCGGTCAGGATCAACCGCCCGGTGCCATCATAGGCGCGCCAATCGACACGGATATACCCGTCGCCGCTCTCGCCCTGCCGGTCACCGGTCAGGAAATTGGTCTTGCGGCACATGGCAAGGCGCAGATCGGTGACCCGTCCGCGAATGTCGATCCGTCGTTCATCGGGGATGCCCACCGGCAGCTGATCCACATCGAACCCGGCCTGCTGCAGAGCGCTCTGCGCGCCCAGTTGCCACCAGTATGACCGGTGACTGCTTTGCAAATCATTGGGGAACAGATTGCTGTATGGCCCGGCGCAATCAATATGCAGCGCATAATCGCCAATGCGCCGGTTGGCGGGCAGGGCGAGGATCAGGTCGGTCATTTCCGCATGGGCGAGTTGGCCGAGCGTCACGGGTTCGACATGGCCGCCAGACCCGTCATGCAGGACCGGCAATTCGGTGCCGGAACATGCCGCCAGCAGCAGAACCGCAACGAAGCCCGCAACCCCGCCGGGATTACTCAATCTATTCAATATCATGGATGGAACCGTCCCCCCGTTCGGTTCAATCTGCCTGCCCGGATAGTTAAATCGCATTATCCCCGGCATTTGTCACGGAGGTTCAGGCTTTTAGCCCTATTTTTCCGCTGTTTATCAGGTTTGGCTTGACGGAACGGCGTTTGGCATGGCCTCTCAATGCTTTCAGGATTTTGACCGCTACAGGAACCGCCGCCATGGCTGGGAAAAAACCCACAGCATCTGCCGACAAGACCCCGACCGCACGGATCGCCGAGGTCAGACGCAATACCCGTGAAACCAAGATTTCCGTCTCGATCAATCTGGACGGCACCGGTCAGGCCAATAACCAGACCGGGATCGGGTTTTTCGACCATATGCTCGACCAGCTGGCGCGGCACAGCCTGATGGATATCACTGTTGCCTGTAACGGCGATCTGCATATTGACGCTCACCATTCGGTTGAGGATGTGGGCTGGGCACTGGGTGCGGCCCTGAACGAGGCGCTGGGCGCACGCGCCGGGATCAACCGGTTCGGCAATGCCTTCACGCCTATGGATGAGGCCCTGACCCGCTGCTCCATCGACCTGTCACAGCGCCCGTTTCTGGTGTTCCGCACCCGCTTTACCGCGCCGATGCTCGGCACCATGGCGACCGAACTGGTGCGTGAGTTCTTTCAGGCCTTTGCCCAGGCTGGCGGCATCACCCTGCATATCCACACTCTCTATGGTGACAACAATCACCATATCGCCGAGAGCTGCTTCAAGGCGGTTGCCCGCGCGCTGAAAGAGGCGATTGCGGTTGATCCGCGACAGGCAGGCATGGTTCCATCAACCAAGGGCACCCTGTCCCCGGCTGCCATCAGCGGCACCAGCAAAACCAAGAACTGAAGCGATCCTTCGCCCATGTTGACCACCGAGATGACCGATCAGGACCAGCAAGCCAAAGGCGACAAGACAGCAACCGGCGCCATGTCGGTGGTTGTGGTTGATTATGGCTCGGGCAATCTGCGCTCGGTTGCCAAAGCGGTCGAACATGCCGCCAATGACGGCAATGTTAAGGGCACGATCAAGGTCAGTCAGGACCCGGCGGACATCCGGGCTGCCGACCGTCTTGTTCTGCCCGGTCAGGGCGCCTTCGCCGATTGCCGAAACGGCCTTGCCGCCGTACCGGGCCTGCTCGATGCGCTCGAGGAGCATGTGACGGTGCACCAGCGCCCGTTGTTCGGCATTTGCGTCGGTATGCAGCTGTTTGCCGATGAGGGGCATGAACATGGTGTGCATCCGGGCTTCGGCTGGATCGGCGGGACGGTTGATGCCATCACCGACCAGATCGGGACCCTGCCACCGGGCCTGAAGATTCCACATATGGGCTGGAACGAACTGACACTGGATATGCCCGACCACCCGGTTCTGGCCGGTGTGCACAATGGCGACCATGTCTATTTCGCCCATTCATACGCCATGCGTGTGACCGACCCGGCCCATCGCCTCGCCCATGCCGCCTATGGTGCCAAGCTGACCGCCATGGTGGGCCGTGACCATATCGTCGGCACGCAGTTCCACCCGGAAAAGAGTCAGGCTGTGGGCTTGCGTCTGCTACAAAACTTCCTCGGCTGGGCGCCCTGAGGCAAACCCCGCCGCATTACTTGATCAAAACCGCATTCTTTCAGGCAACCGCAGACATATGACCAGCAATAGCGTATCGAGCATCACGGTCGAGGAACTGACAGAATTCAGGCCCGGCGACCTCCCCGATCTGTGCGAGGCGGCCGAGGCGGCAATTCTCGATGGCGGCGGGTTCGGCTGGCTGACCCCGCCCGAACGCGATGTCTTTGAACGGTTCTGGCGCGGTGTACTGGTGGTGCCGGAACGACACCTGTTTGTCGGTCGTGCCGATGGGGTCATTGCCGGCTCGGCGCAACTGATCCGCGCTCCGCGCAACAATGAGGCACAGGCCCATGTGGCCAATCTGACCGCCCTATTCGTCGCCCCCTGGGCGCGCAGTTTCGGCGTGGCGCGCAAGATTATCGAGGGCATCATCGACACCGCCCTTGAGCATGATCTGAAAACCCTCAACCTCGATGTCCGTGAGAGCCAGACAGCGGCGATCCGGCTCTATGAGGGCATGGGCTTCCGGCAATGGGGCAACCATCCGGCCTATGCCCATGTCAATGGCCGTCCGGTTGGCGGGCGGTTCTATTATCTCGACCTGACCAATCCGGAACTGATCAAAGGCAATAAATCCAGTGCCGATGTCAGCGCCTGACCGACCCTTCAACCGATAACAGCAAGAAGCTCGTAAAACAGTGATCCTTTATCCGGCTATTGACCTCAAAGATGGTGCCTGCGTCCGCCTGCTCCGTGGCGACATGACCAAAGTAACCGTCTACAACACCGATCCCGCCGATCAGGCAAAACAGTTTGCCGAAGACGGGTTCGAGTGGATCCATCTGGTCGACCTCAACGGTGCCGTCGAAGGCAAGGCCGTCAACAGCGACGCCGTGGCCGCAGTGGTCAAGGCGGTCGATATCCCGGTCCAGCTCGGCGGTGGTATCCGCAGCATGAACAGCATCGAGACATGGATCGAAAACGGTGTCAGCCGGGTCATTCTCGGCACCATCGCCCTGCGCGAACCGGAGCTGGTCAAGGAAGCCTGTATCGAGTTTCCGGGCAAGATCGCGGTCGGTATCGATGCCCGTGACGGTCTCGTCGCCGTTTCCGGCTGGGTCGAGACCTCCGAGGTCAAGGCGCTGGATCTGGCACTGCGCTATGAGGATTGCGGCGTCTCGGCCATCGTCTATACCGACATCAACCGCGACGGCGCGATGAAGGGTCTGAACATTGACGCGACAGCCGATCTCGCCTTTGCGCTCACCACACCGGTGATTGCCTCGGGCGGCGTGTCCTCGCTCGACGACCTGCGCGCGCTCAAGGCGGAATCCCATACCGGGATCGAGGGTGTCATCAGCGGCAAGGCGCTCTATGACGGGCGGATTGATCCGAAAATGGCGCTCAATATCCTGAAAGATCGCAGACAGAACGGATAAGGTAACCATCCATGAGCGCGAGCCAGAGCGACAGCAGCATCGACCTGAAGGCCCGGATCATTCCCTGCCTCGACGTCAAGGACGGTCGGGTGGTCAAGGGCGTCAACTTTGTCGACCTGATCGATGCCGGTGACCCGGTTGAACAGGCCAAGGTCTATGACGCTGCCGGGGCCGATGAGCTCTGCTTCCTCGACATTACCGCTTCATCGGACAACCGCAACATCATCCTCGATGTAGTGGCACGTACAGCCGATGCCGTGTTCATGCCGATCACCGTTGGCGGGGGCGTACGTACGGTTGATGACATACGCCGCCTGCTGCTCGCCGGTGCCGACAAGGTTTCCATCAACACCGCCGCCGTACACCGCCCGGAATTTGTCGCCGAGGCGGCAGAGAAATTCGGCAACCAGTGCATCGTCGTCGCGGTTGACGCCAAATCGGTTGGCGATGGCCGCTGGGAAGTCTTCACCCATGGCGGCCGTAACCCGACCGGTATCGACGCCATCGAATGGGCCGCGAAGATGGCCGATCTCGGGGCCGGGGAAATTTTGCTGACCTCCATGGATCGTGACGGCACCAAACAGGGCTTTGACAATGGCCTGACCCGCGCCGTGGCCGATGCCGTGCCGGTGCCGGTAATCGCCTCGGGTGGCGTCGGCAATCTTGACCACCTCGTCGATGGCGTACGCCTCGGCGGTGCCAGCGCCGTACTTGCCGCCTCGATCTTCCATTTCGGCACCCATTCCATCGCAGATGCCAAGCAGCACATGGCCGCCGCCGGGCTGCCGATACGCCTCAGCTGATACAGACAGATACGAAACGGGACCAATGACCATGGCAAACACTGCCGCCTTTCTCGACCAGCTTGACGCCCTCCTCGCCGAGCGCAAGGGCGCGGACCCGGAGAGCAGCTATACCGCCAGCCTCTATGCCCGAGGCACGGCCAAGATCGCCCAGAAGGTAGGCGAGGAGGCGGTGGAAACCGTGATTGAAGCGATGCAGGGCAACAAGGAACTGCTGGCCGAAGAGAGCGCCGATCTGCTCTATCACCTGCTCGTGCTCTGGCAGGCCTGCGACCTGCCCGCCTCTGCGGTCTATGACGTACTGGCCCGCCGCCACGGCGACAGCGACTAACAATAACAACAGCCACACAGCCACCACTGATCATTCAGGGATGACCACCATGACCGCTTATGATGACAACAACATCTTTGCCAAAATCCTGCGCGGCGAAATCCCCTGCGACAAGGTGCTGGAAAATGATCATGTGCTGGCGTTCCGGGACATTGCACCGGTCAGGCCAACCCATGTGCTGGTGATCCCCAAGGGCCAATATGTTTCCATGGACGACTTTACCGCCAGGGCCAGCGATGCGGAAATGGCGGCCTTCGTCCGGGCTATTGGCGATGTGGCGCGGCTCGACGGTATTGAGGGTGATGGCTATCGCATCCTGTCCAATATCGGCAAGCATGGCCGTCAGGAAGTACCGCATCTGCACGTACACGTCATCGGCGGCGATGATGTCGGTCCAATGATCAGCAAACGCGATTGATTTGGATGCTTGACTTGGCGCTTGAGTTACTGCCCCCGACGGGCGAACCAGAGCGATGAAAACCCGCCGCTGACAATCACCACCAGACCGATCAGGCTGAGCCAATCCGGCCAGTCGCCAAAAATCACATACCCGAAGAAGGTAGCCGCCAGCAGTTGGCTGTAGATCAGCGGTGCCACGAGGCTTGCCGGGGTCGTACGGTTGACCACAACCAGCAGGTAATTACCCGCCGCCGAGCAAATGGCACTCGCCGTCACCAGAAAGCACAACCACCAGTCAATCTCACTGGCAGCATGGGTCATACCGAGCGGCGCCAGCAGCAAACCGCCGATCAGCAGTTGTGAGAGCAGCAGGAAGCGCGGGCGGAACGATCCGGCAAGCCAGCGGGTCGCGACCAGATAGGAGCCATGGCAGCACCCGGCCAGCATGGCAAAGCCCATCCCCGCGGTCATACCGAAGCCCGGCTTGACCACAAGCAGGACACCGAGAAAGCTGAACAGCAGCAAACCGGTCCGGCGGTAGGAAATCCGCTCCTTCAGCAGCCATGCCGACATGAAATAGGACACGATCGGGCTGATGAAAAAGCCGCCAAAGACATTGGCGATCGGTTCTGTTCTGAGCGCGGTCAGGATCGAGCAGATAGCGCAGATGATAAACAGCGCCCGCAGCCACAGCCGCCAGTCGAGCAGTGCGACCAGTTCCTCACGCTTCAACCCGCAAAACGGCAACAGGAACAGCGCGCCGAGGGCAAAACGCGACCAGGCGACAAAGAACGGCGCGATGCCGCCACCGGTCATCAGCTTGCCAGCGGAATCGCCGAGTACGATAAAGGACATGGCGCAGACAATGGCTGCAACAGCCCTGAAGGGAACCACATGGACCAAAAGACACCGCAGGGATCAACGGATGCGCCGGAAATGGCAGCGCGTAATCAATCAGAAAGTAAGGGTCAGGCTAACCAATAGCCCATATGCTGATAAGCCATGTTTGGGCATCACAGCTATGTTGGCAGCGAGATAATCCGGATTTACCCGTTCAACAGCATATGACGCATGGCCGATCCCAGATCGCCATCATCGTCAAACATCGCTGCCATTTCATAATTCGTCAGCTGGCGCTGCTCACGCATGATGTGGCGCAGGGTTCTGGTAAATTTGCGGCGTTTCTGGCGCTGCTCATCGGTCATATCTTCATCGACATCGGACGGCAGCAGGTCGGATGCTTTTACCATATTTCCCATTCCCGACTTCATCCTTCCCCCAAGGATAAAACAAAACCGGTCGGGATGATAACACCCGACCGATTACTTTGCTTTACATGCCCATACGTGGCGTTGTCGGCACGGCCTTCGGCGGCGCAGGTGCATCAAGCGACATCTCGAAACTTGGCGCATCCATGCTCATACTCGGCTGTGAGGCCGGATCGCGGCCCATCACCCGATCCACCATACCGGTAACCGGATTGGTCATCTTCGGCGTTTGCCCCTTGAAGTCCATGCCTTCGCTCTGTTTCGGGAAGACCATATGGGCGAGCATATGACCCAGTGAGTGGCTAGTGGCATGCTGACCGAACAGACCATGCTCCTTGGCCTTGTCCTTCAGTTCTTCACCTTCAAGATATGCAGCCGTGCCGACCATCGCCATCCGGCGCTTCATGGCCATGCGCTGCTCATGCGCCTGACGCAGGCGCTCTTCTTCCTTGAAGTCATTGGTAGCGAGAGCAACCTGACGTGCCCGCTGGGCCGCCATCTGCACGATGGCTCCCATATTGGGACGATTGGTGCGGGATGCGATCTGGACCGCCTTCTGCACGTTTCCCCCAACGCGCATCATGACCTGTGGGCTTTTGACAGTATCGGCAGTGAGACCGCCACCGCTGCGACGCAGATTGCGACCGACCTGACCCATCTGGGTGGCGGTTGCACCCTCCGGCACCGGGCCACGACCGATTTCCGACGCTGCCACTCTGGAAACCTCCCGCCACAGGGTCTCCATCATCATCGGATTGCTCTGCATGGCGGCAATCGGATCGATATCACTTGTACTTAAATCACGTAAATCGCTGTTCGCGATCATAAGGGTTTTCTCCATTCCTAACGGTGGACGAACAACCCATCGATCTGCTTGGGGCCATAATCCCCTTTTAAGGCCAGTTTACGCTTCGCTTTTCTTACAAAAACCGAGGCCAAAACCGACCCTGGCACCAGCGTTTCGGGGCTATTTCGCCCTTCATACCCTTACGCTATCGTAAAGTCGTGAAAGTGCCAAATCCGATTCGGTATTCAGCTTGGCATTTATCGCCACAGCGGTTACCGATAGAATTTATTACTGCCACCCGATCATCCCACCGCAATCCATTCGTATTCCGCTCTCAACCCTCTGGGAAACTTCCGCTTACACATGGTCGCGCGTATCCGCACTATTGCCTTTCAGGGCGTTGACGTTCTCGGCATTGATGTTCAGGCCCAGATCAGTCAGGGCCTGCCGTCCTTTACCATTGTGGGACTGCCGGACAAGGCAGTGGGCGAGAGCCGGGAGCGGGTGCGTGCCGCGCTGCACGCGATGGGGCTGGCGCTGCCCCCCAAACGGATCACCATCAATCTGGCCCCCGCCGATGTGCAGAAAGAGGGCAGCCATTTCGACCTGCCGATCGCGCTGGCACTGCTGGTGGCGATGGACGTAATTTCGGGCGAGGAACTGGCCAGCTATACCGCCCTAGGCGAACTGGCGCTGGATGGTGGCATTTCCGCTGTCGCCGGGGTTCTGCCCGCCGCGGTCGATGCCCTGACCAATGATCACGGGCTGATCTGCCCCGCCGCCTGTGGTGCCGAGGCCGCCTGGGCCGGCGATCTCGACGTCATCGCCCCACCCTCGCTGATTGCCCTGATCAACCATTTGCGCGGGCATCAGGTACTGACCCCGCCGAGCCCGCCTGACGACCCTGTACCGGGACTGAAAGCCGACCTCGCCGATGTACGGGGTCAGGAAACCGCACGCCGGGCGCTGGAGATCACCGCCGCCGGTGGCCACAACATGCTGATGTGCGGCCCGCCCGGTTCCGGCAAATCGATGCTGGCGGCGCGCCTGCCCGGCATCATGCCGCCCCTGACAGCCCGGGAAGCGCTAGATGTTTCGATGATCCACTCGGTTGCCGGGCTGCTCGCCGATGGCAAGCTTCTGCATGAACGCCCGTTCCGTGACCCACATCACTCCGCCAGCCCGGCAGCGCTGGTCGGCGGCGGGTTGCGGGTCAGGCCAGGGGAAATTTCCCTCGCCCATAACGGCATCCTGTTTCTCGATGAGTTGCCGGAGTTCCAGCGCTCGGTGCTGGAGGCCCTGCGTCAGCCGATGGAGACCGGCGAGGTGGTGGTGGCCCGCGCCAATCACCATGTGCGCTACCCGGCCAAATTCCAGTTCATTGCTGCCATGAACCCGTGCCGTTGCGCCGAACCGGACGGGCTGTGCCGTCGCGGGCCGCGCTGCGCCAGCGACTATCAGGCGCGCATTTCTGGCCCGATCTATGACCGGATCGATCTGCATGTGGAAGTCCCGGCGGTCAAACCCCGCGATCTGGCACAGGAAGCGCCGGGCGAAACGAGTGCCGCCGTCCTGCAGCGGGTTATGGCCGCACGTAGGATACAGACCGAGCGCTTCGCCGCCCTCGGCAAACCGGAACTGAGCCGCAATTCGGAACTGGCAGGCGACATGCTGACCGAGGCGGCGGCCATGCTGCCGGAAGCACAGGAAATGCTGTATCAGGCTGCAGACCGCATGGGCCTGTCGGCACGGGGTTATCACCGGGTTATCCGGGTCTCACGCACAATCGCCGATCTGGCGGCAGAAACTTCCATCAGCCGGAGCCATGTGGCGGAGGCATTGAGTTACCGGCGCATGATACCGGGTATGGCGGCCTAGACGTCAGGCGTCTTCCTGTGGCGGCGGGTTGTGATCGACCTGCGGCTTTATGGTTTTGGTGGTATCCACCATGTCGTTCATATTGCGCAGCCGGTCGGTCAGCATCCGGAACCAGGCGCGCATGAAATCATCGAGTTCATTGATCTTGGATCGCAGGGCGGGTTCGGTAACCACCACAAGCTCGACCGAACTGGACGCGGCCACGGCATCAGCCGAGCGCGGCGCACTGTCGATCAGGGCGAGTTCGCCAAACAGCTGCCCCTTGCCGAGGGTCGCGAGGATCACCTTCTTGCCATCACGACGGCGGACGATATTCACCCGCCCGGCCCGGATCAGATAGGCCGCATAGGCCGCGTCACCTTCGCGGAAAATATAATCGTCCTGATAGAATGTTTTGCGATCAAGAATGGTGTTCATGGGGCTGGCAGCAAGCTGGTGGACAATGGAAAGACAATTTCACCTGAAACGTAGATTGGCAAGCAGAACACAGCGCAAGCGCCTTATAAAGCGGAATAACTTTATCCTATGACGGGCACAGATCATGACATACGGTGCGATGCATAGTTCATAAATAGAAACTTAAAAATTAAGCTCTATATCTGTTTTCTGCGTTTCGAAATCCGGTTGCTTCGTCAGGTGGCAATAGTCTCCTGACAGCCGCAAACAAAATGGATTGATCGGAATATTTTCGGAGTTTGCAACAGACGACGTATGACAATGCCTTATGCCTAAACGTATTTTACGTGCATCGCTGGTGCTGCCACTGGTCACACTGGTTGCCGTCGGTGCCATTTCGGGCCTTGGAATTGCACAGCTGATCAACCAGCATGAGCGTGCTCTGATCTTTGAGACCGAGCAGCGACTGGGCACGACCCTCGGCATCATGTCTGAGCATCTGGATCAGAGTTTTAGAGCCCTCGACACGCTCGTCACCTCCGTTGTCTCAGCCAAGGCAGCAAGCGGCAGCAGTCTGGATATCACCGATTTCATTACCGAAACGCACACGATTCTCAAACGGTCGATCGATCACCTGCCGCAATTCAAGACCTATGTCCTCATCTCCGATAACGGTATCATCATCAGCAGCAACAACATCAATCTGATCGGCCTTGATGTCAGCGACCGCAATTATTTCCGTACCCATCGAACAGACCCGACCAATGGATATCTGGACAAACCCATTACCTCACGCCGGACTGCGCGACGGGTGGTGCCGCTCAGTTGGGCGATTACCAATACCGATGGGTCACTGATCGGTGTACTGGCGGTTAATTTCAGTGCCGAATATTTCGACGACATTGCCGCCAACCTGACCGAGGCATACAGCGATGCCTCTATTTCCATCGCTTATTCTGACAAGACAATCTTTGCGAACAGCAATGGTGATTACAGCGCATCCCTTGATCCGTACTCTGGACAGAACCCGGTCACGGCGATGCGCACCAGTAATGATCTTCCCCTACAATTGGTAGCACAAGTGCCGCGGGCTGCCGTACTGGCTGTTTCAGGCAATAAAACATCTGTCATCTGGGTGGCCTATACACTCACCATGATCTTCCTGACGATCATGGTTCTGGGCATGGGTCGTGCCTTGTACATTACACGGCTGGCCCGCGACCGGGCACGGGAGACCGAAACCCGGCAGACCCAGATGTTCTCGATGATCAGTCACGAGATCAAAACCCCCTTGACCGGTATGCTCGGATTATCCGATCTGTTGCTGAAGCAGGAACTCACCGAACAGCAGCGTGATTATGTGCAATCGATTGCAAGAGCCGGCAAGGATATGCGCGTGATCGTTAATGACGTGCTTGATCTCGGCAAGCTGGAGCGTGGCCAGCTGCGCCTGCAGCCGACCATCAGCGATGTATCGTCGATCGTCCGTGATGCCGCAGACCTCTATGCCAGCCAGGCATCACAGAACAATACCTCGATTGCCGTCGATATCCCCGACGACCTGCCGACGCTTTATATTGATGGCCACCGGCTGGCCCAGATCGTGCGCAACTTCGTCAGCAATGCGACCAAGTTCACTACGGATGGTGAGATCCGCATCACCGTCAGCCATGGCCGGGACCTGAACACCAGTTTTGCCGATGACAAGGGCGAGGAACTGCCGGCCCTGACCATCCGTGTCTCAGATACCGGCACCGGCATCCCGGAAGACAAACAGCGCTATGTCTTCGAGCGATACAGCCAGTTCCATGTGCAACAGGAAGAAGGGCCGGACGGTACCGGTCTCGGCCTTGCGATCTGCAAGCAACTGACCGAGGCCATGGGCGGAACCATCGGTTTCACCAGCACCAGCGGCAAGGGCACAACTTTCTGGATCAAGATACCGGCTCCGGAATCCAGTCGGATATACTCATCCATCAACGATATTTCCGAAGTGGTCAGCGAACAGGCACTCAACCTGCTGGTTGTCGATGACAATTCACTGAACCGCAAAATGGCCAGCGCATATCTGGAAAATCTCGGCTACCGGGCCGATACGGCGGAGAATGGCGAAGTGGCCGTCGAGCGGGCACAGGCCGTACACTATGACGCCATTCTGCTCGATATCAACATGCCGGGGATGAGCGGCTGGGACGTTGCCGACAAGCTGAAATCTATCCCGGCGACCGCCGATGTGCCGCTGATTGCCCTGACCGCCAGCAATCTCGACACCATCGAGGAAAAGCTGAGCACCCACCACTTCACGGGCTATCTGGAAAAGCCGGTAAACTGGAAGCAACTGGTTGATATGCTGAACGCATTGCCGGTGCGAGACAGAACAGATGTGGTTGATGATGATCCGATGCTGATGACCTCGATTGATCCGGCTGCCAATCCGACAACGCCTGCCGATCCGCTCACCCTCTGGCGGGAGGCGATGGAAATGCCGCTGATTGATACGGCAATCCAGCAGGAATTACGGGATGCGATCGGCGATGCGGCGACCGACAAGCTGACTGCCCGCTTTGTTGAGCGGTTGGATAATTTTGCCTTGCTGGCCCGGAACCAGCTCACGGCAGATGCCGGGGAGGAATGGGAAACCGCGTGCCATGACATGAAGGGCATGTCCGGCTCACTGGGCTTTGCGCGGCTTGCCGCCCTCAGCGCCGTGATGCACGATCATGGCTGGCCGCTAACAGCAGGAGCGGACAGCAATGATCACGATCCTGAAACCATGCTCGAACAGCTGCTGACCACGATCAGCGACACCATGGCTGCCCTGAACACACCATCTGAGAGCAAACGCGCCCTGCCCTGAACTACCAAATGTCACCCCTGAAACCGCATCGTGCTTTCATGGAAACAGGGTATTTAATACACCAACAATTTTGATGCGAACCAGAGCGGCGGGGACCAAAGCCATGACCACACGATCATCCTATGGACATAGCGGCGACACCAATCCGGCAACCCGTGCCACCCCCGGTGCCGGTCTTGATGTGCTGGTTGCCCTCTGCGCCGATCCAGCAACCCGTGATGCGGAACAGAATGGCGGGCAAGATGGCGGACAGGATACCAAGGGCTGGTTCTGGCTGATCGAGATGCGCATCCATCTGGGCATTATCACCCGCTGCCATTCCGTCGGTTTCGCCATAGCGCCACCGGGCATGGATGACCTGATGTTCACCTCCGCCCCGCCACAGGGCGATGAGGCGGCCCGGCTGCTCGATACCGTCACCGGCTATTGCATCGCCAACCGCAACCTCAATTCCGTGCGTGGCACCGCTCGCTCCGATATGGACCGCAACCGGGTTATCACCGGCCTGAAAACCATGGCCGATGAACCCGATGCCCTGCCGGTACTGGATAATGTTATCGGCAAGCTCGGCAGTTTCACCATGACCGATGACAACGATCTGATGGCTGCGATGGCCAAGGATACCTTGTGCCCCGGTCTTGGCCCGGTTGCCCTGCGCACCGCGCTGATGAATGAACTGAGCTACACCAACCACCGCCGCGATCTGGCACTGATCGCACAGGATGATGCGGTTGAACCGACCCTGCTCGGTGCCAATGACAACCTGCCGGTGCCGGAAGTCTGCACCGAACCACCAAGCTTCGAGCTGATCGGTTCTTAAGCGAGACGCGCTTCCAGCGCATCCCATAACAGCTTCTCGATATGAATACCGTCGAGCGCGTTGATTTCCTGAATGCCGGTCGGTGAGGTGACGTTGATCTCGGTCAGATACTCACCAATCACATCAATCCCGACAAAAATCAGTCCCTGCTCGCGCAGGGTCGGTGCCAGTTGACGACAGATTTCCTGTTCACGGTCGGTCAGGACGGTTTTGCGGGCACTGCCACCGGCATGGAAATTCGCCCGTGCCTCACCGTCATTGGGCATCCGGCTGACCGCGCCCACCGGCTCGCCCTCAACCAGAATGATCCGCTTGTCGCCCTGTTTGATCTCCGGCAGGTAGCGCTGGCAGATCAGTGCCTCACGGCTGGCGGCATGGAACATCTCGAGCAGTGAGCCGAGGTTTTCATCCTCCGGCGTCACATGGAACCCCCCGGCCCCGCCATTGCCGAAAATCGGCTTGATGATAATGTCCTTGTGCTTGGCCCGGAACGCCTTGATCGCCTCAACATCGCGGGTAATCAGGGTTGGTGGCAGCAAACCCGGAAACAGGGTGGCGAACAGCTTCTCCGGCGCATTCCGCACCGCGGTAGGGTTATTGACCACCAGCGTCTTGTCCGCGACCAGATCGAGGAAATGGGTCGCCGTGATATAGGCCATATCGAAGGGCGGGTCCTGCCGCATCAGGATGACATCGGTGGTTGCCAGCTCGAGCATTTCCGGTGCGCCGAACTCGAAATAGCCATCGGCCTGATTGCCGCTTTCCGGCCGCCAGACCCGCATGGGATGGGCCATCGCCATGACCTTGCCATCCTCATACAACAGGGCGTCAGGCAGGTAGTGATAGAGACGGTGGCCGCGGGCCTGTGCCTCCAGCGCCATCATATAGCTGCTGTCGGCATTGATATTGATGCTCTCCATCGGGTCCATCTGGATGGCGACGGTCAGGCTCATGATCGGATTTCTCGAAAAGTGTCAGAGGGGTGTTGGAACAGACTAAAGCCTAGTTCAGCTTGTGACGCAACTCACGGGCGAGGCTGGCGGCCTCGGCGGATGCCTGCGGGTCTTCATCGACGAGAGCTGCGGCCTCCAGCGCATCAATCGCATGCTGCAATTTACCAACCCGGATATTGAGCATTGCCGCCTCACGCCGCAGGTCGGAATCCATCGGATTGAGCCAGACCATCTGCTCGACACAGGACAGCGCAGCATCCTCGTTATCGGCCTGCAACTGCCGGATCTTGACGTTATTGCGCAGCCGCATGAGGACATCGCGGCGGCTGACCACCTGTTCATGGGTCGGCCCGAATTCGGCATCAGGACCGCGATGGGCCTTCAGCAGCAGCCGCAGCTCGCCCGGCTGGCGCTCGGTCAGGCCATCGAAAGGATCAATCACCGCCCGCTCGCGCCCGACGGTCAGTTGCAGCAGGAAGTGGCCGGGAAAATTCAGCCCTGCCATCTGCCAGCCGAGGCGATCGGCCAGCGCCAGACAAATCAGGCCGATGGCGACCGGCAGACCGCGTCGCCGCTCGATAACACTCAGGATATTGGCATTGTGCATGGCGTCATAATCTTGTTCGTCGCCACGATAGCCCTCGGCCTCGATCACCACTGATCGCATGGCCGCCAGATGGGTCGAGAGATCGGCCTGCACCTCGCCATCGGGCATGGCGTGCCGGATGGCAGTCGCCATCTCGTTCAGATGCCGCTGATAGGGGTCGAGCGGCACCGGCTCTTCCAGTGTGCCGAGATCAAACAGGGCAAAGGCACCGGCTATCTGCAACAGATCGAGTGCTTCATCATCCTGTTGCCCGGCGGCCCGGAGCAGTGCCTCTGCGGCCGCTAGGTCCATATTGTGTGTTTCCGGTTCTTGTTATTGCGGGTCCAGCGTTTCCACCGATACGCTTCCCGGCGCACCGGTACCCGTTACTGACGGCGCAGGGGCCGATGCAGAAGCAGGTGCCGATTGCATGGTATCAGTCGGCGTTGCCGCCGTCTGCTCCGTTGCATCACTCTGCGGCACTTCGTCAATCAGACGGACATAACTGACCACCCGGCGCACGCTCTCGATATTGCGGGCATGGCCGACCACCCGGTCAAGTTCGGTCTTGCTGAGGGCGATACCCATCAGATAGACCACGCCGCCCACCGTATCGATGGAGTAATTCACCGCGCTGACTTCCCGGTCAAAGGTCAGCTTGGCGCGCAGCTCGTTGGCAATACGCACATCGCGGGCATAGCCCCGAATGCCTTCATCCTCGCCCGCAAGCTGGATTTCGTTGATGACTTCCTTCACGCCATCGACCTGCCAGGCGAGACGAACCGCATCAACCCGCAGGTCCGGATCGTCGAGCACACCGGTAATCAGCACCCGGCCCTCAACAACGGTCAGGTCGAGCGCACTGAACATCGGCTCGTTGTGCCGGAACCAGCGCTCGGAAATCTTGGTCTGCATCACCACATCATCGAGCGCGCTGCCGACCGTGCGCTCTTGTGCGGCGGCGACACCAACAGTCGCCCCGGCACCAACGGCAGCACCAACCGGCGTGCAGCCGGTTGCGGCCAATGCCAGAATGCCCAGCGAAACAGCGGTAAAGGTACCGGTCTGGATAGAGAGAAGCTTGTTGCGCATCATGTTCGTTTCTCCGAAAAAACCGACAACCGCATATAGAGGAACAGGCGCCGCCATCGATTTTTTCGGGCGATCAGCCTGATCCGTCAGCTCAGTCCGGCTGTCCATGCGTTTGCTATATGGTGTGGCCAACGGCCGGGGATAACCAGCACCATATCAAAGCGGTGCATTTCGGCTTTTTTGTGTGGCGGCTGTGCCATCAACCGTTGGGACAGATACCATTGTGCTGCCCGCTCGATCCGGGCGCGGGATTGCGGGCTGATGGCATGGGCGGCATCGGCCAGTTCCGCTCGTGCCTTGACCTCGACAAAGGCGACAACCCGGCCCCGTTTGACGACCAGATCAATCTCCCCCACCGGGGTTTTGAACCGGCGCTCAAGTATCCGGTAGCCCTTCACCTGCAGCGACAGAGCGGCCAGCCATTCGGCCCGCACACCGCGCGCATGGGCGGCTGTACCCTGTGCCGATTTATCAGAATGTGACCGGCTATTCCGCGGCATCTTTGATCGCCAGAGCGCGAGCATAAACGTCACGCTTGTCGAGACCATGGGCACCGCTGACCAGACGCACCGCATCCTTGACTGTATGGCGCGACATCGCCTCGCGCAGCAGGGCATCGATATCGACGGTGGCGGTATCAGGCAGGCCGTCGGACGGGCCGATAACCACCACGCATTCGCCCTTGAGCATGATCTTTTTCGCCGTTGCCTGTTCGGACAGTTCCGGCAGGGTCGCGCGGATTACCTGTTCATGGCGCTTGGTCAACTCACGGGTCAGGGCGGCATCACGATCGCCGAACACCTCCGCCGCATCGCTCAGGAAAGCAGTCATGCGCTTGGCGGTCTCGAATACCACCAGACTGGCCGTGGCATCGCGCCAGTCCTGTAGTACGCGCTTGCGTCCGGCACTGCGCGGCGGCAGGAAACCGAGAAACACAAACCGGTCGGTCGGCAGGCCGGACAGCTGCAATGCGGTCAGAACCGAACTCGCCCCCGGTGCCGTGGTCACATGCAGACCGGCATCAACCACATCATTGACCAGCTTGTAGCCGGGATCGGACACCAGCGGCGTGCCGGCATCAGAGATCAGTGCGATAGTAGCCCCAGCCTTCAGACGTTCGAGGATCTTGGGCCGTTGTTCGGCAGCATTATGGTCATGATAGGCCCAGAGCGTCTTATCGAGGCCGTAATAATCCAGCAGCTTGCGACTGACCCGTGTGTCCTCACACAGCACAATATCGGCAGCGGCCAGCACATGGAGCGCCTGAATGGTAATATCACTCAACCGCCCGATGGGTGTCGCCACCAGATGCAGGCCCTTGTCGATTACCTGTGGCGGTAGATTTAACCGTGGGATTTGGCTATCGGTATCGGGATTATCGGTCACACTGCGTTACCGGTTGGACTGATGAGGCCACCTGATACTAGGCCGGGCGGCATTGAGAGTGTAGATCAATCAGATATGTACAGAACTGTGACCAAAAGCTCTAGCGTTACCCGTCTTGCCGCCTGCCTTACGGTATGGCTGATGCTCGGCATGCTGCTGACCGCCTGTTCAAGCCAGTCCAATGGCGGCCCGGCGGCGGAAATGTACAGCCAGCAGGGCCAGAACCAGAGCCAGTCGGCCCGGATTGCCGGACCGCTGACCAATGCCGACGAGCTGGCCACCCGCGCCCCGGACCAGACCATCATTCTGAATGACGGCACCATCGGTCATCCGCGCGGTCGCCCGGTCAAGGTCGGGATGCTGCTACCACTCACCGGTCGCGGCTCAGAGGTCGGACAGGCACTGTTTCAGGCCGGGCAACTGGCGATGTTCGAGGCGGCGGACGACAACTTCGTCCTGATCCCGCGCGACACCAACGGTACGCCCGAGGGCGCACAGGCAGCCATGGCCTCGCTGCTGGCGGAGAATGTGGAACTGATCCTCGGCCCGCTGTTCAGCAGCTCGGTCGGGGCGGTCAAGGCAATGGCCGTTGATGCCGGTGTCAACATGATCGCCTTTACCACCGATTGGCGTCAGGCAACCCCGGCGGGCAGCGGTCGCATCGGTACACCTGGCGGCTCCGGTGTCTATGTCATGGGCATTCTGCCATTCAGTCAGGTTGACCGGATTATCGCGTATGCCGCCTCACGCGGGCTTGGTCGTCTCGGCATTCTGGCACCCGAAAGCACCTATGCCGATATCGTGGTTGAAACCGCCATTCGCGCGGCCCCGAGCTATGGTGTCGATATTACCAAGATCACCCGCTATCCCGATGATGTCGAGGATCTGCGCCCGGTGGTCGAGGGCTTCACCGATTATCCGGCCCGTCAGGCCAAGCTGAAAGCCGTGGTCAGCGAACTGTCGGCCCGTACAGACACCGCGTCCCGTCAGGCCCTGCGCCAACTGCGCGGCGCCGACACCTACGGCGAGCCACCCTATGATGCCGCCCTGATCGTCGATGGCGGCCAGCGGATCAGCATTATTGGCCCGCTGCTGCCGTTCTTCGACATTGACCCACGGGTTGTGCAACTGCTCGGCACCGGCATCTGGGATGATCCGAACATCCTGCGTGAACCGACACTGGAAGGCGCATGGTTTGCCTCCCCGGCCCCGGCCCAGCGCGAGAAATTCAGCCGCGATTACCAGCAGACCTTCGGCAGTGCGCCACCACGGATCGCGACAATCGGTTATGACGCCGTTGCCCTCGCCGCCGTTCTGGCCCGCCGCAATGTGGATTTCTATACTGATGAGAAGGAAATCCGCGATGCCGCCTGGACCAGCCGGATTTACCGCAGCGACGTGCTGACCAACCCCAACGGCTTTGCCGGTACCGATGGCATCTTCCGGTTCCGCCCAAGCGGACTGGTTGAACGCGGCTTGGCGGTGATCGAGATCGATGACACCGGGTTTCAGGTGCTCGACCCCGCGCGCAATACCTTTGAAGAAATCGTCTATTAGAACCGGTCAGGCCAACCGCTAGCTAGATCAGCAGGTCAGCCAGTACCGAGTTCAGCCGCTGGCGACCGTCCGCGGTCAACATCAGCCGGGTATCATCAAGACTGGCCAGCCCCTGCGCCACCATCCGGTCGAGCGCCGGACGTTTGACCGAGTGCTGCCAGTCCTGCGCGCCGAGTGCGGTGATGCGCTCAAGCTCGACCCCTTCGACCAGCCGCAACCCCATCATCAGGTATTCCGTTACCTGTTCCGCCGGATTGATCGCCTCGAACGGCTTGGCGGCATGGCCCTGCTGCGCAACCTGATCGAGCCAGACTTCCGGTGCGAGATGGGTGCGTGTGCCAACGCGGGTGCCATCGGCAAGGGTCAGCCGGCCATGGGCACCCGGCCCGACACCGACATAATCACCATAGCGCCAATAGGTCAGGTTGTGGCGGCTCGCCTCACCCGGCCGGGCATGGTTGGAAATCTCATAGGCCGGCATACCGGCAGCAGCGGTGGCCGCCTGTGTTGCCTCGAACAGATCACCAGCCAGTTCGTCATCCGGCACCTGAAACGCGCCGCGATTGTGCAGGGTATAGAACTGCGTGCCCTGTTCGATGGTCAGCTGATAGGCGGAGAGGTGATCGCATCCGGCCTCGAGCGCCTGTTTCAGCTCGACTTCCCAGTCCGCCACCGTCTGTTCCGGTCGCGCATAGATCAGGTCGAAGGAGACCCGGTTGAAATACTGCCGAGCCAGCTTGACCGCCGCCATGGCCTCGGCAGCCGAATGCTGGCGACCGAGGAAGGCAAGGTCACGGTCATGCAGCGACTGCACACCGAGGGAAACCCGGTTGACCCCGGCAGCGGCAAAACCGGCAAATTTCGCGGCTTCTACCGAGGTTGGATTGGCCTCCAGCGTGATTTCGATCCCCTCGGCAACCGGCCAGCACTCGTTGATCGCCTCGATCACCCCGGCGGTGGTCGCCGGGTCCATGAGCGATGGCGTGCCACCACCGAAGAAGACGGAGGTGACCTGCCGGTTCGGGACGAGGTTTGCGAAATGCCGCAACTCGGTCACCAGCGCCTGTTGCCAGCGGGCATGATCCACCGCCTCGCGCACATGGCTGTTGAAGTCGCAATAGGGGCATTTTTTGGCGCAGAACGGCCAATGCACATATATGCCGAAACCGGGATCAGCAGCCCGTGCCGGGTTGTCCGATGGGCTGTCCGGTATCTGCGTTGCCATGATCAATGGGCAAGCGTCCGGCGCGGTTCCTGTTCGCGGACAGGGGCAGGGCCGGTTGGTGGCAGATGATTGGCGACAAACTGCTCGAAGGCACGGGTGCGGGCACTGTAGCCGCGTTTCTCGTCATCATTCATTTCGCCGAAGGTCTTGTCGGCACCATCGGGCTGAAAGATCGGGTCGAAGCCGAAACCATTGGCGCCACGGGGCAGTTCGGCAATCGTGCCGGTTACCTCGCCGCGCACCATACGGACATCGCCATCAGGCCATGCGAGCGCCAGCACCGTGACCATGGTCGCTTTGCGCTGGGCCGGATCGGTAGCGCCCTTTTTCTCGAGCGCATCGAGGATTTTGGCATTGCCGAGAGCCTCATCGCGACCGCCCTTGCCGTCATAGGTCCAGTCGGCCATGTAGACGCCGGGCTGGTTGTCGAGGGCAGCTACTTCCAGACCACTATCATCGGCCAGTGCCGGACGACCGGATGCCTTGGCCGCCGCCAGTGCCTTGATCGTGGCATTCTCCTCGAAGGTGGTGCCGGTCTCGTCAGCCTGGGTCAGGCGCAGTTTGCGCAGGCCCAGAACCTTGTCGACAACACCGGCGGTCAGGCGTGATACCGCATTGATTTTACCGGGATTGTCAGAAGCGAGAACGAGTGGCTCTCCGGGGGTCAGATGACGGGTCATAATGGGTATTTCCGGTTTTTGATCTTTTTGTACGGGGAAGGTTGTTGCTGGCGGATGGGAAATCAAGCCTTTTCACCAATCGCACCAGCGTCGAAACCGCACATCAGGACAAGATCAGGTTATGCCGGTCACATGAAAAACCTAAGCGCGATACATATACATCAAACGCATGGCTGGGTGGCATATGGTTTATGGGAAACAGCGCAGTCGTAGCTGGGCAAAGGCCGCCGCCCGGTGGCTGACCGCCTGTTTTGCCTCTTTCGGCATTTCGGCGAAGGTCTGCTCATGCCCCTTGGGCACAAACACCGGATCATAGCCGAAGCCCTTGTCACCGCGCATGGGCCAGACGATCTCGCCCTCACAACGGCCCTCGACGATCTCCACATGCCCGTCAGGCCACGCCAGAGCCAGCGACGAGATAAAGGCGGCACTCTTATCCGGGTTTTCGCTCGCCTGCATCGCCTCATGTACCTTGGTCATGGCCATGACCCAGTCGCGTTCCGGCAGCTCGTTGCCATCGCGGTCGGTTTCGGCCCAGTCAGCGGTATAGACGCCGGGCGCACCATTGAGGGCAACCACGGCAAGGCCGCTGTCATCGGCAAGGGCGGGCAGGCCGCTGGCCTTTGCCGCCGCCAGCGCCTTGATCGTGGCATTCTCGGCGAAGGTGGTGCCGGTCTCCTCGGGTGAGTCGAGACCAAGTTCACCGGCAGTGGTCAGGGTCGGCACCCGGCCATCGAGCAGGGCGGCAATTTCCGGAACCTTGCCCTTGTTATGGGTGGCGATAACGAGGGTCTGGCCAGTGAATTTGCGATGCTCGGTCATGACAGATCCAATGCTGATGTCTGGAACTCCACCAGTTCGCCGCAGCCCTTCTTGGCCAGCGCCAGCAGTTGGTGGAACTCATCTTCGGAAAACGGGCGCTCCTCGCCGGTGCCCTGAATTTCAACGATACCGCCCTTGCCGGTGAGCACGAAATTCGCATCCACAGCGGCGGTACTGTCCTCGGCATAATCGAGGTCGAGCACTGGTGTGCCCTGATAAACGCCGCAGGAAATGGCGGAGACGCTGTCAGTGATCGGGTTTTCCTTGATCGCCTTGATCGCGAGCAGGTGCTGGATCGCGAGGCTGAGGGCGACATAACCGCCGGTGATCGACGCGGTACGCGTGCCGCCATCGGCCTGAATCACATCGCAATCGATCTTGATCGAGACTTCACCGAGCTTGTCCAGATCGATGATCGAGCGCAGGGCACGACCGATCAGGCGCTGGATTTCCTGGGTCCGGCCCGATTGCTTGCCGCGGGCGGCTTCCCGCGCCATGCGGCTGCCGGTTGCCCGTGGCAGCATACCGTATTCTGCGGTCACCCAGCCACGCCCGGTGTTGCGCATCCAGCCCGGCACCCCGTCCTCGACGCTGGCGGTGCACAGCACATGGGTATTGCCGAACTTGATCAGGCAGGAGCCTTCGGCGTGGATCGAAACATCGGTGGTGACTTCAACAGCGCGCATGGCATCGGCGGCGCGGCCGGACGGACGTGATGACATAAGAGACTAAATCCAATCGGGTATCTTGCGGGTGGGACAGTTGTGGCGCTGCTATATCACAACAGGGCATTGCATCCATACCGCCGGAATTTTAAATTTTATAGCGACGTTGATTGCCAGTTTGGATGATAATGCCGTCATGGCCAATAAACCCATACCATTTCCGGGCCAGTTCCCGGGTCCATTCTCCGGTCTGGATAGTCAGGACCAGCCATCACCGCTCGGCATGCTGAACGAGCGTTCGCGCGCCGTACTGCGCCATGTGGTCGACAATTACGTTCTGCACGGCGAGCCGGTCGGATCGCGCACCATTTCCCGCGCGCTCGGCATTGACCTGTCCCCGGCCACAATCCGCAATGTCATGGCTGATCTGGAAGACGCCGGACTGCTGCATTCGCCCCATACCTCCGCCGGACGCCTGCCGACCGATGCCGGTCTGCGCCTCTTCGTCGACGGGCTGCTGGAAGTCGGTGACATTGCCGCCGATGAGAAAGCCTCGATCGAAGCGCTCGCTGCCGGAGCCGGCAAGACCATGCCGCAGATGCTGGCCGAGGCAACGACCATGCTGTCCGGCCTGTCGCGCTGTGCCGGTCTGGTCGCCGCACCGAAACGCGAAAGCCCGCTGAAACAGATCGAGTTCGTTGAACTCGGCCCCGGTCGGGCACTGGTGGTGATGGTGACCTCCGATGGGCTGGTCGAAAACCGGGTGCTGAACCTGCCGCCCTCGATCCCGCAATCTGCCCTGCGTGAGGCAGCAAATTACCTGAATGCCAAGCTGATCGGTCGGACGCTGGAACAGACACGGCGCGAGATTACCGACGAGATCGCCACCCGCAAGAGCAGGCTCGACGAACTCTCGACACAGGTGGTTGAGGCCGGGCTTGCGGTCTGGTCCGGCGATGAATCCGGCACGCTGATCATCCGGGGTCAGGCCAACCTGCTCGATGACATTCAGGCTCTGGAAGACCTCGACCGGGTCCGGCAGCTGTTTGACGAGCTGGAAAGTCAGGAAACCATCATGCGGGTCATCGATGCGACCGATACCGCCGAGGGTGTGCAGATTTTCATCGGTGCCGAAAACCGACTGTTCTCGGCTGCCGGATGCTCGGTGATTGTCGCCCCGTACAAGAATTCGGAACAGGAAGTCGTGGGCGCCATCGGCGTGATCGGCCCGACGCGACTGAATTATGCCCGAATTATCCCCATGGTCGATTATACCGCCAAAATCATGGGCAAACTGGTTGGCAGTTAAGCAAAAACAGGGGTGACGCTATTTCACCTCAGGCCTTGAAATAGCGGATTCCATACCGACATCAGGCGATATTGTTTGTCTCACGCTTGCGTCGGGGCAAACCACGGCTTAAAAACCGCGCACACCAGAAAACAGTAAACCGATTGGCGAAACAGAACCCATGTCGCAACAAAAGCCTTTGAACGACAAGAAACCCGCTGAGCAGGGTGACGATACCCCGCTCACTGTTGACCCGACCCTGAAACCGGAAGAGGCCAGCGCTGCCTATCAATCCGCACAGGCGAAAAGCCCGGGTGATGCCACGGCAAGAGCCGAGGCCGATGCCATGGCCGATATTGCCGATGAGCTGGCGGCTGAAGAGATGGATGAAGACGAGCTGGACAATGTCGAGCCGATGTTCAATCCGGTTGATGAGATCGCTGCCTTGAATGCCCAGGTCGATGATCTGCGCGACCGCCTGCTGCGCGCCGCTGCCGAGACCGAGAATGTCCGCCGCCGCGCCGAGCGGGAAAAGGCCGATGGTGCCAAATATGCCGTTGTGAAATTTGCCGAGGACATGCTCAATGTCGCGGACAACTTCGCCCGCAGCCTCGATGCCGTTTCTCAGGAAGCGATCGACACCGCCGATGCCCAGATCAAAAACCTGATCGGTGGCATCAAGGCCGTGGACAAGGAACTGCAATCGGCCCTCAACCGCCATGGCATCAAACAGATTGCCATCGGCGAGAACGAGATTTTCGACCCGAACAAGCATGAAGTCATGTTCGAGGTCGAGGACCCGTCAAAACCACGCGGCACGATCATGCAGGTTCTGCAGCAGGGTTATGTGGTTCATGACCGTCTGCTGCGCCCGGCTCGCGTCGGTGTCACCAAGGGTGGTGCCGAGGGACCGGTCGACAAAACCGCCTGAAAATGACGGTACCCGGTCCGCCGGGGATATTTATCCGGCAACATGGTAAAAAATGGCAATTTCTTGCTGTTGCCGTGTTGCACCAATAGGCAAGCGTGCCTATATCCCGCCTAGCGTTGGTTGTTGGGCGTATCGCTTTTAACAAGGGTCGCCAATCAGCGACCAACAGTGTTTGAAACCTAATCTGGGCCTGGCAGGGCCATATAGAATATGTTGACGGACTGCCAGAACCCGCCGCCATGAAGAGAACAAGGGGCTGATAGGAATGAGCAAAGTAATTGGTATCGATCTCGGAACCACGAATTCATGCGTTGCCGTCATGGACGGCAATCAGGGCAAGGTCATTGAGAATGCCGAGGGTGCCCGCACCACCCCGTCAATGGTCGCCTTCGCCAAGGATAACGAGCGTCTCGTTGGCCAGCCGGCCAAACGTCAGGCCGTTACCAATCCCGACAAAACCCTCTACGGCATCAAGCGCCTGATCGGTCGCCGCTTCAGCGAGAAGCAGGTCGAGGAAATGGTCAAGAAAGCGCCATTCGATATCGTCGCTGGCGATAACGGCGATGCCTGGGTCAAGGTCGGTGACGAGAAATACGCACCATCACAGATTTCCAGCTTCGTCCTCAGCAAGCTGAAAGAAACCGCAGAAGCCTATCTCGGCGAGGAAGTAACCCAGGCGGTCATCACCGTTCCGGCATACTTCAACGACAGCCAGCGTCAGGCCACCAAGGATGCCGGTAAAATCGCCGGTCTTGAAGTTCTGCGTATCATCAACGAGCCAACCGCCGCCGCACTCGCCTATGGGCTGGAGAAAAAAGGCAGCGGTACCATCGCGGTCTATGACCTCGGTGGCGGTACCTTTGACGTCTCGATCCTCGAGATCGGCGATGGCGTTTTCGAAGTGAAGGCCACCAATGGTGACACCTTCCTCGGTGGTGAGGACTTCGATAACAAGATCATCGACTATCTTGCCGACGAGTTCAAAAAAGAGAACGGCATCGACCTGCGCGATGACAAGCTGGCTCTGCAGCGCCTGAAGGAAGCTGCCGAGAAAGCCAAAATCGAGCTGTCTTCCGCAACCTCTACCGACGTCAACCTGCCGTTCATTACGGCGGACAAGGAAGGTCCGAAGCACCTCAATCTCAACCTGACCCGCTCCAAGCTGGAAGCGCTGGTTGCCGATCTGGTCAAACGGTCTATCGAGCCATGTAAAGCGGCTCTGAAAGACGCCGGTCTGAAAGCATCCGAAATCGATGAGGTCATCCTCGTCGGTGGTATGACCCGGATGCCGAAGATCATTGAGGCAGTTGAAGAATTCTTCGGCAAGGAACCACACCGCGGTGTGAACCCTGACGAGGTTGTGGCCGTTGGTGCCGCGATCCAGGGCGGCGTTCTGAAAGGCGACGTCAAGGACGTCCTGCTGCTCGACGTTACCCCGCTGTCACTGGGTATCGAGACCCTCGGTGGTGTCTTCACCCGTCTGATCGAGCGTAACACCACGATCCCGACCAAGAAATCACAGACCTTCTCAACCGCTGAAGACAACCAGAACGCTGTCACCATCCGGGTGTTCCAGGGCGAACGTGAAATGGCTGCCGACAACAAGGCGCTGGGTCAGTTCGATCTGGTCGGTATCCCACCGGCACCACGCGGTATCCCGCAGATCGAGGTCACCTTCGACATTGATGCCAACGGTATCGTGCAGGTGTCCGCTAAGGACAAGGCGACCGGCAAGGAACAGCAGATCCGTATTCAGGCATCTGGTGGTCTGTCTGACTCCGACATTGAGAAAATGGTCAAGGAAGCCGAAAGCAACGCCACCGACGACAAAAAGCGTCGTGAAGTTGTCGAGGCACGCAACCAGCTCGATGGTCTGATCTACTCAACCGAAAAATCGCTCAGCGAAAACGGTGACAAGATCAACTCGGATGAGAAAGCCGAACTGGAGAGCGCGATTGCAACCGCCAAGGAAGCAATGGCTGGCGAAGATCCTGACGCCATCAACGCGGCGCGCGAGGCCTTGCAGCAATCAGCTATGAAGCTTGGCGAAGCCATGTACAAGGCGAGCCAGGAAGAGGCTGCCGCTGACGGCGATGCCGATGCGGCGGATGCCGCGGCTGCCGATGCCGCCGCTTCCAAGGCTGAAGACGGTGTCGTTGATGCCGAGTTTGAGGAAGTCGATGACGACGAAAAAGGTGGCAAACAGGCCAACGGCTGACGTTGCCTGACACTGTCACCATGACCAAACCGGCCGCGGAGTTTTCCATGGCCGGTTTTCGTCCGAAAGAACCCCTCTTACCACCAGCATTCAGCGACCCGATGGCGGAAAACGATAGATGGCGAAGACAGATTATTACGAGCTGTTAGGCGTTAAAAAGGATGCCTCGCAGGCTGAGCTTAAAAGCGCCTATCGCAAACAGGCCATGCAGTACCACCCGGACCGCAATCCGGATGATCCTGAGGCCGAACACAAGTTCAAGGAAATCAGCGAAGCTTATGACGTCCTGAAGGACGACGACAAGCGCGCAGCCTATGACCGTTACGGCCATGCAGCCTTCGAGGGCGGCATGGGCGGCGGCGGTGCCGGCGGCAATGGCGATTTCGGTTTCAGCGGCGCTAATTTCGCCGATATTTTCGACGAGATGTTCGGCGACTTCATGGGCGGCAAGCGCGGCGGCGGTGGTGGCAAGGCCAGCAGTCGCGGCTCCGACCTCCGCTACAACCTCGAAATCAGCCTCGAACAGGCCTTCAAGGGCGACAAGGTACAGGTCCGCGTGCCGACCTCGGTTGCCTGTGACCACTGTCATGGCACTGGCGCGGAAGGCAACAGCGAACCAATCACCTGTCCGACCTGTAGCGGTGTTGGCCGGGTACGCGCCCAGCAGGGCTTCTTCATGATCGAACGTACCTGCCCGACCTGTAACGGCGTCGGCAAGATCATCAAGAACCCGTGCGGCGTTTGCTCCGGTGCCGGTCGGGTGCGCAAGGAAAAGAACCTGAACGTCAACATCCCTGCCGGGGTTGAGGACGGCACCCGCATCCGCCTCGCCGGTGAGGGTGAGGCTGGCCTGCGCGGTGCACCAGCCGGTGATCTCTATATCTTCCTGAGCATACAGCCCCATGAGTTCTTCATGCGCTCCGGCTCCGATCTGGGCTGTCGCGTACCGATCCCGATGAGCACGGCAGCGCTCGGCGGTCAGGTGGAAGTACCGACCATTGACGGCAAGCGCGCGCGCTTCACCGTGCCTGCCGGAACCCAGACGGGCCAGACCTTCCGTCTGAAAGGCAAGGGCATGTCGATCCTGCGCTCACAGACCCGTGGCGACATGATGATCGAAACCTTTGTCGAGACACCGCGCAACCTGTCGGCCAAGCAGAAAGACCTGCTCAAGCAATTCGACAGTGAGGGCAAGCCCGGCTCCAACAGCCCGGAATCTGAAGGCTTCTTCTCCAAGGTCAAGGAACTCTGGGAAGACCTGAAGGACTAGGGGTAACGCGTCATGAAAATCGGGGTTCTGGGTGCCGGTGGCCGTATGGGCCAGTTGATCGCTGCCGAAATCATGGCCGCAAACGGGCTGACCCTGTCTGCTCTCGGTGTCCGTGATGGCGATGCCCGGATCGGCGAGACGGCGGAAGCTACCTTTGGCTTGACCGGCAGCGTGGCACCGGTGACCGGGGATGCCGCCGGGGTCTTTGCTGTCTCGGATGCGGTGATCGACTTCACCCTGCCCGAGGCCACCACCGCCCATCTGGAACTGGCCGTTACCCATAAAACCGCGCTGGTGATCGGCACAACCGGTCTCGATGCCGATACCGAAGCGGCCATTACCGCGGCGGCAGCGGAAGTGCCCGTCATACTGGCGGCCAATACCAGCCTCGGCGTCAACCTGTTGCTCGATACCGTCCGTCGGGTGGCTGGCAGCCTTGATGCCAGGACCGCCGACATTGAAATCGTCGAGATGCATCATAGCGCCAAGGTCGATGCCCCAAGCGGTACGGCACTGGCCCTCGGCCATGCCGCCGCTGCCGGTCGCGGCAAAGCACTGGCCGACATTCAACGCCTGTCCCGCGAAGGGCATACCGGTGCCCGCCCGGAAGGCGAGATCGGCTTTGCCACCCTGCGCGGCGGCGATGTGGTTGGGGAACACACCGTCATTTTCGCCATGGCCGGTGAGCGGATCGAGATCACCCATCGCTGCACCGATCGCAAGATCTTTGCCCGTGGTGCCGTGCGCGCCGCCGAATGGCTGGCCCGCCAGCAAGCAGGTCGCTACAGCATGGGCGATGTTCTTGGCCTGTCCGACTGACGCTACCCAGGCCCGATGGCCTGCCTAGCCCTGCTGCTGCTGGACATCAGCGGCAAGATAGGGCCGCCACAGATCGGGATTGCGGTTATCCGGTGCGGCCTCGGCCACCGGCTTGAAGCCAGCAGGATACCCACCATCAACCTTTGCGCCCGATGCCTGAATACACAGCATATAGCGGCGCACGGTTTCCGCGCACAGCAGCGGATACTGCATCAGGTTCTTGAAGATATCGTATGAGTCACGCGGCAGGGTAAAGAAGGATGAGAAGCGGCTCTTCGCATCAATCGTTTCAGCCAGTGAAACGCCCAGCCAGTTCATCAACTGACCATCCGGCGAGAGATCATCGAACCGCTCGGCAACCGCCAGAAACGGTTTGTTGATCAGCACTTTACCGGTGGAAAATGAGCGCAAGACATCACTGAGCCATGTCACCCGCTGCACCCGATTGCCGAGATCAGCGGTAATCCGGCTGGCGGTCAGGCGGATCAGCCCGTGGCCCGGTGCTGCGCTGTCATTCATGGCCGGAATGCCGGAAACCAGTTCCATGGCCGTCTTCAGATGCGCATAACGGTCGGCGGCACTGGCATCTGCCTTATGCGCGGCCCCCCAATGACAGAGGGCAAGACGCAGTTGCTTGTCCGGCTCGGGCAGAGCATCACCGGAAACCCAGGGACCGAAATCCAGCCCGGCATGGACCACCCAGCCCTGCATGGCGACATAATCATCCCAATCGACAGCGGGCGCCTCGCCCGGCTCAGCCGATTTCAGCAGGAATCCACGCTCCACCAGCCGGTCGGCACAATCGGACTTACAGGCAAAGAGGTTGAGTTTGTAGCCGTCGATTTCATCAGACAGGCTGAACGGCACCAGCACATCAATGCCGGGGATCAGGTGGTATGGCTCATAGCCCATATCGGCGAATTGCTGGATCAGCTGGGTATTCACCTGATTGCGGTGCTTCAGCTCATACATGACCAGAGGCGATTGCTGCTCGAAAAACGCCTTACCACCCTTGAGGATGGCTGATTCAGCCCCCTCGGCATCGATTTTCATGAAATCGAACTGCACATCGCCGAACTGCTCCGCCATCAGCTTGTCGAGAGTGCTCAGCTTGACCTGTTCGGTATTGGCGCCCGGACCGTCGGCGAGGGCATTCAACTCCGATGAGCTTTCGATGGTCAGATAGCCGTCACCATCGGAATCCGACAGCGCCATCTGCAAAACCTCAATGGCCTTAAAATCATTGGCGGCAACAGATCGGCGCAGGAAACCGGCAGTATTACTCGCTGGCTCAACCGCCCAGAACCGGCCATCACCGCCAATCGCCTTGGCCATGGCGAGGGTATAGAGGCCGAAATTGGCCCCGATATCGAGCATATTGACGCCCGGCTGGGCCAATTTCCGGATGAACCCGATCTCATCCTCGAACCAGTCTTCCTGTTCCAGCAGCACAAACGGTGTCATCTGGCTCAGGTCATTCGGCACAACGACTTTCAGATCATCAACAATAGTGATTTCGAGGGCATCCTGACCCGGGGTCCGGTCAAACGGGATTTTACGTGCTGGCATGGGAACAATCGTCGGCTGGCTGGAAACAGGCTGATACCTGATGCGTTATCGGTAAAAGCAATGCAAGAACCCGGCCAGCTTTGCCGCTGAGATGCCACCTGTCCAGCCAATTTCCCGGCTAATCTCCCGGATGATCCACAGGCCGGGGCAAATCAGCGTCAGCCAGCCGCCTGCGCCTCATCAAAACGGGCAAATTCACAAGCGAGCTGCACCCGTTTGCGCCCGACGCCCCAGCGATAGGCGTGGATCATGCCGGTCGAGGTAATCGCCCGATGGCAAGGGATCAGGGCACTGACCAGATTGGCCCCACAGGCCGCCCCCACCGCGCGGGTAGCCTTCGGCGCGCCGATTGCCTCGGCAATCTGACCGTAGCTGTAGACCCGACCCGCCGGGATCGAGAGCAGCGCGTGCCAGACCTTGAGTTGGAAATTCGTGCCCCGCAGCAGCAACCGTGGCGGCTGGCCGTTTACCTGGAGTGACCCGGTCTGCCAGTCACGCATGAAGCCCAGCGCCTGATCGAGCACCGGCTGCACGGCGGCATCGTCACGTATCTGTCTGGCCAGTGACCATTCAGCATGAAACTCCTGTTCCGCCGCCTCGGGCCGGTCATGGTGATCGAAGGCCAGCCAGCAGATACCGCGTTCGGTCACACCGAGCAGCACCGGCCCGAACAGGGAGCGGCACCAGCCATAGGTGATGGTCAGATCACTGCCGGATTTCTTGTATTCACCCGGTGTCATGGCCTCGACCGCAACGAACAGGTCATGGAGCCGGCCCGGCCCGGATAACCCACTGTCGAGCGACGCCTCAAGCAGGCTTGCCCCCTCCGCCAACTGGCCACGGGCATGGGCAATGGTCAGATATTGCAACACCCGTTTCGGGCTGACGCCCACATGATCGGTAAAGGCACGCTGGAAATGCGACAGGCTCCACCCGGCGCGTTTGGCGAGCAGGTCGAGGCTCGGCTGCTCCTGCCAATGGGCGGCGAGGTAATCGAGTGTATCGCCGATGCCGTGATAGATCGCGGATTGCATCGGCTCTGGCATCTCGATATCGGCATGGGCAATGGTGTTCATCATGGGTATGATCCTAAACCGGAACGGCAGGCTCACCCACCCGATTTTTGCGGTTTGGCCCGCTTAGTCCCGCTCAGGTTTCAGCAACCGCCTGCGGCAGCTGCGGCCCCCGCGCCCGGTCAAGCGCCCGGCGCAAGGCAGCGACAAAATCCGCCCGCTCCTCCGGTGCCAGAAAACTACCGATGGTCACCGACCGGCCATGACTGCCCAGCCGTATCTGGCTGTCATGCTGCACCGGATCAGCGAGGTCGACATTGAGCCAATAGGGCTGGAACTGCCATTGCCTGTGCTCACCCCAATGATTGCAGCGATCGACGGTCAGTTGCCGGTCAGTGAGATGCACGGTCTCATAGGCACGACCGGTTCTGTAATTGTGCTTGAAGCACCAGTAGACCAGGCCGATCTCAAGGCCCATGAAGCCGAAAACCGGCCAGGCACCGACCATGAAAAACCAGCCGCCGACACCGAACAGCATTGCGCCGAATGCCAGCATCAGCAGGCGAAAGCCACGCGGCGACAGGCTCCGGTTCGGTCGCAGGATCGCGTCGAAATAGACCGGAGAGCCGTGCTCATCATGCTGGATCGGCTGTTCTGTTGTCATACCCGATACTATGGCGCGAAATGCCGGTATGGGAAAGTGGCAGCTTGCCGCGCGCCTGTGCCTGCGCCTATATCTTGATCCCGCCGAACAACCAACCGAACCCACCAACTGACCCACCAGACCATGAAGCCCGAGCAGATTGATGAGTTTTTCGCCCGATTGTCGGCGATCAACCCGGAACCGAAATCGGATCTGGAATACACCAATGCCTATACGCTGCTGGTAGCGGTCGTGCTCTCGGCACAGGCAACCGATGCCGGGGTCAACCGGGCGACAAAGGAACTGTTTCAGATCGCCGACAATCCCCATGACATGGTGATGCTGGGCGAGGGACGGGTGCGCGATTACATCAAGACCATCGGCCTGTTCAATGCCAAGGCAAAGAACGTCATCAAGCTCTCGCAAATCCTGATCAACGAACATGGCGGCGAGGTACCGAAGACCCGCAAGGCGCTGGAAAAACTGCCTGGCGTCGGGCGCAAGACGGCAAATGTGGTGCTGAACATCGCCTTCGGTCAGCCGACCATTGCGGTGGATACCCATATCTTCCGGGTCGGCAATCGCATGAAAATGGCTACCGGCAAGACCGTCGAGGATGTGGAGCGCAAATTACTGCGCAAGGTACCGGCGAAATGGAAACAGCACGCCCATCACTGGCTGATCCTGCACGGTCGCTATACCTGCAAGGCGCGCAAGCCCGACTGCCCGCATTGCGTGGTCAGTGATCTCTGTCCCTATCCGGACAAGACTGTCGCCTGATGACGATCAGCCCTTGTTATCGGGAATTTCCGCTACCGTGATGGCTTGTTCATCGTTGTCATAGCTTGGCGCCTCGACGAACACATCAACGGCGGAGGTCACTGCCTTGGCAGCGGCACCGGTGGCAGCACCGAGCAGACCGCAGCCGGAAAGCCCGGTCATGGTAATAAGCGCCATGGCCAGAAGCCGGAGAGTTGATGAGGATGCCATGACGTGTGCGATGTCCCGGAAATGCGTGAACGGACCATCATGATCGGCAATCGACCACGACACAGGCAAGCATTCCCGATACCAGGCACCGGAAAGCCCGGATAAACCGGTAAATCCGTCACGTCAGTGCTGTTACAAAACACCCTGAAAACCGCTAATGCACCGCCCGAGTCGGTACCGTGTCGGCGTAAATATCAGTGCGCGCGAGCCAGTGGCTGGTCATCAGCGCCGCCAGTATCGGTGCAATCAGGTTGAGCACCGGAATGACGAACAGTGCCGCCAGTATCAGCCCGCGCAGGAATACCGCCAGCCGGTTCCGCTTGCGCCATGCCTTGATCTCCTGTGGCGGCAGGCGGCGCAGGGCAACCACGTCGATAAACTCACGCGACAGCAGATAGGCATTGACGCTCCATGCCAGCAACACGTTGAGGCCGACGAGGAAAAACCCGCCGACCAGAACCAGCAGCGTCAGCAGCAAGGCAATCAGCAGAAATACCAGCGCATTGCCAATGGCGGTTGTGAGCGGCAGATCGCGCAAGGGCGGCAGATCCGGGTGGCGGACCCGCTCCATCGGATCAAGCATGAATTCCGCCACCAGCCCGGTGATGGCAGTCATGACAATCGGAAACAGCAGGATCGCCAGCACCGCCGCAATGATAGTGCCGGTGACATCGATGATACCGTCGAGCCAGCCCCAGCCGACCAGATTGACCCCGCCGAGCAGCACCGATGCGCCCCACGGCATGAGCAACAGCACGATCAGACTGACGGCTATACAGCCCAGAATCGTCCAGCGTACTGCAGGCAGTTTCAGATCGGCGAAGGCGTCGAGGAGATCAGCAAACATGATGCGACAGGCTCTATCACAGGGCTGCGCCCATTTGCCAGCACCAGTTATTTGACTTCTGGCGCAAGGTTTGGCCACATGGGCCACAGGTTTTCCCATCTGCTACCCCTGTCTTTTTCAAGAGTACCCCCTATGACCAGCGCCCAGCCTAAAGTGGTCGGCATCGGTAATGCCGTCGTTGATATTATTGCCGAAGTCGAGGACGGCTTCCTGACTAAACATGGCGTGCACAAGGGCACGATGACTCTGGTCGACCAGACCCGCTCGCGTCAGCTCTATGAGAGCATCCCGCCTGCCACCATGGCGTCCGGCGGTTCGGTCGCCAATACCATGGCCGGGATCGCGTCTTTTGGCGGCAGCGCCGGATTTATTGGCCGCGTCCGCGATGACGAGCCGGGCCGGTTCTACGGCAAGGACATGGAAGCACTCGGCGTCGTCACCCCGATCGCACCGGCCAGCAACGGCGACGATACCAGTGTCTCGATCATTCTGGTGACCTCGGATGCCCAGCGCTCCATGAACACCTATCTCGGTGCCTCGACCGAGCTGAACAAAAACGACATTGATCACAACATGATTCAGGGGGCCGATTACCTGTTCCTCGAAGGCTATCTCTGGGACAGCGAACACCCGCGTGAGGCGATGATGGAAGCCGCCGATGTGGCGCGCACGGCAGGCACCACCGTTGCCTTCACCATGTCCGATCCGTTCCTCGCCGACCGGTACCGCGACGATATCCGCAACTTCCTGCCCCATTCGGTTGACCTGTTATTCGCCAATGAGGCCGAGATTACCTCGCTCTACATGGTCAACACACTGGCAGAAGCCCTCGACCTCGCCCGCCATGACGTTGATACCGCGGTGATTACCCGGTCCGAACAGGGCTGCGTTGCCATGCATCACGGCGAGACCGTGCGTATGCCAGCCGAGCGGGTGTCAAAGATCATCGACAGCACCGGTGCCGGTGACCAGTTCGCCGCCGGTTATCTCTATGGTCTCAGTACCGGTCGAAATATGGCCGATTGTGCCCGGCTTGGCGTCATTGCCGCCGCCGAGGTCATCAGCCATATCGGCCCACGCCCGAAAGTGCCGCTGAAGTCACTGATCCCGGCCAGCATGGCCTGATCGGGCCAGTCAGGGCCGCGTCGCCCACCATGCCTCGATCACCATGCCGTAAAGCGGGGTCACGGCAGGCCGGGTGACCGGCGGCCAGTAAGCGACCAGATCGTGACCGAGGTGATAGAGCAGCACGCCGTAGCGGCTGTGGGTCAGCACCCGGTCGAGCGCATGAACATGGGTCAGCAGGTCGGCGCGGCTGCTGGCATCGGCAATCCCGGCAACAAGGGCATCTACCGCCGGTGAGCGAATGCCCGGATAGTTGCGTGAGCCCTGCACCTCCGCATTCTCGCTGCCGAAATACAGCCGCTGCTCAACCCCCGGCGACAGGCTGTTGATCCAGCGGTAATTGACCACATCGTAATCAAAGCTGTTGAGCCGCTGGCGGAACTGGGTGGCATCGACACTGCGAATGCGCGCGGTGATGCCGATACGGTCAAGGGTCCGCACCCATTCGAGCACGACCCCTTCCTCCTGTCCGGTCTGGATCAGAATTTCAAAGCTGAAGGGCTGCCCCGTTTCGGCACTGACCAGACGTCCGTTTTCCAGCATCCAGCCCGCCTGCTTCAGCAACGCCAGCGCCTTGCGGAGATTGCCGCGCCGCCCGGCCATGCCGCTGCCATCGGTGCGCGGTGCCTCATAGGCCGGGCCGAAAACCGCATCCGGCAGGCTGTCGCGGAACGGCTCGAGCAGGGCCAGTTCCGCCGCATCCGGCAGGCCGGTCGCCGCCAGTTCCGAATTCGGGTAATAGCTCTCGATCCGCTTGTAGGCATCGCGGAACACGGCCCGGTCGAGCCATTCAAAGTCAAAGGCCAGATCCAGTGCCGTGCGTACCCGCAAATCATCGAACAGATCACGCCGGGTATTGAAGATCAGCGACAGGGTCCAGTCCGGGCGGTGATGCGGCAGTTGTTCCAGCTTGAGCAACCCGCCCTCTGCCGCCGGACCGCTGTAGCGGGTGGCCCAGGCATTTGGATCAGACTCACGCCGGAAATTGACCTCGCGCGCCTTGAACGCCTCCAGCGCCACATCGTCATCGCGGAAATACTCGATCTGCACCGTATCAAAATTGTACTGGCCGCGATTGACCGGCAGGTCGGCGGCCCAGTAATCGGCAACGCGCTCATAGGTGATGCTGCGCCCCGGATCGAGGGACGCCACCCGATACGGCCCGCCACCGAGCGGCGGGGTCAGGGTGGTGCGCCCGAAATCATGATCGGCCCAGTAATGGGCTGGCAGCACCGGCAGCATCGCCAGCACCAGCGGCACCTCGCGCTCCGCCGATGGCAGCAGCCGGAAGGTGATGGTGTGATCGTCGATAATCTCGATTGCCGTTACGAAGCCATAGACCCGGCGGGTATTCGGGCGGCCATTCTCCCGCAATGTCTCGAGCGAGAATTTCACATCCCTGGCCGTCACCGGATGGCCGTCATGGAATCGGGCGGCGGGGTTGAGGTGGAAGGTCATCCAGCTGCGGTCAAGTGCCAGTTCAACACGCTCCGCCACCAGCCCGTAAACACTGAACGGCTCGTCCCAGACCCGCTGCATCAGCGTGTCATAGGTCAGGTTCATACGCGCCGCCGCCTGTCCGGTAATCAGGAACGGGTTGAGACTGTCGAAGGTGCCGGTCGCACCCTGCTTCAGCAACCCGCCCTTCGGCGCATCCGGGTTGACGTAGTCGAGATGGGTGAAGTCGGCTCCGTATTTCGGCGCATCAAACAGGGCCAGCCCATGCACCGGCTGCACGGTCGCAGCTACGGCCCCGGCATCCGTATCATGGTTAACGGCCAGTACCGGCGTGACCCACAGCGACAAAATGGCTAGCATCATCAAGGCGCAGATGCCGTATATTGTGCGGTGCAGCATCCGGTAACCTGTAAAGCGATGAAAAGCCGTTTGAACCATGAGTATCCGTAACCTTGATGCTGTATTCAGACCGACAAGTGTCGCCCTGATCGGGGCCAGCAACCGACCCAATTCGATCGGCAATGTCCTGGCCCGTAATCTAACCGCCGGAAGCTTCGCTGGCCCGGTTCTCCCGGTAAATCCGAAACATCGCTCCGTGGCGGGTATTCTGTGCCACAAATCTGTCGAAGATTTGCCCATGGTGCCGGACCTTGCCGTGATCTGCACGCCGCCGCATACCGTACCCAGGATCATTGATCAACTGGGCGGACGCGGTACCCGTGGCGCCGTGGTTATTACCGCCGGTTTCGCCGAACTGGGCCATGAGGGCGCGGAGCTGCAGGATCGCTTGCTGGATGCCGCCCGACCCCATCTGTTGCGGGTGGTCGGGCCGAACTGTCTCGGCATCATGGTGCCGGGCCATGGGCTGAATGCCAGCTTTGCCCATCTGACCCCGGCGACCGGCGATATCGGCTTCCTGTCGCAATCCGGCGCAGTGCTGACCTCGGTCATCGACTGGGCCTCGGCCCGCGGCATCGGGTTTTCGCATCTGGCCTCGCTCGGCTCCATGGCCGATGTGGATTTTGGCGACATGATCGACTACCTCGCCCGTGATCCGAAAACCCGCGCGATCCTGCTCTATATCGAAGCCATCAGCCATCCGCGCAAATTCATGTCCGCCGCCCGCGCCGCCGCCCGCACCAAGCCGGTGATCGTGATCAAATCCGGGCGCACCGCATCAGGTGCCAAGGCAGCATCGAGCCATACCGGCGCACTCGCCGGGTCCGATGATGTCTATGATGCCGCGTTCCGCCGGGCCGGGATGCTGCGCGTGGCCGATATGGACGAGCTGTTCGATGCTGTGGAAACCCTCGGTATGCGGGTCAAGGTGGAAGGCGAGCAACTGGCAATCCTGACCAATGGCGGCGGGCTTGGCGTCATGGCTGCCGATACCACCTCCGACCTCAACGGCCATCTGGCCAGCCTGTCGCCGGAGACCATGGATGCGCTCAATGCGTCCATGCCACGTACCTGGAGCCACGGCAACCCGATCGATATTATCGGCGATGCCCCCGGCAGCCGCTATGCCGCCGCCCTCGATGCGGTCCTCACCGACAAGGCGGTGGATGCGCTGGTCGTGATCAACTGTCCGACCGCGATTGCCGACAGCGTTGATGCCGCACGGGCGGTGGTGTCGGCCCGGCAAAAATCGGTCAAACCGATCCTGACCAGCTGGATCGGACATCAGGCCATGGAACCCGCGCGCAGCCTGTTCGCTGAAAACCGCATCCCCACCTATGACACACCGGAGAAGGCGGTGCGTGCCTTCATGCATCTGGTGACCTATCGCCGGAACCAGAAGGCATTGATGGAGGTACCGGACAGCCAGCCGGAGGAAGTCACCGCCGATACCGCACGGGCCAAGAGCATCATCGACGACGCGCTCGCCGCCGGGCAGCGCTGGCTCACCGAATATCAGGCCAAACAAGTGCTCGAGGCCTATGGCGTGCCAATCGTCGAAACCGTCATCGCCCCCGATGTGGCAAGCGCGGTGCGGGAGGCGGCACGGATCGGCAGACCGGTCGCGCTCAAGATCCTGTCCAACGATATCACCCATAAATCCGATGTCGGCGGCGTGGCGCTGCACCTGAAAAAGCCCGAGGATGTAGAGCGGGCCGCCAATGCCATGCTGGAGCGTGTAGGCAACCTCAAGCCGGACGCGAAAATCGATGGCTTCACGGTGCAGGAAATGGCCCGGATGCCCGGTGCCCATGAGCTGATCGTCGGCATGATCGAGGATGCGGATTTCGGGCCGGTAATCCTGTTCGGACAGGGCGGCACGGCGGTCGAGCTGCATGATGACAAGGCGCTGGCCCTGCCGCCGCTCAACATGAACCTCGCCCGCGCCGCCATGGCCCGCACACGGGTGCACCGGCAGTTGCAGGGCTACCGCGACCGACCGGCGGCGGATATGGATGCGATTGCCCTGACCATGATCCGGGTGACCCAGCTGATCACCGATCTGCCGACCATTGACGAACTCGACATCAACCCGCTGTTTGCCAATGAAAACGGCGTGCTGGCCCTCGATGCCCGGATCGGTATCCGGCCCTCGGACCTTGAAGTCGGCAGCCGTCGCCTCGCCATCCGCCCCTATCCGAAGAAGCTGGAGAAGATGATCGGCGACGAGCACGGTGCCCGCTATTTCCTGCGACCGATCAAGCCGGAAGACGAACCGCTGATGCATGAAATGGTTGCGGAAATGGACCCGGAGGATTTGCGCCTGCGCTTCTTCTCACCGGTGCGCAAGCTGACCCATGACACCGTCGCCCGGTTGAGCCAGATCGATTACGACCGGGAAATGGCGCTAGTGGCCGTGCATGTGGATGCCGATGACAACCCGCTGGATGACATTGCCGGGATCGTGCGCATATCCGCCGACCCGGATAATATCCGCGCCGAATATGCCGCCATCGTCTCCTCGCACCTGAAAGGTCACGGGCTCGGTCGCAGACTGATGACCGAGATCATCGACTATGCCCGCCAGCGCGGCACCACCGAAATCTTCGGCGAGGTCTTGCGCGAAAACAAACCGATGCTCGCCCTCTGCGACCGCCTCGGCTTCACCCGCCACATCAACCCCGACGAACCGGAACTGATCGAGGTACGGTTAAGACTGGATAGCTAACCGGCGGGTGCGTCAGTCGTCGATGCCGGGGAGGACGCGGTCGGTGGGGCGGTGGCCGTCGATGAAGGTCTTGATGTTGATGATCACCTTGTCACCCATGGCCTGACGCCCCTCGCGGGTGGCGGAGCCGAGATGCGGCAGCAGCACGACGTTTTTCAGCTTGCGCAGCTCTTCCGGCACGGCTGGCTCGCCCTCATAAACATCGAGACCGGCACCGGCGATACGCTCTTCCTTCAGCGCCTTGATCAGCGCCTGTTCATCCACCACGGCACCGCGCGCGGTATTGATCAGGATGGCATGGGGCTGGAGCAGGTCGAGGCGTCGCTCTGACAGCAGGTGGAAGGTGGCCGGGGTCTGCGGGCAGTTGACCGAGATCACATCCATACGCGCCAGCATCTGGTCGAGGCTTTCCCAATAGGTCGCCTCGAGGCGCTGTTCCATGTCGCCGGGCAGACGGCGGCGGTTGTGGTAGTGGATCGACATGCCGAAGGCGCGGGCGCGGTGGGCAATCGCCTCACCGATCCGGCCCATGCCGATAATGCCGAGACGCTTGCCGCCGAGGCGCAGGCCGAGCATCTGGGTCGGTGCCCAGCCGGTCCATTCACCGCTGCGCACCAGTGCCTCGCCCTCGCTCATCCGGCGGGCGGTGGCGAGCATCAGGGCCAGCGCCACATCGGCGGTATCCTCGGTCAGCACACCGGGGGTATTGGTGACAACGATGCCCTTGGCCTGTGCCGCCTTCAGGTCGATGTGATCGACACCGGTACCGAATGAAGCGATCAGCTTCAGATCAGGGCCTGCCGCCTCGATGATCTCAGCATCGATTCGGTCGGTAACCGTAGGTACCAGCACATCGCATTTCTGGACTGCAGCTTTCAGCGCCGCCGCATCCATCGGCTCGTCTGTCGGGTTCAGCGTGGCAGCAAAAAGCTCCATCAAACGGGTTTCCACCGCTTCGGGTAACTTGCGGGTCACCGCGACACGGGTTTGACGACCGGTGCTCATTGGCTGCTGTCTCCTCGAAAAAATATCTCGTTGGCGTCGCTGACTATTGTCATTTGATGCCCTAGCGCAATAGCGTTGGTACAGGGGCATGTCCAGCGACTTTGACCGAATTTATCCAACCGGCTATTCAACCGGCACACGCGACCGGTCGCTGACAGGCAGAAATGACAACCGCTGATCCAGTACTGGACCGCAACATGACCGGATTGAACAGACCAAACAGGCAATGGGCATTCACCGCCCTCTTGGCACTCATCGGCGGTTTCCTGATGACCACCGGGCCAGTACAGGCGCCAGCTCAGGCAAATGACGACGGGCAGAGCCGGGGCACGATCTGGCTCGAGGTGGCGCAGATCAGTCAGGGTCAGGTTGCCCTCGGCCAACAGACCGGGTTACCGCTGCCGCGCTTTGCCTCACTGCGGCCCGAACGGGTCAATGCCCGCACCGGGCCGGGGCTGAGCTATCCGATCGACTGGATTTACCAGCGCGCCGGGTTGCCGGTTGAGATCACCGCCGAATACGACACATGGCGCCGCATCCGCGATGTGGACGGCACCGAAACATGGGTGCATCAATCCATGCTGTCCGGCCAGCGCGGCGCACTGGTCATGGGCGATATCGCCACCCTCTACGCCGCCCCGGACCCGGAGGCGAGCCCGGTCGCACGGGTCGAGCCGGGTGTCGTCGGCCAGATCCGCGCCTGTGATGGCAGTTGGTGTGAGGTGGATGTGGAAGGCAATGCCGGATGGCTGCCGATAGCTGCCTTCTTCGGGGCCAAACCCGGCGAAGACTTCCGCTAACACAGCATCCGAACTGCCAAAGATTCGGGCGGTCAGAGGAACCTGACCGATACCCCGCCATCGGCAATCACCGGACTGCCGGTCATGAAGCTGGAGCGATCCGACAGCAGGAACAGGGCCGCCTGTGCGATCTCCATGGGATCGGCCATGCGCTTGAGCGGATGCAAACCGGCGATAAACTTGTGGGCCTCCGCATCATCACCAGCCATCTCGGTTTTGGTACCGCCGGGCAGGAGGCTGTGCACCCTGATCCCCTCGGCGGCATGATCAATGGCCAGTGACTGCACCAGCCCGTTGATCCCGGCCTTGGACGCGGCATAGGCACCGAAGCCCGGCAACCCGCCATTGCTGTGACCGACAAAGGATGTGGTGAAAACCAGCGATCCGCCACCCCTGTTCTGCAGCGCCGGTATCTGGGCCTTGGCCGCAGAGAAGGCGCTGGTCAGGTTGGTGGCGATCACATCGGTCCAGTTGGCCCGGTCCATATCCGGGATCGGCCCGACCTCGCCGACCATACCGGCATTGTTGAAGGCACCGTCAAGGCCGCCAAACTCGGCGAGGGCGAGATCGACCAGCCCTTGCGCATAACCGGCATCACGGACATCACCGGCAAGACAGGCAGCGCGCCTGCCATACTCGCCATTGATCTGCCCGACCAGCGCCTCGAGCCTTTCCGCCCGGCGCGCGCCCAGCACCACATTGGCGCCCTCGGCAGCAAACAGCAGGGCCGCCGCCTCACCGATGCCGCTGCTGGCCCCGGTTATAATGATGGTTTTGTTGAGTAGTTCCATGGATGTGCTCTCCTGATCATGTTGGAAAGCACCAAAGGCCCGAAAAGCCGGAGACAAACGACCCGTTTCTTGCGCTTGCATATCAACAGCAACAGGGAAAGAACAACGGGAACGGATAAACGGTTGGCTTACTGTTTCTTGCGCCGGACGCGGACAACGACCTGAATCTGGTCGATCTCGTAACCTTCGGGAGCCGCGGGACGACCGGTCACCTTGACCTCGTCACCGGGCACATCGATGAGCTGACCGGTATCTTCCATGAAGAAGTGATGGTGGTCGCTGACATTGGTGTCGAAATAGGTCCGGCCCTGATCGGCGGCAACCGCGTTGAGCAGACCGGCTTCGGCAAACTGGTTCAGGGTGTTGTAGACCGTGGCCAGTGATACCCGCTGGTTTGCCTCACGCGCATCATCAAACAACTGCTCCGCCGTCATGTGGCGGTGGCCATTGCCAAACATCAGCTCGGCCAGCGCCAGCCGCTGACGTGTCGGGCGCAAACCGGCCTCGGCCAGGCGGTTGATAAGGTTGATATCAACACCCTTCGGTCGATCTGTCGCCTGCGCGGATTTTGTGTGCGTGTGCTTTTGCATGCCCGGACCATAACGTTAATTGAGAATGATTTGCAACAACCTTCTCAACATGGCTGATTATGCCCTGTTTCCCATGTTATTTGCACCATTTTCCTGTGGCATGCAGGGCAAATATACCGGATTGCCATCACACAATAGCAATCGGGGTTTGCGATTGTGCTGCAGATTGCCTAAAACCGCGCCCGTGGGGTCAGTGTTTCCGACCCCGATCTTTACTCTCTGATTACACCGGTAACCGTCATGACTGCACCTACCCACGACAGCCGAACCAGCTTTGATTACGATGATTTGATTAGCTGCGGCCATGGCACATTATTCGCCAACCCGTATCCGAAACTGCCCCTGCCGCCGATGCTGATGTTCGATCGCATCGCCAAGGTCTCTGCCGATGGCGGTGCCAATGGCAAGGGCTTCCTGATCGCCGAACTCGACGTCAAACCGGACCTCTGGTTCTTCGGCTGCCATTTCGAGGGCGACCCGGTCATGCCCGGCTGTCTCGGCCTCGATGCGCTCTGGCAGCTGGTCGGCTTTTACCTCGGCTGGATGGGTGCGACCGGTGCCGGTCGTGCACTCGGCGTCGGGGAGGTGAAATTCACCGATCAGGTATTACCTACAATCAAGAAGGTGACCTATCGCCTCGACTTCAAACGCGTGATCAACCGCAAGCTGGTCATGGGCATCGCCGATGGTACCGTGCATGGCGATGACAAGCTGATGTTTGAAGCCAGCGGCCTCAAGGTCGGCCTGTTCGAACAAACCGGCGAATAGACCGGTTCAGGCACCATCAAGAGACGGCAATCACGAAAGCCAGGTAAGAAGTCCATGTCCAACCCATCCGCAATCGAACCAGTCCTCGGCAAACGCCGGGTTGTTGTGACCGGCCTCGGCATTGTTTCCCCGATCGGCAACAATGCAGCGGAAGTTATCGAGAGCCTGAAGTCCGGCAAATCCGGCATCGAGGCAGCGCCCGATTATGTGGAACACGGTTTCCGCAGCCAGATCCATGGCTCGATCAAACTGGACCCGAGCGAGCATATCGACCGCAAGCTGATGCGCTTCATGGGCAATGCTGCGGCCTATGCCTATATCGCCATGACCCAGGCGATCGAGGATGCCGGACTGACCGAAGACCTGATCAGCAACAACCGCACCGGTCTGATCGCCGGTTCCGGTGGTGCCTCGACCAGCAATCAGGTGGCCGCCACCGACATTACCCGCAAGAATGGCAGCCCGCGCAAGATGGGCCCGACCATGGTGCCACGGGTCATGGGTTCCACGGTTTCCGCCAATCTCTGTACCGCCTACGGCATTCGCGGCATCAATTACTCTATCACCTCCGCCTGCTCCACCAGTGCGCATTGCATCGGCAATGCCGCCGAGATGATCGCCTGGGGCAAACAGGACATCATGTTCGCCGGTGGTGGCGAGGAACTCGACTGGACCATGTCCCAGCTATTCGACGCCATGGGTGCCATGTCGTCCAAGTTCAATGATACGCCAGAGAAGGCTTCACGCGCCTATGACCGCGACCGCGACGGCTTTGTCATTGCTGGTGGCGGGGCCATGCTGGTGCTGGAAGAATATGAGCACGCCAAGGCCCGTGGTGCCAAAATCTATGCCGAGCTGACCGGCTTCGGCGCGTCCTCGGATGGTGTTGATATGGTGGCACCATCGGGTGAGGGTGCCGTGCGCTGCATGCAACTGGCGCTGGCCGAGCACAACCTGCACTCGACCGTCAAACTCGACTACATCAATACCCATGGTACCGCGACACCGGTTGGTGACCGCGCGGAAATGGGAGCCATTCGCGATGTGTTCGGCGACGAAATGCCGTTCATCAGCTCGACCAAATCACTGACCGGCCACAGTCAGGGTGCGGCGGGTGCCCATGAGGCAATCTACTCGCTGCTGATGCTCGACAATGGATTTATCGCCGCATCGGCCAATATTGAAAACCTCGACCCCGATTTCGAGGGTTACCCGATTGCGTTTGAGCGCAAGGACGGACCGGTAAAAGCCGTCATGACCAACAGCTTTGGCTTTGGTGGCACCAATGCCAGCCTGATTTTCACCGCCATTGAAGAATAAGAAGATGCCCCTAGCCCACGATACCGTCATGACTGACCAGAACAACAATCCCGCTTCCAAGCCGCTTTTGGCCGGCAAACGCGGTCTGGTCATGGGCGTTGCCAATGATCGCTCCATCGCCTGGGGCATCGCCAAGGCCCTGCATGGTGCCGGGGCCGAGCTTGCCTTTACCTATCAGGGCGATGCCTTCAAGCGCCGGGTCGAGCCACTCGCCTCGGAACTGGATGCCAAGGTTCTGCTGCCCTGTGATGTCATGGATGAAAGCTCCGTCGACAAGGTGTTCGACGACCTGAAACAGGAAGTCGGCAATATCGATTTCGTCATCCATGCGGTCGCCTTCTCGAACAAGGAAGAGCTGAAGGGGCGTTATGTCGATACCACCCTCGACAACTTCCTGATGACCATGCAGATCTCCTGCTATTCCTTCACCTCCGTTGCCCGTCGGGCCGCCGAGATGATGAACCCGGGCGGCAGCCTCCTGACCCTGTCCTATATCGGTGCCGAGCGGGTCATGCCGAATTACAATGTCATGGGTGTCGCCAAGGCAGCGCTTGAGGCATCTGTCCGTTACCTCGCTAACGACCTCGGCCCGGACGGTATCCGCGTGCACGGCCTGTCTGCCGGTCCGATGAAAACCCTCGCCGGTTCCGCCATCGCCAATGCCCGCTACGTCTACCGGACCAGCGAGCACACCGCACCACTGCGCCGTTCGGTCACTCTCGAGGATATTGGCGGCACGGCAACCTATCTGCTAAGCGATCTCTCAGCCGGGGTTACCGGTCAGATCCATTATGTCGATGCCGGTTTCCACGGCATGGGCATGCTGCCACCGGGTGCCGCCGAATAAGCCGAGTAAGTCGCAACCGGCCCTGTCTCTTCACGATCAGCTGTTTGTCGGCTCCAGTGATCCGCGTTCCTGCCGCCGGGTTGTGGCGGAATAGCTGCCCGCACGTCCTGCGGTCGTATCACCGGCGATGATTGCCTCCAGCAACCGCTCACGAATGCGGTCGAGGCGCGCCTCATGGGTGATCTTGAGGCCACCGGCATCGCGCAGATAGAATACGTCGATCGCCTTCTCGCCATAGGTGGTGACCTTGGCCGCGCTGATCTGCAACCCTTCCTCGGTCAGCACCTTGCCGAGATCATAGAGCAGTCCCGGACGGTCGCGGCCATTGATCTCGACCACCGTGCTCTGGTTGCTGGCACTATTGTCGATCAGCACCCGAGGCGGCACGGTAAAGACCTCGGTGCGCGCGGGCAGGTCTTCCCGGCGCGGCGCGATCAGCTTCACCACCTCTGCCGGATTATCCAGCATACGGTTGATGCTGACCGACAGCTTCGCCAGCTTGTCGCCGCTGGTAATCGCATTGCCGTGCAGGTCCTGAATGGCAAAAACATCGAGCACCAGACCATTGGTGAAGGTGAAAATCTTGGCATCCAGAATACTGCCACCATTGGCGGCAATCGCCCCGGCGAGGCCGACAAACAGCCCTTTCCGGTCGCGGGTGATAACAGCAACCTGCGTGTAACCGAGCGCGCGCTCGACCTGGGTATCGACGGCGATGCTCTGGTTCTCGATCTCCGCCGTTGCCACCAGCCGGGCGAGCCGGGCCAGTTGCTGCGGCTCGAAGGCGTGCCAGATGCCGCCGGGCGCGGTCTCGATGAACTTCTCCACCCGGGCATCGGGCCAGTCCTTGAGATGATCGCGGAATTCGGCGAGGGCGGCAGAGCTGGCGGTAAGACCGGGACGCATCTTGTCATCCGGGCTGAGACGCTGGGCGGTGATATGGAACAGCCGGGTGAGCAGACCCGCTTTCCAGCTGTTCCAGCGATCCGGCCCAACCGCGGAAATATCCGCCGTGGTCAGTACCAGCAACAGCCGCAACCGCTCCACCGACTGCACAATGCCGACGAAGTCATCGAGCGCCTTCGGGTCTTCGAGGTCGCGTTTCAGCGCTGTCTGTGACATGGCGAGATGCCAGCGGATCAGCCAGGCAACCGTCTCCGTCTCTTCCTCGCTCAGGCCGAGGCGCGGGCAGAGCTTCAACGCCACCTTCTCACCCAATACCGAGTGATCGCCGTTGCGTCCCTTGGCGATGTCATGGAGCAGCATGGCGACAAACAGCGCCCGTTTGGAATTGATCTGCTCGATCACCCGGCTGGCGAGCGGATACTCATCGACGAGTTTGCCCGCCGCGATCTTGTGCAGGATGCTGACCGCGCGCAGGGTATGCTCGTCAACGGTATAGACGTGGTACATGTCATACTGCATCTGCGCCACTATCCGCGCCCAGTCAGGCAAGAACTTGCCGAGTACGCCGGTATCATTCATCAGCGCCAGCGTCGCCTCTGCCGCCGGATCGGTGAGTATCTCGAGGAAGATGGCATTGGCCTCGGGATCGTCACGCAACTTCCGCCCGATCACCGAGAGGTTACGGGTCATGGATTGCAGCGCCTCGGGATGGATTTGCTCCTGCTCGCGCTGCGCCACCCTGAACATGCGCAGCATATCGACCGGCTGTTGCCTGAAATGCCCGGCAGCAGGCAGACGCAGCCAGCCGCCATTAACCGGAAAACCATCGACGGAATAGGACCAGATCGCCCGCCCGATCCGGGTCATCGGGTTATTCTGCGCCTGTTCCTGATAGAGGGCGGTGATGATCCGGCTGAGCGCACCCACCTCCTTCACCACCAGGAAATAATGCTTCATGAACCGCTCGACCCCGAGCGTATTGCCGTGATCCACATAACCGAGGCGGCGGCTGATTTCCGGCTGCAGGTCAAAGGTCAGCCGATCCTCACCACGTCCGGTCAGGTAGTGCAGATGCGCGCGCACGGCCCAGAGGAAGTTTTGCGCCCGGTCAAAGGTCTCGGCCTCCGCCTCGCTCAGTTCACCGAGGCCGACAAGGTCATGAACCTGATCCACCTCATGCACATATTTGGCGATCCAGAACAGCACATGCAGATCGCGCAGGGCACCGAGGCCGTTCTTGACGTTCGGTTCGAGCATATAGCGGGTGTCACCCATCTGGTGATAGCGCTCGTCACGCTCACGCAGCTTGGCGGTGATGAAGGCCTGGGATGATCCGGCCACCACATCCCGGTCGAACCGGGCCTGAAACTCACCGAACAGATCGATGTCACCAGCCAGATAGCGACATTCGAGCAGGTTGGTGCGGATGGTCATATCCGCCTTGGCCTGCCGGATACAGTCATCAACCCCGCGTACCGCCTGCCCCACCTTGAGGCCCAGATCCCAGAGCATATAGAGGATGAACTCGATCCCCTGCTCGATCACCGGCGTGCGCTTGTAGGGCAGGATGAACAGCAGGTCGATATCCGATTGCGGCGACAGTTCCGCCCGGCCATAGCCGCCAGTGGCAACCAGCGCCACGCGCTCACTGTCCGTGGGGTTGACCAGCGGATAGGCCTGTTCAAACGCCAGCCGGAAAATTGCCTGTATCACCCCATCGGCGAGCTTGGCATGCTGACGTACACAGATGGCCCCCATCGGCTCACCGGCCCGACCGCGCTCGAACTGGTTACGGATTTCGTCATGGCCCTTGGCGAGAATGGATTTGAGCCGCGCCAGCACCTCCTTGCGCCCGCCATCGCCCTTGTAGATCGTCACCAGCTCGGCAAAGAAACGCTCATGCTGCGGCAGTACCGCAAGGCCGGGGACGGTGAAGTCGCCGAGATAGTTGCTGGCCGCACGACGCAGCTGCTGTTTGTCCGGCTTGACCTTCGGGCCGGGGACGAACAGTTCGGCCAGCGGGTTGCTGCGGGTCTTGTTGCTCATGCCTTGCCGTCCCGTGCAACGCGCTGCAACTCATAGATCAGGTCGAGCGCCTGTCGCGGCGTCAGGTCGTCGGCGGCAATATCGGCCAGACGTTCCTCGACCAGCGATGGTTTTGGCACGGTTGCCTCGACCTTCTGCACAACCGCATGAAACAGCGGCAGATCCTGTGCCATCTGCTGTACCCGCGGGCCGCCCTTCTCCTCGCTCTCCAACTCCTCAAGCACATTTTTCGCGCGCTCGATCACCGCCGGTGGCAGGCCTGCCAGCTTGGCCACCTGAATACCGTAGGATCGATCCGCCGAGCCTTGCCCAACCTCATGCAGGAACACGACATCACCCTGCCATTCCTTGACCCGCATATGGTGGTTGGCAAGGTGGTCGAGGGTGCCGGACAGTACCGTCAGCTCGTGATAATGGGTGGCGAACAGCCCGCGGCTGCGATTGACATCATGCAGATGCTCGACACTGGCCCAGGCCAGTGACATGCCGTCGAATGTTGCCGTGCCGCGTCCGATCTCGTCGAGGATCACCAGCGATTTCGGCCCGGCGGCATGGAGGATGGCAGCGGTCTCCAGCATCTCCACCATGAAGGTCGAGCGACCACGGGCCAGATCATCCGCCGCACCGACACGGGCGAAAAGCTGGTCGACCACACCGATGGTGGCCGAGGCGGCAGGCACAAACCCGCCCATCTGGGCCAGCACGACGATGAGTGCGTTCTGGCGCAGGAAGGTGGATTTACCGGCCATGTTCGGACCAGTGAGCAGCCACAGCTTGCCGTCTTCTTCCAAGCGGCAATCATTGGCGACAAAGCCCTGCGGCCCGGTATCGGCGAGCATTTCCACCACCGGATGCCGCCCGCCGACGATGTTGAAATCCTCGCCATCGGTCATGGTCGGGCGGGTATAGCGCTGCTCCACGGCAATCGTCGCCAGTGCGGCAGAAACATCAGCATCCGCCGCCGCATTGGCCAACGCGCGCAAGGGGTCGGTCAGTGCCAGCACCGCGCGGCACAGCTCGGTAAAGATACCAAGCTCGATCGCCAATGCCCGGTCACCGGCATGGCTTACCTGTTGCTCGAGATCGGCGAGCTCGGTCGTGGTGAAGCGTACGGCATTGGCGAGCGTCTGGCGGTGAATGAACAGCTCGTTATGGGCCGGGTCGCGCAGCTTGTCGCCATGCTGGGCGGTCACCTCGATGAAATAGCCGAGCACGTTGTTGTGTTTGATTTTCAGACGATCAACACCGGTATCGGTGGCATAGCGTGCCTGCATTTCGGCGATATACTGGCGGCTGTCCCGCTGCAGGGTGCGCTGTTTGTCCAGCTCGGCGTCATAACCCTCGGCAATGAAGCCCCCATCGCGGGTCAGGAGCGGCGGGTCATCCTTCAGCGCGCGGGCCAGCAGATCGGGCAGACCCTCGGGCGGGGTCAGTGGGTCGATCAGGTCGAGCAACAATGGCGGGGCCGCATCCACGCCCTTGGCATGGGCCTGCATGGTTCGGGCCAGCGCATCCGCCGCCGCCATGCCTTGGCGTACCGCCAATAGGTCACGCGGACCGGCACGCTCCAGCCCGATCCGGGACAGGGCACGTTCGATATCCGGCAGGGTCTTCAGATCGGCGCGGATACTCTCCAGCACCTTCGGATGCTCGACCAGCCAGGCAACGGCGGACTGGCGCTCCTGAATGGTCACCAGATCGGTCGATGGCGCGGTCAGCCGCTGGGTCAGCGCCCGTGCCCCCGCCGCCGTGATCGTCCGGTCGATGGTGGCGAGCAAGCTGCCCTTGCGCTCACCGGTCTGGGTACGGGTCAGCTCCAGCGCCCGGCGCGTCACCGCGTCGATGTCGAGCGTCCCGGCATCGGCCACCCGGCGCGGACGTTCGAGCGGTGCCGTGCCCCCGCACTGGGTCAGGTTGATATAGTCGAGCAGCGCACCGAGCGCGGTCAGCTCCGCCGCCTCGAACCCGCCAAAGGCATCGAGCGAGGATACCTCGTAGAAATCCTGCAACCGCTTCTGGCCATTACGGTCATCGAAGCGGGCATCAGGCTGGAATGACAGCAACCCGCGCCATTCGGCCAGCAGCTCACGGCTTTTCGGATGCTGCTCCAGCCGCTGGGGCAGGAGGATTTCCGACGGCTCAAACCGGGCCACCGCACCGGGCAGGCGGGCGGCGTCAAGCCACTGGGTCAGTACCGTACCGGTGGAGAGATCGGCTGCCGCCAGACCGTAACGGCCCGCGCGCTCGATCACCGCAATCAGGAAATTGTGCCGCCGGGCATCAAGCAGGGTGTCCTCGGTCAGGGTGCCGGGGGTAACCACCCGCACCACATCACGACGGACCAGCGCCTTGTAGCCATCGCGCTTTTTCGCCTCGGCCGGGGTTTCCACCTGCTCGCAGATGGCAACCTTGAACCCCTGTTTGATCAGGCGGGCGAGATAGCCCTCATAGGCATGGAACGGCACGCCGCACATGGGAATGTCATTGCCGCCGCTCGCGCCGCGCCGGGTCAGGGTAATGTCGAGCGCCGCCGAAGCCTCGACCGCATCCTGCAGGAACAGCTCATAGAAATCGCCCATGCGATAGAACAGCAGACAATCGGCATGGTTACGCTTGATCGCCGCATATTGCTGCATCATCGGCGTATCGGGCAGATCATCAAGGCCGGGAACACCAGCCGGTGTCTGATCTGCCGGGTTCTTGTCTGAATGGGCTATCCCACCATCAGGCATGGGGATTATTTCCAACTGTCTGATTTTTTTGCGCGTAAACAGACCCTAAATGGCCAGAGCCCCCTTGCCAATTCCACATTGAGCGCGCAGAACCAATTATACGTTGAAAACATCAGAATCATGGTTGTTTTCCGCTATCTGCACCGCTGACCCGCACCGAATTCCAATACCCAGATGCAAATCTATTTGCCCATCGCTGAAATATCGATCGATGCCACCATGCTGCTGATGCTTGGTGCCAGCGTGGGTTTTCTCTCGGGCATGTTCGGGGTTGGCGGCGGCTTCATGATGACGCCCTTGCTGATCTTCATAGGCATTCCGCCACCGGTCGCCGTGGGTACCCAGGCCAACCAGCTGGTCGCCAATTCGGTATCCGGCGTGCTGGCGCATCTGAAGCGCGGAAATGTGGATATGAAGATGGGGCTGGTGATGCTCACCGGCGGTGTGCTCGGCACCCTTGTCGGTATCGGCATCTTCCGCTTGCTGAGTGTGCTCGGCCAGATCGACCTCGTGATTTCCCTGTCCTATGTCATCACCCTTGGCATCATCGGCAGCCTGATGATCGTGGAGAGTGCGCGCACGATCCTGCGCCGGGGCAAGGGACGGAAAAGTTCAAAGAAACGCCATGGCCGCCTGCATGGTCTGCCATGGAAGACCCGCTTCCCGCGCTCAAAGCTCTATATCTCGGCGCTGCTGCCCGGCGGGATCGGCTTCCTCGCCGGTCTGTTGAACTCGATCCTCGGTATCGGCGGCGGCTTCTTCCTGATCCCGGCAATGATCTATCTGATCGGCATGCCCGCGAGCCTCGTCGCCGGTACCTCGCTGTTTCAGATCATGTTCACCACAGCGGTCAGCACCTTCCTCCATGCCTGGACCAACCAGACGGTTGATGTGATGCTGGCGCTGATTTTGCTGACCGGCGGCGTGATCGGTGCCCAGTATGGCAGCCGGGTCGCCAGCAAGATCCCGGCCGAGGTCTCGCGTGCCCTGCTCGCCGTGATACTGCTGATTGTGGCTGGCGGCCTTGCCCGTGGTCTGGTGGTCGAGCCGGATCAGGTCTACAGCGTCGATGTGGTCGCCAATGCCGAAGGCGAGGTGACCCGATGATGCCGCGCCTGCTGCTCGCCATCTTTGCCCTCTGTGCCGTCATTGCACTGCCGTTCAACACTGCGCGGGCACAGGCGCTCAGCGCCGATCTGTCTGATCACCTGATTGCCATCAACACTGCCTTCACCGGTACCGGGCTGACGCTGTTCGGTTCAACCGATGGCGATGGTGATGTAGCAGTGGTGGTCGAGGGGCCGAGAGCTGATCTGATGCTGCGCAAAAAGGAAAATATCGCAGGCATCTGGACCAATGGCGAGAGTGCGCGTTTCGTCGATGCGCCGACCTTCTACTATGCCGCCGCCACGCGTGAGCCGAGCCAGTTCCTGCGGGAAGCACCGCGCTCGCTCTACCGCATCGGCGTCAATAACCTGCCGCTCGATATTCAGGATGTTGATAACGAGAATATCGCCGAGTTCCGCACCGCCTTCATCGCCGACCGCGCCAATGCCGGGCTGTATAACCGGCAGGTGGGCAACGTCACCTTTATCGGCAGCCGGTTGTTCCGCTCGGACATTTATTTCCCGGCCAATGTGCCGACCGGCACCTACGCCGTGAAGGTGATGCTGATCCGGGGCGGCGAGGTGATCGCCCAGACCGATACTCCGCTGACCATCCGCAAGGTCGGGACCAGCGCACGTATCTTCAATTTCGCCCATGATTATTCTGCCGTCTTCGGCCTGATGGCAGTGGTCTGCGCCGCTGCAATCGGCTGGTTCGCGGCGTTTGTTTTCCGTAAAAACTAATCAGAAGAAACAGGGAAGCACCCATGTCAGAAGAAACCCAGGGTCAACCAACGGGACCAGAACCCGACGACCGGAAAAACGGCGCGGCAGAAGCCGCCGCCAAACGCCCGGCACGTACCTTTCTGGTCGTGGTCGATGGCACACCGGAAATGCAGATCGCGCTCCGTTATGCCTGCCGCCGGGCCAAGGACACCCATGGCCGGGTTGCCCTGCTGCATGTGATCGAAACCGGCGAGGTCCAGCAATGGGCAGCGGTCGAGGATATGATCCGCGCCGAGCGCCGGGAAGAGGCCGAACAGATGATGCACAAGCTCGCCCGTTCGGTTCAGGCCGAAACCGGCGGCATGGCGGTCCTGCATGTGCGCGAGGGATCGCCTAGGGACGAACTGCTGAAACTGATCGGTTCGGAAGAGAATTTCTCGATCCTCGTGCTGGCCGCCGCTGCCGGCAGTGACGGCCCCGGCCCGCTGGTCAGCTTCCTGCTGGACAAGGGCCTGTCGCGCCTGTCGATCCCGGTTGCGATCATTCCGGGCGGGTTGAGCGAAGCGGATATTGATCTGCTCAGCTAGGTCGGTGCGGGATTTATATCGGACCGGAACAGTCCAATTCGGTTGCTTTTTCGCGCCGGAACGCCAATATCTGGGCCAAGCACCGATCAGGCGGCCCGCCGGTCCCTGACGCATGAAACAGTAAGGTCCGATCACCATGTTTATTGAAACCGAAGAAACCCCGAACCCGGCAACCATCAAATTCCTGCCGGGTCGTGATGTCATGGGGCGCAATGGCACCGCCGATTTCCGGGATGCGGAAGCTGCGAGCAACTCACCGCTCGCCAGCCGCCTGCTCGATGTAAACGGCATCGACGGCGTCTTTCTCGGCCATGACTTTGTCAGTGTATCCAAGGCCGATGATGCCGACTGGTTCCAGCTCAAGCCGCTGGTTCTGGGTGCGATCATGGAGCATTTCAGCAGTGGCCAACCGGTCATGCTCGAAGAACAGGCCGCCGGTGACACCAAACCGGAAGCAGCACATGACGATGATGAAGTCTCCGGCCAGATCCGTGAGCTGATCGAAACCCGCGTCCGGCCCGCCGTGGCACAGGATGGCGGCGATATCGTCTTTGAACGGTTCGAGGATGGCGTTGTCTATCTGCACATGCGCGGTGCCTGTGCCGGGTGTCCATCATCGACAATGACCCTCAAACACGGCATCGAGAACATGCTGCGCCACTACATTCCCGAGGTTGAGGAAGTCCAGCCGATCATGTGACCTGTGAGACTGGCGGAAGAAGCCTTTGTTTACGGCTCCAGCCCGCCAATCTCGGTCTCATATTGCGGCAGGTAATAATGCAGACCGAGCCAGCGCCAGCGGGTTTCGGTTCTGGTCCGCGATCTCGGCACCAGTCTGGTTTCCGGCTTGGTGCAGTTGATTCGCGCCCGTCCGGGCGCGAAATCCTCATCCAATCGTAACTCGATCCGTCTGCCAATCCGGGTTTGCTGTAACATGCCCTGATCGCTGGCAAAACAGTTCAGAGGGTTCAGCTCGCCCATATCCCTGGCCACGGTGAAGCCGACCTGCGGTCGAGGGTCGGCCAGCGCATGGTCGCTCGGCGTGGCATCGCTGACCACCAGCGGCAGGGCATTGACTGCCAGCTCGAACCGGTCCGGTCCGGCAAACTGTTCGGTGATCGGAAAGCGCGGCAGGGTAAAGCGGTTGACGGAACCGTCCATAACCCCGGAATGCTGACCGAAAGCAGCAACAAAACCGTGCCCATCAACGACATTGATGACCCGGTTGCCATATTCACCATAGGGGTAGGAAAACAGCCGGGGCGTTATGTCCAGTTCATGCTCGACCCGCGACAGCGAATGGCGGATGTCTTTCAGCAGATCGAGATCACCAAGTGCCGGCAAGTGACCATGGGATGCACCGCGCAAACCGATGGTCACCCCGGCATCGACCAGTTCGCGTATCTCGTCCCATGTCATATAGGCGTCTGCACCGCCATCGATCAGGTCAGTGGCAATGAACAGGGTGAAGGGCAACCCAGCCGCCTGCAGGCGTGGCCAGGCTTCCTCATAAACACTGCGATAGGCATTATCGATGGTGATCGCAATCTGGCGGGTGCCATCATCGGGCACGTCCGGATTATCCAGCGCAGCGATGGCATCGGGCAGGTCAACCACGTTGATATTGGGTTCGGTCAGCACATCCAGATGGGCATCGAACTGGTCGAGCCGCACCGAACTGTCGGGATATTCATCCTCACCGAACCGGTAATAGGCCAGCACCACGGTCGCCGGTTTCAGGCTTGCACCATCGGCAATAACCGCGCCTTGCTGTGCCAATGCCGATGATCCGGCAAACAGCCCGGCGATCACGACAGCCGAAATGCCTGCCGACTTGACCATCAGGTGGCAGATATCCGGCACAGCGGCGAATTTGGTCGACATGGGATTGGAACCGGCAATACGGATCATATGTTATTATTCAGCAGGGCTGGCTTATCTGAAGTCTTCGCGTCTGAAGTCACTCTGGCCCTCTCTCTTCCGAGCTGTTTGCCAATTACCCACCATACTGGCAAGTATAATTAACCATATAACAAATTGGGCATCCCTTACCATGACTGACAAGACACCATTGGAACAATCTGGTCTCGATTTACTGTTTAACAATGCGCGTACCTATAATAACTGGCAGGACAAGCCGGTATCGGACGACACCCTGCACGCACTGTTTGATCTGGTGCGCATGGGTCCGACCAGCGCCAATTGCTCCCCGGCGCGCATCGTGTTCGTGAAGTCGGATGCGGCGAAGGAAAAGCTCAAAGCCTGCCTCGCCGAGGGCAATGTGGCCAAGACCATGGCGGCACCGGTCTGTGCGATCATCGCCCATGACATGGAATTTCACGAACACCTGCCCAAGCTGTTCCCGCATACCGATGCCAAGTCATGGTTTGCCGGCAAGCCGGACTTCATCGAGAGCACCGCTTTTCGCAACGGCACCCTGCAGGGCGGCTACCTGATCATGGCGGCCCGTGCCCTCGGCCTCGACTGCGGTCCAATGTCGGGATTTGACAATGAGGCGGTAGATAAGGCCTTCTTCGCCAGTACTACCTATAAATCCAATTTCCTGTGCAATCTCGGTTATGGCGACGACAAGGACATGTTCCCGCGCAGCCCGCGCTTCGACTTCGACGAATCCTGCCGCATCGACTGAGGCTGACCACAGACCACTGACGATGGTGGTTGCCTGATGCTGATCCTTGCCTTTGATACCGCGACCGGCGGCTGCGGCCTTGCCGTTCTTGACGGCGACCGGGTGCTGGCCCAGCGCCGGGAAGCCATGAGCCGTGGTCAGGCGGAAGTACTGATCCCGTGGATCGGCGAAGCGCTGGCCGAAATCGGTCTCATCCCGGCGGATATCAGCGCCATTGCCAGCACCACCGGGCCGGGTGCCTTTACCGGCATCCGTATCGGTCTCGCCGCCGCCCGCGGGCTGGCACTGGCGCTGGAAAAGCCGGGCATCGGCATCGGCTGTTTCGACGTTTTCGCCGCCATGGCCGGTAAGGACACGGACTGCCCGCTGCTGGTGGCGGTGGAGAGCAAACGCGCCGAACTCTATCTCGAAGCCCGGTATCAGGGTGATCGGCAGCAACAGGCGCTGGCACCGGCAGACACTGCCAAGTGGTTGAACACAATCGATACCGGCGGCAAGCCATGGCACCTGATCGGTGACGGGGTTGACCGGCTGGTCAAAGACCTTGATCCGGCGCTGGTTGCAGGCTGCGAACAGACCCTGCCCGACCCGGTCATACTTGCCCGTTTGGCGCAAGAACGGCTGACCGCCGGGACCGATCCGGCAGATGTGGTCGCACAAAACCCGCTTAACCCGATCTATATCCGGCCCGCCGATGCCAAACCGGCGCGTGCGGCACGGGTCTGGCTCGCCGACACCGACGCATGACCCACACCATCACCAGACTGGGCCCGAGCGCTGCGGCAGAGATGGCGGAAATCATGCGGCGCGCCTATCTCGCGACACCCCATACCGGCGGACGGCCCTGGGAACACAAACAGCTCAGCGATCAGCTCGCACAGGAGATGTCATATGCGCTTGGTATCACGAATACTGATACCGGGGCACTGACCGCCTTTGTTTTGTATCAGCAGATTATCGATGAGGCAGAAATACTCATCCTTGCCGTCGACCCGACGGTTCAGCGCCAAGGTAATGGCCAGCGTTTGATGGATGCTGTGCTTGCACAACTTGAAGAACAGGGGTGCCGAAACTTGTTCCTCGAGGTCGCCTGTAATAACGAACCGGCAATTAACCTATACGTAAAGTTTGGATTACGTGTTACCGGTGAGAGGCGCGGGTATTATCAGGGCCTCGATGCCCTTGTTATGGGCAAATCGCTCAATTCAACATAACGTTACCGGTCAGAACAAACCGTGATTAAATCAGTTTTCCCCATAACCTTTGCCTGCATCAAAACCACAACAACCTCATGAATATTCCATTATTATTTTTATGCTGTCTTTTATTGTATTGATTATTTCATCATATGGGTCCATGTAGGATTCATCATATATGCGCGCCCGTATGGCGTTGCATGAGCAACTGTTCAATGTATTGGCTTGCAAGATGTTGAACAGCGTACCGTAAATCAGCTGGTCTGGATCACGCTCGTCCCTAAATGAATATGAACAGCCAGCGCCGCCAAGGATACAATGAGGCTTTATGAGCAACCTAGACGAAGATTTTGATGCCCTGGATACCCCGACAACATTCGATTTACTGTCCCTGACCTGTGAAATCGTCTCTGCTCATGTCGGCAACAACGCTGTCAGCGCGCAGGAAGTCCCGGACCTGATCAAAAACGTATACGGCGCCCTCGCCGGTTTCAGCGAAGTTGAAGCACCGGAGCCGGAGCGCCCCGAGCCAGCCGTTTCCATCAAGAAATCCATCACCCCGGATTTCCTGATCTGTCTCGAAGACGGCAAGAAGCTCAAGATGCTCAAGCGTCACCTGAAAACCGCCTATGATATGACCCCTGAGGAATATCGTGAGCGCTGGGGCTTGCCATCCGATTATCCGATGGTCGCACCAAACTATGCCAAGCAGCGCAGTGCCCTCGCGAAAGAGATCGGCCTCGGCACCAAAAATACCCGCAAGCGCGGCCCACGCCGGAAGTAATCCGCTCATTTAAATGAGCACGGAAACAAGCTGAAACCCCAATCGGCCCGTGGCATCTGTCCCGGGCCGATTGCCGTTTCATCCGGTATTCCATCCGCCGGTTTTTTATTGGCCGCCACCGGTTATGCTTGGCAAACGCCCCCTTGAGGGGCCATATATCCCGAACCGGCGCCGCCGCTTGATCAACAATACCGTGATCCGGCCTGCGCCCCAATGATCGGAGCAAGTCCCCCCGTGAGTTTAGAGCTTTTGCAAGGCGATGGTCTGCGAATTGGCCGTCTGGGTGCCCGCCTCGCCGCCTCATCCGCCGATATCGAAGCCGTACAGAGCCTGCGCTATCAGGTGTTCTATGAGGAAATGGCCGCCAAGCCCGATGAGGAAATGGCCGCCGCCCGCCGTGACATCGACCGGTTTGATGCCTATGCCGATCACCTGATGGTGTTCGACCATACAATCGGTGAAGGGCCGGAAGCCATTGTCGGCACCTACCGCCTGATGCGCCGCGAGATTGCCGCCAAGGCCGGGCAGTTCTATTCGGTTGACGAATATGACATCAGCCCGCTGGTCGATCAGCCGGGCGATATTCTCGAACTGGGCCGCTCCTGCGTCCATGCCGATTACCGCGACCGCCCGACCATGCAACTCCTGTGGCGCGGTCTTGCCGCCTATGTCTTCCATTACGACATCGGTTTCATGTTCGGCTGTGCCAGCTTCCCCGGCGTTGATCCGGACGAGCACGCCATGGCGTTCTCCTATCTCCACCATCAGCATCGGGCTCCAGCCGGTCTGTGCCCGGTGGCGGTCAAGGATCGCTATGTCGACATGAACCGCGTGCCCGCCGACCAGATCAATGAGAAACAGGCACTGATGGAAATGCCACCGCTGATCAAAGGCTATCTCCGCCTCGGCGCGAAATTTGGTGATGGCGCGGTGATCGATCCGCAATTCCACACCACGGATGTCTGCGTTGTGGTCAAGACCGATACCGTGACCTCGAAATACTATGATCATTATCAGCGCCGCATCACCGACGCTGATGAAGAGCGCACCAGAAACTGACCTGATATCATTCGAGCATCACAATGCCCGCCGGTTCCTACATTCTAGGCACGATCCGCCTGACGCTGTTTTTCATCATGGCGTTGCTGGTTGGCGGTGCGCAGGCCGTTGTGCTCGCGATCCCGCCCCTGCGCCGTGCCCATGAAAACTATCTGCCGGTCATGTTTCATGGTCTGGCCTGCCGGATATTCGGTATCGAGATCGAGGTTACTGGCATTCCCCATAATCAGCATCCGGTGCTGTTCGTCGCCAATCACAGCTCCTACATCGACATTCCAGTGATCGGCTCGCTGATCCCCGGCTGCTTCATCGCCAAGGCGGAAGTGGCCGACTGGCCGCTGTTCGGCACGCTAGCCCGGCTCCAGCGCACGATTTTCGTGCACCGCAAGCGCGAGGACGTGGACAACCAGCGCGCCAGCATGGTCGACCGGGTCAAGGACGGGCTCGACCTGATCCTGTTCCCCGAGGGCACCTCATCGGACGGGCTTGGTGTTCTGCGCTTCAAATCCTCACTGTTCTCGATCGCCGCCATGTCACTGGGCACCGCTGAGCAGCGCAAGGCCCTGACCGTGCAGCCGGTGGCAGTTGCCTGCAACCATCTGGACGGGTTGCCGCTCGGTCGGGATATGCGGCACGTGTATTCCTGGTATGGCGATATGGATTTGTTCCCGCATCTCTGGCGCCTCGGCTGCCTCGGCCATACTACGGTTACTGTCGCGTTCCTCGACCCGATCCCGGCCAGTGGCATTAATCGTAAGCAACTGGCAAAACAGGCAGAAACCGCCGTGCGCCATGCGGTTGACCGGATGAATGCCGGGTTGCCGGTCGAGGGCTATCAGGGTCCGGCGGGCAGCACTGCCGATACAGCCGAAGCCGCCTGATAGACTGCCACCGCTTGCAACTGTCGTTCGAGGCATGTAAATCGGCGCGATGACCAAACCGAACAGCAATACCACCAGCCAGACTGCACCCGACGGTGCGGCCGCTACCGGCAATCAGAAAGGCGTCCTCATCAAGACATGGGGCTGCCAGATGAATGTCTATGACAGCGACCGTATGGCCGATGTGCTGGCACCGCTCGGCTACAAGCCGGTGACGACACCGGAAGAGGCTGATCTGGTGATCCTCAACACCTGCCATATCCGTGAGAAGGCAACCGAAAAGGTCTTCTCCGATCTTGGTCGTCTGCGCCCGGTAAAACAGGCGCGCGAGGCACAGGGCAAGAAGACCACCATTGCGGTTGCCGGTTGTGTGGCACAGGCTGAAGGTGACGAGATCACCCGCCGCGCGCCCTATGTGGACATGGTCTTCGGTCCCCAGAGCTATCATGCCCTGCCGGAAATGATCGCAGCGGTCCAGAAAAGCACCGGCGAGACCCGGATCATCAACACCGATTTTGCGGTGGATGAGAAATTCGACAAGCTGCCGGAAGAAAACGCCAGCGCTGGCCCGAGCGCGTTTCTGTCGGTACAGGAAGGCTGCGACAAGTTCTGCGCCTTCTGTGTCGTGCCCTATACCCGCGGTGCCGAATTCTCCCGCCCGGTGGATCAGGTACTGGCCGAGGCCCGCCGCCTTGTCGCCGGTGGCACGCGCGAGCTGAACCTGCTTGGCCAGAACGTCAACGCCTATCACGGTCAGGCCGCTGATGGCAGTACATGGGGTCTCGCCCGCCTGTTGTATGAGCTGGCGGAGATCGATGGCCTCGACCGGCTGCGCTATACCACCTCACATCCGCGCGACATGGATGATGAGTTGATCGCGGCCCATGGCAAAATTCCGCAGCTGATGCCGTATCTGCATCTGCCGATACAGGCCGGGTCCGACCGCATTCTCGCGGCCATGAACCGCAAGCACACTGCCGACGAGTATCGCCGGATCATCGACCGTTTGCGTGACGTTCGCCCAGACCTCGCAATGTCCGGCGACTTCATCGTCGGCTTCCCGGGCGAGAGCGACAAGGATTTCGCCGAGACCCTGCGTCTGGTCCGCGATGTGGAATATGCCCAGGCCTATTCATTCAAATATTCAACCCGTCCGGGCACCCCCGCCGCCGATGCCAAGACCCAGGTGCCCGAGACCGTGAAGAGCGAACGCCTGCAGGCCCTGCAGCAACTGCTCAATGCCCAGCAGGATGCATTCAACAACCGGATGATCGGCGAGACGATCCCGGTCCTGCTCGACCGCAAGGGCCGCGAACCCGGCCAGTTGCATGGTCGCAGCCCCTATATGCAATCCGTCCACATCACCGCCAATGACCGCCTTTTCGGCCAGATTGTCGATGTGAAAATTGAACGGGCGCAACCGAACAGCGTTACCGGTACAATGGTAATTGCTGATGACGCCGTTGCGCTGGAGGCAGCCTCTTGACCGACGCGCCCCTCGACAACCGGGTGGATTTGGAATTCGATGACAACCTGCTGCTCGCCCAGCTTTGCGGTGAGCACAGCTCGCATCTTGCCCGGATTGAACACCAGCTCGGCCTGCAGATTGTTGGCCGCGGCAATATCCTGACACTGGCCGGCCCACCGGAAGCGATCACCGCTGCCCGCACGGCGCTGGAGACCCTGTGGCAACGCCTGAAACACGGCCTGCCGGTCGCTGCCGCCGAGGTCGATGCTACCCTGCGCTCTGCCACCTCCAGCCTCGACGATACGGCCAAGCGCGCCGCACTGCAGGCAATCGGCGCGGGCGGTGATCTCAAAACCGGCAATCAGGGGGTCAAGGCCCGTGGCGGCCTGATGCCGCGCAGCCCGAACCAGAGCCGCTACCTGCAGGCCATGGCCGATAACGCGCTGGTCTTCGGCATCGGTCCCGCCGGTACCGGCAAGACCTATCTCGCCGTGGCCGAGGCCGTGCGCCGGTTTCTGGCCGAGGAAGTGGACCGGATCATCATCACCCGTCCGGCGGTCGAGGCTGGTGAACGTCTCGGCTTCCTGCCCGGTGACATGCGCGACAAGGTTGATCCCTATCTGCGCCCGATCTATGACGCGCTCTATGACCTGCTCGGTGCCGAACGCACTGCCCGACGTCTGGAGACCGGCCAGATTGAGGTGGCACCGCTCGCCTTCATGCGCGGTCGCACACTGGCCAATGCCTTCGTCATTCTTGACGAGGCCCAGAACACCACCTCGATGCAGATGCGCATGGTGCTGACCCGTCTGGGTGAAAACAGCCGCATGGTCATCACCGGCGATCCGAGCCAGATCGACCTGCCGCCGCAAACCACCTCCGGGCTGATCGAGGCGCTCGATGTCCTGCGCGGGGTCGAGGGGATGCAGGTTATCCGTTTCGAGGCCGATGACATTGTCCGACACGAGCTGGTCAGCCGCATCGTGCGCGCCTATGACAAGGCGGCTGCGACCAAACGGGCCAAATCCGAAGGCGCAGACCAGTAATGTCGGCTGATCATACCATCGCCCTGCTGCTGGATATCGAACATGATGACTGGATCGCAGGGCTGGCCCCCAAACAGGCGGACAGCCTGATCACGCAGGCGATCCGGGCGGCACTTGAGACCCTGAAAACAGCAGGCGAATTGCCGCAGAGCCTTGCTGGCCGGGCGGTTGAGGTCTCAGCCGTGCTGACAGACAACGATCAGGTTCAGGCGCTGAATCGCGACTATCGCGGCAAGGACAAGCCGACCAATATCCTCTCTTTCCCGCAATTCGATGCGGATGAAACCCATGCCGGATTGCCGGATGATGCCGCGATTTTGCTCGGCGATCTGGTTTTGGCATTCGAGACAGTTGCAAGTGAGGCAAAAGCGCGGGATATTCCCATATGGCAGCACGTTACCCATTTGGTGATACACGGGCTGCTGCACTTGGTCGGTTTCGACCATGTGGATGACAACAGCGCCGTTGCAATGGAGCAGCTTGAAGTGCAGGCCATGGCCAGCATCGACCTAGATAACCCATATCACTTTGATATGGAGCAGGACCCAACCACCGTTATCGGACAGGATAATCCTGCAACCGCCCGTTAACCGCGCCACCCGTACACGAGAATGAACGACAAACCTCCAAGTCCCGGCTCATCTAGCCAGCCCCAGACGGCAAGCTCCTCATCATCCCTGCAGGGTGGAGCAGCAACCGCTGGGGCGAATATCGACGATCCCGATCAGGGACTTTTTGGCCGCCTGAAACGCCTGTTCGGCAATGGCGACACCGCTGACGGCAAGAACGGCATCAACGGCACCACCATCTATGGCGAGTTGCCGAGCGGCATCTATGGCAATGGCAGCGATGCCGACCACAATGCCGCCAATCATGAGCGGATGCTGATCCAGAACGTGCTGGCGCTGCGCGACATGGAAGTCGTTGACTGCATGGTGCCGCGCGTCGACATCAATGCGATTGAGGTCGAAACCCCGCATGAAGAGCTGCTGACGCTTCTGAAAGCCAAGACCCACAGCCGGATGCCGGTCTATCGCGAAACCCTCGACGAGGTGGTTGGCGTTCTGCACGTACGGGACGTTCTGGCCGAACTCGCCGCCGGGAAATCGCTGGTGCTGACCGAATTGGTGCGCGAACCGATGATTGTCGCGCCATCCATGCCGGTCATGGACCTGCTGCTGGAAATGCGGCTGAAACAAACCCACCTTGCCCTTGTGGTTGATGAATTCGGCGGTATTGACGGCCTGATCACCATTGAGGATCTGGTGGAACAGATCGTCGGCGAAATCCGCGACGAACATGAAACCGATGAAGACCCGGAACTGGTGCGCCGTCAGGATGGCACCCTGATCGTTGACGCCCGCCTCGACATCGAGGCTTTCGAGGAAGAGGTCGGCGCGGTACTGACCGAGGAAGAGCGCGAGGATATCGACACCCTCGGCGGTCTGGTGTTCTCCATCGCTGGCGAGGTGCCGAACCGCGGTGCCCTGCTGACCCATTCATCCGGTCTGGAATTCGAGGTTCTGGAATGCGACCCGCGGCGTATCCGCCGTCTTCGGGTGCGCAATCCGCACAGCCTGCAGACGGAGGCCGATACCGGTCGTTCCAGACAATCCAATGAGCCGCCACCCCGACGCAGCGCCAGCGCGTGACCAGCCTGAGTACCCTGACTGACCGCTGCCTCGGTGGCATCGAACGCATGGCCGAATGGTGCGCATCGCGTCGCGGCTGGCAGCGGTTGCTGGCGGCATTCTTCTTTGGTGCCCTTGGTGTTCTGTCACTGCCGCCGGTCGGCTGGCTGTTCACCCTGCCGATCTCATGGACCGGGTTTATCTGGTTGCTCGACGGTGCGGACCGGCACGCAAGACCCCGACTGACACAGGCACTTACCGGCTGGGCTTTCGGCTTCGGCTATCTCTGCCTCGGCCTGTACTGGATCACGGCTGCCCTGTTCACCGATATCGGCAAATACTGGTGGCTGGTGCCCTTCGCCCTGACCCTGCTGCCGGCAGCGCTTGCCCTGTTCTGGGCCATTGCCGCGCTGCTTGCCGGGCGGCTGGCCCCGGCACGCACATTGAGCCGGTTTCTCGCCATCGTGATTGCCTTCAGCGCCATCGAGTTTCTGCGCGGGACGATCCTCAGCGGCTTTCCTTGGAACCTGCCCGGCTATGCCTTCCTGTCGGTACTGCCGGTCATGCAGGGAGCCGCCCTGATCGGCAGCTATGGCATGACCGTGCTGGCCATCGCCTTTGGCGGTGCTGCCGCCTGTTTCGCCTATTCAGGGCAAAGCATCCGCCAGTGCTGCCTGCCCTTCGCGGTGACACTGGCGATCATTGTCGCTCTGGGCGCATGGGGACAATGGCGGCTGGACAGCCACCCGACCACCTACCGCAAGGATGTGGTGGTACGGCTGGTGCAGCCGAATATCGCACAGGAGAACAAGTGGGAGCCGAGCCAGCGCCGGCCCAATCTGGACAAGCTGATCGACCTCTCGAACCGCCTGCCGGTGGTGGAGGGCGCGGATATGCCCAACATTACCATCTGGCCGGAAAGCGCCGTCCCCTACGCGGTTGCCGTGGACGAGGCGGCACGTCAGGCGGTTTCCCTCGCCGCCAAGGATGACGGCGTGCTGATTACCGGCACACCGCACCGGGAATATGAAGCGGGCGATGTCCGCTATTTCAACAGCGTGGTCGGTGTCGATGCCAGCGCCAACATAACCGGGCGCTATGACAAGGTGAAGCTGGTGCCGTTCGGGGAGTTCCTGCCCCTGCGCAGCTGGCTGCAGCCCCTCGGTTTGGATGCCATTGCCGCCGGTTCGGCCGATTTCAGCCGTGGCGGCAATGATGTGCAGCCGCTGCTGCCCGATAATATGCCGCAACCGCTGGCCATGGTCTGTTATGAGGCAATTTTCCCCGGCGCATTCCTGAACCGGGTGGCGGCAAGCGACTGGATCGTCAATGTCACCAATGACGCCTGGTTCGGCAATACCGCCGGGCCGTATCAGCATTTCCATATCGCCCGTACCCGCGCGATTGAAACCGGCCTGCCGCTGATCCGGGTCGCCAATACCGGCCTGTCCGGGGTTGTCGATGCCTATGGCCGAGTGCTGGTGACCAGCAAGCTGGGTCAGGTAGCTGTTCTGGATATGCCACTACCGGAAAAGACGACCGCCGCCTTCAGTAGTGTGTTTTTTCCTGCAAATTCAGGGTTTTTTCTGATCGTTAGTGTTTTGTTAATGGTTTTGCTGTTCACTCGAAAAACTTAGTTATCACACCAATCTTTGTTAAATCTTGCTCTGATCCCGGCGTTTTGGCATATCATGGTATGTGACACTAGAAAGTGTGTGGGCAAACAGAATCGTCACTAACGAACAACGAAAACAATGGCTTTTAATCCAGACAATACTGGTTCGAGCCTCATCAGGCCGCCACCGACCGCCGTACAGAAGCAGGATAATGGTCCGCATCCGGTCGATGTGCATGTGGGTCTGCGCCTGCGTCAACGCCGCACGCTTCTGGGCATGACCCAGGAAAAGCTCGGCGAGGCCCTTGGTCTTACCTTCCAGCAAGTCCAGAAATATGAGCGCGGCACCAACCGTATCGGTGCCAGCCGCCTGTTTCACCTGAGCCAGCTGCTGACCGTGCCGGTTGGCTATTTCTTCGATGAAATGCCCGCCGATGTGGCCGCGATCTATGGCATGGATGCCGATCCGGGGTCAGCCACAGCCGCGGAAATGAACGGGTTTGGCGAGGATGGCCAGTCCCGCCTCGATCACGACCCCATGGCCCGCAAGGAAACCATGGATCTGGTCCGCGCCTATTACACCATCACCGATGGCGGTGTCCGCAGGCGCATTCTTGACCTTGCCCGCACTCTCGCCAAGGCCGAACAGGACTGACGGATCAGTGCGCCGCACGGGCGGAAAACTGATTCGTATTCACATCAAATCGCCAGCCGTTATCGCCTATTTTATGGTTGTGTCTTGACCAAATGCGGTCAGCTTGCCACAAACGGCGACCACGAATTTTCCCAGCAGACGGGGGCGACACGCTATGAATGTAACTCTTGCACAGACGCAGGCATCCGGCCCGTCCGCCGAATCATCCGCAGAGGAGCGGTCAGCGTTGAGCCAGCGTGATTATATCTTTACCAGCGAATCGGTTTCCGAAGGTCACCCTGACAAGGTCTGTGACCGGATTTCCGACGCTATTGTCGATGCCTTTCTGGCCGCCGACCCACAGAGCCGGGTTGCTGTTGAAACCATGACCACCACCGATTTCGTCGCTCTCGCCGGTGAGGTGCGCGGACCGGATTCCGTCACCCATGAGCTGATGGAACAGATTGCCCGCGATGCGATCAAATCGATCGGTTATGAGCAGGAACACTTCCACTGGAACACGGTCGAGGTCCTGAACCGCGTCCATGCGCAATCCGCCGATATCGCAGTCGGTGTCGATGCCAAGGGCAACAAGGACGAGGGTGCCGGTGACCAGGGCATCATGTTCGGCTATGCCTGCCGCGAAACCCCGGCGCTGATGCCGGCACCTATTCACTACAGCCACGAAATCCTGCGCTCGCTCGCCGCTGCCCGCCATGACGGTTCCGCACCGTTCCTCGGCCCGGATGCGAAAAGCCAGCTCAGCCTGCAATACCGGGATGGCAAGCCGGTCGGCGCCACCTCGATCGTGCTCTCGACCCAGCACACCGAAGGCGCCAACCAATCTGATATCCGCGACTATGTCCGCGAGCATATCGGCAAAATCCTGCCGGAAGGCTGGATGTGCCCGGAAGACGAGTTCTATGTGAACCCGACCGGTCGTTTCGTGATCGGTGGCCCCGATGGTGATGCCGGCCTAACCGGTCGCAAGATCATCGTCGATACCTATGGCGGTGCCGCACCTCATGGTGGCGGTGCCTTCTCCGGCAAAGATCCGACCAAGGTTGACCGTTCCGCCGCCTATGCCGCGCGCTATCTGGCGAAGAACGTGGTTGCCGCTGAACTGGCCGAGCGCTGCACCATCCAGCTCGCCTATGCCATCGGCGTTTCCAAGCCGCTCGCGGTTTATGTCAACTGCCACGACACCGCACAGGTCGATGAGGCAAAACTGCCCGGCCTTCTGCGCGACCTGATGGACCTCAGCCCACGCGGTATCCGTGAGCATCTGAAGCTCAACCGTCCGATCTATGCCCGCACCGCTGCCTATGGCCATTTTGGTCGTGAGCCCGATGCCGATGGCGGCTTCTCCTGGGAGCAGGTCGATCTGATCGAACAGTTGAAATCGGCCTTCTGATCCAAACGGCAATATTTGCATAAGGCCAGAACGAACAACCCGGAGCAGACAAGCAGCGCGTATGTCCGATCAACAGGCCCAGCCCCGTCGTCGTGGCAACCGTTTTTACGGTCGCAGACATGGTCGCCCCCTGCGCGCCGGTCGGGCACAGGCCCTGACCACCCTGCCGGAATACGGCCTGCCACTGCCAACCGGGGAGGCCGGCTTTTCCGTTGAGGAGCTGACCGGTGCCGATGGCATTTTCGGTCGCGAGATTGATGATCTGTGGCTCGAGATCGGCTTCGGCAATGGCGAGCATACGCTCCATATCGCCGAAACCTATCCCGATGTCGGCATCCTCGGGTTCGAGCCGTTCATGAACGGCGTTGCCGCCCTGCTCAACCATGTACGCCAGCGCGATATCAACAATATCCGCGTCTTCTCCGATGATGCCCGGCTGTTGTTGCCGTTCATCCCACAGGGGATCGTCGGGCGCATTTATGTTCAGTTCCCCGACCCATGGCCCAAAACCCGGCACCACCGCCGCCGGTTCATCCAGACCTCGATGCTCGACCGGTTTGCGACCCTGCTGCGTCCGGGCGGCGAATTACGGCTGGCGACCGATGATCCGGGCCTTGCCGACTGGATGATGGAAAAAACCTGGCGACACAGCGCCTTTATCTGGCAGGCGACAAAAGCCGATGGCTGGCGCATACCACCGGAAGACTGGACCCCGACCCGCTATTACCAGAAAGCGGTGGCACAGGGCCGGACCGGCTATTTCATGAACTTCACCCGCACATAAAAAAAGCCGGGCTGTGCGATACAACCCGGCTTTCGCGTATATGTGTGCTTTTACCGTTAGGCGGCGAGCAGTTCTTCGGTCCGTTCGGCGAATGCCTCACCGCTGACGGCTGAGACACGGGCCCGTTCAAGCAGCGCGCGGGCTGCCGGGGTCAACTCATCATTCTTGAGTTCATCGGTGATCTGTTTGGCGAGATGTTCCTCACCATCGTCAACGGCACCCAAGGCAGCTTCGGCATCATCCTTGAACAGTTTGGTGAAATCAGTCCACGCACGATGGACGGAGCCGGTAACGGTACCATCGGTTTCCGGTTCTTCACCGTGCTGTCGTACATAAAGCTGCATGGCGGAAATCAGCGCACCGCGCTCATTGATCCGGTTGTTCATGGCAACCTGCAGATGGGCATATTCGCCCGTGGCCTCAAGAGCGTTTTCATATCCCTTTTTGCTGTCGATCAAGAGCTTGGTGATCTTGTTCAGGCTTTTGACATCTTGCGTCGTCATAGTCCTTTTACTCCTTTGTTTTTACAACGGATTTCTCCGCTGCTTTTGCTTTTGAATTGCCGAGGGGCAGGCAATTTCTCCGCCAGAACAAGACACGTTCAATTGTATCTGACGGACATGGGAATAACGCTCGAGCCATGGGGTAAGGTTCCGGATTAAATAAATTTTTATTTATCTAATTTATTGAAAACATTGACTATTTTTGAGGAACCAAAATCGATCTGGCGCGTTGTGTGTACATCACAACAACCATATTAAGGTCAGGATCATGGCGCTATCATCTGCCGATGTTGAGCAATTGAATGCAGCCCCGATACCGCCATCGGTACATGACCGGATAAAACGTATTGAATATCTCGCCAATCTGCTCGACAGCCGGTTTGGCATTCCCGGCACCGGCATCCGGTTCGGGCTTGATGGTTTGATCGGCCTCATTCCCGGGATCGGCGATACTGTATCCGGTGCGTTGTCCGCCTATATCATCAGTGAAGCCGCGCGTGCCGGGGTACGCAAGCGGGCACTGGTACACATGATCTGGAATGCCAGTATCGACTGGATACTGGGCTCGATACCCCTGCTGGGCGATATATTTGACGTCGCCTTCAAGGCCAACCGCAAGAATGCCGACATCGCCATCCGTGAACTGCACCGGCTGGCAGGTGCAGCATGAACGAGATGAGCGTGCCGCCGGGTCCCGACTTCCTGACCGGCAATACGGTTGAGCCGGTGATAACCGCAGCCGAAACCTATGCCATGGTCGAGGCAGCAATCATGGATGCGCAAGACACGGTTTTCATGGCCTATTGGACATTTGATCCGCGGATGAAAACGGTCCGGGACGATGCGGAACAGAACTGGGCCTCACTGATCGACCAAACGATCCGGCGCGGGATCAATATACGGATATTGCTGGCCGATTTCGATCCGATCCTCGGATACCGGGAACACCATGAAGCCTGGCGCAATTTTCGCCATCTGCACCACATCAAAAACCAACTGCCACCGGAAGATCGGGACAGGCTGCAAATCCTCTGCTCCCGCCATGATGCACGGGTCGGAACAACCGTCAGCACCCTGTTCCAGCCCCTGCTCTGTCATCGCCTGACCCGATTGATCGAGAGTGAGAAGGATGCTGATGAGTTTCAGGATGCACCCGGGTTATGGGGACATCTTGACCGGAATGATGACGGGGATTTCAGTGAACGCATCAGCGAATGGCTGACAACCTATCCCGCCGCCCACCACGAAAAACTCTGCGTTATTGATGACAGGGTCGCCTTCGTCGGGGGGCTTGATCTCAACCGGCGGCGGCTCGATGACATACAGCACAGCGACCCCCAGCCATGGCATGATGTGGCCTGTCGCCTCGAGGGACCGATTGCCGCTTATTTCGGTCAGCACTTCCGCGGCCGCTGGAACCGGGAACGTGATGATATTCTGAAGCGGCTCGATGAGGTGATCGAGCATGGCAAGCGCCTTGGCCTTGATACGGATGTACCTGACACCCAACGCCATACCGATCCGATCCCGACCGGCACAACGGATAAGGACGAGGGCCTTGCCCTGACCGATATCGAGAAATGGCTGCATCAGCAGGAAGCCCCGATAGTGGTGCCCCTGCGTACGGTCTCGAAGCAATCCAAATCCTCTTTCTCGCGCACGCCGGTTTCCGCAGATCACAGCTTTTTCAGCGCCTATAAAGCGATTATCGCCAAGGCACAGGATACCATCTATGTGGAAACCCAGTTCCTGCGCTCGACCCCGATTGTCGATGCGCTGATCGAACAAAAAAAGGCAGAGGCCGGGTTGCAACTGATCGTGCTGCTGCCGCTGCTGCCGGAACGCATGATCAATGACGAGGAGCCGAACCCGGCAACCCGCCACGGCCACCATTTGCAGAAAACCGCGATAAAGCGTCTGGAGAAGGCCTATGGCGAGGATTTCGGGTCCTTCACCCTGATGCGGGCTCTGCCGAACCCGGTCTACGGCATTGACCACCCGAAGAGCCTCAATCACAACCATATCTACATTCATGCCAAGACCATGGTGGTTGATGATCGCTATGCCATCATCGGTTCGGCCAATCTCAATGGCCGCAGCATGCTGACCGATACCGAAACCGGCGTGCTCTGGCACGATCCAGAAGGGGTGCGGGCATATCGCATCCGGCTCTGGCAACATGCACTCGGCTCATGGCCCGATGACCAGCCCGCGATAAAGGCACTGGATTACTGGCACCGGACAGCGAATACCAATGCCTGTGGTGGCGGGGTGCCGAGCGAGGGTTTCGTTGTGCCCCTGCTGGCAGCCGCACTCGACCATTATGCCGAAGCCAGCCTGCTGGTGCCGGAAGAACTGGTCTGACCATTACCGGCCAGCCGCCGCCATAAACCGGTAACAACAAATCAGCTTGCGACTTTTCGCGATTGCCCTATATTACCGCTCATACCCAATCAGTGATGTTGATGGATGTTGTTGTAAGCAACGGCATACCGGAGTTCTGATGACGCTGAAACAGGCGTTTCGAGGGTGGGCCCGGTTTCCGCGGCCCGCCTTTTTTATTGGCCGCAACCCGGCCAGCCGACAACGAATATGACGAGTAATGGCCGAATATGGCGGACCTTACACAACAGATTGCCCGGATAATCGAGCCCATCATGACCGAGATGGGCTACGAACTTGTTCGTGTACAGCTTCAGGGCGGCAAGCGCCCGGTACTGCAGATCATGGCCGACCGCGCCGACGGTCAGGCGATGATTGTTGATGATTGCGCCGATATTTCCCGTGCAATTTCAGCGGTTCTGGATGTTGAAGACCCGATCCCCGATGCCTATCATCTTGAGGTATCATCGCCCGGCATCGATCGCCCCCTGACCCGGTTCAAGGATTTCCGGAACTACGCAGGGTTTGAAGCGAAGATCGAATTGCAGCATCATGCCGTGGGTGGTCCGGGTGAGCGCCGCAAGTTTTCCGGTCGCCTCGTCGGCACACAGGACGATGACGGCGTGGTTATTGACGCCGAGGATGGTGAAGTGGTTCTGCCCTTCCATAATATCCTCAAGGCGAAACTGATTTTGACAGATGAGCTGATTGCCCATGAACAGGCCAAGGCCGGCGACCGTGCCGGGGCCCAGGGCGGCCAGATGGATATGGATGAAGAGGGTGATGACGGGCTCGATACCGAACTCGACATGGCCGAACTTGATCCCGATGAACTAGACCCTACCAATGATCGAAACTGAGCGTTTTGCTGAGAAGAAGGACTGACTGAAGATGTCTGGAACACCCCGTCTCGAACTGCTGCAAGTGGCTGATGCCGTTGCCCGTGAGAAAAATATCGACCGCGAGGAAGTGCTGGTTGCCATGGAACAGGCAATCCAGAAGGCCGGTCGCACCAAATACGGTATGGAGCACGACATCCGCGCCACCGTCAGCCGCAAGAACGGCGAGATCATCCTCGCCCGTTACCGTGAGGTTGTGGCCGATGATGCCGAGATCGAGGATGAGAACACCCAGCTCCCGCTGGCTCAAGCGAAAGTCTTCAAGGACGATGCCGAGGTCGGTGAGTTTCTGATCGACCCGCTGCCACCGATTGATTTCGGTCGTATCGCCGCCCAGACCGCCAAGCAGGTGATCGTCCAGCAGGTTCGTGGTGCCGAGCGTGCGCGCCAGTATATCGAGTACAAGGACCGCGCCGGCGAGATCGTCAACGGCATCGTCAAGCGTGTGGAATACGGCAACGTCACCGTCGATCTCGGCAAGGCCGAGGGCTATATGCGCCGCGATGAGACCATCATGCGCGAGTTCTTCAAGAACGGCGACCGTGTCCGCGCCTATATCTTCGACGTGCGTGAAGAGCAACGCGGCCCACAGATTTTCCTGTCCCGCACCCATCCTGACTTCATGGCCAAACTGTTCGCGCAGGAAGTGCCGGAAATCTATGACGGCGTGATCGAGATCAAAGCCGTTGCCCGCGATCCGGGCAGCCGCGCGAAAATCGCGGTTATCTCCAACGACAGCTCGATCGATCCGGTCGGCGCCTGCGTCGGTATGCGCGGCAGCCGGGTTCAGGCCGTTGTCGGCGAATTGCAGGGCGAGAAAATCGACATCATTCCATGGACCGAGGACACTGCCAGCTTCATCGTCAATGCGCTGGCTCCTGCCGAGGTCTCCAAGGTCGTGATCGACGAGGAAACCCACCGCGTTCAGGTCGTCGTGCCGGAAGAACAGCTGAAACAGGCAATCGGTCGTCGTGGCCAGAATGTGCGTCTGGCTTCCATGCTGTCGGGCTGGGATATCGACATCGTGACCGAAGAGGACGAAGCCGCCCGTTGGCAGGAAATGATGAAGAAGCGTACCGAAATCTTCATCGAAGCCCTCGATTGCGACGAGATGCTGGCCAGCCTGCTGGTTACCGAAGGCTTTGCCTCACTCGAGGATATTGCCCTGTCACCGGCTGATGAAATCGCCAGCATTCAGGGTATTGAGGAAGAGCTCGCCACCGAACTGCAGCAGCGGGCCGCCAACTTCATCGAGAAACGCGATGCGGAATTTGAAGCCCGTCGTCAGGAACTCGGTGTTCAGGATGACCTCGCCGAAATCGGCGGCATGACCCCTGAAATGATGGTCAAGCTCGGCGAGAACGACGTCAAATCACTGGAAGATATCGCCTATCTCGCCGGTGACGAGTTCGTCGAGATCGTGGGTGAGGAAGCCATCACCATCGACAGCGCCAATGAGCTGATCATGGCGCTGCGCAGCCAGCTGTTCGAGGAAGAATGGCAGGCCGCCGATGAGGCCGCCGCTGCGGAAGCGGAAGCCGAAGAAGCAGGCGAAGAAGAAACCGAGAAGGCACCGGCCTGATGTCAGGCCAGCGGATCAATAGTACAAGGTGGATCAAGAGATCTTGGCAATCGATACAGCAGATGATCGTGACGCGGGCAGCGATGCCCCGGTCACGGCCAGCGAACCAGCCATCAGGTCGGGCGGCAAGCCCGCACCTGAACGGCGCTGTATTGTGCGCCGGGACAGCGGTGCTACCGACTGCCTGATCCGCTTTGTGCTCGATCCCGAAGGGGTGGTAACCCCCGATCTGGCGGAAAAACTGCCCGGCCGCGGTGCCTGGGTAACCGCCAGGACCGATGATCTCGCCACCGCCATCGACCGCAACCTGTTTGCCAAGAGCTTTCGGCAACCGGCGAAAATTCCCGATGACCTTGCCGATCGTGTGCATGAACTCATGCGCGCACGCACCCTTGACTGGCTCGCGCTGGCGCGACGGGCCGGGCAGGCGGTTTCCGGCTATGACAAAGTGTCAGACTGGATAAATCAGGATAATGCTGCCATCCTGATACAGGCGCGGGATGCAAGTGACAAAGGACGGCAGAAGCTGGCTCAGGGAGCGAGCGATCTGCCGCGCTATATCAATCTGTTTGATGCTGCCGAAATGGGGGCCAGATTTGGCCGCGATATTGCGGTCCATGTGGCCATCGCCAGGGGCAGCATGGCGAAACAGATCAAGCGTGATCTGGAGCGTCTGGCAGGGTTGGTCGGACCCCAACCGCCAGTTACCGGACCGCCATAAAATGCGAGTTTAGTTGCTAAAATCAGCAGCTTTTGCCACAACACGGGTCAAGCAGGGAAAGATGGCTGCGGGCTTCGGTGGATTTGCTGATTTATCACCTTGTTTTAAGCCATCAGTTGATTGCCATTATTTGGCAGAAATACGCGGATTGTAATGACTGAAACCAAGACCACCGATACGAGTAAAACCGAAACCAAAAAGCCCAAGACCCTGAGTCTGGGCGGTCGCGGCAAGCTTGAAATCAAACGCCCCAATGAAGGTGCTGCACCGGTACGCCAGGGATTTGCCCAGGGCCGATCCAAGGGTGTGCAGGTTGAAGTGCGCCGCAAGCGGACCCTCACGCCTGAACCGGCTGTCGAAGCCAAGCAGGATGCGCCCGAGCCAGCTGCCAAGACGCCTGAACCAACCCTGGAAGCGAAAGCTGTCGAGGACAAGATCGATACCGCCAGCCTGCGCAATCTGACTGACAGCGAGCGCGATGCCCGCATCCGCGCCCTGCAGGATGCCGCCAACCGTTCGACCAGCGATCTGCCGGCCCCGCCACCACGGCCAAAGCCAAAACAGAAGGCTGATGCCGAAGCAGTCGAGGCGGAACCGGAAGAAACGCCACTGAGCAAGGCCGAGGCCCTGCGCCAGCGTGAGCTGGAAGAGCTGAAAAAGATCGAGGCCGAGGCCGCCGAACAGAAAGCGGCTGAAGATGCCCGTCTGGCCGAAGAAACCGCCAAGCGTCAGGCCGAAGAGGCCGCCCGTGCGAAATCTTCTGCTGCACCCCGCAAGGAAGGCGCTGCCCCATCTGATATCGGTGCCCGCCGCGGTGCCGATGCAATGGATGACGAGATCGAGAGCCGCGGCAAGAAACGCGGCAAAGGCGGTCCCGGTGGCGGTGCCAACAAACCTGCGCCAAGCACCCGTCGCAGCATCGGTGGCGACCGTCGTCGTACCGGCAAGCTGACGGTTACCCAGGCGCTCAATGATGATGATGGCGGACGCTTCCCGTCCCTCGCCGCCCAGCGCCGTGCCCGCGAGCGCGAGCGCATGAAGTCGATGCAGCCGCAGGAAAGCGTTAAATTTACCCGCGACGTCAAAGTGCCTGATGCCATCACGGTTCAGGAACTGGCCAACCGTATGGCCGAGCGCGGCGGTGACGTTATCAAGGCACTCATGAAAATGGGCGTCATGGCGACCATCAACCAGACCATCGACGCGGAAACCGCCGAGCTGATCGTGGATGAGTTCGGTCACCGTATGGTCCGTGTGTCCGACAGCGATGTCGAACTTGGCCTGATGACTACACAAACCCAGGATGATGAAGGCGATCTGGTGCCACGCGCGCCGGTCGTAACCGTCATGGGCCATGTTGACCACGGCAAGACCTCACTGCTCGATGCACTGCGCAAAACCGACGTTGTCGCCGGTGAGGCCGGTGGCATCACCCAGCATATCGGTGCCTATCAGGTGACCCTCGAGGATGGCAGCAAGATCAGCTTCATCGATACCCCGGGCCACGCCGCCTTTACCGAAATGCGTGCCCGCGGTGCCAATGTTACCGATCTGGTCATTCTGGTGGTTGCCGCCAATGACGGCATCATGCCCCAGACCGTTGAGGCCCTGAACCACGCGAAAGCGGCAGGTGTCCCGATGATCGTGGCAATCAACAAGATCGACCTGCCTGAAGCCAACCCGGACAAGGTGCGTCAGGAACTGCTGTCCCATGAGCTGATCGTGGAAAGCCTCGGCGGTGATGTCCTCGATGTGGAAGTTTCGGCCAAGAAAGGCCTGAACCTAGACAAGCTTGAGGAAGCCATCCTGCTGCAGGCGGAAATCCTCGAACTCCGTTCCAACCCGAACCGGGTTGCCAATGGTACGGTCATTGAAGCCAAGCTCGACAAGGGTCGTGGTCCGGTTGCCACCGTTCTGGTTCAGGGCGGTACGCTCAAAACCGGTGACATCTTTGTTGCCGGTGCCGAATGGGGCCGGGTGCGTGCACTGGTCAATGATCGCGGTCAGAACGTCAAAGAGGCAGGCCCGGCCGTGCCGGTCGAAATCCTCGGCCTGCAGGGTGCGCCCAATGCCGGTGACGAATTCGCCGTGGTCGAAAACGAGTCCAAGGCTCGCGAGATTGCCGAATTCCGCCAGCGCAAGATGCGTGAGGCACAGACCCTCGCAGCCGGTCGCGGTTCGCTCGAACAGATGTTCAGCGCCATTGCAGCCGGTGAGCAGAAAGAGCTCGCCGTGGTCATCAAGGGCGATGTGCATGGTTCGGTTGAGGCGATTGCCACCTCGCTTACCAAGCTCGCCGAGGACAGTGACGAGGTCAATCTCCGCGTCCTGCACTCCGGTGTTGGTGCGATTAACGAGAGCGATGTGACCCTTGCCGGTTCAACCGGTGCGATGCTGGTCGGCTTCAACGTCCGGGCCAATGCTCAGGCGCGTGAGATGGCCCGCCGCGATAATGTGGACATTCGCTACTACTCGATCATCTATAACCTGATCGACGATGTACGCGGTCTGCTCAGCGGTCTGCTGGCACCGACCCTGCGCGAAACCTTCCTTGGCAACGCGGAAATCCGCGAGGTGTTCAACATCACCAAGGTCGGCAAGGTCGCCGGTTGCTATGTCACCGAAGGCGAGGTCCGCCGGGGTGCCAAAGTGCGCCTGCTGCGTGACAGCGTCGTTATCCATGAAGGCAGCCTGAAAACCCTCAAGCGCTTCAAGGATGAAGTCAAAGAGGTCAAGAGCGGCTTTGAATGCGGTATGGCGTTCGAGAACTACGACGACGTCAAGGCAGGCGATGTGATCGAATGCTTCCAGGTCGAAGAAATCGCCCGCGAACTGTAAAACCAACATCACCCATCACACGTCATCCCAGCGAAAGCTGGGATCTTGGTGGGCAGAGCTGGCATAACAGATGAAGCGCTTTTGGGTATATCTTCTGGCAAGCAAACCGAATGGCGTCATCTATACGGGCATGACATCCGATCTGGCACAGCGCATTCACCAGCATAAAACCGGTGAAATTGCAGGGTTTACCGCCAGATATAATGTGAAAAACCTTGTTTATGCCGAGGAACACGCAACCGCCGAAGCAGCAATCACACGGGAAAAGCAGGTCAAGGCGTGGAAGCGCGATTGGAAAATACAGCTGATTGAGACCGACAACCCCGAATGGCGCGATTTATACGAGACGTATTTTTCGTGACCGGGGTCAAAAGTTAGCGAGACAAGGATCAGGATTCCTGCTTACGCAGGAATGACGGTCAAATTTTGATGTGAGAGACAGATCATGGCCAAAGGGTCATCAACATCCCGATCAACGGTCGGTCGGCAAACAGTCGGCCGCAGCCAGCGGCAATTGCGCGTGGGTGAGGAAATTCGCCATGCGCTCGCCCAGATACTTCAGGAAGGTGATATGCGCGACCCGAATTTGCGGGACGCCAGCATCACCGTGACCGAGGTTCAGGCAAGCCCTGATCTGAAAAACGCCTCCGCCTATGTCATGCCACTCGGTGGCAAGTCACCGGTCGAAGGCGGGTCCGTGCATGATGTGATCAACGCCCTCAACAAGGCCGCACCCTATTTCCGCGGCCAGATCGGTCGGGCGCTGGCGCTGAAATATACCCCCAACCTGAAATTCTACCTCGATGACACCTTCGATGAGGTCGACCGGATCGGCGAGCTGCTGAACCGCGCCAATAGCGATGGCGGTCGCTTCCAGTTGCCGGAAGATGACGATTTTGACGATGATGAGGATGCCTGACCCATGGGCAGACGGCGCAAGGGCGATCCGGTTCACGGCTGGATGATCGTCGACAAACCATCGGGCATCAGCTCGACCACCGTGGTCAACCGCGTGCGGCGACACCTGAATGCCCAGAAGGCCGGGCATGGCGGCACCCTCGACCCGTTGGCGACCGGCGTGCTGCCGATTGCCCTCGGTGAGGCCACCAAGACCGTGAATTACGCCCTGCATGGCGACAAGGCCTATGAATTCACCGTGCGCTGGGGTCAGGCAACCGCGACCGATGATGCCGAGGGTGAGATCATCGAAACCAGCGATCACCGCCCGAGCGATGATGACATTGACGCCGCCCTGCCGCAGTTCATTGGCCTGATCAAACAGATCCCGCCAAAATACTCGGCAATCAAGATCGACGGCGAACGTGCTTATGACCTTGCCCGTGATGGTGAGGACGTGGAAATTCCCGTGCGCGAAGTCGATATCTTCGAGTTCACCTATCTTGGTCCCGTGGACAACGACCATGCACGCTTCGCGGTCAGCTGCGGTGCCGGTACCTATATGCGCTCTCTGGCCCGCGATCTGGCAAAAGCGGTCGGAACCGTCGGCCATATCGCCCAACTCAGACGCATAGCAGCCGGTTGTTTTGACGAAGATGACGCGATTCCATTGGACGAAATCGAGAACTCCGCTATAACGCACGCGCGGGAGCAATTATTGCTACCGGTCGAAGCAGCGCTGGACGACATCCCGGCCCTGACCTTGACCACCGCAGAGGCACAGAAACTGCGCCTTGGCCAATCGGTAAAATTCCTGTCACGTCAGGATCGTCACCGTCTCGACAGCATCAATGCATGCGAGGAGGATGACGCGATCCTGACTATGGCGGATGGCAAACCGGTTGCCCTGGTCTGTTTGGAAGGTCCGGAAATCCGGCCTTTGCGTGTTCTCAATCTTTAATATCAGCAGGGCCGTGCCACAGATGAAAAGTCGGGCGGTCCAGTAACCAAGAAGGAGTACCACGATGTCGATTACCCAAGCGCGTAAAAGCGAGCTTATCAAGGAATATGGCCAGGGTGCGAACGACACCGGTTCACCGGAAGTTCAGGTCGCCGTTCTCAGCGAACGCATCACCAACCTGACCGAACACCTGAAGACCAACAAGAAAGACACCCACAGCCGCCGTGGCCTGCTTGGCATGGTTGGCCGTCGTCGCAGTCTTCTTGATTACCTTCAGAAGAAAGACAAGGACCGTTACGCAGAACTGATCAAGCGTCTCGGCCTCCGTCGCTAACAACATCCGGGTTCCGTTGCATATGACCCCAGCCCACATCCAGCGCAGAGACGTGATGGCCACACCACCACTGTCTGCGATTTTCGGAATGGCGGGCCAGATGATCAGCAACGTGACCGATGATCCAGTATCGATCCCGGCGATCGTGGCTCCTGCCCGATCGCCGTTTTCGCATGTGATCCACGATTGTCATTCCAGCGAAAGCTGGAATCCGGCTACCGAAAGCGACGAGATTCCTGCCTGCGCAGGAATGACGGCCAAGGGGTCCAACAAAATTACAGTTTCTACGGCTTCACTTTCCGAACATGACCGCGATGGTCTGACCGGAATTTGCAAGACCGGCCGCCCAAAGGCCGGTTTGTCCGAGGATCGAAAGGGTCGATCCGCTCGGCGTCTGACAGGGTCAGCCGCTGATACAAACGGTTCGGTTACAGCCGGGCCATCACATGACCGACAGTATTTGGGGTTGCAAGCCGCTTTTGTTCGTTAACACCGCGGTGGATCAGACAAGGGTCTGATCCGGTGACGTTGGTCGCAGTACGTTTAAGGATGGAACATAAATGTTCAGTGTTTTCCGCAAGGAATTGGATTGGGGCGGGCGCAAGCTCGTCATTGAATCGGGCAAGGTTGCCCGTCAGGCCGACGGCGCCGCCATGGTGTCCTATGGCGATACCACGGCCCTGTGCACCGCTGTTGGCGCACAGTCACCAAAGCCAGGTCAGGACTTCTTTCCACTGACCGTGAATTATCAGGAAAAAGCATTCGCTGCCGGTAAGATCCCCGGCGGTTTCTTCAAGCGTGAAGGTCGTCCATCAGAAAAAGAAACCCTCGTTTCCCGTCTGATCGACCGTCCGATCCGCCCACTCTTCGTTGATGGCTACAAGAACGAGACCCAGGTGGTCGCAACCGTTCTGGCCCACGATCTCGAGAACGATCCCGATGTAGTCTCCATGGTCGGCGCTTCTGCTGCCCTGACCCTTTCCGGTCTGCCATTCATGGGCCCGCTCGGCGCTGCCCGTGTTGGTTACATCAACGGCGAATACGTTCTGAACCCGACCTCACAACAGCTGGAAGAGAGCGCTCTCGACCTCGTTGTTGCCGGCACCAAAGAAGGCGTGCTGATGGTTGAGTCTCAGGCCAATGAGCTTGACGAAGCCACCATGCTCGGTGCGGTCATGTTCGGTTGGGAAGGTTTCCAGCCGGTCATCGACGCAATCATCGAGCTGGCTGAAGCCTGCGCGAAAGAGCCTCGTGATCTGCCAGAGCCCGCCTATGACGCAAAAGCCGTCAAGGAAAAGCTCTCCGCTGCCGTTGGCGACGATCTGAAAGCTGCCTACAAGATCAAGGACAAGGTCGAGCGTCAGGCAAAAGTCGGCGAAGCCAAGGAAAAGGCATTCGCTCTCTACGCCGAAGACGATGCGATCGAACCACAGATGGTTGCCGAGAGCTTCAAGAAGCTCGAAGCCAGCATCGTTCGTGGTGACATCCTCGAAACCGGTCAGCGGATCGACGGTCGCGACACCAAAACCGTCCGCCCGATCGTTGCCGAAGTCGGTATCCTGCCACGTGCGCACGGCTCTGCCCTGTTCACCCGCGGCGAGACCCAGGCTCTGGTCGTCTCCACTCTCGGTACCGGTCAGGATGAGCAGATCATCGATGCTCTCGAAGGCGAATACCGCGAAAACTTCATGCTGCACTACAACTTCCCGCCATACTCTGTCGGTGAAGCCGGTCGCATGGGTTCTCCGGGCCGTCGTGAAATCGGTCACGGCAAGCTGGCATGGCGCGCGATCAAGCCAATGCTGCCAACCAAGGAAGATTTCCCATACACCATGCGTGTTGTTTCCGAGGTCACTGAATCAAACGGTTCATCCTCCATGGCAACCGTTTGCGGTACCTCTCTGGCACTCATGGATGCGGCGGTTCCACTGCCAAGCCCGGTTGCCGGTATCGCCATGGGTCTGATCAAGGAAGACGACAAGTTCGCCGTTCTGTCAGACATTCTGGGTGACGAGGATCACCTCGGTGATATGGACTTCAAGGTTGCGGGTACCAAAAAAGGTATCACCGCGCTGCAGATGGACATCAAGATCACCTCGATCACCAAAGAGATCATGGAAATCGCACTGGATCAGGCCAAGGACGGTCGCGTCCACATTCTCGGCGAGATGGCGAAAGCCATTGAAGGTGCCCGCGAAGAGGTCAACGAGTTTGCCCCACGCATCACCAGCTTCAAGATCAAGCCTGAGAAGATCCGTGAAGTCATCGGTTCCGGCGGTAAGGTTATCCGCGAGATCGTCGAGACCACCGGTTGTAAGATCGACCTCGATGATGATGGTACCGTCAAGGTTGCCGCTACCGACAACGAAGCCGCCAAGCGCGCGATCGACTGGATCAAGGGCATCGCTGCCGATCCTGAAGTTGGCGTGATCTACACCGGCAAGGTCGTCAAGATCATGGACTTCGGTGCTTTCGTCAACTTCCTCGGCAGCCGCGATGGCCTCGTGCATATCTCGGAAATCGCCAATCACCGCATCGGTAAAGTCACCGATGTCCTGTCCGAAGGTCAGGAAGTCAAGGTCAAGTGCCTCGGCTTCGACGACCGCGGCAAGGTCCGCCTGTCGATGAAAAACATCGATCAGGAGACCGGTGAGGAAGTCGAGCAGGAAATGGAAGAAGCCTAAGAACGCCACCCGCGTTCAGGAATTAGCAAAGGGGCCAGCCAACGCTGGCCCCTTTTTTGTTGTTCATCATCACAACACCGCTTGACCTGGAGTACACTCCAGATTGTAGGGCTGGGTTATCTGAACCAATGGGTTGCTTGTGATGAAAATTGGAGAGGATGTACGCAAAACCGGACTGTCGGCTGATACGCTGCGGTATTACGAGCGTATCGGTCTGCTGCCGCGTATCTATCGGGATACGTCCGGGCAACGGCATTATGACCTCTCCATTCTGGTCTGGATCGAATTTCTCGGACGGCTGAAGGCCACAGGGATGCCGCTGCGCGAGATGTGTCGATATGCCGAGCTGCGTGAACAGGGTGCCTCGACTGCCGAAGCACGCTGCGAACTGCTGGAAGACCACCGTGACGAGGTTCGTGCCAAGCTGCGTGAGATACAGGAGTGCCTCGACACCCTCGATCACAAGATTGCCCATTATCGTGCCACCCTGCAGGAGAACAGCAATCATGACCAACCCGACAACACCCGAACAGACCGCGACCCCGTCAATGAGCCGCTACGAGCGCGGCGAGAAAGCACTGGCCGACATTGATGGCAAGGCCGGACAGAACGTCATTGATGCCCTTGCCGATATTGCCCCCGATTTTGCCCGCTATCTAATCGAGTTTCCTTTCGGCGACATCTATTCCCGTCCCGGTCTCGGCCTGCGCGAACGGGAAATCGCCACCATCGCCGCGCTCTGCGCCATGGGCACGGCAACACCGCAGCTGAAGGTGCATATTCATGCCGGCCTAAATATGGGGCTGAGCCGGGAAGAGATTGTCGAGACCATCATGCAGATGGCGGTCTATGCCGGTTTTCCTGCTGCCCTGAACGGGCTTTTTGCAGCGAAGGAGGTGTTTTCAGCGTATAAGGAGGAAGCACACTGAACCATCGATGGTGATAGCGCCATGCCTGCCGCACTGCCGTTCCAAACCCCGATTATCATCGGCCATCGCGGTGCTGCGGCCCATGCACCGGAGAATACGCTCGCCAGCATCCGTGAGGCGGCAGCTCAGGGTGTTACAATCGTTGAGTTCGATGCCACGATCAGCGGCGATCATCCGCCACAGGCCATCATCATTCACGATGATACGCTGGACCGCACCACCAGTGGTACGGGCGCGGTGGACAAGACGCCGTTTGCCGCCTTGCGCCAACTCGATGCGGGCGATGGCGAACGCATCCCGACGCTGCAGGAGATAATCGCCGAGGTGCACCGGCTCGGCATGACCGCCAATGTGGAAATCAAGGTTGCCCCCGACCGGGATCGGGAAACCGCCGAAGCGGTGATGGCCGACCTTATCCGCTACTGGCCGGAACAGGCTGCCCCACCGGTTGTCTCCAGCCTGAGTATCGAGGCGCTGGAAATTGCCCAACGTGAGCGTCCTGACTGGCCACGCGGGATCGTGCTGCGTTACAAGCCGGATAACTGGCGCGAACTGGCCGATCGCCTCGACCTGGCCATCATCAGCTATAATGTCGGCATTGAAACACCGGATGAGATCGACAAGCTGTTTGCCAGCGGGCGTCACATCATGGCCTTCACCGTCAATGATGCCGAACAGGCAAGAGCACTGCTCGAGCGCGGTGTTGCCGGTATTTTCACCGACACGCCCCGGACCCTGCTACCGGTCCTCGCCGAATTTCAGAGCGGTTGAATACGTATCCTTGCGGCCACAAGAGTTCGGCAAAACCTGATAAAAAGCCCCGAAATGCTCAGTTGTAATTATTCCGTCAACGCCCTTACTTAAAACTGTCATCATTGCTCCGCATATTCCTCGGCATATGGCGTTCCGTGTTTGTCTCACTATGACCGAACAGTATCCGGACCATCCAAGAACTCGGATGGTCATGACGCCCCTGAGAGCGAGGACAGAGCTGTGCAGTACCAGCTTCCACGCGTAATCGGCCATCGGGGCGCCATGCGCAAAGCCCCGGAAAACACCATTGCCGGTATCGATCAGGCCGCGCGCGAGGGTGCCACTTGGGTTGAGTTCGATGTCAAGCTGACCCGCGACGGCATCCCGGTCCTGATGCATGATGTGAACCTGAAACGCACAACCGGGTACAAGGCACTGGTCAGGGATGCTGACTATCAGGTGATCCGCAGCCTCGATGCCGGGTATCGCTTCCATGAGGATTTCCGCAACGAGCCGGTCCCAAGCCTGCGCGAGGCGCTGGAACGCTGTGCCATGCTTGGCCTGACCCCGAATATCGAGATCAAGCCCTGTCCCGGTCGCGAGCGCCAGACCGGCATGGCGGTAACCGAGGCAATCAAGGCCCATTGGCCGAAAGCGGAATTGCCGCCGCTGCTGTCATCATTCTCAACCAAATCACTGCTTGCCGCCCGCTATGATGCCCCGGCCTATCCCCGCGGCCTGCTCGCCAACCGGATGCCGCGCGACTGGCAGCGTCTCGCCAACCGGCTGGAGCTGACCGCACTGCACCTGAACGGTACCCATATCACCACGGCACAATTGGCCGATTGCCGCGATGCCGGTCTGCCGGTGCTGGCCTGGACCATCAACCATCCGCGGCTCGCCGCCAGTCTGGTCGCATCCGGGGTACAAGGCATCATCACCGACTGTCCCGCCACCATCCGCAACGCGCTGGCGGAGCTGCCGCCGGGCCTGCAGAAACTGCGCGACGCCTGGCACAGCGATATGCCGGACCAGCATTGCCCGGCGCTGCTCGACCTGCCGACGGTCAGCGGCCCGGCGATCCATCGCCGTCGCCCCTATACCCGCTTGCGCCGCTACGCCATGAATAAATGGGCCTGAGAATAAATCCGCCTTGATAAACCCCCTGAATATCGGGGTTTTTAAACCCATCGCATGGCTGTATAAGTAATTGATGATATTATTGTATTGATTATCAAATTACAGGCTCACTAATGCGGATAATAATGATTTGCATTTTGCTGTTGTGTATTGCGACACCGGCAGAAGCACGCACCAGGTTCGGCACCGAGGATAAGATTATTCGCATCCAGAAAATCGAGGTGCCCGCCGCTGCCCGCCAGATGGTGCCGCCGGAGTTTCTTGATAATGCCTATCTGGCACGACGGATCAGTATCAAATGGTTCATTGCCGGCGCCTATCTCACCGATCATGGCTATGTCATTGAACTGGACGATGACCGGTATTTCGATTTGGGTACCGAACGGATCAGCGCGCTCCAGACCATCGGCGTCTTGCCGATCCCTCTGTCCGCCGCGCCGATCCCGGCCAGCGAGTATGTTATTGGCTACTCCCTGTGGCCGATTTTGGCATTCGTCCTGATCAGCACCACCATTTCAATCATGATCCGGAACCGCCGCTCCCGCAGGGTAAGGGCCGTGGTTGGCAGCAGCTTTCCGGAACTGCTCCGGCAAACGCTGATCGGTGCCGCCAAGGCCGATGGCAAAATCGATCCCGAGGAAATCAAACTGATTGACGAGATCATGTCGAAGATCACCAATGCCAAGGTGCGGGAAACCAGCATCATGCAGGATATCGATCATAGCACCCTGAAGGGTGGCGATCTGCTGAGCCATATCGAGATGATCGGCCCCATGATGAATCCGGTTCAGCGGCAAATCATGATCCGGGAACTTTACCGGGTCATTGCCGTGGACGGGAAAATCGACAGGAAGGAAAAGGCCATGCTCGACAGCTGTGCCAAGAGCCTGATGCTTACCCCGGCCCAGCTCAAGGAAATCACGGCCAAGCTGTAGTGCCGGAGATAAAAAATGCGCGGTGCCTGTGTAACTGGGAGGTCTCAGAGGCACCGCGCAAGAAGAATGGTCGAACCCGGTCCGGTTCAGAACATCCTTAAGCTCCTGAAATTTCTGCAGGGGTTTCCTGCCTTTTTGCCATCAGGCGGCGATAGGTGGCCTCACCCGCCGCCTCGGCGTGGTTGACGGCCACGTCCGCGGCACGTTCCTCGTCACCACTCAGAATAGCGTCCACGATCTGCCCGTGCTCTTCCCAGGCAAACCGTCGGCGCTCGCTGTCAACCAGCACAATGCGCATGGAACGCTGCACGTGATGCCATGCGGCTTCGGTCATAATCTCGATCCGGGAATTGCCAGACAGCCGATAGATTGTCTGGTGAAAGGCCACATCGGCCGCCAGCAGCCGGTCTATATCACCCTTCGCCATTGCCGCCTGCCCCTCGGCCAGCAACGGCTCAAATATCCCGGCAAACTCATCGGCATGCTCTGCTGCACGTTCGGCGGTAAGCCGCGCCGCCAGCGCATCAAGGGCACCGCGCGCCTGATACATCGACAGAATATCGTTGGGATCGATCGGGGCGACCATCTGGCCCTTGCGCCCGCGCTCCACCACCAGACCGTCATGGCGCAGCAGCATGAGTGCGTGACTGACCGGTTGCCGACTGACCCCGAGGCGCGAGGCCAGATCCTCCTGCGCCAGATAGGTGCCCGGCGCCAGATCACCGGCCATGATCGCACCCTTCATGGCCTGATAAGCCTCGGTGACAAGATCGGGACGGGTTTCAAGGGCACGCAAGGCAACCTCCTGCGGTTTTCTGAATTCGGAATTCAGAATGCAGAAATCATCGACCCGCGTCAATTCATATCGGTGCAAATGACCGGCATCAGGTTAAATTTCATGGTGGGGTCATACCCCGAAGGGCTTCACCCATATGGTTGCGACATTGAGGTAACGCCCGTGCCTATCCGGGGGGTGAAAACGCACGAAACCGCTGGATTACGACGGATTTAACAGCATAAACTGATACACCATGAGCATGATGACACCCGCAACCAATTTGACTGAAGACCACTGCCGGTCGGGAGACCGGTATGCTTGAGCTCAATTGGCCGGTGCTCGGTGCGGTGGCCCTATTCCTGATGTTTGCCATCAACATGATGCAGATCCGCTCCAGCATGATGGCGCAGAAAGAGCGGCTCGATAAGGCATGGCGCGAAGTTGAGAACACCCTGCTCAATCGGCGCAATCGTATCCCGGCCGTGATTCAGGCGCTGGAAAACCATGCCAGCAGCCAAAATCAGGCGATTGACTGGGTACGCAACTTCGCCTCCGCCGTGCGACAGGCGGCAAGCCGGGCGGAAGTTGCCATCAATGATCCGCGCGAACGGGCAAGGCGTGAGGACGAGCTGAGCAAACGCCTCCGCGCACTGGTCGACCTCGCCGGGACCTATCCGGATGTGATCGGCAACCCGAATTACCGTGAAGCGCTGGAGCGCCTACAAGCCGCCAATGATGATATTGCCCAAGCCGAGCGTTACTACAACGACAATGCCCGTGACATGAATGAACGGCTGCAGGGCTTTCCCAACAAGCATCTGGCCAAGTTCTTCAAGCTGAAAACCGCAACACCGTTCCGCATGAAGGCATTGCGCGTCGATAATGATGATCACGACGCCAATGACCAGATGCACCAGTTCTTCGCCCGTCGCTAGCGCACAACCGGCTCCCGGTCAGTCATTCCTGACCGTGATCTCATGGCCGATCGCGAGGCCCAGCGCCTGATCCGCCCGACCGGAATTGACCGCGATCTCAACCAGCCCGTTGCTGTTGATGTACCAGAATGGCTGACCCACCGGCACATCCGAAAACACCCGGCCATGGCTCACCGTCTTACCGCCCAGATCGAGTACCGCCGTCTCCGCGATATCCTCTGCGAAAATGCCGGTCAGGGCATTGCCGTAATGATCGATATAGATGATCTGCGGCAAGCTGTCGGGCCAGTCCGGGCGAGTGATCGTTGCCGGATCAATCGGCGTGGCATCGACCCGCAGGCCGATTGCCATGCGTGCCGCCACCGGGGCAAACAGGTCGCGGCCATGGAAGCTGTTGGACATGGGCTTGTCCGGGCGCCAGTCGATTGCCCAGGCCTTCGGCTGCTGCCAGCTGTCCTTGCCATCGGCCTTCAGCGCCCGGCGCAGGACAATGTCGAACAAGCCGTTATCGGGCCCGATGAAATGGTGCTTTTCCGTTGAGAGCATGATCGGTCGGCGCTCACTGCCAACGCCCGGATCAATGACACAGAAGAATACCGCGCCCACGGGAAACCCGGCACTATAGGCCGCCAGCAGATAGGCCGAGGCCAATGGATCAAAGGCGGGCGCATCGCTGATCAGGTTGATCACGGGTACCTGCGGTGCCTCGGCGGCAAAAACCGCATGAACCTGACCCAGATACGGACCCGAGAGGCCAAAATCAGTAAATGTAACAAGCATATGGATACCCGGAATATTGCCACAACAGCTTCCCCGCAATGCCCTGACATGCATTAGAAAGATGCAGTTGAAGGCACATGCTGTTACCCTATCGGTAACGGATATGGTTTAGCAATTTTGCCTGTCCGCAATTCATTTCAATGACCAGCAATCAACAGCCCATCTGTGACCCAGCCAGCAACGCCCAGCACCGGCCCGCAATCGGTTGATACCAGTCTTGCCACGGCGTTTGATGCGCTGGATTTCGGTGTTGCCATCTTTGACCCCGATGACCGGCTGGTGATGGCGAATGCGGCCTTCGGGCACCTGCATCGTCCTGCGGTCCTGACCCTTACCACCGGCCAGAGCTACCATGATTATTGGGCCGAGTGCTTTGCCCAGGAAATTTTCGCCGACGGCGCGATGGCCCGGGGCATGGTGGAAAATGTCATCGAGAGCGGCGACGGCGATCCGCTCGACCTGATGCTGACCCACCAGAACCGCTGGCTGCGGATCGAGGACCGGAAACTGGCGCAAGGCCGGATCGTCCTGCGCCATGATATCAGCAACTGGAAAGGCACAACGCTCCGCCTGCGGGACGTGGAAAACCGCTTCCGCGTGCTGTGCGATGCCTCGCTCGATGGGCTGCTGCTCCATGATGACGGCATCATCCAAGAGTGTAATGGGGCCGCCGCCGAATTGTTCGGCATGCCCATGGACCGGCTTATCGGCCGGGCACCGGTAGAGCTGGTCGCCACGATCGATCAGGGCCGGTTTACCGAAACCCTCGACCGGGATACCGGCAGCGTTATCGAGATCACCTGCCTCAAAGCCAGCGGCAGCCCGTTTCTGGCCGAGGCCCGGACCCGACGGATCCCGAGCCGCGACGGCATGGCAGGCGTTATCGCCCTACGTGATGTCACCGAAAGGCTGCGGGTGCAGGATACCCTGCGGCGACGTGAGGGCATTCTCGGTGCCGTCGGTATCGCAGCGGAAAAGTTCCTCGCCGGTGAAGGCTGGCGCCAGAACCTGCCGACAATTCTCGAACAGCTCGGTACCGCCGCCGGGGTCAGCCATGTGTTCATCCATGCCCTGACCCAGTCGGATATGGAACATCATGACGATCAGGATGAGACACACTTCCTGTCGAACAACTACAATGTCGCCGAGCAATGGAGCTGGACCGCTCAGGGCTATGATGACCTGCTGTTTCAGGATCGCCTCTCCGCCTTCGATCCTATCTCCACCGGTCTGGCACAAATGGCCGATCTGCGCCGCGGTCGTCCGGCGATCCAGTCACTCAGCGACAGTGACGAGGAACTGCGCGAGCTGATGGAATTTGCCGGTATTCAGTCGTTCTGCATGTTCCCGATCTGCCCGTTCAAGGATCAGCCGGACCCCTTATGGGGCGTTGTCGGCTTCCTGCAGCTCGACCAGTCACGGCAATGGCTCGATATCGAGGTAAAGACCCTGAGCACCGCGGTTGACCTGATTGTTGCCGCCCTGGCGCGGGAGCGGGCGGCGAGCCAGTTGCTCAAGGCCAAGGAAACCGCCGAGCGCGCCAGCCGGGCAAAATCCGAGTTTCTCGCCGTGATCAGTCACGAAATCCGCACGCCGATGAACGCCATCCTCGGCATGCTCGGTCTGTTGTCCGGGTCGGACCTGACCGATGAACAGCATGATTTTGCCGATACTGCCAAGGAAGCCGCCGATGGTCTGATGACCATTATCGAGGACATTCTCGATGTCTCGAAGATGGAGGCCGGACGGCTGGTGCTGGAAAATCGCGACTTCGATCTGGTGGATCAGATCGAGAGCATCATCGATCTGTTCACCGCAAAGGTCAATGCCCTCGACCTGCGGATTGCCGCCGATATTCCGTTCGACATCCCCCGCTATCTGCGTGGCGATGCCGGGCGATTGCGCCAGATATTGCTCAACCTGATCGGCAATGCGATCAAGTTCACCAGCACCGGATCAATCCGCATCAGCGTGCGTGAGGAAGGCGACAGCCGCGACGGTATCCATCTGCGCTTTGTGGTTGCCGATACCGGTATCGGTATCTCCGATGAGGGGCAGGAAGCGTTATTCGGCGATTTCTATCAGGGCAGTGGCAGCCTCAGCCGCAAACATGGTGGCACCGGGCTTGGCCTGTCGATCTGCCGCCGCCTGACCGACCTGCTCGGTGGTCGGATCGGTGTCGACAGCCAACTCAATCGCGGCTCAAGCTTCTGGTTTACCGCACGGCTGCAACTGGCCCAGCGCGGCAGTAACCAGACCCCGCCGGAAAAACCGCCATCGCGTCCGATCCTGCTGATTGCCGAACCGTCACTGGTGCGCGACAGCCTGCGTCAGCAACTGATCAGCGGTGGCGCATCGGTGGATATCGCCCCCGATCTGACCAGCCTGCCCGATGATGTCGATGGCTTCTCCGAAATCCTGATCGACAGCGCCCTGTTCGGTCGCGAGCCACCACGGGTGCCACGGGAGATGCTCAATGCCAATACCCGTCACCGCGGACCGATCCTGATTGAACGGGCACCGGTCCGACAGGATCGTGAACGCTATCTCGCCGGTGGCTTTGCCGATGTCCTGCCGATGCCATTCCGGCAATCGGAAGTGCAGGCCGTATTGCATGGCGAGAAAATACCCCTGCGCCGGGATACCAGCGGTCGTCGCGGCAGTACCGGTACCGCCACCAGAACCCTGACCCGGACCACCATCCTGATCGTCGATGACAGCCTGTCCCGGCAGAACCAGCTCGCACAGCTCATGGAACGGCAGGGCCATCGCGCGATCTGTGCGGCGGATGCCAAGGGCGCGCTGGAAGTGCTCAATCATGAGGTAGTGAATATCCTGCTGCCCGACCTGACCCATCCGGCGGTCGAGGGAGCGATCCTGCTGGAGCGGGTACAACAACGCACCACTTCGGACCAGATTATCCGGATCGGCATGATCGACCCGGAACATCTGCCCGATGCCGATACCGTCGCCCGTCTGACCGCCAGCATTGACCGCAATGCCGAGGATGGGGCGCTGGTCGAGATTATCAAGATGACCATGGCTGCCGATGACCAGAAAACCGCTGAACTCGGCGGCACATCGGGACCGCAAGAGACAAAAGGGAAAAAACTGATGGCAAGCGACGAGGATGACAGCGCGATTGACATGAAGGTACTCGATGACATGCGCCAGAGTGTTGGTGATGACATCATCGGCGAATTGGTCGACAGCTTCGAGGTAGAAGCGCGCGAACGTACCACCCGCATTGCCGCCGCCCTTGTCGCCAATAACCACAAATCCCTGAACGAGGAAGCCCATGCGCTCAAGAGCCTTGCCGGATCATTCGGCGCACCACGGCTGATGGAAATGTGTGCAAAGCTGGAGAAGACCGGGCGTGAGGGCATAGCCGCCGATGATCCTATACCGTTGGATCCAGCTATGGGTACGACTATCCAGAACGAGGCGGATCAGGTGATCTTTGCCCTGCGGTCAATCCCGATCCTCGAGCGGGTAGGCAACTGACCACCCGAATATCATTCTGCAGACAGCAAAAAGCCCGGCTGGATCGCTCCACCGGGCTTTTGTTTTCTGGCTGTGGCCAGTGAATTATTCGCGGTTACCCATCAGCATCAGCATGAACTGGAACAGGTTGACGAAGTTGATGAACAGGCTGAGCGCACCCATGATGCCGAGGCGCTGGGCCATTTCACCACCACCAACTGCCAGATACATCTGCTTCTGGTTCTGGGTGTCATAGGCGGCAAGGCCGGTAAAGGCGATAACACCGATGATGCTGATCGCAAACTGCAGGGCTGATGACTGCAGGAAGATGTTCACCAGGCTGGCGATGATCAGGCCGATAACGCCCATGATCAGGAAGCCACCCATGGAAGCGAGATTCTTCCGGGTCGTGTAGCCATAGAGTGATGCACCGGCGAAGGTTGCCGCGGTGATGAAGAACACCCGTGCGAGACTCTCACCCGTATAGAGCATGAACACATAAGCCAGGGAGACACCCATCACTGCCGTAAATGCCCAGTAGAAGGCATGCAGACCGCCGAGCGACATCTTGTGCATACGGAAGTTGATAAAGAACAGCATGACAAGCGGCGCAAAGGCGACGACAAAGTTCAGGCCCGTGCCGTACAGCATGGCGCCAAGCGGCGTCATGACAGTGGCGAGTGCGGCAAGGCCGGCAACAGCGATACCGCCACCGACCATGTTGTAAACACGCAGCATGTGCTTGCGCAGACCCTCGTCAAAGCTGACACCTGTCGCGCCCTGACCGAAAACTGCGGATTGATTCTCGTTGGACCAACCGGTCGACATCGAGACACCTCCTCGAAAATTGAAACTGTTTACGGGGCAGATTTCAGCCCACCCCTTTCGATAACCGGGCTAATCCCATCATCGTGGTTATGAAAATGGGCAAACATGGTCGCCGGTTCAACCAAAATCGGACTATTTGCGACCGATTTCGGCAGACCCGTCATCAAATAAAGTTGATCAGCCGCCAGCATCAGTCATTGCGGAGCAGCGGGGCCGGTTTCTGGCCCAGCGCGTGCCAGGTACCGACAAAGCCGAGACCGATGGTGATCAGCCCGGCAATCAGCACCGTATTCACCACCGCCATCGGCAGGAAAAACCAGTCCATACCCATCATCTGGGTCAGCACCAGATAGGCAGTGATTGTGCCGACAACACCGGCAATCAGCGCCGTTGAAACACCCAGCAACCCGTATTCGATCAGGAATGCCCGCAGCACGGTCCAGCGGGTCGCCCCCAGCACCTTGAGCACCACGGCATCATAAATTCGGCGGCGATGCCCGGCGGCGATGGCACCGGCCAGCACCATGGTACCCGCAACCAGCGTCACGGCGGCGGTAGCCCGGACAGCAGTGGCGATATTGCCCAGCACCGTATTCACCGTATCGATGGCATCGGCGACCCGGATCAGGGAAATATTCGGGAATTGTGCCGGTATGCTGCGCTGGATATTCGCTTCCGCCGCGGGTGGTGCCTTGAGCGTCGCGAGCCATGTCTGCGGTGCGCCCTCAAGCAGGCCGGGCGCATAGATCAGGGTGAAGTTCATCTGCACCGTGCCCCAGTTGACCTCACGCACATGGGCGATCTCTGCGGTCACATTGCGGCCCAGAATGCTGACCGTGATCTCGTCACCCGGTCCGATACCGAACGCCTCGGCAATACTCTCCTCGACCGATACCAGCGGTGGGCCGTCGCGATTGGCCATGTAGTCAGACGGCCACCAGTCACCGGCGATGGTCTCACCCTGATTGACCGGCTCGGCGGTATAGGTGACGCCGCGATCACCGTTCAGCACCCATGCCTCATCGGGATTGACCACGGCCTTGCGCGCTTCAACGCCGTTCACCTGCATGATCCGCCCGCGCATCATCGGCGTGGCCCGGAAATCGGTCACACCCTCCTCCGCCTCGACCTGCTGACGGAACGGGTCGAGCTGATCGGGCTGAATATCAATGAAAAAGAAGGTCGGTGCACTGTCCGGGATTCGATCATTGACCGCGCGGGCAAAATTGCCCTCGATCAGCGCCACCGTCACCAGCACCGTCAGGCCGAGGCCAAGCGACAGCACCACGGTCGGTGCCGGGCTGCCCGGTCGGTGCAGATTGGTCAGCGCCAGACGCATGGTCGGCAACCGTGGTCGCCCAACGGCCTTGGCCGCACGAATGATCAGACCACCGGCGCTGTTGAACGCAACCAGCACCAGCACCGCCCCGGCGACAAAGGCCAGTGCGAATATCCGGTGATCGGCGGTCAGAATGGCGATACCACCGAGCAGCAGCGCCAGCGCGGCGGTGGCCAGCACATAGATGCGGCGCGGTTCCTGCCGGTTGTCCTGATACATTTCGCGGAAAATCGCCACCGCTGGCACATCACGGGCATAGCCAAGCGGCCAGACGGTGAAGGTCAAGGCGACCAGATACCCGAACAGGGCCGCCAGCAGCAGGCCGGGAATATCAAGCCCGATGGCAATACGGATCGGCAGAATGTCTTCCAGCAGCGTGCCCACCAGCAGCGGCACCGTACCACCGATAATCACACCCAGCGCCACACCGATACTGGCCAGCACCAGTACCTGCAGCAGATAGGCGCGGAAGATCAGTGAACCGGGCGCACCGACGCATTTCAGCATTGCTATGGTGCGGGATTTACCATCAAGATAGCCCTTGACCGCATTGCCGACACCGACACCGCCGACGAGCAGTGCAGTCAGCCCGGTCAGGGTCAGGAACATGGTCAGCCGGATGATGAAATCACGCAGACCGGGCGAGGCATTGCGGAAATCACGAACCCGCCACCCGGCATCGGGAAACGCCTCGGCAATCGCGCGGCGGGCCGAGGCCGGGGTCTCGCCATCCTTCAACAGCAGCCGATAATGGTGATAGGTCAGGCTGCCGGCCTGTACGAGACCGGATGCCATCATGGCATCAAGCGAGATCAGCACCCGTGGGCCGAGGGTAAAGGTACCGCCTGCCGCCCGGTCCGGCTCCCGATCGATGATGCCAGTGACCGTAAACTGCCGGTCGCCGAGTTCGATCTGATCGCCAACATCAAGGCCAAGGCGAATGAGCACGCCCTCTTCTACCACCGCGCCCCAATTATTGTCGGACTGTCGGTCTACAGAAGCGCTGAAATCCGCGCCATTGGTCAGTTCCACGGCACCATAGAGCGGATATTGCCCGTCCACGGATTTCAGCTCGACCAGCGTTGCCGATTGCGCGCCGAGACCGGTGGCACCCGGTATCCGCGCCATCGCCCGAATGTCGATGCCGGTGGAGAGCCTGCCCAGCGTTTCCAGAAATGCCTGCTGTTCCGGGGTTACCGGCTGATAGATCGTGCGCAGCACCACATCACCACCGAGAATGGCCCGACCGTCATTTTCCAGCCCGTCCAGAACCGCATTGGAGACCGAGCGTACCGCCGCAATCGCCGCGACACCGATCATCAGACACAGGATGAAGATACGAAACCCGGCAATACCACCGCGCAATTCACGGCGCGCAATGCGCCAGGCCATCGACCATGATGCTGCCCCCATGCTCTCACGCTCCCGCCGTCTGGACATGACCATCGACCAGACTGATCTGCTGGTCGCATTTCGCCGCCAGTGCGGGATCATGGGTAATCAGTACGATGGTCGTGCCGCGCTGTTGTGCCAGATCGAACATCAGCTGGATCACCTTATCACCGGTCGCACCATCGAGATTGCCGGTCGGCTCATCCGCCAATAACAGGCGCGGCTCGACCGCAAAGGCACGGGCCAGCGCCACACGCTGCTGCTCACCACCGGAAAGCTGGCCCGGATAATGGGCCAACCGATGGCCGAGGCCAACCAGCCCCAACTCCCTCTCCGCCACCTCAAAGGCATCCGCGCGCCCGGCAAATTCAAGGGGAATGGCAACATTCTCCAGCGCGGTCATGGTGGGGACGAGGTGGAATGCCTGAAACACGATGCCGATATTGTCCCGGCGGAATTCGGCCAGACCATCCTCATTCAGCGCTGACAGATCCTGCCCAACCACGGTCACGGTGCCGCTGGTCGGGCGCTCCAGACCGCCGATCACCATCATCATGGTGGATTTCCCCGATCCCGACGGCCCGACGATCGAGACCGTGCGCCCGGCCGGGATCGACAGATCAATTCCCTTCAGGATATTGACCGGACCGGCTTCACTACCAAGTGTTACATGAACGTCATTTAATCGAATGACGGCATCAGCCGCGCTATCATGGTCGGTAAGGTCGGATTTCGGGGAAGGATTATCGAGCATGTATAAACCGGATTATCAGATGAGCGCTGTTTCGCACTTGCAATATGGCGCTTTTGGGCAGGGATTCAAATTCAACAAGCCGTTATTTCTGCTGGTTTTGCTGAGCGTTATGGCGATCTGGATCGCCGCTACCGCCGCCGCACATGCCGCAGAACCCAAACGGATCATGCTGTTCGGTGACAGTCTGCTGGCCGGATATGGCCTGAGTGAGGCAGATGGATTTGCCAATCAGTTGCAAGCGGCGCTCGCCGAAAACGGGCAGGACGTGACCATTATCAATGCTTCTGTCTCCGGCGACACCACAGCAGGCGGGGTTTCCCGCCTCACCTGGTCGCTGGCCGACAACCCCGATCTGGTGATCCTGGCACTGGGCGGCAATGACATCCTGCGCGCCATCAATCCGGCCTCGACCCGCGCCAATATGGAAACCATGCTGCAGACCTTCGACCGTGAGGGCATACCCGTACTGGTCGCCGGTATGGTGGCACCGAAAAGCCTTGGGCCCGCATATGTCGCCGCCTTCGATCCGATCTATCCCGAGCTTGCCGACCAGTATGATGCGGCCTATTACCCGTTTCTGCTCGACGGCGTCGCCGGGGTACCGGCACTGAACCAGAATGATGGCATTCACCCGAACGGCAAGGGCGTCGCGCTGATGGTCGAGCGTATGCTGCCGGTGGTACTCGAGGCACTGGAACAGCTGTCCGCATCCACCGCTAACTCAAGTGGCTGAGTGCTCGGGCTTGCGGTATGAGACCAAAACCGTCTAAACCACACTAAAGGCATCAGCATGGACTGATGCGCTCGGCATACTGCCTGCTTCCCCCTAGACTGAACCCCTATGCACTCATCGGATATAAAAACCGGCCCGTTCCGCCTTGCCTCTGCCCGTGGTCAGGACTGGAAAGCCGTGGCCAAGCAATGCCTTGATGGCCTTGGCGAAATCGAGGGTGCGAATATCGGCTTCATCTACATGACCGATGCGCTGGTCGAGGATATGGAAAGCATCCTGACCCTGCTGCGTGGCATTACCGGGATCGAGGACTGGGTCGGCTCGGTCGGGATCGGGATTATCGCCGGTGCCGATGAAATTCTCGCCGAACCGGCCATGGCGCTGATGGTCGGCCACCTGCCAGCCTCCAGCTTCCATGTGTTCCGCCGCGATGCCCGCGGGTTTGTCGACCTCAGCAGCAGCGGCCCGTCGGTCGGGGGCTGGCTGGAAAGCCATGATGCCATGGCCGCCATCGTCCATGCCGATCCGCGCGATGCCGAACTGCCCTACCTCGTCACCGGCACGGCAGCCGATACCGGCGCATTTCTGGTCGGCGGGCTCAGCTCCTCCCGCGTGGCGCTGAAACAGGTCGCCAACAAGGTCTGGGAGAACGGGTTGAGCGGTGTACTGCTCGACCAGTCCGCCGGGGTTGGTACGGGTCTGACCCAGGCCTGCTCACCGATCAGCCCGGTGCGCCACATTACCGAATGCGAAGACAATATCGTCATGAGCGTCGACAACCGCCCCGCGCTTGAAGTGTTCGAGAGCGACGTTGCCGCCGCCCTCTCGGGTTCCGAGGAACAGATCGAGGCCCATGTTTTTGCTGCCCTGCCGGTTGAAGGCTCGGATACAGCAGATTATCTGGTACGGAACATCCTCGGCGTTGATGAAGAACGCGGGTGGATTGCCATTTCCGAAGAGGTCGAGGAGGGCCAGCCCCTCCAGTTCGTCCAGCGCAATACCTATGCCGCCATGGCGGATATGGAAAACATGCTGCGCAGCCTGAAAAAACGTGTGCCCAATCCACGCGGTGCCGTGTACTTCTCCTGTCTCTCACGGGGCGTACATATGTTTGGCCCGGACAGCGCGGAAGTACGTGCAATTCTCGACAGCTTCCCGGACCTGCCGATCATCGGCCTGTTCGCCAATGGCGAAATCAATCACGACCGGCTGTACAGCCATACGGGTGTGCTGCTGCTCTTCACATAACAGCCTTCACAAATCGGGGTTCTCCGATGCAATACCGTACGCTGGGTCGCACTGACCTGAAAGTCTCAGAAATCTGTCTCGGCACAATGACCTGGGGGGATCAGAATACCCTCGAGGAAGGCCATGAACAGATGGATTACGCCCTCGATCAGGGCATCAATTTCTTCGATACCGCCGAAATGTATTCGGTGCCACCCAAGGCTGAAACATACGGACGTACGGAAACCATTATCGGTGAGTGGTTCAGCGCCCGTCAGAACCGGGACAAGGTGATACTGGCCTCCAAAATGCTCGGGCGCGCGCCGCATTTTGATTGGGTGCGCAACGGTAATACCCGCTCCGACCGCGCCAATGTGGTGGAAGCGCTGGATAACAGCCTGCGACGCCTGCAGACCGATTACATCGACATCTATCAGCTGCACTGGCCCGACCGCCCGGCCAACCGGTTCGGCAAGCTGGGGTTCGAGTATGACGAACAGGCAGAGCGCGAAGCCAACGCCGTGCCGATCCTCGAGACGCTGGAAGCGCTCGCCGAACAGATCAAGGCCGGCAAGATCCGCCATATCGGTCTGTCGAATGATACCCCCTGGGGCGTCATGAAATATCTGCATTATGCGGAAACCAAAGGACTGCCACGGGTGGTTTCGGTGCAAAACCCGTATAACCTCCTGAACCGCACCTATGAGGTTGGTCTCGCCGAAATCTCGATCCGCGAGGACATTGCCTGCCTGCCCTATTCACCGCTCGCCGGTGGCCAGCTCTCGGGCAAATATATCGGCGGCGCCCGCCCGCCCGGCGCCCGACGCACCATCGACCCGCGCAAATCCCGCTATGGCAGCGATGAGGCGGAAGCGGCGACCGAGGCATATGTCAATCTCGCCAAGGACCATGGCCTTGATCCGAACCAGATGGCGATCGCCTATTGCATCCGCCAGCCATTCGTCACCTCGACCATCATCGGGGCGACCAGCATGGATTATCTGAAGACCGATATTGCCAGCATCGACCTCACGCTGAGCAATGAGGTACTGGCCGGGATCGAGGCGATCCACCAGCGCTACCCAAACCCCGGCCCTTGAAGTCAGAGCCATGATGCGTCTGTTTGTCGGCATCAAACTGCCCGAGCAGCACAAGCAAACCCTGAACCGGTTTCAGAACGGTTTGCCCGATGCCCGCTGGACAGCACCGGAAAACCTGCATCTGACCTTGCGCTTTATCGGTGAGATCGAGGAGCCACAGGCCGAGGATCTGCATGATGCCCTCATGCACGTCAGCGCCCCGGCCTTTCCCCTGAAAATCGCCGGTGCGGGTTATTTCGCCTCTGGCAAACGTCCCAGAACCCTCTGGGCCGGCGTGGAGAACGCCGAGGCCGGTCTCGACTTCCTGCAGTCCAAGATCGAGCGGGCAGCCCAGAAAAGCGGGCTGGAACCCGAAGGCAGACGCTTTACCCCCCATGTCACGCTCGGACGGGTTACGGCCAGCCCGATGAACCGCCTCGATGCCTATGTGGCCGACAACGCCGCGCTCAGTCTGCCGGTATGGACGGTGGAATATTTCACCCTGTTCGAAAGCACGCTCGGCAAGTCGCAGGCAAGCTACCGGGCACTGGCGGATTATCCGCTGATCGGTGCCATGCTGTAGTGCTTGCCGCAATAACCATCATAACCATTAGTGGAACCAAAAGCCGGGCAAACCGTTGATAGGGCAGAACATGAACAAACCAAAGGGTGTTTAAATGTCTTATCAATCACCATCGACTGATCCATCTACTGACAGCGCAATGGGTGACCTGCTGCGCATCATTCTGGCAATTATCCTGCCGCCGCTGGGTGTGTTTTTCGAGGTTGGTCTGGGCAAACACTTCTGGCTCAACATTCTGCTGACCATTCTGGGTTATATCCCGGGTATCGTCCACGCGGTCTATATCATCGCCCGACGCTAGGTTGAGTGATGATCAGTCAGGGGTTTAATCCTGATTGATGTTTTCAAGATCAAACGCGGCCTCGGATCGCAGCCATTCCATCATGGCTCTGATCCGGGGCCGTTTTGCGTCCGCCTCGGTGGTAACCACATAATAGGCGTAATCCGCCGGGCGACTATGGGCGAACGGTCGGATAAGGCGACCCTTGCGCAGATGCTTTGACACCAGTGCGGTCCGACCCAGCGCTACCCCATGCCCGGCCAGCGCCGCCTGATAGACAAGGCCGGAGTTGGTGAACTTGATCCCCCCGGCCGGCGCCCCCTTGGATACCCCCAGATCGCGGAACCAGCGGTCCCATTTCAGGGCCGGCTCATCATCATTGGTATCGACGTCATGGATCAGCACATGATCCAGCAGGTCATCGGGATTGCGTAAAGGGTGACGCGCCAGTACCTGCGGCGCACAGACTGGAAACACCTCCTCACGCATCAGGAGTTCTGTCACCAGCCCCGGATAATGACCGCGACCATAAAACAGGGAAATATCGGTCAGGCCGGAGCGCGGATCAGGTGTCGGCCATGAACTGTTTACCGTCAATTCAATCTCGGGATGTGACTGCAGCAGCCGTCCGAGGCGCGGCATCAACCACATCAGCGCCGGTGTCGGGCCGATGCCAAGGCGTAACGCACCTGCCACCGGCTCATCGGCAAGACCACCCACCGCCCGCGCCATATGGGCAAGGCCGCGGGTCAGGTCGGGCAGCATCTGGTTACCGGCTTCGGTCAGCACCAGTCCGCGCGGCTTCCGCTCGAACAAGGTGACATCCAGCATCGCTTCCAGCTGCTTTACCTGATGGCTGACCGCCGCCGGGGTCACATTCAACTCATCCGCCGCTCTCGCAAAGCCACCAAGCCGGGCTGCCGCCTCAAAGGCGCGGAGTGAATTGAGCGGTGGGAGCGGTTTAGCCATGCCCGAAATCTACCAGAGAAGGCTTAAAATACCTAATGCTTAGGGCAAGTTCTTTCCGGTTGTTGTTTAGCTCTGTTAGGGCAAAATGTAGACAACGCAACAAAGACAACCAACAGTTCAACCTATAACAGAGGAGTTCAGGTTATGTCGGTCTTGAAACAGTCAGTACTTGTTGGAAAAACCTGCGGCCTCGGTGATGGTACATTTCCGGTCGCAACAACCACTGAAAAACTGCACCCGCTGGATCTGAGTGCTCGTGTTGAGATGGTACTCGACACCCTGTCGGTGTGGAATACCCGCCGCCGTCAGCGCCAGCAACTGCGCACACTGCCCGATAACATGCTGCGCGACATCGGTGTCAGCCGCCTCGATGCGGAAGCCGAAGCCGCCAAGCCGTTCTGGCAGGCCTGATACAGGCCCACCCTACCTTACTCAGTCAGCGGGATTTTCCCGCTGCTGACAGGGCCCGCAGATAGGCAGGCCACAAAATCGCATGATCCCTGGCAAGGTCATGCAGCGTCTCCCAGGTATATAGCCCGGTCGCATGGCCGTCGGAGAACGTGATCCGGATGGCGTAATGCCCAACGGGATCGATCTGCTCGATCATCACATCCGCCTTGCCACTCACCAGCTTCTTCTGATCCGGCCCATGCCCCTGCACCTCCGCAGACGGGCTCTCGACCCGCAAATATTCGGCAGCGAGGCTATGGGTTTCGAGATTGTCCCCGCGCTCGAAATCAAGCTCCACCGACTTCCGATCGGCAGCAACACGGATAGCGGATACGGTGAGTTCCTCAACCATCAAGCGACCTTGCCTCTTCCGCGATCATGATCGGGATGCCGTCACGGATCGGGAAGGCGAGACGGGCGCGGTCCGAGATCAGTTCCTGTGCCTCGCGGTCATAGCGCAAATGACCACGGGTAACCGGGCAGACCAGTATCTCGAGCAGTTTCGGATCAACGGCGGTGGCATCTGTATTGGCCATGGCGGGCACCCTTCGGTGTGGTGGTTGTTCTTATGGTTCAAACTAGTGGCGAATGGCCGGGGCGTCATCACCCTGATGTGCCGCCATATCAATCAGCGTCTGCATTATCTCAGCCCGGCTGTTCAGGTCGGGCGCTTCGAGCAGCGCCTGTTTCTCGCCCGGCGCAAAGGGGCAGATCATGCAAAGGGTCGTGACCAGCTTGTCATCCGGGGTGCGTTCGATCGCTTCCCAATCAGCGGACAGCCCATGCAGGTCAAAGAATGTCTTGAGGCTCGGGATCAGCTGGTCGCGGTTGATCACACCACTGTCCGAGCTGGCCTCTTGCAGCATCAGCAGATCATGACCGTACTCGTCCCATGATACATCGACTGTGCGATAACCGCCGGACGCAACCGGGTGCTCATTGACGATGCGGAAGCGCGACAGACCCTTGAGCACGACGATATAGCGTCCATCGTCAGTTTCCTCAAACTGCACGATGCGCCCGACACAGCCGGTTTCATACAGCGCCGGGGTTTTGACGCTGGGTTTTTCCGGCTCACCGCGCAGGGCGGACAGCTCGCGCTCGACTGCTTCGGGATCGACGCGTTCGTCATCCGGGTCCGTTACCCCGGCCAGACCACCGAAATTATCCCGCTCATTCGGCTGTACCGGCTGCACCATGCCGACCAGCCGACCATTGCGCAGGGCATGGTCAATCATGGCGATATAGCGGGGCTCAAAAATATTCAGCGGCAGCGAGCCATCAGGCAGCAGCAAGACGCCGGTAAGCGGAAATACCGGTATCGTCGCTGGCAGCTCGCCAGATTTCGGATCAAAGATATTGTCAGTCATAGGCCCCTATCAGCACCGATCCGACACCATACCAGCGCCCGACCAGACGCTGGAATAATTAGTCATATAGTTGGATTGGCCTAGGAGAACAGGACCGATGACAATTTCCGGCGATATTTCGAGGTCAGCTCATGACCCGGGCCGAGGGTTTCGAAATATTTCAGCAGCTGCTGGCGCGCGGCCCCTTCCTGCCACTCCCGGTCGAGACCGATGCTGTCGAGCAGGGTGTCCATGGCGAGCTCATGCTGACCGGCGGTAAAGGCGGCAATCGCCAGATCGAGGCGCGCCTGATGATCATCGGGATTGGCATCCACCGCCGCCTGCAGCTCGGTGAGTGGCCCGGCATCGGCGGCCTGTTCGGCCACCTCAATCGCTGATTTCGCCGCCATGATGTCGCTGTCGACCGCGAGGTTCGGCGGCAGTTCGGCGAGCAGTTCCTTGGCCGCCTCGGTCTCACCCATGGCCAGCAGGGCACGGGCAGCACCGGCCAGCGCCTTGGCATGGTCGCCATTCTCGGCCAGCACACTGGCGAACAGCTCATAAGCCTGTTCCGGGTCATCGCCCTCAAGCGCGGCATTGCCCTGTTCAACCATGGCATCGAGCGGCAGGGTGGCCGGCCCGGCCAGCTTGGCCACCTTGGTCACAAATTCGCGGATCTGGCTTTCGGGCTGTGCGCCCATGAAGGCATCGACCGGGCGACCCTGATACAGGGCAAATACCGTCGGCAGGGATTGCACCTGCAGCATCTGGCACAGTTCCGGGTTCTGGTCGGCATTGATCTTGGCGAGACGAACCGCACCGCGGGTCTCGGCAATCACCTTTTCCAGAATGGGGGTGAGCTGTTTACACGGACCGCACCAGTCGGCCCAGAAATCAATCAACACCGGCCGTTCCATCGAGGCATTGATGACCTCGGCCTCGAACTCGGCGATGGTGACATCGATAATATCGGCACCGGTCGGTGCGGTACCGCCAGTGCTGCCAGCCATGGGCTGACCCGCCTCATCCGTCACCGATTGCGCAGGCTTGGGGGCTGAATTGTTACCGATGATAAGATCCATGATCTGTTCCGTTTGTATGGATACATTCGACGTTTTGTGATGGGTAACAGATTGGGCCGCCCATGCCAAACAACAAGGGCGCAACCCGTCATTGCATCAGAGAGTTTATCTGTTGATTACGCTGCATCGCGCTCGGGAATGCCGGTGACAAGAGGCTCATGACCGGTATGGCGCAGGAAGGTCAGCAGGTCGTCCGGCGCAATGCCCACCGTCTGGTCATTGACCAGCGGGTGACAATTCACCATCTCCGCCTCAATCAGCGTCTCGTCGAGCACCACGGAAACCATGTTCTGCCGGTCATTGATCGCACCGAATGGCGTGACGGCACCGGGGCGCACACCCCAATGCTCGAATAAGAGTTCGGGTCTGGCGAAGGAAACCCGACCGGCACCGATCTGTTTTGCCAGCGTATTGAGGTCAACCCGGCGATCCTCCTGCACCGTGATCATCCAGAGCTGGCCCTTCTTGTTCTTCACAAACAGGTTCTTGATATGGGCACCACGGATTTCACCGCGCAGGGACTGGCTGTCCTCGACCGTAAACAGCGGCGCGTGGTGGTGGCGCTCATAGGCAAGGCCGAGCTGATCCAGTACCGCCAGCAAATCATCGGCAGAGGTTGGCAGGGGCGTATCGGCAAGCGCGTTATCGCTGCTGTTTTCAGTCATCAAAACGTTTCCGGGTATCGGTTCAGAGGAAAATTCTGCTGCAGAAATCCATGTTTACCGGGGTGTCGGCGAAGAATCATCAAATTCTTTGAAGATTCATGCCGACAGGTACTTGCATCTTTTGAAACAGGGTGTATATAGTCGCCGCCGCAGAACGGAGTGCGGGTGTAGCTCAGGGGTAGAGCGCAACCTTGCCAAGGTTGAAGTCGTGAGTTCGAATCTCATCACCCGCTCCATTTTGCCAGCAAGTCCATAGGTAGCGCGTTGGTTTCCCGTTCTCAGGGGTGCATGGCCAGCGCGTTTTTTTGTGCCTGATGTCTCGCGCCAAGCATTAAGGACCGATCACGTGAGTAGTGATAAGCATATTCTCGTCACCGGCGGCGCAGGCTATATCGGCAGTCATGCCTGCAAGGCATTGAGGGCAGCTGGTTATACACCGGTGGTTTATGACAATCTCTCCACCGGTAATCGCTGGGCCGTGCAATGGGGCCCGTTCGAGCAGGGCGATGTTCTCGATCGTGACCGGCTGCAGGCGGTAATCGAGACCTATAAACCGCTGGGCATCATGCATTTTGCAGCCCTGACCCTGGTCGGTGAATCCGTCAAAAATCCGGCACTGTATTATCACGTCAATGTCACCGGTGCGCTCAACCTGATCGAGCTGTGCCGCGCCCATGACATCCGGGCCTTTGTGTTCTCCTCCACCTGTGCGGTTTATGGCCAGCCGGAACAGCAGCCGATTGACGAGGACCTGCCGCCAGCGCCGATCAATCCCTATGGCGCCAGCAAGCTGATGGTCGAGAATATCCTCGCTGATTACAGCCAAGCCTATGATCTGCGCTATATGGCGCTGCGCTATTTCAACGCCGCCGGGGCCGATCCGGCGGGCGAGATCGGTGAACACCGAGCGGTTGAAACCCATCTTATCCCGCTGATGCTCGACGCTGTCACCGGCAGCCGCGAGCCGCTGACCATTTTCGGCGATGATTACGCCACTGCCGATGGCACCGCCATTCGCGACTATATCCACGTCACCGACCTCGCCGAGGCGCATCTGCGCGCCCTCAACCTGCTGCTTGAGGATTGCCCAAGTGCAACCGTCAATCTCGGCACCGGGCGCGGCATATCGGTGAAACAGGTGCTGGATACTGCCGAACGGATTACCGGTCGCGCGGTGCCATACAGCATGGGCGCGCGGCGTGAGGGCGACCCGGCAGCGCTGGTAGCCAATCCGGCACGAGCGGAAAAACTGCTCGGACCCGGACTGACCCAACGGTCGTCACTGGACACGATTATCGAAACCGCCTGGCAATGGCAGCAGAAACGACCAGCGGTTTAAGCAGGGTTTTCAGGCCGGTTGATCGGCCATGCGCACCACCGGTACCGGCAGCAGCGATGCCAGCGCCGTTGGCATGGTCATCTGCCAGCCACCGGATCTTGATGGGGTGCCGGTGCGGGCAGGTCGGACAGGGCTATGGTCGGTCGCATGGGCAATCGACATCATGCGTTTGCGGATCATGCCGTCACCGGCAGGCAGCAGGATGTGCTCGATCCCCGGTTTGCGGCTCAACAGGCTGGCCATGGTCTGGGTCTGTGACGTGCCGACAATCAGCATCGGGGTCTGGCTGTTACAGCGCGAATGGCGGCGATAGCGCCAGATAAGCGCCACCTCCTCCATCGTCTGCGGCTCCATCGTCACCAGCACATCAAACCGGTAACAGTTCATCAAACGACCGAAAAACCGGTCTGTCGGCGCAATCTCGATGGAAAAACCGCGATCAGACGGCAACACCTGCTGGGCCGAACGTCGTTGTTCAGCATCAGGGGCATAACAGAGAATATGTGTCGGCCAGTTGTCCATGAACAAATAATGGGTCATTAAACAACAAGTACAATATAAATTTATTAGCTTTAATTATGACTAATTATAGCCTGAAAACCGATAAAATCTTACTCAATCACCAAATTGTTTTTATCCATGGCTTTCGCTAGAATCCCCGGACATCGATGGGGCGGCACCTGCCATATCAACGGGCCATATCCAAAGAGCCATGTCAAACGTCAGAGACCCACGCGCGTACAACCATCATGTCAGGCAAATCATCAGGGTCAGGCCCGCTCAGTGACGCAGGATTGAAGCAGATTGCCTCTCTGGCCCATGGCAACGGCATTGATGGCAAGAAGGTCAAGTTGCTGCAGGCCAAGGAAGGCACTGCCACCCTGCGCGGTCAGCTGACCATCCAGATTGCCGGCAAGGTCAGCACCAAACGCAATGTCGGCGATCCGCCTGACGGCATTACCATCTGCGGTACCAAGCATGACTGGCAGCAGCGGGCCAAAACCGCCAGTCAGGAAGCAGGCAAGGATCCGCAACTGCGTGACCAGCTGATTGATCTGATTATGAAGCAGCCCGGCAAGGGCTGGGGCTTCCAGACTGACAAGCTCAAGCTGCCCACCTCCAATGTCTCGTTTGGGTTTGTGCAGGTCTGTGACGATTGTCACGGGCAGGGCATGATTATCTGTCCTACCTGCCGTGGTGAATCATGGTTGCCCTGCCGCCCCTGTAACGCTCGTGGCACGGTCAACTGCACCGCCTGTAACCGCACAGGACAGGTCAAGACCGCGACCGGCACCGTGCCTTGTAACGAATGCCGTGGCACCGGCGAGATGCAGTGCGATCAGTGTATCGGCAAGGGCCGGGTGATGTGCCAAATGTGTCATGGCAAAACCCAGATCGGTTGTGACACCTGCCAGCGTCATGGCCGCTTTACCCATATCGCCGATGTTAATCTGGTCGGTCGGGCTGCCTTCAAAATGGCGCCAAAGGATATTCCACCGCCCATGGTCCGGGTGTTCAAGACCCAGCCACCAACAGTGATCGATCAGGAACAGGCAGAGATCGAGATCATCGATCAGAAAGCCGGCCCGGAAGGGTTGATACTCAACTACAGCGCCACCTTCCCGCTGGCGCAGATTCAGGTCGGTCTCGGCAAGAACAAGATACCGGCTACAATCTTCGGCAATCGCCATCGGCTCGGCGGCATGCCACCTTTCCTCGACAAGATGATCGAACCGGGTCTGCAGGCGCTGGAAAAGGCCGGACAAGGCAAGGGCAATGTGGCCGGGCATATCCAGCAGGCAACCAAATACCGGGTGCTCAAGCTGGCAGTGGTACAGGCGCTGGCTGGTCGTGGCGATCTGGAACGCTATCTGGTCGAGCGGTTCCCGCTGGCGCTGACACCGAAAACCGGCAAGCACATTGATAACCTGCTCGATAAGGCATTCCTGCACATCACCCGTTATCCACGGATGAAGGCAGTATTTGGCGGTATGCTGCTCAGCCCGCTCATCAGCTTTGGTGCCTATTCACTGCCGATCAGGAATATTGCGATCAAAGCCACCGCCCAGCCCATGGCCGGCTGGGTATTCGATGCGATCATTCCATTGATGTCATTGGCCTTTACCTTCATGGCCACCCGCTATGTTTCGGGTCGGGCATTGCAGCTCTCTTTGCCGTCACTGTTCAACGAGGCCATGGAAGAGGCTTATAAACAGGCAACGGAAATGCCTCAGGAAACCGGACAGGGCATGTCCGGTGCGGTCCTGTTGGCCGATACCGATGAGGATGAAGAAGAGGCCGAAGCTGGCGAAACCAAGGGCAAGAGCGGGTCATTGTTCCTGCTCGCGCTTATCGGTGTGCCATTGCTCAGCTTTGCCGGGATGATCGGCGCAATCTATTACGGCGGCGTTCAGCCCGACTGGTTGCCGATGATCCAGCATTACCTGCCGATCCAGCTGCCGCCACCGCCAGTGCCGCCGGTTTCGGCTTACTGATTCATCGACTGGAAGAAATCGTCGTTGTTTTTGGTCTGCTTCAGCTTGTCGAGCAGGAAGTCCATGCTGTCGGTGGTACCCATCGGCATGAGGATACGACGCAGCATCCACATCTTGGCCAGTGCGCCCTTGTCGACCAGCAGCTCTTCCTTACGGGTACCGGATTTGCCAACATCAATGGCCGGGAAGGTACGCTTGTCGGCGAGCTTGCGATCCATGACGATCTCGGCGTTACCGGTGCCCTTGAACTCCTCGAAGATAACCTCATCCATCCGGCTGCCGGTATCGATCAGGGCAGAGGCGATAATGGTCAGCGACCCGCCTTCCTCGATATTACGGGCGGCACCGAAGAAACGCTTCGGACGCTGCAGGGCATTGGCATCGACACCACCGGTCAGAACCTTGCCGGATGATGGAACAACGGTGTTATAGGCACGCGCCAGACGGGTGATACTGTCGAGCAGGATCACAACATCGCGCTTGTGCTCAACCAGACGTTTGGCCTTCTCGATCACCATTTCCGCAACCGCAACGTGGCGGGTTGCCGGCTCATCGAAGGTTGAGGAAATCACCTCACCCTTCACCGAACGGGCCATATCGGTCACTTCCTCGGGCCGCTCATCGATCAGCAGAACGATCAGATAGGCTTCCGGGTGGTTTGCCTCGATCGACGATGCGATCGATTGCAGCATGATGGTTTTACCGGTCCGTGGCGGTGCGACCAGCAGGGCACGCTGGCCCTTGCCGAGTGGCGCAACCAGCTCGATCACCCGCGGGGTGTAATCTTTCTTGGTCGGATTATCGATCTCGAGATTGAGTTTCTCATCCGGGTAAAGCGGTGTCAGGTTGTCGAAATTGATCCGGTGGCGGAGTTTTTCCGGCTCATCGAAATTGACCGTATTGACCTTGAGCATGGCGAAATAGCGCTCGCCATCCTTCGGTGCCCGAATTTCACCCTCAACCGTATCACCGGTACGCAGACCGAAACGACGGATCTGGCTTGGCGAGACGTAAATATCATCGGGGCCTGGCAGATAGTTTGATTCCGGTGAGCGGAGGAAACCGAAACCGTCCTGCAGAACCTCAAGCACACCATTGCCGAAGATCGACACGTCATTCGAGGCGAGTTGCTGCAGGATCGCAAACATCATGTCCTGCTTACGCAGGCTGCTGGCGTTCTCGATCTCGAGCTCTTCAGCAAATGCGAGTAGTTCCTGTGGGGTTTTTTCTTTGAGGTCTTGAAGGTTCATCGGGGTAATCGATCGGATATGGTTTTTGGGCTGGTTATCTCGTCAGGATCAACGCTGGCAATGTCATGGAAAAACGGGGAAGAGAGGAATTTTTCAAAATCGTCATCCGGATCAACCGGAAGCCGGAAAAGAAATCCAAACCGGTATTTCTGACGACTGCCTATAGAAACTTTGCGGGCTGATACTTACAGAACTGGTCGGGGGGACCGCCGACAGTCATGGTGGTGATATGGGCTGTTGTTCATGGCTCCCTCCATCGGAGAACCAGCATCGCCTCTAACTCGTAACCGCTTCTGACGGTCGAATTCACTCATCATGCTTATCGGGATGAGTCCAAAACTATGTCAGAGCGGCCAGCAGGTCAATGGTATTTGATAAACCATGCAAACAGCCGATCGGTTCCATCGCATATGGATCGGACCAGATCAGAACGGTTGGACAACCACCAGGATCACAATCACGATCAGGATGACCGTCGGTACCTCATTGGCGATGCGGAAGAATTTCGATGATCGGGTCGAACTGCCATCAGCCAGTTCCCGGCGCCATTTACCGCAAGCTCCCTGAAAACCGCTCAACAACAGAACCAGTGTAATCTTGGCATGTAGCCAACCGGCTTCTAGCCAGCCGGGATTGAGCGCAACCAGTGAAATACCGAATACCCAGGTCGCAATCATCGCCGGGTTCATGATGTATTTCAGCAGTTTGCGTTCCATCACCTGAAAGGTCTCGGCCTGTGGCCCGGTCAGACCGTTTTCCACGTGATAGACGTACAGCCGCGGCAGATAGAAAAGTCCGGCCATCCACGCAATCAGTGAGATGATATGCGCGGCCTTAACCCAGAGATAAAAATCCATGATCAGGTCAATCCATTGCCATCATTTCAGCAGCTGCCGCGAGATTGGAGAAGCGGCGGCAGAGATCAGCGACATATTCCACATGGCGAACCGGTGTGGATTTATGCAGGCCATGACCGACATTGAGGATGAATGGACGGTCACACATACGCAGCATGATGGTTTCAGCGGCTTTTTTCAGTGAATCACCACCGGCCAGAACCGCAGCAGGATCGATATTGCCCTGTACCGGCATCAGCATCGACAGGTGATCATAGGCGTATTGCGGCGTCACCTTCTCATCGATGTGGATCGCATTGATCCCGGTTACCTTTGCGTAATGCTGGTAATTCTCACCAACGCCGCGTGGATAGCCGATGATCGGAATTTTCGGATGCTTGGCTTTCAGCAGTTTGACCAGACGCTGCGTTGGTCGCACGACAAGGGTGTCATAAAGCACTGGCGGCAGCACACCGGCATGACTGTCAAATATCATGATCGCCTCGGCACCGCCCTTGATCTGGGCTGACAGAAACTCGACCGTGGTCTCGATAATCACGGTCAGCAGACCGTTGAAGCCACGTGGATCGCGATAGGCCCATTTCTTGGCCATGGCGAAGTCCTTGCTGCCACCGCCCTCGACCATATAGGTCGCGACAGTCCATGGCGCACCGGCAAAACCGATCAGGGCCACATCATCCGGCAGACCCTTTTTCGCCAGCTTGGCGGCTTCCGTCGCATGAGCGAGACGTTCAACAATCAGCTTCGGATTGAGCTTGCCCATATCGTTGAATTCACGGATCGGGTCGAGCTTGGGCCCGCTGCCATCAACAAATTCCAGTTTCTGCTGGAGCGCATAGGGCACCATCAGAATATCCGAAAACAGAATTGCCGCATCGGGATGGAACCGGCGCACCGGTTGCAGTGTTACCTCGGATGCATAGGCGGGATTGGTAACCATATCGAGGAAGCCGCCCGCCTTGGCGCGCAAAGTGCGGTATTCTTCCATATAGCGACCGGCTTGGCGCAGGAACCAGAAGGCGGGACGTTCGGCAATGTCACCATCAACGATTTCCAGAAACAGCTTGGCCGGTGGTGGCGCTTCCGGTTCTGCCGCCTGCTGCTGGCCCATTGGCTTGCCATCGGCATCGAGCATGGGTTCGTCACTGGTTGGTGTGGATTGTCCAAAATCACCTGACATGGAAGGCTGGTCCCCGAAAAATTCTGCCAAAGCATAAACATACAGGCTTAACGCCGATGAGAGAACATCTGATCGTCAAGGCAGGCATGAAAGTGTCCGTTTCGGCGCGTCGGGTCAATACGCTCGGACCCAATACATAATTATTAATTTATTAATAAGGATTTGTTGTTGTTAGTGGATGCCTGTGGGTTCCGGGGATTCATTTTTATGCACGGCATATCCACATGCAGTACACGGGCCGGGTGATGTTTCCCGTGGCCTGTGGACCAGCATGTTGGTAATTCGATAGCAATGCTTTATGAACCGCAGAAATCCAATTAGTTGATACAGGATTTCATCATTGGGGATTACGGTCCCGGTGAGCCATGAATGCACATACTCATCCACCGCTGTGGGGAGATGTCGGTAAACTGCTCCACTGGGGGATAGGCGTATGGTAGATATTAAAGAGAAGGTGCACAGTTCTGGCCATGCCAGTGTTCACACCGCTTTATCCACTGGTTATCCCGGTTCTTTTCCTAAAACGATCCCCATGACGATTACCCCATCAGCCGATGGCAACGGTGCCGGAAAACGAAAATTCCACCTGCATCTTATATCGGACAGCAGTGGAGAAACCATTAACAGCGTCGGTCGCGCTGCCATTTCGCAGTTCGATAATGTCGAACCGATCGAGCATTTCTGGAACCTCGTCCGTACCGAACGTCAGCTCGCCCTCGTGATCGAGGAGATCGAGCGTTGCCCCGGTATCGTGCTGGTAACCATTGTTGATGATGTCCTGCGCAGCAAACTGGTTGAGCGTTGCCGTGAGCTGCAGGTTCCCTGCGTGCCGGTGCTCGATCCGGTGATGAATGCCTTTGCGCTTTATCTCGATCAGGAGCGCCATTCCGAGCCGGGCCGCCAGCACACTCTTGATGCTGCCTATTTCCACCGGATCGAAGCAATGGATTTTGCCCTGTCCAATGATGATGGCCAGATGGGTCAGCGGCTGCATGAGGCCGATGTGGTACTGGTCGGTGTCTCGCGTACCTCCAAGACCCCGACCTGCATCTATCTCGGTAACCGCGCGGTCAAGGCAGCGAACATCCCCTATGTCCCCGGTTCACCATTGCCGGAAGCCCTGCATGAGGCAACGAAACCGTTGATCGTTGGCCTGACCAAGGATCCCGACCGCCTCGTCCAGATCCGGCAGCAGCGCCTGCGGATGCTGAAGCAGGATGAGGACACGGACTACGCCAATCCCGATAAGGTGCGGGCAGAAGTGTTAGAAGCCCGACGCTATTTTGCCAAGCATGGCTGGCCAGTGATTGATGTGACCCGTCGCTCGATCGAGGAGACAGCAGCGGAAATTATGATGCTGTTGTCGCGCAAACGCGCCAAGGCAATCGAAGCCGCTACTGGCGGCAAAACCGATAACTGATCTCTGGAAGTTCCCCGTATCATGAGTTTTGTCTCTGCCCCACTGGTGCTGGCATCAGGGTCCAGCGCACGCCGTCAGATGCTGGAGGCGGTTGGCCTCGATCCGATCATTGCGCCTGCTGCGGTGGATGAGGATGAGGTCAAGGCATCCTGTAAACAGGCCGGTCTGACCGCTGCCGAAACCGCCGAAGCCCTGGCCGAAACCAAGGCCCAGCGCGTTGCCGCGAAATATCCCGATCATTATGTGCTTGGCTGCGACCAGATCATGTCGCTGTCGGTTACCGGCGAGGAAACCCGCTGGTTCGACAAGCCGAAGGATGCCAATGATCTGAAAAATCATCTCGAGACCATCAGTGGCAAAACCCATCATCTGGAGACGGCAGCGGTATTGCTCTATCGCGGTGCCCGTATCTGGCATCAGGTAACCCGTCCCGCCCTGACCGTGCGCCGGTTATCGCCTGAGTTTATCGATGCCTATATCGCGGCGGGCGGCGATGATCTGTTGGCTTGTGTTGGCGGTTATCAGATTGAAGGACTTGGCCCGCATCTGTTTACCCGGATTGAGGGGGATGAATTTTCAATCCGTGGTCTGCCATTGCTGGCGCTGCTCGGGTTCCTGCGCGATCGCAATGTTGTGCCCGGGTGATGAATTGCTGCTGACCGGTACCGGCAGGGCAACTTTGGGCAATAGCAGCCAGTAACGACCACTGCTTTTCATATTGCCGGCTCTTTCCTCGGCATCGCTGCCATAGCCCCAGAACACATCACCGCGCACCGCGCCGCGAATGGCACCGCCGGTATCCTGTGCCATCATCAGACGTTGCAGACGCTTGCCCGGCTGCATGGGATCATCGGCATCAAGAAACACCGGCACGCCATAGGGCAGTAATGAACGATCAATCGCCAGGCTGCGCCCTGCGGTCAGGGCAACACCCTCGCCGCCGATCGGTCCCTCGCCCTCAATCTCCCGGAAGAAAACATAGGACGGGTTGCTGTTCATGATCTCATCGGCACGGTCCGGGTTGCGCTTCAACCAGTCACGGATCGACTGCAGCGAGACGTTTTCTCTGGTCAACTCACCCTGATCGATCAGGGTCCGGCCGATTGCCACATAGGGGTGGCCGTTCTGGGCAGCATAGCCGACGCGCATTTCATCGCCATCATCAAGCAGGATACGTCCGGAACCCTGTATCTGCAGGAAGAAGGCTTCCACCGGATCGGCCACATAGACCAGCGGTTCAAGTTCGCTGGCACTTTGTCCGGCTACGATTTCGCCGCGATCCTCATAGGGTTTCAGCTGACCATTGATAATCCGCCCGGCAATCCGCCGACCCTTGAGGTCATCGCGAAAATCGCCGAGTTGCACCATGACCAGATCACCCGGGCGCTGATAAAGCGGGGTGTGATAAAGCGATGAACGGGTGCGGCTGCCTTCCAGTGATGCTTCGTAATAGCCGGTGAACAACCCGTCACGGCTGCCGGTTTCATCCTGCACGCTGTAGGGGTTGAAGACGGCTTCGAGGGCTTTTCTGAAATCAGCCGGTTGCTCGGGATCGGTGCTGAGCACGATCTGACAGGCGCGCTGCCATTTGCCGGCAATGCCCGCGAGACCCGACGGACCGACTTTTGCGGTCGGGCTGCGCCGGTTCATGACCGCGCATGATCGCTCCAGTGCCGGGCGCATTTCGGCGACATTATCATGCTTCCAGCCGGGCAGGTCGGACCACTGCGCCGGGATCAGATCGGCGCGGGCAGGAATATCAGTAGTATCGTCGGTTGCGGCGCAGGCTGACAGCAGGAGTACGGTCAGGATACCAAGGAGACGGCAGAGAGAGTTTCCCGCGCTGCCAGAATTAAGGGTCGACACGGGTCTCGATCAGTTTCCAGTTCGGATTATCGCTGTTTATCGGGCGGGCAAAGGTCCAGATATCGGTGATTTCAACCGTTGCCGGTTCCGCATCCTTGCCCTCATGTTCCGCTTGTTCACGGGTCAGTTCATTGACCTGATCGGAAATGATCCGGACCGTGATTTCCAGCATGTTGTTATTGGTTTTGGCCTCGATGATCGAGATGTCATGAACTTCCTTAATCTCAGTGCTCAGGGTTTCATTGGCCTCAGCCCGATCATCGATGGCAGCTGCAAAATCCTGATAGATATTGTCATCAAGCAGGGTGCTCAGCGTGTCCTTGTCATTTGCAGCGAAGGCCTCGACGATCATCGGGAATGCCACCCTCACACCACTGGTGAAGTGATCCTCGTCAAACTGGCCATCAATCATATGGATGCGCTTGAGCTGTTCGTTGACCGATACCGGCAGATCATCATCGCCGGTGTTCAGCACTGCCTGACTGGGATTGTCATAGCCCGGCAGGGTGATGACATTGTCACGCTCACCGCCCTTGGCATCACGCGGTGTGTTGTTGTCACGCTTGAATGTATGAGAACCGCGGAATTCATCGCCTTCGTTCTTCTGCCCAAGAACGCTGTTGAGCCGTGCGATCAACAAACCCGCGATAACGGCAAAGATAATAAGTTCGATCATGTATGATGCCTGAATGGATGCCCGTTTTACTCGACTGATCTCATGGGTAACGGCGTTAGGACCAGATTCCAAGCCTTACGCTGTTACCAGTGATGTAAACCGATTTCCAGTGTCCCCGTTAGTAGCCAGCCATAAAATACGTTACCTCTAACGTGGTATAAAGAACAGGGTTTGCCAGTCCTGATGCGGCTCTGATCGTGAAAAACTGGCAAAACCGTCCGGTAAATGTTCTTGTTCGCGGCAATAATAATCCTATCTGGGCATTATAACTGTCCGGCAAGGACGAATTTCGAAAGAAGCCGATGCCAGCTCTGATCCTGTTTCTCCTCTTTCCGATTTTAGAAATTTCGCTGTTTATCATGGTCGGCGATGAAATCGGTATTTCCGGTGTGCTGCTGTGGATTCTGGGTTCCGCCATCCTCGGTGTCGGGCTGATCCGTGCCCAGGGCCAGCATATGATCGACCAGGCCCGGACCACGGTGCAGAACCGTGACGAACCGATGGCCGAGGCGATAACTGGTCTGGCGGCCATTGTTGGCGGTATCCTGCTGATCATTCCGGGTTTTCTGACCGATATAATCGGCCTTGCCTTCGCCTTGCCGGGGCTGCGCAACATCACCAGTGATTGGCTGCACAAGAGTCTGAGCAAACGGGCGCAGACCGGATCAGCCGGTGGTCATGCACATGAGCAGCCGTTTCCCGGCCAGCCGCGACAGGAGCCACCGCGGCAATCAACCGGCGCAGGCGTTGTCATCGAGGGCGATTATACGGTTGTCGATGACGCCAATGATCCCCGGCAACAGGGCTGATTTTAGCGCCGCTGCCATGGCTCAAGGTTGAGTTGGGCGCGGCTTCATGTTAGCCCGACCCGACCAAACAGTTTTCGTCCATCACATAAATTGGAAAATCTCGCATGTCTGACGCCACCAATGATCAACCCGGTACCGGGGCACCAGCGCAGGGCCAGCAAGGCCCGGTCGCGCCGATAACAATTCTGGCCCAGTACACCAAGGATCTGTCCTTCGAGAGCCCGAAGGCTCCGGCCAGCCTCGCCGCCGCTGCCCAGCGTCCGCCGCAGGTTGAGATCAATGTGGATGTGCAGGCCCGTGACATGCAGAACGAGGTCTATGAAGTGGTCCTGCGTATTGTCGCGACCGCTCGCCCGGCTCCGGCCGAGGGTCAGGCACCAACCGAAGAGCAAAAAGAAACAGTGTTCCTGCTCGACCTGTCATATGCCGGTCTGTTCCGTCTGCAGGGTCTGAAGGAAGAAATGCGCAAGCCGGTCCTGCTGATCGAGGCGCCACGCCTGCTGTTCCCGTTCGCGCGTGAAATCATGGCCAATACCTCCCGTCAGGGCGGCTTCCCGCCACTGCTGATCAATCCGGTTGATTTTGCTGATCTCTATCGTCGTCAGAACGGTGCCCAGGCTGCCGCGCAGGGTCAGGCAAACGGTGTTGCCGCTGCCAATGCAGATGAACCGGTAATCTGATCCGTTATCAGGCGTCGGCGCTGTCGGTTTTGAACTGATCCGGCAGCATCTTCGCCCAGAGTGATCCATCAAGCCGCGCTATCGCTTCCCGATGCGCGGCTTGTTCCGTTTCGGGGATCGGCGCATGGGCGCGCGCCGGACGCACAGGCTTTTTGACGATTGCGGTGGTGTTGCCATCAGCTTCCGCAGCCTGATTGGCATTGAGACCCAGACCCGGTTCCCGGCCACCGCGCAGTTCCAGATAGACCTCGGCCAGCAATTCGGAATCCAGCAATGCGCCGTGCAGGGTACGGTTCGAGTTATCGACCCCGAAACGGCGGCAGAGCGCATCAAGCGTTGCCTGGGCACCCGGAAACTTGCGGCGAGCCATGGCCAGCGTATCAATCGCCCGGCTTGGCGGCATTGGTTTGAAGCCGAGCGCGGTCAGCTCCGCATTCAGGAACTTCATATCAAAGCTGGCATTGTGAATGACCAGCGGATCATCCTTGATGAAGTCGAGAAAATCCCCGGCGATCTCGGCGAAAACCTTGTGCTGCTTCAGAAACTCTTCGGACAGGCCGTGGACCCGTTCGGCCTCTGCCGGCATATCGCGTTCTGGGTTGATATAGACGTGATAGGTCTTGCCGGTTGGCACATTGTTGATGACCTCGACACAGCCGATTTCAACAATCCGGTGGCCATCATTGGGGTCGATGCCGGTGGTTTCTGTATCGAGGACGATTTCGCGCATTACATAAGGACTGTCTGTCAGTGTCAGGGATCACCCAACTTAGGAAGCCCGCACCGATGGTGTCCAGCGGTCGGGGTTTTCCGGGACAAAAAGCGGTGGATGAGTTGGGCATAACCGGCGCGGGTTGAGCCTCACCTTGCCCGATCGTAATTGTCGCAACAGAGCGGCCATCTGGCGCCAGGCCGGTTTGCGACCGATGCCGGTCTGGATAACATAATCGGCCTGGCGGCGCTTTTGGCGATCGGGCAGCTGTTTGCCGAGCAGTATGGCGAATTTCTCTGCCGTCATGCCGGGCCGGGCCATGACCCGTTGGCGCTGCAGAAACGCCGGGGCGGTGACCACAACCACCAGATCGCAGCGCCGATGGCCACCGGTTTCAAACAGCAGCGGAATGTCGAGTACCAGTTCCGGCGCATGGGCGATGGCGGCGGCGCGTCGGGCTTGCTGCTGGACCTTGCGCACCAGTGGATGCAGGATGGCCTCAAGCTTTTTTAGGTCTTCCGGGTGTTCGGCGATATGCCGGGACAGACAGGCGCGATCAATGCGCGGGCCATCGCCATCACTGACAAGGCAGGCGGGGAAGGCATCGGCCAGCGCGGGTACCGCCTCACCCTTCGCGGCCATCAGTCGATGGACGGCTAGGTCGGCGTCGAATACCTGCACCCCGGCGCGTTTGAGCATCCGGGCAGCGGTGGATTTGCCCATGCCGATCGAGCCGGTAAGGCCAATAATTACTGGGCGCGTCGCATTGCCCATCAGTCGTTATCCCGGAGCTGGTCCAGCATGAAGTGGCGCAGGCCGCTGTCCACCTCGGGCTTTACCCCGTGCCAGAGCTCGAAACTGGCCTGTGCCTGAAACAACAGCATGTCCAGCCCGTCGACGATCTTGAGGTCGCGGTCGCGGGCAGCCGAGAGCAGTGGTGTGATCAGTGGCGCATAGACGATGTCCGCCACCACGGCGTCGCTCTGCAGCGGCGTCAGGTCGAGATCGAGCGGCGGTTTGCCGATCATGCCGAGGCTGGTGGTGTTGATCAGGAGGCCGGTTTCCATGAGCAGTTCGGCGCGTTCTGCCCAGTCACAGGCGCTGATCTCGGCCTGTGGGTAAAACTGTTGAAAATCATCAGAAAGATGCCTTGCCTTATCAAGCGTACGGTTGGTAATCACCAGCCTGCGGTATCCGGCCTGCAAGACGGCATCGATGACCGCACGGGCGGCACCACCGGCACCAACCACCGTAACCTGCCGGTTTTCCTCAATCTGACGCTTGATTTCCGGCCCTGCCTGCCGGTCGAGGCAGGCACGAAAGCCGTATGCGTCCGTATTATGCCCTTCGAGTGTACCGTCCTTGTGGACAAGTATCGTGTTCACGGCGCCCAGCCGTTTCGCCGTCGCCTCAATCTTGTCGAGACAGGGGATAACCGCCTGTTTGTGCGGGACGGTGACATTGACCCCGGCAATGCCGAGGGCGGGCAGCCCGGCAACCGCCTGCTCAACCCGCTCGGGATCCACCGGCAGTGGTAGATAACTGCCGTCGATGCCGTGCTTCTGCAGCCAGTAACCATGCAGTTTCGGTGACAGCGAATGACTGACCGGCCAGCCGATCAGTCCGGTGACGGTCGCGGCTCCAGAGATAAAATTCATGTCCGGCTGTCCCTTCGCCTGTCTTTTTACTGCGGGATTTCAGTGACAGCGTTTTATGGGCAATCGGGATGGGGTCACGCAAGCATATTGCGAAGCGGATATCCTGATACATATTCTGGCGTCCCGGCATTGCTATCGCTATGATCGGCGTTCAGGTTTGGGCAGTTCGGTCGGGTTACGAAGGATAAAACAGGTTATGTCTCCACTGACATTGCGGGCATTCAGCATCATGATGTTGTTCATGGGCCTTGCCTTGCCATTGACCGCAAAACCGGTTCTGGCTCAGGATTCCCTGCTGCCGAAACTTTTCGCCGATGATGAGGCCGAACAGGAAGAGGCCGAACAGGCCGCATCCGAAGAGAGCGGCGGTCCGAAATTAGATTTGAATGCACCGGGTGTTGCCGATTGTCCCGATGCGCCCGACGATGCCTATGTCTTTATTCCCGAACCATTCTATAACTGGGCCAAGCTCGAGTGCCGGGCCGAGGGCCACTTTATTACAGCCGCCGATGGCTATGACTGGCGCAGCATGGAGGGTGAGCTGTTCGAGGTGACGGCCAAGAACAATGACGATCTCGTCGCTGTGGCCAACCAGTTGCCCTATTTCACCACCATGGGTGTCGCCCAGCTGGACACCAGCCAGGCGCTCCATGCCGGGGAATTGATCGACGCCCTTCTCGGCCAGCTCACCATCAGCACGCGCCCGGACATCAACAAGGGTGACTTTGATGAATACTGGCGCCTTTATGCCCTGACCAAGGGGCAGGTGCAGATTGACCTATATTTCTTCCTGATCAATGGTCTGCCGCAATATTTCGTATTCTGTGAGAAGGCCTGTTCCGGTGGCCGCAAGCCACAGATCGTTCGCGTTATTGCCAGCAGCGATATCCTCAATCAGAACCGGCTGAGCCAGTAGCCGGTTTCCCGGTACTGGACAGCTGATACTGGACAATGGCCAAGGACCGTTCCGGCAAGCACGGCAATAACGACAAGCCACAGCCATCACAGGCAAATGATGCTGATCCCGATCGGCAACTGTGGCAGCGCGTGGCTTCTACCGTTGCGCCAATCAGCTCAAAATCCGCCAACCGCTTTACACCAGAAACCGATAAACCACCCAAGGCCCGGCAACAGGCTCTGGCATCGGAGCAGCCACATCAACCGGGCACGGATCTGACGCCGCTCAAAAACCTGAAATCGGGATTGCTCGGCAGCGGCAGCCGCGATGTGGCGCAACAGCCGTCACCTGCCGTTCAGAGGGCGATGCCGGTCTGGGATGTGGAGGGTGCGGATACGCCGGATGTGGACCGGCGCACGGCACAGAAGCTGCGGCGTGGACAGTTGCCAATTGATGCCCGCATCGATCTGCATGGCGATCGCCAACATCAGGCCCAGCAGCGGCTGACCCGCTTTATTCTGGCAAGCCACAGTGCAGGCCATCGCTGTGTGCTGGTGATAACCGGCAAGGGCACCCGCCACCGCAGGCAGCCGGACGTTGCCATGACGGGCGATGTAAACGATCCGCAGCCCGGTGTTATTCGCCGCCGCCTGCTTGATTGGCTCTCGGCACCTGCATTGCGACCACTGATCCTGGCGGTCAAGACAGCGCGCCCGGGCGATGGTGGCCGTGGCGCATTCTATGTCCTGCTCCGGCGCAATCGCTGAACCCGGATACAAGAACACATGGCGCAGGAATGATGTTCCGGCAGGCCGTTGTGTCGATCAGATTTTAAGGAAGATATCGGAGGGTTTGGGAAGGCAGCTGCCCGAGCGGGGGGATGGGGGATGGGGGATGCCCGAACAGCTGCCGATTCCAAACCGACGTCGGGAATGGGGTGGGGGTCGACGTCGTGTGATGCTGTTCTATGACATTTTTCTGAAAGCGCCAGAAGAAAATGTACAAAAAAGATAAAAATTTATCGACCTTTTAGCCAACTAGCTGAAACCAATAAAAAATAAGCTTTGTATCCATATTAACATTTTTTTCGAACCAGCGAAAAAATGCCGTTTTGACCGGTTTTCAGGTGGAAAAATCATAAAACTGATTGCCGTTATCGCAAGGTCCGTACTGGCGCGATTGCATCAACTGAAGCGCGAATAATATTGAAAAATAAACGCTTGGGTTGCATTCAGGATATTTACAGCTGTAGGTATAAACCAGCCAATGCGATTCATTATCAAGTGATGCGTGAACTTTATGACCGAGCAGTCCCACGATATGGACCAGGTGAGCCGGAGTATAACAATCAATGGCCGCCGTACCAGCATCAGAATGGAGCGCAGTGTCTGGCAATCGCTGTCAGAAATTGCAGAGAATGAAGAGGCCCGCCTCCGCGACCTGATTGCCATGATCGATGATATTCGCGGGGATAACGGGCTGACCGCTTCCCTGCGGGTATTCATCATCAATTACTACCGTGCCCACAGCATCATGCAGCCAGCCTCGGCTACGGGCGGTAAAAAGGCAGGTTCGCCACGCATAGAGGCTGTGCTGGCCACTCTTCGCTGATAATCAATCGCCAGCCGGTAATCAGGCTGCCCGATCTGCCGGTGCCCATTGACAGAGGGCAACGGCATAATCCGGCGTGTGATCATAGCGGTCGATGAGGCGCGAGAGCCGTTCCGGCACCGCCGGTTGCCCGGCACTTTCTGCCAGATCGCGCAGATGAATGCCCGAGGTGACGAGGCAGGCATCCAGCCCGGCGCGTTTGGCACCGGTAACATCGGTCGCCATGCTGTCACCAACCGCCAGTATACGGGCCTGCTGCCCCAGCCCGAGGCGGTCGCGGCAGGTCTGATAGATCGGCGCATGGGGTTTGCCGTGATAGGCGACGTCCCCGCCCTGCTCGGCATAATATCTGGCAAAGCTGCCGGCACAGATGGCGAGACGGTCACCACCGGCATTCACGATCAGATCGGGGTTGGCGCAGAGCAAGGGCAGGCCCTTTGCCAGCCCGGCATCCAGTGCGGGTTGATATTGCTCCAGCGTCTCACTCTTATCCCCGATCCCGATGGCCAGCATGAAATCGGCATCGGCGGGATCATCGGCCAGGGATTTGCCGGTTCCTTCAACCAGCTCCTCGGCTTCCTCACGCGGGGACAGGGCATAGGCCGCTGTACCCAGCCGCCGGTGCCAGTCATCGGCGGGTTGCTTCAGCGCCTGATGGGTGGCCTCGCCCGAGGTCACCAGATGGTCATAGAGTTCCGGCAGCAGGCCGAGGCTGTTGAGGCGATCAACTGTGGCAAATTCCCGACGCGGCACATTGGACAGGAGGCAGACCTGTTTGCCGGTCTGTTTCAGTGCCTGCAGTGTCGATACCGCATGGTCATAGGCACGAACCCCATCATGCAGGACACCCCAGAGATCGAGGATAAAGGCATCATAATCCGCCGCAATGTCGGATAATCCGGGTATCTGCTGGCATGTTGTCATCTGGTTTTACGATCCGGTTTCGGTCTCTGTTCACAACAGCATGGTGATCGCTCGGCAGGCCGGTGGTGGTCAAGCGCGGTTCTGTGACAATCAGCTGCTGATCAACCGGTTTTGCCGCAACTGTTGCGCCATGGGCGTTATCCGACGGGATTTGTTGAAAAATTGTTCAGCCGATTGTTCCTATCGCCGCATTATCGGCTATTCTGATCCGCGTCACACCAGCGCCCGTTCGGGCTGTCCGGTCAGTAACCGGCAAATCATAAAAAGGATGACACGCATATGGCTGCCGCGAAAGAACGCCGCAAGGTCGCCCTCATCACCGGTATCACGGGCCAGGACGGAGCGCTGCTGGCGGAACTGCTGCTGCAGAAGGGCTATCAGGTCCATGGCACCAAGCGCCGGTCATCATCCTTCAACACGCCGCGGGTTGATCACCTCTATCAGGACCCGCACGAAACCAACCGCCGGTTCCATCTGCATTATGCCGATATGACCGATGCCACCAACCTGATCCGTCTGGTTCAGGAGGTACAGCCGTCGGAAGTCTATAACCTCGCGGCACAGTCACATGTAAAGGTGTCGTTCGAGACGCCGGAATATACCGCCAATTCCGATGCCATGGGACCGCTCCGGCTGCTGGAGGCGATCCGTATTCTGAACATGGAGGACGAGGTGCGCTTCTATCAGGCATCGACCTCTGAACTCTACGGCAAGGTGCAGGAAACCCCGCAGAAAGAGACCACACCGTTCTATCCGCGCTCACCCTACGCCGTTGCCAAGCTGTACGGCTACTGGATCACCGTGAACTACCGTGAAGCCTATGGCATGCACGCCTCCAACGGCATCCTGTTCAACCATGAAGGCCCGACGCGGGGGGAGACATTCGTTACCCGCAAGATCACCCGTGCAGTGGCCTCGATCCATCACGGCTTCCAGAAATGCCTGTTCCTCGGCAACATGGATGCCAAGCGTGACTGGGGCCATGCCCGTGATTTCGTCGAGGGCATGTGGCGTATCCTGCAGCAGGACAAGGCCGATGATTATGTCCTCGCCACCGGTGAGACCCATTCGGTCCGCGAATTTGTCAGCCTCGCCTTCCAGCAGATTGGCCGTACCATCGACTGGCAGGGCAGCGGGGTTGAGGAAAAGGGGCTGTGTGCCGAAACTGGCGAGCAGCTGGTGGCCATCGATCCGCGCTATTTCCGTCCGACCGAGGTTGACCTGCTGCTCGGTGATCCTAGCAAGGCAAAACGGGTTCTGGGCTGGGAGCACAAGACCGCGTTCGAGGATCTGGTCGCCGAGATGGTCCGCGCCGATATGAAGAACGTGCTGCTCGAGCGTGATCGCAAGCAGGTCGATGACTGATCAGGGTACCGATGGCGGATCAGACATTGTCTTTGGCAGTCATGAACCGCACGCCGCGCCATATAGCGCCCGGGCCAGACGCCCGCATCACAATGACATGGTGCTGATGCGCGATGCGCAGGAGCTGGCCCGTGATGAGGCGCGGCAGGGCTTCTATCGCGATCTGGTGCTGCTCACCCTCATCTGCCTGCCGACCCTTATGGTGATCGTGTTTCTGGCCGGTGCCGGGTTGTCGGCGGCGGGGGCGTTTCTGCTGATCGGCCTCGGTGCCGCCGCTGCACTCGGGTTTGTCTGGTATCAGTGGCAGAACGCCCTGCTCGGCATCAAGGACGCGGTCTATTACCGGCTGGCGGCGGGTTATGACCTTATCTATGGCCGCAACCCACCGCGCGGGCGGCTGAAGCCGCTGATTACATTGTTTGAGATATTGGGCTGCATTCCACGCGGGCAGTATCATGTGGCGCGGCACTGGTTTGTCGGGCCGCTCGGCGGTGCCGATGGTCAGGCCTTTGAGCTTACAGTGTGGCGCTGGCGGGAAGAGGAGTTGCGCCCGGTCCGGGTGTTTCAGGGCCTCTGCGCTCGCTTTGCCCTCGCCCGGCCGATCAAGGGATCGGTGCGGTTGCGTGCCGATGGCAATCCCGATCAGGGCAGTGACCTGACCCTCGCCCACCGGTTGCTGACCCCGCCGGTGCGCGCTGCCCTCGCCCGGCTGCGCGCGCGCCATGGCGACAGGATATCCGCCGTGATCCGCGATGGGTTGCTGTTCGTTGCCATCGACCTGCAGCGTCCATGGTACAGGCTGCCCGGCCTGTTTGCGGAAGAGGTGAATATGACCCATATACCGGCAACGGCTGATGATATTGAAATGCTCTGGGATCTGGCCGCCGCGCTCGATGCGGGATGGTCCGGTTCCTGACGGAACATGATATGCTGGATGCAGCAGGAGAAACCGGACATGACAAAACTCTATGATCTGAGCGGCAAGCGGGTCTGGGTCGCGGGCCATCGCGGGATGGTTGGTTCGGCCATCGTCCGGCGGCTGGCCGATATGGGGTGCGAGGTGCTGACGGTCGGGCGCGACATCGCCGATCTGCGCCGTCAGGCCGAAATCGAGGCGTGGCTGGCCGAGGCTAAGCCCGAGGCAATCTTCCTCGCCGCCGCCACCGTTGGCGGCATTCATGCCAATGACACAAGGCCCGGTGAGTTTCTGTATGACAACCTGATGATCGAGGGCAATGTCATTGAGGCTGCCCGGCGCATCGGGGTTGAAAAGCTGATGCTGCTCGGCTCGTCCTGCATCTATCCGCGCATGGCGACACAGCCGATGGATGAGGCACAGCTGCTGACCGGTCCGCTCGAGCCGACCAATGAGTGGTATGCCATCGCCAAGATTGCCGGCATCAAGCTGTGTCAGGCCTATCGCAAGCAATATGGCTGTGACTTTGTCTCGGTCATGCCGACCAATCTCTATGGACCCGGCGACAATTTCGATCTGGCGCAATCCCATGTGATCCCGGCCCTGATGCGCAAGGCTCACGAGGCAAAGCAGCGGGGCGATGCCGCCCTGCCCGTCTGGGGCACTGGCAAGCCGAAGCGCGAATTCCTGCATGTGGACGATATGGCCGATGCCTGTGTTTATGTGATGGAGCATTACAGCGATGCGCCGCAGGTCAATGTGGGCACCGGCGAGGATTTGAGCATTGCCGATCTCGCTCATCTGGTGGCCGAAACCGTTGGCTATGAGGGCGAGTTGCAATTCGATCCGGACAAGCCCGATGGCACCCCGCGCAAGCTGCTTGATGTCAGCCGCCTCCATGCCCTCGGCTGGCGTCACCGTATCGATCTGCCGCAAGGGCTCACCGGCACCTATCAGTGGTTCCTCGACAACTACCGCGACGCCCGGCTCGAGGTGGCGGTAGGTCAGTAAGCCCGCCTTCCCCTCACTGCTTCGCCCTTCCCCCTCGGTTCTTTTTCGGAACCATGTCCGTCAGCCGTTTGTTTCCTGAACAGGCTAGAGACGAGGGAAGGATTGAAGGAAATGCTGAGGAAATCAAAAAGACTGTTGAATGTCAGCGGCTTAATGGTGCTGAGTGCAGCCATCATCATACCGGCTGCAATTGCCCATGCGCAGGATGCCGAAAAATCCGGTGTTTATGATACCCGGATACGTATGGCGGCGAATATCAGTTCCAGCATTCCAGACAGCGTCAGCGACTACCGCTTCCAGCAACAGCCATCGGACACGATTTATGTCAGCAACACGGTTGTTGACGGCGAGAATGTTGACCAGATTGCCGAGGCCGATACCTACCGCGCTTTCGGCCCGCCGCTTGATCTGATCCTGACAACCAAGGGTATTCAGAAATAAGTGCACAGGGTTTGCCGGTTGTCCCCCGTGTATCCATGACAGAGTTACCCCTCGACATGGAGATACGAGATGACCGACGAGATTACTGGTAAGAAACGTGATTATACCAAGCTGGGCTGGTTTGCCCTCGGTGCCTGTGGCGGAGTGCTGTCGGTACTGGCAGCCGGTGCCCTGCTGTTGCCTGCCGCAGCCGATGCAAGGCGCGGCGAGTGGTCGGAAGGCCATGGCGGCGGCGGTCCGATGGGCCATATGATCGAAATGTTCCAGAAGGCCGATACCGATAACAGCAAGAGCATTTCCCTTGGCGAATTCAAGGCCGCGGGTATGGAGCGTTTCGAGACCATGGACACCGATGGTGATGGCTCGATTTCCAAGGATGAAACCCTTGAGCATATGATCGAGCGCCTGAAACAGCGGGTCGACAAGATCTATTCCCGCCGAGATCAAGATGGCGATGGCTCGATCAGCGAAGAGGAATTTGCCGAGCAGAGCCTGATCATGTTCGGTCGCCTTGATCGGAACTTTGATGGTGAATTGAGCCGCAAGGATATGCGCCGTCACGGCGGTTTCGGTGGCCATCGCGACCATCATGGTAAGCCCGATATGGATGGCGACAAGCCGGAGCCGGGCGAAGCAGGTGACCGATAACAGCTTGAAGTATAAAATTGGATTTAGGGCGGTGCCGATGGTGCCGCCCTTTTCATATGCGCTATCTGTTTGTAACCACTTGCCATGACAGCTAGATTTGTCGGGCTGAAATTTATACGCCCACGGGTTCGATCCATGATGCTCCTCAAGAAAACCGCTTTTGCCCTGATCCTTGCCCTGTTTGCTGTCGCACCGGCGCTCTCGAGCGTTCAGGCCCAGACCGGTCTGACGCCGGAACAGCAGGAGCTTATGCAACAGATGCAGAAAATGCAGGAACAGATGCAGGGCTATCAGAACAATGAACAGCTGCAGGAACAGATGCGCAAGATGCAGGAAATGTTCTCGCAGCAGGGCATGAGCGGATATGATTATCAGGGTGCCATGGGGATGGTCGGTGCACTGAACAAGTATAATAACTGCATCTCATCCGGCCTCGGTCAGGACTGGCTGCTGTCCATGGGTGCGCGCATGTCGCCTTATATTGAGGAAATTCAGGGCCTGTGCGAGGCAGGACAATACAGCGCCGCCAAATCATTCGTGATGGATGAGCGCAATGTGAAAACCCTGTTCGATGAGCGTGAAATGCAGGTCATGGAGCAATGCCGGGCGCAATTCCCGGATCAGGCCAGCCTCGGCCTCGATGTGCCGAAGGACAAGTCGGGTGAGGAATTATGTCAGGACTTCACGTACTGATAACAACTCTTGCCAGCTAGCGCGATACCCAGAACCGGTACATGGCATCGAACAGATCGGGGCGCTCGGCCTCGAACTGCTGCCAGAGGCTCAGATCATTGAGTTTTGACGGGTCATAGTGAGTGGCGAAGGCCTCAAGCACGGCATTGGGCATCTGCATACCCCGGAATTTGAGGCCGAGGCGGTCGAGTTCCGCCGCTATCTCGGTCAGCTCGGTATCGCGCTCGCGGTTGTGAAACAGCAGATCGCGACAGCCGGGAAGGCTGTAGAAATCGCGGTTATGGGCCAGTGCCCCATGCAGTAGATGTTGCGGGTCATCAAGAATAATCCGGCGATAGCGGCGAATATCATCATCATTGGCCGGGTCCAGCCCGCGTTTGGCAATATCCGCACGGGCAGTGGCCACATGGGTTCGGCCCGCCCGGCGATAGAGGCCGAGCTGGATCAGGCCGCCCTCGGCCAGATGATCGGCCAGTGCCGCAAGCCCGGCCCAGGTATCGGCCATATGATGCAGCACCCCGACGCATTCGATGACGTCATAGCCGCGCGCCGGTTTGAGTGCGGATGGCAAGCGGTCGAGGCGCAGAATATCGGCGCGGGCGAGGCTTAAATTGCTGGCTCCGAACCGGCGGCGCTGGCGTTCGGCATAAGCGAGCGAGCGCTGGCTGATGTCGATGGCGGTAACCTGTGCCTTGTTGCCATAGCCGAGGGCTGCCATCAGGGCATGACGCCCGGTGCCACAACCCGCAATCAGGATAGCCAGTTCGCGTGACTGCCAGTTGCCCTCAGGCATGGCGCGGTGCAGGAGGGCGCGGCGGCTGCCCGGTTGCGGTACGGTCAGGCCAACCCAGCGCGGATAGGGATGTTGTTCATACTGCGCCCGGGTTATCGCGGTCTCATCCGCATCATCGCCGACATCAATGATCTCGTCGATCAGGGCCAGTTCGTGCTTATGCTGCGCAATCAGTTCGGCACAGAGCGTATCATCGCCGGTGCCTTGCCAATCGACCGGATTTTCCACCAGTGCCCGCAACAGATCATCATTGGGGCGCGGCGCGGTTGCTGCGCGCCCGGCATAGTCGGTGAGCCAGTATTGCCGGGCCAGCGCGCAGGTGAATACCGGGTCGCGGCGGTCGGGATGGGCGAGGATATGGTCGCGGCAGGCGAGCAGGAGCCGCTCCACCGCCGGATCGGCCAGCACCGCATGGTTGAGCAGCGCCAGCGCCAGCGGATCATGGCGCGCGGCTTTGCCCTCATCCTGCATCAGTGTGGTTGCCGCCGTTTCGGGCGCTTGTGCGAAATAATCGCTCCACGGTGCGGTTTCAATCCAGACCGGAATGGCGGCCCCGGCAATCGCCTGCGGGTCGAGATCGGGACGGGTCAGCAGGTCAGCCAGCGTCTGACGGCTCAGGAGGTCGCGACAGTCGATGGCGTAGCTGCCGAGCAGATGGCCGATATAGCGGGCAGCGGAATCCGCAATCGCCATTGCCTGTGGCAGGGTCGGGTGATCGCTGGCAAGACGGAATGCTTGTCCGAAATCCTTGAGCGCGTTTGTGCGATTGCCCTGCCGCCACGCGATTTCGGCGGCGGTATGGTGCAGGGCCGGGTCCTGACCATGGCGCATCAGCAGTTGCTTCAGCGCCTGATCGGCCTGAGCCAGCTGCCCGGCGCGCAGCGCCTGTGCCAGCTGGTTACGCAGCACTGTATCGTTGATTGCCTGCCGCATCATGGTTGGCCGGGTCGCCTTGTTATTTGATCAGTTGCAGGGCGTCGCGGAATTTCGGGTTTTCGGCATCTTCGAGCCATTCAAACACCACTTGCTCGACCGTGGCGATGCGGATGCCGTGGCGCGCCATGGCGGCAATGGCAATATCCCGGTCCATGGTGCGTCGGGAGCCGACCGCATCGACGGCGACCGTGACCTTGTAGCCCCGGTCAGCGAGGCTGACAGCGGTTTGGAACACACAGATATGTGCCTCGACACCGGCGATGATGACCTGTTCATGCCCCTGTGGCCAGGCGGCAAACAGGCTTTCGGTTCGGCAGGCATCGAAGGTGGTTTTCTGTATCGTGTAATCGGCGTTTGCTTCGATATCGGGTTCGAGCGCGCCGATCTTGTCCGGGCAATGCTCGGTGGCGACAACCGGCACATCCATCAGGTTGGCCAGCTTGGCCAGCCGCAAAGTGTGGTCCAGAACCCGGATGTGATTATCAATCGCCGGCATCAGTTTCAGTTGCAGGTCAACCAACAGCACCAGTGATCGTTTTTTCTCAAGCAGCATGGATACAGTTCCCGATATCTCGTGTTATTCGCACCATATCCAAGGCTTTAGCATCATCAAATCTCGCGTGATACCTAGATTTAGCTGCTGAAGGGCGATATTTCAGATATGTCGGATACTCGCAAGACAGGCAGGAAACAGGAATGACAATCGGCAAAGCCCTGGATCGACACGCAATCGGTGCCATCAGATACGTTCTTATAATGGCGCTGACCGCCATGTTCCTGTCGGTTGGTATGGCCGCATCTGCGCAGTTCACCACACCGGAGACCGGGCCCAGCGTCTATCCCGGCGATGTACCGCGCGGGCGGATGATCGCCTTTATCCTGCAACAGGAAGAGGCCGCCCCTTCCGCGCTTGAGCTGCAGGAGACGATAGACGCAAGCCTGCCTGAAGTTTTCGGCAAGACCTCTAATTTCATCAATGGCAGCGATGAGCAGCAACGGGTTGAGGCCGATCAGATCAAGGCCCGGACACGTGAGAGTTTCCCGATTGTCGAGGGCGGCGAGCCGATCCTGTTTCGGGTATTTGACGTACCGGTCCTGATCGTGCCTGCTGCCCGGCCATTGCCGCGTGCGGAGTTTGCCGCCGACTGGCAATCACGGCGACAATTCCCGAATGCTCCGGAAGTGCTGGAGCAGCATCAGGCCCATACCATCATCTTTGCCCTGAATGATCCCAAGACCACCGCCGAGCAGGTACGGGCCGCCGAGGCGGTCAGTGTTGTGGCCACAGCCTTTGCCAGTGGCGCGAATACGCTCGGGATTCATTGGGGTGAGGCCGATCTGGCCATTCCGCCCGCCGCCATGGTCGAGGCGTTCCAGAAAGCGAAATCGGATGCCGAGGCAGCAAAGGCGGCGAACCAGCCGGTCAAGCCGCTTTGGCACCGCCTGTTGACCATGTGGGTCAATATCCGGCCGGTGACAACAGATGTGTTCCGTGCTGCCTATGGCCAGAGTCTGGCGCAGAAGCTGGGTGAGGATATTCCGAATGATGCGGTTGGTTTTGTGACCAAGGGTCTGGCCGGGTTTATCGGTCGGGAGATCGAATTGATTCCGTCGGGCCGTCCGGCGCCGGAACAGGCGCTGGTGCTGGTCAACCTGCTCGCCTATCTGCTCGATCAGGGGCAGGTGTTCAAGGATGACGACACGCTCGGTTTTACCGAGGAGCGCACGATTGTCGCCAATATCGTCGAGGCCAGCAAACTGCCGGGTATGGGCGATACGCCGATCCTGCGCCTCAGCTATATGGTTGAGGGCGAGGCAGCGGAAACACTGACACCGGCGGCAGGCTCAGCGAACTGACCGGTCAGCCCGCCATACGCGGGACAGAGCGCAGATCAGGGCCGAGACCGACAAAGGCCGCAACCTTCGGATCGTCGAGGCTCTCGACAATCAGATCGGCATTTTTGTTGATCAGCTTCGGGTCTTTCTGGATCTGGATCACGGTCATGCCCGCTGCCTTGGCGGCGGCAACACCGACCGGGCTGTCCTCGAGCACCAGAATATCCTTCGGATCGATGCCGAATTTGTCGGCACCCATCAGATAACCATCCGGTGCCGGTTTCGGGCGTGGGAAATCCTCGACCGACAGGGTGAACTGCACCAGATCAGCCTGATTGCCGAGACGACCGATATTGATATCGGCTTCGGTTTTCTGGGCATTGGTCACGGCGGCGATTTTCATGCCGGCCTGATCGGCCTTGGCGAGAAACGGTTTGACGCCGGGCAGTACCTTCACCTTGTCCGAATGCAGGACGTAATAGGCGGCGAGCCGGTCGGCCCAGTCCTGATAGGAGATGTCCTGATTGAACCGGGATTTCAGTTCTTCATATTTGTCCTTGAGAGCCACCCCGACACCGCCTTCGATCTCTTCCGGGGAAAATTCAACCCCGAGCTGGCGATTGATGGCGACAAAGCCGTCGCGGTGCACATCCTCGCTGTCCGTCAGCGTGCCGTCGATATCTGATAGGATTGCCTTGAAGCGTGCCATGACGCGATCCAGTACAGTTGCGGTTTCGATGCTTACAGGCTCGGTTCAATAGATGAAAGTGGCGACTGGAAACATCCCATAAGCTACTGATGTAACAAATGTTTTATGAAAAATGGTGTATCCGGATTATGGCACGCGGCGATGGCGTGTGGCAGGTGCCGGAGACGCGCTCCGGTCATTGGCGGGCGGCATGCCCTGCCAGTCGGTCGCGGCGGGTGAGGTGCCGGGTTTGACCCCTGCCCCGGCATCGGGCCCACTGCTCAGGCGACGCGCCATACCGGGATCGGGATTGGGCCGATCCTGCGTTGCCTTGACAGATTTGGCTGGTGCGGGCGCTGTGCTGCCGCGTTGCTGCTCCAGAAACGCATTGACCTGACCCCAGAGTTTCTCGCGGGTGGTGTCGCTCTCCATCCACGGCGAATGACCGACCCGGCGGTAATAATGCAGGGTGGCATTGGGCAGATGCTGTGCCGCGCGGATGATCGCTTTCGGATTGACCAGATCATCGAGCCGTCCGGCCACCAGCATGACCGGGGTCTTGATCTGTTTCAGGTACTTGGGATCGCGCAGCACCGACATGGATCGACAGGCCTCGACAAACCATCCGGCGGTGGCGCCGCCCATGCGCTTGTCCGGCATGTCGCGGTAAAACAGATCCTGCAGGCTCTGCCGGATGACCCGTTCATTGATCTTGTCTTCCCTGATATCGCCGAATGCCTTGGCTTCGTTCCAGTCGCCTTCGCCGGGCATATAGCGGAATTTGTCGAAATAGCTGACTACCCTGGCGACCTGACGTGCGACCCATTGGGGCACGATCCCGGTCTTGATCTCCAGCATCGGTGAGGTGATGACGGCATTATCGACCCGGCCCGGATAATCATGCAGATAGCGCAGCGCGATGTTGCCACCCATGGAATGGGCGTGCAGCGTCTTCGGAATGCCGGGGTGGCGCTCTTCTATCTTTGCCACCTCGGTGATGAATTGTTCGAGGTCGGCGGCATCATGTTCATAGCCCTGCGCGCCCGGTCGTTGTGGCAGGTTTTTGTTGTAGCGCTGGGAGCCGCCCTGCCCGCGCCAGTCCATGGTATAGACGATCTCACCGCGTTCCTGATGCTCGCGGATGCGCTCGTAATAGCGTTCGGTGCTCTCGCGGAAGCCGGTAACCAGAACCACAACGCCGGTCGGTTTGCCATCAACCAGCCGGTCAGCCGGTGGCGGGGCCACGGCATAGCGAATGGCGGCACCGTCGGCATTTTTGAAATGCCCGTACTCAAGCCCATCGGGCGGGGTTGCCATCCGTGGATCAATATCGCGCAAACGGGGTGCGGACATAGGCCGGTTTTTGCTCTCTGGTGTCTCTGTTCAGGTGGCGAGCGGTTGGTTCCACCCTGCCCCATACCGGCAATTATGGCATAATGTGTTGAAAGTTCTGAGCTTCCGGCGATTGTGCGGGCGCGCTACAGGGTCGGTCTGTGCGGTGTCTTGGCTGCCGGGTCGGGACCCGTGGCGCGGTTCTTCCGCCAGTTGCTGATCAGCAGCTTGTCATCGAGGTCATCGCCAAGAGACAGGCTGTCGATCATCTGCTCGGCATCCTGCTCGCTCTGGACCAGCCGGACGCTCTGAACCGTTTCCACCGTCACGGTCTTGCCGTCCCGGAAGCGGTCGGCGATCGCCATCAGGAAGCGGGTCTTGCCACTCATTTCGAGGCTGCCGGGCACGGTATAGCGGCTGTCGCGGACATTGGCACCGGTCGCGGTCAGGTGGTTGGAGCCATCGGGCAGTTCGGCAGCGGCAGCGATATCGTCATCGCTCAGACGGATGCTGCCGATGGTTTCAGTGATCTTGCGGGCATCGGGATCGGGAAAGCCGTCGGCCTGCTGTGCCGCGAGCACGGTAAGCAACGTGGCATAGGTCTGGACCCGCTGGCGGTCATAGACATCGAGGTAATCACGGTCGATGAAATGCGCATCATGGGCGGCGCGTCTGGCGCGGCCATCGGTGGCGGCATCCTTGTCCGCCTGAAATGTCAGGGCAAAATCGCGGGTGGCATGAAGATCGGCATTATGGATGGCAATACCGCGCCAGACGCTGTTATCGCCCGCCTTCATGGTGTCGAAGGCAAATTGCACCGAGGTAGCATTGGCTGCTGCTTCCATATGCCGGTCGAGCAGGATGCGGTCATCAAGCCGGACAGCCACGTTATCAATACCCATAGGCAGATTGGCAAAGCGTGGCCCCATATGGGCGTGCTGCTGGGCATGGGTCAGTTCATGGGCCGAGACATAGGCCATGACCGATATGTATTCGTCGTTGTCAGCCGGGATTTTCTGGGCACTGTTATAAACCGTTTGCCGGTTCAGGGTGCCGTATTTGCCATAAATACTGCCCCGCATGGCGCTATAGCCGTAGGTAACGCCGCCTTCACGAGCGCGCTCAAGCAAGCCGCGGCCCAGCGCGCTTTTGGCCAGTTTGTCCTGAACAGCGACGATGGCCTTGGCCTGTGGTCGCGGCAGATCGGCGAGATAGCGGTCGCTTTCGGCCAGGCTGGTCGGGATGCCATCGGGATTGGCCCAGACGCCATGCTTGAACGGGCCAGAGGCTTTCAGGCTGTTCGGCGTTTCGCGCAGGCTGTCGATCAGTGCCCGGTGGTCACGGTCGGTATAGCCGCCCTGTTGCAGGCGCTCGCGGATCGTATGTGTGCCTGATGCAGCTGCCATCTGAATTGCCCGGCTGGTTGCATGGTTGTCTGATTACCAGTGCAACCCTGCCGATGCCGAAGGAAAGCGCCAAAGATTTCGTAAATTTGGTTGTCTTGTCAGGTGGGTGTCTTGTCAGATCAGGCGGTGAGCCGCGGCAGCCGTTGCGGGCGCAGGATCGGCACCGGCATGGTGGCAGGATCAATCACTGGCGGGGCTGGACGCTTATGATGTTCAGGCCCGCTCGGCAATCTGACTTGTTTCGATGCTGGTGCCGTGCAGGCATTGTCATTGGCGCAGCAGTCTTTGGTTGTATTCGGCACCGGTATGGGGATGCCCAATGTCCGGTTCAGGAACCGGTCGGTCAGGTTCCAGAGCCGATCGCGAATGCTGTCATGCTCCATCCAGAGCGAGTGCAGCCCGTCCTTGAAATGTTCCACCTGAACATTGGGCAGATGCTTGGCTGCCTTGTGGGTGGCGCTGGTGGAGACCAGCTTGTCGCGCCCGGCGGTGGCGAGAAAGATCGGGGTCCTGATCTCGGACAGAAACTTCGGGTCGCGGACGATGGCAATGGATCGGAATGCCTCGCGCAGCCAGGCAAAGGTCGGTCCGCCCATGCGGTTTTCCGGCATGTCGCGATAGAACAGGGTTTGCAGGTTCTGTCTGATTTCGCGGTTGCAGTTGATCCGCTGCAGGCTTTTCAGCTCGCGCTCATGCCAGTCGCCGGTACCGGGCAGGTAACGATCCCCCGCACCGAAATATTCGGCGATCTTGCTGATCTGGCGCGCGGCCCATGGCGGCATCCAGCCGGTGCGTATCTGCATCATTGGTGCCGTAATGACAGCGGCATCCATCTGGTCCTGATGCTCATGCAGATAGCGCAGCGCCAGATTGCCACCCATGGAATGGGCGAACAGCGTGACGGGTGCGTCCTGACCATAGCGCTGTTTCGGCTTGATGACCTCGGTGACGAATTGCGAGAGGTCGGCCACATCATTCTCATAGCCCTGCGCATTCGGGCGTTGTGGCAGATCCGGGTTATAGCGCTGTGACCCCCCCTGCCCGCGCCAGTCCATGGCGTGCACGGCATAGCCGCGTTCGGACAGATCGCGCATCAGTTCGAAATAGCGTTCGATACTCTCCCGGAACCCGGTGACCACCACCGCGACACCAACCGGTTTGCCATTGATCATTTTACCAGCTGCCGGGGGAACCATTGCATGGCGGATGCTGGCACCATCGGCATTCTTGAAATTGTCGAATTCGAGACCCGGTGGTGGTGTCACAATCCGGGGGTCAATAGCGTTCAGTAGCGGCGCTGACATATGCTGTTTTAGTGGGTTTCAGGGTGAGATAACGATGCTTATACCTTCGGATTCAGCCAGCAATCATGCGGCTTTGCCGAGGCCCGGACGGGCGTTCGGGTTGGGGCGGAAACCGACCAGATTGGCGACCCGTGGATCGTCGAGACGGGTCACGACGAGGTCGGCATCGGGGTGCACATGTTTCGGATCGGACTGGATCTGGATCACGGTCAGCCCTGCCCGCTTGGCCGCCTCGACACCGACGAGGCTATCCTCAAGTGCGATAATCTGGCGACGATCCTCGGCACTGGTCAGCCCCATTTTTTCGGCTGCGAGCAGATAGCTTGCCGGGGATGGTTTGCCCTCGGCGACATCATCAATGGCGACGACAAATTCCAGATGACGACGATCTGCACCAAGGCTCGACAGGGCCACCTCACCGATATCGCGCTGGGAATTGGTTACGGCTGCCTGGCGCATCCCGGCCTCGGCGGCACGGTTCAGAAATTCCCTGGCACCAGGCATGGGTTCGATCTGCCGCCAATGGGTCAGAAAATAGGCCGAGAGCTGTTCACGGAACTCGGCTTCATTGACCGTGGCATTCGGATTGTTACGGCGGGCTTCATCGCGGACCAGCTCGAAACGCTTTTTGGCACCTTTGCCATTGATGTCATCGAGTTGCTGATCGGTGAGCGCAACACCGTAATAGGCTTTTGCGACCTGTTTGAGCGCGTCGCGGTGCACGTTTTCGCTACGTGCCATGGTGCCGTCAATATCGGTCAGCACCGCTCGAAATCTGGACATTGGAAGTCATTTCCATTGCTACGGGACCAGTTCATGGCCTTACCGTCGCTGCGGATAATGAAAACCGGGAGTGATTACTAGCTACCGACAGATGATTTAACCTAACTGAAACAATGGGTTAGGCAAGTTGATTGTCGGGTTTCACAGTGGTCTTGCGCTGGCCGGCTCAGGGCGAGCCGGATCAGGTCAGGCGGCGGATCAGTTCGTCGAGCTGCTCAAGGCTTTGATACTCAACGCTTACGGTGCCTTTAACGCCCTTGCCGTCGATCGAGACCTTGAGGCCGAGGCGCATGGACAGATCATGTTCAAGCGCCAGAATATCGGCATCCTTTACACCGGCGGCGGCCTTGCGAAGCGCATCGCCGGTCGGGTCTTTCTGCTTTGCTTCACCGGTTTTGCGTGCCTGCGCCAGTCGTTCGGTTTCACGCACGCTGAGGCCGCGATGGGCGACATTCTGGGCCAGCACGATGGCGTCGGGCACACCGATCAGGGCGCGGGCATGACCGGCGGTCAGCTTGCCGTCGCGTAACAGATCGCGCACTTCAGTCGGCAGGCCGAGCAGGCGCAGGGTATTGGTCACATGGCTGCGGGATTTACCCACTGCCTTGGCCACATCTTCCTGCCGATGGCCGAATTCATCGATCAGCCGTTGCAGACCTTCGGCTTCTTCAAGGGAATTGAGGTCGCGGCGCTGGAGGTTCTCGACAAGAGCGACCTGCAGGGCTTCCTCATCATCATAATCCTTGATGATGACCGGCACATCATGCAGCGGCGCTACCTGACAGGCACGCCAGCGGCGCTCACCGGCAATAATCTCGAACTTGTCCCCGGCAACGGCACGGACCAGAATTGGCTGGATCAGGCCACGCTCGCGGATCGACTGGGCCAGCTCGTCGATGGCGTCTTCGTCGAATTCCTGACGCGGCTGGTATTTGCCCGGCTGCAGCTTTTCCAGCGGCAGGGTGCGCAAACCGCCGCGTGGCTGGGCAGCAGAGGCGGGCGCATCGCTTGCGTCGGCGGGTGCCGTGGCATCCGGTGCGCTGTAGGATGCTTCGGCATCGGAAAACAGCGCATCAAGCCCGCGACCGAGGCCACGTTTCTTGCGGGCGGCTGCCTTGCCGTCTTCTTTGTTGTCGGGCGCATTCATTACTGCACACTCGCCTGTGCTTGCGCGGTGTCGGGCAGGTGGGTGATGACCTCACGCGCCAGATCGATATAGGCCTTGCTGCCAGCGCATTTGTAATCATAGATCAGGGCCGGCACGCCATGGCTCGGCGCTTCCGACAGGCGCACATTGCGCGGGATGGTGGTGGTGAAGACCTTGCCGCCCATATATTCGCGCACGTCATCTTCAACTGCCTGGCTGAGATTGTTGCGCCGATCGACCATGGTCAGGACCACGCCCATCATCTGCAGCTCCTTGTTCAACCCGCCCTGGATCAGCTGGATCGTGCGGGTCAGGTGGCTGAGGCCTTCAAGCGCATAGAACTCGGCCTGCAGTGGCACCAGCACATGATGCGAGGCAACCAGACCGTTGAGGGTCAGCATGCCGAGTGCCGGTGGGCAGTCGATGATGATGAAGTCGAACTCCATCGGCACGTTGCGGATCGCCTCACGCAGGCGAAACTCGCGCCGACGCTCGTTCACCAGCTCGATTTCCGCGCCGGACAGGTCGATGGAGGATGGCACGATGGACAGGCCGGGAATAGGGGTACTGTGCACGCAATCGACGAGATCGGCCTCACCGGAAATCAGGTCATAGGTGCCGAGCGCTTCACTCTCGCGCCGCACGCCGAGGCCGGTTGAGGCATTGCCCTGCGGGTCCAGATCGACCAGCAACACGCGCTTGCCGATGGCGGCGAGGGCCGTGCCCAGATTAATCGCGGTCGTGGTCTTGCCGACGCCGCCTTTCTGGTTGGCGATCGAGATAACGGTCGGCAGGGTCAGATTTCCACTCACGGGCCAGTTCCATTGCAGGCGGCGTAACTCACGCTCATACAGAGGGTGATACGTCTCAGGCGTGATGCTGGCAAGGGCGCTGCTCATCGGCTCGGCTCTCCGGCTTGGGTCAAAACAGTTCTGTTCACCCCGTACCAGCGCATATCGGCCTGTCAGCTAGATAAGGTCCTGATCGCCTTGCTTTTCAAGGCGCCGCAGCACGATTACACGGGCGGCCCGATCCGTCTCGCTGGCATGGGTTTCCACCTCAAAATTCCAACATTTAGTGGCTTCGGTCAATTCCGCATCTACATTTTGTCCTTTTAAAAAGATACAAAATCCGGATTCCGCGAGGTGTGGCTGTGTATATGTGAGCAGTTTGTCGAGCGAAGCCAGTGCCCGCGCCGTTACCACGTCGGCTTTGAGCGAATCGAGGCTTTCGATTCGGTCGGTGTGGATCGTGACCTTTGCCCCGGTTTCCTGCGCCACGCTGCGCAGAAACGCGCATTTCCGCTGGTCGGATTCGATCAGATGCACATCGAGATCGGGCCGCAGACAGGCAATCACCAGCCCCGGAAAACCAGCCCCGGAGCCGAAATCCACCAGTCGTGCCGGGCCATCGGGCAAATAGGGCAGTAACTGCGCGGAATCCTGAAAATGCCGCACCCACATCTCCGGCAGGGTTTTGGGCCCGACGAGATTGATCCGCGGCTGCCATTTCTTCAGTAGCGCGGCATAGGCGGCGAGGGCAGGGTGCTGTTTCAGGGCGTTCAGGTCAGGGCTGGTCAGGGAGGTCATGGCGTTGTTGCTGGCGGTAACGATAAAGCATCATGGCGGTCAGGCCGCTGGTGAGCAGACAGGTAAAGGCGGTGGTAAAGGGCAGGATCATGGTAACGCTGCGTATGGTTGCCTCACAATCGATACGGTTTACCGGCAGATAGGTCACGACCAGCAGCAGCAAGGATAGGAAGATCAGGCCAGCAGCAGGCTTGAGATTGACCCGAAAGCCCTGTTTCGGCGTGGTCCGTTGCGCCCAGCGGATTGCAGCGAGAGCCGTCGCGCCACAGCCGACAGCAACACCAGCCAGATAGGGCAGGTACAGCCGCCCGAAGGTATTGAGGCCCGCCGGGCATGTCTCACCATCGCTGAGCGCCATCAACGCGCCCCGATCCGACAGCAGCCACGGGAGAGAGGCGATCAGGACGGCGGCAATCAACAGGCTGATCAGCGCGGTTTCTGCCGCTTCCAGCGGTTTGTACATGCCATGCTGGAGCATGAAGATGCAGACGGTGACAAACAGCCCGCCAAACAGCAGCGGCGAGCCACCGGCACCCATGAGCGAGGGCAGCAGCGCAAGGCCAAATATGGCAAGGGCGCCAACCCGCGCCAGCAATCCGATGGTTGTTGGTTCCATGGGGTGAGGTAATAGCGCCGGAAACGGGCCGGGCCAAGGCTTTGTTCTCCCAAGGAATTATGAGCGGTCGGTCGGGGATGGGGGTATTCAATCCCGCTGGTCATTTTCTAACGTTACAGATACTCTATACGCTATAAATTCGTTTCCGAAACTCTGGTTCTCTTCATGCCGGAACAGACAGCACGAGAAAGCACCGTCCTCGACGTCAGCGAAATCAACTGTTTTCGCTCGCGCAAGACTGCGCAATGCCTGCAGGACAGCTTTCACCAGCGGATTGCCAAGCATGTGCGGGCCGGTATCGGTGATCTGCCCGATGACTGGCAGGAACAGGCGATCCCGCTGCTGGTCGATTACGGCATTACCCGCTCGAAAAAGCGTTTGTCGGTCGAGCCGGAGGATTTCTCCCGCCTTGCCGGACAGGCGGAAAAGCTGGCGCGTCGCCGCAATGGTGGCAAGCCCGTGGATCTGGTCGGTTTCGTCGATAATCTGCGCGATGCGGTGGAGATTGCCCAGGTCACACTGGAGGATGCTGAGGACCGCGCGGTAAACAGCATGGTAGCGGATAATCAGGACCGCCCGGCATTTTATGATGAGCGGTTGTTCCGGGGCGAGGACCGGGTTTATCTGGAGTTGCCACAGCCGGAGAGCGAGATTGCGCCCCGGATTGCCGAGGCACTTGCCCCCCATGGCTATGGCGAGCTCGACTATAAGGGTGGCTTTATCCGCAATCCCCATGGCGACATGGCCCGGATCGGCAAGGCGCTGAAGAAGTACAAGCTGACCGATCTGTGCGAGGATTTCATGCGCGACCCGGCCCGCGCCGACCCGGCCATGGTGATGATTTCCCGCAAGACCGAGGATGTGGCGCGCATGTCCACCGCCCGTGACTGGTCGAGTTGTGTCGTGGCGGGCAGTCACCGGTTTGAAAAGCATATGCCGGAAGATCTGCAGCGCGGTACGCTGGTTGCCTATCTGGTTCGCCCCAATGATCCCGAGGCCCATGAACCAATGGCCCGGATGAACCTCAAGACCTATGCCAATGAGGCGGGGGAGGAAATCCTCGTGCCGTACAAGGTCTATGGCAAGGCCGATGACCGCTTCCCGGCATTCGTCAAATCCGTGATTGATGAAACGGTAAATGCGGGCAAGACCGGCACCTTTACCCTGCCGCAAACCCTGCTTACCGACGATCTCGACTATCAGGTGGAGCGCGATGCCGATGGCAATCTCTATTCCAACCTCACCCTGATGCCCGATCCGCCCAAGCAGACCGGTCGGAAACTGCCGGAAGGCACGAAACTGGGTGACCGGATCAGGCTCTAGGGTCTAATGTCCCGATTATACCATGATCATCGCCGGAACAGTCATGAACAGCCTGCCGCCAACCATCTCGATCCTGTTTGAACGCCAACCGGCCCCGACCCTGCGTCAGCGCCTGCGCGATGCCTATCAGGCGGGCGATACCGCGCTGTTCGATGGCGCGGTCACATGGAAACTCGAGGCTTTCGAGGACGAACGCATCTGGGAAGGCACCGCCGCCAGCTTCGACGCCATGGTCGCCGAAATCATCACCACCCTCGGCGACCGCCAAGACGACGCGGTACAGCTGGTGATTGAGGAAGCCAAATAATCAGGCCGCATCCCGTTTTTTTACGTGGCGGAGCAGGGCGACGACGGCGGCGGGGGTGACGCCGGGGAGGCGGGCTGCGGCGCCGAGTGTCGCCGGGCGCGCGGTTTTCAGCCGGGTGCGGACCTCATTCGACAGGCTGCCGATGGCGTCATAATCGAGATCGCCGGGAATCTCGAGCGCCTCATCCTTCTTGAACGCCCGGATATCCGCTTCCTGCCGGTCGAGATAGCCGGAATATTGTGCATCAATGGTCAGCTGTTCCGCCGTGGCGGCGTCGAGGTCGGCCAGTTCCGGCCAGACGGTCGCGAGCTGTGCCAGCGTGATGTCCGGGTGGCGGAGCAGATCGGCGACCGAGCGGTGCTTGCCGTCATGATTGATGGTGATGCCGTGGCGCGCCAGTTCCTGCGGCGTTGCCTTGTTGCTGTCGGCGAAGTCACGGGCGGCGGTGAGTTTCGCAGCCTTGTCACCCCAGGCGGCAGCCCGGTCGCGGCCCACCACACCGACCGCGAGACCGGCGGGGGTCAGGCGCTGGTCGGCATTATCGGCACGCAGGGTCAGGCGGTATTCCGCCCGGCTGGTGAACATGCGGTATGGTTCCGGTGCGCCGCGGGTAATCAGATCGTCGATCAGCACGCCGATATAGGCCTGTGACCGGTCGAGGGTGAAGCTGTCGGTGCCGCCGGCGGCTTTCAGCGCAGCATTGGTGCCGGCCATCAGCCCCTGTGCGCCCGCTTCCTCGTAACCCGTGGTGCCGTTGATCTGGCCAGCCAGAAACAGCCCGGCGAGACGTTTGGTTTCCAGCGTCGGTTTCAGCTCACGCGGGTCGATATAGTCATATTCGATGGCATAGCCGGGTTTCAGTATCACCGCATTTTCCAGCCCCGGAATGGTTTTCAGCAGGGCGTGCTGCACATCCTCGGGCAGGGAGGTGGAAATACCGTTCGGATAGATCGTGTGATCGTCGAGGCCTTCCGGCTCGAGGAAAATCTGGTGCCGCGACTTGTCGGCGAAGCGCACGACCTTGTCCTCGATCGACGGGCAATAGCGTGGGCCGGTGCCTTCGATCTGGCCGGAATACATCGGTGCCCGGTGCAGATTGTCCTGAATGATCCGGTGGGTTGCCTCATTGGTATAGGTGATGTGGCACGGCACCTGTGGTGTGGTGATCCGGTCGGTCAGGTAGGAGAAGGGCAGCGGCGGGGTATCGCCGGGCTGTTCCTCAAGCTGCGTGAAGTCGATGGTCCGGCCATCGAGGCGGGCCGGGGTGCCGGTTTTGAGCCGCCCGAGGGTAAAGCCCGCACGCTCAAGCGTATCGGACAGGCCGAGGGCAGGCGCCTCGCCATCGCGACCGGCGGGAATTTTCTTCTCACCGATATGGATCAGCCCGCGCAGGAAGGTGCCGGTGGTAATGACCACGGCGCGGCAGGGCACGGTATCGCCGTCGCTGGTGATGACGCCAGAGATCGCGCCATCGGCATCAAAGGCGATATCTTCCGCCCCGGCCCCGCGAATATCGAGGTTTTCGGTTGCGGCGAGCAGTTCCTGCACCGCGAGACGGTAGAGCTTGCGGTCAGCCTGGGCGCGGGGGCCGCGCACCGCCGGGCCTTTTGAGCCGTTGAGGGTGCGGAACTGGATGCCGCCCTTGTCGATCGCCTTGCCCATGATGCCGTCGAGGGCATCGATCTCACGCACCAGATGGCCCTTGCCGAGGCCACCGATCGCCGGGTTACAGGACATGACGCCAACGGTTTCGAGCTTGTGGGTCAGCAGCAGGGTGGCAGCACCCATGCGCGCGGCAGCCGCTGCGGCCTCGGTGCCCGCATGGCCACCGCCGACGACAATCACGTCATAGCTTTTGCCCTGACCGGCATCGGTCAGGAGGGTGTCAGTTACTGTACTCACGGGCCTGTAATCCGCTCGAATGTTCTGGAGAGGCGCAATTTATGCTGATTCCACGACAGCGTCAAAACTTGTCCACATCCACCCGGCGCATGGCGCGCATGTTTCACGTGAAACACGGCGGCTGGCGCTTCGCATCCGTGGGTGATCCCGGCGCTGGCCTTGGCGGTAAAGCATGGGTTATAGCCATCCCATGACCAATGATAACGACCAGATAGCACCGGAACTGGCCGCCGCGCGCACGGCGCATATGGCCGGCGATCTCGCCGCCGCATTACCGGTTTATGAGCGCTTTGCCGGTGAGAACGATCCCGATGCGCTCAACCTGCTCGGCATTGTCGCCGGGCAGCAGGGTGACATGGCGCTGGCCGAGACCCGGTTCCGGGCGGCGCTGACCGCACGGCCAAGCCATCGCGGAGCCGGGATCAATCTGGCGAAACTGCTCGGCTCACAGGCGCGCTCGGCGGAGGCCGTCGCGGTCTGGGCCCGGCTTGCTGCCGATCACGCGACCGAGCACCCGCTGGATCGGGCCATGTCGCTCGAATACGCCCGGCATCTGGGCTACTGCCATCGCCATGATGATGCCCATGGGATACTGGCGCGGTTGCATGAGGAGGAGCCGGGCGATCCGGTGGTGGCCGAGGCCCTGCTGATGGCGAGCCGCTATATCGCCGACTGGTCGCGCCATGACCGGCTGACTGCGCTGGTGGCGGCAGAGACGGCAAAACGGCTGGCGCAGGAGCAAGTACCGCTTGAGACACCGATGGTGGCACTGTTCCGCACCGATGACGGCAAAACCCAGCGCCGGATTGCCGAGGCCCATGCCGCCGGTATTGCCGCAAAAGCAGAAAAGCTGCCTGCCCGACCTGTGCGACAGGATGGTGGGCCGATCCGTCTCGGCCTGTTCACGCCGAATTTTCACGATTTCGCGCCGACCGTGCAGTTGCTGCGCGGCGTGCTGAAGAAACTGGATCGGCAAAAGTTCACGCCAATCCTGTATTACTGGGGCGGCAGGCCCTTGCCGGTCGATCATGCCGATATGGTTGCGGTGGCGGTTGATCTGGAAGCGATGAATGTTGTGCAGTCCGCCGATCGGGTCGCAGCGGATGACATCGATATCCTGCTGGACCTCAAGGGCTGGTCCGGTGGTCATCGACAGGCGGCGTTGGCCCGGCACCCGGCGCGGGTGCAGGTCTCGTGGCTCGCTTATCCTGGTACGGTGGGTGGTGACTGGATCGATTATGCGCTGCTTGATCGCCACGTATTGCCCGACGGTGCGCGGGACGAGTATCGCGAGGCGGTTATCCGCCTGCCGGTCACCTATCAGGCACGCGATAATGCCCAGCCGATCGGCCCGCGTGTTTCACGTGAAACATCGGGACTGCCCGATGACCGGTTCGTCTTCACCAGCTTCAACATCTCGCACAAGCTGGAGCCGGGGATTTTCGGTGCGTGGATGCGGATTTTGAGCCAGTTGCCCGATACCGTGCTGTGGCTGATGACCGCCTATCCGGCCTATGAGGCGAATATCCGGGCCGAGGCGGCGAAGCGCGGGATTGATCCGGCGCGCATCCTTTTTGCCCCGCATCTGGCGGATAAGAGCGCGCATCTGGCGCGGCTCGGTGCTGCCGATCTCGCCCTTGATACCCGCATTTGCGGTGGTCATACCACCACGTCAGACGCGCTCTGGGCCGGGGTGCCGGTGCTGGGGTTGAGTGGCAATGCCATGGCAGCGCGGGTCAGTGCCAGCCTGCTCCATGCGGTCAATCAGCCGGATATGATCTGCGACAGCCTCGCGGCTTATGAGGCTCAGGCCATTGCCCTGGCGGGCGAGGAACGGGACCGGCTGGAGGCGCATCGCCAGAGCCTGCAGGCAGCATCGTCATTGCCCTTGTTTGATACCGCAGCACGGACCCGTGATCTCGAACGGGCGCTGGAGATGGTCTGGGCGCGCCACTGTCAGGGTCTGTCGGTCGGCGATTTCGACGTGCCGCCCGGCTGATCGCGCTATTTCCCGATACAGAAGTCGCGAAAGATCACGTCGAGCAGATCTTCCACATCTACCCGCCCGGTGATGCGACCCAGCGCGCGCAGGGCGAGGCGGGTATCCTCGGCGGCCAGCTCGGGCTCTTCGGCGCTGATCGCGCGGCTGAGGCTGATGCGTGCCTCTTCCAGTGCTTCCCGGTGGCGGGCGCGGGTCAGGCTCGGGCCGCTGCCTGCTGCCTCAAGGCTCGCCTTGACCTCGTGTTCGAGGGCGTGGAGCAGGTTGTTCAGCCCGGTGCCGTGTTTGGCCGATACCGTAACCACCGGATAGCCGTCGAGGGTGACCGGCAGATCGCCAGCCAGATCGGCCTTGTTGATCACGATGATCGCGCCGTGATGGGCATGGGGGACGAGGGCAGCGGGCAGGGCGGGCTGTGCCGGGTCAATATCCACCGCATCGACCACCAGCAGCTTGAGGTCGGCTTCCTCGGCGCGGGCCAGTGCCCGGCGGATGCCCTCGGTTTCGATCACATCGGCGGTTTCGCGCAAACCGGCGGTGTCGAGCAGGGTGACCGGATAGCCGCCAAGGTCCAGATGCACCTCGATCACATCACGGGTGGTTCCGGCAATGTCCGAGACGATGGCGGCATCGCGGTCGGCAATGGCGTTGAGCAGAGAAGATTTACCGGTATTGGGCGCGCCGAGAATAGCGATCATGACGCCATCGCGCAGACGCTCGCCCCGGCGATTATCGCTCAGATGCCGGGTGATTTCCTCAATCAGCCCGTTGATATCGGGCGTAACCGCGGCAACTACGCCATCGGGCAGGTCTTCGTCGGGGAAGTCGATGTCGGCCTCGATATAGGCCAGTGCCCGGGTCAGCCGGTCGGCCCAGCCGTGATACAGGGTTTTCAGCGAACCGCTCAACTGGTCCAGTGCCTGCAGCCGCTGGGCCTCGGTTTCGGCATCGATCAGATCGGCCACCGCCTCGGCCTCGGTCAGGTCGAGACGGTTGTTCTCGAATGCCCGGCGGGTAAACTCGCCCGGTGCAGCAAGGCGCAACCCGTCCATTGCGTTGAGCGCGGCCACTGTGGCGTCAATGATCGCCCGCCCGCCATGCAGGTGCAGCTCGACCACGTCTTCGCCGGTAAAGCTCGCCGGGGCGGTGAAAGTCAGCACCAGCGCATCATCAATCGGGTGGCCGCTTGCCGGATCGGTCAGGCGGCGCAGCGCTGCCTGACGTGGTGCGGGCACCGGCTTGTCACCGGAGAGCGCAGACAGCGCCACATGCGCCCGTGGCCCGGACAGCCGGATCACAGCGATCCCGGCGCGGCCATGGCCGGAGGCGAGGGCATAGATGGTGTCTGTACTCATATTAAGGGCTGTCTCTTGATCCCATGTTTCACGTGAAACATGGGGGCCTGTTTTGGGTAATGTTCAGGCCGTCTGGTGTTCGGCCAGCTCGGTCTGTTCCGGGCTGAGGCGCAGATCCTCGACGATCTCGCCACCGATTACGTGCTTTTCGAGGATGCGGTCAATATCCGCCTCGTTTTTGTAATGATACCAGACGCCATCCGGATAGATCACCAGCACCGGGCCAAGCTCGCAGCGGTCGAGGCAACCGGCGATATTGACCCGCACTTTGCTGATGCCCAGCGCCTTGGCCTTGGCCTTCATGTAATTCCGCAGCGGGGTCGCACCGCGTTCGTGGCAGGAGCCGCGCTTATGCCCGGCAGGTCGTTCATTGGTGCAGGCGAAAATATGCAGACGGTAATATTGGTCATCGTCTGAAACCTTTGAATTCTCAGTGTTCATAAGAGTTTTCTGTCTGTGTGAATATGTTGTTGATGAGTGAACTAGCATCTTGGGCCGAACGTCGCTAGGGTCGCATATGTTGCTCCTTACCCGCCCTACGCTTCCGGATCACCGCCAGACATGACCGCCAGAAACCAGCTCGATCAAGAGACCAGCCCGTATCTGCTGCAACATGCCGATAACCCGGTGCATTGGTGGCGATGGAGTGATGAAGCATTTAATGTCGCCAAGGAGCAGAACAAGCCCGTTCTGCTGTCAATCGGCTATGCCGCCTGTCACTGGTGCCATGTCATGGCCCATGAGAGCTTTGAGGATCAGGCGATTGCCGATCTGATGAACGAGAAGTTCGTCAGCATCAAGGTCGACCGTGAGGAACGCCCGGACCTTGACCATCTGTATCAGGCAGCGCTGGCGGCGATGGGTCAACAGGGCGGCTGGCCGCTGACCATGTTCCTGACCCCGGATCGTGAGCCGTTCTGGGGCGGTACCTATTTCCCGCCGGAAGAGCGCTTCGGTCGTCCCGGCTTTACCCAGGTGCTGACACAGGTCAGTGACATTTACCATCGCCAGCCGGAGAAGGTTGAGAACAACGTCACCGCCCTGATCGAGGCGCTGGAACAACAGACCTTCAGCGTGCGCGGCGATACCGGCATTGAGCCGGCAGTCATGGACCGGATGGCCGAGCGGATCGCCCGCGACATTGACCCTGTGCATGGCGGTATCGGCTCGGCACCGAAGTTTCCGCATTTCAGCATTCTGGAACTGCTCTGGCGCAGTTGGCTGCGCACCGGTGACGAGACCTACTACCATGCCGTCACCTTTACCCTCGACGGGATGTGCGAGGGAGGTATCTATGACCATCTGGGCGGCGGTTTTGCCCGCTATGCCACCGATGAGGAATGGCTGGTCCCGCATTTCGAGAAGATGCTCTACGACAACGCACAGGCGATCGAGCTGCTGACGCAGGTCTTCCTCGGCAGTGCCAATGTGCTGTACCAGCAGCGCCTGCATGAGACGGTTGACTGGGTCTTGCGGGAAATGACCGTTGAGCATGGCGGTCTGACCGCTTTTGCCGCGACCCTCGATGCCGATACCGAGGGCGAGGAAGGCAAATTCTATATCTGGTCGGAAGCGGAGATCGACAGCCTGCTCGATGACAAGGCACCGGTCTTCAAGGCGGCTTATGATGTTACCGGGCTTGGCAACTGGGACGGTGTCAATATCCTCAACCGCCGCCGTGGTGTGCCGCCCGCCGATGCCAAGGGCGAGAAAATCCTCGCCGAATGCCGGGATATCCTGTTCCGTGCCCGCGCTGATCGGGTGCCGCCAGCACGTGACGGCAAGGTGCTGGCCGATTGGAACGGCATGATGATTGCGGCGCTGGCCCGTGCCGGTTTTGTCTTCGAGCGCAAGGACTGGCTCGATGCGGCGCGCAGTGCCTTTGACTTTGTGGTGGCCAATGTTGCCCGCGATGGCGAGATGCGTCACAGCTGGTGCGCCAATGCGGCGGGTGAAGGCATTACCCGCGGCCATGCCACGCTCGACGACTTCGCCCAAATGGCCCGAGCGGCGCTGATCCTCTACCAGTATCAGGGTGATGCGTCCCTGCTGACCCAGGCCCAGCGCTGGGTGGACATTCTCAACCAGCATTTCTGGGATAGCGAAAACAGCGGCTATTTCATGGTTTCCGACAAGGCCGGGGATGTGTTTGTCCGCGCCCGTCATGCGGTGGATCAGGCAACGCCATCGGGCAATGGCGTCATGGTCCGGGTTCTGGCCATGCTGTTCTATATCACCGGCGATCAGGCCTATATGGAGAAGATGGAGGCGCTGACCCGTACCTTCTCCGGTGAAATTCAGCGCAACTTCTTCCCGCTGGCGACATTTATCAATTCAGTTGACTATATTCAGGCTGCCCGACAGGTGGTGATCATGGGTGGCCGGGAAGCAGCAGAGTCGGCTGGCCTGATTGATGCCATGCGGCGGCATCCGTCACCGAATATCCTGCTCAATGTGGTCGAGGACCGCCATGCCCTCGGCGGCGGCAACCCGGCGCAGAACGGTGTAGTCGGTGGCAAGTCGCTGATCGACGATCAGGCAACGGCCTATGTCTGTGAGGGCATGGCCTGTCAGCCGCCGGTGAATACACCGGGCGATCTGGCCGGTATTCTGGCGCAGGGCCTGAAAATGCCGTCACCGCCGAGTGCAGATGACTGAAAACAGCAGGTGCCAGATGCCGATGTTTGCTGCCGTGACAGACAGTCCGCTTGGTCCGCTCACCGTTGTGGCGACGGAGACGGCAATTACGGCGCTGGACTGGGGTGATCTGCGCGGCGACAGAACCGGTAACCGCATTACCGATCAGGCGACTGCTGCGATTGAGCAGTATTTTGCAGGTGCCCGCGATGCGCTTGCCGACCTGCCGACAGCGCCGGATGTGACGCCCTTCCGGCAAAAAGTCCTCGCTGCCATGCAACGCATCCCGGCGGGTAACGTTTACACCTATGGGGAACTCGGTCAGGCGGCTGGTGCCTCGCCGGGTGCCGTACGGGCGGTCGGTTCGGCCTGTGCCACCAATCCCATTCCGATCATCATCCCCTGCCACCGCGTCGTTGCATCGGGTGGACCAGCCAGAGGCAGCAACCTCGGTGGCTTCTCCGGTCTCGGCGGGTTGGACACAAAACGCTGGCTGTTGCGCCATGAGGGCTGGCAGCCGGAGATGGCCACACTGCTCTGATAATTTTCCCGACCGGTATTTCTGCCGATCTGCCCCAACCAACGGAAAAACCAAGGAAACATCCCATGCCCATGATCGAGATCACCTGCCCCGACGGCAAATTTGAAGCCTATATTGCCCACCCGGAAAATGTCTCGGCTGACAACCCGGCACCGGGTCTTCTGGTGATTCAGGAGATTTTCGGCGTCAATGAGGTGATGCGGAACATCTGCGATGCCTATGCCGCCAAGGGTTATGTGGCCGTATGCCCCGACCTGTTCTGGCGTCAGGAACCGGGCATCCAGATCACCGACAAGACCCAGGAAGAATGGGATAAGGCATTCGAGCTCTATCAGGGCTTCAATGAGGCAAAGGGCGTTGATGATCTCGTCGATACGCTGAATGCCATGCGCGAGCGTCCGGAAATCACCGATCGTGTTGGCACCATCGGTTTCTGCCTTGGCGGCAAGCTCGCCTACCTCATGGGCACACGCTCGGATGCCGATTGCAATGTCTCCTATTACGGTGTCGCCATTCAGGATGCGATTGACGAGGCCACCGCGATTACCCAGCCGATGCTGATGCATATCGGCGAGAAGGATAAGTTTGTCTCACCGGAAGTGCGCGCGACCATTCTGGACGGGGTCAGCCCGATCAAGCTCGTTCAACCCCATGTCTATGAGGGGCAGGATCATGCCTTCGCCCGCGTTGGTGGCGAGCATTACAACAAGGAAGCTGCCGATCTGGCCAACAAGCGGACGGAAGACTTCCTGAAAGAACACCTTTTTTAAGCTGATAATTACAGGAAACAGGAACAGAAGATCATGACTCACGCAATTCGCATTCATGAGCCGGGTGGCCCGGAAAAGCTCGTCTGGGAAGCGGTCGACGTACCGGCACCGGGCAAGGGCGAGGTCCAGCTCGAGCATAAGGCGGTGGGGCTGAATTACATTGATGTCTATCACCGCACGGGCCTCTATCCGCTGCCTGCCCTGCCCACTGCCATCGGGCTTGAGGCCTGTGGTGTGGTGACCGCGCTTGGTGACGGGGTCAGTGACCTTGCGGTCGGTGATCGCGTTGCCTATGCCTCACCGCCGCTCGGTGCCTATGCCGAGATGCGCAATATTCCAGCCGAGCGCGTGGTCAAGCTGCCCGACAGCATCGATGACAAGACCGCAGCCGGGATGATGCTTCAGGGCATGACGGTGGAATATCTGCTGCGCCGGACCTTCAAGGTTGAGGCGGGCCAGACCATCCTCGTCCACGCCGCTGCCGGTGGTGTCGGTCTGATGATGTGCCAATGGGCGAAACATCTGGGCGTCACCATCATCGGCACCGTGGGATCGGAGGAGAAAGCCGCACTCGCCAAGGCCAATGGGTGCAATCACACGATCATGTACCGGCAGGAGAATTTCGCCGAGAAGGTCATGGAAATCACCAATGGTGCCGGGGTGCCGGTTATCTATGACGGTATCGGTGCCGATACGGTGGAGCGCGGTTTTGACTGCCTCAGCCCGCTCGGCATGATGGTCAGCTTCGGCAATGCTTCCGGTTCGGTTGCGGAAATTCCAATGTCATGGCTGGCCAAGGGGTCGTTCTTTGTGACCAGGCCGTCACTCATGGCCTATACCGCGAAACGGGCGGATCTGGTTGCCAGTGCCAATGCTCTGTTCGAGGTGGTACAGTCCGGTGCCGTCAAGATCGACGTGCGCCAGACCTATCCATTGTCCGAGGCAGCCCAGGCGCACAGCGATCTGGAAGCCCGCAAGACCACGGGTACCACGGTGTTCACGGTCTAGGCGCTTACAAGACAACAGGCCCGGAACAACAAGAACAGGGAGCCGCAGACACCATGCCCATTCTTTCTCCTACAGATATCTATGGCGCGGTGGCGGCCATTCTGGTCAATGCCGACCGGGACACCGATCTGACCTCGACCGGTCAGGACAGTGTCACGGTCACCTATGGCGGGTTTGAGGGTGAAGCCCATGGCGGCCTTACCCGTCCGTCCTGCAGCCGGGTCAAGGCGCAGTATCCGCGTGGCACCGAAATCCGCAATACCCGCCAGATCACCATCATCTCGGATCAGGAGCTCGTCGAGATCGGTACGGCGATGGAACTGGACGGGCCGGTCGATCCGTCATGGATCGGGGCCAATCTGGTGCTGTCCGGCATTCCGCTGCTGAGCCAGTTGCCGCCCTCATCGCGGCTGATTTTCGATGACGGCACCTCGCTGGTGGTTGATATGGAAAACGGTCCCTGCCGGTTTCCCGGTGAGGTGATCGATCAGACCTATCCGGGCAAGGGCAAGCTGTTCCCGAAAGCCGCTCTCGGTCGCCGGGGCATCACCGCCTGGGTCGAGCGTGAGGGCCGCATTTCACTGGGCGATGGCTGTCGCCTGCACGTCCCGCCGCAGCGGCTGTATTCTCCATTAAATCAAGCGGTTACCGCTGCTGAATAGAAAAATCGACCATCCTGTATACCGATTTCCCGTGCAGGGATTATCGGCTGTCACCATATATATCTTGTTAACAACGTAACTATTGGGGGAGTTTGAAGCGCATGGAAATCGGTATTGTCGCGCTCTCGTTATTCGTACTGGTCATTATCTTTGCCATTCTCGGGGTCAAGACCGTGCCCGAGGGCTACAATTTTGTCGTCGAGCGTCTCGGTAAATATCACCAGAGCCTGAAGCCGGGTCTGGCGTTCATCATTCCCTTTGTCGATCGGGTGCGTGCGCGCGTCTCCATGATGGAGACTGTCCTCGACGTGCCATCGCAGGAAGTGATTACCAAGGACAACGCGCGGATCACCTCCGATGGCGTTGTTTTCTATCAGATTTTCAATGCGCCGAAATCCACCTATGAGGTGGCCAATCTGCAGCGCGCCTTGCTCAACCTGTCCATGACCAACCTGCGTACCGTGATGGGCTCCATGGACCTCGATGATCTGCTGTCCCGCCGCGAGGACATCAATAACATGCTGCTCAAGGCAGTTGACGAAGCCACGACGCCATGGGGCGTCAAGGTCACCCGGATCGAGGTGCTCGACATCGAGCCGCCGACGGATCTGGTGAACTCAATGGCCCGTCAGCTGAAGGCCGAGCGGGATCGCCGTGCCGTGATCCTTGAGGCCGAGGGTGATCGCCAGTCAACCGTCTTGCGGGCGCAGGGTGAGCTGGAAGCCGCCAAGCTGCAGGCCGAGGCGCGCGAGCGTCTGGCACTGGCCGAGGCGAAGGCGACCCAGGTGGTCTCCGAGGCCGTGGCACAGGGCGATATTCAGGCGCTCAACTACTTCGTGGCGCAGAAATATACCGAGGCGCTGCAAGCCATGGCGACCTCCCCGAACCAGAAAACCCTCATCCTGCCGATTGAGGCGACGGCACCGATCGGTGCACTGGCCGGTATTGCCGAGCTGGTCGGTCAGAGCTTCAACCGTGATGGCAATGGTTCCGGGCCAAGTGGAGGTGGTGGCGGGACGCCAAAAAAGCCTAAGCCATCACCGCGTGGCTCGAGCGGTGGCACGAAATCACAGCCATCAGCGCCGTCAACGGTCGGCACCGCCGGGTTGCCATTGGCGACCGGCAATGATCTCATGAATTCGATTGCCAATCGGATTGCCGAACGCCAGCAAAAACCGAGCAGCGTCGGTGAGGCGGAAGGCCCGTGGGCCCGGTTCTGATGATCCGTCGCACACAGGCTTTGGTGATCCGACAGCAGGAGGGACATATCCATGGGTGAGAACGAAATGGTGACCATTTCCTATATCTACTGGCTGGCAGCAGGTTTGCTGCTGGCCGCCGCGGAAATGATCGTACCGGGCTTTATCCTGTTCTGGTTCGGTATGGCGGCCTTTGTGGTCGGTCTGGTGACGCTGGCGCTGCCGGCGCTCGGCTGGCCATTGCAGATTGCCGCTTTTGCCGTGCTGACCACGGTGTTCATGGGCTTCTGGTGGCTGCATCAGCGCAAACAGCCGAAGACCGAAACCGAGAGCGAGTTCAACAGCCGGGCACGGGATATGGTCGGCAAGACCCTGACCCTCACCGATCCGATCCGTCACGGTTCCGGCAAGACCTTTGTCGGCGATACGCTCTGGCATGTCAGCGCCGATGAGGCGATGGAGAAGGGTTCGCTGGTGCGGGTGGTCAGCTATACTGACGAAGCCGTGCTCCGGGTTGAACTGGTTGCGCCGCCGGATGCTGTGGTGGCAGAAACCGCCGCTACGGCCAAGGACCCGCTGGCCATGGGTGCCGACAGCGCGCGGCAAGTAACCGACCCGACCGCCTGATAGCAATAATTCCTACCGACCGCGGCGTTTGGCGAGCTGTGCTGTGAACCAGAAGCTGCGGTCGGTCAGGGCCTTGTCCGGCATACCGGTTTCCTTGCACTGGCCCTCTGCTTCCAGCGCCCGTTCCATGGCCTGATTGATCCGGCTCACCGACCAGCTGCGCAGTTGCGCCACATAGGCGTTTTTCAGCTTGAAAAAGATCGGTGGTCTGGCGCTGTCGAGTACCGATTTCGGGTTTTTGCCACCCTCGACCTCGCAGGCCATGGTGTGCAGCTTGAGCAGGTGCCGCTGCAACGCCCGCAAGACCGCCACCGGTGACATATCCTGTGCCCAGAGCCGTTGCAGCGCCCTATCGGTGGCCGGAATGTCACCGCGCATTGCTGCCATCACTGCATCATCGAGGGACAGATCGGCCTCATCACCGATGGTTTCGGCAATATGGGTTGGGGTCAGGCTCTCATCATCGCCCATATAGATCAGCAGCTTGTCGATCTCGCGGCTCATCAGGGCGCGGTCACCGACCAGCCGGGCAGCGAGGGTATCGATCAGATCGCGGCTCGCACGCTTGCCGGCCTCGGTGAAGCGGGCATTGATGATCTGGCCGAGCTGCCGTTCATCCTCGACGTAACAGGCGAGGGCGGCACCGGTCTTGGCAGCCTCAAATAGCTTGCGCAGGCCCGAGCGCGGGGTCAGGTCACCGGCGGTGATAACCACGCGGTTATCGGTCTTGCCGGGGTCGGCATCATCAAGCAGCTGGGTAACCGCCTTCAGCGTCTTCTCGTCGGCATCGCGCAGGCGGATCACCCGGCGGCCACCCATCAGGGTCATGGCATTGGCGTCATCGGCGAGCCGGGCATGGTCTTTCGACACATCCTCAACCGCGAGGTCGACGAGGGAAAACGGGTCATCTGCCATGCCGTCACCGAGCCAGGCGCGGGTAACATTGAGCATCCGCTCATGCACCAGACCGGGATCGGGACCATAGATCAGGATCGCCAGCATGCCGTCCGGCGGTGCCTTGGCAAATCTGTCGGCTTCCTGTGGTTTGACCTTCACCGGTGCCGCCTTCCCGTCAGTCAGCGGAAGCGCTGAGTTTCTGGCCTTCGGTGGCAAAGAACGCGCCGAGGCGCACAACCAGATCATCGGCAAGCTGTTGCATTGCCTGTTCCCGTGCCGCGCGTTCCGACTGAACGGTCGCGAACGGGCTGTCGAGCACGTTATAGGTGACGATGGCGCGGCTGTCGGCGGTCCACAGCGTCTTGTTGGTGGTGCGGTCGGCGAGGATGGCCTGAGCCGTCACATTGAGCTGGGTGCGCGTGACACTGTCATCGCGGTCGATATCGATGGCACCCTCACGAAACCGCAGGCCGACCCGCAAATCATATGCCGGGTCGCGCGGCGCGCCATCCACATAGATCTGGTCGATCAGACGGTTGCGCAGCATCTGTCCTTCACGCTCGGCAATCGGTGGAATACGGACCTTGGCGAATTGTGCGCGTGTGGTAACGGCGCGGTCGCCGCCGATATTCCCGTAGACCGGCTGAAAACCGCAGGCGGTTGTCAGGGTGATCATGGCCATAACGGCCAGTATGTGCAGATGCTTAACCATACCCGCACTCATAATCCGCCCGTTGGGATTAGGCAAGCAATCAGCCATCGGCACCGGAATTGTTTCCACCGCTGCACAGGTGTTGTCACAAATCATTGATTGGCAAGCGGCGCTGTCGATCCAATCTGTGAGGCATACGGGTGTTCTCCCGATCTCTTCATATCAGACAGAAAACAGGGTGCTTAATCATGGCATATGATTTTACCAATCAGACCATCATCGTAACCGGTGCCGGCAGCGGTATCGGTGCCGCCACCGCAAAACTCTTCGCCGAGCGTGGTGGCAATGTCGTCCTCGTCGGCCGCAGAAAGGAAAAGCTGGATGAGGTCGCCGCCGATCTCGACGCCAGTCACGTGCTGGTGCATGCAACCGATGTCAGTGATCGGGCTGCGGTTGAGAAGCTGGTCGATGCCGCGGTGCATCGCTTCGGCGGTATCAATGTACTGGTTAATAATGCCGGTGTTGCCGAGATGGGAAAATTTGATGATTTCAGCATCGAGGACTGGAACAAGACCATCGACATCAATGTCACCGGCGTTTTCCATATGATACAGGCCGCCCTGCCGTATCTGCGCAAGGTGAAGGGCAATATCGTCAATGTCTCGTCGGTTTCAGGCATTGGCGGTGATTGGGGTCTGGCGGCCTATAACGCCTCGAAAGGCGCTGTCACCAACTTTACCCGCGCACTGGCGCTGGAGCTTGGCCGCGACGGTATCCGGGTCAATGCGGTCAATCCGAGCCTGACCATTACCGAAATGACTGCCGGTCTTGCCGATGACAAGGAAGTGCTGGCGAAATTCGCCGAACGGATGCCGCTCGGTAAACCGGCACAGCCGATTGATATTGCCCGGGTGATCAACTTTCTGGCGAGTGATGAGGCCGGTTTCGTCAATGGCGTGAACCTGCCGGTCGATGGTGGCGTTTCGGCCTCCAACGGCCAGCCGCCAATTCACCAGTAAATTCAGCAACCGGTACATGATCCGGCAAGCGGGCTTGCGGGATAGAGATCAGGAGCTTTTCGCCTGATTGAGGAATTCCATGACCCGCTTGCTGACCGGATCATCAGTGGCACCGAAATCGCCGTTGATCGAGCCATGATCATAGCCCTCGGGTGCCTGATAGGTCTCGGCGCTGAACCCGGCCTCGCGCAGGGCGGTTGCCAGCTCTTCCGAGGCCTCGGGGGAGCGGGTGCGCTCCACATAGGTAATCAGAAATGGCGGGATGCTGGCCCCGGCTTTGATCTGGTGGATCGGTGAGACCGGGATGCGGGCCTCCAGCTCCTCGCCAAAGGCGTCGTTATACATCTTGCGAATGATGAAATTGGTCGGCTGGTGCTCAAGCAGGTTGTACCCGGCCCCATCGAGCAGGGTGACGCTGCGGATCAGGCCGGTATCGGCCCCGACCGCATGCAGATATTGCGGGTCGATGGCGGTGAGGGCGGCCAGATGCGCACCTGCTGAATGCCCCATGATATGGATCTGCGCCGGGTCGCCGCCATGTTCGGCAATGTGATCACGCAGCCAGACCAGCGCGGTTGCCACATCATGGGCCTGTTCCGCCGGGGTGGCGTTGGGCACCAGCCGGTAATTGATGCTGGTGAACACCCAGCCCTCACGGTCGAAATACGGCACCTTGTTCTTCAGCAGATCATTGGTGTCCTTGCGCCCGATCTGCCAGCCGCCGCCATGGATCATTACCATCACCGGTGCCGCACCGTTTGCATGGGTGGTGGGGTAGATATCCAGCTTGCGGCGTTCATCATCCGGGGCCACGCCATCAGTATAGTCTATATCCTTGACCGATCCTTCATATTGCTCGGTGCTGAAACGGCTGAAGAAGGACGGGACATAGGGTTTCGCGGTTGCACCGGCATCTGACTCTGAACCATTTGGTGCCGGCGCTGATTGCGGTGTCACGTTGCCTGGACGTTTGCCAAACCCGCCCCCCTGACCGAACCCGCCCTGTCCTCCGCCCTGCTCACGCAGCTGCTTAATACGGTCGAAAAAGCTCTGAAGTTCGGCCTCTTTGATCAGGCCGTCACCATCGCCATCAATCATGTCGAAACGTTCACGCATGCGTTCGGGCACTTCTTCGAGTGACAGGGCGCCATCGCCATCACGATCCAGTCGCATGATCTTGGACGGATCGGGCATGCCGCGCTGGCCTCCCGCTTGGCCCCCCGCCTGACCGCCACCAAAGCCACCGGCTTGTGGGTCGCGGGTGAAGACCTGCGCCCCGGCAGGTTCGGCAAAGGTGAGTATGGAAACAGTCGCGGTCAGAAACGCCGCCAGATAAAAGGATTTGCGTATCGGCAAGGTAGCCCCCTTGAAATACAGTTGCATGCTTAACAACAGCATATACGCAAACCGGGTCGATAACCCTGCGCTGATAATCTGACTTATGTTTTCTACTGGGTCAGAGCAATGATCCGGTAATCGCCTGCCTGTATATGCTGGGCGTAATGGCGGATGCTCTGCTGGCGGCTTTTGACCGTGCCATCGGGTTTTTTCTCGGCCATGGTCAGTTGCACAATCCGGTCCTCGGGCAGGGGCAGCAGTCCCGGCGGCATGTTATCGATGGTGGCGACCGCACCCGACACCGGATCGATAGCCGGCATGACATTGGCGCTGACAATGGCAATCGGCCACTCGGCCTCGGTGGTCGAGCAGCAGGGCGCTTCGAACCGCTCCAGCACTTCCTCGAGATTCAGGGATTTGCCGCGCATATATATCGGGTCACCGGACACCCGGGCCAGCGCCAGCACGTCACGGGCCAGCATGGCACCCCACCAGTCAATCGCCGCACGGGTCGCATCCTGATCGAGGCCGGGCTGCTGCGTGGCGATAATGGTCGCGTGGCTTTGTACCTGCTGGGCATGAGCGCTGACCGGCAGACCGGTGATAGTGGCGCCGAGTAAAATGGCGAGGCTCAGAAAACCGGTGCGGAGAAGACGTGACATTTGTGGCCCCCTGTTGATATGGCCCTGTTAATGGTGACGTGTGAAACAGTGTCTGCAGATTGGACGTCAAACACCAGCGCTGTCTTGGAAAGTCTTGCCGTTTTATGGCCATTTGGCTGATGTCGCCAAAAATATGGCCAAAAAATGGAACTGATATGGGGGTCCACGCGTTTTGCTTGAGAGCAAAGACAGAAAGGGGATGCTCCAATGGCTCAAAGTGTAAACAATATCGACCTGACAAATCGGCCAGAAGTAAAAAAGACAGATGATGCCCGGGCAGCGGAGAATGTCCGCAATACAACCCAGCGGCGTATCCTATTTGGCACATTTATTGGCCTTATTGTGGCCGTTCTGGTTATGGCCATTCTGACCGGTCTGTACACCTGATAATATTCGTCTCCGTTATGCGGCCGACCTACGATAGAATTATTACCCCGGCATTGGAGCGATTTGCTGCCGAGCAATCGCAACAACGTTGCGTACCCTTCTCGAGCTTCTACCCTGAAGGCTTGGGAGAATTTAGCGACTACGCGATTGTCGCCAAGGCAGAGCCTGAGCTGATAGACTTTCGCTATCTGTTTATCGGTGAATGGGTTGAACGTATGTTTGATGCCAATCCCACCGGCCAGCTCGTGGCAGATGTTTTGCCTGATTAGCAAGCGCAGGATGCCCTGTTCAGTTACAGCCAGACTATCAGCAGCGCCAAACCGGTGCTTGAGCAACGACGGTTGATATTCAATCGCTTTGTGCCATTCAGTTACAACAGGTTGATGCTGCCATTGTCCGATAATGGCGAATACCCAACCCATGTACTGGTCTATGTTGCACCGAGCCTGTGGTGGGCGAAAACCCGTATGGATCTGCGTTTGCGCGACCGCGAACAGCAACACTGATCCCTTGCGGCAAAACTGGCAATTTTACTGAGGGCCGAATAGGCGTATGTCCGGTCTTCTGATTATTGCGATTGCCGATATTCCCCCATGCTGAGCATTTCTATTCTTGTCGCGACCATTGTGGTGGCCGTCATCCTGCTGCTGCCGCGTATTGCCAATGCCACCCTGTGGCGGGCGACGACCACGCCGCTGGCCTCAATCATCGGCAGCGGTTTTCTGATTCTGGGACCGATCCTGAGCGAGCATTACGGCGGTTATGCGCCGCTGGTCATGGCCGCGCTGTGCCTCTGTGCCTATCTGTTCGGCGGGGCGATCCGATACAATATCGCCGCGATCAAGGCAGCCTCGGGTGAGGACAGGCGACCGGGGCTCGAGGTGCATCTGGAGACTGCCGCCTCATGGACCCTCTCCTTCGCCTATGTGATTTCCGTTGCCTATTACCTGAACCTGTTTGGCGAGTTTGCCGTCAGTCTCACCCCGTTTGATCAGAAGTTTTACGCCGAATGCGTCACCTCGGCGGTATTTGTCGTGATCCTCGGGGTTGGCCTGACCAAGGGCTTCAAGGCGCTGGAGCGGATGGAGCAGATTTCCGTCGGGATCAAGCTGGCGATTATTGCCGGGCTGCTGGTTGGCCTCGGTGTCTATTTCTATGACCATGTGCAGGCCGGTGAGCTGGTGCACGCCACGCCGACGGTCGATGGCTGGTGGGGTGCGATCACGCTCGGCTTCGGCCTGATCGTGACGGTGCAGGGGTTCGAGACTTCGCGCTATCTGAAAGAAGAGTATGACGCCCGCACCCGCATCCGTTCGATGCATCTGGCGCAGTGGCTCTCAACCGGCATCTACATGGCCTATATCGTCTTCATGGCCTATGTGTTCGAGCCGTCGGAGATCGAGATGACCGAAACCGCCATCATCGACATGATGGCGGTGGTGGCACCGATCCTGCCCGGCCTGCTCGTCGCGGCCGCCCTCAGCGCCCAGTTCAGCGCCGCCGTCGCCGATACCAGCGGTTCCGGCGGGCTGGTGGCTGAGCTGACTCGCAACCGGATCAAGCCGCAGCCCGCCTATGCCCTGCTCTGTGGTATCGGCCTGCTGCTCACATGGACGGTCGACCTGTTCGAGATCATCAGCTACGCCTCGCGCGCCTTTGCCGCCTATTATGCCGTGCAGTCACTGATCGCGGCGGCAACCGCCTGGCATGCCGACAAGCGTGGCCACAAACTGCTGGCGGCGGGGTTCCTTCTGCTCGCCATCCTCGGCGCGGTCATCGTGATTTTTGGCCGCCCGGTTGAGTAGGCGGTTGAGTAGAAGCCGGCAGCTCCAATAGCTGCAAAACGCAGCGACGCTCTACGCATTTCGCAACAGTTGGCTCAAATTCGGCAGGCGGTATTACACAACTGATAAGCGGGCCGAGACAGCTATTGCGAACCCCCTGATCTTCCAGATGCGCATGGTTGATCGCCTTGGGAAAGCCGCAGATGCCATAGGTTTGGGCGCAATCACTGTCAACGCGGCAGCTGTGCCAGTGATCCAGATCATGATCGGTAAGCCGGTTCTCAGGTTTCTCACAGACCTTGTAATCAATCACTTGTGCCCGTGCCGCCGAGGGTAGTGACGCCAGTGACAGTAAAAACAGAATGAGGAACAGGCGGATATCAAGGCAGGTGGGCTGTCGGCCATTGTTCATCGCACCTGCTCCTCATCTGACCCCTCACCGGGGATGGTAATGGCCTGACACTGACTCGCGACACAGCGTGCGGTGTAGGGACCGGGGGGCCGATCCAGTACCTCGCAGTCAATCACCGGGTTCATGCACTGGACATAGCGGGCATGGGTTCGTGCCGAGGCGGTATTGACGGCGGTGGGGACGCCGCAGATGCCGTCATCGGCCATGACGCAGTCGCTGTCCTGCCGACAGCTTGTCCAGCCCGGCACTGGTCGGGTTGCCGGATCAGGGCCATGGATGTCCGAACACATGTCGGTGCGTGCCTCGGCCTGCTGTATCGGCAGGGCCAGATAGCTAAGGTCCAGACAGGCAAGGGCGAGCATCATGACGGTTGTGGCAATACGTCGTGCGGTTGTCATGGATATGCGGTCCTTCAATGCGTTCAGATGGTGATATGACGCGCCAGTGTCGCCGATCCTTGGGCGATAAAACATAAAAATGGCCGGTGCTGTCTGTGGATCATCGGCGCTGCTCCCCCTTGCCGCTTTCATCGAACGGGCGTGGGGTAGGGCATCGACAGATGCGAAACCCGTGAAATTCGCACGACAACAGAGAAGACAGCAGAGAAAGGGAGCATGTCCGTCATGCCGACTAATCCGATCTATAACAACCTCGATCCCGCCTGGTACGACTTCCGCAATCAGGGCGAGGCCGTCACATTCAAGCCCGGTTTTGCCCGTGAGGCCGATGCGGGGGAGAAAATCAACGGTGAGACCGCCGATGCCGGCGATCTGGTCATCACCAATGCCGGTGGCCGCACCTTCCGCGTCAGTGACGAGATCGAGAAGAAGCGCTGGAAGCTCGATGGCGAAAAGCCCCAGACCTATATGGAGCGCGGCAAGCTCGTCTCCGGCCATGTGGCGACCTATGCCGGGCCACCGGTGATGGCAGTCAAGGCGGGTGAGAGCGGTTTCCTGCCCGCGCCAAAGGAATGGCAGGGCCATAGCGGCTGGATGCTGCTGCCCGAGGACCGTATCGTCCGCGACCAGCTGCCGGGCAAGGAGCCGGTCTTCTATGCCATGCAAAAGCGCCAGTTCGAGGCCGCCACCGAAAGCTGGACCCCACCGGCCCCAAAAGCCGAACCACCACCCCGCCGCTTCGGCATGACGGGCTGACAAGTTGCCCGGCCTATCCGGTCACTGCATCATCCGTGGTGCGGGATAGGCATGGGCGGGAACGCGGCGGTCGAATTTCTCACTCGCCAGATTGGCATTGATCTGGTCGGTCATGGCCGCCAGATGGTTCAGCTCGGGACGCGCCAATGTGCGCTCGAGGGCAACGGTCATGTCCTTGTACAGGCGTGGCTTGCTCTCGACATCACCGCCTTCAAACACGGCGCCATAGCCGTCCTCATGCCGCAGGATCAGATGCTGCATCGGGCCTGCAGAAGTCTGGTGTATGACTATTTTCTTTGTTCTGTTTTCGTATTAGTATGCCTAGTTAGCGTATCGCTTCTAGCGCCTAGGTCAACGCCTGCAGCTTTGTAATACGGTGACATAAGATCAATTGATTTTGACGCTCTTATGATTTCTTTCTGAAGCCAACTCTGTGATGTCGATTCGCTCATAAGAGCCTCCGTGTCCCTTTGACATTTCTGTTTTTAAACATGATCATAGAGAGCAATTCTTGCTTATGACCATTGTTTTTAAACAATGGGGAAACAGTGTGTCGCATATAGATTCGGGGGTCAATAATTCCGTGGAACAGCATGAGCTAATAATAGGCTTGATCGCACCGATTGGTGTGGATTTGGATATCGTTAAAGATGCCATAGAAAAAACTTTATTAATAATGAGTTATAATACTAATTATATTAAAATAACCAATCTAATGGAATCTATAAATAAACAAAAAGTAATAAGTCATCCATTCATCGACTCTTATGAATCAAAAATGAGTTATGCAAATGAATTGAGGCGTGATTACGGGAATGATATACTTGCAAGGTTGGCTATAGCAAGGATATCTAATATAAGAAGTAAAATATTTGCTAAAAAAGCCAAAGAAGATCAAATTAATTTAAGTTTAATAAACTCAAGGAAAGATAAATATATCCCAGAAATTCCTAGAAATGCATATATTATACGACAAATCAAGCATCCAGATGAGGTTTCTTATTTTAGACGGGTTTATGGTAAAAACTTTTTGCTTTTTGCATGTAATGCACCCGAAAAAATACGTCATGAAAAACTTTCAAAATTAGAAAAGTCAAGTCAAGAAGGGCAAATAAATATTTCTGAACTCGAGACTAGAATAATACAATTAATGTTGAGAGATAGTATTGAGCGTGATGTAAAATTTGGACAAAGATTAGAAGATGCTTTTCCATTAAGTGATTTCTTTATAAATGTTAAAGATAAGGCCATCACTGAAATGCAAATTGAAAGATTTTTCAAGGCATTTTTTGGCAATAACTACATTTCTCCTACAAAAGATGAATATGGAATGTATATGGCTAAGTCTTCAGCTTTAAAATCAATTGATGTATCAAGACAGGTCGGAGCTGCAATATTTGATTCAAGTCATAGAATACTTTCGCTTGGTTGCAATGAAGTGCCAAAAGCTGGTGGTGGAAATTATTGGGAAGGTGATCAAAATGATGCAAGAGACATGTTTAAGGGTGATGATCCAAATGTTATAAGGCAACGAGAAATGGTTGCTGATTTAGTATTAAGATTAAGAAATTCAAGTATGTTGGCTCGAAAATATCAATTAAAAGATATCAAGAAATTGATTGATGATATTTTATCTGATGAAAGTGAAAATGGTATATCTAAATCTCAAATAATGGATACAATTGAATTTGGTCGTGTTGTCCACGCTGAAATGAATGCAATAACTGAAGCTGCTAGCAAGGGCGTTTCAATTAGTGAATCTTCTTTATATTGCACTACATTTCCTTGTCATATTTGTGCAAAACATATTGTTGCATCAGGAATAAGGCGTGTTGTTTATATAGAGCCATATCCAAAAAGTTTTGCAATATCTTTGCATTCAGATTCAATCACATTGGATAAAGAAAAAGAAGATGAAAAAGTAAATTTTGAAGAATTTTACGGAATAGCACCAAATATATACAGAGATATTTTTGAAAAGAAAAAAAGAAAAAATTCTGATGGAACTGTAAAGGAGTGGCAAAAATCTGTTCCAGCACCATTAATTGAGCGTGCATTAGAAGTAACTCATAGGCTGGCCGAAGATGTTGCGATCAATAGTCTTAGATCGCTCATGGAGAATCTTGAATCTAACCAACCACCAAATTCACCACACGACCCGGCACGACGATAACCTTGCGAATGGTCTTGCCGTCAATGGCGCGTTGGATGTTTTCGTTGGCGAGGGCGGCTGCTTCGAGGGCTTCTTTGGTGGCGTCTTTTGGCACGTCGAGGGTGGCGCGGAGTTTGCCGTTGACCTGAACCGGCAGGGTGACCGTGTCCTCGACCAGCAGTTCGGGATCGGCGACCGGCCAGTCCATATCGGCGAGCATGGTCGGGTGACCGAGCTGTTGCCAGAGTTCCTCGGTGATATGCGGCATCATCGGGTTGACGAGGCGGATCAGGATTTCCAGCGCTTCCCGCAGCACCAGCATATTGCTGACGCCCTCGGTACCGTCGACGCTCTCGTCCAGATGCTTGGCCGCGGCTTCCTGATCGAAGGCGGCGATGGCGTTGGACAGTTCGCGGATACGGGCAACCGAGCGGTTGAAGGCAAAGGCGTCGATATCCTCGCTCACCTGCGCGATGGTCTTGTGCACCATCTGGCGCAGCTTCATGGCCTCGGTGCTGAAATTGCGCGGATTGGCGGATTCACCGTCAACACCCATCGCTGGCCAGGCAGTGCCGCTATGGGCGGCCATGGCCGGGGCGGTGACCAGACGCCAGAGGCGGTTGACATATTTCCATGCCCCCTCGATGCCGCTGTCGGTCCATTCCATGTCACGGTCCGGCGGGCTGTCGGAGAGGATGAACAGGCGGGCGGCGTCGGCACCATAGGTCTTGATGATCCGTTCGGGATCGACCGTGTTGCGCTTTGACTTCGACATCTTCTCGACCCGGCCATGGGTGACCGGCTTGCCGCCATCGATGGTGACCCACTGGCCGGCATCGTTCTTCATCACCTCTTCCGGGTACAGCCAGTTGCCGTCGCCGTCCTTGAAGGTCTCGTGACCGATCATGCCTTGGGTGAACAGACCGGCAAACGGCTCGTTCGCCGCCTCGGGCAGCGGATAGCCGCACTGGCGCAGGGCGCGGGTGAAGAAACGGGAATAGAGCAGGTGCAGGACCGCGTGCTCGACACCGCCGATATACTGATCGACCGGCATCCAGTATTCGGCTGCTTCTTTCGAGATCGGCTCGGCCTCGTTGCGCGGATCGCAATAGCGCAGGAAGTACCATGAGCTCTCGAAGAAGGTATCGAGGGTGTCGGTTTCCTTCTGCGCCGCACCGCCACAGGTCGGGCAGGTGGTGTTCTTCCAGGTCGGGTGCCGCTCGAGCGGGTTGCCGGGCTGGCTGAAATCCGGGTCGTCGGGCAGGGTGACCGGCAGCTGGTCTTCCGGCACCGGCACCGCGCCGCATTTCTCGCAATGGATGATCGGGATCGGGCAACCCCAGTAGCGCTGGCGGCTGACGCCCCAGTCGCGCAGGCGGAACTGTACCTTGCGCTCGCCGGTCTTCGCGCCCTCGAGGCGTTCGGCCATATGGCGCTTGCCGTCCTCGATGCTCATGCCGTCGAGGAAGCCGGAATTGATCAGGCGGCCGGGACCGGTATAGGCCTCGTCGCCGATGGTGAAGTCTTCAGCCAGCACATCGCTCGGGCAGACCACCGGGGTAACCGGCAGGTCGTATTTGCGGGCAAAGTCGAGGTCGCGCTGGTCATGGGCCGGACAGCCGAAGATGGCGCCGGTGCCGTAATCCATCAGGATGAAGTTGGCGACATAGATCGGCAGCAGAGCGCCGGTCAGCGGGTGCCTGGCCTTCAGCCCGGTATCGAAGCCCTTCTTCTCCGCCTTCTCGATCGCCTCTTCCGAGGTGCCGAGACCCTCACATTCCTTGATGAAGGCCTGCAGCTCGGGGCTGTTGGCGGCAAGCTCGGTGGCCAGCGGGTGATAAGCGGAAATGCCCATGAAGCTGGCACCGAACAGGGTGTCGTGGCGGGTGGTATAGATGCGCAAGGTGTCGTCGCGGCCCTCGATCTCGAAATCGAGTTCCATGCCTTCGGAGCGGCCAATCCAGTTGGTCTGCATCAGGCGCACACGCTCGGGCCAGCGGTCCAGCTGCTCGATGGCGTCGAGCAGTTCCTGATTGTACTCTGTGATCTTGAGGAACCACTGGGTCAGTTTCTTGCGCTCGACCGCTGCGCCGGTACGCCAGCCCTTGCCGTCGATGACCTGCTCATTGGCCAGAACCGTATGGTCGACCGGGTCCCAGTTGACCCAGCTTTCCTTGCGGTAGGCAAGGCCTTCACGCACGAAATCGAGGAACATCTTCTGTTCATGCCGGTAATAGCCGGGATGGCAGGTCGCGACCTCCTTGGTCCAGTCGATCGACAGGCCCATGGTTTTCAACTGGGCGCGCATGGTGTCGATATTGCGGTAGGTCCACTCCGCCGGATCGGCATTGTTCTGGATCGCCGCATTCTCCGCTGGCAGGCCGAAGGCGTCCCAGCCCATCGGGTGCAGCACGTTGAAACCCTGCGCCTTGCGATAGCGCGCCAGTACGTCGCCGAGGGTGTAGTTGCGCACATGGCCCATATGCAGCTTGCCCGACGGATAGGGCAGCATTTCCAGCACATACGCTTTCTTTTTGCCCGGCTCGATCGAGGCCTCGAAGGACTTCTCCTGATCCCAGCGGCTCTGCCACTTGGCTTCGGTTTCGGCGGCGTTATAGCGGTCGGTAGTGGCGGCGTCGGACATGGTGGCAACAGAACGGTTGGCAAAGAGAAACAGGTGAGCCAGCGTCTATAGCGAATTGCGGGCCTTGCCGCTAGTCCGGGATGCTTGCGCGTCAGGGAATCTCACGCAATGTGCCGATCAGTACCCGCGATAGCGGCGGCCGGGGAGGACGCCGGGTGGTGAGCGGAAGCCGCAGTTGATCGTGGCACCCCGGAACATGTCATTGATGTTGAGCGGCTGGCTGACGCCGCGCACCAGTTGCGGCTCGCTGCTGACAAAGGCACCGGAGGCACCATAGGTCGAAAGACCACTGCCCGGTGCCGATGGCTGGTTGCGGGTAATGCGGACACCGACGCCGCTCAGGTCACCCTGAACATAGATGCGGTCGCGCCGCGCGCTGTCATCCTGCACCACCTGCACCATCTGGGTTTCGCCCGGCATGACGGCAAAGCTGACCGGCTGGTATTTGCGGTTCTTGTTACCGAAGAACAGGAAGTCGCCGCCAGTGATACCGCAGGCGATGGCGGAACTCGGATAGGCACCGGGTACCGGCTCATTGGCATAGTTCGGTGGCGGATAATTCGAGCTGTAGCCGGGGGCCGGAGCCGGCTCGTGCTGATAGACCGGCGGATAGGCGGGGTTGGCCGCAGGGGGTGCCGCCTGTGGTCCCGGATAGGGCTGATAGGTCGGCTGGTAGGTCGATTGCGGTGCGGAACCGGGCGGCAGGGGGGCAACGGCACCATCAGGCACCGGCTGACCGCCACGGATATCATAGGCGGTTGGTGCCCGCTCGGACGGATAGACGGCACAGCCGGTTACGGACAGGACGGTCACAAACAGGGCGCTGGCAAGGGCCAGACTGGACAGGGTTCCACGCATGAATAACGAACTTCCCGGCGATTATTGTTGCGGCCTCTATCAGCCGTTGTGGCTGCACATATCAGCGCGATTGAATAACCCCTATATGTCAATCAAATGGCGCGATACAACCCGTAGGAGCGCAGATTCTGCTCAAGCCTTGCGATAGTCGGGTGCCCGTTTTTCCAGAAAGGCGCGAATACCTTCCTGTGCCTCGGCCCCGCCGATGGCGGCGGCGATGCCCCGTGCCTCATGCTCCATCTGGGTTTCCAGCGAGGTTACGCTGCTGTCGAGTAGGAGCTGTTTGGTGACCGAGAAGGCCTGTGCCGGTCCGGCGGCTATGTCGCGGGCCATTTTGAGTGCGGCGGCGTGCAACTGATCTGCCGGGACAACCCGGTTGACCAGTCCCCAATCCTCGGCCTCGGCAGCGCTCAGCGTGCGGTTGGTCAGGGCCAGATCATAGGCACGGCGGAGGCCGACCGCACGGGCGAGGAAATAGGTCGAGCTGCCGTCCGGGGTCAGGCCGACCTTGGTATAGGCCATGGTAAAACTGGCATTGTCCGAGGCGATGGCGAGATCGGCCATGGCGGTCAGGCTGACCCCGGCACCACCGGCATTGCCATTGACCGCAGTAATCAGGATCGGGCGCATCCGGGCAAAGCGGCTGATGGCACCATGCAGAAAGGTGACCATCTCCTTGATCATCGCACCGGCTGCCGGTCCGGCCTTGGCGAAAACCGTGAGGTCACCACCGGCACAGAACAGCTTGTCGCCCTTCGCGGTCAGCAGCACCGTGCGGATCGACGGATCCTCGTCGCAGGCGATTGCCACCTTGAGCAGGTCGCGGCACATAACGTCATTGAGGGCATTGGCTGCTTCCGGGCGGTTGATCGTGACAATCGCCACGGCCCCGTCGCTTTCGCTGTCCCGTTCGAACAGCAGGGTCTCAAGCTCGAGATTGGCGGATGTGATGGCGGTGCTCATTGGCGCTGGTTTCTCCCGGATGGCGGCTTATATTGATGGACGCTTATGTTTGCGGCTTATGCTTGCTTGCGAAGCAGCTACCGGATTTAACACAGGTAACAACAAGCCTGACCAAAAACTTTACGGGAAACGCCATGTCATTCGAATTTCGTACCGTCCCGCATATCATCAGCGAGACCGGCTGTACCGCCAATCTCGGCAACATTCTCGCCGATCATGTATCCTCCCGCCGGATCATGGTGGTCACCGACAAGGGGCTGGTCGATGCCGGTGTTATTGCGCCGGTGCTGGACAGCCTGAAGGCCGCAGAATTTACCGTCACGGTTTTCGATGCCGTGGTCGCCGATCCGCCGGAAGCATTGGTCGAAGCCGCCGTGGTGCAGGCACAGAACAACGAGGTTGGTGTCGTGCTCGGCCTCGGTGGCGGCTCCTCGATGGATGTGGCCAAGCTGGTATCGGTGCTGGCCATCGGCACCCAGAAGCTGTCGGAAATGTACGGGGTTGGTAACGTTACCGGCGGTCGCTTGCCGCTGATCCAGATTCCGACCACGGCGGGTACCGGTTCCGAGGTGACGCCGATCTCGATTGTCACCACCGGCGAGACCACCAAGCTGGGCATTGTCTCGCCGCAGCTCTATGCCGATATCGCCATTCTCGATGCACAGCTGACCACCGGCCTACCCGCCAGGCATACGGCAGCGACCGGTATTGATGCCATGGTCCATGCGATCGAGGCCTATACCTCGAAGCTGAAGAAGAACCCGGTTTCCGACGCTCTGGCGCGGGAGGCGCTGCGGCTGCTCGCCGGCAATCTGGTCAAGGCCTGTACCCATGGCGATGATCTGGTCGCGCGACAGAACATGCTGCTCGGTGCCATGCTGGCCGGACAGGCCTTTGCCAATGCACCGGTGGCGGCGGTCCATGCCCTTGCCTATCCCATCGGCGGCATCTTCCATGTGCCCCATGGCCTGTCCAATGCGCTGGTCCTGCCGCATGTGCTGCGCTTCAACGCCACGGCTGCCGCGCCGCTCTATGCCGAACTGGCACCGATCTTCAAACCCGGTGCCGAGGGCAGCGACGAGGCACTGACGGTGACCCTGATCGAGGCGCTGGACGAACTCGCCGATGCGGTCGCCATCGACAAGCGTTTGAGCGATGTGGGCATCAATCACAACGACCTGCCGCGTATGGCCGAGGATGCGATGCTGCAGACCCGGCTGCTGATCAACAACCCGCGCGAGGTCACACAGGACGACGCGCTGGCCATCTATCAGGCGGCGCTCTGATAATGGATTTCAATCATGGCTAACGAGCGTCCGCAGCCGCCGGTCCGGGCGGATTTTCGTCAGTTCGAGACGGTGAATACCGCCTGGTCGGACAATGACATGTATGGCCATGTCAATAATGCCGCCTATTATCGGTTTTTCGATACGGCGGTGAACCGCTATCTGATCGAGGCCGGTGTTCTCGATCCCATGTCGAGCGCGGTTGTCGGGCTGGTGGTGGAAACCGGCTGCCGGTTCTTTGCCCCGGCGAGCTTTCCGGAACAGCTCGATATCGGCATCACCGTGCCCCGGATCGGCACTTCCTCGGTGCGCTATGAATTGGGCGTGTTCAAGCAGGGCGAGGACAGCGCCGTTGCCGCCGGGTTTTTCGTCCATGTCTATGTGGATGCGGCAAGCCATCGACCAACGCCGATACCTGATGCATTACGGGATGTTCTGACCGCCGGTTTACTGTCTCACGCTTAGTTTACCGGCGCGCGATTACCGTTTGCTTGTTCCGATACCGGGCTTTTCCCAAGTATCAATTTAACAACGAGCGGAATGCCCTGTCTCTTTCTTGTTCTGAGCATTCCGGAACATGATTTTTCAAAGGTAATCACATGGTCGATTTTACATTCCACACAGTTGAATCCGCACCCGAAGCCTCCAGGGAAGCGCTTGCCGCTGCCGCCAAGAAGGTGGGCTTCGTGCCAAACCTTTACGCAGCACAGGCGGAAGCGCCTCTCGCGCTCAAGGCGTATCTGCAACTCAGCCAGACAATAGCGGAAAATTCGACGTTCTCAGCGACCGAGCAACAGGTCGTGTTCTTTACCGGCAATACCTATCATGGCTGCACATTCTGTGTTGCTGCCCATACCGCGATCGCGAAAGGGCAGAAGGTGCCGGATGATGTGATTGAGGCGCTGCGTAACGAGCAACCGCTTGCCGATGCCAAGCTCGAAGCCCTGCGCCAGTTTGCCTATAAGGTCATCGACCAGCGCGGTTGGGTCAGCGATGCGGATACTCAGGCATTTCTCGATGCCGGATATGAGAAGGCGCATGTTTTTGAAGTAATCACGCTGGTCGGGCTGAAGGTGCTGTCAAATTACAGCAATCACTTTGCCCATACCCCGCTGAACGATGCCTTCAAGCCATTTGAATGGACCGATCCGAAAAGCGTCGCGGCTGAATAAATCGACGTTCAGGTCGCAAAGGAAAATGAAAAGGCCCGGCAACTGATGCGCCGGGCCTTTTTGTGATTCAACGGGTGTCGGGATCAGTGTTTGTGATGCCCGCCATCATGATCGTCGCCATGATCATCATCGTGATCCATGTCGTGATCATGCTCCATATGGCCATGATGGCCATCATGCTTGTCGGCACCGGCGGCGACGCCCTCGACGGCGATTTCCACCTCGATCGTGCCTGCCTTCTCAAAGGTCAGGGTCATGGGGAAGCGCTCGCCCTCGACCAGCGGCTGGGTCAGGCCCATCAGCATGATGTGCAGACCGCCCGGCTCCAGTGCCACATTGCCATTGGCCGGGACCGGAACGCCGCCCTCGACCTCACGCATTCTCATGACGCCATCGGTCATTTCCATGGAGTGCAACTCGACCTTGCCGGCCCGGTCGGATGACGCGGCGATCAGGCGGTCATTGTCACCGGCATTCTCGATACGCAGATAGGCGGCACCGGCACGGGCCGGCCCCGCGGTCGCACGGGCGAAGGGATGGTCGATATGCAGATTGCCGAGCTTGTATTCATGGGCCTCGGCAAGGCTGCCAACAGTGAGTGTAGTGGTGGCCACAAGGGCAGCAGCCAGTACGGATTTAAGGATGGTTTTCATAGTGGTTCTCTCGTGATGCTGATGTGATCGAATTGCGCTCGTGAATGGCGCGTCAGGCATCAGGCGAGAGGCGGTGCCCGTGGATGGGTCTGCAGTTCAGGTCTTGTGGGGATCGCCTGTTCGCTAAAGGCGATGGGATCGCCGTGGTCATGATCCATGACCGGCAGCGCAGGGCTGCTGGTTGGGGTCAGGGCGAGGCTGGTGAGGGCGAAGGCGCAGGGTGTTACGTGATGTTCGTGATCCGGCTGTTCCTGCGGATCGCCGGTATCGTCAATTTGTATCCCATCGGCATTGATGGTGATGGTTTCCGCACCCCCAGCGGTACAGATCACCATGGTCAGATACGGGCTGTCCGATGCGGTGTCACCCGGACCTAAGCGCGGCATATATCCAGCCGGGATCAGGCCGACCACCAGCATCGCGGCCATGAGTATCCATGTGCCGATCAGGTGCCCGCGACCGGTTGCCGGTCGGTGATGTCGGTATTTCTGCCCGCCTGTCATGGCAGCGCTTATGGCGCAGCGATCAGTTCCTGCCAAGCAGAAAGCCAATCGCTGCGCCGTAAGGTCACAAACCGCAGGGTTTATGTTGGGGAGAGAGGTCTATGCTTCCCCATGACCGTGGTGATGGGCGCCACGGTTATGGGTGCGGTCATAGAGACGGGCGACAATGCGGCTCGCGGTGCGCTCGCAGAGGAAGGGGAGAATGGCGTGGATCAGGGCGGAAAATGCGGCGAGGAACAGCAGACCGCTGAATTTGGCGGCAAAGGCCATGTGCTGGAAATAGCTCTCATCAACCGAATGGGGGTGGGTGGTGAACAGTCGGGTAACGGCTTCCATGACGCTTGCTCCTGATTGGGCCTCGTTTGAGGTTCGGTTTGCGGCTCGAAATTACGGGTATTCTGCCATGTCCTGCGCGATTTTATTTCCCAAACTTCACGGTAAATGGGCTTAACGACGAGAAATATTCCCGTTATAGTTCTTTGTATGAGTGATTTTGACCAGCAGGATCGGCGCATCCTGAAAGAACTGCAACGTGATGCCGGACGTCCGGTTGAGGAACTGGCCGAGGTGATCGGCCTGTCGCGCAATGCCACCTGGCGGCGGATCAAGCGGCTGGAGGAACAGGGCGTGTTGCGGGGTCGGGTGGCGCTAGTCGACCCGGATGCGCTCGGTCTCGGCCTGATCGTCTTTATCTCGGTCAAGACCGACCGTCATGATGCCGACTGGGCCGGAAAGTTCGCCGCCGTGATACGCGACTTTCCGGAAATCCTCGGTGCCTATCGGACCGCGGGCGATCAGGACTACCTGCTGCGTGCCCGGGTTGGTGACGTCAAAGCCTATGACAGTCTCTACCAGCGCCTGATTGCGCGGCTGGAGCTGAAGGACGTGACCGCCAGCTTCGTCATGGAGGAAATCAAGGAAACCACCGAACTGCCGGTTGCCTGATCCCGGATTTCAGTGATCGACCGTCAGCACCAGCTTGCCATGCATTTCGCCGCTGTCCATCAGGCGATGGGCTTCGGCGGCGTCGGCGAGGGGGAAGGTCTCGTATATCACTGGCCTGATCTTGCCCTCGACCACATAGGGCCAGATGGTTTGTGACAGCTCGGTACAGAGGCGGGCCTTTTCCGCCGGGCTGCGCGGGCGGAGCAGCGAGCCGGACAGGTGCAGGCGTCGGCCCATGACCCGGCGTATGTCGATGCTGGCCTGATGGCCGCGCAGCACGGCGATCGAGACATGATGGCCTTGCGGGGCGAGGCATTTGAGGTTGCGGTTCACATAGTCGCCACCAACCATGTCGAGCACTGCATGAACCCCATGGCCATCGGTCATTGCCAGCACCTCATCGACAAAGTCATGGGTCTTGTAATTGATTGCATGGACCGCGCCGAGATCGGTGCAGAGCTGTGCCTTGTCGTCGGACCCGACCGTGACAATCGCGCGGGCACCGATGGCTTTCGCCATCTGGATCGCGGTGGTGCCGATGCCGCTGGAGCCGCCATGGATCAGGGCGATCTGTTCCGGTTGCAATTCCCCGTCCTCGAACAGATTGGCCCAGACGGTAAACAGCGCTTCCGGCAGGGCGGCGGCGTCCGCGAGTTTCACGCTTTCGGGTACCGGCAGGGCGTGGCGGGCATCGACAGCGGCATATTCGGCATAACCGCCGCCATGGCAGAGCGCGCAGACCCGGTCGCCGATCGACCAGCGGGTAACGCCGTCACCAACTGCCGCCACCGTACCGGCGACCTCAAGGCCGAGCAGGTCGCTGGCATCTTCCGGCACCTTGTACAGCCCCTGTCGCTGCAGCACATCCGGGCGGTTGATCCCGGCGGCGGCAACCCTGATCACGATCTGTCCGGGCTTGACTTTCGGCACGGACCGAGTGGCCGGGTAGAGGTTTTCCGGGCCGCCGGGTTCGCGGAGCTCGATTACCTGCATGGTGCCGGGAAGTGCGGTGGCCATTTTTGCCTCATGTCATGCGTTGGTCAGTACGCTGGTGGCGCAGCCGATCTGTTTGTCAGCTCTAGATAGCAGGTAGTTCCTTATCCCGCATAACCAATAGCTTATCGATGGAAAAGCTACCGGATTGAAGCGCAGCCGGACCGCGCCGGATAAAGGCCACCACGGGCGTAATACGAATTTCGCTGATGATGTCCGGTCTGCAGGTATGCAATATCAGCAGCTTGAAGATGGTATTGGTCAATGCCGGCTCATCGGCGAAATAGGCATTGGGTCCCTGATAGTTTGCCCAATGTGCCCAGCCCCAGTCCTCGATTGCATAAAGCCCGTCTTCACGCAAAAGTGGGAACAGGGTTTCAAAGGCCACCTCGGTTGGTTTCTGTCGGTGGGAAGCATCATCAACCACAAAATCAAGTGGCTGCATGTTCCCATCACCATAATCAAAAACCTTCTCACAGATTGACAGCACCCGGCTTCTATTGGCTTGATCCACACCATAATGGGTGCTGAGCGAGCGTTTTTCGGCCTTGGCAAGTTCAATCACGTCCTTAAGCGCAGATACAATGTCGATACTCAGGTCAATCGCCGTGTGCCGTGAAGGGCGAAATGCCAGATTATAGAAGGCGACAGATCCGCCGCGCCGAATGCCCAGTTCGAAGATATTATCGATTTTGTTGTCTTTGAATGTATCGATATACAAATCAACCAGTTTCTTGTTCTTCATTAAAATGAAGTTGTGAGGTGATGATTTGTTTGTTTTGACGTCTTTGCCTGAGTCAAACTTGAACTTAAAATCCCCTATGGAAAGATGTGATTGAGTTAAAGAAATGTCAGTCATCGTCTGAATTGCTTGATGTGTTATCCGTTGGGGACGCCCAATTGTGCGATGGCAGCTAATCTGCAATCAGGGAGCAGGGTAAGGTTGGTATTGCGTGATACTTGCAAAACGGGCTGATAAATGCACCGTCTTATCCGCGATCGGCTGTATGTGACGGGGGATAACCGCAAGCTGGCTGGGACTTGGCTGGGAGTAGGCAGGCGGGCCGCATGTCGGCGGAATTGCGCTGGTGCGAAACCGGCTTTGCCACTATAAGCCGCTCCCAGCCGTAAACGAGATGATGTGACGATGAGCGACACACTGGACAAACCGCATATACCGACCGAGGCTCCTGCCGTCGGTATTGTCAGCCTCGGCTGCCCGAAGGCGCTGGTCGACAGCGAGCGGATTCTGACCAAGCTGCGCTCGGACGGTTACCGGATTTCCGGCGATTACAACGATGCCTCTGTCGTGATCGTCAATACCTGCGGGTTTCTCGACAGCGCCAAGGAAGAGAGCCTGAACACCATCGGCGAGGCAATGGCCGAGAATGGCAAGGTGATCGTCACCGGGTGTATGGGGGTTGAGGCCGAGCGTATCCGCGAGACCCATCCGGGTGTGCTCGCTGTGACCGGTCCGCAGCAATATGAGGCGGTGGTCTCCGCCGTCCATGCAGCTGCCCCCCAGACCCATGATCCCTATATCGATCTGGTGCCGCCGCAGGGGCTAAAACTGACCCCGCGCCATTATGCCTATCTGAAGATTTCAGAGGGCTGCAACCATTCATGCAGCTTCTGCATCATTCCCTCCATGCGCGGCAAGCTGGCGAGCCGCCCGGCCGGTGCCGTGTTGCGTGAGGCCGAGAAGCTGGCCGCTGCCGGGGTCAGGGAACTGCTGGTGATCAGTCAGGATACCTCGGCCTATGGCCTCGACATCGGCTACAAGACAAGTCCATGGACGATCACCCGCCCCGACGGCAATCGTGAGAACCGGTCGGTGCGCGCGAAGTTCTATGATCTGTGTGAGGCACTGGGTGAGCTCGGTATCTGGACCCGGCTGCATTACGTCTATCCCTATCCCCATGTGGATGAGGTCATGCCACTGATGGCTGAAGGCAAAATCCTGCCCTATCTCGACATTCCGTTTCAGCACGCTCATCCGGAAATTCTGAAATCCATGCGCCGTCCTGGCAATCAGGTGAAGGTGCTTGAGCGTATCCGGTCATGGCGTGAGCAGGTGCCGGATATTGCCATCCGCTCCACCTTCATCGTCGGTTATCCGGGCGAAACAGAAGAGCATTTCCAGTTCCTGCTCGATTGGCTGAGTGAGGCACAGATTGATCGTCTCGGCTGTTTCAAGTTTGAGCCGGTAGATGGGGCGGCGGCCAATGATTTGCCGGGTCACGTGCCGGAGGCTGTGAAGCAGGAACGTTGGGAACGCCTCATGGCCCATCAGCAGGCGATCAGCGAAAAGCGGCTGGCGGCGAAGGTCGGGCGGCAGATGGATGTGCTGGTCGATGAGGTTGATGAGGACGGCGCAATCGCCCGCTCCTATGCCGATGCGCCGGAAATCGACGGCAATGTTTTTGTTACCGACGGTCAGAATCTGAAGCCCGGCGATATGGTGCCGGTGACGATTGTCGAAGCCAGTGAATATGATCTGTTTGCGGTTCAGAATACTGCCTGATAGGCCTCTGTAACTGGAATCCTGCGGTAAATTGTATCAATCTTAACCAATTGGTTAATTGTCCCCCTTGACCAATTGGTCAATTTGTATGACTGATACTCCGCATTTATTATGAAGCCGATGATCCGACGCGCCGGAAGAAGTTCGCGGTTCCTCGACGGGGAAGGATTAAGCATTTGAAAAAGTTACGCATTGATACGGTTATTCGCATGTGTCGCCGACTTGAGCGTTTGTTCGGGGACCGTATCCAGTCACATCTCAGCACCCTCGGTTATGATGATGTGCCGGCAGCGGCGGTTAGCCTGTTGCCATTGCTCGAGGGCAAGGGCGTGCGCCCGGTGACCCTCGCCAACAAGCTGAAGATTTCCAAGCAGGCTGTACAGCAGAGTCTGAAGCCGCTGGAAACCTCGAAATATGTCGAGACCGTGCCGGACCCGACCGATGGTCGCGGCAAGCTGGTCAAGCTGACCGAGAGCGGCGATACCCTGCTCAAGACCATGCACAAGGTCAAACAGTCGGTTCAGGATGAATTGCGCAGCCAGATTGGCAAAAAGACCTTCAAGAAAATGGAAGAGAGTCTGAACGAGATCGAGGCGATCCTCGATCCCGGTATCCACGACTGATCTTCTCTTAATTACAAGGCACTTTCCGATGTTTTATAAACCCGGCAAGACCGATCCCAAATGGGATCTCGGTCTTGCTCATGATCCGTTCAAGGCACTGGTCCAGCCACGACCGATTGCCTGGGTCTCGACACGCTCGACCGATGGCCGGGACAATCTGGCACCCTACAGCTACTTCAATGCGCTGGCCTCGAAGCCACCGGTGGTGATGTTCTCATCCAACGGCTCGCCGCATTCGATCCGCAATGCCCGCGATACCGGTGAGTTCGTGGTCAACATGGTGTCGGAGGAACTGGCCGACGTCATGAATGCGACCGCGACCAAGGATGATGTCGACGAGTTCGAGCGCGCCGGACTGGAGAAGGCCGCGTGCCATGTGGTGGCCGCGCCGCGGGTGGCGATCGCTCCGGCATCCTTCGAATGCAAGTTGCTGCAGATTGTCGATCTGCCCGGTGATGACAACAAAATGGCGATCGGCGAAGTGGTCGGTGTGCACATCAATGACGCCATTCTGGTCGATGGTCTGGTGCGCAACTGGACCCCGCTCGCACGGCTCGGTTATATGGATTACACCGCTGTTCGCGACGTTTTCAGCATCTCCCGACCAAAATAAATTAGCCGGGTGAGTGGTTTAGGCATGCTGCCCATGTGCTGAATGCGGGCAGGTCGATGCCGGTTACGCTTGCGTAAAGTTACGAGTCGCATTACCTTGTCGGCTATTGGATATCGACCAAGACCGATGCCGATCGAAAGACGACGATTAAACTACTGCGACGCAGGGGCAACCCTGCCCAGTCATACCGGTGAACCCGGCCTTAACCGGCCTCGAATAACACCGGAGAGCCTGATCCTCTTCCGTTCTGACGCTTTTGAGATATTCCACGACCCGTTCGGCGGACGCTTTTGTGCGTCGGACATGACTAACGGCTGGCGTTGCCAGTCATTTAACTAACGGAAAGGATACGGTTATGCCTACAGGCACCGTGAAATGGTTTAATGCGACTAAAGGTTATGGCTTCATCGAGCCCGATGATGGCGGCAAGGACGTGTTCCTGCACATCACCGCAGTTGAGCGCGCCGGGATGAACAACCCAACCGAAGGTCAGCGTATCGAATTTGAACTCGTGACCGACGAAAAACGTGGCAAGACCTCAGCCGGCAACATCAAAGCCGCCTAAGGTTAAGGGCAGTTTCTACTGCCTGCCAAAAGATAACCGGTGTCAGATATCTGACACCGGTTTTTTTGTGCCCGGATGCTGGGCGGGATGACTATTGATCTTTGGGTTCTGTCGGTGGCGGTGGGGCGGGCTCACGCAGATGCCCGCGTACCTGACCATAGGCGAGCATGGCAAACAGGCCGGTACCGCCGATTATATTGCCGATCAGGGCCGGAATCATGAACTGGAACAGGGCGAAGCCCCAGGTTGCCTCGCCGATGAACACCAGCAGGAAGGCTTCGCCGGAACCGGCAACCACGTGGGAAAAGCCACCCATGGCGATCATGTAGGTCACCAGCACAATGACTGCGAACTGGCTTTCCTTGGCATTGGGCAGGATCCAGACCAGTGCTGCAACAAGGAACCCGGCCGGTACACCATAACCGAGGATTTCCAGAAAACTGCGGTCGAGCAGCGGTCGAGAGACGGCAATCATGCCCTGAATGACATCGTCATTGGCGATCCAGCCGCTGGACAGCAGGGCCATCGCCGCTCCGATGCCGATCATATTGGCAAAGAACACAATGCCCCAAACCCGCACCATCTCGCGTATCTTGTTCTTTGTGAACTCGTTCACCACGGGCAGAACCACGGTGATCGTGTTCTCAGTGAACAGCTGCATCCGGCCCAGAACCACGATCAGGAAGCCGACGCAGTATCCGGCATGAACCACGGCATCCTTCCACTGTGCTTCCGGGATGTAGTGGTGGAGGATGCCTTCGGCGAGAACCGAGGTAGACATGACGATCCCGGCGGCAATCGCCGACCAGAACAGCGAGGTGCTGCGCCGTTCCAGCTCTTCCTCGCCCTCGCGCTGGATCATCGAATAGACGACAGGGGCTCGTAATTTGGATCGGCGCTGGGTTTCGCGCTCTTCGCTATAGCTCATTTTTGCTTCATCAGCCGTGGTCATGAATGGTGCTCCGGCAGCCGCAGACGGCTGCCAATACGGTTGGCGTTTGGTGTTTTCTCAATGGAAGTTTAGGTATGTGGAACGCCCAAAGGCTTAACAGATACAAAACGCGCGATAAGGCTGTCCCGTTCGGCGCAAAATAACAAGGCAGTTTAACATGGTTATCCAAACGCCCCCGTTCAATACCGACAGATATGCCGCAGAAATTGCAGCGGCCAAACAGGTTAAAGGGACACCTGAGACGGCGCGCAAGGCCTTGCAGGCTCTTGATCTGACAACGCTGCAGGACAATGCCACGCGCAAGGGAACCGAGACCAAGGCGGAAATCGCCGCATTTCTCGAAACTGCTACGGAATCAGTCGACGGCTCGAAAATCGCTGCCGTTTGCGTCTATCCGAATCATGTGCGCCAGGCAGCCGATGCCACCCGCGGCACCGGTATCGGCGTTGCCACCGTGGTCAATTTCTATGATGGCGATGAGCCGGCCCAGAAGGTTGCTGCTGATACCCGTATGGCGAAGAAGGCAGGTGCCACCGAGATCGATGTGGTGATCCCGTTCAAAACCTTCACCGATCGCTATGACGAGCAGACCGGCGAGGTGCTGAGTGCCACCCGCAAGGCCGCCCCGCTGCAGAAGATGAAAGTGATTCTCGAGACCAACCAGCTGCAGGACACGACCAAAATCTATGAGGCATCCATCGCCGCGATTACCGCCGGTGCCGATATGCTCAAGACCTCAACCGGCAAGAATGACGGCGATGTGACCCTTGAGCACGCAGCGGCCATGCTGGCAGCGATCAAGGATACCGGCATGAATATCGGCCTGAAAATCTCCAAGGGCGTCAAAACCAATGAGCAGGCCGCGCAGTTCATGGCGCTGGCCGACAGCATCATGGGTGAGGGCTGGTCTGCCGATCGTGACAATTTCCGTTTCGGTGCTTCCAGCCTGCGCACCGATCTGGTGGCCAATATGGACCTGCCAGCCGCCAAGCGTCCGGCTGATGCACCTGAATCCAAACCCGGTATGAACGGCGATTATTGATGGTATCCGACGGGTCTGCCGACCTGCCGGAACGTCTGGCCACGGCAACGGCAACGCTCAGTATTGATGATGATACTGCAGCCGCCCATCTGGCGCGGCTGGATGGTTTCGCCACCGCGAATGTCCGTGCGGGCACCGGCGGCCCCTTTGCCGCAGAGCTGTTCATTCACAATCGTAGCACCGGCGATCTGATCAGCCTGTCCGGCCCAATGGGCAATGCGGTCCTGTCCAAGGGGATCGCCAGTGCCCATGCCGAGGCCGAGACGCTGACCGAGGCAACGCTCGAAAAAGCTCTCACTATCCTGAAGGACAATCCCGATGACGACCTGCAGTTGCTGCAGGTTTCCTCAGCCGAGAGCTGCCCTGCCTGCCGTTCCAAGCAGATCGCGTTTCTGCACCGGTTGAAGGCAGAGGGCTGGCCACAGGATGCGCGGATCGAGGTTGTGTTTGCTGCTACCTATGAGGATACGTTCCGGGTCGCCGGGTTCAATGACAAGCCGTATCAGGATGATCTGCTCGGTCAGCTACGGCCACCGATGATCGTCCAGCGCTCGATGGTTTTTGCCGATCTGCCGGAACTGGTGCGGCAAACCGCTGGCCATGTCGGGGCCTTTGCCGGGTGCCTGATGCCCGATCCGTCACAAGCCGGTAGCACATGGTTTGAGCCGGTTGTGGTGCCGGTTCGCGGGTTGAGCATGGAAGTGGCCGCACTGCATAAGGCATCGGCGGCACGCATGGCCGCCGGGATCGACAAGCCATGGCATCTGGGGGCCGAAGGTCCGGCGATGCTCTATACCACCGCCGATCATGTGGGGCCGCTCATGCTGACCGATAGTCAATGGGCTGGCATATCCGAAATTATCCAGATCAGTGACCGCCCTTCGACACCGGCGGAAAGCCCGCTCATCGACAATGCGCCGCTCTTGGCACGCGCCCGGCTGGCCTATAACGCCCATGGGTCGGAACTGATCGTGCATCATCTGCCGGTGGGCACCCACGGGCTGAACAATACCGCCCAGCAGGTCTGGCGCGATGAGGTGATGCAGAGCACGCCCGAGAAGCTCTATAACGGTGTCGACTAGAGCCGTGATGCGCTCTCGAAACCGGTCAGCACACCGACCGCATTGACCGCGATTGCTTCAATGGCATAGCCGCCTTCCATCACGAACTGGGTCGGACGGTTGAGTGCGGCCAGTCGCTCGCCGATCCGTGGAAACGCATCGGTATCCAGCGTGAATTGCGAAATCGGGTCTTCCTTGTAGGTATCAACACCGAGCGAGACGATGATCGCATCCGGGGCGAAATCCTCGATCCGGCGGCAGGCATTCTCGAATGCCTCGGACCAGCGATCCCAGTCACTGCCCCATGGCAGCGGATAGTTGTGGTTGTGGCCATAACCGGCACCCTCGCCAATCTCATCGGCATGGCCGAGGAAGAACGGAAACTCGAAGCGCGGGTCGGCATGGATCGACAGGAACTGCACGTCCGAGCGGCCATAGAAGATCGACTGGGTGCCATTGCCGTGGTGGTAGTCAACGTCAATGATCGAAATCCGCGCACAGCCCTTGTCGAGCAGGTATTGCGCGGCAATCGCTGCGTTGTTGAAGAAGCAATAGCCGCCATAGAAATCGGCATGGGCATGATGGCCCGGCGGTCGGCAGAGCGAGAACACCGCCTGCTCGCCGGTCACGAGGGCACCGGCCCCGCTGACCGCGGTATTGGCACTGGAGGTAATCGCGCGCCATGTGCCCGGCGTAATCGGTGTCCCGGCATCGAAGGAGAAATAGGACAGGCGGCCATCGATGGTTTCCGGTTCGCGGTTGCCCATGCCCCGCACCGGCCAGCAGAGCGGCAGCGCGTCATTGTCGCGGCCCTCGGCGGCCCAGAGCTCCCAGGCTTCCTCGAGAAATTTGATCAGGCGTTTGTCATGTATCCGGGCGATCGGGTCGATTCCGGCATCATCAGGCGTCCGAACCTCGCCGAGGTTGACGTCACGTACCCGGCTTATAATCATCTCGGCGCGTTCCGGCTTCTCGAACGGTTTCATGATCATGCCGTCATTCAATTCCGAGCGGCCATCCTGAAAGCGGTGGTCCGGTGAAAAGATTGTGAGCATGCTGGTCGCCTGTTTGTCATGAATGGCGGGATATGATCTTATCGCGCGCGGTAAGTGTATGTACCAGACCGCATAATGGCTGACACTATCATATTATGTTGCACACCCTCCTCCAGCGCTGGCGGTATTGCATCCTGAACGGTATGCCCGTGGCTGTGCTGCTGTGTCTGGCTTTATCGATGCCAGTAGCGGCGGCAGGCCGGCAGCAGATCACGGTCTTTGCCGCTGCCAGCCTCAAGGGCGCGATGATGGCGGCGATCAGTGAATTTGAGACGCAGCAGCCGGACAGTGATATCCGGCTGTCGGTCGCCGCTTCCTCGACACTGGCGCGCCAGATCGAGGCCGGGGCACCGGCTGACATATACGCCAGCGCCAATTTGCTCTGGGCCGAGTATCTGGCCGGACAGGGGATGCTGGTGCCCGGCTGGCGCTCGGACTGGCTCGGCAACCGTCTGGTGCTGATTGCCACCGGCGGTGATGTTGTCATTACCGTCATGCCCCATGAGTTGCGCGCCGATGAGCGCCTTATAGATAAGCTGCCTGAAGGTGAGCGACTGGCGGTTGGCGATCCCGAGCATGTGCCGGTCGGGCGCTATGCCCGTGCGGCGCTGGAAAGCCTCGGCCAATGGGATGCGTTGCGGCCAAGGCTGGCACCGACCGCCGATACGCTGGCGACCATTGCCCTGGTCGGCACCGGTGTTGCGCCGCTTGGCATTGCCTATGGCTCTGATGCGCTGCTCAGCGACCGGGTCAGGGTTGTGGCCTATTTCCCCGACAGCAGCCATCCACCGATCCGCTACAGTCTTGGACTGATCGACCGGCAGGATGGGCAGCAGAATGAATTGGCGCAGGCGTTCTTTGACTTCCTGCAGACGCCATCGGCCATGCGTATCTTCGCCGATCACGGGTTCAGAACGGATGCACCGCCATGATGCTCGATGCCGCCGCCGGTGAAGCGCTCTGGCTCAGTTTTCGTATCGCCGGTGTCGCAGTGGTCTGGAGCCTGCCGCTGGCCTTCATGCTGGCGCTCGCACTGACCCATCCGCGACTGCCGCTGACCGGTCGTGCCCTGCTTGATATTCTGGTGCACCTGCCACTGATCCTGCCGCCGGTGGTGATCGGCTATCTCCTGCTGGTCACGCTTGGGCATCAGGCACCGCTCGGCCATTGGCTCGAGGCGGTGTTCGGCATCCGCTTTGTCTTCTCATGGACCGGGGCGGCGCTGGCCGCCGGTGTGGTCAGTCTGCCGTTTCAGGTGCGTGCAATCCGGTTGAGTATCGAGGCGATTGACCCGCGCTTGCTGGCCGCCGCCGCCAGTTTGGGCGCCGGATCATGGCACCGGCTGCTTCGGATCATCCTGCCCCTGTCGCTGCCCGGCATCGTCGCCGGGGCGATGACCGCCTTTGCCGCAGCACTCGGCGAGTTCGGGGCGATTATCACCTTTGTCTCCAACATACCGGGGGAGACACGGACCCTGCCGCTCGCTATCTTCACCGCCCTGCAGTCACCGGGCGGGGAGGCGCTGGCGGCACAGCTTGCCGGGCTGTCGGTAGCACTGGCGCTGGTGGTGTTGCTGGGGGCAGATATGCTGGGGCGCTGGCTGGCGCGACGGATTGGTCACCGGGTGACGGTGCCCGGCAAGCGCTGATTGATCAGAACGCCTGAATAATATCAGAGATACAGGACCATGCCTTCGCGCGCGGCGATAGTGCCGGGGCGGGTGGCTTCGGCAGCCGAGGCAATCTCGTCCATCTGTTCGTCGGTGCGCTCGGGATCATGGTGGAAGATCACCACCTTGCCCACATTGGCGGCCTCACCGACCTTGCATGCCTCCTGCCATGTGGAATGGCCCCAGCCCTTCTTGGCCGGGTATTCCTCATCGGTATAGGTGGCGTCATAGATCATGATATCGGCATCCTGCGACAGCTTCAGGACATTTTCGTCCAGACGGTCGGGGAAGTGCTCGGTATCGGTGATGATGGCGACGGACTTGTCCTTGTATTCCAGACGATAGCCGGTGCAGCCATTGGGGTGGTTGAGCGGTGCCGTATGCAGCTTGATCCCCTGATATGGAGTCAGGACATCGCCCTGGGTGAACCGGTTGAATTCGGTATCCGCCTGAAAGGTATCAACGCTGATCGGCAGCAGCGGGTCGGTCATCATGTTGGAGATGACCTTGCGCAGATCATTATCGCTGGCCAGATGCCCGGCGCTGACCCGCATGCGGTTTTCGGGATTATAGGCCGGGCCGAAAAACGGCAGGCCGATGATGTGATCCAGATGGGTATGGGTCAGGTAAATATCGTAGTCGTGACGGCCATTACCATCGTTCAACCGACCGAGGCGGCGAATGCCCGAACCGGCGTCGAAGATGATATTATGCTCGCCGCAAGTGACTTCGATACAGGTGGTGTTACCGCCATAACGTAGTGTTTCCGGTCCCGGACACGGTATCGTGCCACGCACGCCCCAAAACCGTACTGTCAGATCAGCCATACTGGCCCTTTCGGGTCATTTCCACCTGTTGGTATTTACCCCGTACTGTGCCGTGCCTCGGTTGTAAAGTCGAGCGTTTGGGTACCAGCTATCAATAACAGGGGCTTTCAGATGCGACCCTGATGCAACGCCTTGCGGTCCTGCGGATGCTTTACGGGGAAATCAATCGGGTACCAGGCGATAGCCACCGGGTTCGGTGACCAGCAGCGCGGCATTGGATGGATCGGCCTCGATCTTCTGACGCAGGCGATAGACATGGGTTTCCAGCGTATGGGTCGTCACATTGGCGTTATAGCCCCAGACCTCGCCCAGCAGGGTATCGCGACCCACCACCTTGTCCTGTGCCCGGAGCAGGTATTTCAGGATCGCGGTTTCTTTTTCGGTCAGGCGGATTTTCTGGTCATTCTCACCATGCAGCATGATCTTGTTCGCTGGCTGGAACGAATATGGCCCGATGGAGAAAACCGCATCCTCGGTATTGGCGAACTGACGCAGCTGGGCGCGCATGCGGGCGAGCAGGACATTGAGGCGGAACGGCTTGGTGACATAGTCATTGGCCCCGGCCTCAAGACCCAGAATGGTATCGGCATCGCTGTCCTGTGCGGTCAGCATGATGATCGGTGCTCGTACATCCTCCCGGCGCATCAGGCGGCAGAGATCCCGGCCATCCATATCCGGCAGCCCAACATCGAGCAGCAGCAGGTCAAAGCGCTGGGCCTTGGCCGCTTCGAGGCCCGCTTTGGCGGTGGCAGCCTGCACGATGTCGAATTCCTCATGCAGCTCGAGCTGTTCGCTCAGGGATTCGCGCAGCTCGTCATCATCGTCGACCATCAGGATTTTCAGATTACCGGCCATGGGTCCCTAATACCTTGTTGCTTCTGCGATCCCGGTGCCTAGGATAGGACAATTCGGATTGCAGGGGTTCTTTTTCGAATTCCGCACCACATCTTTTATAAGTATCAAGATACTGACTGCAAAATGCTTCTGCTAATTGGTAGCCAATAGTGCGGTTCAAGATCACGTCAACTGCGCTCATTTTTTCGTTATAAGCACGTTATCAATGGAAACCCCGAATACCCGTACTGACGGAAGAACCGTTGAAAACCCAGCCTCACCAATGGTGCGTGCGCGGATACAGGCGCGGTTGATCGGTGATTTGCGCCGGGGTGATCCAATCCTCATCAAGGGCGATCCGGCGGCGGATGATGCCTGGTTGGCATTGCCCTTGGAAACCGCCAGCGAGGCTTCGCTTGCCGAATGGTCAGCGCTGCTCGGTGCTGCCGTGCCCCGTGCCTTGCTGATCAGCGGTGAACGGGCGGCATTGCTGGCAACCGGTGCCATGCCATCACCGGAAATCCGGCAGTCGGGATCGATCCTGCTGCCGATTGCCGAGAACGGTACTGGCATACAGGCGATTATCGAGGCACTGCAGACGCTGGCCGGTCTGACCCAGAAGCCGCGTCCCTTCGGGCACCATATCGGCCTGTCGGCCCCGGCCGTGCTCGATACGGTCATTACCCTGCTCAAACGGGGGTTCCTGATCCCGGCAGCACTGGTCTGGCAGGTGCCGGTCGAGCGGATTGCCGAGCTTGAGGCCATGGCGGTCCTGACCACGGAGGCCATCAGCGGCGACGCACTGGCGAACCAGCCGGTGGTGGTGCGCCAGACGGCGAGTGCCGATGTGCCCCTGAAGCTGGCGGAAAACTGCCGGATCAGCGTTTATCGCACCATTGGTGATGGTCGCGACCATGTGGCGATTGAAGTGACCGGCAAGCAACCGGCGACGGAGATACCGCTGGTGCGGGTTCATGCCGAGTGCTTTACCGGTGACCTGCTCGGTTCACTGCGCTGTGACTGTGGTGATCAGCTGCGTGGCGCCATTGCCCATATGGCGGAAAATGCCGGTGGGCTGTTGATCTATACTGCACAGGAAGGCCGGGATATCGGTCTTGCCAACAAGATGCGCGCCTATCGCCTGCAGGATACCGGGCTGGATACGATCGATGCCAATCTGGCGCTCGGCTTTGCCGCCGATGAGCGCGCCTATGACCTCGTGGCGACCATCCTTCGCGATATGGGGCACGGCAAGATCCGCCTGCTCACCAACAACCCGGACAAGATTGCCCAGCTGCGCAGCGCCGGGATCGATGTGGTGGAGCGGATTGGCCATCATTTCGACAGTAACCCGCTCAACCACGCCTATATCACCGCCAAGCAGCAAAGAGGCGGGCACCTAACCGACTGATTCGACGTAAAGAGTCGGAAAACCCCCGATTTCTGGCATGAAATATGCTTCTCGATTCGCAGAGGAAAACTGCGCGTTCCGGCAAGCGGCCATGACGCGCGTTGCGAGCTTTTGAGGGCTGGGGATGAATTTCGAGACCGGATATGGCGAGGTATGGGCTGCCCGACGCAATCCAGATGTCAGGCAGGCCGCCGGGAATATGCAACCGGCAGAGCAGCAAGCGTCCGATGACGACATGTCATTCTGGGATTTTCTGGATGTGGTCAATCCGCTCCAGCATATCCCGTTCGTCAATACCGTCTATCGCGAGCTGACCGGCGATACCATCAAGCCGAGTACACAGATGGCTGGCGGCATGCTGTTCGGCGGGCCATTTGCCATGGTTGGCGGTGCCTTTAATGCGATGTTCGAGCAAACCGGCGGCAGTGATATGGCCAGCACCATGCTGGCGGCGCTGGATGGCGATACGGCTGTTGAGGTCGAGACGTTGCCCCCGCAGGAAGGGCTCCCACAGGAAGGATCGCCGCAGGAAACTGCCGGTTCGGTCATGCTGGCCAGTGCCGATAGAACTGCTGAGACCGCCGATGGCCATGTGCATCATGCCTTGGACAATACCCTCGGTGACAGTGGTGATGCCATGGCGCAGCAGGTGCTGGTCGCCGCGGCCGATGCCTATGCCAGTGAAAAATCCATGGATTCCTTCCTGATGTTGGCATCCGGTGCCGCTGCTACGCCAGCTGTCCCTGGGGTAGCACCCATGACCGCGCCACGCGCACCGGCGGGCACGATCCAGATGGCGGATACGCCGATTGCTGAAGATGTGGCAGAGGAAAGTGAAGAGGCTGAGGGTGACAGCCCGGCACTGCAGTTGGCGAGCCTCGACAGCGAGGACCGGCCAAGCCGCCGCCAGCCACGGACCATCGCCGCCGCCGATGCCAATGCGATCCCGCTCGATATGGATGACGTCCGTCGCTACAACCGCACCATGCCGCTCCATGCCGGTGCCAGTAGCCACAAGGCTGAAATCAAGGCTGCCGAGGTAGCGCAAGCCGCCGCCCGACTGGCTGCAGCTAAGGCAGAAGAGGCGAAGTTGCAGCAGGCCAGCGCCGGTGAGGGTGATGTTGCCGCTAACGCCGCACCTGCCGTTGCCACGACGGTCAACACGCCAAAACCCGCCGCCCCGGCCAGCGTCAATATTACCGACCCGTTTGGCCGTAATATATCAGCGAATAATCTGGCCGATAAAATGCGTCAGGCGCTTGAGAAATATCAGGCCAGCAACAGCCTGTATCGTCCGGGCATCTGAATACCGGCTCTCTGACAGGATCGCCTTTTCATTGTGATCGAGATTACCGTTACCGTTTCGCAGTCCGATGCCACCCATGGGCGGTTCGAGGCCAGACTGGCCGCGGGTCCGATCTCCGTGCCCTGCTCTATCGGGCGAGGCGGTGTTCTGCCTGCCGCGGACAAGCGTGAGGGCGATGGCGCAACACCGCTTGGTCGCTGGCCCCTGCGCCATGTGTTCTATCGTGCCGACCGGATCGTTAAGCCGAAAACCCATGTACCGCTGAGTGCTATCGAGGCGGATATGGGCTGGTGCGATGAGGCGGATCACCCGGATTACAACCGTCTGGTGCGCCTGCCCTTTGCCGCCAGCCATGAGGAAATGGCGCGACAGGATCATGTTTATGATCTGGTGGTGGTGCTCGGCCATAATGATGACCCGCCGGTCGCCGGGATGGGCAGTGCCATATTCTGGCATCTGAAACGTGGCGAGGGCGCACCGGAGAGCTGGTCTCCAACTGCAGGCTGCATTGGTACCACCCTTGAGGTGTTGTATCAGGTTCTGGCGGAATGCGATGAAACCACCGCCATTACGGTCAAATTGGCGGAACAGCCGCAAACCTGATCCGGACCGCTGATTATTTTCGGCGTTCGCCAAACAGGGCGCTGCCGACCCGAATATTGGTGGCCCCCATGCGGATGGCGAGTTCGTAATCCGCGCTCATGCCCATGCTGAGGCCCGACAGACCCAGCTTTTTCGCCCAATCGGCGAGCAGGGCAAAATGCAGTGCTGGTGGCTCATCAACCGGCGGAATGCACATCAAGCCGACGATATTCAGGCCGAGGGTCTCGGTACAGGTTTTGTAGAGCGCTTCCAGATCCGCGCCCGGCAGAACACCTGCCTTCTGTTCCTCGGCGCCGGTATTGACCTGAATATAGCAGGGCAGGTGCCGGTCCTGTGCGGCCATTTCATCGGCCAGCTTGCGGGCCAGTTTCTCCCGGTCCACGCTTTCGATCACATCGAACAGGGCAACCGCTTCCTTGACCTTGTTGGTTTGCAGCGGGCCGATCAGATGCAGGGTCAGGTCCTTGTGCTGGCCACGCCGTTCGCTCCAGCGTTCCATTGCCTCCTGAACCCGGTTTTCACCGAAAACCCGTTGCCCGGTCTTGAGTGCCGCATCGATACGGGCATCCGGCTGAACCTTCGAGACCGCAACCAGTGTCACATCATCCGGGCTGCGTTTGGCATCTCTGGCGGCGTCAAAAATCGCTGTGCGGGCAGCACTGAAATTCTCGCTGACCTGTTGCTCAATATCGGCGTCGGCTGTCATGGTCGCATCCATAAGGTGTCTCACGAGGCTCCGGTTGAGAGGGCTTGCTTGGTAGTATCAGAAGCGTGGCGCACCATCGGCAGTCAGGTAGTCATACCGTTCCATGACCGCGCGGTGATCATTGATGATCTGTTCCGCCTGTGCGTCACTTAATTCATCGCGCCAGCCGCCGGTCTTGCCTTTACGGAAGAACTTATCGGCCTTTTTCGACTTTTCAATGAAGCCGGTCTTGGTTTCCTGCTTCGACAGCTCCTTGAAGGAGGAGAAGCTGATCGCTCGGCGCAGACGTTCCTCATTCTTCGGCAGGCCGAGGAATTTCACCAGCTTGCCGAAGGCTTTTTCCGGCTGCCGGTGCATGTCTTCATAGCGCAGGACGAGACGGTTCAGGCCCTCGGCATCGGCCCATGAGGTGACATGATCGGACCAGCTGCCCAGAACGTTGAAGGCGAGGGTTTCGGTCGTGCTCAACTGGTTCATCGGTGCGCGCATCGCTTCGATCGCCTGATCATAGTCGATGCCAACATGGTGAGCGTAGGAAACACAGACATCGAGCGGGTTGCGGACAATATAGATGCCGCCCTCGGTTACCCGTGGCTCAATGGTCGGCACCTCATTGGTAAAGCCCATGGCGGAATGGGTTTTGACAAATACGGTATTGGGCGATGAGGCGGCGATCAGCTGCTGCACTTTCGGACGCAGCTGATTCAGTTCTTCATCACTGATCTCGGTGCGTGGCTTGCGGGCGATCTGCTCGTAGAACTCGAGCCGGTATTCGGCAAAGGCTAAATTGCTCAGCTTGTTGATGTCTACCGGCTCAGGCGGGTTCAGGAACAGATTGGCGAGAAACGCTCTGGTCCAGGTATTGCCGGATTTCGGGTAGGAGGCGAGCCAGAGAATGCCCATGGGGTAAAACCGATCAGTGTTGGGTGTAATCTGCGGCTAGGTATAGCGATCCGGCAGGCGATGGGAAAGCGCTCATCGGCGATTATCTGGAGATAAGCTGCTGCCGGCACTTACCCAGCCAGATACCGGAATGCGGACATAAAGAAAGGGTGGCTCGAGACCGAGCCACCCTCACTTATAAGATCGACGATTTGTCGCTGTCTTCCAGGATTAGAAGGACAGAGCCAGACCGGTGGTCAGGTAGAAACCGTCGTTGTCGTTACCAGCTTCACCGTCAAATTCGGTGTAGCCAAGGGTACCGAGAACGCTGACGCCTGGTCCAATTGCGTAGCTGACAGAACCAGCATAGCTATCGTGCTCGTCATCACCAGCGATAAAGACATCGCCGTCGGTTTCGCCGTGGTAGTAGGTCACAGAGAAGCCAAGAGCGCCGGTCTCGTAAGACAGACCAACATCATAGCCCATACCTTCGGTGGTGCGGGTACCAGCGATAGCACCTTCGGTGATATCAGCATAAGAACCGCCGAGGGTGAAGCCGCCGAAGCCAACATTCAGGCCGAGGCTGAAGGCTTGGAAGTCGTCAATGGAACCGCCGGTTGGAGCAGCTGCGTCTGGAGCAGATGCATAGTAGTAACCACCAGCAGCAGCAAGATCGAAGCCGCTGAAGCTGTTGACGTAGTTCAGGCCAACAGAGAAGCCATCAGTATAATCGGCTTGCTCGGTGGTCAGAGAGTTACGGTCACCACCGGTTGTGTCGATGTCGGGCAGGTAAGAAACACCGAACTGGAAGCCAGAGAAGCGTGGCGTAAAGTAGGTGATTTTCTGACCGTCGTCGTCACCAGCTGGGGTGATGAAGGTAGAACCGAAAACGGTGCGGAACATGCCGCCGCCGGTTGGGTTGGAAATGTGATGGTATTGTGAACCAGAGTTGATCGGCAGACCAACGTTTGGAGCAGCATAGTGCATCAGGTAAGCAGCGTCGTTTTCAGAACCGATAACGAAACGGCCGAAAGAACCTTCAACGAAAGCAAAGCTCTCATCGATCTGGTCGCCAAAAGTGTTAGCTTCGAGCTGAACCTGAACGCCAACTTGCAGACCGTTGTCGAGGGTGGTTTTACCATTGAAGATGATCTCAGAGTTTGACCATTGCTCAAAGGTCTGAGTGTCAACGCCTGATGCGTCGTCATTGTCTTGGTAACCGAACCACTGGTTCATAAAACCGCCAACGCTGATTTCGATTGGATCAGCAGCGTGGGCAGGAGCTGCGAACATGCCAGCCGCGACGATCGCGGAGGTGCCGAGCAGAAGTGCCTTTTTCATGGACTTACCCCTCATAAAGGACGTTTAAAAAATTCACGGCTGTTACACCGTATTAGTCTTGGACGATGGGTTACCCCCGTTTCCGGAGATACCCGCTGGCAGATACTTGATCTGGGCGAGAACGTGTCGACCCATCGTTGCAATGCCAAGCATCAACTAAGCTTTTGCCATGTTAGGGTCAACACACCCGAAACCAGTTTGTCGTGGACGGCCATGCCGTGTGGCAACAGTGTCACAGGTTCCGTTGTAGCGGTTATGCAACAAACTCTAAAAACACATATTTATCAATAGAATAAGGCGAAATTAACCAAGTGTCAGTTTGTGTGCTCAAAACGATGCAAATGGATCACACCCGGTTACAGCCCGTGTCGGGAGGGACACTTTAAAAACTTTCAAATCGGCGTCGTCAGCAGGGGTGCGGACACATCTTTATCAGGAAACAGCATATTATATGCAATGCGACTTTGGCTTTATCGCCGGAACCTATTATATAAGCCACAGCAATAACCAACCGGCACCGGAATTGACCCATGGCCCTGACGTTGAACACCGCCCACAGACATTCGCATGCACCTGATCTGAAGGCAATTGCCCGCACCTTTGCCGTGCTTCTGTTGCTGCCGGTGCTGGCGGCCTGTTCATCAAATCTCGCCGGTGACGGTTCAACCGAGTATCCGGGACAGTCACCCTATAACAGCCCGAGCTTCCAGGGTCCCGAGGGCAGCCTGCTTGGCTCCGATGGCCTGTCGCTTTTCGGTGGCAATAATGGCGGCGAGGGCGGTGGTGTCGGTGGCGGTGCCGGAATTGGCGTCAACGCCTTCCTGTGGCGCGCCTCGCTGGATACGGTTTCCTTCATGCCGGTCACCTCTGCCGACCCGTTTGGCGGGGTGATCATCACCGACTGGTATTCCCCGAGCGAAAGCCCCGATGAGCGATTCAAGCTGAATATCTACATCCTTGATCGCCAACTCCGCGCCGATGGCCTCCGGGTTGCGGTGTTCCGGGAAGTGCGTGCCGGTGACGGCTGGGCCAGCGCTGAGGTTTCCGACGGTACGGCAGCACAGCTTGAGGACACGATCCTGACCCGCGCCCGTCAGCTGCGCGTCAATCAGCAGGCCGCCAACTAGGTCGGTGCTTTCCCGCCGGATGCCCGCATGCATCCGGTCCCTTGATCCGTTACCTCGCGGACTGATTCCATGACTGACAGTGACTCCAGTGCGACTGGCGGTGCGCCCGGCGGTACAAATGGCGGTGCCGACGAAGCGGTAAAGCCGGTTCTGAACAGAAGCGGCATGCCGGTGGTTGAACCATCGCTGGCCAAGGCGCTGCTGTGGCTCGGTCTTGCCATGATCGGCTTCCAGGGCATCAATGCGATGATCAAGGAAGTCACCCAGTATATGCACCCGTTCGAGGTGGTGTTCTGGCGCAACCTGTTTGCGGTTTGCCTGATCCTGCCCTTCCTGATCGCCCGCCATGGCCGCCATGCCCTGACCCTGCAGCGCCCGAAACCGATCATCCTGCGCGGTGTTGTTGAGTTCATCACCATGGCTTGCGTCTTTACCGCTTTCAGCGGCATGCCGCTGGCCGAGGCGACTGCGATCATGTTCACCATGCCGATCTGGATCACGGTCGGTGCCGGGCTGTTTCTTGGTGAAGACATTCGCATGCGTCGCTGGATTGCCACCCTGATCGGGTTCTGCGGCATGCTGGTGATCGTGCGCCCCGGTGCGGGTGAGGTGACCTATTACGCCGCCGCCGCCATGATCGCCGCGGTGCTGATCGCGGTGTCGAGCCTGATCCTGCGTAAGGCAAGCCAGACCGACAGCCCCGGGCGCATCATCTGCTGGATGTCGCTGGTCGTGACACCATTCGGCTTCATCGCTGCCCAGCCCCATTGGCAGGGCATGACCCTTGAAATCGCCGGTATGCTGGCCATTGCCGTATTGTTCGGTACGCTCGGTCATTACAGCCAGACCCAGAGCTATCGTTTCGGTGAGGCGTCGCAACTGGCGCCCTATCGCTATGCCGAGCTGATCATGGCGGCGGTGATCGGTCTGGTGATCTTCGGTGAATGGCCGAGCATCTATACCTATATTGGCGGTGCGATCATTGCCGGGTCGGGTGTCTATATCGCCCATCGCGAGCATGTGCTGGAGAAGCGCTCCAAGGCCCGGGCCAGCAAGGCCTTGACCGAAGAGAAGATCTGACCCTTAACGCAGGCTTCTGGTTTAGAGGCTGTCCAGTGCCTGCACCAGATCGCCGATCAGGTGATCCGCATGTTCCAGCCCGATTGACAGCCGCAGCAGGTCATCCGCTGCGCCATAATCCGGCCCCTCGATCGTATGACGATGCTCGATCAGCGTCTCCGGTCCGCCGAGCGAGGTGGCGGCGATAATCACCTTCAGCTTCTCAATCACGCTCAGGGCAGCTTCAGAACTGCCGGTGACATGAAATGACATGAGCGCGCCAAAGCCGCCGGGCATCTGGCGTTGGGCAAGGTCATGATCGGGATGGCTGGTCAGGCCCGGATAGTTTACCCGGTGCACCTTGGGATGCTGTTCCAGCGCCTCGGCAACCGCTTGCGCCGATTGGCAGCTGCGCTCGACCCGGACGGCCAGTGTGCGCAGACCGCGACCGAGCAGCCAGGCGCCGAAGGGATTGAGCACAGCCCCGCCGAGTTTGCGCTCAAGGCGCAGGGCGGTCCAGATCGGGTGATCGGTCTGGATGGTCGTCACCAGCCCGGCCAGCACATCGGAATGACCGTTCAGTGACTTGGTCGCGGAATGAAACACCAGATCGGCACCGAGATGGAGCGGGCGGCTGAGCAGCGGCGGGGCGACGGTGCCATCCACTGCCACCACCGCGCCAACCCCATGGGCCTTGGCGGCAATCGCGGCAATATCGAGAATGTAGAGATAGGGGTTCGAGGGCACTTCGATCCAGACCAGATCGGTTGGCTGGTCCAGTGCGGCATCGAGGCTGTCCGCCTGATGCGGATCGAACCAGACAATCTCGGCGGCATTGGCGGCGACCAGTGTTTCCACCAGTTTCACCGTGCCGAAATACATCGAGCGCTGGATTACCAGCCGCGCCCGGCGACCCTGCTGTCCGGCAACCGCAATCGCCGCCCGCATGATCGCGGTGATCCCGGCCATGCCGGACCCGAACAGCATGGCCTCGGCCTTGCTGTCGGCCCCTGCCTCGAGTTTTGCCAGCACGGTTTCGACCTGTGCCACCGTCGGGTCTTCGTCCCGGATATAGGTGCCGCCATGGGACGGGAGTTGGTACTGCGCATCACGGGCATAGGTCGTGGCCGGATAGATCGGCGGGATGACGCTGCCGGTCGGGGCGTCGATATAATGGTCGAGCTGGGCCAGCAGGGTGGTTTGTTCGGCCAGAATATCGGCTGGTAAAGCGGACTGACGGGATGCTGCTTGGTCGCTCATGGGCTGTTGTCGCCTGTTGCTAAAGGGTCGCCGATGGGAAGTTAAGGGCGAGGAGTGATCGAAGAAAGCAGACAATCATGAGCCGATCACCCAAAACAAGTGACAAGCTGTCATGGCTGCCGGTTTCCGGTCCTGCAATCCCTTCTGTATGGGGCGTTTTGTCAGGAAGTCGCTGATTGAGAAACGTGTAAACTAATTGGCGGGTTTTTGACGGCTTAAATTGCCGCATCGGGTTAAGGCTGGTAGGTTATTCCGGTCGCATTCGTGATTTTCTATATTTCTCTCAGGGCCACTGTCACATGTCTGATACCCAACCTTCCGTGCCATCCATTACCACGACCGCTGTTGCCACGGCGCAAGCCGAGGAAACCGCACTCAGCCCGGACGTGGCGCTGGTGTCCAAGATCAAGGGCGAGATCGACCTCGCCGACCGGGCTCAGCTGATCTCCTTCGGTGATACGGCACAGCGGGAAGTGGCGGCATTCGCCGACCGTATCCTGTCGGAAACCCTGAACAAGGATACCGGTCCGGTCGGTAACCTCCTCAGTGACATGATGCTGAAGGTCAAGGGGCTTGACCCGAAAAGCCTTGATAAGCTTGGCTTCTTCGAGCGGATTTTCGGCGGGCTGAAAGCCAAGGTTGAGCGGTTCAAATCCCAGTTCACCACGGTTGCCGCCCAGATCGACCGGATTGCCATCGAATTGCAGAGCCAGCAGGAAATCCTCAAGCGCGACATCGCCATGCTCGACGGTCTGCATGGCAAGAATCTCGACCAGATGAAGATGCTCGAGGCCTTCATCGTGGCCGGTACCGAATATGTCGAGGAAGCGCGGACCAAATTGCTGCCCGAGCTGGAACAAAAGGTACAAAGCGCCGGTGAGGGCGCTGAGGGACAGCTGGCGGCGCAAGCGCTCAACGATGCCCGTCAGGCGCTGGAGCGGCTGGAGAAGAAAATCCACGATCTGAAACTGAGCCGGGTGATTGCCCTGCAGGCCCTGCCGCAGATCCGTCTGGTCCAGAGCGGTAATGCGACCCTGGTTGAAAAACTGCAAAGCTCGGTTGCGACCACGATCCCGACCTGGAAAAACCAGATGACCATCGCGCTCGCCATCCATCGCCAGCGTGAGGCGCTGGAGCTGCAGAAGAATGTCTCCGAGGCCACCAACCAGATGCTGCGCGACAATGCCGAACGGCTGCGGGCCGGTACGGTTGAGGTCGAGCAGGAAAGCCAGCGCGGCGTGGTCGATATCGAGACCCTGACCAAGGTGAATGACGAGCTCATCGGCACCATCAATGATGTTCTGCGGATTCAGGAAGAGGGCAGACAGCAGCGCAAGGCGGCAGAAGTCGAGATGAAGCGCATTGAGGGTGAGTTGAAGGATACGCTGGCACAGGCTGCGGCCCGGCAACAAGACGGAAAACCGGCCGCCTGATCGGTATGGTTGGGACGAGGTAAACACTCATGTCTGCTGACAAGAATCCCTGGGGACCCCGCAAATCCGGCAATCGTGGCCAATCGGGTCGCCGCAAGACGTTTCCGCAACTGCTGCTGATGGCGGCGGGCATCCTCATCATGGTGTCTGCCCTGTCCAATATCTTTATGGACAGCGTCATCAATGATCTGACAGCGGAAAGTCCCGGCAAGCTCGGTCGGGCCTTCGTGATCTATTCCGGGTCCGAGAACAAGAGTCTGGAGCCGATTGTCACTGAATACTGTCAGGACCAGAACGTGTTGTGCGATGTCCAGTACAAGGGCTCGCTCGATATCGGCATGGCGGTGGAGCAAGGGGTCGAGCAGATCGATGCGGTCTGGCCTGCCAACGGCATCTGGATCGACATGTTCGACCGCTCGCGGCGGGTCAAGCATCTGGCCTCGATCAGTCGCTCGCCGGTTATCCTCGGCGTGCGGAAGTCGAAGGCGGCAGAGCTGGGCTGGATCGATGCCGATGTCTCCATGGATGATATTGTCCGGGCGGTCACCGAGGGACGGCTCCGGTTCCTCATGACCTCGGCCACGCAATCCAATTCCGGTGCCGGTGCCTATCTCGCCATGCTGTCGGCCACGGTCGGCAGCGATGCCGTTCTGACCGCTGCTGATCTCGAGCTGTCGGATACCCAGCAGAAGATCAAATCCCTGCTGCATGGGGTGGCGCGCAGTTCCGGGTCATCCGGCTGGTTGCGCGATCTGTTCCTGAAATCCGATGCCGAGGGCGTCAAATACGATGCCATGTGGAATTACGAGGCCATTCTGGCGGAAACCAATCGCAGCTTGCGTGAGCGTAACAGCGAGTTGCTCTGGGCGGTCTATCCGACCGATGGCGTTGCCTTTGCCGACAGTCCGCTCGGTTTTGTCGATCGTGGGCAGGAGGCCGGTTTTGAAGAGTTCTTCCTGTCCCTGCAGGAATATCTGCTGAGTGAAAAGGTCCAGAGCCAGCTGGTCGCCGCCGATCGTCGGGTCGCGCTGGGCCGGGCCAATGCGGTGGGTACACCTGACCCGAGCTGGAATTTCGATCCCCGGCGGTTTGTGACCGCCATCCGTATGCCGGAGCCGGATGTGGTGCGCCGGGCGCTGATCCTGTATCAGGAAACCCTGCGCCGTCCGTCGCTGACCATCTATTGCCTTGATTTCTCCGGCAGTATGGAAGGCCGCGGCGAGGCTGACCTGAAACAGGCGATGAGCCTGTTGCTGACCCCGTCGCGGGCGCGTGAGGTACTGATTCAGGCGGGATCACAGGACCGGTTCATGGTCATTCCGTTTGATAACGACCCGCGTGACGTGATTGATGGTACCGGCTCGCCCGAGGATCAGGCCCGCCTGCTCTCGGCGATCAACCGGGAAATGTCCGGTGGCGGCACTAATATCTATGCCTGTGTCCGCCGGGCGCTGGAGGAAATGCGCACGATAACGGATTTCGAGAACTACCTGCCAGCGGTCGTGCTGATGACCGATGGACGTTCCGATGGCGATGTGGCGGAGATTACCTCTGCCCGCCGTGGTCTTGTCGGTGATGTACCGGTTTTCGGTATCACCTTCGGCAATGCCGATCGCAGTCAGGTTGACCGGCTGGCCGATCAGACCAGTGCCCGGGTGTTTGACGGCACCAAATCGCTGGTCAGTGCCTTCCGTACAGCGCGTGGATATAACTGATCTATGGCCCGGCGCAGTGTTCTGACAGATAACCGCGATCTGATCGCCGGGGCGGTCGGTGGCGGCTTTGCCCCGCTGGCGACATTCCTGTTCGGGTTGCCGATCTATGCCACACTGCCCGGGGCGCTGCTGGTGTTTTTCGGTACCCGGCTGATTTTGACGCCCAAGGCCTTTTTCGAGGACCTGCCAAAGGGCGAGTTCAGCGAGGCCCGTATCGATCTTGCCCGTGATGTGCTGATTGCGGCGGATCACGCTCTGGCCAGTCTCGCCGCCACGGTTGAACATCTGCGCAATGAGGCGGTGCAGGACAAGCTGCTGCATCTGCACCGCATCGCCAGCGAGGTGGTGAGCGAGGTCGAGCGTGACCCGGAACGTCTGATGCAGGTGCAGCGTCTGCTGACCTATTACCTGCCGGCGGCGAGCCGCTTGTCCACCGGCTATCTCGCCCTTGAGCGCAAGCGTAACCCAAACCCTGAACGGGTGGCGGAAACCGAGGCGATGATTGCCCGTCTGGACAAGATTTTTGATGATTATGCCGACCGTCTGGTGATGCCGGAGGTCGAAGGATTGGACGTTGAGCTTCGTCTGTTGGATGATGCGATACGGGATGAAGAGTTCAAGGCTTAGAACGGCTGGATTATGGGTATCAACAGACGACAGATGGGCCTCGGCCTGCTCGCCACCGGGATCGGCGGGACCGCTGCCTATTCCTTGCTGTCCGATGGTGATCTGGCGGCGCTGGTCACCGGTCAGCATGCCGACCCGATTGACCTCTGGGGCTTCATTGGTGGTGAGAAGGCCGATTTCATCCGCAATCCGCAGGTGGTGGCGCATCTGAAACGTGCCCATGGCCTGACGATCGATGCCCGCCGTGCCGGCTCCGTGGAAATGGTCAGCGAGCAGCAGATATTCGGTCAGGGGCCGGATTTCCTCTGGCCCTCCAGCAGCGTCATGGTCGAGATGGCCCGGCAACACGGTGTGCCGGTGCGCCGGGATCAGGTGATCTTCAACTCCCCGATCGTGCTCTACAGCTGGCTGCCGATCGTGCAGGCGCTGATGGCCGAGGGCATTGTCGAGGAGCGCAAGCCGGATTTCTTTGTCGTTGACCTCAAACGTCTGATCGAGGCGGTGATCGAGGGGCGGAGCTGGGCATCGCTCGGCGTCGACCGGCTCTATGGACAGGTCATCATCAACGCCACCGATCCGACCAAATCCAACAGCGGTTTCATGTTTGCCGGGCTGGTGGCCAATCTGCTCAGCGACGGTGTGGCGACCACGGACGGTATCGGACGGCATCTGGATGCCATTGACCATCTGTTCGAGCGCATGGGTTACAAGGAGCATTCGAGCGGCAAGCTCTGGAACAGCTATCTCAACGAAGGCATGGGTGGCAAACCGCTGGTCATCGGCTATGAGAACCAGTTGATCGAATTCGTGCTCGGCCAGCCCGACAGCTGGTCACGGATTAGGACCTCGCCGATGCGCCCGGTGGCGCTCTATCCCGAGCCGACGGTTTATTCTGCCCATCCGCTGCTCAGTCTGAACCAGAATGCCGACCGATTGATTGCCGCGCTGAAGGACCCGGTTATTCAGGATATGGCATGGTCCGATCACGGATTCCGTGGCCAGCTCGGCGGGGCGGGCAATGCCGATCTCGGTATTCCCGGTGTGCCGAGCCAGCTCGACCTGATCGCGCCGATGCCCGATGCCCGGGTCATGGTGGCGGTGCTGGACAGCATGCGGTCCTTATCGACACTTTAATGATGTTGAAACCGGCTTGATGTTAAATGGGTTCTTGGAGATCATGTGACATCAAACTATCCTGAGAAAATCACGTTCACAGACTCCCGCTGGCTACCATAATGACTGACGACGAACGCATGACCGGACAAGAATCCTCCCGGACACACCATCCTTCGGATGACCTGTCTGAACCGGCATCGACGGTTGAGGTCATCCCGGCCGACATAAACCTGAAAATGAAAATGGGTGGCCGTCCGGGGCGTCGGGGCCAGATCAGTGCCGATGCGATTGCCAAGGCCGAGAAGGCAGTTAAGAAGGTCGGTGAGAACTATATCGAGGTCGGTCGGTCGCAGGTAGCAACACTGATCGGCCAGTTTGCTGCCGTCCGTGCCAATCCCAAGGATGCGCGAAGTGCCATCACCCAGGTGGCCATGACCGCACGGGAAATCATGGGACAGGCAAAAACCTGTGGCTACAGCCTGCTGACCAATGTGGCCGAATCCCTGTACAAGTTTCTGGCTGACCGGTCATCACTGGGCCCGAAGGAAATGGCCTTCGCCGAGGCGCATCTGGGTGTGATGCAGAATGTCGTGGCCCATGATCTGGGCGGCGATGGCGGTCCGGTGGGCAAGGAATTGCTGCAGTCTCTGGCGATTGCCAAGCAGAAACTGACCAAAACCTGATCCTGAATTTGAAACTCAGCTATCCGTACCCTCACCCGGGGGCTGTATGGGTGGCAGCATGATCGGCCCTTGTGGTGCGATCGGTTGCTGGCCGTGCTTCTGATAGGTTTTGGCCAGATTGATAATATCCGGATTGGGCAGTGCAGTCAGGCCGATGGTCATCTTGACCGCCTCGACCAGATCCTTCAGCAGCATCACATCCATATCGCTGATCTGGTCCGTATGGCGCGCGATCATCTGTATCTGTTCGCGCAGGCTGCGGGCCAGTTCGACCATGGCCAGATTGTCCAATTGTTCGCCGATACGCTGGATGTCACGGAGCAGGCTTAGCATGACACGGAACCAGCCGCGTATCTGCTTCGATCCGGCGGTGTTATCCGCGCTCGCCTGCTGGTCGAAATGCGCTTCCAGTACCAGATGGCTCAAGACCCCGAGTGACTGGGCATGTTGCTCCAGCCGTGCGCCGATGATGGCTTCGACCGCATTCTTGATGGTCTGGCCGGCACCGCCATCGGTGGTTGGTTCGCCGGTAATCTGCTGCAACAGGGTATTGGGCACGGCCAACTGGTCGATGGTCGAGGGGCGGTCATCATCGAGCCGCCGGTCCGGGCCGACATAGTCGCTGGTGACGATGAATGGTCGCCGGTGAATGGCGACATATTCGATCCGCTCGCCAAGGGTCCGGGCGGTGATCGGCTTAACGATCACATCGTCGGCGCCCTGACGGATCAGGCTCGTGATATGGCGGCCCTCGACCGATCGTGTGGTGACAATAATGACCACAAACGGGTTGCTGCCGATCCGGCCATGGCGGATGGCATCGATAAAGCTACCGAGTGATTGGGTTATCTGTTCGTCGATAATGATCAGATCGGGAATGATCCCGTCGGTCGGACAGGCCTGATCAGCGGGGGCAAGTGTGGATTTCAGTGTGGCCAGATCATTGACGGCGCTGACATTCTGGCACCCCATGCCATTGATGGCATCGGTGAAGCGATCACATTCCGCATTGTCGCCGTCGGCAATCAGAACGCGCGCGTTCTCGAAACCACCGGAACCCGGACTGATTGTGCCACTGATGATCGCCAAAAGCGCCTCCCCATTCCCCGATAGGAAGTATACACCAGATCATTTCGGAACCCCATAAAAACTCTTGCGACAATAATAGGGTAAGAGGGGTATCAGGCAGTATTTACGGCTATGTGTTTTTGGCGAAAACGGTTTTGGTAATGCTGGCGCAGATCGGCGCGGTCATCCACATCGGTTTTTGTGCTGATCAGGGCCGCGCGATGCCGGGGTTGCAGGCATTGCATTGTATCGGCGCGGGCATGGTCGGTGGACCAGCGAACCGGGTTCAGGCGCGGGCAGTGACGGCTTGTGCCGAGCCATGGGCGTCCACGCCAGCCGATCAGCCAGTAACCGCCATCTGTGGTTGGCCCCAGCACCATGTCATGGCTACGCAGGGCGGATAGCGCATGGTGAATATCCGCTGTCCTGATATCGGGGGTGTCGCTGCCGATCACGATCACCGGCTGTTGTGGTGCACCGAGCCTCAGCAGGCGCTGCATCCGGTCACCGAGATCGCCGCTCCCCTGATCGACCAGCTGCCAATCACGGATTGGCAATACCCGGCGGGCAAGGCGCCAATCCTGCTTCGGGATCAGGGATAGCCGGGTTTGCCATGGCCGGCTTCTGCCACCAAGTTCGCGGAGCAGGCGTCGGAGCGCATGGCGCTGGAAATTGGCGGCGGTGGCCTTCGAGGTGCTGGCGGCCAGCCGGGTTTTGCCGCGGCCATAGCGTGGAAACCGCGCCATAATCACCAGTATGGGTTTCTGCCTCACGGTCATTCGGCAACATCGTAATAGCGGCGGGTGATGTCCTCGATCGGCACGCCGTTGAGGAAGTCGCGCAGGCAGTCGAGATTGCGCATGGCCCGTTTCAGATAACCATCGCGCTGATATCGTTCCGGTGACGTTATAATGCTTGTCTTTAATGGCCTCAGGCTGCCTCGACCATGGGCTTTCACCAGCTTGCGGACCAGTTCCACATCTTCCATCAACGGCCATATGGGATAGCCGCCGATATCATCATACAGCCAGCGCGGGATCAGCAGTCCCTGATCACCATAGGGCAGGGCGAATATCCGGCTGCGCAGATTGGCGCCATGGGCAATCAGCCGGGCGCGCCAGTCATTGCTGTTGAATCTGAGGCTGGCATAGCCTGCGCTGTCCGGGAAGCTCTGCCGGTGGTCACGGATGGCAGCACCAAACCCACGCGGTAGGCGGCTGTCGCCATGGAGGATCAGCAGCCAGGCACCATGGGCGGCGAGCGCCCCGGTATGGAGCTGCTGGCCCCTGCCCTTGGGGCCGGAGAGCACTCGGGCGCCGTACTGCACGGCTAGCGGTTTGACATAATCATCATAACCGGCATTACTGATGATTATTTCGGCTCCGTTACATTCCCGCTTCAGGTCATCAAACAGACCGCTGATCGATTGACTGGCCCGCCAAGTGGGGATGATGATAGACAGATCGACCAAATTCGTGGGTCCCGGCAGCTGTGAACTGGGCATGGGTATTATGTGGCTACGATGACAGTAACGCTCGAAGCGCTGTATAGCTCAAAAATTCTGTCGCTTGCGGCATCGATAACCCGCAACCGTTTGCCGGATGACGCCGATGTGGTGGTCAGTCGCCGCAGTGCGGTTTGCGGCTCCGGCATTCGGGTCGGTCTGTGTTTTGATCATGAACGGCAGATTGCCGATTATGGCCATGAGGTGCAGGCCTGCGCCCTCGGGCAGGCATCGGCGGCGATTGTTGCCAGCCACTGCATCGGGCTGACCGCCGCCGCTCTTGCTGACGCCATGGCGCAGATGGAGGCGATCCTGCGCGGTGAGGTGCCGGAAGAACTGCTATGGCCGGATATGGCCGTGCTTGCGCCTGTCCGGGACTTCCCGCCGCGTCACGATGCGGTGCTGCTGCCATATCGGGCGCTGACCGACGCCTTCATGCAGTAGGTGCGTGCGGCAAGCAGCAGCGATCAGGCCTCTGCCTCGGCATTCTCGTTCACGGTTTCGGTGATGTCATAGCCGTAATGGGTCAGCTCATCGGAAGCCAGCTTCAGAATGGTTTGCAGATGATCGGCGTTGAAGACGTTTTTCCAGTCACCGACCACGCCCTTGCGGAAGAAGCTGTCGCGGTTTTCCTCGCCGCGCTTGCGGCCCTTGGCCAGCGTCTCGAAGCTGCCTGAATCAAGGCAGGTCTGGACGCTGTCGTCACTGTCATCGACCTCAAGGAACTGCATGACCTTGCGCATGGTTTCCATCGGCTCTGCATGCAAGTCTTCATAGCGCAGGGTATGGATGACGTTGGGATTGGCCTTCTGGAACCGCGCCGTATCATTCACCGCCCGGCGCCAGGTCTCGACGAAAGGCTCGATCACTTCTTCCGGTTGTTCCCGGCGGTTGGTGTTCAGCCCCTCGCGGTACAGGCGCTGGGCCTGATGGAAGGTCGAGGTGCAGGCATCCCGAACGTCGCGCACGATATTGACGAAACGGGCCTGCGGGAACACATGGTGCAGATAGTCGATGCTCTGGGTATAAAGTGGGGTCTTGTCGCCGATCCATTTGGCGCCCGGCTTCACATCCACGTTAAGCAGGACCATGCCGATCATAGTGCGCAATATGAACTGCACATCCCGGCGCACCAGCGGTTGGGTATAGGTGGCGCGCTCATTGTAGATAAAGCCGTTGGTCTTGCCCATTTTGTCATTGTATTCGGCAATCATCTTGTGGATCGGACGGCCGAACCAGTCGGTGAAGTGCCCCTCGCCACCGCAATGGATTTCCGGGTGTCCGTTGAGTGCCAGCTGAACCCAGGTGGTGCCGCTCTTCGGCGCGCCACAGACAAATAGCAACGGCTGCTTCAGAATCTCCGAGATCGCTTCCTGCTGGGCGTCAAAATAGGCCGGGAAATCTTTGCTGCTATCGGGTATGCTCATGGGTGATCCGCCTCGGTTTCGTGCTGGTTTACGGACGACTCGGGCGGGGGCCGCGCGGTTGAGTCAGTTGCTGTGCCACCTTTTAAGGACAGGAACCGGATGAGGCAAGCGGTGAAAACCATTCAGCTGGTCAAGTTCTGCCGGGTTTCGTGACGATTTCTCCACACCGGCCGCTTTGTTTGACCCTGAACCCCCGGCAGCCGCTTGATCGGTGCCGAAGGTATTATTCTCGGAACCTAAGCGATGTTGAAATATCGCACCGAAATGAACGTATGAGTGGCGATGACAGGCACAGGTCTTGCATCGGCAACTTAACCTTACGGAACAAACGGGTAAGCTCCCATGGCAACTATTACAGGCACATCCAGCGGCGAATCAATCGAGGGTACTGCGGCAACGGACAGCATCATCGGTGGTGGTGGCAATGACACCATTACCGGTCTGGATGATGCCGATACCATTCGCGGTGGTGGCGAGGCCGACAGCATTGACGGCGGTCAGGGTAATGACAGCCTTGATGGCGGTACCGGGAACGATACGGTTCTCGGCAATACCGGTAATGACCTGATAAACGCTGATGCCGGTGATGATGTCATCGACAGCCTGACCATGGATGTCGGCAATGATACCGTTTATGGCGGCAGTGGCGCAGACACCATCTTTACCAGCAACGGCAATGATCTGGTGTTCGGCGAAACTGGTAATGACTCAATCATCATCGCCTATCAGGACACCATCTATGGCGGCGACGGGGCCGATACGATCACCGAGGTTGTCGGCGGTGCGGATAATTCGCTGATCTTCGGTGGCGCTGGTAATGACATCATCATCATGGCTGAGGATTCCGACACCATATTCGGTGAAGCGGGCGCTGACTCGATCATCGGCTCCAATGGCGGTGATATCATCTATGGCGGCGACGGTGTTACTTATACTGATGCTTTTGACGTTATCATCACGGCGGGGGATACGCTCGATGGTGCCGATGGCAATGACGTACTCTTCGGTGGTGCCGGGCGGGATACGCTGACCGGTGGCAATGATACCGATACATTTGCCGGTACCCTTTCAGAACTGAATGGCGATTTCATTACCGATTACGATGCCGGCGATCCGGACCTGTTCCTGCCTGCCGAGAAGATTGTGGTCACTGATCAGCCCGGCCTGACCATTGCCGATATTGATCTGACCCGCAGCGGTGGTGTGACCACCCTCATCATCAGCAAGGGCGGCATTACGAGCCGGGTAGACCTGCAGGGCGACTTCTCTGTCGATACTGTGGTTAATGGCGAGATTACCCTTGCTGGACCATCTAATATCCCGACTGAAAACTCCGATATTCTTGACGGCATTGCCGCTGCCGAGACCATCAATGGCGGCGGTGGCAACGACCTGATCTATGGTAATGGCGGCGCCGATATCATCAGTGCCGGCAATGGCAATGATGTTGCCTATGGCGGCGATGATGCCGACACCGTCAGCGGCGGTTCCGGCAATGATGTCCTCTTCGGTGATAACGCAGCCGATGCACTTTATGGCAATGAAGGCGCGGATACCCTGTACGGTGGATTGGGCACTGACATTCTCAATGGTGGAGCTGGCAATGACCTGCTCTATGGCGGGGATGATGTCGATACCCTGATCATTGACACCGGCGATACGGCCTATGGCGGTCTCGGCAATGATACATTCGAGGTCGATACCGTTATCACCAATGCCACGATCAGCGATTTTGCCATCGGTGATGTGATTGATCTGACGGTCTTCGGTCAGGAGCTCGAGGATTTCGATGATCTGAGCCTGACGGTTATTCCGGGCGCGGTGCAGATCACGGCTGGCAGCATGTTGCTGACATTGCCGTCAAGCAATCCGTCCGCACTGGCAACATCGATTGTCGCCAATGCCGAGACTACCTTTGTCTTCTCAACCGCCCCACCACCGAGCGGCGATCCGACCGAGGGTGACGATATCCTGACGGCTCCCGGTGGTGCGGACACCTTCTCCGGCGGTGGCGGTGCCGATTTCATTACCGGTTCCGCGATCGTTGACCATCTCTATGGTGGCGATGGCGAGGACACCATCAATGCTGGCGATGGCAATGACACCGTCTTCGGTGAGGAAGACAGCGACGATATCTCCGGCGACAATGACAATGACGTTCTCTACGGCAACACGGATGAGGATACCCTGCGTGGCGGTGACGGCCTCGACCATCTCTATGGTGGTCAGGATGATGATTATCTGCTGGGCGGTGCCGGTGCCGATACCCTGTTCGGTAACAAGGGTGATGACGAGCTGTTCGGTCAGGACGACGATGACGTGCTCTATGGCAATGAAGAGTTCGACACGCTTGATGGGGGGCTTGGTGCCGATACCCTGTTCGGCGGTCAGGGCAATGACCAGATCTTCGGCAATGTCGGTGCGGACAGCCTGCTCGGCAACAAGGGCGATGACACCCTTGATGGCGGTGACGGCAATGACGTGCTGATCGGCAATAGTGGCAATGACGTGCTGACCGGCGGTTTTGGTGGGGACATCTTTGTGCTCGACACCTTTGTCGGTGACACCGGAACCATTACCGATTTCAGTGCCTCTCAGGGTGACCTCATCAACAGCAATGGCATGGCCCTCAACAGCCTGTCCGAGATTGACGGCAATACCGTCCTTGATTTCGGCCTTGGTCGGGTTGTGACGATTGAGGGTGTCCTCGGCTTCGATACCTCCTTCATTGTCTAGCGCCGGGTAGAGATCGTATCTGCCGATGTATGGTGATGATGATGGCCGCCTGCCGACCCATGTGACGGTTTCGGCGGTCATCCGCCGTGCCGCCACTGATGGTGGTGCTGCCTATGTACTCCACAAGGGTGATGCCGAGCGCGGCATGGTGCTGGTCAAGCTGATCGGACGTGACCGGTCATGCCGTCTGCAGTTACAGCAGCGTGATCTTGATGGCCGGTTGCAATGGATGTCCGCGTTCCGTGATGAGTTCGTGCCCGAGGCAGAGGCCGATGCCTATATCGCGCGCAATCATGCGCGTGACCCGGATGTCTGGGCGGTGGAGGTCGAGGTGATCGACGCAGCCAGTCCCAATCCCTTTACGCTTCAGGATTAGCCGTAGCAGTATCTGCCGCTTCGGCGGCGGCTGTATCAGTCGCAACCTGTACTTCTGTCTCCGGGCGGCGCAGGTGCCAGGCGAAGATGCCGGCACCAATGGCAACACCGAGCAGATGCAGCCAGATCATGCTCGGCCACAGGCAGAGCGCGGCAGCAGCGAGCATCACAATGCGCTCGAGCGGATTGATCGCCCGCTCCATATGCCCGGAAATCGCGGCGGTGAAGTAATACAGGCCGAACAGCGCAAATATCGACACTGTAATCGCGGCAACCCAGTCCCCGGACAGGATCGGTGTATAGGCGAACAGCAGCGGCATGATGTAGAGGCCCTTGGCGATCTTCCATGAGGTCATGCCGGTGGCCATCGGCGGGGTCTTGGCAATCGCCGCCACGGTGAAGGCGGTGAGGCAGACCGGTGGGGTTACATTGCTGTCCTGACTGAGCCAGAAGATGATCAGATGCGCGGCCAGAAGGGCGGTCATGGCTACTGCCGGGTCAAGTGCTATATCGCGCACGGTGCTTTTGAGGTCGATCGGTATGCCGTCATAGAGCGCTGCCGCCTGGTCATAGGGCATGGGCTGGGCCAGCGCGGTGAGGGCATCTGGGATGCTGATCATCATGATTGTGCGCGCCTGTTCGGGCAACGTGCCGTCGGTAATCGCCTGTATCACCTGAACATCGGCGATCAGGTTGAACAGCGCCGGGGCCGACAGGGTACCGAGCACGATATAGGCGGCGGTGACCGGCAGGCCCATACCGAGCACGAGCGAGGCGAGGGCAATCAGCACAATAGCGATAATCAGGCTGTTCCCCGCCCATTCGGTAATCATCAGCGAGAAGGTGTTGCCGATCCCGGCGGTGGCAATGACGTTGACCACCAGCCCGACGGCACAGAGCAGGATTGCTGTCATCGCCATATTGCGGGCACCGAGTGCCATGGCCTCGATAATTGCTTTCGGCCCCATGCGGTTCGGGGTCAGCCATGATGAGGCGATGACCGCGAGGATGCTGATCCCGGCGGCATAGGTCGGGGTAAAGCCGACAATCAGCAGGGTGATCAGCACCGCGATCGGCAGCAGAAAGGCAAAACCACCCTGTTTGAACACGTCGAGGAAGCTGACCCCGGCATCTGCCGACGGGCGGACACCCGAGCGCTTGGCCTCGATCCGTACGAAAAAGCCGACCGAGGCAAAATACAGAATGGCAGGCAGCACAGAGGCGGCGACGATGGTGGTGTACGGGATCTGGGTGTAACTCGCCATGACGAAGGCGCCAGCGCCCATGATTGGCGGCATCAACTGACCACCGGTTGAGGCGGCGGCCTCGACCCCGGCGGCGAACTTGGCCGGGAAACCGGCCTTTTTCATCAGCGGAATAGTGATCACGCCGGTTGAGGCGGAATTGGCGACTGCCGAGCCTGAAATCGTGCCGGTCAGACCGGAGGCGATAACCGCCACAAGGCCAGGGCCACCGGTGGTACGCCCGGCCAGTGCCCGGGCCAGATCAATGACGAAGTCACCACCGCCCGAGCGCATCAGAAATGCGCCGAACAGAATGAACATGAAGACGAAGGTCGAGGAAATCAGCGCGATATTGCCGAAAATGCCGTCATCGCCAAAGATGCTGCGGAACAGGGCCGTCTCCAGCGACAGACCGGCGAAGTTGAAGACGCCGGGCACGAACTGACCCCAATAAACAATATAGGTGAGGGCCAGCACGATCAGGACCGGAATAATCCATCCGGTGGTGCGCCGGGTCAACTCAAGGGCGCTGGCGATCAGGATGAAACCGGCAACCCATTCGGCATCGGTCATGCGTACGCCGCGGGCATAGATCGCATCCTCCATCGCCACGAGATAGATCGCGGAGGCTGCAGCCGCCACGCCGATGGCAATGTCGAGAATAAAGGTCCAGTGCAGTTTACCGGCTTCCCGCTTTGCCTTGGATGTCGGGTAGATAAGCACGCAGAGCAGCGCAAAGCCCGCATAATGCAGGGCATTCTGCCAGAGGGTCGGCAGCAACGTGATTATATTGAAATAGATATGCAGGAGCGAGATGCCGACACCGAGAGCCATGATCAGCAGGCGCAGCTTGCCGGTTTCGGTGAAGCCGGGCATGCGGCTGTCCTCGACCGGTTCGGGGGCGGCCTCGACTGCTGGTTCGGTTTCAGCTGCGGCGGCGGGTTCGATCATCGACATGAGCGCGCTCGTCCATCAATACGGATTGGGAGATATGCGAAAACGGGGTCCTGTTGATGATGCAGGACCCCGGTTTTCAATGCCTTGGATTATCAGTCTGCTGATGTGCAGGGCTTATTCTGCAATCAGGCGATCCGGGATGTTGAGACCGGCTTCGCGGTAATAGCGCACGGCACCGGGGTGCAGTGGCATTGGCAGACCGGCAACCGCTTTGGAAATGTCCATCGCCTTGGTGGCGGCATGGATGGCATTCAGGAACGGCAGGTTCTCGTACATGGTCTTGGTGATCTTGTAGACGTCTTCCTCGGACATATCCGCGCGAACAGCGAGGAAGTTCGGCTGGGCGATTGTCACCACGTCTTCGTCAAGGCCCGGATAGGTGCCGCCCTTGATCAGGTATTCGGTCCAGAGGCCGAAACCGCCATCGGCTTCCTCGATCTGGTCTGGGGTGAAGGACAGCATGGTGATGTCATCACCCATGGCAGCAAATGCCTTGGTGACCGCACCGGTTGGCACACCGGCCGGGGTATTCATGCCAGCAACCTGACCGTTCTGCAGGGCATCGGCGCTCGGGCCATAGCCGACATAGACGAGGTCATAGGCTTCCTCGATATCAATACCGAGGTTTTTCAGGATGGCGGTGTTGGAACCGATGGTGCCGGAATTCTTGCTGCCGAACGCCATGCGCTCGCCCTCAAGGTCCCTGAGGTCGGCAATCGTGCCGGTCTTGGCCTTGTCGGCATCAACGACGAACTGTTCCACATTCTGCCAGAGCATGGAAACGGAGCGCAGGTCCTTTTGTGGGCCATCGGCCTCAACCGGGCCGACACCCTGCCACGCATAATAGCCGTAGAGGCCCTGCAGAATGGCAAACTGGACCTCGTTGTCGCGCAGCAGCTTCACATTCTCACCGGAACCGGCAGAGTTGATGGCCGACATGCCGATCTTTTCTTGTGGCTCGAGCTTGACCTTGATCAGGGTGGAGAGCGCGACGCCCACCGGATAATAGGTGCCGCCGGTAGAGGCGGTGGCGAGCAGATAGCTTCCCTCAGCCTTCGCGGTGGCCGGTGCCAGGGCGGTGCCCATGAGGGCGGTTGCGGCAACAAGAGCGGTGGCCGCAAGGCGGCGGGTAATTCGTGCAGTCATGTATTTCCTCCCGGTATGACAACGCTATGTACCCTTCATCGGCCAGAGCCGGTTCGGGGTGGTGGCAGCCATTGAGATTGGCGGCCTGAATTTTTCTTTATTTGTCGGTGCTTGGCACCAAACAACTTGCGGGTGTCACTATCCATAAACCGGGCCGGTTTGCCAAGGGCTATTCGCCAAAGTTTTCCCTTGGCGAAAATAGGCGGGATGACACGAGTGTCATTTACCCTGCCGATGGCAGTGCGCCAGCCTGACTGTCCGACAAGTCAGCGGTGTCACGCTGTTGTTCGGTATCGGATTTTTCAGCTGTCTTGGCAGCCGGGTCTGGATCGATCGGTAGGCCGGTGCGGTCCAGAACCGCATGGGCAACAGCGACCAGATGCGAGTGAATGCGGCGCAGATCGCGGATAATATCCAGATGCAGGCTCGAGCTTTCGATCGTGCTGGCATTGCCGGACACCAGACGACGCAGATGCGCATCATAGCTGCTGCGTTCCATCAGGCGCATATCGGCTTTACGCGCCAGCAGATCGCGGGCCAGATCAGGATCACGCGTGGTGAACACATTGATCGCGAGGTCAAGGCTGGCACAGAGGCTGGTATGGATATCCTCGATTTCCCGGATGCCCTGGGGTGAGAAGGAAATACCGTTCTCACGCTTCTTCTCGGCAAGGTCCATCAGGCTCTTGTCGATAATGTCACCGGCATGTTCCATATTGGTGACGAAGGTGATGATCTCCATCGCCCGTGCACTTTCCTGCGGGTCCAGATCCTCGAAGGCAATGCGGGTCACGAACAGCTTGATGCGGTCATAGAGCTGGTCCAGCGCATCATCGGCCTTGCGAATGCGTGAGATGACCATTCGGTCGTCGGCGCGGATGGCGACCATGCTCTGATGCATCATGATCGACAGCTGATCGGCCATACGCCGGGCTTCGCGGGTGGCGCCGGTAATGGCAACCGCGGGTGATTCCAGCGTGCGGTCATCAAGGTAGAGCGGCTTGCCGGGTGCCTGTTCCGCTTCCTTGTCCGGGATTATCCGCACCAGCATGCGGGCGACCACATTGCACCATGGCAGGGCAGCCAGCGACAGAACCAGATTGAAGGCGGTATGGAAATTCACCACCTGCCGGGCCGGGTCTGGGTCGGCGAGCGGGACATATTTTATGGCCAGCCCGATAAACGGGATCATCAGTACCACACCGATGATGCGGACAAACGCATTGGCAGCAGGCACGCGGCGACCGGCGGGCTCGTAGGAGGCGCTGGCGGCGATCGGGGCAATGACCCCGCCGAGATTGGCGCCGAGAACCAGCATGAAGGCGGCATCCAGCGGCAAGGCACCACCGGCGGCCATGGACATGACCAGCAGTACGGTCGCGAGGCTGGAATGCGCCATCCAGGTGATCCCGGCGGCGAGCAGAAGGCAAAGCAGGGGCTCGCCAGCCATGGCCTGAATGACCTCAAGCATCACCGGATGCGAACGCAGTGGATCGGTTGCCTGCATGATCAGGCGCAGGGCCAGCATCAGCAGGCCGAGACCAATGGCGATGCGGCCGAAATGGCGGCGCGGGTTATGGTCATTGCGGCTGTGGATGATATAGCCCGCGAGGATCAACAGCGGGGCCAGCCAGTGTACCTTGAACGACAGGAGCTGTGCGGCAAAGGTGGTGCCGACATCGGCACCCAGCATGATGGCGAGGCCGGCTGCGGTGGTTACCGCACCCTGACGGGCCAGTGAAGCCACGATGAGCGAGGTTGCGGTGCTGCTCTGCAGACCGCAGGTCACGAGAATGCCACTGATATAGGCGGTAATACGGTTATTTGAGGCAGCACCCACCACATCGTGCAGTTTGTTGCCAAAAGCGCGTGTCATACCGGTGCGGATCATGCGGATTGACCAGAGGATCAACGCAATGCCGCCCAGTAACCAGATCAGTGTCTCGGAACCGTTCATTTATCCTGCTATTCTGCGTTTTATTGTTCGTGTAACTAAATTGTAGTCACGATACTTGACTAAAAAATATCGTCTTTATGCGGTCAAAATCCCGGAAAACCCGAGAAATCAAGTCGCATTGATTGACTAAAATTCAGGATTACAGGGTTTTATGAATGTTACAAGATTATGACAAGCATTTTTTTCGTATGTTGCTGTTGAAACGCTGGCTGCTTTCATGAACGGCTTGTCGATAACAGCGCTGGATTGCCGAGGGATTTATCGCTAGAACCCGCAGTCATGAACGATATGACCAACCTGCCCGAACCAATCGCCAACCGCCGCACCTTTGCGATCATCTCGCACCCGGATGCCGGTAAGACGACGCTGACCGAGAAACTGCTGCAATTCGGTGGTGCGATCCAGCTCGCCGGTGCCGTGAAGGCGCGGGGCGAACAGCGCCGTGCGCGCTCGGACTGGATGAAGGTTGAGCGCGAGCGCGGTATCTCGGTCGCGTCCTCGGTCATGACCTATGAATATGCCGGTTGTACCTTCAACCTGCTCGATACGCCGGGTCACGAGGATTTCTCGGAAGACACCTACCGCACTCTGACCGCCGTCGACAGCGCGGTCATGGTGATCGATGCGGCCAAGGGCATCGAGCCGCAGACCCGCAAGCTGTTTGAAGTCTGCCGCCTGCGTGACGTGCCGATCATGACCTTCATCAACAAGATGGACCGGGAAGCCCGCGATCCGTTTGAGCTGATCGACCAGATCGAACAGGAACTCGCGCTGGATGCCACGCCGGCCTCATGGCCGATCGGCATGGGGCCGCTGTTCCGGGGCTGTTATGATCTGATCCATGACCAGCTGATCCTCATGGATCGCGGTGAGAAGAAAAAGGGCGGCACGGCGCTCGGCGGGTTCCGTGAGGCCTGCTCCGGCCTTGATGATCCGAAGCTGGAAGCCATGCTTGATGCCGATCAGCTCGACCAGCTTCGTGAGGAAGTGGAGATGGCGCGGGGGCTGATGCAGCCGCTCAGCGTGACCAGCTATCGCGAAGGCCATATGACGCCGATCTATTTCGGGTCGGCGGTCAATTCCTTCGGCGTACGCGAATTGCTCGACGGTCTGGTCAGCATGGCCCCGCCGCCGCGCCCGCAACCGGCGGAAGGCCGCTCGATCGCCCCGGATGAGAAGAAGGTCTCGGGCTTCGTGTTCAAGATTCAGGCGAATATGGACCCGAAACACCGGGATCGCATCGCCTTCATGCGTCTCTGCTCCGGCCATTTCAAACGCGGGATGAAGTTGAAGCACCCGCGTTCGGGCAAGCTGGTAAACATGCACAACCCGGTGCTGTTTCTGGCGCAGGACCGGGAACTGGCGGAAGAGGCGTTTCCGGGTGACATCATCGGCGTGCCGAACCACGGCAATCTGCGGATCGGCGATGCCCTGACCGAGGGCGAGGACATCAAGTTCACCGGCATCCCGAGCTTTGCGCCGGAACTGCTGCAACGGGTGCGTCCGGAAGATCCGATGAAGGCCAAGCATCTGGGCCGCGCCTTGCAGCAGATTGCAGAAGAGGGCGGTGCCCGAGTATTCAAGCCGCGCATGGACAGCGACTGGATTGTAGGTGTCGTCGGTTCGCTGCAATTCGACGTTCTCGCCGACCGGGTGCGCACCGAATACGACATTCCGGTGAAGTTCGAGCCGACCAGCCTCTACACGGCGCGTTGGGTTGAGGCCGATGACCATCAGAAGCTGAAGAAATTCGTCGACGCCCAGCCATCCGCAATTGCCGATGACCATGACGAACAGCCAGTGTTCATGGCGCGCAATGCCTGGCATCTCGAGGACACGACCAAGAATTGGCCCGATATCCGATTCCTGAAAACCCGGGGTTGAGCGGGTGGCGTTGCTGCCGGATCAGGCATGGGACGGTACGCCATTCGGCGGCGCCAAAATCGCTCTTGTGCAGGACGGATTGATCCTGACCTATCTGCGTGATGACAAGCCGGATATTCGCTTTCCCGGCCTCTGGGATTTGCCCGGTGGTGGCCGTGAAGGCGGCGAAACGCCCTTAGCCTGCGTTGCTCGGGAGTTGTTCGAGGAGTTCGGCATCCGTCTGGACCGCGACCGGCTGGTCGGCGTCAGGCGTTATCCGCCGTCGAAAACCACACCACTGCCGGTATTCTTCTATTGGGGTTACCTTGCGCCGGGACAGCTGGGGCAAATCCGGTTCGGTGATGAGGGCCAGCGCTGGTGCATGATGGTGGTGGATGAGTTTCTGGCACGCGCCGATGCGGTGAAACCGTTGCAGCAGCGGGTCAGGGATTGCCTGCCCGATTTTGAACTTTAGGTATGATCCGCCGGTCGGTCAGGACTGGCGGCCATAGGTGCCGTCAGGGTTCTTGCCGGCCGCTTCATTGGCCATGCGCACGGCCTGCTGCTCCATATAGGAGTTGAGCATGTGCAGCTTGCCGGAACGGATATACTGCCGTGCCGGATCAGAGCCGGATGGATCGGTGAACAGGTAGGATATTTCCGGCCCGGATGGCGTGATCGTCTGGTGGAATACAGCTGCCAGACCCTCGGCCACCAGATCCTGTGCCCGGGCACCGACCTCGGATTCTGCGACCTGAATGATCGACTGGATGCCCTTTTCAACCGACCCGGCGTGGAAGGTCGCGATGACCAGATGACCGGATGTGGCGGCACGGAGCATTTGCGCCGCTGCGGCACCGGAGCGGACTTCGCCGACGAGAATATAGCGCGGATGCCAGCGCAGGGCACGTTTCAGTGCCGGGGCCCATGCTTCCTCGTCATCCACCTCGACCTGAAAGCAATAGCCGCCATTGCCGCGTTCACCGTGGAGGTTGAACTCCACCGGATCTTCAATGGTCATGGCCACATGGCCGATGCGGTTCAGGTAATCGGCCAGCAGGGCGGTGGCAGTGGTTGATTTGCCTTGCCCGGTACCGCCACAGACAATGACCAGACCGTTGCGGCGGCCAAGGTCGCGCATTTTCGGCAGCAGGATCGGATCAATACGAAGCTTCTCAAGCGTCGGCACATCACCGGAAATCCGGCGCAGACAGACCCATTGTTCACCATTGGCCAGCGCTGCCTTCGATCCGCGATATCGGACATCATCATGGACGACGCTGAAATCTTCCTTGGGAATATGCTGGAGTCTTTCCCGAAGTGCGGAGAGGTCGCCGCGATACTCCTTGCCGACCGGAATATTGCCGGGCTCACCGAGGCGGACATTCTTGGGGTTGTATCGGGCCACGCCATGGTTATGCATCGGCACATACATATCGACGAACTCAAGGTCCTTGATCCGGCTGCGTATTGCCGTGGCATCCTGGGCGCTGGCCGGGCGCGAACTGGGTGCCTGTGGCCGCCCCTCACCTCTGGCCTGTCTTCTCTGGCCATCATCATCCGCGCCGGATGCTACAACATCGCGGGCCGATAAAACCTGTGCTCGCTGATGCTTTTTTGGTGGATATGGCCGGGGGGCAAGCCCTTCTTCCGGGTCACGCGCGGAGCTGGCGGAACCGGATGATTGCTGGGCGCGATTGGGCCGGATCGCATCCGGGCGCGGGCGCCCACTGCCATCGCGCATGGCGTTTCTCAGGGCTTTTGCGCCGGGAGCGCCCTCACCAGGCTTCTGTGGGCGCTGGCGTTGTTTTTCGTGCTGTTTGTCAGGGGGCGGCTGGCTGCGCTTTGCATCGCGTTTTGCAGCCTCCTCTTCACCAAGGGCCTGTTGCTCATCAGGTCTTCTGGATGCCGTTGAATTATCAGCGGACATGGTGGGAAATGCCACTCCTTAAGGCCTCTTGGCAGCGGATAACATGCCAGAGGAAACAGTTGGGCCAGCCGAAAGGTTCCGGCTGTTAGCAGTCAATCCGGATAAGCTAACCGATTTATCGGTAATAGACCATAAGCTCGTTGCGCAGCAGACAGGTTTTACCGGAACTGTCAGAAACTCAGGATGTTGCCTTGTTCGGCTTGCCGGTCGGCAGGCCGACACCGATGCCGCTCTCGACCGGCATGGTAAAGGCGATGCCGCGACCGGGCAGGTCGAGGGAGACGCGCTTGCGCAGGCTTTCATAGGCGGGCTCGCGCTGGCTCGAATCAATGACACTCAGAAAGACGATCTTTTCAGGGTTCACCCAGCGGTCGACTTTTTGCCAGACACCGGTGCCGGTACCGTGCAAACAGGTAAATGCCTTGATGTTTGCTGCTTCCAGCGCCTCACAGACATCAAGAAAGAAGTCTTTCTCAACAATCACGACGATCAGTGATTGGGACATTTTGGAACTCCACTTACCCTTGTTTTTATTAACCAATCTGAACCGCTTGAAGGCGCACGCGCAAGCTGAAGCGGGCGCATACTGGTGCCCACACTACTCTTTAACCAACGGATTCGGTGGAAATGCACTAACCAAGTATGATATTTTTCCAAAAGTGTCAGGTTTCGGGCACAGGCCAATGGGGCATCATCGACAATCCAATCTGCGGATCGAGGTGATTTTGGCTTGTATCTGGTTATCTGGCTGGGCAGGAAAATGAGGCAGGCGGTACAGGTGGCGCACCATCTGTGACGTGGTTCAATGACGTGGTCGATATGGCCTGCGTGTTGGATATGTGTCAGTTGAATTGTCGATCAGCGTCTATCCGGCAGGATCAGGCGTGTGATGGGCGAACTGGCGCATTGGTTGCATATGATTGGTGCATGTAACTGCCGGCCTGTCAGCCGTTTGAGGACGCAAAAAGCGTTGCTGACTGGTCCAAACAGCTAAAGCCCAAGAATGGGCGATGCAGTATTTGAAGGGGGCCAGACCATGGATGGTTTGCTAGACGGTTTCGCGGGTCAGAACTCAAAAATTGATCCATCAGATCTGACTTCGGATGATGTCGGCGTTTCCCGTGCGGGCAATCTGGCAACCGGCCCTCTGGCGGTGACCGAGGTCGCACAGCTCAGCACCATCGATAATCCGGCCCTGCAGGCACTCATTGAAACCTATGGCGAGCCGATCGGCGTTATCTCCGAGATGACCGGTGAGGTGATTGCCATCCAGACCGACGATGTCGAGCGCGTTCTGAGCATCGGCAGCCCGATTTTCCAGAATGACGAGGTCGAGACTTTCGAGAGTGGCGCGGCGACCATCACTTTTGCCGATGAAACCACCTATTCCCTAGGCCCCGACAGCGCGATGCTGGTGGATCAGTATATCTATGACCCGGCCACCAATGAGGGTGAGCACAAGTTTTCTGCCCTGAAGGGGGTCTTCGTGTTCGTCAGCGGTCTGGTTGCCGATGATGCACCGGAAAACGTCTCGATCAACACCCCTGCCGGTACGCTGGGTATTCGCGGTACCGTCATTGCCGGTTCGATCGAGGTCGAGCAGGTCACCGACGGCATGCAGTTCACTTTCGTTCAGGGGCAGGGCTTTCTTGAGTCCGGCCTTGGCGACATCATCGATCTGGTCGGCCAGTTTGCCTCGGTTCAGGTGACCGCTGATGGTGCCCAGACTTTTACGCTCGATGCTGAAGGCTTGCAGCGTTTTGCCAATATCATTGGTGAGGGCGGCGTTCGGGTGCTGCAAACCGCCGCTCCTGAGGTTGATTGGGCCACCATCCTGACCACCACGGAACAGGATGAGGACGAGGGCGAAGAGACCGGCGACGATCAGAATGATGATCAGACCGATGATGGCGGTGATACCGGCGGTGACGGTGATGGTTCCACCAATCGCCAGTTCCAGGATGACGGTGAGTCGGAAGAACCATCGGATGGATCCGGTGAGGATACAACAAGCGGTGGCACCGGTCAGGATCGGCTGTCGACGCGCTCGGGTTCCGGCAGTCGCCAGACCAGCTCAACCACCAACCGCAGTAACAGCGACGACGATGATGATGACGATCAGATCATCACGATCATTGGTGGTGACGATGATGATGACACGCTTGATGGCGGTGAGGATAACGACACCATCATCGGTGGCGATGATAATGACACCATTGATGGCGGTGACGGCAATGACACCATCATTGGCGGCGATGACAACGACACCATCATCGGTGACGGTGACGGTGGCAATGGCGGCGGCAGTGGTGGTGGTGATCCCGGCGCGGATCCGGTCGATCCCTTGCCGACCCGTACATCGCTTCTTGATCGCGGCATCGGCAGTTTTGGCAATGACACAATCACCGGCACGGCCGATGATGCCGGCACACTCGGGCTTGATGGTGATGACACGATCAATTCCGGCAGCGACGGTGCTGATTATGGTGGCCTCGGTGCCGATCTGATCTATGCGAGCAATGCGGAAGATACCTTCAGCGGCACCGCTGCAGAGCTGGATAACGACACCATCCATGACTTCGATATTACCGAAGACACCATCTTCATTCAGGATTACGACCCGTCTGGCGACGCGATCGACATTTCTGAAGTTGGTGGTGGGGAGTATGTGATCGAAACCACGGTCGGTGGCTCACCCTATGAAATCCATCTGACCGGCCTGCCAACCGGCAAGACCTATACGGTCACTGGTGATCCGACCGAGAGCACCCTGTTTGATGTCACGCCAACATATGCGTACAACACCGGTGATGACAGCATCTTTGGTAGCGGTGGCAATGATGCCCTGTTCGGTCATGACGGTAACGACACCATCAATGGCTCTATCGGGAAGGACTATATCCTCGGCGGAGAAGGCGCTGATTCCATTGATGGCAGCAATGGGCATGATTATGTCGATGGCGGTGAGGGGCATGATACGCTGCTTGGCGGCAGTGATAATGGCTCAGATACCCTTTTGGGTGCTGCTGGTGACGACAGCATAGATGGCGGTGACGGTGATGACCTGCTGCAGGGCGGCAAGGGCCACGATCGCATCGATGGTGATGTCGGCAATGACACCATCATTGGCGGTGATGGTGTCGACACCCTGTTTGGCGGCATGGGCCATGATTATATCGATGCCAATGATTCTTCGGCAGATGAGCTCTATGGCGGTGATGGCGATGACACCATTGTGGCCTCATCTCTGGATACCGTATATGGCGGTGCCGGTGCCAACACCATCAATCTGCAAGGTACCCAGGTCAGTATTTATGGCACTGTTGCAGAGCTTCACAATAATACTATTGATGATTTTGATTTTGGTCTCGATAAACTCTACATTACCGATGCGACAACGGTTGATGTCTCTAGTATTTACGGCAATACAGTAACGCTTGATATTGATAGTGGTGCGTCAACCCTTACTCTGTACAGCTATCAGGGTGTAAATGACCTGACGGCACCGATTTATGGCGGCGAAGTGACGTTTGAAACCGCATCCGGCACGGCGATCCCCACTTATGATTCTATTGATGCTGGTGACTACGATACGATATTGGCCAATTTCGGTCTCGACAGTATTGGTGGCTATTTCACCGATTATGATGGTTTGACCATCGACAATGTCGCTGACAATTATTTTTCGCTTGATTTCAATGACGTGGATTTCAGCGAGCCGGGCACTGTCATTACGGTTACCAATTCATCAGGCTCCACGACTGTCGAGATCGATGCGGATGGCAATGGATCGGCGGAAGTCGAGTTTACTATCAATTCCTACAAGCCCCTGTTTGTTGCCAATTTTTACGGCGATTCTGAGGAAGGATTGCCATACAGCAATCTGTCTCTCTCGACCGATCTTGCTGATGCCTTTGGCATCGATGCGATCTATGGCGATGATGGCAATTCCACGCCGGTCGCCGATAATCTGGTTGGTACCAGCGGCATTGATCTCATTTATGCCGGTTCAGAAGCCGATGTTGTTTATGGCAATGGCGGTTCCGACCTGATCTATGGTGACGGTATCTATTCCAATGGTACCTATGGTGCCAATGATACCCTCTATGGTCAGGGCGGGGACGATACCCTGATCGGTACCTATTATGGCGGTGATGTGCTGTCCGGTGGCACAGGTAACGATGCGCTGTACGGCAACGGTGGCAACGATACCCTGGCCGGTGGTGAGGGGCGCGATACCCTTTATGGCCAAGGGGATAATGACGACCTGTTCGGCGGTGGCGGTGATGACAATCTCCGCGGCGGCGGCGGTGACAACTGGTACGAGGGCGGCGACGGCAATGATTATATCGTTGCCGATGGTTATACTGACACCGTCCAGGGCGGGACCGGCAATGACTATATCTCGGTCAGCTCATCCATGTCGGCAATCATTCTTGGCGATGCCGGTGATGATTACATTGTCGTATCCGATTACATCAGTGCCTCAACCAAAACCGTACTGAGTGGCGGTGAAGGGGATGATACGATCTATGGTGGTGCTGGCAATGACATCATCTATGGTGAGGATGGTGCCAATGTCATTGATGACGGTGCCGGTGATGACCGTATCTATCTCGGCGGTGATGCGGAGACCATTGTCCTTGGTGCTGGTGCGGATAGCCTGATCGGCTATGCCGAAGATTTTGCCAATGACACGATCAAGGGCTTTGACTTCACCGAAGACGTTCTGATTATTCGTGACAGTGGTGGCTCTCCAACGATTGATGGCAGTCCTGATTTTTCGAGTGACATGCTCGCCGTTCCGCTCAGTACCGGGCAGGAATTCTACCTTGACCATGTGCCAAATCTGGGCAGTGGTGAAACCCCTACCAGTGTCGGTGTCAGCTTCACGCTGGAGGAAGATAGCGGCGGCGGCAGTTTCCTTGTCGGTGACGAGACGGCAGAGAATCTGTCTGGATCAGCAGATGATGACACCATTCATGGCAATGGTGACAATGATACAATCTCAGGTCAGGCGGGCAATGATTACCTCTCCGGCGGTGCGGATCAGGACCATATATACGGTGGTGACGGTGCCGATACGATCTTCAGCGGTGTCGGCAACGATCTTGTCTATGGTGGGGCCGATGACGATTTTATCATGGACCAGAAAGGCTATGATAATCTGTATGGTGGTTCGGGCGACGATACCCTGATCGGTGGCGAGTTTAATGATGGCCTGCACGGTGAGGCCGGTGATGATATCATGCTGCTTGTTGCCAACAGTAGCAATGCCAGTGGTGGATCAGGTAACGATACCTTCGTTGTGGCCGGTGATCCGGATTCAAGTGTGTCATATGATCTGGTTGACTATAACGCCAGTGAAGACACGTTATTCATCGTGCCCGGCTTCGATACCACCGATGTCGGCTCAATCAGCTATACCATTGATGCCTCGTCCAGCAGCTCAACCATCCTTTTCGATATGGATGGCGATGGTACGACAGATGTGGAAGTTGAACTTTTCGGTATCGGGATTACCGGGCCGGTAACTTTGGCAGCCGGAAATATCGATTTCGGTGTTGATAGCCTCGATGGGGCTACGGTGACTTTCTCCAGCCTGCCCCTGACCACAACCGGTACCGCAAATGCTGAATATGTCACGTTAAATTCGGGCAACCTCAATGGTGGTGCCGGGGCGGATATTGTCGATGGCAGCCAGACTACCGGCGGTACATTTGAAGGGGATGCCGGTGCCGATACGGTTATCGGCTCTGATTTTGGCGATCTGCTCTATGGCGGCTCAGCCACAACGCCGGAAGACAACGCCGCGGATATTCTCTATGGCGGCATTGGCATCGACACGCTCTATGGCGGCAACGGCGATATTCTTTACGGTGGCCAGGACGATGACGTCTTCGTCGTTGATATGAGTGTCAATGGCGGCTCTGTAACGCTCGCCGATTTCGGTTTTGATTCACTGAGTGGCAGCCCGAGTGATTCGCTCTATCTGGTCGGTACAAATATTGAGTACCAGACCGCCACGCCGGATTCTGTTACGGGCCAGACAAAGCTGAGCTACACGTTTGGTAGTGGCGATACTTTCGACATTTATATCAATGGTGCCTTGGATACATTTGTATCGGATGGTTCGCCGATTTCTTCGGGAAGTCAGTTCAGCATCACCAATATGGGATATCCGATCATTGGCAGCTCAACGGCTGGCGATGATACGAGATTTGGATCCATTGGTAATGACAGCTTTGGTGCTGGTTATGGGGGTGACATCCTCTATGGCGGTGCTGGCGACGATGCGGTCAGGGGCAATGAGGACGATGACATCGTCTATGGCGGCTTTGGCGACGATACCGTTCGTGGTCAGGATGGCAATGATGTTCTCTATGGTGATGAGGGTGCCGATACGCTCTATGGCGGGGAGGGAGTAGATACCCTCTATGGCGGCGATGGTGATGATGTAGTTCTCGGTGATGATAGTATAGATTTCGCGGAGCCCGCCGACCTGCTCTATGGCCAGGCAGGTGATGACCTGATTTATGGCTTTGATGGCACCGATACGATCTATGGCGGTGTTGGTCGTGATTCAATTTATGGCGGCTATCAGGACGATCTCATTTTCGGTAATGAAGATGATGACGTCATATATGGTGGTGACGGAGACGACAGTCTGCATGGTGGCAAGGGACTTGATGTTCTCTACGGTGGCAGCGGTGCCGATACGCTGAGTGGTGGCGCTGGCGCGGATACGCTCTATGGCGGTAGCGGCAATGGCGAGATCGATGTCTTCTACATGGACAATGCCACCAATGCCGATGGCGATGAGTTGCATGATTTCGAGGTTGGTTCCAGCGGTGATCGCATCAAGTTCGGCGGGGCATTATCCACCATCAATGAAGATCATATTCGTTTGACTGGCGGCGCGCTGACGGCGACCCTAATGATTGATTACGATCTGGATGGGGAGTTTGATGCCACCATCAGTATTACGGGTGACAGCAATATCAACGGTTATTACTTTTCCGGAAATGAGCTGTATTTCGAATCAACGCTTGAGACCGACAGCATGTATGGTGGTAATGGCGATGCCGAGAATCTGACATTCACCGGTACAGGCAGCCAGCTTCATACCGCTGGCGGCAATCAGGATACGGTTTTTGCTGGTGACGGTGATGACAGTATCAGTGGTGATGCCGGTGATGACAGTATCAGTGGTGATGCCGGCAATGATTCCCTGGAGGGTAATAATGGTCGCGACCACATCTCGGGCGGTGATGGTGATGACACCATCGCTGGCGATGATGGTGATGATACCATCAATGGCAATGACGGCAGTGACGTTATTGTTGGCGGTGATGGTGATGACCTGATCTACGTTAATACCGGTACAAGCGGCACCGATAGTGTGCTGGGCGGGGCTGGTGATGATGTGATTGAGGTTCAGTCCGGTGCCGGCACCGTTGATGATACGATCATTGCTGGCAGTGGTGACGACGAGGTCATTCTGAAGACCAATGACATCGGTGCCACCGCGTCCCTTGAAGGTGGCTCCGGCACGGATACGCTGGTCCTTGACGCCAGTGGTATGGAGTTCAATTTTTCTACTGTTGATTCAGCACAAAATTTCTTCGGTTCTATTAACGGGTTCGAGCGTATTGAGATCGGTTCCGGTACCACGGCCTCGCTTGATGTCGGTGACGTGGTGGATATCAGCGGCAACAATGAGCTTGAAATCACGCTTGATTCCGGTACGTCGACATTGGTGCTCGACAGTGATTTCGAGGATGCTGGCCGGGATGTGTTCCGCGATGGCGGCATCTTCCATGAGTATGTGGATGATATCGACTCACCGAGCACATATCTCTATGTCAACAATGATGCTGGCGGCACGATTCAGTTCGGTTCCGTACCTGTAGCCTAGGATTTGCAGGCTGCTTACTTGCTGGTGGCGGTGAAGACGCCGTCCCAGTCCTCGCCCGGCGGGTTGCTGCGGTATTCGGCAATCCGCCCGTCATAGAGGTCGAACAGCACCTCACATTTGGTGCCGCGCGGCAGGCGATCAGCAATTGCCTCGCTGGCGGCTCTCGCCTCATTCAACAGTGCCCGTGCCTGCTCCCAGTTCTGGGCGCGGTAGGCGATCAGCATTTCGTCAATGGTCTGTTCCAGCTTTTTGAAGCCGGGGTCATTCGCCACGGTCTCATCACCGAGCAGGCCATAGATGGTGACCGGCTGCAGCTTGCCCTTCACCCGGATCAGGTCAAGCTCGATGGTGGAGAAGGTCGGTATCTCTGCCCTGGTCGTCTCGCCGACAATCATCGCCATGCCATATGATTTGGTCTGGCCCTCAAGCCGGGCGGCGAGGTTGACCGCATCGCCGAGCACGGAGTAGGCGAAGCGCTGCTCCGATCCCATATTGCCGACACAGCAGGGGCCGGTGTTCATGCCGATCCCGGCATTGAGCGGCAGGAATTTACGGCCCGCCGCTTTTGCCTCTTCCTCCAGCCGATCATTGAGCGGGCCGAGCAGGGCGGTCATTTCAATCGCCGCCCGGCAGGCATTGGCCGCATGATTGGCATCATCGAGCGGGGCGTTCCAGAATGCCATCAGCGCATCGCCCATATACTTGTCGATGGTTCCGCGCTTGGACAGAACCGAGGCGGTCATCGGCGTCAGGAACGCATTGATCAGCTTGGTCAGGGATTGCGGATCATACTGCTCGGAAATCGAGGTAAAACCGCGGATATCCGAGAACAGGATGGTCATCTCCCGGATTTCGCCGCCAAGGGTCAGGCGCTCCGGATTATCGGACAGCTCATCCACCAGTTCCGGCGACAGGTAGAGGCCGAAGGCACCGCGCAGCTCCGCCTTCTCCGACTGGGTGCGCCACAGGTTGAGTGCCAGCGCCGAGAGATAGGCGAGGCTGAGCGAGGCCAGTGGCGTGATCGGATCGATCTGCAGCAGGCTGGCTTTGAACTCATATATCGACAGACCATAGATACCGGCACCGGCCATGATGGCGAGACCGGCGGAGACGATCGGCCCGCAGAGCTGGAGCACCAGTACGGCGAGTACCGCGAGCAGGAATGCCGCCAGCATTTCAAAACCGCGGGCATCATCGGGCCGGGTGATGAATTTTTCCTGCAGGATCTGCTCCAGTGCCTCTACATGGAACTCGACCCCGGCAATCAGGTGGTCGAGCGGGCTGGACCGCAAATCCTTGAGGCCCGAGGCACTGGTGCCGATGAAGATGTACTTGTCACGCACCGCCTCATCCGGCGTTGTGCCATCGAGGATATGGGCGGCCGAGATATAGCGGTGTTCGTAATACGGGTTCTCCGGGTCCGGGCCGATATGGCCGGAGAAATAAAGCGGAAGTTCACTGTTTTCACGTACCGGCACCTCATGGGCGCCAACCTTGAGAGAGGTGAAATAGACCCGAGATATCGTGAAAACTTTACCATTTGATATGAGCTTCAATGGCTTGTCAGGTTTTGAATTGGTCTCGGCAATGATCTGGGTGCGACGATCATCTGCCCCTACTTTCAGTGCAGCAATGGCAAGGCTTGGATAATAGGTGGCACCTTCATTGTCTGATGCTGATATGTCCGGATTTGGGTGGAAAATATTGATCATCGGAATCCGGCGGACCAGTCCGTCAACACCACTGTTCATATTGAAATGGGCATTGGCACTGGCTGCCCGCTCAATCGGGCTGAGATTACTGATGATTCCCTCAACCGGATTGTAGTTTTTCCAGAGACCGGGATCGCCACTTCGGTCACCGCCTGCGGGCAGATTCTTGTTCACTAGATATATGCGCGAGCGTTTGGGCAGGTAGGCGGGCGTTTTCGACGCGGCATTGTCGAGGGCAACTCCGGTTACCACCCGCCCCGATGCCTTGATCGCCTCGGCCAATCGCTGATCGTTATCGCCGAGGCCTGCCATGATGCTATCAACCATGGTCTGGTCGATGGTGCTGCCGCGATCGGCCTTGACCAGCTCGGCCATCATCAGTTTCGGCGAGAGGCGGTCCGGTTCGGCAAAGACCATATCGAAGACGATGGCCTTGGCCCCCATGGCGGTCAACCGGTCGACGAGGCTGGCAACCGTGCTGCGCGGCCAGGGCCACTGGCCGATTTCAGCGAGCGCTGTTTCATCAATATCAACGATCTTGACTGGCCATGTGGTATCCGGTTCGCGTGGGAAGGTCTCAAGATAGAAATCGAAGTTCAGCCGGGTCAGCCGGTTCATCAGGCCTATTCCCTCAAGGCTCTCGTAAATCGGCATGAAGCCGAGCACGAGCGGCAGCGTGATCTCGAGCCAGCGCTTGCGGAACAACCGACCGAGGCCGGACCAGAATTTTCTGAATGCTGCCATTTACTGTTATGCCTCGGTCATGGCCCGTTCGCGGATGCGGGTCAGGGGCTTCAGCAGATACTCGAGAATGGTGCGCTTGCCGGTGAGGATTTCCACCTCGGCCACCATGCCGGGGCGGATCGGCAGATGCTCGCCAACCGTGCGGCCATCGAGGAAATTGCGATCGGTGCGTACCTCGATCTCGTAATAGCGTTCATTGTCATCGCCGATCACTGTATCCGCCCCGATCCGCTCCAGCTTCGCCGGGAGGGAGCCGAAAATGGTGTAGTCATAGGCAGTGATCTTGACCCGCACATCCTGTCCCGGATGCAGGAAGGCAATATCCGCCGGGCGGATGCGGGCGGAGATTTTCAGATCATCCTCACGCGGCACAATCTCGATCAGATCGGTGGCGGCTCGCACGACCCCGCCCTCGGTTTTCAGGGCGATCGACTTGATCTCGCCCGCGACCGGTGCCCGCAATTCGGTACGACGCACGCGGTCATCCATGGAAACCTGCCGTTCGGTCAGGGCGGCGCGCTCGACCTGCCGCTGGTTAAGCTGTTCACGAGCGGATGAGCGGAAGGTGGCGATCAACTCTTCCCGCCGCAGATTGTTGGCGCTCAGTTCCACCTCAAGACGCTGGATCGCTTCGCGTGTCTGGCGCAGTTCGCCAGCGGTCTGGTTCAGTTTCTGCTCCAGCCGTATTTTCTCCACCTCGGCGACAACGCCCTGTTTGACCAGACCGGCGGTGATGTTCAGTTCCTGTCGGACCAGCCGGGTATTGGTTTCGAGCTGGTTGATCTTGGCCGTGGTTTCGCTGATCTCGAACTGATTTTGTCGCGCTTCATCCTCGAGGATCTCGAGCGACTTCTGCAGCTTGCCATCGCGTTCCTCATAGAGTGCCCGTTCGGCGGCGACGAAATCCGGTCGCTCCAGCCGGATTTCCTCCGGGAACGACAGTTCGGTGCCGTTCGCCTCTGCGATCAGCCGGGCAATGGCAGCGTCGAGGCCGTAAATCTCTGCCTTGCTGCCGCGCTGTTCGGCGGAGAAGGCAACGTCATCGATCCGCGCCAGTACCTGCCCGGCCTCGACCTGATCGCCCTCACGCACCAGCAGGTCGGAGAGCAGGCCGCCCTCAAGGCTTTGCACCACCTGAACCTCGCTCGACGGGATCACCTGTCCCGAACCGCGGGTAACTTCATCCAGTTCGGTCAGGCTGGCCCAGACAAAGGCCCAGAAGAAGAAGGCCAGAATGCTGATCAGCAGAATATTGGCGACCAGCGCCGGTTTGGTCTCGGCCAGCGCGCGCTCGAGGATGTGCTCGATGTCACGGCCCTGGCCCTTGTTATGGCCCTCGATGGTCCGCTCGCTCATCACGATGGCTCCTGTTTACCGGCTGCCGCCTTGATCTGGCCACTGCCGAGAGCGGCCATGACCTCATCGCGCGGGCCGTCGGCGACCACATGGCCGCGGTCTAGGATGATCAGCCGGTCGACGATATTGAGCATGTTCTGCCGGTGGGTGATCAGCACCAACCCGCGATTTTCCAGAAACGGTTGCAGGCGCTGGGTCAGCAGGGTCTCGCCCTGTATGTCCATGGCATTGGTCGCCTCATCGAGGATCAGGGTATTGGCATTGCCGAGCAGCGCGCGGGCGATGGCAACCGCCTGTCGCTGGCCACCGGACAGGCCAAGGCCGCGCTCACCGATCCGCATGTCATAGCCATGGGGATGGCGGGCGGCGAAGTCGTGGACACCGGCGAGGGTCGCAGCCTCCAGTATTTCGGCATCGCTGGCGTCAGGGCGGGCGGCGGCGATGTTGTCACGCAGGGACCCGCGCAGCAGGAAGGTCTCCTGCGGTACCAGTGCCACGTTGCGGCGCAGGTCGGCGGGGTCGAGCTGCGCCATATCGGTGCCGTCAATATGGATGATGCCGGATTGCGGCTCTGTCAGCCCGCAGAGCAGGCGGGCGATGGTGCTCTTGCCCGAACCGACCCGACCGATCAGCCCGACTTTCTCACCCGGCTTGATATGGAAGCTGATATTCTGCAGCGCCAGCCGCTCGGAATTGGGATAGGCGTAGTTCACGGCCTCGAAACGGATATCGCCCTGTAAAACCTCGCGGTGCAGGAAGCGGCGATTGCCGGGGCGCTCCACCGGTTCCGCCATCAGCTTGTTCAGCCCTTGCAGGGCATGGTGCGCCTGCTGGAACCGGGTGGCCAGATGTGCGACCTGACCGAGCGGCGCAATCGAGCGGGAGCCGAGGATGACACAGGCGATCAGGCCACCCACGGTCAGGGTGCCATCGGCCACCAGATACATGCCGACCAGAATGACAAAAACCGAGGCCACCTGCTGCATCAGGATCGCGGTATGAATGCCCATCATCGACCAGAAGCGCGAGCGCTGACCGTAAACCGTGCTCTCGGCGAGCAGGTCGGCATAACGGGCGCGAAGGCGACGGTCGGCCCCGGTGCTGCGGATGGTTTCAAGACCGCCCAGCGTCTCGACCATCAGGCCGTGTCGGCTGTCATCGGCGATCTGGTTGCGTTCGATCAGGCGGCGCATCGGCCATTGCAACAGCGCGCCGACCCCGATGATCAGCATGACGGCAAGGGTCAGGCCGAAGGCGATCGGCCCGCCGATCATGTAGATGACGCCGAGGAACAGAAACACGAAGGGCAGATCGACAAGGGCGGCGAGGGTGGCGGAGGTGAAGAACTCGCGCACGGATTCAAACTCGCGCAACATATTGGCGAGTGCGCCGCTGGATCGCCGCTGAGCCTGATCGAGCTTGATATCGAGCACATGGTCGAACAGGCGGCCAGCCAGTTTCAGATCGGCCCGGCGTCCGGCGACATCGATGAAATAACCGCGCAAGCCGCGCAGCAGGAAGTCGAACAGGAATACCGTCAGCGCACCGAGCCCCAGCGCCCAACCGGTTTCAAGCGCGGAATTGGGCAGCACCCGATCATAGACATTCATGACAAATAACGGTGTCGCAAGGCCGAACAGATTGATCATCAGTGAGGCCAGCGCCACCTGGGTATAAAGCCAGCGGTTTTCCAGTACCGGGCCCCAGAACCAGTGCTGGCTCAGGGTGCCCTTTGTTTCCGGTCGAGCCGAGGATTCCGCGAGACTGTTCCAGTCGGTTGCCGGTTTGATGGTAATGATCGGGCCGATCAGTTTTTTCTCGAGCAGCTTTTCCCGACTGACCTTGCGTATTGTGTCGCCATCGCGCTTGTTCGGGCGATAGACCTCGGCAGCAGCACCGTCGAGGCGCAGCAGTACCGCCGGACCGGTTGCGGTCATCAGGATCGCGGGGAGTGCGGTTGCATCCAGCTTCGCGAGGCTGGTGGTCAGTTGCCTTGCCTCGAAACCGGCCCGTTCAGCGGCCTTGATCAGCAGGTTGGCATCGGGTTTCCGGCTCTCATCATCCTTCGGCCATGGCAATCCGGCGGTCAGGGCGGCGACCGAGCGCGGTCGGTCGGCCCAGCGGCTGATATAGGCGAGGCAGTCGATCAGCTGTTCCTGATAGCGCAGGCCAGCCTTTTCCGAGCCTGTCCCGGCGGACTGGTTGCTGGCGTCGCCGTCATCTTTCTGGTCGATGGGCGCGTCGATTGGTTTTGCCTCACTCATGGCCGTCTAGCGATATAAAAAGGGCCGGTAGTTACCTACCGACCCTAAATGGTTTTTCAGCGTTTTGGAATGTTGCTTATGGAACCATGGTGACTATGGGGACGACTGTTGAAAAATCAGTCGTCTTTCGGTTCCACCAGCTTCGCTGGCAGGCCGAGAACCTGACGCAGACGGCCCATGGCGGTGAATAGCTGGTAATTCGCCCGGATCAGGTCGATTTCGCCGTTATTCAGGGCAACCCGTGCCAGAAACCGCTCGTTTTCACTGTCGAGCAGGTCGAGCAGGGTGCGGCGACCGGCGCCGAACTGCTTCTGATAGGCTTCAACAACGCCATCGGCTGAATCAGCACGCAGACGCAGCTGTTCGATCTGGGTCTCGGTGCGCTTGACCTGAGCATAGCTGGTGCGGACCGCTTCCTCGATCAGGCGGACGCGCTCTTCCTGCTCCAGTTCGGCTGCTTCCTGCAGGCGCAGCAGGCGCTTACGGTTGGCAATCTCGCCACCGGCAACCGGAATATCCCAGACCATGCGGACCAGTGCGCGGGTTTCCTCGTCCCGGCCACCGATGCCGCTGACGTCATCGCCGCGGGTATAGCTGAGGTCGAGGTCGAAGCGCGGGTAGAAATCACCGAAGGCGGCATCGGCATCATGGCCGAAACCCTCGGCGGCATGACCGGCGGCAACAATGAACGGGTTCTCGGTCTTGGCAATCTCGATTGCCTCGTCAACTCGATCCGGCACCGGAATGGCAGGCACTTTCGCAGGGGAAAGCATACCGGGCATCTCGCCGACCGCTTCCTTGAAATCGGCCTGTGCAATGTCGAGGGCTTCCTCGAAACCAAGCAGGATTTCACGGGCGAGGGCGAGGCGGCTCTCGGTCTGGGTTACGTCACCGGTGTCACCGGCACCGGCATCGGCGCGGCGGCTTACATTGTCCAGCGTGGTCAGATGGGCATCGACGTTACGTTCGGCCAGTTCGGTGTTCATCTTGCTCTGTTGGACCGAGAGATAGGCTTCCACGGCGCGCAGGCCGATCTGTTCCTCACTGTCGGCCTCAACGAATTGGGATTCACTCAGGCGGGATTTGGCTGCATCAATCTCGTTCGGGGATTTGCCGAAATCGAACAGCAACTGACGCAAGCGGAGGGTGCCTTCGCTGGCCCAGGCGCTGACATCGCCATCACCATTGGCGCCACGGGTCGGGCGGGCGCGGGTGGTGCGGTTGTCGGTATTGCGATAACCGGTGAAACCCTCGGCGGAAAGGGTCGGGAACAGGTCGGAACGTTCGATCTTCACCGCTTCATTGCTGGCTTCAAGTGAGGCGCGACGACCCAGAACCTGTGGGTGGTTCTCGATCGCCTTGAGGATCACCGCGGCCATATCGCCGGTGACGGCCTGCGCCACCTGTGAGGCGTCAGCGACCTGCACCATGTCGGCAGAGCTGGCGAGCACGCTCTCGGTGAGCGGCATGTCATCATTGCGCTCTGACTGATGGAAGCTGCCGGTAACCGGCTTGCTCATCGGCACCGGTGGCAGGATAACAGTTTTCTCACGCACGGGAATGTCGCCGGAGAAAATCTCGACCACTTCCTCGGCATCATCGGTTGCAGCGTCGCTGGCCTTGTCGGCAACCGGCTCTCCAACAGTGGCAGCAGCTTCAGCAACTGGTGGCAAAGTGGCGATCTGATCAGTCAGCCGACCCTTCAGGCGCTGCATTTGGGCATCGGCGAGTTCGGATGCCATGCTCGCGGCAGTGGTCTCAACTGTAGTTTCAGAAGTGGTCTCAGCGGCGGCGGTTGCTTCTGCTGCCGGGGCGTCATTATCGGTACCGAGGAAGGCCGGTGCCTTCTGACCGCTTGGTGCGGCTGTCGCGAGACGACCGACGACGGGTTGACCGATCACTTCGTTTGCATCATTCGCGCGGGCGCTGGATGGGGTGGCAAGGGCGATGGTGATCGCCATGGTGGCTGCACTGGTCAGCAAAAATTGTTTCGTCCGCAACGACATTGGCTGTCTGCCCCTGTTTATTCTTAAAATGATGCGTCAGCATGAGATACGTGGCCTGATCGGGCTTCGTAAAGTCCGCAGGTCACATGCCTCGTTGCCCGGCATGACTTCTGTCTGGCTAAGCTGTTGTTATCGCAACAACTTGGCAGCCCCATACAAGTTGTGGAATACTTCTGAACAGTGTCCGGCATGGACCGAATGGCCGCCGTGAACCCCCAAAAAACCGCAATTTTCAAGGCGATTCGTTCTGAATCGGTATCTGGTTATGACACCTGAAGCATGGTGTCAATAACCGCATTGCCCGCTGCGATGCCGCTCTCGAAGGCGGATTCCGCCCGATTGCCGAGGCACCAGTCACCGGCCAGCACCAGCCCGATATCGCTCGCCATATGGCATGGCTGACCCGAGGCGTTGGGGGCAAAGGCATAACGCCAGAGATGGCTCGACAGGTGGATATGCTCCGGCAGCGGCTTGCCCATGGCGCTGGCCAGCAGGTCCAGCATCATCGGCCCGATCTTATTGGCGCTCCTGGCGAGATGGGTTCGTGTCCAGTCCGGGTCGGCATGGAGGATATAGCCATGCCAGTCGGCAGGGCTATCAGCGGTATCGGCGCGCACGCCGCGACCGACCCAGACCAGCGGGCTGTCCGGCGGTTGCCAGGCATCCTGTGCGCTGGCGAGGGCGGTATCGAACCCGACCATGGTTGACCAGCATGGCGCCATCCCGGTCTCTGTCGCCTTGATCAGTGGCGCAAGGGACGGGTTCTCGCCGGCATCGAGGGCGGTGAGCAGATGGCCGGCCTGCGGTGCCGGAATGGCGATGATGAGGCTGTCGAAGGGGCCAAGCTGTGTGCCCAGATTATCCATCAGCAGCCAACCATGCTCGCCATGTGTGGTGCGGGCAAGCTCAGTGATTTGGGTTTGACGATAGCGGGCGATCTCGATGCCACAGGCCTTGGCCTGCCGGTCGGCCTCGCTGAACATGAACCGACCGAGGGCGCTCATGCCGGGGGTGCCGACATAGCGGGGCCGATCGGTATCGGCCTCCGGTGACGGGCCGTTGGTGATCGGGTCGGCCCAACGGATCGCATGCTCATGGCGGCAGGCCCGCTCCATCAGCTCTTGAAACCGGCTGCTGCCCGCCCGGACATATTGCGCCCCGTGATTGAAAGCCGCGCCATTGGGCAGGCGGCGATTGGCCAGACGACCACCCAAACCGCGCGATTTGTCAATCAGGCTGATAGTGATTTCCTGCCCGTTCAGCGCCTTGGCCCGGCATTGGCTGGCCAGTTGATAGGCGGCACTGAGACCGGCAAGACCGGTACCGATAATCGCGATATGATGGGGTTTATCCATGGGGCGGCAGGTGTGACGAATGTGACGGGGGACGTGATGGCAAATGTCGATCAGGCGGTCGCCGGATTAGACATTAGACCACTGTCTTACACTACCCGCATCCATATGGATATGCGCCGGATAGCGGCCAACCCCGCCGACACCGAGATTGTTCAGGTAGCGGCAGACGGTTTTCGGGCTGCATTCCGGGATCTGGAAATCCACCGCCTTGCCGCTGATATGCAGGCTGTTGCGCGCCACGCCGGGTATGGTTTCGGCAAGTTTGCGGTTGGTGGCGGCGGTGCGGAAGCCGCTGGTCACGATCAGCGGACGGTCCGCGCCGAAATGCTGCTGGGTCACATACATCATGTCATAGAGCTTGCGGTCGATACGCATGTACTTGCTCACATGATGATCGCGCAGCAGCCAGTCGAGGCGCGCCAATGCCTGCAGGTCATAAAAACCGCGCCGGACATGGGCGATGCGCAGATGTTCGCCGGTATTCTTGTTGTAGAGCCAGAGGCCCCTTGTCTCTGGCAGCGGAATGCCGGTTCCCGCGCTGGCAAGCGCCGAACTGGCACCGATGCTGCCACAGCCAAACCCGCTGCCAAGCCCATAGCCCAGCCCGAGGGCTGCTGCCCCGGCCAGTTGCAGGCCAAAGCCACGCCTGCTGAGGGTTGGTGGTTGCGTCGTCATCGCTAGTTCAGTCACTGCCGCAGAATGAAATCGGGGCAACTCTACAGAAAACCGCCCAGCCCATGAGTCGCATGAATGGGATGGTGGCTCAATCGGTACGGCGGGATGCCGGGCGGTTCATGAACACCCGTGCTGTCAGCGCCACAATGCGCTGTTTTGTCCGTTAGCTCTGGTAGGCAATCGGGTTGCCGAGGGCGATATAGGCACCGTCATGATACAGCAGCGGTTTGCGCGTGGGGTCGGTCATGGCGCTGTTGATCTCGGCGATCACAAGAACATGGGTGCTCCATGGCTTCAGTTCGCGGATGGTGGCCAGCATGTGGCTGGCGCAATCATTGAGATAGGGCGTGGCCGGGAGCGGTTTGCCAGAATTGGCTGTCTCGTCGGCAGCGACCGGTTCGTCGCGCCAGTCACCGTGATCGAAACGGCTGGCGGTATCCGGCTCGGTGGCAAAGGCATTGCTGAGTGCGCTTTGCTCGTCGCTCAGGATATTGATGCTGATCTGCTGGCCGACCGACAGAACCGGGCGCATCGAGGCATCATTGTTGATGCAGGCAACAATGGCGGGCGGTTCCATGCTGAGCGAGGTGACCGAGGATGCGGTCATGCCATAGCGGTTGCCGGTTTCGGGATCGCGGCAAGCGATTACCGTGACCGTCTGGGCCATCTGGCGCATGGCGAGCCGGAACGCATTGGCGATCTGGTTCGGCTGACCATCACCGGTCATGCTGGCGCTGACAATCTCGGACATGAATATCCTTGGTAATTCCGGGAAGTTGCCCGGTTTTAAATGACACTCTTGGGCCACCAAATAGGTGTTTCGGCACCGCTTGGCAAATACTAGCCAAAAAAATCGGCAATTTCGGTGCCGGTCACGCAGGGTTTGCCCATGCTGCTGCGTGTCTGTCCGGTATGAGACATGCGACAACCATAATATCAGGCACATATCGGGCATTTGATTGCGGTCAAATGGTGATAGTCTGATGCGGTGCGGACTGGAAATGGGGCCAGCTATCGGAACCGACATTCCCTGGGGAGAAGCCGTTCTGACGACGCCATATGAGCAGGATGAGCGCGGGTCACATGAGCCGGAGGATGATACCGGGCTGATGCGCCGGGTTGCCCGTGGTGACCGGATTGCCTTTGCCGCGCTGGTCGAACGGCATCTGGGCCGGGCGCTGGTCATCATACGCGGTTTTGACGGCCTCGGACCCGAGGCAGAGGATATTGCGCAGGAAGCGTTCTCCAAGGTCTGGATCAATGCCCCGAAATGGGTGCCGCCCGCCGACACCGCCACGGTGGAGCAGCGTCAGGCCGCGGGACAGGCCGGGTTTGCCACATGGTTCCAGCGCATTCTGGTCAATCTCTGCATTGACCGCCAACGCAGGCTCGGCAAGGGCCGGGGGCGACAGTTTGTCGATCTGGATGCCGCCCCGGTACTGGTCGATCAGACCCCCGATCCTGCGCGGCAATTACTGGCGCAGGAGCGGGATAATCAGGTTCGGGATGCGATTGGTTCGCTACCGGAACGACAGCGGGTTGCCATAACACTCTGTGCCATGGAAGGGCACAGCAATGCCGATGCGGCATCAATCATGGGGGTGCATATCAAGGCGCTTGAAGGGCTTCTGGTCCGTGCACGCCGACAGTTGCGCCAACATCTCGAAGGGGTAGTCAGCCATGACGTCTGAAAAACCGATTACCGATACCGAACTCGACCGGCTGGTCGGTGCAGCACTGTCGCGCGCGGCCAGCGATGCCGCGGCCCCGGCGCTGGCCGCCCGGATTGCCGAACAGGCAATGCTGCAGTCACAGGACCGTTACCCGGTCGCGGCGGCTCAGATCGGCTGGTGGCAGAACCTGAAACAACAGCTCGGTATCCGCCATTCCGGCCTGATCCTTGTGCCATCGGCAACGGCGCTCGCCGCCAGTGCGGTGGTTGGCTTCATGCTCGGTGCCGGGACATTGAGCGAGCTTGGTGCCGCATTGCCGGTGATCGGCGATGAACTGGTGGATCCGCTGGAAACCACCGATCTGGCACTCAACTGGCAGGATGGTTTTGGCAGCATTTATCCGGGATTCGATAGCGGGGAGAATTTTGAATGACTATGACGGATGAGCAAACACCGGTGCCGACCAAGGCGAAAGCCGGTCGTCGTAGCATCTGGGTGCTGGCGATTGCCCTGTTCCTGTCGCTTGGCCTCAATCTCGCACTGGGCGGGTTCATTGCCGGCAAGGGTGGCTTCCGTCACGGACCCGGCGGGCATGTGGCGCGTGGGTTCCATGAGGTGGCCCGCACCATGAATGATGCCGATCGCAAGGTGCTGCGCGAAGCCTTCAAAGAGGGGATGTCGGCAATGCGCGGTGCGCGTGAGGAACGTCGCGAGCTTGGTGGTGCCGTCAGGCGGGCGCTCAAGGCCGAGCCGTTCGACCGTGCGGCGCTGGAAGCAGCGATGGCAGATTTCGACCAGCACCGTGACCGGGTCGGCAGTGCCATGCAATCGGCCTTTGTCGAGGCGGCGGGCCGGTTGTCCCCGGATGGGCGGCGCAAGCTGGCCACGGTACGGATGCCCGGGCCATGACCACGGTGCAGGCGGCGATCGCTGCATCCCGCTTTGGTCTTGGGCCGCGCCCCGGTGACCTTGCGGCGATTGCCCCGGACCCGAAAGGCTGGCTCCGCCTGCAACTGCAGCAGGCCCCGGTCATGCCACAACGGTTGCAGACGTTTCCCGGCAGCGCCGAGCTCGGTAATACGGTATTTGAGTCCCTGAAAAAGAGCCGTGAGGCCAATCGCAATGACCGGCAGCAGATCAATCGCGATATGGCGCGGATGTTCCGCCAGCAATATCGTGGCGAGGCACTGGCCAGGACCATGGCCTCGATCGAGAGCGGGACACCGTTTTACGAGCGGCTGGTGCACTTCTGGTCGAACCATTTCACGGTCTCGGCCAGCAAGAATCAGGCGCAACCCTTCCTCGGTGCCTTCGAACGAGAGGTAATCCGCCCCCATGTGCTTGGCCGGTTTGAGGATATGCTGCTGGCCTCGACCAGACACCCGGCAATGCTGATGTATCTCGATCAGGCGCAGTCGATCGGCCCGAACTCCATGGCCGGGCGGTTCGGTGGACGCGGGCTGAACGAGAATCTGGCGCGGGAGATACTGGAACTGCATACGCTCGGCGTCGATGGCGGCTATAGCCAGGATGATGTGATCGCCTTTGCCAAGATGCTGACCGGCTGGACGCTGGGCGCGGTGAAATGGCTGTTGCCGCCACGCGCGGCGGCACAGCTGCCCGACCTATCGGGCGGTGATTTCCTGTTTGCCGACCTGCTCCATGAGCCGGGGCCAAAGGATTTCCTCGGCTATCGTTTTGAGCAGCAGGGCGAGGCACAGGCGCATCTGGCACTGTCCATGCTGGCGCGTCATCCGGCAACCGCACGGTTTATCGCCACCAAGCTGGCGCGCCACTTCATTGCCGATGATCCGCCGGAGCGGGCGGTCAGCATTCTGGCCCAGCGCTTCACCCAGACCGGTGGTGATCTGAAGGCGATGGCCCATGCGCTGATCGACCTGCCCGAGGTGTGGGACGCGCCGCTGGCCAAGGTGCGCAGCCCCAATGACTATGTCATCGCCGTTGCCCGTGCGATCCCGATCGCGGTGACGGAGAATGATGTCTATCGCTCCCTGCGGGATTTCGGCCAGCAGCCGTTCAATGCGCCGTCCCCGGCGGGATGGCCCGATACCGGGCAGGCGTGGCTGGCGCCTGAATCACTGATGCGGCGGGTGGAGGCGGCCCGCAATGTCGCTGCCGCCCTGCCCGCAAGCCTCGATCCCGACAGCTTTATGGCGGCAACCATCGGGCCGGTGGCCAATGCCGATACCCTGCTCTGGGTCTCGCGGGCACCGGATCGGGTTGAGGGGTTGGCCATGATCTTGGCGGCACCTGAATTTCAACGGCGATAGGAGGGGATTATGGGGGCATATGACAATTATCATACCGGTGCCGAAATAAATTCTCATGATCCTGCTGCTTGCGATGATCATGATTGCGAGGAAAACCGCCTGATTACCCGTCGCGCCCTGTTTCAGGGCGGTGCCGGCGCCATGGCGCTCGCGGCCATGGGTATGCCCGGCCTGTCCCTTGCCGCCCTGCCCACCGACCGGCGCTTTGTTTTCGTACTGTTGCGGGGCGGGTTGGATGGCCTCGCCGCCGTGCCGGCCTATGCCGATCCGGCCTATAAGGGCATACGCGGCCAATTGGCGGTGGCTGAGCCGGGCCGCGATGACGGCGTGCTCGACCTCAACGGCTTTTTCGGGCTGCATCCGTCGCTGAAAAACCTGCATGGGCTGTATCAGCAGGGTGATCTGTCGGTATTTCATGCGGTGGCGACCCCGTACCGGGAGCGCTCGCACTTCGATGCCCAGAACCTGCTCGAGGTTGGTGCCGACCGCCCGAACGGGGCCAGTGACGGCTGGATGAACCGGATGCTGGGTCTCTATGGTGCCGATGGCGCGCGGCTCGGCATTGCCTTCAACCAGACAATACCGCTGATCCTGTCCGGGCCGACACCGGTCAGTTCATGGGCACCCGGCGGTGCCGATATGCCGGATGATTTTCTGGCCCGTCTCGCACATGTCTATGCCCATGACCAGCTGTTCTCGACCTTGCTGCAACAGGCGGTCAGCGCCGATGTCATCGCCGATCAGGCGCAGCAGGGCATGATGGGGGGAGGCGGTGCTGCTGGCGGCAATCAGGTGCTGACCCGGACGCTGGGCACGGCGGCCCGGATGCTGCAGGCCGCTGACGGCCCGCGCATGGCGGTGATTGAGGTCGGTGGCTGGGATACTCATGCCAATCAGGGGGCAGGCACCGGCCAGCTTGCCAACCGTCTGCGGCAGCTGGATGAGGGCATCGCCCTGCTGGCGAAGGAACTGGCACCGGTCTGGGACCGCACCGCGATTGTGGTGATGACCGAGTTCGGTCGCACCGTCGCGGTCAATGGCACCCGTGGCACCGATCATGGCACCGGCGGCATGGCACTGCTCGCCGGTGGGTCGGTCAATGGCGGGCATGTGCTGACCAACTGGCCGGGTCTCGATACGTCAAAGCTTTATCAGGGACGTGATCTGGCGCCGACGTTGGATGCGCGCAGCATTCTGAAATCGGTTCTGGCCCAGCATCTGGGTCTGTCATGGGCGGATGTGGAGAATCATGTTTTCCCGAACAGCCGGGAGGCAGGGCCGATCAGACAGCTGATCAAGGCCTGATTGTAGCGTAATATTCAGCAGATGACAGATTCCCCGAGGCTGGTATGCGCCGCAACCACCGGACTTGTCGGACAAAGAGCATATAATCGTATGCTGTTCCAAGGGCCTGGTTGAAATAGCCTAACGATATCTGCCACTTGCGGTTCTGCATCATGAAAAAATGCCGCAACGCATCACATTATTTACTAGACATTCAGCGCGTTCGGACGCTCACTGAACATCAAGTGATGGTAAATACGCTATTGCTTGCAAGCACCATCCATAAGGTGTGAGACGGGTATTGTCCCGCATAACAATAATAAAAGCCCGCACGGATAAAATAACAGGAGCACATAATTCCTGACCGGCGGGGCCAAAATGGCCGCATCCTGACCAGCACCTGAATAGGGCGGCGGGACAAGCGGACCGGAAGGGGAGGGTATGAACGATTGGCGAACGAGTGAGAGACAGGTGTCCGCGGATGTTGAGACACTGAGCACACGGCCGGATATTCCAACGGCATCGGCTACCGAGACAGGTAGCGGTCCGCAAGATCCGGATAATCCATTATTGTTGAACGGAGCCGCTTTTGACGTCAGTCAGGAAGTCGGCTTTTTGCTGCGTCGGGTACAGCAGCGGGTGACATCCCTGTTCCAGCAGCGGATGAAGGATTACGACCTCACCCCGACCCAGTTTGCATCCTTGTGCAAAATGGCGGAAATCGAGGAAGTATCGCAGAACCATCTGGGGCGTCTGGTCAATCTCGACCCGGCCACCAATCAGGGGGTTGTCCGCAGGCTGATCAAGCGCGGCCTTATCTGCCGCCGCGATGATCCCAATGACCGACGACGGTCCTTGCTGAGCCTGACCGATCAGGGCCGTGATCTGCTGATCGAATGCCTGCCGACGGCCAGCCGGGTGACCCCGGCTGTGCTTGGTCCGCTGTCACAGGATGAACGGGTGGAAATTGTCAGACTGCTGAAGAAGCTCGGCTGATCACGACAAATTACGGTTTCGGGGTAAACAGCACTTAACCTCGGGGGTCTGCGCTGCTATGACTGCGGCCATCCCTTTTTCGGACTTTGCCCCCGGAGTTGCCCCCAATGAATACCAAGTCATCCTTTGCCCGTCTGGGCATCATCTCACGTCGTGCCGTTATCGCTGCCGGTGTGCTCGCCCTTTCGGTGCCGGGCCTGCCTGCTGTTGCGGCCGAGCCGGTGGTGATCGGTGAACTGAACAGCTATACCCGCCTGCCTGCCTTTACCGAGCCATACAAAAAAGGCTGGGAACTGGCGGTTGAGGAAATCAATGCCGCCGGTGGCGTGCTCAATGGCCGCCCGTTGAGCGTTATCAGCCGTGATGATGGCGGTACCCCTGCCGATGCCCAGCGCGTTGCCAGCGAGCTGGTTCAGGCGCATAAGGCCGTGTTGATCGCCGGTACCTTCTTCAGCCATGTTGGCCTCGCCGTTGCCGATTATGCCGCGAAAGAGCAGGTGCCGTTCCTGGCGTCCGAACCGCTGAGCGATGCCATGGTCTGGTCGAAGGGCAATGACTACACCTTCCGCCTGCGTCCAAGCACCTATATGCAAGCCAAAATGCTGGCCGAGGAAGCCGCGAAACTGCCCGCCAAGCGCTGGGTTACCGTTGCGCCGAACTATGAGTATGGCCAGTCTGCGGTTGAGAACTTCAAGGCCGCGCTGAAGGAGCTGCGCCCCGATGTGGAGTTTGTCGGCGAGCAATGGCCCGCCCTTGGCAAGATCGAGGCCGGTGTCACGGTTCAGGCGCTGCTGCGTGAGCGTCCCGATGCAATCTACAACGTCACCTTTGGTGCCGATCTGGCGAAATTCGTGCGTGAAGGCAGCCTGCGTGGCCTGTTCGACGACCGTTCTGTGGTCAGCCTGCTGACCGGTGAGCCGGAATATCTGCTGCCGCTCGGTGCCGAGGCACCGGAAGGCTGGATCGTGACCGGTTATCCGTTCGATCAGATCGATACTCCGGAACATGACAAATTCGCCGAGGCCTATCGCGCGAGCTTCAATGAGGAGCCGATGGTAGGTTCCATCGTTGGCTATACCACGATGAAGTCAATTGCAGCAGCGCTCGACAAGGCCGGCAGCACCGATGCAGGCGCGATCATCGAGGCGCTGAGCGGTCTTGAGGTTGACAGCCCGTTCGGTCCGATCGTCTATCGTTCCGCCGATCACCAGTCGACGCTCGGTGCCTTTGTCGGTCGTACCGCCGTGGTTGACGGTCAGCCACGCATGGTTGACTGGCATTATGCCAAGGGTGGCGATTACCTGCCCGGTGGTGATGAAGCCGCCGCCATGCGTCCTGCCAACTAAACTTACCTGATCAGCAATAATGTCCGAGCAACAGCAAGCCGTTATCTCCGAACGTCCGGTTCTGGTCCTGCATACGGAACCCGCCGATTGCCTGAAAGTGCTGCAATCGCGGTTTCCGGGGCAGGAGTTCGAGGTGGCGACCCATGGCGAGATGTTGCCCGGCGTGCTGGCCGCCACAGATCCGGAGATTGTGTTTTCTATCTCCGGGCCTGCTTTTCCGCGTGACAGCCTGCGCGCGGTGTTTGAGCACCCGACGGTGAAATGGGTCCAGCTCGGCGGGTCCGGCTATGACCATCTGCCTGACTGGGACCGTGACAAGGTGCAGGTGACCCACTGCGCCGGTGTGCTGGCGCAGTCGCTGGCAGAGACGATTACCGGCGCGATGCTGGCGATCAATGGCCATTTCCTGAGCTACCGTACGTTGCAGACCATGGGCGACTGGCGACCGATGCCGTTTCGTCCGCTGGCTGGCAAGACCCTGCTCGTGGTCGGTTTCGGCGCGATCGGTCAGCGGCTGGCCCATAATGCCAAGGCGCTGGGCATGAAGGTTCTGGCAACGCGCAATACTCCGGCGGAGCATCCGCTTGCCGATGAGGTCCACGGGCCGGAGCGTGACGCCCTGCTGTCCCTGCTGCCACGGGCCGATGTGGTCAGCCTGCATCTGCGGTTCGATGCCACGACCAAGCGCGCATTCGACGCCGAAGCCTTCGCTGCGATGAAGCGCGGTGCGATCTTCATCAATACCGCCCGTGGCAAGGTTGTCGATCAACCGGCCCTGACCGAGGCGCTCTATGGCGGCAGGCTGATGGGGGCCTATCTTGATGTGTTCGACAAGGAGCCACTGCCGGAAGATGACCCGTTATGGGGTGCGCCGAATACCCTGATCACGCCGCATACGGCTGATAATGTTGTCGGCTTTACAGCGCGTTACGCCGATTTCTTCGTCGGTAACATCAGCCGTTATATCGCCGGTGAGCCGCTCGAAAACCTGATTGCCTGATGTGCGGCCGGTTTTCCCAGTCAAAGAAGCATAAAGACGCCGTCATCGAGGTGGCGGAGGTGCTGGACGACATCACCGTCGATCCGGGCTTTGCAGCCGGTTACGAAGCCGCTGCCGGTCGCTATAATATCCGCCCGTCGAGCCAGTGCCTGATTATTCGTTCCGGTTCCGGCTCAAACACTGAAAATATTCCTTCCCTGACCTTGTCACGCTGGGGCTATCGGCCCGGCTGGATGAGTGATGACTATATCCGCCAGTCAAAACGCGGGCCGTTTATCAATGCCCGGTCGGAAACAGTGTTCGAGGCCCGCGCTTTTGCCGATGCCGTGCGTTTCAACCGCTGTCTGGTGCTGGTCGATGGCTTTTATGAGCCAAAAGGGGAAGCCGGAAGTAAGCGTGAGCAATATTACTTCGATCTGCCGAACCGCTCGCTATTTGCGCTTGCCGGTATCGAGGCTGCCTATCCCGATGGACCGGTGGCTGGGAATAGCGCCAGTTTTGCCATCCTCACCTGCCCGCCAAACACGCATGTTGAGCCGATCCATGGCCGTATGCCGGTTATCGTTCCGGATGCGCAATGGTCTCTGTGGCTGAATGGTGAGGAGCGCGACCCGGCCCGGCTCGGCGGTCTGTTGCATCCATGGTCCGGACAGGCGCTGCAGTGTCGACAGGTATCGCCGGACATCAACAAGCGCGATGCCGAGGGGCCGTGGTGCATTGAGCCTTACGCGCCACCGGTCGCGACAACAGCGGCAGCGGTACAGGGCTCGCTGTTTTAGCTGTTGCCAATGCCGAGCAGACGGCTTTGCGCGTCGGTATCGGCGGCAAACCCAGCCATGCTGTCCCGGTGTACGATCTGGCCCTGATCCATGACCAGCACATCACTGGCAACAGAGATGGCAAAGCGCCAGTTCTGTTCGGCAATCAGGATGGTCAGGCCGCGTGCCGCCAGATCACGCAGCGCCCCGGCCAGACGGTTGACGATGACCGGTGCTAGTCCCTCGGATGGCTCGTCGAGCAACAGCAGTTTCGGCGCGCCCATCAGGGTCCGGGCAATCGCCAGCATTTGCTGTTCTCCACCGGAGAGCTGCCCGGCCCGGCGTGACAGCAGCGGTCGCAGGGGCGGGAACAGCTCCATGATATCCGCCTGATTCCAGACCGGCCCCGGTCCCTGTTTCTCCCCGGCGATCAGGTTTTCGGCCACGCTCAGATCGCTGAATACCCGCCGTTCCTCGGGCACATAGCCGATCCCGGCGCGGGCAATTTCAATCGGATTGCCAGGTTTCCGGGCGGTAATCAGTGTGGTGTTTTCAAGCCGGACCATGGCCTTGCTGGTCGGCACCAGCCCGATCAGCGATTTCATCAGGGTGGATTTGCCAACCCCGTTGCGACCGGTGAGCAGGGTGACGCTGCCGGCGGACAGGGTGAAGCTGACATTATGCAGGACGGTCGCCTTGCCATAACCGGCGGTCAGGTATTCGACGGTGAAGAATGCGTCGCTCATGCCCCGCCCTCTTCGTAAACCGTTTCGGTTCCGAGATAAATATTCTGCACCAGCGCATTGTCGGCAATCTCCTCGGGTTTGCCATCGGCAATGATTCGCCCGTGATCAAGCACGATAATGCGGGTCGCATGGTCGAAGACAATGTCCATGTCATGCTCGGTAAACAGGATGGCGGCTGGAGTTTCCTGCTCCGCCTCGGACAGCGCCCGGGCCTGTGCCATCAGGGCGGCACGTTCATGATTGGTAATGCCCGCCATTGGTTCATCGAGCAGCAGCAGCCGGGGCTTTGCCGCCATCACCATGGCAATTTCAAGCCGCTTCTGGTCGCCATAGGCCAGGTTCTCCGCTCGCATGTCGGCGAGGTGGGGGAGGCCGATGCGGTCGAGAATACCGGCGGCCTGCTCGAACTGATCGGCGGGCAGGCTGGTGAACAGCCGCCAGCTGCCACGCCGTTGCTGTCCGGCGAGCGCAAGCGCGACATTCTCGATCACCCGAAGCTGGCGATAGGGCATGGCGATCTGGAACGTACGGGCCATGCCAGTGCTGATACGACGGTGCGCGGGCTGTCGGGTAATGTCGCAACCATTGACGCTGATCGTGCCACTGTCTGGTTTCAGCAGGCCCGACAGCAGGTTGAAACAGGTGGTCTTGCCCGCCCCGTTGGGACCAATCAGGGCCAGCCGCTCCCCGGCCATCAGGTGGAAGGAGACATCATCACAGGCGGCAATGCCGCCGAAGCGTTTGGTCAGGTGCTCAACGGAAAGCAGTGGCGTGTCGGTCATACCTCTGCCTCCCCGTCACGCTGGCGGGTCAGCAGCAGGCGGATATCGAGCATGGCCTTGGCGATGCCGCCCGGTGCCACAACACAGGTCAGGATAATCAGCACACCCAACACAAAGCGCCAGTAATCCAGCGCGGCAAAAGAAACCTTGATGCCGAAGAACACAGCGGCACCGATAACCGGGCCGATAACGCTGCCGATCCCGCCGAGCAGCAGCATTGCAAGTGCATCCACCGAGAGCGGGATGCCAAGATCATTGGGAAACACCGAGCCCTTGAGCAGGGCATGAAGCGCGCCCGCCAATCCCGCCAGTGCCCCGGCGAGGGCGAACAGTGCCACATGCCGTTGCCACGGCTCGAAACCGGAGAGCGTGGCGCGCAAGGGTGCATCACTGATCGCCTGTATGCTGAGGCCGAAGCCGCTGCGGTCAATGCGCCGGATGGCGACCAGCCCGGCAAGGGCAAGTACGGCAATCAGCCAGTAGGAGACCGCCGGATCGCGCATGGCATCGGGTAGCCATAGGCCGAGAATGCCGTTATCGCCGCCGGTGACGCTGATCCACTGGACGCTGATCGACCACAATACCTGTGCGGCGGCGAGGGTCAACATGGCGAGATAGACGCCGCTGCGCCGGGCCGCGACGGCCCCGATCACGGCCCCCATGACCGCACCCAGCACCATCGCCAGCCCCAGCCCTACCCACCAGGCGTAATCGGCCCCGGCGGTCCAGGCATTGATGAAGGCGAGCATATAGGCACCGGTCCCGAACAGGGCGGCATGGCCGAAGGAAACCAGCCCGCCCGTGCCCATGATCAGGAACAGGCTGGAAGCCAGCAGCGCCAGTACCCAGAACTCGGCGATGACGGAAACGAGGTAGGGCGAGGCGTAGAGCGGGGCCGCCAGCAGCGCTATTGCCAGTATGGATTGCGCAACGATACCAAGCGGTTCCCGGCTTATCCTGCGCCGGTGGGCCGGTGCCTGCACCATGGCCGATGGTGCCCGACCGAGCAGCCCGTTGGGCCGGATGGTGAGGATGACGGCCATCACGAGGAAGATGAAAACCAGTGCCAGTTCCGGGAAAAACAGCAGCCCGAAGGATTGCACCAGCCCGACCAGTATCGCTGCCAGAAACGCCCCGGTGATTGAGCCTAGCCCGCCGATTACCACAATGACGAAGACCTCGGCGATGAGGGACAGGTCCATTTCCAGATTGGCGGTGCTGCGCGGCAGTTGCAGGGCACCGCCCAGCCCGGCCAGTGCCGCACCGATGAAGAAGACCAGCGTAAACAGCCGTGCCTGATCAACGCCAAGCGCGCTCAGCATGTCGCGATCATTGGTTGCGGCCCGGACAAGTACACCAAAGCGCGTACGGTTGAACAGCAGCCACAAACCCAGCAGAACCAGCGGTGCCAGCACGATCAGGAACAGGTCATAGCTGGGCAGACGCCCGCCGAGCATACGGATACTGCCATCAAGCAACGGCGCACGCGGGCCGAGCAACTCGGTCGGTCCCCATATCGTACGTGTCAGATCCTGTATGACGAGTACGAGGGCGAAGCTGGCAAGCAGCGGCAGCAGCTCATCACCCCTGTAGAGGCGGCGGAGCACGACAACCTCGAATGCCACACCGATGAGCCCGACCGTAATGGCGGCAAGCGGCAGGGCCAGCCAGAATCCGGCAATCTGGTCGAGTGGTGAGGCCATGGCCCAGGCGCTGATGCTGTAACCGATATAGGCACCGAGCATGTAGAACGAGCCATGGGCGAAGTTGACCACACGTACAACCCCGAAAATGATCGTCAGCCCGGCTGCCACCAGAAACAGCGAGGCCGCGCTGGCAAGTCCGGTCAGAGCCTGTAGCAGGTAGAAATCCATCGGCTTGGGTCGGTCACGGGTTCAGGGTGTCGGGGCGGCTGTGCGCATTGGGATATAGCAGAATGATTTTTATATGCGACCGGAAATCGGGCAGGTGCCGATCGCGTAATCTGTGCCATAACGGTCATGGGCTTGTGTGCCGGATGGCGCGATCCCATTTCCTGTACATGCCCTGCCTGTTACTCAATCAAGGAATTTCCATGCTGAACCGTACTTCCTTCGCAGTCATGCTCGGTCTTGCCGTTACCGGTCTGGTCATGGGCCAGAGCCCGGCCCTGGCTCAGGAGGGCGGCATCAGATTTGGCCAGCATGACAGCTATATCGATGTGCCTTATGATTATAAGCAGGTTGCGCGCGACTATGTGGTCGAGGATCTGGGCTTCGTCCCTGCTGCCATCGGCGACATTCAGCTGCTGGCGATCCGGCGCAACAGCGTCGAGGATATCGTCGAGCGGGTGCAGGCGATTGTTCGGTTTAAGCAACAGCCGGGCAGCGTTGTGGTGGTGATGCGCCGTTCCGGCTCGGTGATTACCCATTTCGAACAGGAATGATGCTAGGCTGATCGCCATCAACCACCCCCTGCCGAACGAGGGATACGGGATCATGACGAGGATGCGCCGCCATATCGGCACTGGCCTGTTTACCGCCCTTATGCTGGGTCTGTTTCTGACCGCGTTGGGGACGGTACTGCCGCAACCGGCTGCGGCGCAGGATGGTCATATCAAGCAGCTGATCGGTCCGGTCTGGACCCGGGTGCGCATGTCACGGGCCGAGGAGGCAATACCGGACGGGGTTGGCCAGACCATCACCTTTCGCAATGATGGCGGCATTTCAGGCTCCACCGGCTGCAACGGTTATGGCGGCAAGGGTGACCTTACCGGCGGCAATTTTAACATATCGCCCTTGCGCATGAGCCGCCGCGCCTGTCTGCGCGAGATAGGGCTGATGGAAGAGGACTTCATGCGCCGGTTGAGCAATGCCAGCCAGTGGTGGCTGCGCAGCGGCGAGTTGTATCTGGCCGATCCCGGCGGCACGCCACTCCTGCGTTTTGTGCGCCCCTGATCTGCCGCTGCCGGGTTTCAACTTTCGCCTATCAAGCGTATTTACCGGTTCACACCCGCTGCGAAAGCACAGCCAAGTGATATACGGCCAAGTGATATAAAGAGCGGCAAACAAGAGGTGGGGTAAAATCAATGCGCGCCTTACTGAACCAGATCGCCCCGGCGGATCGTGATTATCTGCAGGCCATGTTGCAGGGCCAGCCCGGCATTGCCGACCGCCTGACCGCCATCGCCCGGCGCAATCCGGAAGAGCGCGCGAAACTGGTTCCCGCCATCATGGGGGAGCGGCTGGATCGTACCGCCGCCGCCCTCGGCATTCCCGATGCCTGGCGTCAGACCCGTGCCGAACGCGCCCATGACCGTGCCCGCATGGCCGAGTTGTTTGCCCCGGTCAAGATACAGGACCCGCATACCGCTGCCGAATGGGCGCGTGCGGATGAGGTCGTGCGCGGCATCGCCGATCATGTGGTTGGTGACGCGAAACTGGCCAAGGCCGACCGCCAGCGTATCGGCATGATTGGTGCCCGGCTGATGTTTCCCAAAGACCGCTATGGCTATCTGAAAACCGCCGAGCGGGTGCGGGCGGGTAACAGCCAGATGGCGCGCTGGGTCTGCGATACCGGCAAGCTGCAGACCCTGCACCGCGCCCTGCATGTGGAATCACAGATCCCGACGCTTAAGGAAAACATGGATATGGTCTGGGCCCGCTCCGGTGGTGGCCAGATCCGCAGCGAGGCTGGCAAGGCGCTCAGAACCAAGCTGGTGATCCAGCGCGCGAACCTGCATCACAATATCGGTCAGCCCGCCGATTATGAGGCCGGCACCTCGCTGATGACAGCACTGGCCCAGACACCGGGTAAGGAACAGCTCCACGCCAATCTGAGCCGCGGCGGCAGCCTCGCCGCCGTCATGGCCCATGGACCGGTGCCCACCCGCAAGCGCTGATCCGGTCTAACGCTTCAACAAGCGCAGCAGGCGGCCGTCGATGGCGGCCAGTCCGGCGCCGATCAGCGCTATGCCGATGATATGCTTGGTGCCGAGGCTTTCATTCAGGAACAGGATGCCGAGCATGATGGCGCTGACCGGCACCAGAAAGGTGACCAGCAGCACATTGGTTGCCCCGGAACTCGCCAGAATGTGGAAATACAGGATATAGGCGAGCGCGGTCGATAAGGCGGCGAGCGCGATCAGGGCCAGAACCGTGCCGGTTGAGGGCATGGCCAGCGTCCATGGCTGATCCACCGCGAGCACGAGCGGCAGCATGAGCAGGCTGGAGGCGCTGACCTGACCGGTGGCGGTGGCGATCGGGCTGATGCCCATGGTCTTGAAGCGGCGACCGAAGGTACCGGCGAAGGCATAGGAGATGGCCGCGCCGAGCACGGCCAGCTGTGCCACCACATTGACCCCGAGGGATTGCAACGCGGTGCCGCCGATCAGGACCGCCACGCCGATGATGCCGAGTATCACCCCGGCAAGGCGCGGCAGGGTCATGCGTTCATCGCTGGTCATGAGATGGGTAACCACGACGGCAAACAGCGGTGTCGTTGCATTGAGGATTGACGCCACGCCCGAGGCGATATGTGCCTGTCCCCAGACAATAAGGCTGAACGGGATGGCGTTGTTGATCAGGCCCATGACCAGAAACGCAGCCCAGATGCGCCGACCGGCTGCCGTTGCCGGGTTGGGCATGTGCTGGCCCTGCATGACCATCACCAGATTGAGGATCAGCGCCGCCAGCACCACCCGGCAGACGACGATGGTGAAGGTCGGCAGATCGCGGACCGCAATCTCGACAAAGAAAAACGACCCGCCCCAGAGGATCGACAGGATGATCAGCGACAGCCAGTTGCGCCAGTCCATGACCGTGTTGATCGTGGCGGTATTGGTCAGGGGCGTGGCGCTGTCAGGTGCTGTGGTTCGGGTCATGGTGCTGCCGTTATTAGGGATGGATGCGCTACCCTAGCCCCCGCAGAATAACCGATGCAGCCCGATACTTGCTGTTCCTAGCTCGCATACCAGAAATGATGGGTCGGGCCATGGCCGTGCCCGACATCGAGCTGCCCCGCCGCCGCTATCGCCCCGCCGAGATAGGCCTTGGCTTCACTGACGGCGCGCACCATGTCGCCGCCGGTCAGTGCCAGCCGGGTGGCAAGGGCGGCAGACAGGGTGCAACCGGTGCCGTGCGTGTTGTCGGTGGCGATGCGCGGGGCCTCGAACCACTGGTCGCCCGCGGGGGTCAGCAGGTAATCCGGGCTGGTGCTGTCGGCCAGATGCCCGCCCTTCATCAGCACCGCGCGGGCACCCATCATTTGCAACTGCCGCGCTGCACCGATCATGGCATCGCGTTCGGTTATGTCGACATCGCTGTCGATCAGCACCGCTGCCTCGGGCAGGTTCGGGGTGATGATTGTGGCAAGTGGCAACAGACGTTCGCGGATTGTCGCGATCGCGTCTTCAGCCAGCAGCCGGTCACCACCTTTGGCCACCATGACCGGATCGAGCACCACATGGGGCACCGGATGATCAGCCAACACATCGGCGATCACCCCGGCAAGGCTGGCATTGGCCACCACGCCGATCTTGATCGCATCGACCCTGATATCGTCGAAGATCGATTGCAGCTGCTGGCGGAGGAAATCCGGGTCGAGGGCCAGCACTGCCTGCACGCCGCGGGTGTTCTGTGCCGTCAGCGCGGTCAGGGCGGCCATGCCATAGCCGCCATTGGCCGAAATCGCCTTCAGATCGGCCTGAATACCGGCCCCGCCCGAGGGATCTGACCCGGCAATGCTCAGGATATTGGGGATCATGCTTTTGCTCATATTGCCTGCCACCGCTGGAGAATGGTTCGGGTTGCCTGTGCCGGGTCATCGGCTGCGCAGATTGCAGAGACCACGGCCATGCCCGATGCCCGTGATCGGCGCACGCTGGGGGCATGGCGCTCGTCCAGTCCGCCGATGGCGACGCAGGGCTTGTCCGTCCGCCGACAGATCGCGGCCAGACCATCAAACCCGATGGGCGTGGCATGGCCCGGCTTTGTTGCGGTTTGAAAAATAGGTCCGACCCCGAAATAATCCACGGCTGCCATGTCTTTCGCCGATAAATGCTCTGGCTGATCGACCGACAGGCCGAGGATGGCATCGGGGCCGAGTGCCAGCCGGGCCACGGAAAGTTGGCCATCAGATTGGCCCAGATGCAGGCCATCGGCCCTGCTCGCCAAGGCAACCGACAGCCGATCATTGATGATCAGCGGCACCCTATGAGGGGCAAGTGCCTGTTTCAGGGCAATGGCCTGTTCGGTCATCGCCGCATCACTCGCATGCTTGTCCCGCAGCTGAATGACGGTTGCCCCGGCTTTGGCGGCGGCAACCGCCGTTTCGATAACGCCAGACCGGGCCGAGGGATCGGTGACCAGATAGAGGGTGAGGTCAAACTTGCTCATGACAGTTCAATCCGGGCGTGACGGTTCAGGTGTTCATCATCAATGATGGCGAGTGCATCGATGAAATTGACGGCAAAGCTGCCCGGTCCGTTGGCTCCCTTGGCGGCGAGCTCACCGGCCAGACCGTAATAGGCCATGGCCGAGACCGTGGCGGCGAAGGGGTCGTCACCGGTGGCGACAAAGGCCCCGATGATGCCGTTCAGCGCGCAGCCCAGCGCCGTGACCTTGGGCATCAGGCGATGGCCGTTGCGGATCACGGCTTGCCGCTTGCCATCGGTGATGAAGTCGGCCTCGCCGCTCACTGCCACAATGCCATCGGTAACGCCGGTCAGCTCTGTCGCTGCCTGCAGGGCATCGGTGACGGCATCGGTGCTGTCGGCACCCTTGCCCGCGCTGTCATGGCCGGTCAGGGCCATGATCTCCGAGGCATTGCCGCGCGTTACGGTTGGTTTCTCGGCGATCAGCCGGGTCGAGATTTCCCAGCGATAGGTGGTGGCACCCGCTGCCACCGGATCGAATACCCAGGGCTTGCCGTGCTTGTTGGCCGCAGCGGCGGTTGCCAGCATCGACTTGCTCCAGTCCGGGGACAGGGTGCCGATATTGATGGTCAGCGCATGGGCGATGGCGACAAATTCCGGCGCTTCCTCGAACGCATGCACCATGGCGGGTGAGGCACCGGCCGCGAGCTGTATATTGGCCATGGTATTCATGGCGACGAAATTGGTGATGTTCTGCACAAGCGGCGTGGCATCGCGCATGGCGGCGAGATGCGCGCCCGGATTGATGCTGTTGCTGGCCATGTCTCGGTCCCTCAGGCTGTTCCGAAGGGACCGTCAATCAATGCGCCATATGCGGATGGGGGCGGGTGATCGACAGACTCCCTCCGCCGGCATTATCCGGTTCAGGTTCAAAGGGTACATCTCAGCCGGTCACCCGGCGCCCCTGTCTCGATATATCGTCTCGATATGTGCCAATACATAGTTTGCCCGCTGGCGTTCGGCAATGCTTGTCGCCGGAAAACATTCATGGCTTAGTTTATGTCCTGCTTCTGCGATGTCAGGTTTTGGGCCTTTCTTTGGGATGTTACCGTCATGTTTGATCTTGCGACCTATCTCACCTTCCTGCTGGCCTGTGTTGCCGTGGTTATCGTGCCCGGTCCGACGGTTACCGTGATTATCGCCAATTCCCTGCGCCACGGCTCACGCGCCGGGCTGGCCAATGTGGCAGGAACCCAGCTCGGACTGGCGGTCATGCTGGTGATACTGGCTACCGGGCTGCAACTGGTGATCGAGGCGATGGGCACCCTCTTCGTCTACGTCAAACTGATCGGTGCCGCCTATCTGATCTATCTCGGCTATAATATGATCCGGAACCGGAACAAACACGAAGATACCGAGATTGCCGCCACGCGCGATGCCGCGTCTTTTCGCTGGCAGAAGTATTTCTGGCAAGGTGTGCTGGTAATCTGGTCGAACCCGAAGGCGCTGCTGTTCTTCGGTGCCTTCATCCCGCAATTCGTGGTGCCAGGCGGCGCGGTTATCACGCAGACCCTGCTGCTCGGCGGGACCTTCATGCTGGTCGCCACTGTGCTCGACAGCGCCTATGCCATTGCGGCGGGCAAGGCAGGTGGGCTGCTGACGGCCAAACGCCGGGGCATTCTCGATGTGATCGGTGGTACGGCGTTGTTCGGTGGTGGCATCTGGCTCGCCCTGACCAAACGCGCGACCTGAATTTCCCCATAAATGCTGAACCCTGATGGTTTTGATACCATCAGGGTTCAGTCATTCGGGAAGTCCGGGTAGCCATAGATCCGGCTGTACAGGGTGCAGTCGCTTGCAGCAGTTTCTGGAGCGTACAGCCCGAGCTTGCGGCACTTGGCAAATCCCATGCCCACGGTCCACAGGCATTGCTGATCAGGTAACCGCGCAGGCTGGCATTCGGTTCCCGCAATCAGGACATATCGTGTAAAAAATCAGTCGAGCGGCAGGGTCATCAGGCGGTGTTCGATCCCGGCATCCATGAAAACCGGGCCTTCGGCGACAAAACCGATCTTTTCATAAAAGCCGATGGCGCTGACCTGCGCCTCAAGGATCACCATGCCGATGCCCGGGCGCTCACTGCCGATACGGATCGCCTCACGGATCATTTTCAGGCCGATGCCGGAGCCGCGATAGGGCTTCAGCACCGCAACACGCTGGATTTTCAGCTTTGTGCCGTCGAGCCAGTTCAGGCGGCTGGTGGCGACAGCCTCGTCGCCGTCGAGGGCAATCAGGTGGTCGCAGATATGCTCCTTGCCATCCATTTCCTCCACCTCACTCACGCCCTGTTCATCAATGAACACGACACGGCGGATATCGAGGCAAGCCGACAACTCATCGTCGGATGCAATCTGGCGCACGGTAATCTCGGGATGCTGGGACATGGGCGGGTTGCCTCTGCCGGGCAGAAGAAATGGTGCCGCAGAGAGGACTTGAACCTCCGACCCCATCATTACGAATGACGTGCTCTACCAACTGAGCTACTGCGGCGTGTTGCGGGGGTCGGGATGTCGATCCGGGCAACGGTCGCGGAACATAACCGCTCAATTCGCCCGGATCAATTGCTTGTTTGCATCAGGCCCGGTGTTTCGGTGATTCCGGCCCGGTAGTTAGTCTGTTAGCTAGCCCGGCGGTTACTGGCTGGCCGCCGTAGCGGTCGATTGGTCCTCGACCTCCTGATACTGCGCATCGATGGTCTGGGTCGCCGGGGGCGGGGCCGGTTTGGCCGGGGCGGCATCCGGGCTGGCCAGTGCCTTCACATTGGTGCCTGCCGGGGCCGGTACCAGCCAGTGCAGGATGTCAAAGCGACCGGTATCGACGCTGAACGGCGTCCAGACCGATTGCGTGGCACCCGTTTCAAGAGAGACCCAGCAGGGTGCCGGTGGCCGTTCTTCGGCCATGCTCAACCACTGCCCGGCCGCAAATGAATCATTGGCTTCCTTGATCTCCAGATCCGCCAGCAGGCGCAGGACGCGAATGCCGCCCTTGTTCTCGAGTGCTTCGGTCAGCAGGGTGCGGGCCTCGTTCCACTGGGCATTTTCCAGCAGCAGGGGCGCGATCCCCAACCGGTCCTCATTGGTCTTGCCGGTACAGAGCCGCCGCATCCAGCGGAGCCTGCCCTCGGCATCCTCATAGGGCGAAAATTCCTTCCAGACTGCAATCAGTTCCGGATGCGGATTGATTTGCCATGCGCTGTCAATCACCGCACGGGCCTTGCGCAGCTTACCTTCTTTGGCCAGCAGCCGGGCATAGCGTGCCGCCGCCGGGGCGAAGGTGGGTGCCAGCTTCACCGCCTTGGCGACGAAGTTGAGCGCATCGCGGTGGCGATTATAGGTTTCGGCGGCGAGGCTGCGGGCCATCATGATGATGCCGCGCTTGTGCTTCGATTCCACCTTGTCGATCATGCCGATCCGGCGCATCTGGTCGACCAGACCGAGGGCGCGATCATAATTCTCGGCAATGGTTTCAAGATCGTAGAGCGTTTCCACCACCCATGTGCTGGTCGGCTCAAGCCGGAAGGCATCGCGCGCCAGTTTCAGGGCATTGCGGTTGACCGCCCCGGTCACATCCCGGCGGCCATTGGTTTTCAGTTCCTGATTGAGCAGGCCGCGCAGGCCAAAAAATGCCAGATCGGGGTGCTCGACCATGGCGCGGTAACTGTCCTGCGCTGCCTTGACATCGCCGCTGATCTGCGCCGCCTGTGCCGAGAGCAGCAGGGTCAGCGGGGCATCCTTCAGCAGCTTGCGGGCCTTGTTGGCCTGCCGTCCGGCCATGTTGCCATCACCGGCCGCAACCGAGATCAGCCCCTTGGTCAGGGCCTCATAGCCCTGGCTGCGCTTCTTACCATGACGCCATGATCCGAATCGTCCGGGGGCGGCAGCGAGGCGCTTGTAGCCGTGATAGATGAGCGATGTGAGAATGATCAGTACCAGCAGGATCAGGGCGACAACCGGGGTCGTGGTCTCGATCACCTGTCCCTGCCATTCGAGCGTCAGGTCGCCGGGATGCTCCACCAGCCAGTAGCCGATGGCGACAACAACCGCGATTTTGAGGGCATAGCCGATAATTTTGATCATTGTTCGGCCTCCGCAGTGCTGGCGGAGAGTGCGATCAGTTGGCTCAGGGCCTCATCGACACTGATCCGGCGCAGGGCTTGCTCGCGCCAGTCGGCCAGCGCCTCGATCGCCGGTTCTGGCAACCGGTCGGTCAGGGCATAAGCCGCTTCCACATCGCCGTTCTGCAGACGATATTCGGCGCGGGCCAACAGGGCCGGTGGGGTATCGCCTTCGACCTCGCCCGGTGCCTGACGGACCGTAATCAGCGACTGCAACCGACCGATTGTCTGTTCAAGCGTCGATTGCTCTTCATTCATCCGAATGGCGGCCAAGGCGTCACCGGCCTGATGGCCGAGCTGTGCCGCCAGTTCGCTGGCGGTCGGTGCGCCGCGCTCGGCATACTGAGCGAGGCGGTTGAGGATATCCTTGGCCTCTGGACCGGTAGGGGCCAAAGCTTGCACCGCATTCATTTCGGTGCCGAAAGGTTTGCTGCTGCGCGCGGCGGTGACCAGATTGCCGCTGGCGAGAACAAAGCTGGCGGCGCGGGCCGGCATGGCGTTGCGCTGTTCGGATTGCAGTGCGACCAGCGCGCTTTCCAACTCGTCAACGGTTTCGGCAATCGGTGCCAGATCACGACCGATATCTCGGCGCAGGCGTTCAAACGCCTGTGGGGAAACGCCCCCGCCATTGTTCTCGGCGAGGCCATAGGCAATGCTGCTCTCCAGCTCTTCCAGCCGGGTGTCGATTTGCTGCAAGGCTGCAGTAAAGCGCTGCTGGCTGATCCCCTGTGGACGCTGGCTGACCACACGGAAGTCGTCGCGCAATTCCTCCAGCCGGGATGACAGGTTCTCCAGTCTTTCGGCATTCGGATCAGCGGGCAAGGGCAGGCCGAGGCTGCCATAGAGCGGATATTGCCAATATGGTGCCGTCAGCACGGCGGCCAGCGACAGGACGGCCACCGCAACGGCAATGCCACCGGCTCCGCCACTCGATTTATGGTGCGGGGTAGTGGTGTCGACTGCGGCATCGGCCAGCGGGGTGGTGGCCTTCACCTCTTCCGGGGCTTTCAGGCTGCCAGAACCATCGGCTGGTTCCTTCGGTTTCTCGCCGCGCTGTTCGGCAATATGGTTTTTCACCTGCCGCGCCTTGTCGGTGGCGGTTGGTGAGGCCTCGTCTGCCTGTTCCCGGGTCAGCGCCTCATCCTTGCCGGTGGCTGGTGGCTCACTGGCTGTCGTCTCATTGTCGGCTGCGGGCATGGTGGTTGCCGACTCAGCCTTGATCGTATCGGCTTTTGGCGCAGTGCTGTCGGGTTTGCTGCCGGTTTCATCGGGTGCGGTTTCGGCGAGCAGGCCGTCACGCAGGGTAATGCCATGCTTTTTGGCACCCTCGGCGATTTCCTCATGACGGTTTGTCGGGATTGCCTGTCGTTTCTTCCAGCCCTGAACCGTGGTTACCGGGATATCCAGCTTTTTCGCCATGGGACGGATGCCGGAGAAGGCAGCGATCAGTTCCTCGGTTGCTGTTTGCTTGGGATCGGCGGAAGACGTATCGGCGCTCATGGGCAGGCACTCTTTATGTTTTGCCAGATATTGTGCCGACCGGATATGTCGCGGGGCGTGATCCGGCGCGCAGGCTGGCGGAAATTTCTGTCATGGCGCGGATCAGGACGGGCCGGCCATTATTCGTGTGTACCTGTCGCAGCATACACGCACTGCAACAGGGTACAAGTATTTGCAGCGGGATCGGAATGCGTACCGGTTGATATCAGCCGCCGAGCGCGCTGACAGCATCGCGCAGGGTCTCGATCATGGCATTTTCATTCGGTTCATGCGCAACACGTACGGAGCGCCACGCCACGCCGATCCGCGCCGCCTCGGCAACCTGATCTGACATGCAGATCGCGGTCATCTGGGGTGCGGCGGCGGCAAAACCCTGGCTTTTGGCAAGGGTGACGAAGGCCTGTGCCGTGCGGGTGGAGAAGAACATCACATAGCCGATCTCACCGGCATACATGGCATTCATAGCCGCTGTTTCAACGGAATCAGCCGTACGTGCATTATAGATAACCGTACTTTCGGTCTGGTAACCGTATTTCAGCAGCAGCTTGGCGAAATCCTTGGTCACATCGGCGCCGCGCACATGCACCATAACGCCGCGATCCGGGCGGGTCTGGGTCAGGATCAGACGCATCAGATCCTTGGCATCGCCATCGGCGCTGATAACGGTCTTGAAACCGCAATTTTCCGCCATGGTCTTGGTGCCCTGACCAACACAGAAGGCCGGTACCTCTGATGCTTCAACGCCATTTTCGCTGCACCGTTTATCAAACATGGTGACCGCGCTGGGGCTACAGAAGATCAGGCCCTGGGCATGCTGCAATGGCGGGATCGAGGCCACCATGGATTCAATTTCCAGCATGGGGGCGATGAGTGTCTCAAGGTCATGAACCGCGAGTTTCTGGGTCAATGACTGGGACTGGTCATGCGGACGGGTCAGTAGGACTTTTGCCATCTGATACTGGTGACTCTGGAGACAGGCTGTTGATCCGGGACGCGATCATAACGAGGCTTGGTCACATCGCACCAGTCAAATATGGGACAAAGGTAATTTTCTTACCCGTACAGGTCGATCAGGGCTGAACCAGCGGCAGGTCCGGGCGCAGAATTTGGCCCAGCTCGTAGCCCAGTTCCCGGGCGTTTTCCATTGGTCCGCGAATATCCGCCTCCCGGTGATAGCCGCCATCGGGCCGGGTGATCGAGCCACGCAGCCAGAGCGAACCGCTGGTGACGTCCGGCAGCGCATAACCGGCAATCGGTGTCCGGCAGGAGCCGTCGAGCACGGCCAGCATGGCGCGCTCGGCGCTGACACAGGCAGTTGTAGTGCTGCAGTTGAGCGGTGCCAGCAACTCGGCCATCGCCGCATCATCCGTGCGGCGCTGGATACCGATGGCACCTTGCGCAACCGCTGGCAGCATCTGTTCAGGGTCCATGACGTTGGTGATCACTTCCGTATTGCCGAGGCGGTCGAGACCGGCCACCGCGAGGAAGGTGGCGGCTGCCTCGCCCTGCCGCAATTTGCGCAGGCGGGTCTGGACATTGCCGCGGAACGGGATGACCTCAAGATCGGGCCGCAGTCGCTTGACCAGCGCCTGCCTGCGGATGCTGGCGGTGCCGAGCACCGCGCCCTGTGGCAAGTCGTCGATTGAGGTCGCCTCGGGTGAGATAAAGGCATCGCGGGCATCGGCGCGCGGCAGCAGGCAGTCGATGACCAGCCCCGGCGGCAATTCGGTCGGTACATCCTTCATGGAATGAATGGCGAGGCTGGCCCGGCTATCAATCAGCGCATCCTCGATTTCCTTGGTAAACAGGCCCTTGCCGCCCGCTTCCATCAGGGTGCGATCCTGTATCTGGTCGCCAGTGGTGGTCATGGTCAGCAGCTGAATACGGTCCGGCTCGATCGTCGGATGGGCGTGAAGCAAGGCATCGCGCACCATCTCCGCCTGGGCCACGGCGAGGGGGGAGGCGCGGGTGCTGAGATAGATAATATCGGGCAGTGAGGGCATGGGATTTATCTGGCCGGGGCAAGTCGTGAAATCGGGCGGGATAATCGGCAATGTGCCTGCGGCATTTGACAAAGCAGAGCGAACGGGCGATTGGAAGCACTAAATTGCCAGCCGCATTATCCGGTTGGCCTGTATAGGACAGATTGACCCCGGCATCCATGCCCCATGCGTATTCTCGGTATTGAAACCAGCTGTGATGAAACCGCCGCCGCGATCGTTGAGACCGATCGTGACGATGCCGGTCACCTGCGCGTGCCGGGCAGGCTGCTGTCCCAGCAGTTGCTGAGCCAGATTGATGCCCATGCCCTGTATAAGGGCGTGGTGCCGGAAATCGCCGCCCGCAGCCACCTTGCCTATCTCGACGGGTTGATCCGGGCCGCGATGGAAGAGACCGGGCTTGACTGGTCGGACCTCGATGCCATTGCCGCGACCGGTGGGCCGGGTCTGATCGGGGGGGTCATGGTCGGCGTGACCATGGCGAAATCCATCGCCCTTGCCCATAACAAGCCGTTTGTCGCGGTCAATCATCTGGAAGGCCATGCGCTGACCGCACGCCTCACCGACGGGGTCAGCTTTCCGTTCCTGCTTTTGCTGGTCTCTGGCGGCCATTGCCAGTTGCTGAGCGTCGAGGGCGTTGGCCGCTATACCCTGCTCGGCAGCACGCAGGATGATGCGGTCGGTGAGGCGTTCGACAAATCGGCCAAGCTGATCGGCCTCGGCTATCCCGGCGGGCCTGCCGTTGAGGTATTGGCGCGGGACGGCGATCCCGAAGCCTATGACCTGCCGCGCCCGATGCTGCACAAGCCGGGGTGTGATTTCTCCTTCTCCGGCATGAAAACCGCTGTGCGCAATGTGGTGGAGAGCTGGCCGGCGGGGGCACAGGATCGCCAGCGGCTGAGCGACCTTTGCGCCAGTTTTCAGGCTGCTGTCGCCGATGTGCTGGTCAGCCGCAGCCGCCGGGCGATGGAGCGGTTTGTCGGCGAGTTTGGCACCGGGCACAGCTTTGTGGTCGCGGGCGGGGTGGCGGCGAACCAGTATCTGCGGGCATCCCTGCAGGCGCTGGCGGTGGAGCAGGGCTTCGGTTTTGCCGCCCCGCCACTGGCGCTCTGCACCGATAATGCCGCGATGATCGCATGGGCAGGGCTTGAGCGTTACGCTGCCGGAATGATCGATGCGCTGGATTTCAAGCCACGTCCACGCTGGCCGCTGCAGGAAATGACCGCAGCCTGAGCAACTGGTTGCGCAAATAATCTTGCACGATGCGATAACGCTTCTTATACCGTTTGGTCATGAGCAAGCAGGAAGACATTCTCAACGCCGCCGAGGCGCTTTTTGACGAACGCGGGTTTCATGCGGTCGGCATTGATGCCGTGATCGAGAAGGCCGGGGTCAGCCCGCGCACGCTCTATCGCCATTTTGCCTCGAAAACCGTGCTGGTCGAAGCGGTGCTTCAGCATCGCGACCAGCGGTTCTGGAAATTTTATGCCGAAACCGCAGCCATGCACCATGCGGCCCATGGCGATTATGTGCTGGCGGCGATTGATGCAATCGGCGACTGGCTGACCGGGGTGACCGCCCATGGCTGCATGTTCCTGAAGGCGCTGGGCGAATTTGCCGATACCGAGCCGGCGCTGGTGTCCCTCGCCCGCGAACACAAGCAGAAGCTGCTCGGCGATCTCTGTACCCGTGCCGCCAGCCATGATCCCGAGAATGCGCAGGTGCTGGGCCGCCAGCTGTTCCTGCTGGTCGAGGGCACGATTGCCGAGGCTCGGCTGTTCGGTGCCAATGAGGCGACCGAATATGCCCGCGCCGCTGCCTGGGCCCTGCTGCAACAGCCGGTTGTAGCGCCAAACTGATCGTCAGTAGAGTCTAGGGCGGATTGACCACATCCAGCCCGAGCATCCAGCCGGTCGCAATACCGCTCAGGGTGCGCAGGATGCGTGGCGTTTCCGGGTCCGGGCCGATATGGCCTCCGGTGATGGCGACCATATCCTTTGGCTCCGGCGTCAGCGCAATCATCCGCTCCGCCGATGCTTTCGGGATCACGCCGTCGCGCGATGCGGTGACCACCAGAAACTGCCCGTTCAGCCGGGGCAGGTAATGGGCAGGCTCAATCGGGGCAAGCATCTTGCCAGCCAGCCAGCCGAGCCATGCCAGCCGTGACGGGTTATCGCGCAGCCATGGGCTGTTGCCGAGGGCCGGATTGGCCTCGATCATCGCTGGAATATCAACGCCGCCAAAGGCCAGCAGACTTGCCGCCAGCGGCTTGTCGGCGGCTGATGCCTCCTCGATCAGAAACTGCGCCGAAGGGGCGATCATGGCACCGAGGGAGACGCCGACCAGGCTGATACGATCCCTGTCCACCCAGTCCTGTGCACTCAGCCAGTCATAAACCGCGGCAATCTGGCCGGGCGCGCTCAGAATATCCCGGCGCAGGGCCGGTGCCTCGGGCAGCAATCCCCAGCTTCTCGGCATTTCATCCGGTATCGGCATCGGCCAGTCGAGCGAGACCACGGCGTTCTCACCAACCGCAGGCATGAAGGCCAGTGCCTGTCGGCCCTTCGGCGCGCCGCCGAGCAGGATGATGGTCGGGACGGGCGTGTTGCCTGCTGCCGAGAGGCCGGTGTCAGGCGGTTGCGGGCGATCGACAACGAAGGTCACCTTGCCGACCGCCTCATCCATCAACTGCCAGTCGGTCACGATGCGACCATTATCTGTCGTCTCGAACAGGCGTTCGACGGTGCCGCTGCCCGCCGGGCGCGGCAGGGCGGCAATAGGGTCCTGCCAGTCGAGCGTAGCGACCCAGAGCAGCGCCGAAAGCGGCAGGGCGAGCAGAATGATCACCGTCGCCAGCAGGATCGGGCCGAGCCAGCCTATACGCTGTGCGGTTCTCTTGCTGTCCGGTTGTTTGCTCACGGGGATCGGCTGGATAGAGGTCATGACAGCAAATGTGGGGGAAACTGTGCTGTCAGCAAGGCACGGATTGGGAATAATTGCGGCAAACGCTTTTGCCTGTACGGCCTCGTGCTTGCCTGTGGCCGGTCACCGGCGCTACTGTCGCCGCATCATTCAGGCTATCCAGCATTTCTGCTCAGTATTTACCAAGATTTCCCGAGGCAAACACCCATGGCTTTCTATTTCCTCTGCAAGGACAAACCCGGCGCCAGCGATATCCGCATGGCCAATCGTGAAGCGCATCTGGCCTATCTCGCCGAGCACGAAGACAAGATCATCGCCGGTGGCCCGCTGCAGACCGAGGATGCCAGCGGCATGATCGGCAGCCTGCTGATCATCGACTTTGCCAGCAAAGACGAGGCCGAAGCCTTCGCCGCCAATGATCCCTATGCCAAGGCAGGTCTGTTTGCCGCGGTCGAGATCGGCCTCTGGAAACAGGTCTATCCAAAGGGTTAAGGGGCGGCAGGCATGCAGTACTGGCTATTCAAATCCGAACCGTTCAAGTGGTCATGGGACCAGCAGGTCGCGGCAAGCGTCGATCACTGGGATGGGGTGCGCAATTATCAGGCCTCGAACAATATGAAGGCGATGAAGCTTGGCGATCGCGGCTTCTTCTATCACTCGAATGAGGGAAAAGAGATCGTCGGCGTGGTTGAGGTGGTCAGGGAATACTACCCGGACCACACCGATCCCAAGGGCCGGTTCGGGATGGTCGACGTCAAGGCGCTGCACCCGCTGAAGACACCGGTGACCCTGGCTCAAATAAAGGCTGACCCGGAACTTGCTGATATTGCACTGATAAAACAGTCGCGTTTGTCGGTTTGTCCGATAAAGCCGGATGAATGGCAGTATATCTGCAAACTGGGCGGGATCGACCCGTAGCGCTTAGCGCGCCATTCGGCTAGCGCCCGCCGGGTGCGGGCCGTGCGGTGGCGTCAACAGCCGGTTTCCGGCGTGCCGCCCGCTGCATTTTGAGCCGCGCTGCCGTGGTGCTCGCTTCCACTGGCGGGTTATGGCTGTCCCATAGTTCGGCATCGGGGTTGCGGGCGGTTTCCCGTGTCGCTGCAGCGAAGGGTTCGCGCATCGGGTGCGTTGATGGCAGCAGCGCGTCCATGGCCTTCAGATAGTCACGGACAAAATAATAGGTCGGGCTGCCCGTTGCTTCACGGCCCAGAGTGCCCAGCTCACGGGCAAAATCCGTGTCACTGTTTTTGAGCGCTTCCCGCAGCTGCGCCGAGGTGACCTGCAATTCGGCGAGGTCTTCCGGGTCATGCTTGCCCTTCACCACCGACCGGCGGGTCTGCTCGGCAATGCCATCGGTACCGGGATCGATGATCCGGCCACCATCGGCGACGTAATCCGGGATGCTGTTGAGGGCGGCGGTAAAGGCATTCTGGGTGCTGTAGATGCTCACATCCGGTTTACCGATCATCACCGCGCACATCACATTGATGACCCGCCAGCGGTTGGCGAGAATGGCTGCCTCCAGCGCCTCACCCGGATCATCGCTGCCGATCTGACGGAGCGAGAAGCCGTCAGCATATTGCTCGTCCGCATTCTGTCGCGCCATCTGGTCCACCGGCTTCGGCCATGTATCCTCATCGAGATCGTCGGGCGGGGGCAAAGGCTCGAAATCCCTGTCATGGCCGCGGAGGTCAGCAACTGCATGGCCAACCTCGTGCCAGGCGGCAAAGCGCATATAGCGGAAGTCCAGCTCAGCAATCTGATCGTCATCGAGATCACGACCGAGATCGCCGTGCCATGACATGATCTCCGCCAGATTGGCGTCCGGGCCGAACAGGTCGCGGGCAAGCTGGAGCGGGCTCAGAATGGCAACCGCTGGCACTTCACCGGGCTTCAGATCAAGCGGCAGGTTGAAACCGCCCCCGGCACCGTAATGCTGGTCGAGCATCTCCAGCTCTTCCGGGTTCAGTTCCGCCATTTGTCGGGCGATGGCGTCGGCCAGCGCCGGTGGCGCGGTTTTCAGAGCATCGGCGATAGCATCCTGAACGTCATCATGCTTGAAGCGGTTGATCAGCAGCACATGGCCGTCCAGCTCCGGACAGCGTGCGCGCATGACGGCAATGGCTTTTTCTGAGGGGGAGAGTTCAGACATTGGCGATTTGGGGCTTATGGACCGGGTGGTCGGGCATCACGGCCCGGTTTTGGTTGCGCTGTCGCGGTGCGTTTCCGGGTCAGGCTGATGGCTGACAGGGTGGCTTCGATGCCGGGAAAGCGGCGATCCCACAGGGCGCTTTTCGGGTTCTGCTGCAGGGTTTCGCGGGCTTTCTCCACATTCTTGCGGATCGGGTCCTGTGCCGGCAGCCGCTGGTCGAGTACCTCGAGATAATCGCGGGCCAGAACATAGGAATTGGCATGATCGGCGTTTTTACCGACCTTGCCGATCTTGGCCAGAAACGCAGGCCCGCTCAGCCCCTTCTGCTCGAAACCATCCGGGTTGAGGTCCCAGAAATCCTGTACGATCCGCCGATAGCCCTTGTCCGATGGCTGGCGGTCGATCACATGCTCCATGGCCATCTCGCCGATGCCGATATGGTCACGCGGGGCGTCCGCTTTGGCGAAATTGCGGGCCAGATTGCGCCAATGCGGGTTCGGTACATGCTTCAGCCCGCCGCTGCCGATGGTGATGTGGCTGATCGCATGGATAACCCGCAGATGGATGAAATTGCGCAGAATGTCGGTGGTCGGGGTATGGAGCGGCGGTGAGCCCTTGGGCCGGTCCTGTTCCGGGCGCATGATCAGGCCGATGGCATAGCTGTCGGAAAAGGTTTCCTCGGCATTGCTCAACATATCCTCACGCAGGATCGATGGCGCGCGGGTCTGGTGAATGCGCTCGGTGGTATGTTCCTCGAAATTCTGATCCTCGAACAGCACATGGCCGAATTCATGCCAGGCGGCGAGGCTGGCACCGTCAAGTTGGTCGGCCTCACTGAACCTGAACAGCTCCTTGTGCCATGGCATCGAACCGGGCAGCCATGACACCGGGTTCATCATACCGCCATCAACCGAGATCGGCTGGACAAAGAAATATACCGGCTCGCCCTCGGCGGAGAAGGTCTGGGCAAAGGCCTGACCATCGGCGAAATCGGCATCCACCTCCTCAAGCATCTCGATTGAGATATGTTCCAGGGTTTCAGCCGTATATTTGCCGTTTGGGCGGAATTTTTCCGGGCGGGTCAGGACTTCCGACATGGCATCGCCGAGGCTGGTGGTATGGACCCGGTCGAGCACCATGGTCTTGGGGCGCAGATGCTTGAAAACCGCAAAGAACTCGGCCTCGAACAGGGCCAGATTGGGCATCTTGTCCGGCCCGTCCTCATATCGTGTCGCCTCCGGAACGATCCTTACCGGCGCTGTACTGGCGCTATCGGCGGGCTGTTTGCGAGGGGATGGGGAGCGGGAGTACAAGGATCAGGCGGTCCGGCGGTTGGCGGTGACGACTGATCCCTGTCTAGAGCAGTTTGATGAAACTGCTTAAGCTTTTGATCTTATTCAGTGAGACAGGCCGGATGGCGATGCCGTGCGCATCTTGTCGGTGAGGTCGACCATATGGGTAATCTCGGCCAGAGCGGCGGCGATCTTGGCCTCGGCCAGCATGATGGTATCGACACTGACGGAGGTCGGGCCGTTCGGCTCTGCCGCTGCCAGCACGAGGTTGATTGCCTCGATGGTGGTTTCCCATCCGGCCTGTGAGGCCTCGCGGCAGGCGGCATTCAGGGCGGCATTGACCATATCCACCTTGTCGCCGGCGGGTTTCTGACCGGTTGACTGGTTTGCTGATTGGCCGGTGCTTATCGTCGGGGCGGTCGATTTGGGCTGTGCCATGATATGGGTCCAGTTCTCGTTGGTTGTTGTCTTCGTGCTGTGCCAACACTGTCCCACCAAGCGATTGCCAAAAGGTAAACGCTTGGTCTTGCGGTTATCGAAATCTTGGTTGGTCGAGAATGACACTTGCCCGCCGCCATCAGTCGTTGCAATCTGCTTCCAAACAAAAACAACGACATCGCGTTGTTGAAGAAGAACCAGCAGAGGACAAGAGACATGCCCGACGGCGCATCAATTTTTCCGGTAAATGAGAAGGTGGCTGAAACCGCCCTGATCGATCAGGCAACCTATGACGCATGGTACAAGCGATCGATCGAGGACCCGGACGGATTCTGGGGCGAGCACGGCAAACGGCTCGACTGGATCAAGCCCTATACCAAGGTCAAGAACACATCATTCGATCCGGTGGATATCAAATGGTTCGAGGATGGCACGCTGAATGTCTCGGCCAATTGTGTCGACCGCCATGTGGCCGAGCACGGCTCCACCACCGCGATCATCTGGGAACCGGATGATCCGAATGAGGCCGCCCTCCACATCACCTATGCCGAGCTGCAGAAACATGTCATGCGTTTCGCCAATGTGCTGAAGGCGCAAGGGGTGAAACGGGGCGACCGGGTTACTCTCTATATGCCGATGATCCCGGAAGCGGCCTATGCCATGCTCGCCTGTACCCGGATCGGGGCCATTCACTCCATCGTCTTTGGCGGTTTTTCGCCGGACAGCCTGCGCGACCGGATAGTCGATTGCGACAGCAACTGCGTCATTACCGCTGACGAGGGTCTGCGCGGTGGTCGCAAGGTGCCGCTGAAGGTCAATCTCGACGAGGCGCTGGAAAAGGCACCGATGGTGAAGTCGGTGATTGTGGTTGAGCGTACCGGTGCCGGTGTCGCGATGACCGAGGGCCGTGACGTCTGGTATCACGAGGCCGTCAAATCCGTTGACGATCATTGCGAGCCGGAAGAAATGAGCTCGGAAGACCCGCTGTTCATACTCTATACCTCCGGTTCAACCGGTAAGCCTAAGGGTGTGCTGCATACCACCGGTGGCTATCTGGTTCATACTTCGATGAGCCATGAATATGTCTTCGACTACCGGCCGGGCGAGGTTTACTGGTGCACCGCTGATGTGGGCTGGGTTACTGGTCACTCCTATATGATCTATGGCCCGCTCGCCAACCGGGCGACCACGCTGCTGTTCGAGGGCGTGCCGAACTATCCCGACACCTCGCGGTTCTGGGATGTCGTGGACAAGCACCAGGTCAACAGCTTCTACACTGCGCCAACGGCCCTGCGGGCACTGATGCGCGACGGCGATGGCCCGGTGAAGAAGACCGACCGGTCAAGCCTGCGCGTGCTGGGTTCGGTGGGTGAGCCGATCAACCCGGAAGCCTGGATGTGGTATTACGAGGTGGTCGGTGAGAAACGCTGCACCATTGTCGATACCTGGTGGCAGACCGAGACCGGCGGTATCCTGATCACACCGTTGATCGGTGCCATTCCGACCAAGCCCGGCTCGGCAACCAAGCCGTTTTTCGGGGTTCAGCCGGTAATTGTCGACAATGAGGGCAATGAGCTGGAAGGGGCGACCGAGGGCAATCTCTGTATGCGCGACAGCTGGCCGGGTCAGGCCCGTACCGTATTCCGGGATCACGAGCGCTTCATCCAGACCTATTTCTCGACCTTCAAGGGCAAGTACTTCACCGGTGATGGCTGTCGCCGTGATGCCGACGGCTATTACTGGATCACCGGTCGGGTCGATGACGTGATCAACGTCTCCGGTCACCGGATGGGTACCGCCGAGGTCGAGAGCGCTCTCGTCGCCCATGAAAAGGTCGCCGAGGCGGCAGTGGTCGGTTATCCGCACGACATCAAGGGGCAGGGCATCTATGCCTATGTCACCCTGATCGCCGGTGAGGAACCGACCGAGGAGCTGCGCATGGAACTGGTGAAATGGGTGCGCAAGGAGATCGGTCCGATCGCCACGCCGGATCTGGTGCAATGGGCACCGGGCCTGCCGAAAACCCGCTCGGGCAAGATCATGCGCCGTATCCTGCGCAAGATTGCCGCCAATGAGCATGACGCGCTGGGCGATACCTCAACCCTTGCCGATCCTGCCGTGGTTGATGATCTGGTCGATCACCGGATGAACAAGGGATAGGTTCCGGGTTCTGGCCAGTCATGACGCAAGGCGCTGGCTGTTCTGTCTGATTTACATGGCAACTGTTATTGCTGTTTTCACGTGATGGGCGCTAACTGCGCCCATTCGCGTTTCTGACGTGTCGATTGTCGTGACCAGAGAAAAAAGAAGGATGACAGCCATGGCAACTGCGCTCCCCAGCGGCCCAGAGGTAAAACTGACCGGCGATCAACGGATGCTGGCCCCGGTTGAGCGGGTGCTGACCGATGCCGTCAATGCCGATGACCTGCCGAGATCATACCGCGACAACGCCCGCCGGGCGATGCGCTGGTCATCGGAATTGCTGACTCTGCTCAGCGACAGTGCCTCACCGCGCGATGCGGTACATACCAAGGTGCGCAATCTGGCTTCTGTCATGCAGGGCATTGAAGGCTATCGCCGGGACAGTGGTGCTACCGATATTGCCGATGACCTGAAACAGGTGCGCCAGTCCCTGACTCGCAAATTCCGGCCCTTGCGGAGCGAGGTTGATGCTGATCTGTCCGATCAGCCGACAATGCGCCCCGCTGCACGTCCCTGATCCGCTATCTAATGCGGCCGTTGTGCTTGCAGTGGCGCTTTGTTCAGGGTTGAAGGGAGTACCTCAATGTCCCGGATGATCTTGTGCTGGTGCAAGTTGATCAGCTTTTTCAGCAGCTTGCGCGTTACGGTTACGCCCTTGCGGATGATCAGGCGACCATCCTGGGCGAACAGATCGCGGTTCAGCACATCACCGACCACCAGATGATTGCCCGGTACGGTTACCGGGTTTTTCAGCGTCTTCGGGCTGTCGTCCAGCATCATATCCACGGTTCGTTTCAGTTCATCGGCGCTGAGCGTCAACCGTGGCATTGCCTCGTCCTTTTGTTGTTCGCGACGTGCCTGATCAAGTTTCTGCCGAACTATTTTCTTATCGATACACAGGTCCGGCGCCGCCTGTTCACGCTGTAATGCGCTTTGCGTATGGGCCAGCACGGTTGCCTTCGAGAACGGTTTCTCGATCAGTTCATAAACCTGAAACCAGGTCGCAACCCGCCTGCACTGGTCGGTTATATTCGAACTCAGGAATACAACCGGGATGTTTGGGCGCAGGGTTGTGATATCGGCGCGAATGGCGGCGATAAAATCCAGTCCGGCCAGATAGGGCAGTGATTCATCAATAAAAATGAGGGATGGGGAGATGTTTCGCGCGCGTTCCATGGCATCAAGGCCGTTATTGAGCGCTACAACCTGTTTGAAGCTCTGCTCTCTCAAGGTTGATGTGACAGCATCGGTGATCATCGGTTGTGGACTGACAACCATCGCTTCAGAGTTTTGATATTTGTTCCTTGCAAAGCTGCCCATAGTAAAAGCCTCCTTATTTCTACTTATAAGAATAGCCCCGCAATATTCTTCATTCGTTATATCTAAAACACTCTCAAATTTTGTTTGGTTCCGGCGCGCCTGCAAAAAATTGACAGGGCAACTCTATAGGTGTGCAAACGACTATTGGAAAATACTCGCAAAGAAGTGTTGCCCAAACCCGGATCAGATCGGGCAAGCTGTTGGTGCAAAAGAGATTGGCAGTTTGTGTCTGGTATAGACCCGGTTCAACCCGCTTCGGCTTTTTCGGGTTCTTCCTCGAGGAAGCTCGGGCGTAGCCCCTTGCGGAAATCGTTCATGATGTCGAGAAATTCCTCGGCATCGCATTCCTTGTTCTTGCGAATGCTGAACCGGTAATCCCAGAATGATACCGCATGTTTGATCGCCGCGATCGAGGCGCCAAGATCATAGAAAATCTGCGGGGCTTCATCGAGGAAGCTGCGGAACCGCTGCGGGTTACGATCACGCAGCAGGCCGGTTTTATAGGCGATATCGTATTTCGAAATGGTCTTCTGGATTTCCACCAGTTCACGCTTCATCCCCAGCAGGGTGGTCTGGCGCATATCCTCGATCTGGATTTCAATGTCCCGGTTCGGGAAATGGATGACCTTCAGGTTCTTTACCCGGTTCTGGAACCCCTCGAACTGCTGTTTCACCAGACCGAGATTGCTCTTGTAATAGATGAAGCCCTTCCACGCGAACAGTACTTCCGGCGCTTCCTCGGGTTTCAACTGCAGGCTGTTGATCAGGGGGCGGATGGCCTCAATGTCCCGGCTGTCCCACATTTTATCGACCAGACGGTCGATCTGCTGGCTGCTGGTCGCACCATCGCCATAGGCGAGCTCGGCCAGCGGCGTGAACTCCCGTTGGACGAAATTGCGGATCTGCATGTATTCCGCACGGTCGAGATCGAAATAGGAGACATGGGGCTGATACCCCTCAAGCCGCATGCGTTCGCGGATCAGGAACGGATCGAGCGATGGCAGGCTGTCGAGTATCCGCAGCAGCAGTATATCCCGGATGACTTCCTCCGGGTCTTCGTGCCGGTCCATGCCGAAATGTTCATGGAAGACCTCATCGGCCCCGCGTTCATCGACAAAGATAAACTTGCCGCCCTCTTCCAGACGCTTGCTGTTGAAGGCGACAAAAATCTTCGTGCCGACCGACCGGGTGCCGTCGAAAACCTCCATCTCCTCCTGACGCAACCGGTGTTTCAGGAAGATGCCTTCATTCAATATCTCGTTATTGAAGAACGGTGAAAATTCTTCACCTTTCTCAAGGCCTTCGATAATTCTTGGTGTTTTGTAGAGCAGGTTCAGGATGCGTGCGGATGACGGACGATCCTTGATATTCGCCATATTCCGGTATGGCGTTTTTAGTATGGCCATCCTGTATCCCGCTACCGCTGATCCCCAGTGAACTGGCCTACAACTATTCTACGGATAGCGGGTCCATGCAAGTGAAACAATCATGTGTTTCAGGGGATTGCACGGAAGCCGCGCATCGCTGGTCAGCTTGAAGCCTATGGTAGATAGGCCATGGCGAACAGGGCGGTTTCCTGTGGCCAGGCGAGCTGGATCATGGTCATGGCCATGATCGTGACCGCAATCACGAGATTGACGGCGCGCGCCATCGGGCCGCGCTCGATCTTGATCGGCTCGATCTGTCGCCAGAAGCCGAATTTCCGCATGATCCGCAGGGGGAAGGTGGTGAAGGCACCGGCCCCGAGCGCCAGCCAGGTCAGCGGGTTGGTCAGCGCGCCCATGGTCCGGCGCAGCTCAACAGCGAGGCCGCCGGCATATTGCTCCACGGTATCGCGGACATAATTGGCGTCCTTGATCACCAGATGGCTATGGCCGTTCAACCGGTTCTTGCCGATATCGGCGACCAGATTGATGACCAGATGATATTTGGAGAACAGGTATTTGGCACCGCGCGGCTTGTACTTGACGATGCCGAGGCGACCCATGTCCCGCTGCATCCGTCGGGCGTGGCGGTTAAGCCATTCAAAGGTCTTGCGGTTCCGGCCTTCCTCGGCGATCAGCAGGTCGAGCTTGGTGATGAAGGCTTGGGCCATCTGCTGGCGTTCCCAGTCGACGAACAGCATGGCACCACACCGCCCGAGACCGAGCAGTAAAATGATGACCAGCATAACCGGTGCAAAACCTATAAGGGTTGTCAGCACGCTTGTTCGTCCCTCAGCCTGAATTAAGGCAAAATTGTGTCATATTCTTTTTAGCCGATAGCGGTGAAAGCGCAGCGCGTTCACATATCTTTAATATTTCTGCCGGATTTGCTTGGGTTTCCGACTGCGTCACTCTAGCGAACAGGTTTGAAAACGCAGAGCGTTTAGCAGGTCTGGTACGCCAAGTTGACGAAAAAATGCTGCGGTGAAGCATTACTGCCCGGCTGCCCAACTGAATTGCCCAACTATGGACGACCATATGATGCGGTCTGAACACTGGTCGGACGCGGATTTGCGCGACTGGTGGAAAGCAATAGCCCAAATCCGGGGGATATAGTTAGCTGTCATCAGAACGCGAAGTCGACAGAATCGGAGTGATGCAGAATGCAGACAAGTTTCGCAAAAAGACGCCAGTGGATTGGCCAATGGCTAATGATCTCACTGGTGCTTCTGGCAGCGCTGGTCATGACCGGTTGCACCAATGTCTCAACCCAGCCGACCTATATCTATGGTGAGCGGCCGGACAGCTTTTCCTATCCTCAGGCACCACAGCTGACACCCTTGCAGCAACTCGAGGGATATTTCACCGATCCGTTCCATTGGCCACACTCACTGGACCCTGCCACCTGATCTCCGACCGCGTGTTACCCGGGTGAATAACCAGGGTAATTGATTGTCGCGTAAACTGTTTTGTTCCCAACAAAGATGCGGCATTTGGATATTTTGCATTGTGGTATCTTGCGCGTGATGGCATGGTAAAGTGTATATCAAACGCATCTGTGGGGGATGCGATTGTATGTATGGCCTGTATCATCCTGTGCCATGGTCTGTGGGGACCGTCAGGATGATGAACGGGGGGATTTATGACCAATTATGCAAAGATGGTGCGTGCTATCCTGACTGAAGACGTCAAGGTGCTGTACTCGATTGTGTCCAAATCCGAGAATGTGGACGCTTTTGATGATACGGGCCGCACGCCACTGCATATTGCGGTCATGCATGCCCGCACACAGGCGATCGGCCCGCTGGTCGAGGCTGGTGCCGATGTGAACCTGCCATCCGGTGATCACAAAACCGCTGCCGAGATTGCCGAGAGCAAGGGTGGTCTGGTGCAGCAATGTCTGGCCGATGCCAAGGCCGGTTATGACGGCAATGCAGCTCAATCCGAGATCAGTGAATCCGGGGCGCCCCCCGCCAAGAAGGCCGGTATTCCGATCGGTCGCAAGGCGGTCGAAGCCATGCGCCGCAAGCGTAACAACGGCAATCTGGTTGGCGATCTGGCAACCTGACCGGATCAATACGCGGCTCTTTTTCAATATGAATAATGCAAACCATACCTTTGCCCATGTCGGGTAAGGCGGAAATCTGGCATGTGGACTGGGGTACACGCCAAGACAAGCGCTGGCTGACCCGCATCCTGATCGACGGCAGTGCTTCGCCTGTTATGCAGGCGCCCGAACTGTTCGAGCCTTGGCATGAACGTCTGCTGACGCCGGATTATCTCGCTGACACGCAGATAATACTGGGGCTTGATCTGCCGATTGGCCTGCCTACACATTATGCGGTCCGTGTCGGCATTACCGACTTCCCACAATTTCTGTCTGGTGCGCAAGGGCCTGACTGGATTAAATTTTCCACGGTCTGCCGATCACTGACCGAGGTTTCGCTAGAGCGGCCATTCTTCCCCTATCACCTTGTTGATCAGACAGCGTTGCATGGTCTCACGCCACAACAGGCCTGGCTCAAAAAGCTGGGATTGACCAAGTCAGCGGTTTATCGCCTGTGTGATAGCGAAACCCCGCACCGGGAATCAGCAGCGAGCCTGTTCTGGACCAAGGGTGCCAATCAGGTTGGCAAAGCAGCGCTTGGCGGTTGGGGCGAGGTGATCAAACCCCTGATGGCACTCCACGGCACGGCTCTTGGCATCTGGCCTTTTGATGGGGATTTTGCCGAACTTTGTGCCACGAAAAGGCTGGTGATTGCAGAAACCTATCCGGGTGAGATTTACGGCTGGTTTGAGTGCAAGCCGATCTCGAAAACCAGACAGGCCGAGCGGTTAAAGGTCATACCGCAACTCTCCGATACCATTGCCGATCTGGGCATTGTCATGACCCCGTCAGCCCGCACCGCGCTGGAAACCGGGTTCGGGAATGATGCCCGCGGCGATGACCGGTTCGACAGCTTTGTCGGTGCGCTTGGCCTCTATGCGGTCCATAGTTGCAAGCGCCCGGCCCCGGTGCCGGGTGAGCCGATCTTCAGGACCATCGAGGGCTGGATATTGGGTCAGGCGCTGCCTTAATTGCTGCTGCTACTGCCCATTTCGCGGTCGGCATAGGCCTTGGGCGCAAAGACGGCCTGGGCAATCCGTTCCAGCGGGCGACCGAGTGCGGTCGAGGTGATCTGTACCGTGGTAAATAGCGGCAAATTCGGTGCCTGATCCATGAACTCGATGCGGACCAACTGACGGCGGTGGGTCGGCTCGAAACTGCGCTGGAATTCCTCGGCCAGCCGGGAGGCAACCGGGTAAACCCGGGTAATCCGACCGTCAAAGGTTTCAACCCCGGATTTGATCGCCACTTCCTCGCCCGGCTCAAGGTCATAGGCGGTACCGGTCGGTACCTGCGCCAGCACAAAGCGCTCGTCATAATACAGCTTCATCAGGCTGTCGCCGGGTTCAACCACGGCACCCTCAACTACATCGAGATTGGCAACGAGGCCATCCTCAGCGGCATATATCCGGCCCTCGTTATAGGCCTCTTCGAGTTGAATAAGGGTTGAATCCAGTTCCGCCAGGCTGACCGTCATCAGACGGATGGTTTCATCAATCACGCTGGCGTCGGCAATGACCTTTTGTACCTCTTGCATGCCCTTGAATGCTTCATCAACCGCTTCCGACATACGCTCGGAGCGAACCAGCCCCTTGGCGCGGGCGGCGCGGGTGGTGTTGAGCGTATCCTGCAGGATTTTGGCACGCTCATTGGCAGCATCGCGGGTGGCGAGCAGGAACTCGCGTCTGGCAACCATGTCATTCAGATCGCGCTCCATTTCCAGCTTGCGGGCACGTAAGGTTGCCACCTGCTCCAGCACATCGCGCGAGCGGACCACAGCAATCAGCTGCCCGGCCTGAACCGCCGAGCCTTCCTCGACCAGTAAGTCGGTTACCGTGCCGCGATGTTCGGTGGCGACGTCATAATTGCGCTGCATCACCTGTCCGTCGGCATCGAGATAGACCAGATGACCGAAGGCAAGGTCGGCAATCGCGAGCACGATCACGGCCAGCAGACCGAGATAGATAATCCGGCCATAGCTCTTCTTCGGTTTCCGCTTTTCGCTGACCAGATTATCAACGCGGGTACGGGGTTTGATGCGGTGCATTACCATTGCTCGACGCTCCGTCGGACTTTAGTGGGGTAAAAACTGTCATTGTAGGAGCTGCGGAAGGCGAGCTCGGTAAAACAGGCGACAATCCGGATGCCGCGCAGGAAATAGCTGGCATAGAGGCTGTAGCCGGGCAGATAGATCCAGAGCCGATGCATGCCGCGCCGTGGTGTCACCAGCACACAGGTGAACATGGTGAAAGCCGACAGGATCGTGTAGACGCACCACAGGAACAGGAACACCGGCACGACCAGGCTTGGGAAGAAGATGATCACGTAAGGCAGATAGACCGCATAGCTGAACGGCAGCAAAACATTGAAGAACAGGGCATTGACGCTGGCCATGATATCGCGCCAGCGGAATTGCCGGGAGGTCGGGTCAAACACAGTGCGGAACTTGCGGAACCGGTTGCGGATCAGGCTGCGGTCCCAGCGAATTCGCTGGCGGATCAGGCCCTGATCGGAATTGGGCACATTGGTCAGGCACCAGGCATCCTCGGCAAAGGCCACCTTCCAACCGGCCCGGCGCAGCTTGATGGTCAGGTTGCTGTCATCGCCCGGACCCACATCCCAGCCACCAACGCGCTGGATGGCACTGCGGCGGAACGCACCGAAGGCACCGGAAACGATCATCAGCCAGCCCATGTAGTCGAGGAACTGGCGACCGAGGCTGATATTGTCGAAATACTCGATCGCCTGAAACCGGGTGATCAGGTTTTCGCGCGCGTTGCGGGCGGCGATATTGCCGGAAACCGCACCGATATCCGGATCGGACAGCAGCCGGGCAACGATCCGCTCGATCGCGTCATCATCGAAGCTGGTATCGATGTCGCAGGAGACCACAACCTCATGACGGCACAGGCTGAACCCGAGATTGAGGGCCGCTGCCTTGCCACCGCGCAGATCGGTGGAGATATAGTCATGGATCAGGCCGTTGCGCTTCAGCTCGCGGGCGACGGCGCGCATGTTGTCGGTCGAGCCGTCATCGACGACAACGATCTGCAGGTTGTTCTGGGTCTGGCGGTGCAGGGTGTGGATGCTCTCGGCCAGCCGGTCGCCCTCGTTATGGCCGACAAGCAGCACGCTGACCGGCTCATTGATCCGGCTCGGGGCCGGTTTCTGCGGCACCAGCGCCCAGGTCAGCCCGACCGCCAGTGTCGACAGGAAGAAACGCGGCAGATCGAACAGGAACAGGGGCCAGAACAGGTTGAATGCCGACTTCAGATCGAGCTGAGCCGCCAGCAAAAAGCCTTCCTTGAGCCAGTCAGAGAACATGAAAGATGGTCCTGATAAGAGTTGCCGCGATTACGCTGCTTCGCGCAGATCAAGCCAGCTGGCCTCGACCGTTGCACTGCGGTTGTCTTCGGTATTGAGGATGTTGAAGTCGGGCAGGATGCCGAAGATATCGGCAATCGCCCGGCCGAGCTTGTCGGCGACGATCACCGCATTCTCGGTCGGGGTGTCCGGCATCAGCATATAGACACGCGGCCCGCGCCAGGCGACGAGATCACTGTCGCGCAGGCGTTCAGCGGCAATGGTCGATGCCTGACGATACAGGCTGTTGAGGGAGGCGAGGCCGAGCTGATCGACCTTGTCACCATTGGCCTGCAGGGTCATGCGCATGACCACATGGGGGCGGTTGCTGCGTTTGGTGCGGCGACGCTCGATCACCACCAGACGGTCGAACTCCTCAACGCTGATGATGCGGGCCGGTTCGCCGTCATTGTTGAGCAGGCCGGGCATGGCACCGGACAGCACGGCCTGACGCCCATCAACGGTCAGGTCGTAATGGTGAATATCGCGGGTGCTGCAATCCTTGGCCTCGGTATGCTGGCCGCAATCCATGCAGGTAAAGCCTACTTCCACATCGCCGGACTGATGGCCGCAATCATGGCAATGGGTCAGCTCACCTGAAATATCGTAATCGACGCCATAATGGCGCAGGCGCTCATTACATTTCGGGCAGACCAGCCGCTCGCCCTGCACGAATTGTGGGCGCAGGCCCTGAAAACCGCAGCTGTAGTGATGGACCAGTGGCACCGGCTCGATATGGCTTGAATGGCAGCTTTCGCATTCTTCCTGCGCCAACAGGCGGGCAGACTGGCAATGGCTGCATTCATGGACCCGCTGGAAGAACCGGGTGCCGAGAAAACCGTCGGTCGCCAGATTGCGCAGTACGTCATTATTGACCGGAATGCCGGTAAGGCCCGGATAGGCGGCAACCTGTGCCCGGTTCGGTGCGAAGCGGGCATTAATTGCCGTATCGCGGGTGAAGGCCATGGCCAGCGCCAGAAACTGTTCGCGCTGTTCCTCTGGCACACCCGGAACATCGTCGAGGCGGTGGCAGATCGGGGTGATTTTGGTCAGTGCCTGTTTGATCTGGTCGGCGGTGGCAGCATTGATAACGGCATCGGCGCGGGGCAGGTCGCAACCGGCATCGATGATCGGCAGCAGAGCCTGATCATTGGCCCAGAGACCGCGATAGAGGCGCGCCGGATTGGTGCCGGGCAGGGCGAGCACTGCCATGGTGGCGATATTCACGCCTTTTTCAAAGGTCACATTCGGCATGGCAGGCAGTGCATCGGGTGCGCCGCCGATAACACAGATACGCCAGTCACGGATCGGCTTCACGACCGTACGCGGGGTAATACCGGACACAGCTTCGTTACGACCGGTTTTGGTCGTTAGAGCCTTGTTGCCGCTATTTTTAATGTTTTTGAAACCCAGCATCTGGTTACTCCTTTGGCGTACCTATGCGCACAGTCGATGGCAGCTATTTTCAAATTTGCTAAAATTTGAACTACATTTTTTATATCGATCGGACTACATACCCCGTCAACGCGGAAGGCGATCTTTCTTCTGCGTAAGAACCCTGTAATACGCATAACGATAGAAAGTTTGTCAGGTTTCAGCCCGCAGATTTTGCATGGCTGATGTGAGCGGTCTCCGGTGATCGATTGATCTGCACTTTCAATAATCGTGCCTAGGAAGCGAAACAACCGCGCTGTGGTTATTAAATATGGTTAACGCATCTGGAATTTGGACAGATGCCGATGGCCGGAACACAGTGCGCGACCTGAAACCGACAACAGTGAGTTAGTGCCATGTCCAGCCATTCATCCCAGACCAACAACATTCGCGGTACCGGTTGCAACGACCGCCTGTCCGGCAGCAATGGCAATGACCGGGTGGCAGCGCTCTCTGGTAATGACACGGTTACCACCGGCAATGGCGATGACGTGATCGCTCTTGGCGACGGCAATGATTCCGGTCATGGCGGTCATGGCAATGACCTGATTTCCGGTGGTGCCGGGCGTGACACTCTGGTCGGCGGCCAGCAGAATGACACCCTCAACGGTGGCGACGGCAATGACACGCTCTATGGCGATGGTCATGATGACAAGATCACCGGCGGTGACGGCGATGACTTTATCACCGGCGATAATGAGCGCGGTACCGAAACTCCGGGCTATGACACCGGCAGCGATACCCTGCATGGCGGCTATGGCAATGACACCATCCTCGGCGGCGGCAAGGCCGATACCATTTCCGGTGGTGCCGGCAATGACTCACTCGATGGCGGTACTGGTGATGACCGTCTCCATGGGGGCGAGGGCCGCGACACCATTCTGGCAGCAGCCGGTGCCGATACGGTTCATGCCGGTCACGGCGATGACTATGTCAACGGCGGTGAAGGCAATGATCGCCTGCACGGTGGTGACGGCAGCGATACGCTGTACGGTCAGACCGGTGACGACACCGTTCATGGCGGCAATGGCAGCGACCTCATTGATGGCGGTGCCGGTACTGACAGCCTCGCCGGTGGCAATGATGCTGATACCATCTATACCCGTGATGGCGACGATACCGCCCGTGGTGGCAATGGCGATGACTATATCGAGACCGGCACCGGTGACCACCTGCTGACTGGTGGTAATGGCAATGACGTGATTTATGCCGAGGCCGGTGCCGATACCATTCATGCCGGTAACGGCGATGATCTGGTGCAGGCCAATGGCGGTGATGATGTGCTGACCGGTGGTTCCGGTGCCGACAGCCTCTATGCCGGTGATGGCGATGATCTGCTGAATGGCGGCAATGGCAATGACTTCCTCGATGCCGGTGACGGTGCCGATACCATCAATGGTGGCGACGGCGACGACACCGTCTTTGCTGATGACGGCAACGATCTGGTACGCGGCGGCAATGGCAATGATAGTCTGCGCGGCTTCCACGGCGATGACACGATCCATGGTGGCAATGGCGATGACCGCATTTTCGGTGGTGTTGATCGCGCCGCGGATGCCTTTGATCCGACCGAGAGCGACAATGACAGCCTGATCGGTGGCAATGGTGATGACTACATCGCCGGTTATGTTGGTGCCGATACCATTCATGGTGGCAACGACGACGACACCATCGATGGCGGTGAGGACAATGACGTCCTGTTCGGCGGCAATGGCAATGACCAGATTGCGGCCGGTACCGGTGCTGACAGTGTTCTTGGCGGCAATGGCGATGACCTGATCCGCAGCTTCAGCGGCGATGATACGGTCGTTGGCGGTTATGGCGATGACACCATCATCGCCGGTGTCGGGACCGACGATCTGGCCAGCCTGATTGACGAGACCGATAATGATCTGGTGCGTGCCGGAGCCGGTAACGACTTCGTTGAAGGTCAGACCGGTGCGGATACCCTCTATGGCCAGACCGGCGATGATCGCCTCGATGGCAATGACGGCAATGACTATGTCCATGGCGGTGATGGCAATGACAGCCTCAACGGCAATGGCGATAACGATACCGTTATCGGTGGTCGTGGCTTCGATACCGTTCGCGGTGGTACCGGTGACGACCTGCTGCTCGGCGGTCGTGATGACGATACCCTCCAGGGCAGCAGCGGTTCTGACACCCTCAACGGTGAAACCGGCAATGATCTGCTCGAGGGCGGCAATGGCAGCGATGTCTTTATCCTGACCCGCAATGGCGGCTTCGACATCATCACCGATTTCGGTAATGGCAACGACGTTATGGATGTCAGCAATTTCCGGGTTCGTGACGGTTTCGACGGCCTGAACCTGCATGATGACGGTGCCGGTAACGCGGTTGTCGATTTCGGCAATGCGTCCTTTACCCTCGACGGTATCGATGTCAGCCAGCTGAGCGCCGAGGATTTCCTGTTCTAAACAGCACGCGATTTATCAACGCGTTTTCGATGGGCTCTCCCTTATAACCCGTCGCCACACAAGCCGGTCACGGAACTGCCATTCCCTCTCCCCCAAGTCAGGCAGTTTCGGGCCGGTTTGTCTGTTTTTGAGCTTGAGATGCCGCGCCTGGAGCGTGGTTTATTAGATGCCGGGAGCCGGGAAGGTCACGGTGATGCTGGTGCCTTCACCGGGCGTGCTGGTGATATCGAATGAGCCACCATGCAACTGCATCAACTCCCGCGCCAGTGGCAGACCGAGGCCGGTGCCCTCGCGGCGTGTGGAGAGATCGCTGTCAACCTGCTGGAACGGTTGCATGGCCTGCTCGACTTCCTTCTCGGTCATGCCGATACCGTTATCGGTGACCGTCACCTGAATACTGCCCTTGCCATCGGTGATCTCACCGGCGGGTTCGGCGGTAATGGTGACGAGGCGACCTTCCTCGGAATATTTGATCGCGTTCGAGACGAGGTTGACCAGAATCTGCTTGGCGGCCCGTACATCACTGTAGATCCCGTCGAGACCGTCGGCGATGCTCACATCGACCTGCATCTTGTATTCCTTGGCATAGCCTCTGGTCAGGGTCACGACCGCATCCAGCAGCGGCTTGAGCGACTGCCATTCGGGCGCGATCTGCATCTTGCCCGCCTCGATCTTCGACAGGTCGAGCAGGTCATTGATCATCGACAGCAGGTGCTGGGAACTCTGGCTGATATAGCCGGCATATTCCTTGTAAATTTCTGCGCCGAGCGGGCCGTGCATTTCTTCCCGGATCAGTTCGTTGAAGCCCACAATGCTGTTCAGTGGCGTACGCAGCTCGTGGCTCATCTGGGCCAGAAACTCGGATTTGTTGAGGTTGGCTGCCTCGGCGGCAAGCTTGGCCGCTTCCAGTTCGGTATTGAGGATCGCGAGGCGATCGGCCTGCCGGGCCTGTTCGTCACGGGCCTCCTGCAGCGCTTCCTGCGCTTCCTTCATATCGGTGATATCGATGATCTGGGAGATGAAATAGACCGGTACACCGTCATCATCGCGGATCAGATGGGTTTTCAGCATGCCCCAGACCATGCGCCCGTCTTTCCGGAAATAGCGTTTCTCCAGATGGCCGACCGAGGTCTTGCCGTCGAGGATGTCTTGCACCATCGCGCTGTCAGCTTCCACATCGTCGGGATGGGTGATCTGACGCCAGTGGATCGTGCCCAGTTCCTCAATGTCATAGCCGATGAAATCGGCCCATGCCTGATTGGCACGGATCAGCGTGCCGTCAGGCATGTTCATGCACCATGGTGTCGGTGCGCTGTGAAAGATGATGCTGTAATACTCATCGGCGAGCAGATGCTCGGGCGGAGTCTCCAGATGCAGGCTGCCGCCACCCTTGCCGATGCCTTTATTGGTATCCGGTTTGGTGATTTTCGCCGTTCTGGCCAGGTTTTCGATATCTGACAACCGGGAATTCCGTGAGTCGATTACATGGTCGGGTAAGACTATAACCCCTGTCGTCGCTAATGAGAACCGGCATTGGTGTTTCAGGTGCCAGTTTTGTCAATCCAGCCGGTTGATCCCGGTAATACCGGCACCATCGCTCTTCAGCGTCCATTGGGCAACGTCATCCGCCGGGTTGATGGTCACCGCCATATGGGTGGCATTGGCATGGATCATCAGGGTCTCGTCGAGCATGATGCCGATATGGCCGGGAAAGAAGGCGAGATCGCCGCGTTTGCGGGCCGTATCCGGCGGCAGGGCTGCCCCCAGTCCTGCCTTCTGGTCCGGCGTATCGCGCGGGCAATCAGCGATCCCGGCGAGGTTGAGCGCAAGCTGAACCAGTGCCGAGCAGTCAAGCCCGTCACAACTCCGCCCACCCCAGATATAGGGCAGTTCCAGAAACCGCCGCGCGGTCTCGACATAATCCGCAACGCGGGTATCGACCGGGGCGACATGGCGGCTGTATATCCATGCGCCGGTGGTGGTCTCGACAAACCGGTTCTTCTCTGCCCCGGTCAGGTCAAGCGTGCTGCCGAAGCTGCGATAGCCGATGATCGGGGTTTTCAGATCGCCTTCCGGAAACAGTGGCGCCCGGATCGCGGTGACCTTGTGCCCCGGCTGTTGTTCTCCTGCCTTCTCCGGTGTCAGGCAGCTTGCCGGGACATAGCCGACATAGCGGTCGGCCATATTCTGGCACCAGGCAAAGCCGTCGGCGATCTCGAACACGCTAACCCGCTCACCATGGATCAGCTCGCTGCCCCAGCGGCTGCCGGTGCCGGGTTTCTGCTGCATCGGGGCGGTGGCTGTCTGGACGAAATAGGTTGTGCCGGATGCGTAACGATCAGCCTTGACCTTGTCCTTCAGGGCAATATCGGCAAGGTCGTCGCGGTAGGCATTCAGGTGCGGGGCGAGAGCCATGGGGTTACCCGCTCCGTCGGAATGGATCGCCCCGCTCGGCGGCATAGTCCCAGTTGACCCGCTGCATCAGATCGGCGAATTCGCTGAGGAATACAGAACCGGGCACCGTGCGCTGGATCAGTACCGAGCGCCGGTCATCGGGATCGACCTTGCGCTTGATGAAGCCGAGGCCGGACAGTGTGTCGAGGGCACGTACCACGGCGGGTTTGGAGATATCGAGGCTGGTGGCAAGCCCGCGCACGGTATGGGGCGGATCGCTCATATAGATCGTCAGCAGGATCGAATATTGCCGGATTGTCAGGTCCGGGGCGTCCGATCGGACGATCTCCTGATGCACCCGCCGCCACAGCTCCAGCGGCTCAAGCCGCTGGGCCATGCTCATGCCGGTACCGGACAGGCTTACCGTTTCACTCATGTTCCCGTCTCTCCGTAACGCTGGTCGAGATAATGGAAGACAGCGCGCATGGCCTGCGCCTCACCGCCTTCCGGTTTGCCGGGCTTGCTTGCCGGGTTCCAGGCGAAGACGTCGAAATGCACCCAGGCAAGGGTGTTGGGCACAAATTTCTGCAGGAACAGCCCGGCGGTGATCGAACCGGCAAAACCACCAGTGGTCACGTTGCTGGTATCGGCGATCTTGCTGTCGAGACCGCTAGCATAGGGCTCCCAGAGTGGCAGACGCCAGACCGGATCACCGCAGGCGAGGCCACTGGTCGCGAGCGCATCGGCAAGGGTATCGTCATTGGTCATCATCGCGGGCAGATCGGGGCCAAGGGCAACCCGTGCAGCCCCGGTCAGGGTGGCGAAATCGACCAGCAGTTCGGGATTTTCCTTGTCCGCCACATCGAGGGCATCGGCGAGCACCAGCCGACCCTCGGCATCGGTATTGCCGATCTCGACCGACAGCCCGGCGCGGGTCTGGATGATGTCCTTGGGCCGGAAGGCGCGCCCGGAAACCGAGTTCTCGACCGCCGGGATCAGCACACGCAGCCGTACCGGCAATTCATTGGCCATGATCAGATAGGCAAGGCCCAGCGCCTGTGCACTGCCGCCCATATCCTTCTTCATGTTCAGCATGGCGCTGCTCGGCTTCAGGTCGAGACCGCCGGTATCGAAACAGACGCCCTTGCCGACGAGGGTGATCTTCGGCGCGTCTTCCTTGCCCCAGCTCATATCGATGAGGCGCGGGTTGTTCTCACTGCCCTTGCCGACGGCATAGATCGCCGGGTACTCGGCGGCAACTACGGCCTGATCGTCGGTGACGGTAATCGCGGCATCGAACTGTTCGGCAAGACCGCTGGCGGCGGCGGCGAGATCGGCCGGGCCCATGTGGTTGGTCGGCAAATTGACCAGATCGCGGGTCAGCCAGACCGCGCGGATCTGATTGGTGATCGCTTCGGCATCCACATTATCCGGTAGCGACAGGAAGGTTTCAGCCGGTTCCTTCTCGCTCTTCAACGCATCGAAGTTGTAGCTGGCGAGACCCCAGGCAATAGCGATGTCGGTGGCCGTCATGGCATCGATCCGCGCGCCATCCATATCGGCGAGGCGATAGTCACCGGCGGGCAGCTTCCGGGCCAGATAGGCGCTGGAATAGAGGGTGGGCATACCGATATAGGCGGCGAGCACGCATTCCGGCGTGCCATCGCTGGCCGGGACGATCAGCGCATGGTTCGGCGCGATCTGGAATTTATGGGTGTTGACCCAGTTCTTCAGGCTGTCCGGCTGGTCCGTGATCCAGCTCTCGAAGGCGGCTTCATCGGTGAAGAAATGAATTCTGGTTTCATCACCATTGGTGGCCTGACGGAATGGCAGGTCGCAGGTGAGGGCGTTAAGGGCGTTTGGCAATGGGTGCGGGGCGGGTGACATGATCTGTGCAGTCGGTTAAGGGGGCGCATATGCTTCCCGATAATCCTTCCGCTCCCGGAACGATACTTCAAGGGGGAATATCAGAACCCGCCAAATCCGGGGTCAGCGACCGATGGCAGTGATGCGCCGGGGTCGCTATCCCGACCTTTAACCGCTATTTGACGGCAGTTGTGGTGTCGGTTTCCATTGGCCCGATCACCTCGCCGGTAAGCGAGTCGTCGAGATAGGCCGGTGATTCCAGCCCGGCGGCACTGGCGGTCAGATAGACACCGGCAGCATCGCCGAGATCGAGGTCATACTGGTCTTCCTCAACCCGCGGATCGAAGGTGAAGGCCAGCGTGGTGGTCGGGCGCATGATCTGGAAGTCGGCCTTGTCATCCTCATGCACTGTATCGCCGACGATGCTCCGGTACAGACCGAAGCCGCCGAGCGCGATGCCGATCAGCAAGACCACGACAAAAATGCCCGGTCCGGTGCCGATCAGGTTGAGCAACTGACCGCCGATAATCGGGCCGATAACTGTGCCGATACCATAGATCATCAGCAATCCAGCACTCGCCGCGACCATGTCATTGAAGTCAATGAAGTCTGAAGTATGGGCAATACCGACCGAATAGAAAATCGGCACCAGTGCGCCGATCAGCAGGATGATGCATAGCAGCTTGCCTTGCGTGTCGACCGACATCAGCAGGGCGGCCAAGGAGGCTATAGCCAGCAATGAGGCACTGCCGATAATGACATAGCGACGGTCGATCTTGTCCGAGAGGCGACCGGCTGGCATCTGGAACAGGAAGCCGCTCAGGATAAAGGAGAGCATTATCGTTGCGATGAAGGTATTGTCCGGCTCTACCTCACGTCCGAGGATCGGCAGGAAGTTCGACAGCAGCGAGTTCAGAACACCGCTGGAAAACACCGCACAGAAACCGAGCGGTGAAATCCGGAACAGCTTGCGGATCGGGAACCGCGCGGTTTCAACCGGTGCCGGGGCCTGCACATTGGCCAGTGTCAGCGGCACGACCGAGACGCTGATCAGGATGGCGGCAACGATGAACAACAGGGCATCGGCCGGGTCAATCGCGGCAATCAGCCCCTGCCCCATGGTAATGCCGAAATAGTTCACGCTGATATAGATACTGAGCACTTGCCCGCGTACCGCATTGCTGGTGCTCTCGTTGATCCAGCCTTCGGTCATGATAAACACGCCAGCGATCGAGAACCCGGCGACCATGCGCAGGAAAGCCCAGCCGATGGGGCCGACATAGATGCTCTGCACCAGTACGCTGATCATCAGCAGTGAGGCAAAGGCGGCAAAGACCCGGATATGGCCGACCCGACCGATCATGCGTGGCACGACCAGCGTTCCAGCCATGAAGCCGACCGCATAGGCGGCACCGACCAGACCGATGACATTGGGTGAGAAGCCATCGAGGTCGAGGCGGATTGCCGTGCCGGTACCGACCAGACTGTGCCCGACCGTGATCAGCATCATGGTCAGGAGCAGCGGGGCGATCGACAGCATCAGGGCGCGCAGATCACTAATCATCAGCGATTGCTTTCGGGCGATTGCATAGAGCGTCTCTGCGGCCTGGCACGGAAATACATGGGCAGTATTGTCCGGTTTTATGACAGTTTATCAGGTGGTTATCGGTTTGCTGCCGTCAGCCGCCCTGGCCGGTATGGCTGGCGGTCACAACGTGCTGGCTCGCGGTTTCGCGCGTGCCGTAAACACAAGGCACACTTGCCACATGACCCCATGTAATGTCCAGCACGGCATCCCAGTCATAAACGTCATGCCTGAATTGCACAGTGCCATCGGGATCGACCCATGCCGTGCGATAGATCAGGTGTACCGGGATCGGGTTGTCGAGCTTGACGCTGCGGCTCTTGTAATGCTCGACCAGCGATTGCACCCGCTCCACGTCCCAGCCTTCCTGTTCCTGTGCCAGATAGGCGGAAATGTCGAGTGCGCCATCAACCCGGACACAGCCGGAGCTGAAGGTGCGGTTGGCCTGTTCGAACAGCGCCTCGTTCGAGGTGCCATGCAGATAGACCGAATGGCTGTTCTCGAACACGAACCGGACCGGGCCGAGCACATTCCATGGGCCGGGGTCCTGACGGAATTTGTAGGGCAGGTTTTCCTGACCATCGAACTGGTACCAGTCGATTTCTTCCGGCTGAATTTCGGTGCCGCTGCTGCTGAAGTCGGAGAATACGCGGATGCCGTTCTGCCAGAAATAATCCGGGTCGGTCTGGATCGCGGGCAGCAGGTCGCGGCGACCGATGCTGTCGGGGGCATACCAGTGCGGGTTGTAATCGATGCGGGTGATCTTGGAATGGATGATCGGCGTGGTGCGGTCGATCCGCCCGACAATGACCCGTGTATCGAAAACCGTCTTGCCCTTGTCGATCAGGTGCAGGCGGCTGGCGGCAATATTCACAGCGATAAAGCGGTCGCCGTAATCATCGGCCCATTGGCGGGTGCGCTCGATATTGATGACCAGTGTCGCCAGCCGGATATTGGCCGGGACATTGAGTTCCCGCAAGGTGGCCGGGCCAACCACGCCGTCCGCTTCCAGCCCGTGCCGGGCCTGAAACCGCGCCACGGCGTCCATGACCGCTTGTGTGTAGTGATCGGAGCCGTTGTCCTCGACGCTGGCGATGTCGCCGGTCATGCGCAGACGGCGGCGCAATACATAGACGGCGTCATTGCGCGTGTCGCGCTCAAGCATCTCGCCCGGCTCGGGAATGACCGGCCAGCCTCCGGCCTCGACAATGGCGCGGTAATGCTGGATCGCGCCGCACAGACCGGCGGTCAGTCCGCGCGGTGTCAGCTCAACCCGATCCGGTGGGTGACCCGAGGAAACCGCCTCAACGATGCTGTCCCCAAGCCATGGGTGCACATAGCCTTGGGTCGGTACTGCAGATTGCGGTGGAGCAATGTTTGCGGCCAGTTCCTGTGCCTGTGCCATGCCCGGCAGCAGGGCGGCAGCACCCATGGCACCGGCACAGGTCAGGCATGTGCGCCGGGTCATGCCCTCGGCACCGGTTGCTGCGGGTTTATCTGTCGGAACGGGCGTGTCCATGCAAAATATCGTGCGCTCAAACGCATGACAGTTCAATTCCCGGATGATCAAACGCCGGTAATTTCAGCTTTTCTGTCGGGTGATGTGGCCTCTGTGCAGCGTAGCGGCGCGGCGTCAGGGCTTTGCAATTCAGTGTCGCAATCTGTATTTAGCGGCGTCAGGGGTTGCGAAAGCGGGGACGCAACTCAATATGAGAAGACTTATTCTTCCCCAAAGATTTGCAAATACCGGATTTTTTATGATGGCGCCTGATGATGCGGCACAGAATTTGTCGCCTGATACCACCACTCAAGACAGCACCCTCGGTCAAGGCAGCGGCGTTGAGCTGGGCAGCCTTGCCCCGCGTCCGCTCGGTCGGGTCAACTGGATCGGTTTCTGGACCCTTTACAACAAAGAGGTAAAGCGGTTCATCAAGGTCTATTCCCAGACCATTCTGGCACCGATCATCACCACCCTGCTGTTCTATATGGTATTTGCTCTCGCCCTTGATGCGGGCAGCCGGTCGGTCGGTGATGTGCCCTATCTGGCATTCCTCGCCCCCGGCTTGATCATGATGGTGATCACCCAGAACGCCTTCGCCAATACCTCCTCCTCGGTGGTGATTGCCAAGGTTCAGGGCAATATCGTTGATATCCTCCTACCACCGCTCAATTCCGTCGAATTGGCCCTCGGCTGGGTGCTGGGTGGGGTTACCCGCGGAATTGTAGTCGGTTTCTTCACGTGGCTGGTGCTGGTGATGTTCGTCGATATCCCGGTGCATAGTCCCGGGCTGATCCTGTTCCATGCGATCAGCGGCTCGATGCTGCTCTCAACCCTCGGGGTCGTCGGCGGTATCTGGTCGGAAAAGTTCGATCATATCGCTGCCGTAACGAATTTTGTCGTCACGCCGCTGACCTTTCTGTCCGGCACCTTCTATTCCGTTGAGCGGCTGCCGGAGAACTGGCTGTTCATGGCGCATCTCAATCCGTTCTTCTACATGATTGACGGCTTCCGGGCCGGGTTCATCGGCCATGCCGATGGTGACATCATGATCGGGCTGGTTGTCGGCGTGGTGACCAATGCCGCACTGCTCGCGCTGGCGATCCGCATGCTGCAGACCGGGTACAGGCTGCGACCATGAGTGCCGAACCGCAGGGCGCATCGGACAGCACCGTTCCGGCGGCGCTGCGTATCTTCGACAACGCACCGTTGCTGCTGATCCTGACCATGACCTTCTGGGCCGGCAATGGTGTGCTCGGCAAATGGGTGGCGCTCAGCGATGAGTTGCCGCCGGTGGCGCTGGCGTTCTGGCGCTGGATCATTGCGCTGTGCCTGATCCTGCCCTTTGCCTGGCCCCATCTGAAACGCGACTGGCCTGCCCTGAAGCAGAAATGGCGGGTGGTGCTGATCATGTCGTTTTTCGGCATTACCATGTTCAACACGCTGATCTACTGGAGCCAGTATTTCACCTCGGCGGTCAACCTGTTCCTGCTCAACGCCACGCTGCCACTGCTGATCCCGGCCTTTTCCTTCCTGTTTTTCCGGGACCGGGTTACCAGAGTGCAGCTGGCCTCGATTGTGCTCGCCCTGACCGGGGCGGTGACCATTATCAGCGGTGGCGATATTTCCGTCCTGACCGGTCTTGCCGTCAATAATGGCGATCTGCTGATCGTGTTTGCCATGATCAGCTATGCCATCTATTCGGTCTGTCTGCGCCTCAAGCCGGTGGTGCATCCGATGACCATGCTGTTCGCCACCTTTACGGTCGGTATGCTGTTTCTGGTGCCGGTCTATATCTGGGAACACCTCTATGTGGCACAGGTCCAGATCACGGCGAAGACAGCGGTGGCGCTCGCCTATGTTGGCATCTTCCCGTCCTTTGCCGCCTATCTCTGCTATAACCGGGGGATTGAGCTGATCGGTGCGAACCGGGCCTCGCTCTATTTCCACCTGATGCCGGTGATCGGCACGATCTTTGCCGTGCTGCTGTTTGCCGAGCCGCTGCGCTGGTATCACGCCGTCGGGGCTGTTCTGATTGTCACAGGCATCATCATTACCACCCGCAAACCACGATGATATTGTGTCTTCACGGCAAATAATGCGCTATTTCGAGCGTCTTGGTCTTCGCAAGCGCTGCAAAACAGGTTACCTTAATTGCGGCAAAAACATGGCAGCCCGCAACCCGTTGTGGGAACCTGTAGCGCGCGGCACTTGGCGATACCGGTCTGTCATTCAAGGGTCTGAGAAACGCAGACCAACAAGTTAAGGGGATAACGCCGAACATGTCCGACCTGTCCGCCAAAAATCCCGCTGGCAAGGCCCCTGATGGCCGGATCATGAGCCAGCAGAAATTCCGCCTGATCACCCGAAGCGATTTTGACGGTCTGGTCTGTGCGGTCCTGCTCCGTGAAATGGATATGATCGAGGAGGTGCTGTTCGTGCACCCCAAGGACATGCAGGACGGCAAGATCCCGGTTACCCGCCACGACATCACTTGCAACCTGCCCTATCAGGAAGGTGTGCATCTCTGCTTCGATCACCATCTGAGCGAGTTCTACCGTAACGAGGACCGGAACAACCACATCCTCGATCCCCATGCCGACAGCGCGGCGCGGGTGGTCTATGAATATTACGGTGGTCGCACCCGGTTCCGGAATATCTCCGACGACATGATGCTGGCGGTGGACAAGGCGGACAGCGCCCAGTTCACCGAGGAGGAAATCCTCGACCCGCAGGGCTGGGTGCTGCTCAGCTTTATCATGGATGCCCGCACGGGCCTCGGCCGGTTCCGCAATTTCAGTGTTTCCAACTACCAGCTGATGCTGAACCTCGTGGACATCTGCCGCGAGTACAAGGACGTAAACGACATTCTGGCACTGCCCGATGTGGCCGAGCGTGTCGCCCTCTATGAGGAGCATGTGGAGCCATATATCAATCAGGTCCATGCCTGTTCCGAGAAATATGACAACCTGATCGTGCTCGATCTGCGGGAGGAGGATATCCTCTATGCTGGCAACCGGTTCATGATCTACGCCCTGTTCCCTGACTGCGATATGTCCATGCATGTGATGTGGGGTCGCCAGAAACAGAACACGGTCTTTGCCGTTGGCAAGTCGATCATCAATCGCGACAGCAAGGTCAATGTCGGCAAGCTGATGCTCGAATATGGCGGCGGCGGCCATGAAGCGGCGGGTACCTGTCAGATCGACAACGACAAGGCACCCGAAATCATGGTGGAATTGATTGACAAGCTGACCTCCTAGGGGCGATTGTCAAATCAGACAGCGTTACCGCATCTGGAAACGCTGGTGCCATTTCTAGATTATAAACAGGTATCAAGGCCATCATGGGCATCCTGACCAGACACCGCAATCGACGCCGACGTATGGCTGTGGCTGCCTTGGGTTTGGGGCTGGCTGGATTGCGCTGTGCCGTTGCACTGCGACGACGACGATCCTGATACCAGATTTTCCATTTGATCCGACAGCCGGTCAGCAAACCTGAACCGGCTGTTTTGTTTTTTCAGTCGAACGATCGCGCGAACCAACAAAACCGGTATTCGTTCCTGTATCAGAAAGTAGTATTTACCGATGAGCATCCAGTCCTCTGTATCGCAAGCCCCGGCCGATGCCGGTCAATCGAACACCGCGAATGACACCATGATCTCCCCTGCGATCCCACCCGTCATGCCCACCTATGCCCGCGCCAACCTGTCATTCAGCCATGGCGAGGGGGTTTACCTGTTCAGCGGTGATGGCCACCGCTATCTCGATTTTGCCGCCGGTATTGCCGTCAATGCCCTTGGCCACAGCCATCCGCATCTGGTCGAAACCCTGCAGGATCAGGGCGGTAAGCTCTGGCATATCTCCAATCTGTACCGGGTGCCGGAAGCGGAGCGACTGGCGGCACGGCTGGTGGAGCACAGTTTTGCCGACACCATGTTCTTCACCAATTCCGGTGCCGAGGCATGGGAATGCGGGGTCAAGCTGATCCGCAAGTATTTCGATCATATCGGTCAGCCTGATCGCTATCGGATCATCTGCCTCGACGGTGCGTTTCATGGCCGGACGCTGGGTGGTATCTCTGCCACCCGTCAGCCGAAGATGATCGGCGGCTTCGGGCCACTACTCGATGGCTTTGACGTGGTGCCGTTCGGTGATCTGGCGGCGATCGAGGCGGCAATCGGGCCGCGGACCGCTGCCATTCATCTGGAGCCGATCCAGGGCGAGGGCGGTATCCGCGCGGTTGATGCCGAGTTCCTGCGCGCGGTCCGGGCGCTCTGTGACCAAAACGGCTTGCTGCTCTATCTCGATGAAATTCAATGTGGCATGGGCCGCACCGGCAAGCTGTTTGCCCATGAATGGGCCGGGATCACCCCGGACGTGATGAGTGTTGCCAAGGGTATTGGCGGTGGTTTCCCGCTCGGTGCCTGTATGGCAACGGCCAAGGCCGCTGCCGGGATGGTGGCGGGCACCCATGGCTCCACCTATGGCGGCAACCCGCTGGCCACCGCCATCGGCAATGCCGTGCTCGACGTCATTCTGGAGCCCGGCTTCCTGTCGCATGTGGAACAGCAGGGCAAGGCGCTGGGTGCGGCGCTGGTGGCGCTGCAATCGCGCTATCCGGGTCTGGTGCAGCAAGTGCGCGGCATGGGGCTGATGCTTGGCTTGCGCCTTGTTGACGCTGTGGCAGCGGGCGATGTTGTGGCCCGTTTGCGTGAGCATAACCTGCTGACGGTACCGGCCAGCGATAATACCGTGCGTCTGCTGCCGCCGCTGATTATTGAACAACAGCATATCGATGAAGCCATTGCCGCGCTGGATGCGGTATTCGCCGCCATGGTGACGGAAGGAATGGGCCAATGACCGCACAAGCAACACAGATGACCGGACGGCATTTTCTCGACCTCAAGGATCTGACCGGTGCCCAACTGCGCCGCATCCTCGATCTGGCCGTTGCCTATAAGCGCGACCTGAAATCCGGCAAGCAAAGCACCAGCCTCGCCGGGCGCAGCCTCGGCCTGATTTTCGAGAAGCCATCGACCAGAACTCGCGTATCTTTTGATGTGGGTATGTCCCAGATGGGCGGCCATGCGGTTACCCTATCACCCCATGACATGCAGCTGGGGCGCGGCGAGACCATCCCTGACACCGCGCGGGTGCTGTCCCGCTATGTGGATGCGATCATGCTGCGCACCGATGCGGCGGCCAAGATGCATGAGTTGGCAGCCCATGCCACGGTGCCGGTGATCAACGGCCTGACCGATGACACCCATCCCTGCCAGATTATCGCCGATATCATGACCTTCGAGGAGCATCGCGGACCGATTGCCGGCAAGGTGCTGGCCTGGGTCGGCGATGCCAATAATGTGGCCGCCAGCATTGCCGAGGCAGCCATCAGACTCGGCTTCGAGTTTCGCATTGCCCACCCGGCGGAATTGCCGCCCGCACCCTGGCTGCTCGATTGGCTCGCCATGGAGCAGGACAAGGCCGCCAGCGGTGGCAAGGTCAGCTTCGGTCATGATGCGGCAGTGGCGGTTGCGGGGGCGGATTGCGTCATCACCGATACCTGGACCTCGATGCATCAGGAGAATGACGGCATCCCGCGCCACAAGATTTTCGCGCCATTTCAAGTGGATGAGGCTCTGATGGCCAAGGCGGATGATAATGCGCTGTTCATGCATTGCCTGCCCGCACACCGCGGTGAGGAAGTCACCGATGCGGTAATCGAGGGGCGACATTCAGTGGTCTTTGACGAAGCCGAAAACCGGTTGCACGCACAGAAAGGCATCTTGCACTGGTGCATTCTCGGTGATGCCTGATAGGCTGTTATCAGTTTCAATCCGATCTATCTGACGCTGTTGATATACACGATGGAATCACATCCCAGTTCTGAGCGGTTACAGGCATCCTTTGACCGCGATACCGATATCATCCAGCCATTCCAGCTCGAGGCGACCAATTTGCGCGGTCGCCTCGTGCGTATGGATGATGTTGTTGACGACATTCTGAGCCGCCACGACTATCCGGTTGTGGTCGCCGATCTGCTGGCTGAGGCCCTGACCCTGACGGTGATCCTCGCCTCCGCGCTAAAATATGACGGCATCTTCACGCTCCAGACCCGCAGTGACGGGCCGATCTCCATGGTGGTCATCGATATGACCAGCAGCGGGGCGATCCGTGGTTATGCCAAATTCGATGAGGAAAAGCTGGCGGCGGTGCAGGAAGATCTCGGCGATCTCGCCGGTATCGACCGGCCTTCCCATCAGGCGGGCCTCTCCACCATCCTTGGCGGTGGCTATCTGGCCTTTACCGTCGACCAGGGTGCCCATACCGAGCGGTATCAGGGCATTGTCGAGCTGACCGGCAGCAATATGGCCGATTGCGTGGTCAATTACTTCAAGCAGTCGGAGCAGCTCGATACCGGTGTCTCGATCAAGGTGGAGCAGCATGACGGCCATTGGCGCGCCGGTGGGTTGATGCTCCAGCGCATGCCCGAGGACCAGGAGCAGATCATCAACAAGCGTCTGGGCAATGACGAAGAAGACGGCTGGCGGCGGGCCATGGTCATGCTCGGGTCACTGACCACCCATGAGATGGTCGATCCGGCACTCCCGGCCAATGATCTGTTGTATCGCCTGTTCAACGAGGATGGTGTGCGGGTGTTCGAGCGTCACGGTGTTTCCCGTGACTGTCGCTGCAGCCGCGAGCGCATCATGAACATGCTCAACGGTCTGCCGACCGAGGCGATCGAGGATATGGCGGTTGATAATGCGCTCGAGGTGACTTGCGAATTTTGCAGCACCGTTTATAGCGTTGGTGTCCCTGAAGTTATGAAAAACCGAGAACAATAAAATGACTGAACAAGGGTCTGGCATGACATCGCGCCGTACACTCCTGCTTGGTGGTCTGGGTCTGAGTGCCCTGCCGTTTATCTCCGCCTGTACCTCATCGCCGCCGCCGCTCGATGTGCCGCGCATGACGTTCCAGCAGTTCCAGCCGATCCGCTTTGATGTGGCGCGGCTTGAGGTGCGGAACAATTATCAGCCGAAATTCTTTCCGCCGAATGTGGAGCACAAGCTGGCCCAGCCGCCCTATATCGCCCTGCAGGACTGGGCACGGCGGCGGATCGAGCCTGCGGCCAATAATGGCGAGGCACTGCTGGTGATCCATAATGCCAGCATAGTCGAGCGTCAGCTTGAGGCGGCGAAGAAGCTCGGCCCCTTCACCATGTCCCAGCCGACATTTGAATATGTGGCGAATTTCGCCGTGCGCCTTGATGCGGTCTCGCCCTATTGGGATATCAACGGTTTTGCAGAAGCGCGCGCCGAGGGGCGTCTGGTGCTCGATGACCAGAGCACGCTGGATCAGCGCGACCGGGCCTTGTTCGATCTGGTTGAGCGCACGATCAATGATCTGGACCGCGAGTTCGTCAGCCAGCTTCAGCGCAATCTCGGTGCCCTGATCTCACGCTAGCGGTGGCGCTTAACGGCGCCAGAATTGCGGCAGCAGCAGCACCAGTACGGTGAACAGCTCGAGGCGTCCCAGCAGCATGCCGAATGACAGCACCCATTTGGCGGCGTCCGGCAGCGGTTTGAAGTTGCCGGCCGGGCCAATGATATTGCCGAGGCCGGGGCCGACATTGGAAATTGCCGTGGCTGCCCCGGAAATCGCCGTCAGGAAGTCGAGACCCATCAGGCCGAGGGCAATGGCGAGGATGCCAAAGCTGAGGCCGAACATGGCAAAGAAGCTCATGACGGCGAGCGGCACGTCCTCGGGAACCGGGCGGCGGTTGTAGTAGGGAATAAAGACGCCGTGGGGTTGCAGCAATTTCTGCAGCTGGGTCTTGGTAACCGCATAGAGGATCTGGAACCGGAACACCTTGATCGCACAGGTGGTCGATCCGGCACAGCCACCGATAAACATCAGGAAGAAGAACACGGTCAGCGGAAATGCGCCCCATGTGCCGTAATCCGCCGAGGCATAACCGGTACCGGTCATGACCGAGGTGACATTGAAGGCGGAGTAGCGCAGCGCCTTGCCCAGATCCTGGTAGACATAGACCCAGGTATAGAGGGTCATGGTGCCGATGGCGCTGAACAGGATGCCGATGAACCATTGGACCTGACGATCCATGATCAGCTTCATCCAGCCGCCGCGAATGGCGACTATCATCAGCACAAAAGGCAGGCAGCCGAGGATCATGAAGGTGATGGTGATGGCATCGATGATGGCGCTGTCAAAGATGCCCATGGAGTTGTCGGATGTGGCAAACCCGCCGGTCGAGATGGTGGTCAGGGCATGGGTCACCGCATCGAATGTGCCCATCCCGGCGAGGCCGTAACAAATGATGCAGAGCAGGGTCAGGGCAATATAGAGCAGGCCGATCGAGGAGGCGAGCTGGGCGGTGCGCGGCAGTACCTTGTCACTCTCGAAGGCTTCCATCTGGAACAGCTGCATCCCGCCGATGGCCAGCATGGGCAGGACCGAGATCGCCATGACGATGATACCGATGCCGCCCAGCCATTGCAGGATCGAGCGCCAGAGCAGGATGCCCGGTGGTGCGTCATCGAGCCCGACCATGACCGTGGAACCGGTGGTGGTCAGTCCGGACACCGCCTCGAAGAAGGCGTCGGTATAGCTGAGATCGAGTTCGGAGAGATGCAGTGGCAGTGCGCCGAATATGGACAGCATCAGCCAGGCGAGGTTGGTCATCAGGACCGCTTCCCGTGCCCGCCATTGCCCGCCATTCGAGGTACGGTTGGTCAGCATCAGTGAGCCGCCGATAAATACCGTCACGGTGGCGGAGATGGTGAAGACCTGCCAGTCCTGATTGCCCAGCACAAGGTCGACCAGTGCCGGCAACAGCATGGTGCCGCCCAGCGTTACTACCATAATACCAACGATGTAGAGGACGAGACGAAGGTCAAACACGGGGCAGCATCTACGGGGACAGCATCGGGTTGATCGGTCGGGACCGGAAAAATCGTTGCTGAACCAACGCCAAACCGGCGGCGGTGTCCAGCATTGATTGCATCGGCAACCGCAAAAACCGGGATTGTTTCGGGTATGCGGTGCCTAGCCGCATGCGCCAGCCTTGTCGATCAGCGCCATGAACTCGCGGCGGGTTTCCGGCATATCGCGGAAGGCACCGAGCAGACGGCTGGTTTTCATCATACCGCCCGACTTCTTGATCCCACGCATGGACATGCACTGGTGATGGGCCTCGATCACCACGGCGACACCACGTGGTTTCAGCACTTCCTGCAGGGTATCGGCGATCTGTGCGGTCATCCGTTCCTGAATCTGCAGGCGGTTGGCATAGATATCGACCAGACGGGCGAGCTTGGACAGGCCGATGATCTGCTTGTTCGGCAGATAGGCAATATGGGCGCGACCGATAACCGGCAGCATGTGGTGTTCGCAATGAGAGGTGAATTCGATATTGGTCAGGGCAATCACCTCGTCATAGCCGCCCGCCTCATCGAAAGTGGTCTCCAGTACGCTGATCGGGTCCTGCTCATAGCCCTGAAACAGCTCCTGATAGGCCTTGACCACCCGTGACGGGGTATCAACCAGCCCTTCACGGTCCGGGTTCTCGCCCGCCCAGAGCAGCAGGGTGCGCACGGCCTCTTCGGCCTCGGCACGGCTGGGTTTTGATGCCTTGCCGAGTTCGGCGTGGGTCTTGTCACCCAGATGGGCAACCGGTTTGTCGGTCAGTGGCTGGTTCATGATGCGCCGTATCTCTGTTCTGCAAGATAAGCCATGGTTGATTTGTTGACTGTATATACTTGGGTCTGCGAGCACTTGGATCAATTTTTCCGCTGCGCTTTATACAGCAAAAACAGCAACTATCCTGTCATGTAACAGGGTTTTGACAGAAGGAGAGGCAAAAATCCAGCTTCGACCAACGGCTAGTTCAGCCTGACCGCCTGATGCGGACTGTCGAGGGAGAAGGCGGGTACGGCCACATCGAACTGTTCGCCATCCGCTTTCTCCATGCCGAATGACCCGGCCATGATGCCGCTCGGCGTACTCAGCGGACAGCCGGAGCTGTACTCATAGCTCTCGCCCGGATCGAGGATCGGTTCCTCGCCGACAACACCGGGGCCGCGTACTTCCTGTTCATGGCCATTGGCATCGGTAATGCGCCAATAGCGGGTGCGCAGCTGTACCCGGTCACTGCCGTTATTCTCGATACGGATGTGATAGGCCCAGACGAAGTGGTTCTCGATCGGCGAGGACCGGTCTTCCAGAAATTCCGGTTCGACCAGAACCGTGATGTCGCGCGTGGTAGCGGAGTAATTGCTCATAAAGGGTCTTTACGGGAATTTTCCCGGTCTGATCAATCCTGAAATAGCAAAAGGCCGACATAATGTCGGCCTTTCACAAAAGCTTGGTGCTGTCATCGACCGGACCTTACCGGTCCGGTGACCGCTTAGCGCAGGATGATTTCTGCGCGGCGGTTTGATGGCTCGCGGACACCGTCAGCGGTTTCGATGAGCAGCGCGCGCTCACCACGGCCGGAGGTGGTCATCTTGTCGATGGCGATACCGCGACCGCTCAGAGCTTGTTGAACGGCAGCTGCGCGACGCTCGGACAGGCCCTGGTTGTAGGTTGCATCACCAGAGGTATCAGCGTGACCGACGATGTCGACAACTGCGCCGTCCTTGCCTTCGATGGTGCGGGCGGCATTGGCGAGAATGCTGGCGGCACTGGCAGGAATTTCAACGCTGTCGAAACCGAAGAAGACGATGAAGCGCTCGGCACCTTCAGCGGCAACCGGCTGCGCATTCATTTTGCCTTCAAGAGCAGCAATGGCAGCGCGGAACTCTTCGCGGCAAGCGCGGATGTGGTCGAGCTGGAAGCCTTCTTCCTGTTGCTCCATCCAGCAGTCAAAGCGGGTCTGGGCAACGGCAGCCTCGTTCGGGAACAGGTTGCGGGCGTCTTTGTTGAAAGCAGACATCAGGCGGCCACGGGCAACCTGCAGCTCACCTACATGGGCGTCGTCGATATCACGCTCGCTCATTTCGGTCGGAAGAACGACTTCACCCTGAGCAGCCATCAGGCCCTTGTCAGCGTGGTATTTGGCATCGCGGTAATCGTACATTTCGAACTGCTCGAAATTGGCGAGTTCGCGATACTCGGTTGCCAGAGCGCGTGTGAATTCACTGCCGACAGCTGCGGTGTCGTTCAGTTTCTCAACGTCATTGATACTGGTAGCGGCAGCACAGCCACCCAGCAGAGCAAGGGCTGCAATGGCCCCGATGAAATTTTTGAAGTGCATGTTCTTCCCCGATTAAAAGTAGTTGGGTCCTGGTACGGACTGAATGAAGACCGCATGTGGGTGCGACCGAGATGATCATTCCGAACTTTAACTAACGCTGCATCCGGTCTGGGCAACTGACGCCGCGTCAAATTATACGTGCATGGCTATACACTAAATGTCAGCCATCAGCACTATATTCCCCGCAACTATGGCCAGAATGGGGGCGGTTTCCAGCGTAAATTAAGGGGTAGGCATATGTTGTGGCGCATTTGCCACTATTGTTGCCTATGGGCAACGGTGTTGGTCTGTGAAGTGCTCATATGACCCTGACGACACATGCGAATACTGAAAACTTGCCATGCACGGTTTGTTTGAAAATTGTCGTTTGTCTGTCATGGAAGCCTGCTAGGCTCCCAGCCTATGGTTAGCTTGCTTGAAGTCATTTCAGAACGTCCCGAACATGATGCCGCGATTGAGGCATTGACCGATCTTTCCTTCGGTCCCGGTCGTTTTGCCAAGACCGCTTACCGGTTCCGCGATGGCATTGACCAGATCCGTCAGCTCGGTTTTGTGATCGAGGATGAAGCGGGCAATCTCGTGGCTTCCTTACGCTTCTGGCCTGCCATTCTGCCCGATCAGACCGAAGTGGCCCTGCTCGGCCCGATCTCCGTCTCACCGGTGCTGCGCGGCCTCGGCTATGGTCGCCGTCTGATCAACCACGGTCTGATGCGCGCCCGTGCGCTCGGTTATCCGGCGGTGGTTCTGGTCGGTGACGAGCCGTATTACCGGCAGTTCGGTTTTGTGGGCGATATCATGCACGGGTTGAACCTGCCCGGCCCGGTTGATCGTAAACGGCTGCTAGGCCTCGAATTTACCCCCGGTGTACTCGATTATCAGGCCGGCATGATCCAGCCCGCAACCGGTTCGGCGCGTCAGGCGATCAAAGGGACTGGTTGGTAAGAAACGCCCGTAGCGCCAGTAGCGTATCGGTCGGTGCCTCTTCCGGCAGGAAATGCCCACAATTCAGTTCGTGACCGCGAATATCCGTGGCGTATTGCTGCCAGATATTCATGACATCGAAGCGCTGACCGAGGAAACCCCTGCCCCACAGCACCAGTGCCGGATTGGTCACCAGATTTTTGCCGAAATCCACGGTATCGTCGATCATATCGGCGGTCGCCCCGGCCCGGTAATCCTCGCAAGAGGCGTGGATTGCCTCGGGATCGGCGAAACAGCGTTCGTATTCTTCAATGGCGGCCGGGTTGAAGGCTTCAAAATTCATTGACCATGCGGCCAGTTTCGAGCGCAGCCACCAGCCGGGATCACGCCCGATGATGGTCTCCGGGAACGGCTCCGGCTGGATCAGGAAGAACCAGTGATAGAAGCGCATGGCGATGGACTGGTCAGTCTGCTGAAAGATCGCATGGGTCGGCACAATATCGAGGAAGGCCACGCGGTTGACCCGATTGCCGTGATCGAGGCACAGGCGATGGGCGACCCGGGCACCACGATCATGGCCGACGAGGTTGAAGGTGTTGATCTCCAGCGCGGTCATCAGCCCAATAATGTCTGTTGCCATCTGGCGCTTGGAATAGCGACGGTGATTGGGGTCATTATGGAGTGGCCCGCCCGCCGGTTTACTGCTGTCGCCATAGCCGCGGAGGTCAGGCAGATAGACCGTGAAATCGGCGGCCAGATAGGGCGCAATCTCGTGCCACATCAGATGGGTTTGCGGATAGCCGTGGAGCAGGACCAGCGGCGGGCCGGTGCCGCCCTTGCGATAATGCAGCTTCACATCGCCAACCTGCTGGTGGTGGCTTTCAAAATCAGCAAGCAGTCCGGTCATATAGCCTACATCAAAAACTGCGACGGCGTTGTTGCGCCATCCTAACACCTATTAAGGTGGCATCGCTTTGCGAATACGACAAGTGGTTGATGTGACAAAGAGTTTGTCAGGTCACGGCATCATTTGAACCCGGCATCGCGCAACCGGTTCTGGAAGGCACGTGTCGCAGCCTCGGCCATAGTCCGATCCTTGATCCCGCGCACGAAAATCTTGTCGAACCCTTCACGTTTGATCATCCGGCTGATCCGAACCCTGAGGCGTTGCAGTGCCTGACCGTCGGGCAACAGTCCTGACTGGACAAAATCGACCATACGGAAGGCCTGATCGCGGAAGCTGTCAGGATCGCCCGGCTTTTCCTTCAGGAAGTCCTGTTCCTCCAGATAGAGCAGCAGGGCCTCGTCGATCAGCTGCAGGGTGCCGCGCCGCCATTCCGGGGCAATCGCCATCCGGGCAATAGAGTGATAGGCGAGGGACATACGGGCAACCCGGGCATGGTGCCCCATATTGCCGGGTAACAGCACCATCATGTCGATGCTCTGTTCCAGCGTCTGCCGGATGCTGCTGATCAGATAGCGTCGAATCTCCTGATCGTCATAGAGCTTGTACAGTGTTGTCCAGTATATCAGTCCCAGTCCGGGTTGCTGTAGAATTGCCCCTACATGGCGGATAGCACCCATGGTGTCGTTCGCGGAAATGTCGCTGTGACGGCAGAACCTGCGGGTCAGGGCGAGGATGAAATCCGGTTCGGCCAGCAGGCGATAGCAGCGCCCGGCGGTCTCGACAATCATCCGGTAGAGCTGGTCATCAAGGTTCTGGTCGCGGGCTTCGAGGGCACCGCTGTATTCAAGGGCATCGCTGACGCAATCGACCAGATGCTGTCGCGTTACCGGTAATATCCGGTATTTCAGAGCATTCTGCAGCCGTGCGATGGCGATATTGGTTTCCTGATCCTTGGTCGGTGGCTTGTTGCCCTCATTCATGTCGATGCCTTCCGCCAGCCGCAGCAAACGGATCAGCACCTCACCCAGATTGCCAGCCAGACCGATCATGTCATGAGGCAGTTCGGTGGCGTAACAGAGATCAGCGAGGAACAGGTCGAGTTGCTGGTTGAGCAGCGGATGCCGGTTCTGCTCCAGCAGCTCCATGGCCCAGCAAAATTGCTTGTGTACGCTCTCCCGGCTCAACCCGGCGGCATAAACGGCGGCACCCAGCATGCGTTTCTGGTTGGCGAGCTCGGTGGCGGGCAGCTCGCTGCTGTCGCTCAGGGTGCGGATCAGGTTGTCCAGCGTATCATCGGCTTCCGACTGCCGGATACGATGGGGCAGGGCCTCGACGATTTCCGGCAGTGACTGGACCATCTTCATGATCGTCTGGCGCCGACGCTTGAGCAGTTCACCGCTCTTGGCCTGCAGCTTGGCCGTCCGGTTGATGGCCTGACCGATCAACCGGCTTTGCTTGAGCAGGCGGTTCATATGCAGGGAGCTGTGCAGAATCTGGCCAACCAGCAGCTGGTTGCGCTCACAGTAATCCCGGAACAGCCGGTTCAGGGTCAGCCGCGCCGATGGCTCATAAAGGTCATGGGGGTCGTGACAGATCGGTGGGCTGAATGGTGGGCAGCCGAGACCGCTCTCATAAAGGCTGTTGGGGTCTTCGGACTCGCGGTTGAAGATCACCCGTGGCTGGATGGTGTCCCGCTGGTTGGGCCAGATTTTCAGCACCCGTACCCGGTGCTGGTGATCCTCCATCAGGTCCTTCTGGGCCTGACCGATGGCGAGTTCTTCACTGTCAAAGCTCGCTATGACCTTCCAGTGGCCGTTGACCCAGGCCTGGTAGTCATAAACACATTCGGCAAAGGAGCTCTTGAACGGGTCCTGCCCGCCGCTGAGCCTGCTGGTGTTGGGATGTTTGTATGTGTTCGCTTCCATAGTGCTGACATGCTGCTACGGAAGCCCCTACCGAACTCTTAATGGCCGGTTGGAAACCATGAAGTTTTTTCAGGATTCAGGCAGAATTTGGCGGCAGTGGCCGAAATCAGCCGTTTTCACGTCGCTTGAGGCGGAACAGTACCGCGCCGGGCAGCGAGATCAGCAACAGGCCGACACCGAAAGCCAGCGACAGTGCGAGTGCCTGCGCGCTGTTGATGCCCTGACTGGCAAGGGCGGTGACCATGACGCCTTCCCGCAGGCCCCAACCGGCGAACGAGATCGGTACGACCGTCGCGAACAGGGCCAGTGGTGCCACGAGCAGGGCAGTGCCAGCACCTATATCGCCAGGCAGGGCAATACCAATCAGCATGATCGATAGCAGTGGTGGCAACTGGCCGAGCATGGACAGCAGCAGCAGCCAGAGGGCGGATTTCGGCTCCAGCGTTGTGGTGCGCAACTGCCGGATCAGATTGATCGGCAATTCCTTCTGCAAGCGGCCCTCGAGATGCTGACAGAGCCAGAGCAGCAGTTTGAAACCGACAACCAGACCGACAAGGGCAACCAGCAGCAGGCCGATGGCCAGTCCGGTTGGGGTAATCCCGTTCGGTAACAGGTCAGCCAGCAGGAATGGCAGGGTCGGCAGGATGAACAGGGTCACCGTAATCAGCCCCCAGACCCGCTCGATAAACACGCTGAGCGCCCCGGCGGTATAACCGAGGCCGAGACGTTTGGCACCGATGGTGCGGACCGCGTCGCCGCCGACCGGCGGTGGCAGTATCTGGTTGAAGAACAGGCCGATAAAGATCAGCTGGGTCAGGGTGCCAATGCCCGGTTTCTGCTGTTCGGGCCAGGCAGGATCGGTGGGCCAGACATACTGCCAGCGCCAGGCATTGGCCACAACATGCACCGGCAGGATCAGCACCGCGAGTGCCAGCAGCCAGTAATTCGCCCCGTGCAGGGCGGCCAGCACATTGGTGAAATCAACACCGCTCAGGACCCATATCAACAGGCCGAGGGAGACAACGACCTGCAGTGCCAGAAACAGATATTTGGCAAGGTTGCGTTGTTCGGCTTTCGCTTCCGGCAGGGGCGCGCTAGTCATGATGTACCGATGGTCCGGCGTCTGGCTGGGGTGTCTCGCCCGTTCACTATTTACTGACCGATTGGCCCGTGTCGATATTTGATCCGAAAACCACTATCGCGGCGTGTCTGGCGGGACATTATGGCCAGCCTTTGGGTGAGGGGCTGTGGGGCCGTACTTTCCGGCTTGACGATCAGGCAGTGCTGAAACTCGCCCGTGCCGATGGCGGTATCGGCGATGGCCGTGATCTGATCGAGCGCGAGGCACAGGCGCTTGCCGGTTTTACCGGTTATCGCGATCCGCAGCTGGCGCTGCCGCTTTATCTCGGCCACGGCCCGGTGCCGGAGATGCGGCAGGGTGCCGATGACAATTTCGCCTGCTGGCTGCGCATGGGCTGTATCGAGGGACAGGTGTTCAGTTCAGATGCCCATGCGGCGCTTGATAACGCTGGTCGTGAAGTGCTGGCGCGGCAACTGGGTGCGGCGCTGGCAATATTTCACCGGTTGAGCGACCGGCATCGCGATCAGGCCCCGGTCGGTGATGATCTGGTTAGCCTGAGCCGCCGGGACTGGATATTCGGGGCCATCATGGACGATCTGCCGGAAATGGAGCGGATACGCGCAAAGCGGCTGCGTGAGCGTTACCGCCAGTTATTGCTCGATTGCCCGCAACCGGTCTGGGCCCATGGCGATGTTAATCCGAGCAACGTCATCCGCTTGCCCGGCGGCGGGATCGGTCTGGTGGATTTTGCCGAAAACGGCTGGGACCTGCCAGCGGTCGATTTCGCCCATTGGCGCACATTGGGCTGGCTTGATGAGACATTGCTGGCCAGTTACCGCGACCATGGGGGTTTGGCGGTCAGTGACGAGAGCATCCATGTGGTCGGGGCGATCAACGCCTTTATCGGGCTGGTGCTCGACCGACGGTTGGGCGACCGTCAGGCGGTCATCAATGCCGAGGCGGCGCTCAATGACTGTCTGATGGCTGCACGTCTGATTGAATGACATTCTCTGCCGGTTTGCCGCCGATGCTGGGCATTGTGGCACTGCGTGGGGCGATGATCAGGGTGATGATAAAGCCGCTGACCAGACCCGAGATATGCAGCGGCGATGAGCCATCGAGATACATCCAGTCAAAACCGGTCTGGATCAGCAGGATGATCAGTATGCCGTTGATGTCCTGCCGGGCCTGAAACAGCCGGGTCCGGCGATATGTCAGGATCGCCAGCGCCAGCACCGCACCCAGCACGCCGAAGATCGAACCGGAAGCGCCCAATGCCAGCACCGGTTGTGACTGGTCACCGAACTGATAATTGATCAGGGCGGCCACCATCGAGCCGATGCCGCTCAACAGGTAAATGGTCAGGAACCGCCAGTGACCGACCCGGCGCTCGATGCCGATCCCGAACCATGTCAGGGCCAGCATGTTGAAGCCCACATGCAGGTAATTGTAGTGCAGGAAGGTCGCCGAGAGCAGTCGCCACCATTCGCCCTGCTCGGCGGTATAGGGCCAGATGAAGATGCCGAGCGGGCCGAGATTGGTGAAATACTGCCACCAGTCGCTGTTCGCATCGACATAATCGGCAAACAGCTGGTGGATCGCGGTTTCGTGGCCATAGAAGGCGAAGGTGCCATGCATGCCGGTGGTCAGCAGAAACACGATCAGGTTGATCACGATCAGGCCGATGGCTACGCGCGGCTTGTCGACTTTGTGCCGGAAATAGGCGCGGGTATCGCTCTGTTCACGGGTCAGCTGGTCGAGCTTCTCCCGGCCCTCGGGGCCAAGGGATGGCCGTGGCTGTGGGCCGCGCTGCAGCCAGTGCTCGATCCGATGGAGCATGGCACCGCCGGTCTTGTCCTTAAGGCGATGCAGGGCGGCGCTGAAATTCTCCCAGTCGCCGCTGGCAAAATATTGCGCGCGGGCCATGAGCAATTCCTGCTCCGCGGCCGGAAAGCTGCCGAGCGGGCCGTTGATCAGGTTGAGCACCGCCGCCGTATCGCCAGCATGGGTATAGAGGCTGGCCTTGGTCAGGGCCTGCTCCGGTACGCTGGTCATGGCGCGGAACTTTGGTTCTTCCTGACGATAGGCCTCGATAGCATCATCGAGGCGGCCAAGCTCGGCCAGCGCCCGGATGCCGAGCAGCCGGATGCTAGGGTTCTTCTCGCCCGCCGCCGATCCGGCAATATCCGCCACCTGCTGATAATCGCTGCGCATCAGTGCGGCCTGCGACCGGGCGATGGCGGCACTTTTGCCGTCAGTTGCGGCGATGCTGTCGAGCAGCGCCAGCCCTTCTGCCACATTGCCCTGCTGGATCATGGCAAAGGCCGTGGACAGGGCCCTGTGGGTGCGCATTTCCGGCACCGGGATCAGAATGCCGAGCCAGTTCTCGTAACGCTGTGCTGTATCATAGTCGCGTTTGATCACGGCCTGATAGGCAATGCCGTTCAGGCGCGGGGTAACAAAACCGTAGACGATCCAGAGAATGACCGATCCGGTCACGGCAAATGGCAGCTCAAGGCTGTGCCAGACCAGTACCGCAATCGCCAGCCCGGCATACCAGGCGGCAAGCTGCATGACCCGCATTTTGCTGTAGCGGAGCGCAAAGATGCCGAAGGTGATCAGCGGCACCCACATGAAGATGATATCAGGGGTCATTACAGGATTTAGTGTGGGGTGCCATGGCGGTGAAAACAAGCAGCAAAAAAGCCGGAATATGCTTGATACCCCGGCTTTCCGTAACTTTCAAACCTGTCGGCCTTATGATGCTGCGACCTGATACATATGCACATCGCGTTGTGGGAACGGGATCGAGATATCGTTCTTATCGAAGGCTTCCTTGACCGCTTTCGGCAGGGTGAAGCTCAGTGGCCAGAAATTGGCGGCATCACACCAGACCCGAATGGTGATATCGACTGAGCTGTCACCGAGATTGGAGACCGCAACGAATGGGGCCGGTTCAGCATGGATGCGCTCTTCGGCGCTGATGACGCCCTTGATCACCTCGATTGCCTTGTCCATGTCGTCACCATAGCCGATGCCGACGATCAGTTGAACCCGGCGGGTTGCATGGTGTGAGAAGTTCTTGATGGCGGTGCCCCAGATGTCGGAGTTAGGGGTGACAATCTGGACATTATCCGGGGTGGTCAGTTCGGTGGTGAACAGGGAAACGTCTGCAACCGTACCTGACAGGCCAGCTACTTCGACGTAATCGCCAACTTTGAACGGGCGGAACAGCAGCAGCATCACGCCGGCGGCCACATTCGACAGGGTGCCCTGCAGGGCGAGACCGATGGCGAGGCCGGCAGCACCGAGGACGGCAACGAAGCTGGTCGTCTCAACGCCGAAGCGCTCAAGTACCGCGATCAGCGTGATGGCGATGACGAAATATTTTGCCATGCTGGCGAAGAAACCGCGCAGCATGCTGTCGACGCTCTTGACCCGGCTGAGGCCGCTGCGGACAGCGCGGCTGACCCAGCCTGAGACGATAAGGCCAAGGACCAGAATGACGATGGCACCGACCACATCGAGGCCGTATTCGGTGATCAGGGTAATGGCCTGATCAATGGCGGTTTGCATTGTTTCACCAGCATTTTCCATGACTGGACTCTCTTTTGTTCATGAAAGGAATGGAATATGGCGCGACTATGTAGCAACTGAGGCTGGTGGTTGCGACCAAAAACTTGCCGTAGGCGTGGCGAGCTAGGCGGGTGTCTCGGCGGTTTGCTGATTTAGTACTGACAAATCAATGTCATCCGGTCGCTTGTTCCAGAACAGGACCTGATACAGCCCGCCCTGTCGCTGAATGCAGGACAGTGCCCCGGTTGCGGTCTTGAGCGACTGATCTCGCGCGCGCAGAGCAAAGGCACCGGGCACCAGATCGAGGAAAAACCGCAGAATACCGTTGGATGAGACCAGCAACACCGTGTCATCTGCGCCATGCTGCGCCTGCAGGTCATTGACCAGCAGTTTCAGGTCGCGGCGCAGGGTGCTGAGGTCGGGTTGCCAGTCGGCGCGATCCGGCCATTGGCCACGCTCGTTCCAGGCGGTAACCGCCGCTTCGCCATGGGTTTCGACAATCTGTTCGGTGGTCTTGCCGCCCCAGCTGCCGTAATCGATCTCGCGCAGGCGGTGGTCGATGCTGATCTCGCCGCCACCGGCAATGTCGCGGATAATGGTGGCATGTTCTGCCGTGCGTTTCAGGGGGCCGGCGACGATGGCGGCGGGAGTGATCCCGGCACTGGCCAGTGCCTGTCCCACGGCCTCGGCCTGTTCGCGGCCTTTTGGCACCAATGGCAGGTCCTGATCGGCACCGACCCAGACTGGTGTGTCATCCGGGCCGAATGTATTGCCGTGACGGGCAAGCAGCAGGTTCATCTCGGGGTATCTCCCATGCTTTTCGGTTTATCTATCAAGTGGTTTCAACCAGTTCGCCTTCCTCGGCGATCAGTTTCTCAACCATGGTTACGTCATCGGGCGCATCCACCGACCAGTGGGTGCGACCGCGATAATCCACGGTGACCACCTGTATCGGAATACCGTTTTCCAGCGCCCGGAGCTGTTCCAGCTGTTCCACGGTCTCCAGCGGGCCGGGCTGCAACTGACACAGGCGCTCAAGGGTCGCCTGGCGATAGGCATAGAGGCCGATATGGCGGTAAACCGGCGGTGCATCATGCGTACCCCGGATGAACGGGATCACCCGTTTCGAGAAATACAGCGCGCGACCGGTATAATCGAAGGTGACGGTGGTACCGCCGACCTGTCCGTCGGCTTTCGATGCGACGAGATCATCGACCTGCGCCGCGCTCATGCGGGTGGCCGGGGTGGCCATGGGCAGATCGGGATTGGCCAGCATGGCATTGACCAGCGCTTCCAGAATCCAGGGCGGGGTCAGCACGGCATCCCCCTGAAGGTTCAGAATAATATCCGGCTTGTCAGCCATCTGGTTGATGGCGGCCAGCGACCGTTCGGTGCCATTGCGGCAGCTCTCGGGGGTCATCACCGCATAGCCGCCGAAACCGGTGACCAGATCGACAATCCGCTGGTCATCGGTTGCCACGATCACCTGACCCACATGGGGCACGGCACGGGCGATGCGCCAGACCCGCTCCAGCATCGGCACACCAGCAATCGGTGCCATCGGCTTGCCGGGAAAACGGGATGAGCCATAACGGGCCGGGATAATGATAGCGACGGATGGTGCGATCTGTGAGGGGGGCTGGGTTGCTTGAAAATCAGTCATTTGGCGGCAGATGTGACATAAAGTGTTGAGACAAAGTCAACATGACGTAGTGTGTTTATACAAATTACAGGAAGCGATTGAACATTTGGCTTGTTTTGCCCCAATATCCGGGTTTGTAGGTTTCAAGTTTCTCAGCGCTGTTCGGGGCATCATGTGATCGGAACAGTGTTACTAACCGGTGCATGGCGGCTTGGCCATGACTTTCCGACCGGGCACAGGGTCGGAAAAACACAAGCTGTTCTGACCATGCGTCACCACTTTGCGGCATAAAATGATCCCGGCGATATTCAAGAAAACCAGCAAAGCGAGCAGCCCGGCTGCGGGTAATGGTGCATCTGCTGCACCTGCATCTGTTCCCTCTGCCGCCGCCAATGCTGCTGTGCCGCCGACCATGACGCCGCCCAAACCGACAAATCCCGGACCGAAACCGCGCCATAAGAAGGAAGCGATTGATTATTTCCGGGTCAAAAACTGGCCGTTTTTCATCAAGTTCTCGATCGCGCCGCTGATCGCCATGGCGTTTCTGGCTGGTATCACCACCATGGGCAGTCAGGCGATTGAATCCCAGCGTCTCAATGCGAATGAGGTGGTGGAGAAGAACCTGCGCGGTGGTCTGGAGCTGTCGGCCATCAACCAGCGGCTGTTTGCGGTCAATGGTGCGCTCTATCGGGTCACCAGCCTGCTGGCCAGTGAGGCCGATGTCGATCTGGTCAGTGAGTTCGAGGCAATCCGCGATACGGTGGACAGCCTGCTCAACCGGATCGAGCGTTATCAGGCTGAATTTGCCACCCCCGAACAGCGCCAGAAGTTGCAGGAAGTCTATGAGCGGCTGGATGAGTACAAGCTCAATGTGGATACGCTCTCGGTCCTGATCGAGATCGACCTTGCCGGTGGTGTGCGCAGCATCCGTGCCTTTGACGATACCTTTGCCCGGCTGGGACAGGCGCTGAACGAGAGTGTCGAGGAAATGCGCCTTGCCGGTCAGAAGCGGGTGCTGCAGGCATCGTCGGCAGCAGAGGAAACTAAACGTGATTTCATGGCGGCATCCGGTGTTGCCCTGCTGATCGTGCTGGTTGTGGCTATCACGCTTGGTCGCGCCACGGTACTGTCGATCCGGGAAATTGCCGGTGCCACCCGTGAGCTGGCCGAGGGCAACCAGCATGTAAATATCGACCGCTTGCGCCGGATGGATGAGTTGCGGGCAATTGTGACCTCGTTGCGCACCTTCCGGGACTACATCATTCAGGCCGATAATGCCGAACAGGCCCGTGTCCGGGCCCAGCGCGAGGCTGATGCCGTGCGCCATGCCGCGCTGAAGGAAATGGCCGAAAGCATCGATCGTGAGACCGAGAAGGTGGTCAGCATCGTTGGTGCCAAGGCCGGAGAGATGCAGTCGGCGGCGATTGATATGGATGCCACCTCCGGGCGGATGGCTTCCGAGGCTTCCGAGGCCACCGAAGTGGCACAGGATGCGCTGGAAACCGCCCAGACCGTTGCCGCCGCTGCCGGTCAGCTGTCACAGGCGATTGATACCATCGCCATGGAAGTGAACCAGTCGCATACCAAGACCGAAATCGCGGTCTCGCAAACCGGTGATGTGCAATCGGTGGTCAAGGGCCTCGCCGATACCGCAGCCCAGATCGGTTCGGTGGTCGAGATCATCTCCAGCATTGCCGACCAGACCAATATGCTGGCGCTCAACGCGACGATTGAGGCGGCGCGGGCCGGTGAGGCCGGTCGCGGTTTTGCCGTGGTTGCCTCCGAGGTCAAAGGCCTCGCCCAGCAGACTGCCGATGCGACGAGCGAGATCGCCGGGCAGGTTGAGGCAATTCAGGCCAGCAGTGAGAAGGCGGCCGCCACCTTCTCCGATGTCACCCAGACAATTCGCGACCTTGGTGAAATCTCGAATACCATTGCCGCCAGCATCAATGAGCAGATGGCGTCGACCCAGGAAATCGCCTCGGCCATTCGCCATTCTGCCAATGTCAGCCAGGACGTTGCCAACCGTATGCAGCGGCTGTTGCAGGAAGTCGGCGAAACCAGCCGTCTGGCCCAGTTCGTCAAGAGCAATGCCGATGAACTCAGCACCGAGACCAGCGAGCTTGGCAATATCCTGACCAGTATCGTTCGGGAAGCGACGATCAAGCAGGAACGCGGCACGCACGATCACGAATGATCCTGCCCCCGTACCGATCAGACCGGCATGACAGCGGCATCAATTACGTAAATTACCTCACAAGCACCCGGTCCGTTATCGCGCCGGGATAGTGAGCTCTGCCATCGCCAGCCATCATCGCGTTCAATCCGGATCAGATAGCCGCTGAGGCGCAGCAACTCATTGGCGCGAACGCCCAGCATAATGCGCCGGTTGTTACCGGTGGCCGGGACGATATGGCAGTTGCTAAAATTATCGAAGATTTGATGCTCGGCAACCGGCGGGGCACCGCGCCATGACACATAGCCGAAGCGCCAGTGCTGGCCGATCGACAGTTTCTCGATCACGGCGGTATCCGACATCGGCCCCCAGCCGAAGGCGATATCGAGGGGAGAATAGCGGGCGCTGGCATCCCAGCGATAGCGTTTGGTCGAGAGTACCCGCGCGGTTATATCAAAGCTGGCAAGCCCGGTAATAACCTCGCCGTCTTCATCCTTCAGCACCAGCGGTGGGATCTTCTGCTGCAAGGGCGGATCGGGAGCGATCTGCACACCCGGCGGCGGGGCCGGGGCCGCGCCCTGGCCACATGCGGTCAGGGTGGCGGGCAGGGCAAGCGTGGCAGTGGCCGCGGTCAGGCTACGGAGGAAGGATCGGCGGTGATGCGATGGTTCCTGCATTATTGATACATGCTGTATTTCCCGCAGCGCACAAATTTACCAGTTGCGAAGGTCGGCTTGTGCAACCACGTCAGTAATCAAACCCACCAACTGGGATTACTGCGGCATCGGCAGTCGCTGTCGCTTCGCCGCTTAATCCGGAACACAGGAACATTACCATGACTGACGCGCATAATTCTGTGCTTTTCGAGACTGTTGCCTTTGGCTCTATCAAATCTGCCAACCGGGTGCTGATGGCCCCATTGACCCGCAACCGGGCCAATCCCGACGGTACGCCCGGTGATCTCGCCGCCGAATATTACACCCAGCGGGCCGGGGCCGGTGTGATTATCACCGAGGCGACGCAGATCAGCCCTTTCGGTAAGGGATACCTCAATACGCCCGGTATTCATTCACCCGAACAGGTTGCCAAATGGCGCGAGACTACCGAGGCGGTCCATGCCGCCGGTGGCAAGATCGTGCTCCAGCTCTGGCATGTGGGCCGGATCAGCCATACCTCACTGCTGCCGAATGGTGAGCAACCGATGGCCCCCTCGGCTATTCGGGCCAAGTCCCAGACCTTTATCGAGACGGGCATGACCGATGTATCCGAACCGCGCGCCATGACCGTTGAGGATATCAAAACGACAATCGGGCAATATCGTCAGGCTGCCGAGAATGCCAAGGCGGCGGGGTTTGACGGCGTCGAGGTTCACGGTGCCAATGGTTATCTGCTCGATCAGTTCCTGCGTGATGGCAGCAACAAGCGCAGTGACAGCTATGGCGGTCCGGTTGAAAACCGCATCCGGTTGCTGGATGAGGTGGTCGAGGCCGTGGTTGATGTGCTTGGCGCTGACCGGGTCGGTGTCCGCCTGTCGCCGACCGGCGGTTTCAACGATATGAGTGACAGCAACCCGACCGAAACCTTTGTCGCCGCAGCCAAGGCGCTTGGTCGCTACGGCCTTGCCTATCTGCATGTGGTCGAGAAATTCCCCGGAGAGGAACAAACTGCTGAGAACAAGACGGTGATCAAGGCGGTGCGGGCGGCATGGTCCGGTGCCTATATCGCCAATGGCGATTATGATGCCGATGAGGCGGCAGCGGCGATCAGGGATGGTCATGCGACAGCCGTTGCTTTCGGTCGGCCGTTTATTGCTAACCCGGATCTGCCCAAACGCTTCAAACTGGCGGCTGACCTCAATGAACCGGATCAGCAGACCTTCTATGGTGGCAATGAGAAGGGCTATACCGATTATCCGGCACTGGCGGATGAACAGGCCGCATAAGCCACAATCCGTACCGATAAAGTGAAGGGGCGCTGTCAGCGCCTCTTTTCTTTTGTCCGCTCATCGGTATCTTCCGCCCTCATGAGTGATCACGAAACGCCCCCAGACGACAAGGCAGACAAAAACACAGGTGAAACCGGCCCGGAACCGCGCTGGCGCGAGGATGGTGCGCTGGTCTCCGACCGGTTTGGCGATGTCTATTTCTCCCGCGATGGCGGGCTGGACGAGACACGCCATGTGTTTCTGAAAGGCTGTGGCCTGCCCGAGCGGTGGCAGAACCGGGATCACTTCACCATTGCCGAGACCGGGTTTGGCACCGGTCTCAACATGCTGGCCACATGGCAGGCCTTTCGCGACAGCCCGGGTCAGTGCCGGCAACTGAACCTGATTTCGGTCGAGGCCTATCCGCTGACCAAGTCGGATATGACCCGTGCCCTTGATGAATGGCCCGAGCTGGGCGATCTGCGCGCCGGGCTGCTGACCCAGTATCCACCGCCGGAGCCGGGTGTGCACCGGCTGGTGTTTGACGGTGGGCGGGTGTGTCTGACCCTGCTGATCGGTGAGGCGGCGGCCATGTTTGGCCAGTTGCAGGCGCGTGTCGATGCGTGGTTTCTCGATGGTTTTTCGCCCTCGAAGAACCCGGAGATGTGGCGCGAGGAAGTCATGGATCAGGTGGCTCGGTTGAGTGCTCCGGATGCTGTGGCGGCGAGCTTTACCGTCGCCCGCGCGGTTCGCGACCGACTCTCGGCCCGCGGCTTTGCCTGTAACAAGGCTCCCGGTTTCGGGCGCAAGCGCGATATGCTGGTGGCGCACCGGGAAGCGCTGATCCGACCGGAGCCGCTGCCTGACCGGCGCTTTGCCATTATCGGTGCCGGGATTGCCGGATCGGCGATGGCGGCGGCACTGGCCGCGCGCGGACAGGCGGTAACGGTTATCGATCCGCATCCGGGGCTGGAGCGGGCGGCATCGGGCAATCCGGTGGGCATCGTTATGCCACGCCTGCATCTGGGTGATGATCCGGTCAGCGATTTCAACCGCAGCGCCTGGCGCTTTGCGACGGCGTGGTATGATCGCCTGCCGCTGGTTGATGGCGCGCCTGCTCTAACCGATTGCGGTGTCCTGCAACTGGCCCGTGACGGTGATGAGGCAGCGCGGTTCCAGCGTCTCGCCCGTCTGCCCAATGTGGCGAGCCGCAGCGGCACGGTGGTTGATGGCGAACAGGTGTGTTTCCTGACCGGTACAGGCAATGAGCATGGCGGACTGTGGCTGCCCGAGGCGGGCTGGGTCCGCCCCCATCGCCTGTGTCAGGCCCTGCGCCAGCATGAGGCGATTACTGTGATTGACAAGGCTGTTGCCCGGATTAGGCCAAGCGATAGTGGCTGGGACCTGTTCGATGCGACGGGTGAGGTGATGCTGAGTGCCGATGTGGTGATTGTCGCCAATGGGCTGGACAGTCGCCTTTATTCGCAACTGGACTGGCAGCCGCTGCGTCCGAAACGTGGCCAGATCACTGAACTGGCCGCCGAGGCGGGCCACGGTCCGAACTGCATCACCACCTTCGGACATTATCTCTCACCGGTCATTGATGGCCGCCGGATTGTCGGGGCGAGCTATGACCACTGGGATGACGCGATCCCGGCCAACTGGCCGGATGTGCGCGATGACAGCGATGAGGGCAACCGTGCGGCGCTGGCTGCCGCCATGCCGGCACTTGCCGGGATGCTCGGGCATGTGATCGACAGCCGGGCGGCGCTGCGTGCCACGACCCCGGACCATCTGCCGCTCGCCGGACCGGCCCCTGACCCGGAAAATATCGCTGCGGTCCTGCCGGGCCTTTATCTGCTCACCGGCCTCGGCTCAACCGGCCTCGTTACTGCCCCGATCTGTGCCGAAACCATCTGCGCCAGCCTGTTTGACGAACCCCTGTCCATGGCCGACACCACGGCAGCCGCCATCGCCCCCGCCCGATTTCTCGAGCGGGCCGCCAAGCGCGGACAGGTAACGGTTTAGGCCGGTTTACTCGTCGCCCATCTTGAGGGCGGCGATGAAGGCGCTTTGGGGGATTTCGACATTGCCGAACTGGCGCATCTTTTTCTTCCCCGCCTTCTGTTTCTCCAGCAGCTTGCGCTTCCGGCTGATGTCGCCGCCATAGCATTTCGCGGTCACGTCCTTGCGCATGGCAGAGACGGTCTCACGGGCGATGACCTTGCCACCGATCGCGGCCTGAATGGCGATCTTGAACAGCTGTTTCGGGATCAGGTCCTTGAGGCGTTCGCACAGGTCGCGGCCACGCTTTTCGGCCACCGAGCGGTGCACCATCATGGCGAGCGCGTCCACCGGCTCCTGATTGACCATGATGTTCATCTTGACCAGATCATCGGCCCGGTAGTCATCCATCTGGTAGTCAAAGCTGGCATAGCCGCGGCTGATTGATTTCAGACGGTCATAGAAGTCGAAGACCACTTCCGACAGCGGCAGGCGATAGACCACCATGGCCCGGTTGCCGGCATAGGTCAGGTCGATCTGTTCACCGCGCCGGTCCTGACACAGTTTCAGGATGCCGCCGAGATAATCATCCGGGACGAGGATGGTGGCCTTGATCCACGGCTCCTCGATCTTGTCGATATGCACCACATCCGGCATATCGGCGGGGTTGTACATCTCGATCATTTTCCCGTCGGTCTTGTGGATGCGATAGACCACGGACGGGGCGGTAGCGATCATGTCGAGATTGAACTCGCGGTCGAGGCGCTCCTGAATGATTTCCATATGCAGCAGGCCGAGGAAGCCGCAGCGGAAACCGTAGCCGAGTGCTGCCGAGGTTTCGGCCTCGTAATGGAAGCTGGCATCGTTGAGGCGGAGTTTGCCAAGGCTGTCGCGCAGATGCTCGAACTCGGAGCTGTCAGCCGGGAACAGGGAGCAGAAGACGACCGGAATGGACGGTTGGAAGCCGGGCAGCATCTCACTGGCCGGTTTCTTGGCATCGGTGATGGTGTCACCGACCCGTGCATCCTGAATGTCCTTCATACCGGCGGTCAGGAAGCCCATCTCGCCGGGGCCGAGTTGGCCGATAATCTGTGGTTTGGGTGAGAACACGCCGACCCGGTCGAGCAGTCGCTCGGCACCCGTGGACATGAATTTCACGGTCTGGCCAGTTTTCAGTGTGCCCTGCATCATGCGGATCAGCATGACGACACCGAGATAGCTGTCATACCAGCTGTCGACGAGCAGCGCCTGCGGGCGGCTCTCCGGTTCATATTCCGGTGGATTCAGGCGCTTGACGATGGCTTCGAGCAGGTCATGGATGCCCTCGCCGGTCTTGGCCGAACACAGGATGGCGTCAGAGGCGTCGATGCCGATCACATCCTCGATCTGTTCGCGCACCCGGTCTGGTTCCGCGGCGGGCAGGTCGATCTTGTTGATCACCGGGATGATCTCGTGATCGTTCTCGATCGCCTTGTAGACATTGGCCAGCGTCTGGGCCTCAACGCCCTGACTGGCATCGACGATCAGCAGCGAGCCTTCGCAGGCCGCAAGCGACCGGCTGACCTCATAGGCGAAGTCGACATGGCCCGGGGTGTCCATCAGGTTGAGCTGGTATTCGATCCCGTCATCGGCCTTGTACAGCAGGCGCACGGATTGCGCCTTGATCGTGATGCCGCGTTCACGCTCGATATCCATGCTGTCGAGCACCTGCGAGCTCATCTCGCGTTCGTTCAGCCCGCCGCAGGTCTCGATCAGACGGTCGGCAAGGGTGGATTTGCCATGGTCGATATGGGCGATGATGGCAAAGTTGCGGATATGGTCACGTGTGGCCATGAACGGAATGCTCTTGCAAAAACGGGGTTGGGACAGGTTTGGCCGCATGTTTAGCGGCTAATGCGCCTTATCGCCATTAAATAGAGTGAAACCGGGGAAACAGCAATCACCGGACGTCGTTTCTGGCGGTTTCATCGCCGATCACACGGTTTTGATCCGATTGGGGCAGTGCAGAGGCGGCGAAAGGCCGTTCTATTGGCAACAATCTTTCAACAAAATGCTTGAGATAGGCAGAACCGCATTGCTCAATTCCCTGATGCCTCTAGTGTTTGATATGGTATCGAGGACTGTCTGCCAGCTTGCGTATGTTTGTTTGCTGTCTCAGGCAGGGTTACCGGTCCGGTTCACGGGGTATCTCCGGTTCATGTTTGGTGAGTTTTAGATGACGTCAGATTCCGATAACAAACAGGGTGGCAAGCCAGCCGGCAATAACGGCTCTGACGAATTCGATGACTTCGACGATTTCGACGATTTTGATGATTTCGACGAGGCTGCCGGGCTGGACCAGTTCGGTGATGATGATGACCCCTTCGCCGATGATGGCGAGATAGATGATGAACTCGAGGAAGTAGCAGCAGAGCTTGATGCCGAAGTCGATGCCATGGCCGATGATGACGGACCAGCGGCAGAGCCGCATATGGATGATGATTTCGACGATATTTCCGATGAAATCGCCGATGACATGAATGCACCGGCACCGGGCGAGCCTGAGGCTGCCGAACCGGCAGAGCCGCTCGCGGCGAGTGCTGATAACGATGATAGCGGTGACGATTTCGAGTCTGATGATTTCGAGGCTGATGACTTTGCCGCTGAGCCGGTTGCTGCAGCAGATGCAGATGATGGATCAGATGACGATGCCGGGTCAGATGATGATTTCGAGACTGACGAATTTGACGCCGATGAGTTTACGGCAGGCGCGGATGCCGATGCGGTATCGGGCACAGAGGCTGCCGACGATGATCATGATGATGAATTCGCGGCAGAGACTGACGATTTCGAAACGGCGGATGCCGCATTGGATAATGAGGTTCCGGCAGCAGCGGTTGATGAGCCGGAGCCTGTAACCCCTGACATCGACATTGAACCTGAAGCCGAGATTGAGGCCGCGGTTGAACAGGCAGCAGCGCCAGAAGCGTCGGCTGATAATGATCTGGATGCGATGCTCAGCGCCAAATCATCGCGAACCGATGGTTTTGATGATTTTGAAGAACCGGTACCGACACCGGCAGATGTGCCTGATGATATGGCCGCATCTGCGGATATGTCAGGTTTTGATAGCGGCGATAGTGCTGGGGATGATGATGATCTGATGCCGAGCAGTGATGCCGTTGCCGGTCTTGGTGATGATGATGGCATCAGCCCGTCTGAAACTACCGCTGACATAGCTGCGGAACCAGTTGTCGAGCAGGAAGCCGACGATGACGACATGGTCGCGGCCTCTGCAGATGCGGAGCCGGTGGATCTTGGTGATCAGGATGACGACGAGTTTGCCACGGCCGGTGCTGTGGCTGGTGCTGCAGCTGCTGCGGCTGTCATGGTTGATGAAACCGCCCGAGACTTTGATGACGAGGATGATGAAGACGAGGCCCCACCGCCGCCACCGCGCGCAAAGAAGAAAAAGCGTCAACGTGGACCGGGTGTACCGCTGATCGACATTGGTGAAGGCGGTTTCCACAAGCTCGCCGAGGCCTATCCAAAGCGGCTGCGGGCCGTTCATGACCTGGCTGTCCGCAAGCTGACCGAGAAGGGGCTGAAATTTGTCGATGGTGCCTGCAAGAAGTGGGCTGACAAGGCATCCGTACCCTATCGTCTGGAGATTGACGGTGTTTCCACGGCCCTGCAGGGCGATCCCGGCACCTATGTTATCAATCTGGCCTTTGAGATGGCCTGCACAACCGGCGCGGTCGAGGGCCCCGAGGGCGGCAGCCGTCTGCTGCATACACTCGACTGGAAACTGGACGGACTTGGCCGACTTGCCGTTGCTGCTCGCCGACATGCGCCAGCCGGTATGTGGGTCAATGTCACCTGGCCCGGCTATGTCGGGTGTCTGCAGGGCGTGGCACCCGGACGGTTTGCCGCTGCCATCAACCATGCGCCGATCAATGGCAAGGGCCCTGGCTATCTCGCCTGGCCGATGAGCAAGCTGAAATGGTGGGGACAGAAGGGCGTGCCGCCGGGCCTGCTGTTGCGCAAGGTCTTTGATGAATGTGAGGACTTTGATTCTGCGGTTGAAATGATCGAGCGGACCCCGATTGCCTATCCGGCCATCTTCTCGGTTCTCGGCACGCAGGAGGGTGAGTTTTCGATCATTGAACGGACCGAAAATTCCAAGAGCACGCAAAAACGCGCGCCCGCTGTTACCAACCACTGGTTGAACAATGAGTTCCGCGGCACGGTTATGGCCTATCAGAGCAATGAGCGTCTGGTCGCCATGAAGAGTCGGATCAACAAGGGGATCGATGCCGATGAATGGCTGGTCCACCCGATCCTCAACCCCGAAACCCGGCTTGCGGTTGATCTGAACCCGACAACCGGACGGATGCGCATTCGCGGGTATCAGGGGCTGCAGCCGACCACCAGTCTGCTCGATATCTACGCCGACTGATCAGTTTACGGCATAACTGCCATGTAAATTGAGCGTGGAGCCTGCGCTCGACGCTTTCTGCCTGCTGGGCTAACAGGAGGCTGTGGCAGTTGTCATCGCGCGACGGGTATATTTTACGAAAAAAAGCTGTCGGCTTTCGTTAAAGCGTATCAATATCTGCATACGCAACTGTTCGGGCAATGGACTTTGCTGTCAGGCAAACACGAGGCTGCACATCGGGGCAGCAAATTGGGGATGAGAAATAATGTCAGATCTGCGCAACCGCATTGAACCAACCTTTGGTGATGAGTCAGCCAACAAGAGCACCATCACCGAGGACATGAATGTCTTTCCGGGCGGTGAACGCCGGGTGCCAATGACCGAACGTCCATTCATGCGCTTTTTGCAAGCCATCAAGCCAAAGCTGGTTCGCTGGGATGACCGTGTGATCAAGGCTCGGGAAGATCTTGAGGCACTTGAGGAAGAGCAGGTCGAACAGGCCGGGCTGGCCGCTGATGCTGCCTATGACGAAGCGATTAAGGAGCCGAAACAGAAGCTCGATGAGGCGCAGGCTGCTTTCGATGCTGCCAAGGCTGATTCACGGCAAGCGCGCAAACTTGCCAAGCAGGCTTATGACGAAGCTTACAGCGTTGCCCTCGACGACACCGTTGAGAACGAGCGCGCCCGTCTCCAGCAGGCGCTGCGCGACGCGCAGGAAGCCGCAAAAGACAACAAAGGCGTTGGCAAAAAGGCCGGTGCCGATCTTGCTGCCGAGACCGAGGGGCTCGAGGGTGATGATCTGCGTGAAAAACTGAAAGCACGCCGTGAAGCAATGCAGGCCGAGCTGAAGTCGAAATCCGCTGCCGTTATCAAGGCCGAGAACGAGTTGCAGGAATTTGAGGACGAGCACGCTCAGGACATCACCTTTGCCGAGCAGTTCGCCAAAGCCAAGGCCGAGGAAAAGCGCAAGGCAATCGCCGATGCCCGCAGCAAGGCCCAGGACGAACTGACCAGTGCCAAGCAGACATTCAAGACTGCCGAAGCAGATGCCGTGACGACTGCCGCAGAGGCAGGCCGGGCCAAGGCGGCTGAATATGATGCCTCTATTGCCAGCCTTTCCGACTCTGTCGATACGGTTAAGGAAATCGTCGCAGATGAAATGAAGGCCGAAACGGCTGCTGCTATCGAAGGCGTCAAGGCACCTGTTGCCGAGTGGTTCAGCATGAAACTGAGCCAGACCGCTCAACTCGCCGAGCGGGCTGTCAATGCCGCCAAGGGTGCGGTTGTTGGCATCGTTCGCGGTGCTGTTGATGGCGCTCTGGGTGAAACCTATTTCGGTCAGAAGAACAAGGCGGCCCGTGTTGCCAAGGTTTTTGACGAGGCACCGGGCGAAGTCGTCAACAAGTATGGTGAGTTTGACCGTCAGGCCGCTGCCGACATTCAGGGCAAGCTGCTGGCTGTCGCTGCTGCAGCACCCGACACTGATATTTCGGCAATCACCTCCTATCAGGACCTTCACCAGGCGATGCAGGATGTTGGCGTTACCCAGCGCGACCTCTACGCCGCCGGCAAGGCGCTGGATCGCGGTGATATGCCAGCAGGCTTCCCAAAAACCGGTGATATTGCGCTGCAATTCGGTCTGGTCGACAAGAACACCAGCGAAGCGCTGCTCGCTGCCCGTGCCGGTCAACAGGTGCGCAAGCTGGCTGACGATATTGATCACTGGGGCCGCGATGGTGCCGAGCCGCAGGATGCCCAATCGGTTATCGACAGCATCCCTGCCGAACCTTATGCACCAGAGAATTCAAGCTCTGTTCCGGCTGCCATTGAGATTTCTGACAACCGTACCGCAGCCGATGCTGCTGTCGGTCTTGCCAAGGTCGTCAAGGCTATGGCCGATATTGATCCGGGCCTGACCAAGAGCCTTGGCTTCAGCCAGATTGCGGCTGATCTGAAAGGCCTCGGCAATGAGGCGATCACCAATGCCCAGAACCATTTGTCGGTTACCGGCAGCGATGCCGCCCGCGATGTCGGTCGTCTCGCCGACCGCAAGCATAATGGTGTCAATGCGGGTGTTACCAACCGGTTGGAGCAATTCATCGCGGTGAACATCCAGACCATGGTCTATGATAACAAGATGACCAAGGAACAGGGCCAGTTGCTTGGCGGCTATGCGTACAGAAAGCTTGGCAAACTTGGCGAACTGGTGGAAGGTCGTCAGCGCAGAAAAGATATGGCGCGCGGTCCGGAGCAGGCACCAGCCCCGGCACCAACCAACTAGACAGGGCAGATCGGGAAACTGGTCTGGAGGCTTTAGACCATGAGCAACGTTTCCAATATCCGTGACGTGATCGATGTCGCTGAACATGACGTTGTCGAAAACAATCGCGGCGAGCTGATGCTGGTGCTGGACGGTCAGGAAGAACCGCCCGGCACGACGCCCCGATTGCAACTCTCCGGCAGTCGGAACGAGGCTATCCTGAACCGCGGTTCAGGTCAGTTGATGCGGATCAGCAAGATCAATCCGGAAGCCATGAAGCGCCTGCGCGAACAGGAAGAGATTATGGTCGCTGAACTGCCCAAGGCATCGAAAAAGGGTGGTCAGCAGGATGTGCTTCACGCCTATGGCGCCCTGATCGCACAGGACTAGCCAAACCATACTGATTACAGACATGAAAAAAGCCCCGGTGGATTGCTCCGCCGGGGCTTTTTCGTATTCAGGTTTCAGCCGGTTTTACGCGGCTGCCTTGGCGATGTTGCGCAGGACATAGTGCAGGATGCCGCCATTGCGGTAGTACTCCAGTTCGTCCAGCGTATCGATGCGGCACAGCAGGCTCACATCCTCGCTTGAACCATCGGTGCGATGGATGGTCAGGGTGACATCGCCGCGTGGCTTGAGGCCGTCGCCGATGCCGTTGACATCGAAGGTTTCGGTGCCGGTCAGTTTCAGGCTGTCGCGGGTGACGCCATCCTTGAACTGCAGTGGCAGCACGCCCATGCCGACGAGGTTGGAGCGGTGGATACGCTCGAAGCTCTCGGCGATCACGGCCTTGACGCCGAGCAGGCGGGTGCCTTTGGCAGCCCAGTCACGGGAAGAACCGGTGCCGTATTCCTTACCGGCCATGACGATCAGCGGCACATTCTCGGACTTGTAACGCATGGCGGCATCGAAGATCGGCAGCTGGTCACCAGATGGGTAGTGCTTGGTGTAACCACCCTCAACCCCGTCCAGCATCTCGTTCTTGATGCGGATATTAGCGAAGGTACCGCGGGTCATGATCTTGTCATTACCGCGACGCGCGCCGTAGGAGTTGAAGTCATGCGGGCGTACCTGATACTCGAGCAGGTATTCACCGGCAGGGCTGTCCTTCTTGATCGAACCGGCCGGTGAGATGTGGTCGGTGGTGACACTGTCGGCCAGCTTGGCCAGCATGCGTGCACCCTTCACATCGGCAACCGCTTCCGGTTCCGGGCTCATGCCCTGGAAGAACGGCGGGTTCTGCACATAGGTCGAGCTTTCGTCCCATGAATAGGTCAGACCGCCGCCGACCTTGATCGCCTGCCATTCTTCCGGTCCCTTGAAGACGTCGGAATAACGCTCGACGAACATGTCGCGGGTCAGGCTCCTGGACATGACTTCCTGAATCTCGGCGGTTGATGGCCAGATGTCTTTCAGGAACACGTCATTGCCGTCGCTGTCCTGACCGAGCGGGTCATTCATGATGTCGACATTCATGTTGCCGGCGAGGGCATAGGCGACGACCAGTGGTGGTGACGCCAGATAGTTGGCGCGCACATCCGGGCTGATCCGGCCTTCAAAGTTGCGGTTCCCGGACAGGACCGAGGTTGCAACCAGATTGCCTTCGCTGATCGCCTTGGAGATCGGCTCGGGCAGTGGACCGGAGTTACCGATACAGGTGGTGCAGCCATAACCGACAAGGTTAAAGCCCATGGCGTCGAGATCGTCCTGCAGCTCGGCTTTTGCCAGATAGTCGGTAACGACCTGGCTGCCCGGTGCCAGTGAGGTCTTGACCCATGGCTTGACCTTCATGCCCTTGGCGCGGGCATTGCGGGCAACCAGACCGGCGGCGAGCATGACGTTCGGGTTGGAGGTGTTGGTGCAGGAAGTGATCGCGGCGATCACCACGTCACCATGACCGATGCTGTAATCGGTACCGGCAACCGGCACTTCCCTGTTCACATCATCGACCGCGAACTGGCCGTTGAGTTCTTTCTTGAAGGATGCAGCGGCTTCGCTCAGCAGGATACGGTCCTGCGGGCGCTTCGGACCGGCGATTGACGGTACGACGTCGCCGAGATCGAGTTCGAGGGTATCGGTATAGACCGGCTCCGGTGCACTGGCATCGAGCCACATGCCCTGTTCCTTGGCATAGGCTTCAACCAGCTTGACCCGTGCTTCGTCACGACCGGTAAAGCGGAGGTAACGCAGGGTTTCGTCATCGATCGGGAAGAAGCCGCAGGTGGCGCCGTATTCAGGCGCCATGTTGCCGATGGTGGCACGGTCGGCGAGGCTCATCTGCGAGATGCCGGAACCGAAGAACTCGACGAACTTGCCAACCACACCGCGGGCGCGCAGCATCTGGGTCACGGTCAGCACGAGGTCGGTAGCGGTGGCACCCTCAGGCAGCTTGCCGGTCAGGCGGAAGCCGATGACTTCCGGGATCAGCATGGAGACCGGCTGGCCGAGCATGGCAGCCTCGGCCTCGATCCCGCCGACACCCCAGCCGAGAACGGCGAGGCCGTTGACCATAGTGGTGTGGCTGTCGGTACCGACGAGCGTGTCAGGGTAGGCGCAGTTGGCGGATGGATCAGCCGGATCCTTGCCGGTCCAGACGGTCTGGGCCAGATATTCGAGGTTCACCTGGTGGCAGATACCGGTGCCCGGTGGCACGACGCGGAAATTGTCGAATGCTTCCTGACCCCAGCGCAGGAACTCATAACGTTCGCCGTTGCGCTCGAACTCACGCTCAACATTGAGCTGGAAGGCTTTCGCTGAACCGAATTCGTCAACCATGACCGAGTGGTCGATGACGAGGTCAACAGCGGAGAGCGGGTTGATCTGGGTGGCATCACCGCCCATGCCGACCATCGCATCGCGCATGGCGGCGAGATCGACGACCGCCGGAACGCCGGTGAAATCCTGCATCAGAACCCGGGCCGGGCGATAGGCGATTTCCTTGGTGCTCTTCTTCTCTTTCAGCCATTCGGCAACCGCAGCCACATCCTCGGCATTGACGGTGCGACCGTCTTCATAGCGGAGCAGGTTCTCAAGCAGCACTTTCAGGGTGAAAGGCAGGCGGGAAATATCGCCCAGCTTTTCAGCTGCGGCCTTGAGGCTGTAGTAGCTGTAGGTTTCGCCATCGACCGTCAGTTCACGGCGGGCATTGTAGGTGGATTTCGTGGCGGCCAAGGTGGTCTCCTAGAGGTTAGGGCTGGTCCGAGACAGATATATACGCCGACGGCTGATCGGGTGGCTTGACCGGGGTGGCCATAAATTGCTCATGGCCCGTGCAAGACTGATCGACACCGTCTTTTAGAATCGCTCTAGGGTTTACCCCAGATATGCGTTTGCCGCAAACGGCAGTTGCGCAGTTTTGCGCTATAGCGACAAAATTCACTGCGGTGCAGCATAATTTATCAACAAAACCGATGGTTTACCGATTGGCAACTGCCGGATGATTACTGTTGTCATCCGCCCCGGATCAACATAGTGTTGCAGGCAAACAAATACGGGCCCGTCAAAAACCGGGTCTGAAAAAGTGCCGCCCGGACCAGCAAAGCTGGCAATTCAGGGCCGGTATATGGGAAGAACGTTCAGATAAGGGGCCGTGTCGTCGGTTAAGCGCGCACGCGGTAATGCATTGGCGAATTTTTTGTCTGTCGCGACCTGTTCTCGATTTTTATCCAGACAATATCCTGTTCATTCGAGCACTCGCTCAGTCCTGACCGTTATGGGAGATCACCATGCCTGACGGTGCTGCTGCTATTATCTCAACCGGTATTGATACCTTCCCGAAACTGTTGCTTGAGCATGCCGGCAAGCGCCCGAACGCCATTGCCATGCGGGAAAAGGAATTCGGCATCTGGCAGTCATGGAGCTGGGCGCAGGCGCTCGACGAAATCCGGTCAATGGCAAACGGTCTCGCTGCCATGGGGTTCAAGCATGGCGACCGGCTGGCGATCATTGGTGATAACCGCCCGCATCTCTACTGGGCGATGACGGCGGCACAGGCGCTCGGCGGCGTGCCGGTACCGATCTATCAGGACAGTGTGGTCGAGGAGATGGCCTATATCCTCAACCATGCCGAAGTGCGATTTGCGCTGGTCGAGGATCAGGAGCAGGTGGACAAGCTGCTGGCGATCCGTGAGGACGTGCCGATCGAGCAGATCATCTATGACGACCCGCGTGGCTTGCGGAACTATACCGAAGAGTTCCTGCAATCGCTGGACAGTGTGCAGGAACGTGGTCGCGCATGGCATAAGGAAAAGCCCGGTTTCTTTGAGGCCGAGTGCAAGAAGGGGCGCGGCTCCGATGTCTCGATCATGCTCTATACCTCCGGTACCACCGGGCGGCCGAAAGGCACCATGCTGACCTTCGACAATGTGCTGATCATGTCGAAGAATGCTGCCGAATACGAAAAACTGACGGCGGATGAGGATGTGCTCGCCTATCTGCCCATGGCCTGGGCCGGGGATCACCTGTTCTCCTATGGCCAGCAATTCGTCACCGGCTTCACGGTCAACTGCCCGGAGAGTGCGGAGACCGTGCTGCTCGACCTGCGCGAGCTGGGGCCGACCTATTTCTTCGCCCCGCCGCGGATTTTTGAGAATATCCTGACTACGGTTGCGATCCGGATGGAAGATGCCGGTCGCTTCAAGCGCTGGCTGTACAAGACCTTCATGGATCATGCCGCGCGGGTCGGTATCGACCTGCTCGAGGGCCGTCCCGTATCCGGCGCTGACCGGTTCAAATACTGGCTCGGCGAGAGGCTGGTCTATGGCCCGCTGAAAAACGTGCTCGGCTTTACCCGTATCCGTATCGCCTATACCGCCGGGGAAGCGATCGGGCCGGACATCTTCAACTTCTTCCGCGCGCTCGGGATCAACGTCAAACAGATCTACGGCATGACCGAGGGGGCGGTGTTCGTCACCATTCAGCCATCGGATCAGGTGCGGGCCGATACGGTCGGTGTGCCGGTTCCCGGCGTCGAGCTGAAAATTGCCGATAACGGTGAGGTGGTGTTCCGCTCGCCCGGGATCTTCAAGGAATATTTCAAGAATGCCGAGGCGACCGAGGAAGCCAAGGCGGGTGGCTGGTTCCATACCGGCGATGCCGGGGTAATGGAGCCCGATGGCCATTTGAAGATCATCGACCGGGCAAAGGATGTGGGCAAGCTGACCGACGGCTCGCTGTTCGCGCCGAAATATATCGAGAACAAGCTGAAATTCTTCCCGTTCATCAAGGAAGCGGTGGCGGTCGGTGACGGCCATGATTATGTGGCCGCGATGATCAATATCGATCTGGAGGCCGCCGGCAACTGGGCTGAGCGCCGCAATATCGCCTATTCCGGCTATACCGACCTCGCAGGCCGGAAAGAGATTTACGACCTGATCAAGGACAATGTGGAGCAGGTCAACCGCGACCTCGCCAATGATCCGAACCTGTCGGGCTGTCAGATCAAGCGGTTCCTGATCCTGCACAAGGAGCTGGACGCCGATGATGGCGAGCTGACCCGGACCCGCAAGGTGCGGCGCAAGCATGTGGGTGAGAAGTATGAGCCGCTGATTACCGCGCTCTTCTCCGATGCCAAATCGGCTTATATCGAGACCGAAGTCACCTTCGAGGATGGTCGCAAGGGCATGATCAAGGCCGATCTGGCGATTGAGGACACTGAAATCGTACTGGCCGGACAGCCGGTGGCAGCATAAGGGAGGGGTAATGTCGGAGCAATCGGTAACTGACGAGATGACCACAGGTGGTGGTGCAGCATCCGATGCCACCGTCCAGCCGGCGAACACCCCGCAGAGTCGGGTCGGTGAGACCCTGCTCGAGGTCAAGAATATTTCGCTGTCATTTGGTGGCGTGAAGGCGCTGACCAATATCAGCTTTGACATCAAGGCCCATGAAATCCGTGCCATCATCGGCCCGAACGGGGCGGGCAAGTCGTCGATGCTCAATGTTATCAACGGCTTCTATCACCCACAGGAAGGCGAGATCACCTATAAAGGCGTCACCCGCAAGAAGATGCGTCCGCATCAGGCGGCCAAGCAGGGCATTGCCCGGACCTTCCAGAACATCGCCCTGTTCAAGGGCATGTCCACCCTCGACAACATCATGACCGGTCGGGTGCTGAAGATGAAGCAACCGTGGCTGATGCAGGCGCTCTATTGGGGACCGGGCCAGAAGGAAGAGATCGAGCATCGCGAGTTCTGTGAACGCATCATCGACTTCCTCGAAATCCAGCATATCCGCAAGATCCCGGTCGGCAAACTGCCCTATGGCCTGCAAAAGCGGGTCGAGCTGGGCCGGGCGCTGGCCGCCGAGCCGGAACTGCTGCTGCTCGATGAACCCATGGCCGGGATGAATGTCGAAGAGAAGGAGGATATGTGCCGTTTTATCCTCGATGTGAATGACGAGTTCGGCACCACCATGGCCCTGATCGAACACGATATGGGCGTGGTCATGGATATTTCCGACCGGGTGGTGGTGCTCGATTACGGCTGCAAGCTGGCCGATGGCACACCCGATGAAGTGCGCTCGGATCAGGCGGTGATCGACGCCTATCTCGGCGTGGCACATGATTGAGGGAGCGATAGGGAACCATGTTTGAAGCCATCTTCATCACCCCCTTCACCGAGATTGCGGAATATCCGTATTTCTTCCTCGAAGTGCTGATCAGCGGGCTGCTGACCGGGGTCATGTACTCGCTGGTTGCCCTCGGTTTCGTGCTGATTTTCAAGGCGTCTGGCGTGTTCAACTTCTCGCAGGGGGTCATGGTGCTGTTTTCTGCCCTGACCATTGTCGGGCTGATGGAATATGGCATGCCGGTCTGGCTGGCGATCCTCTTGACCATGGTAGTGATGATCGGCCTCGCCTATTCGGTGGAACGGCTGGTCCTGCGCCCGCTGGTCAATCAGGAACATATCATCATGTTCATGGCGACCATCGGCCTGACCTATTTCCTCGACGGTTTCGGCCAGCTTGTCTGGGGGTCGGATGTGAAGAGCTTCGCCTTCCAGCTGCCCAACGGCAATTTCGAGCTGGGGCCGAATGGCGAAGTCTTCGTCAATCAGCTCGATGTGGTTGCCGGGGCGACCGCGGCCATTCTGGTGGCCGTGCTGGCGGTATTCTTCCAGAAAACCAAGATCGGTCGCGCCCTGCGCGCGGTGGCCGATGACCATCAGGCGGCCCTCAGCGTCGGTATTCCGCTCAATCATATCTGGGTGATCGTCTGGTCGGTTGCCGGTGTGGTGGCCATCGTGGCCGGGATCATGTGGGGAGCCAAGGTCACCGTGCAGTTCTCGCTCTCGCTGATCGCGCTGAAGGCGCTGCCGGTGCTCATCCTGGGCGGCTTTACCTCGATCCCCGGTGCCATTGTCGGCGGTCTGATCATCGGTGCGGGCGAGAAGATCGCGGAGAATTTCTGGGGCCCTGCCTTCGGCGGTGCCATCGAGGACTGGTTCGCCTATATGCTGGCGCTGGTATTCCTGCTGTTCCGGCCACAGGGCCTGTTCGGCGAAAAGATCATTGAGCGCGTCTAGGTCAGGGCAGGGAGAATAGATCATGTTTTACCGCGAGGCCGGACAGTTCAAATCCAGTTATCAGGCAGATCAGGCGATTTTCCCGATCCTGCAGGACAAGATCGGCATGGCGATTATCCTCGCCATTGCCTTCATCGCCATTCCGGTATTCGGCACCGAGTATTTCCTGACCTCGCTGATGCTGCCCTTCGTGGTGTTCTCCATGGCGGCCATCGGGCTCAATATCCTGACCGGTTATTGCGGCCAGTTGAGCCTCGGCACCGGTGGCTTCATGGCCTGTGGCGCGTTCTTTGCCTACAAGCTGACGACCGGCTTTCCAGAGATGAATATCCTGCTGGTGTTCATTCTGGCCGGGGTCGGTACGGCGATGGTCGGGGTGCTGTTCGGCCTGCCGAGCCTGCGGATCAAGGGGTTCTATCTGGCGGTGGCGACACTGGCGGCGCAGTTCTTCCTGATCTGGATGTTCAACAAGTTCGGCTGGTGGACCAATCACAGTGCCTCGGGCGTGATCTCGGCCCCGCCGCGCGAGTTATTCCCCGGCTTCAGTGTTACCGGTTCCAGCGCCTCTGCGGTTGACCGCTATCTGTTCGCACTTGGCATGGTCACGGTCATGGCCCTGTTGGCGAAGAACATGGTGCGTTCCCGGATCGGGCGGACATGGATGGCGATCCGCGACATGGATATCGCCGCCGAAATCATCGGCATCAAGCCGATTACCGCCAAGCTCTCGGCCTTTGCCATCAGCTCGTTCTATATCGGGATCGCCGGTGCGCTCTGGGCTTTTGTCTATACCTCGTCGGTCGAGGCACTGGCGTTCCAGATCGACCGCTCGTTCCAGGTGCTGTTCATGGTCATCATCGGCGGGCTGGGCAGCATTACCGGGTCATTCATGGGTGCGGCCTTCATCGTCATGCTGCCGATCCTGATCAGCCAGACCCCGGCCATGATCGGGCTGCATATCGACATCGCCACCATCGGTCACCTCGAATACATGATCCTCGGTGCGCTGATCATCATCATTCTCATCGCCGAGCCGCACGGGATGGCGCGGCTCTGGCAGATAGGCAAGGAGAAGCTCCGGCTCTGGCCATTCCCGCACTGATAAATGAACAAACAAAACACCCGCACATGGCCGCTGGGACCGTGGCCGCCGCAAAAGGGCAGTGTGGGCATAAATCCGGTCCCCCATAACTACCGTCTCGTCAACCAGGGAGGAAACGAGCATGAATTTCAAGCGTCTGACAGCGCTGGCCGTGGCTACCGTTATCGGTGCCGGTGCCTTTTGGGCAACCGAGCCAGCAACCGCACGGGCAGAGGGCGAAATCTTTGTTCCGCTGCTGGTTTTTCGTACCGGCCCATATGCACCGAACGGCATTCCGGTTGCCGATGCGTTTCAGGATTATATGAAAATGCTGAACGAGCGTGATGGCGGCATCAACGGCGTCAAGCTGACCTTCGAGGAATGCGAAACCCAGTACAACAACGACCGTGGCGTTGAATGCTACGAACGTCTGAAGAATAACGGCCCGACCGGCGGTGCGGCGGTATTCCCGTTCTCCACTGGCATCACCTATGCGCTGCTCGACCGCTCGGCGCAGGATAAAATTCCGATCCTGTCCATGGGCTATGGCCGCGCCGATGCATCCGATGGCCGGGTTTTCCCCTATGTCTTCACCCCGCCTGCGACCTATTGGGGTCAAGCCGATGCGATGATCCATTACATCGCGGATGAAGAGGGCGGCTATGACAACCTCAAGGGCAAGAAGATTGCGCTGGTCTATCACGACAGTGCCTATGGCAAGGAGCCGATCAAGACCCTCGAACTGCTGTCCAAGAAGTATGGTTTCGATTTCCACCTGTTCCCGGTTTCGCATCCGGGTCTGGAGCAGAAATCAACCTGGCTGCAGATCGGTCGTCGCCTGCGTCCCGACTGGACCCTGATGTGGGGCTGGGGTGTGATGAACTCCACCGCGATCAAGGAGGCCGCTGCTGTCGGCTATCCAATGGACAAGTTCATCGGTGTCTGGTGGTCCGGTTCCGAGCCTGATGTGCGCCCGGCCGGTGCTGCCGCCAAGGGCTATAAATCCGGTACCTTCAACGGTGTGGGGCAGGATTACCCGGTGGTTCAGGACATCCTGAAGCATGTCTATGACAAGGGTAACGGCACCGCCGAGAGCCGGGACAAGGTCGGTGAGGTCGGTTACAACCGCGGCCTGATCAACATGCTGTTCGTGACCGAGGCAATCCGTACCGCCATGGGCAAATACGGCAATCGTCCGCTGACCGGTGAGGAAATCCGCTGGGGCTTCGAGAACCTCGACCTCAGTGCCGATGTGCTCAAACAAGCCGGTTTTGAAGGCATGATGGAGCCGATTAAGCTCAGCTGTGAGGACCATGAGGGTGGCGGTAAACTGCGCATCCAGCAATGGGACGGCGAGAAGTGGGAGGCTGCTTCCGACTGGATCGAGCCGAACCAGGAGCTGATCCGTGAACTCTACAAGGAGTCTGCCGAGCAGTATGCTAAGGAAAAAGGCCTGCCGCTCGATCGCTGCGATTCCTGATAACACGACGGGTAACCGGCGGCGCAGCGATGCGCCGCCGGTACCATGCTGACCGCGCCGCCAGATACGGAGTTTCCAGATGTCCGATACCGCAGCAAACCGCCATGTAGGTCATTCCAACCCGGCTGATGTTGCGCCTGATGCCCTGCTGCAGGTGAACAATATCGAGGTCATCTATGACCATGTGATTCTGGTGCTGAAGGGCGTTTCACTGGCGGTCAACAAGGGCCAGATCGTCGCCTTGCTCGGCGGTAACGGTGCCGGCAAGACCACAACACTGAAAGCCATTTCCAATCTGCTGCGCGTTGAACGGGGTGAGGTGACCAAAGGGTCGATCACCTTCAGCGGCAGGCGTGTCGATACCTTGACCCCCAATGATCTCGTCAAGAGTGGTGTCATTCAGGTGATGGAAGGGCGGCACTGTTTTGAACATCTGACGGTTGAAGAAAACCTGCTTACCGGCGCCTATACCCGCGGGGTCGGGCGTGGTCAGATCAATGCCGATCTGGAGATGGTATATAACTATTTCCCGCGTCTGAAAGAGCGGCGCAAGAGCCAGGCGGGCTATACCTCGGGCGGTGAACAGCAGATGACCGCCATCGGTCGTGCCCTGATGGCCAAGCCGAATATCATCCTGCTGGATGAGCCCAGCATGGGCCTCGCGCCGCAGCTGGTGGAGCAGATTTTCGAGATAGTCAAAGCCCTGAATGAGAAGGAGGGCGTGACCTTCCTGCTCGCCGAACAGAACACCAATGTGGCGCTGAAATACGCTAAATACGGCTATATCCTCGAGAATGGCCGCGTCGTCATGGATGGCGAGGCGAAGGAATTACGCGAGAATGAGGATGTGAAGGAGTTCTATCTCGGCGTCTCCTCGGCGGGTAAGAAGAACTACCGCGATGTGAAGAACTACAAACGCCGCAAGCGCTGGCTGAGCTGATCTGATCTGTCAAACCTGCTGCCGAACGGAAGGGGTCCCATGACCACTGAACATTATGATGATCTGGAAACCCGCAGCCATGATGAGCGCGAGGCGGCGCTGTTTGCCGCGCTGACAACCCAGCTGACCCATGCACGGACCCATAGCGCGGCCTATGCCGAGTTGCTGGCCGATATTGATCCGACCGCGATTACCGACCGGGCAGCGCTGGCAACGGTGCCGGTAACCCGAAAATCGGAGCTGGTCGAGCGGCAATCGGCGAAACCGCCCTTCGGTGGGTTTGACGGGCAGCCGTTGGATGACATGGTGCATCTGTTCGTCTCCCCCGGCCCGATTTATGAGCCGCAGGGTGCGGGGGCTGATTTCTGGCGCTTTGGTCGTGCCTTGTTCGCTGCCGGGTTCCGCAAGGGCGACATGGTCCAAAACTGTTTCAGCTATCACTTCACGCCGGGCGGGTTCCTGTTTGATTCAGCCGCGCGGGCACTGGGCTGTCCGGTGTTTCCGGCCGGAACCGGCAACAGTGAGGGTCAGGCACAGGCCATGGCCCATCTCGGCTGTACCGCCTATACCGGCACGCCCGATTTCCTGAAAGTCATTCTGGAGAAGGCCGACAGCCTCGGACTCGATACCAGCCGCATGGTCAAGGCATCGGTCGGTGGTGGTGCGCTGATGCCCGATGCCAGGGCATGGTATGCCGATCGCGGCGTGGCGGTGTACCAGAATTACGGTACCGCCGATCTCGGCCTGATCGCCTATGAAACCCCGGCACGGGAAGGGCTGGTGGTGGATGAGAATGTGCTGGTCGAGATTGTCCGGCCCGGCACCGGCGATCCGGTCCCGGAGGGCGAGGTCGGCGAGGTACTGGTTACCCTGTTCAACCCGGCCTATCCGCTGGTTCGGTTTGCCACCGGTGATCTGTCCGCTGTCTTGGCCGGGGAAAGCCCCTGTGGTCGGCGCAATATGCGCCTCAAGGGCTGGATGGGCCGTGCCGATCAGGCGGCGAAGATAAAGGGCATGTTCGTGCGCCCGGAACAGCTCGCGGCCCTCGCCAAACGGCACCCCCAAATTGCGAAAAGCCGTCTGGTGGTTGATCGTGCCGATGGCGGCGACATCATGACCCTGAAGATCGAGGCAACCGACAGCAGCATTGCCGATGCGGTAGCGAGCAGCCTGCAGGATATCGTCAAGCTGCGCGGCAAGGTGGAGATCGTCGCACCCAACAGCCTGCCGAATGATGGCAAGGTGATCGACGACATCCGCAACTACGAGGCCTGAGCGATAGTGGCCCGGCCCGGTCAGTTGGCCGAGGCAGTACTGAGATTGTCCCGATAGCGATGCCAGATGCCCATTTGCTGCTGGCGGGCCTGATGCTCGGCAGCACGGTACAGATTATCAAAGCTCTGGCTCGGATTGTCGTCATCAAAGGCGGCACGCAATCTGGCGTCATTGTCATCACGTATCGGTTGTCGCGTTATCAGCCCTGCGGACAGCAACTGGAACCCGATGTCATGATTGAACGCTGATTGCGATTGCCCGACGTCAGTTGTTTCATCTGCATCGGGCGGCAGCCAGCAACGGCCCAAGGGGTTTGACTTGTCAGCATCAACGACATCACAAATCAGCTGAAAATGCTTGTCCTCAAGGATGGATGTCAGGCTTGTCACTAGCCATTGCGGATCAACGAAGGCGGGCTGCGTATCGACGCCTGCCAGTGTCAGGTCGATGATCTCCGGCACTTCATGAGGCATCTTGCCATTATGGCGTTCAACCACGAGACGCAGTGATATGCCGTTATAGCCTCCCGTAATCATGGGGCGGTGCAGCGGGGCGTAACCGAAGGATGGTGGGGCGTGGGTATTAATCGGTTGATCGCTCAAAACCTTGCCTTCGACACGGACCATGTTCACGACATCATCCGATGAGCGCACGGATCGGCTGGATCCCGGAAGCTTTATGGCCGGATTGATCCATATGTCCTGATAAATACTGACAGGCTTCATGCCCTGCGCATTGTTATAGGCTGTTACCTGATGATCGGCTCTTTTGAAGCCTGTATTCAACTCCCGGACGATCAGCGTGGCAGCTGCGATCCAGAACATGCCAGCCAAGACAATAAGGTGCTTTTGCATTACCGGGCTCCTGATTTGATTGCTGCATTGAGATACAGCCCGCTCAGGCTGATCGGTGGCTGTTCGGGCGCGAATGCCCATGTCGGCATTGGCTTGATACCGTCGGGACTGAAGAAACCGGCAAAGCCGTTCTCGATTATCTTCAGGGCAATATCGGTGCTCGGGTTATAGACCGGCATTTCGGCGGGCAGGGTTTGGCCGAGGCCGGAGCAGCTGAAGCTACCGGTGCTGCGTTCCCAACAGGCAACCCAAGGGCCATATTCATGCAGCAGATCAGTGACCGCAGCGCGGGCATACAGATCGTTGAGCGCATTATGCGTGGTGGAGATGCCCCAGATTTGCACAATATTTCTGTTGCCGTATCTCCGGCCTTCACCCTGAAAATCTGAGAGATACAGGCTGGATGGCGAGATCGCCTCGGCCCGGGCAACAATCATATCATCACGACACTGGTTCAGTGTCGTGGCGCACCAGGCATCTTTACGTGCGATATTGTCGGCGATCTTTTTCTCGAACCGGCGCAGCTCGAAAACAAACATGACATAGCCGACGACAAACAGTGCCGTGGCACCGATAGCCATGATGCCGAGCAATCGTCGAAAGCGCATCCCCTTGTCCCCCGTTCAACCATGGTTGAAGATCCTTGCTGTAGAGTGGGACGCCGCATCGGGGGATATTCTTGGGTGCGGATTATGCGGACTTGTTTTTGGGCGTCTCCACCTTGAGGTCATAGAGCCTGCCGCCGGTGGCCTGGGCCACAACATCGGTGCGCAGGAACATCCACATCCGGGGCGAGCCCGCCGGGAACCACGCGTTGTGGAACGTCATCATATCCTTGTCGATATAGGTTTTCAGCTTCTGGCGATGGCCGAAGGGCGGTACGCCATCGGCGTCATAACCGACCACTTGCCGCATGAACTTCTCGTCCGGGCGTTCCAGTTCCTCGCCGGTGATCTTGAGCAGTTTACGCAGGCTGACCTGATTTTTGCCGCTGATGATGATCAGGTGACCATCGCCGGTGCGCCGTCCTTTCAGAACCAGTGTGCGTCCGATCTGGCGAACCCCGGCCCGCAGTCTGAGCGCAACCTGTGTCGGGTCACGTACCGGGTCCGGGAATACCCGGTGTACCAGTGTCAGGCCAAGGCCCTTGAGAACCGATTCAATCACCCCGGTATCGGCGGGCAACTCCTCGGTCAGTGGTCTGCCCTCATAGACGAAATCATCGTTGGTTTCGTGACGGGCCGTATCTCGCATATCATTCATCGATCCATTCCCTTTCTGGGATCACACCGGCATTTCAAACAGGCCGGATCGCTGTTCTGATATGAAGCGTAGCGGACAATTATTGATGATCCGTTAGTGCCACGTCCGGGCGGAACGGACTTCGTTAAGCAATGGGATGCTTGCCTGTCCGGGCGAAGCACAATAAGAGCCTTGGGCATGACGGATATTCTGATCTCAACCGAGCAGCTTGTGGTTGGTCGTGGCGGCATGGCCCTGACCCAACCGCTCGACCTCAGCCTTGCCCGTGGCACGATCTGGCAACTGACCGGCCCGAACGGGGTTGGCAAGACCAGCCTGCTGCGTGTGCTGGCCGGGCTGCTGCCGGCCCTGCTCGGCGAGTTGCGCCACGGGTTCGGCGGACCGGCCGAGACGGTCAGGGCTTTTGATCCGTTCTGGATGGCACAGATCGGCTGGCTTGCCGTGCAGCCGGGGCTGAAGCCCGGCCCGACCGTCGCCGAACATCTGCGCCGGACCGCGCGGCTCGCCGGTTTACCGGCTGTTGCCGATGATGCGCTGCTGGCGCGCTGGGGGCTGACGCCCTTGCGCGACCGTCCGGTGCAGTATCTCTCGCAAGGCCAGCGCCGCCGGGTCGATCTCGCCCGGCTGTGTCAGCAGGACCGACCGATCTGGGTGCTTGATGAACCAACAGTGACGCTTGATGCCGATGCCCGCGATGCACTCATGACCGCGCTTGGCGAGCATCGGGAGCGCGGTGGCCTCACGGTTCTGGCGAGCCACGAGGTGCTGCCACTCGATGATATCCGCATGCTTGATCTGGCGGTGGCGGCATGAACCGGGAGCTTGGCATTGCATCTTTCGCCCCTTGGTGGCTGCTGCTGGTTCGGCTGATCGGGCGGGAAATGCGCACGCTCTGGCAGCGCCGGGGCGATGCCGCGACCGTATTTATCTTTTATTTTCTGGTGCTGGTGCTGGCGCCTCTCGGCCTCGGACCGGCCAGCGCGACGCTGCGCGGCGTCGCACCCGGTCTGGTCTGGATCGCCGCCCTGCTGGCGGTCACCATGGCGGTGGAGCGCGGTATCCGCAGCGATCACAGCGATGGCTCACTCGAACAGTTGCTGTTTACTGGTGCCAGTGCCGAATTGATCATCACGGCCAAGATCGTGACCTGCTGGATTGTCACCATCATGCCGCTGGTTCTGGTCTCGCCGGTGATTTTTGCGCTGCTTGCGGTGCCGCCTGCTGTTATGCTCCCCGGTGCGCTGGCGCTGTTGCTTGGCGGACCGGCGCTGGTCACCATTGGCATGGCCGGATCGGCACTGACCGCAGGTACCCGTCAGGGCGGGGCATTACTCGCCCTGCTGCTGTTCCCGCTGCAACTGCCGGTGCTGATATTCGGTGCCGCCGCGATCCAGCGCAGCCTGCTGGGTGAGGTGGCGGTTACCGAGCTGCAGATACTGGCGGCACTCTGCCTCGGCAGCCTGCCTGTCGCGATTGCTGCCGGTGGCGCGGCAATACGTGCCTTGATCCGGGACAGTGCTTGATGCTCAAAACACCGACCGCCATGTTCTTTTTGTGATTTGATGAGATAACCCGAGCCCATGCACCGCTTCGCCAACCCAGCACGGTTCCAGAAACTGACCGCACCGGTCCTGCCGGTTCTGTGGCTGCTGGCGGCTGGCCTGATTGCTGTGGGCCTCTATCTGTCGCTGTTCGGGTCACCGCCGGATTACCAACAGGGCGACAGTGTCCGCATCATGTATGTGCATGTGCCTGCCGCCTGGATGGCGCTGTTTGTCTATGCCACCATGGCCGGTGCGGCGATTTCTGGCTATGTCTGGCGGCACCCGCTGGCTGATCTCTATATGCGCGCTGCGGCACCGGTGGGGGCTTGCTTTACCGCCATCTGCCTGATTACCGGTGCGATCTGGGGCCAGCCGATCTGGGGCGTCTGGTGGGTATGGGATGCCCGGCTGACTTCGGTTCTGATCCTGTTTTTCCTCTATCTAGGGTTTCTGGCGCTGGTCGATGCCTTCGATCAGCCCCAGCGCGGCGATGCCGCCGGGCGGATACTGGTCCTGCTCGGCTCGATCAACCTGCCGATTATCAAGTTCTCGGTCGACTGGTGGAATACCCTGCATCAACCGGCCAGCATCACCCGGCTCGACAGCCCGGCGCTTCACAGCAGCATGATCTGGCCGCTGATGATCATGGCGCTCGGTTTCATGGCGCTGGGCGGTGCGCTGATCCTCATGCGGCTGAAGGGCGAACTTGCGCGCCGTCGCTGGCAGATGCGGATGCAGCGTCAGGCAATGCAGGGCGCGGCACAGGTGACGGTCGGGGCCGAAAATACCGGGCAGGCCTGATCAAGGTCACGACCCCGGATAACATGGCCTGATAACATGAATGCGATACAGGGTCGCAAAACCTAGCATTCTTGCCCGCCAGTCCCTAAGTTGCCGCCAGCAATATCGGGCACAACAGGTCAGGACACCTATTTCCGTGGATCAGTACGCAGCATATGTCTGGGCAGCCTATGCCATCACCGGCGTCGGTCTGGCCGGTCTGGTTGGGGTCAGCATCGCCTATACGCGGCGCTGGCGGCAGCGTCTTGTCGATCTCGAACAGTCACAGAACAGCAACTGAACCTGCCGTTATGACCCGCCCGGAACCGTCGCCCGCCCAACCATCTGCAAAACGACCATGGCAACCGAAGCACCGCCGTCTCGCATGGCTCTGTGTCGGTGCGGTGGTGGTCTGTGCCGCTGCCTTTCTGGTGCTGTCGGCGCTGCAGCAGAACCTGACCTTTTTCTACAGCCCGGCGGATCTGGCGGAACTTGAGGCGGCTGGCAAGCCCTTGCCGGTCAACCGCACCATCCGTCTCGGCGGCATGGTGGCCGAGAATTCGCTGACCCGTGCCGATGATGGCCTCACCGTAAACTTTGTCGTGACCGATTACAGTGCCGAAACACCGGTGCGCTTCTCCGGCATCTTGCCCGATCTGTTCCGCGAGGGGCAGGGCGTGGTGGCAATCGGTATTCTGGCCGAGAATGGCCATTTCACGGCTGAGGAAATTCTCGCCAAGCATGACGAGAACTACATGCCGCCGGAAGTGGCGGCGGCGCTGGAGCGTGGCCGCACCGAAGCCGGTCAGGGCCCGCAGCATCGCACCGATACACTGATTGAGGGCAATCGCTGATGATTGCCGAACTGAGCCATTTCGCCCTCGTGCTGGCACTGGCCACGGCTGTTGTACAGGCAGTGGCCGGGCTGTTGCTGCTGCGTGATGGTGTACAGCATGATCCGATCCGTCGGCAGGCGGCATCCACCGTGGCGCGCCGGGCCGCCGGGGTGCAGGCCGGGTTGATCGCTGCTGCCTTTCTCGGGCTGATCTATCTGTTTCTGACTTCGGATTTCTCGGTCATCACTGTGATGGAGAACAGCCATTCCGCCAAGCCCCTGCTGTACAAGATCGCTGGCAGCTGGGGTAATCACGAAGGCTCGCTTCTGCTCTGGGTCATGGTGCTCGCCATCTTCGGCGCGGCGGTTGCCCTGAGTGGTGGCGGTTTGGACAGCGAGGCTGATACGGGCCGTTTGCGCCTGCGCGATGTCACTCTCGGCGTGCATGGACTGCTTGGTATCGGCTTTCTGCTGCTGTTGCTCTGGACCTCCAACCCGTTCGGGCGTCTGGTCGATCCGCCGATCGATGGCAATGATCTCAACCCGTTGTTGCAGGACCCGGCGCTGGCCTTCCACCCGCCGCTGCTCTATCTCGGTTATGTGGGTTTCTCCAGCACCTTTGCCTTTGCGGTTGCCGGGTTGATGATCGGTCGCCTTGACCGGGATTGGGCACAGGCGACCGGGCGCTACGTGTTGATTGCGTGGTCGACCCTGACCCTCGGCATCATGCTTGGCTCATGGTGGGCCTATTACGAGCTTGGCTGGGGTGGCTGGTGGTTCTGGGACCCGGTGGAGAATGCCAGCCTGATGCCATGGCTGGCGGGCACTGCGCTGCTGCATTCCATTCATGTGATGGCCAAGCGGGAGGCACTGGCGAGCTGGACCGTGCTGCTCTCGATCATCACCTTCTCGCTCTCGCTGCTCGGCACCTTCCTTGTGCGCTCCGGTGTGCTGACCAGCGTGCATGCTTTTGCCCTCGATCCCGAGCGCGGTATGTTCATTCTGGCGCTGATCGGTACGACCGTTGCCGGTGCGTTGGCGCTCTATGGCTGGCGTGCCGGGCAAGCCGGACGCATGGCCCCGAACCCCGATTTCGCCGCTATCAGCCGTGAAGGCGCACTGGTGCTGAACAATGTGCTGCTGGCGCTCGCCTGCGCGGTGGTGCTGCTCGGCACGCTCTATCCACTAGGTTTGCAACTGCTGAACCTGCCGCCGGTATCGGTCGGCCCGCCCTATTTCGAGGCGACGGTTGCCCCGCTGCTGGCGCCGCTGCTGCCAGCGATAGCAATCGCGCCGTTCCTGCCATGGCGCAAGGCATCGGTTGCGCCGGTTATGCGCCGCTTGCGCTGGTCATTGCTGATCGCTGTCATTATCGCGCTTGCCGTCATCTGGCCGGACCAGCCGGGCCGGGCCTTTGCCAGTGCCGGGTTTGCCGCTGGCCTCTGGATACTGGCGGCGACCCTGATGCAATGGCTGGAACGGGCGCAATTCAGCCTGTCCCGCGCGATCCGCCTGCCTGCCTGGCAACACGGGATGAGTGTTGCGCATCTGGGGCTGGCGGTCATGGTACTCGGCATTGCCGGGTCGTCAGTCTGGAGTACGGACCGTATCTTGCGCATGGAGCCTAATGAGCGGGTCAGCCTCGCCGGTTACACCATCCGCTTCAAGGGTGTCGAGCGGGTCGATGGCGACAATTACCAGTCGGATATGGGACGCCTCGAGATCAATCGGGGACGGTTCACCCTGACACCGGAAAAGCGCTGGTACCCGGTTTCCCAGATGCGCACCACCGAGGCAGCGATCCGTTTTGACGGCTGGGGCAATCTCTATGTCACCCTTGGTCAGCCTGATGAGGCCAACCGTCCGCTTGATGCTGGTGAGGCAACAGGACAGGCTGGCAGCGGCTGGTCGCTGCATTTGCAGTACCATCCGATGATTGCGCTGATCTGGATCGGGGTTGCTATCATGGCGCTGGGCGGGTTGATCGCGGCCAGTGACCGCCTCTTCGCCACCCGTGGTCGCAAGGTCGAGGCTGTGGCGGCGACACCAGCACCAGAGGTGGCGTCATGACCGGTAAACGCCTGCTGATCTGGTTGCCACTGTTGTTTGTCCTGTTGTTGGCGGCGGCATTTGCCATTGCGCTCAACCGTCCCGATAGCGCACCTGCCACGGCAGAACCGGCGCTGCTTGATCAGCCCTTGCCGCAATTTGATACGGCGGGTGATGAGGCAGCGGACTTTCTGACCGGTCTGGCGCATGGCGATATTACGCCGGGTCCATCCGGTCTGGCGCTGGTCAATTTCTATGCCTCATGGTGTGCACCGTGCCGGATCGAGCATCCCTATCTGTTACGCCTTGCCCGGGATGGGCAGGTGGCGGTCTATGGCATCGCCTATCGTGACAAGGTGGCGGATACAGCCGGTTATCTTGAAGAATTCGGCAATCCCTTCGCCATGACCGGTCTCGATCCGAAGGGTGAGGCGGCGCTGGCCTTCGGCATCACCGGTGTGCCGGAAACATTTGTGATCGACGCCGATGGCCGCATCCGCTTCCGCATACAGGGGCCTATTTCGGCTACGCAGTTTGATACGTTGCAAGAGGTGTTCGAGCGCCTGCAGGCTGCGGGGGCTTCCTGATGCGCCTTATGCTGATTGCCCTGACCCTGCTGTTCGCCATGCCTGCCGTGGCTGCCACCATCTCGCCCGAAGATGTGCTCGACGATCCGCAGCAGGAAGCGCGTGCGCAGGCGATGGCCGAGCGATTGCGCTGTGTCGTCTGCGCCAACCAGTCGATTGCCGATAGCGAGGCATCGCTGGCGATTGACATGCAACGGTTGATCCGCCGCCGCATTGCCGCCGGGGACAGTGATCAGGCCATCCTCGACGATCTGATTGCCCGCTATGGCGAGCGTATCCTGCTCAACCCGCCGATGACCACGCGCACGATCATCCTGTGGTCGCTGCCGCCAGCCTTGCTGGTACTGGTCGGGCTGGTCCTGTTCCTGCGCAAGCGGGGCAATGAGGCAGCGGCGCTGGAAGCAATCGCGATTGATGACTGGCAGGAGCCGTCATCATGATGTTCTGGATTGTGGCAGCCACACTTTCCGCGCTGGTCTGTGCGATCATTGCGGCACCGCTGGTACGGTTCAACAGGCTGTCGGCGGCGGTGGTCATTGGCGTGCCCCTGCTAGCCATGGGCATGTATCTCTATCTCGGTAATCCGTCCATGCCGGACCAGCCGCTGGCCGGTCGTGACCAGTCGGCCTTGGCGCGCAACAGCAACGCGCTGGCCGCTGCCGACCGCTTGGCCCGGCAACTGGCCGCTGATCCCGACAACCTCGCCGGGTGGACCTTGCTCGGCCAGACATGGCGGCTGCTCGGTCGCCACGGCGATGCAGCACAGGCATTCAGCCGGGCGGCGATGCTCGAGCCGGATAATGTGACCCTGCAACTGGCCCGGCTTGAGGCAATGATTGCCGCCGATGATGGCCAGATAGGTGTCGAGGCAGGGCGGTTGATTGATCGGCTCGTCCGTGACTTCCCCGATTTGCCCGGCACGCGGTTTTATCATGGACTGCAGTTATGGCAGGCGGGTGATCTGGAGACCGCAGTGGCCGAGTGGCGGGCCTTGCGCGCCGATGCTGTGGGGGATGAGCCATGGTTGCCGACACTGGAACGGCGTCTCGCCACGGTCGAAACACTCGGTCAGGACTAGCCTGCTGCGCTAGAGGCAGGCCATGCTCATGCGCTCATATTCCTGAGGATTGTCGAGCGCCTGTTGCCGCCGGTCCCGTTCGGCATAGAGTTTGCGCATCTGTTGATCGACAAGCCCGCTGACCTGCCCGGTCAGATCCCGTTGCAGATCAGGGGCAAGCCTGAACGGCACCGGTCCTGCTGCACCTTGCTGCAGTAGTTCGCTTTCCAGATGCGCTTCAATCAATCGCCGATACTCATTCACAACATTCCGGTCGATTTGCACATGTTTTTGCTCATGCTCGAGCAGGATGCGATATTCGCAGGTTCCGCGCTGGAGTTCTTTTGCCACAAAAATTCTGGATTGCAGGCTCAGCTGTATCACCAGTGAATTGATCCAGAGGCAGGTGTTGCCGGTGAAGAAACCGGTGCTTTCGCCAAAACCGATCTGGGTCTGTGCCTGAATATCGCCGACGGTCAGGCCGCCCACATGGTGACCATCCATGATCCCCAGTCGGGTATTGTTGTCACGTCCGGTCAGTTGGGCCAGATTTTGCGTGGTGTTGGTATGGACCGGTGAAATCTCCACCGTGACCTGAACGCTCGGCAAGCCTTCGCGTGTGCAGCTGGCTGCCTTGGCATCATGGACAGCCACAGGCGTCGTGAACCCGATCAGGGCGATTATCAACGCCAGCGCGAACAGTTTGTTTCTCATCCGAACCTTCCCCATTCCAGTTATGTAGGGTGCCAGATCGACCCTGCCACTGCAAATCATGGATTGGTGAGGTCGGATGATTTGACGCCCGGCTTATCTGCGTGAGGGGCAGATGCTGGCGACCCGCTGATACTCTGCCGGGGTATCGATCAGTGCCTGTCGCTGGTTCCGCTGTTTTTCGATGCGGTCCATTTCCAGATTGAGCTGGTCGGTAATCTGCTGCTGCAACTGTTCGCGCGCCTGTGCCAGCTGGCTGGTCTGGGTCTGCAACGGCAGGCGCAGTGAGGAGATCGAGCGTTGCGCGGCAGCACGGAGCAGGGGCGCTGCCTGACGCAGAACCAGAAGGTCGGTATTGTGGTGTTTGTACTCGTGTTCCAGCGCCGCGTTGTATTCGCAGGAGCCGCGCGGTCGGTCGCTGGAGATATAGATGATCGGATCATAGACCAGCGTCATATCGAGGCTTTGCAGGCCGAGGCAGGCAGCTGACCCTTGTGTCGCCTGCAGCATGTTGAACTGGGTGCGCAAGGTAATTTCCCCGTGATGCAGTCCGCCGATGCTGTGATGGCTGGTCAGCCCGGCGGCCCGGCCCGGATTGTGCCGGGTATAGAGCTGGCGCATCCGGTTCTGATCGGCATTGGGAATGATCCGCACCGGGCGGTTGTCGACATTGAGATTGAAGATCGGCGCATCCATGGTCGGGCACTGGATGCGCGGTTGCGCCTGCGCTTCCGGGGCGAGGGCGAGAATGAACAGAATGATTGTGGCGGCAATAACTCTCACAATCAGCCGTCCTGCCCTCCGGTTGCCTGTCCACCGGGCAGCACCGGTGGCTGGTGCACAAAACGTCCGGCCCCGCGGCAGGCAGTCAGGGTTTCCAGATTTTCGATCGCGGAATCATGGGCTACCTGCAACTCTTCCTGTTCCTTGTTCAGGCGGTCGATTTCCGTCTGTACGGCGGCGGTGATGGCATCGCCGATCGGCTTGCCCTGCTGTTGCGCCTGTTCCGGCGGCATCGGGCCGAGCACGCCTATCTTGTCCACGACGGCCTTGGCTGCCTGTTGCACGGTTTTCAACTCGCGCAATACCAGTGCCTTGCCCTGGGTATAGTGTTCCATCTCATGCTCAGCGATGGCGTTGTGCATGCAGGTGCCCTCTTCATAGATCTGGTTGACGAAGAGGGCGCCGGCCAGCACCAGATCGATGGTGACCTTGGCAGGCCAGACGCAGGCACCGGAATTGTCCCGTGCGGTGGCACCGCCGAACTCGACATTGGTATTGGCGCTCATCTCAATCAGCATCAGCCCGCCAAGCGCCCGGGCGGTATGGGGAACGGGGACGGCAACCGGCTTGTTGGTCATCTGGTTGATGCCGACCGATGTTTTGGTGAAATCCCGTTGCAGCGGCTGCTCGATCGGGCGTACGACCACTACCTGATGATCAGGCAGGGGGCAGGCCTGACCGGCTACAGCCATACCGGCGCCGGTGACGATATTGGAAAGCCATTCAAGGGCAGACATCGGTTTTATGCCTTGTTCATCCGGGGTTGGGCCGGGATGTCGTCTCCGGGCCTGCCCCAAGGGTATCGAACCATATCCGGGCCAGTATGCCCCCATCGCCTGATCCTGGTCAAAGACTGCGGCCCCTGCCTGACGGGCATTTGACCGAAACAGATCGCTGCTATGCAAAAAAACCTTTGCAGCCTTGCATTTTGGGCTTAGCCTGCGCGCCATTCTGGTTCACACAGTTGATGACCGACGAGTTGATGCCCGCCGCTACCACTGCCGAAACCGCAGACGCTCCCAAGGCCGGAACGGCCGCTGTTCCTGCGCTCGAAATTGCCGACCTTCACAAACGCTTTGGTGGCCTTGAGGTGCTCAAGGGTATTTCGCTTGAGGCCCATGATGGCGATGTGATTTCGGTCATCGGATCGAGCGGTTCCGGCAAATCCACCATGCTGCGCTGTGTCAACCTGCTCGAAACCCCCGATCAGGGCGAAATCCGCGTTAATGGCGAACTGATCCGTATGCGCAAGCGGCGGGATGGTACGTCGGAGCCTGCCGACAAGCGGCAGGTGGAGCGCATCCGCGCCCGGCTCGGCATGGTGTTTCAGGGCTTTAACCTCTGGTCCCACAAAACCGCACTCGAGAATGTCATCGAGGCACCGATCTATGTGCAGGGTCGCAAGCGTGCCGAGGTGGTCGAGGAAGCCCATGAACTGCTGAACAAGGTTGGCGTTTCGGCCAAGGCGGGTGCCTATCCGTCCGAACTGTCCGGTGGTCAGCAGCAACGGGTGGCGATTGCCCGGGCACTGGCCATGAAGCCCAAGGTTATGCTGTTCGATGAGCCGACCTCCGCCCTCGACCCCGAACTTGTGGGCGAGGTGCTGCGCGTGATGCGCAAGTTGGCCGAGGAAGGCAATACCATGCTGATCGTGACCCATGAGATGGGCTTTGCCCGCGAGGTCTCGTCCGAGGTGGTGTTCCTGCATCAGGGCCGGGTCGAGGAACGCGGCCCGCCGTCACAGGTTTTCGATATGCCGACCAGTGAGCGCTGTCGGCAGTTTCTGGCGAGCCAGCTCTGACGCTGGTGGCCGGTTTGAATTTCCCCCTTTCCCTTCATCCATTTCAGGAGATTTCCAAGCGATGAAAAAACTTCTTACTCTGGCTGCTGCTGCCGTCATGGCAGTCACCATGGTTGGCGAAGCCGCCGCCCGTGACAAGATCACGATCGCCACCGAGGGCGCCTACCCTCCATTCAACATGACCGATACTGCCGGTAACCTGACCGGTTTCGACGTGGAGATCGCCAACGCTCTCTGTGACTACATGAAGGTCGAGTGTGAGATCGTTGCCCAGGACTGGGACGGCATCATTCCAGCCCTGCTGGCCCATAAATACGACGCCATCGTTGCCTCCATGTCGATCACGGAAGAGCGCAAGAAGAGCGTTGCCTTCACCGACAAATATTATGAGACCCCGGCCCGTTTCGTGGTTCCTGACGGTGCGATGGAAGAGTTCGACGTCGACGGTATGAAAGATGCGATGGACGGCAAGATTGTCGGCGTTCAGGCCTCCACCATTCACTCGAACTTCCTCGAGGACAATCTCGGTGATGCCATCGATATCCGTTATTACGACACCCAGGAACAGGCCAATCTCGACCTTGCTGCCGGTCGTGTCGATGCCCTGCTGGCTGACAGCATCGTGCTTGACGAGAGCTTCCTGAAAACCCCGGAAGGCGAGGGCTACGGCTTCGTCGGTCCGGCGCTTGACGGTTCTGTCTGGGCCGGTTTCGGTGAAGGCGTCGGTATCGCCGTGCGCAAGGAAGATGAAGATCTGGTCAAGATGTTCAATGAAGCGATCAAGGGCATTCGCGAGAATGGCGAGTACATGAACATCCAGCAGAAGTACTTTGACTTTGACATCTATGGCGGCTGATTGCCGTTGATAACATGACCGGGGGCGGCAGTCTGATGATCATCTGCCGCCCCCGCTCTTTTGATGAACACTTGTTTCACGTTGATTTGAGCAGACTGACCAGCGGCCAATGCAGGAAACCCTCGCACTTTTTGCCATCGGTGATACCGGATGGGGCGATGAGCTCCTTGACGGGCTGTGGCTAACCGTACGGCTGGCGCTGGTTTCCTATGCCATCGGTTTTGTCATCGGGCTGCTCGGTGCCGGGGCCAAGCTCTCGCCCTTTGCCCTGTTGCGCGGTGCCGCCGAGACCTACACCACGGTCATTCGCGGCGTGCCGGAAATCCTTGTGGTGTTCCTGATCTATTTTGGCGGCAGTGTCGCGCTCGGCGGTTTTCTCAACCTGATCGGTTATGAGGGCCGGGTCGAGATCAATGGCTTCATTGCCGGTGTCGTGGCGCTGGCGACCGTGTCCGGTGCCTATCAGACCGAGGTATTGCGCGCCGGTATTCTCGCCGTGCCATCGGGGCAGATTGAGGCGGCTGACGCAATCGGGATGCCGAAGCTGCTGCGGTTCCGGCGAATTGTTCTGCCGCAACTGTTGCGCTATGCGCTGCCTGCGCTCGGCAATCTCTGGCTGGTGATGCTGAAGGATACCGCGATTATCTCTGTGGTCGGACTTGATGAGTTGCTGCGTTCTGCCGATGTGGCCGGACGCTCAACCAGAATGCAATTCACTTTCTTCATGGCGGCAGCATTGCTGTATCTGGTGCTGACGGTCATCTCCATGGCGGTAATCCAGCTGATTGAGCGTGGCACCATGCGCGGCGTCAAGCGCGCGTCACGGGCGTAGGGGATCGCGGCGATGGAAACCCTGCATACCGTTCTCAACTTCTTGCTAGGCTGGGCGCTGGACGCCGATCTGATTATCCGCGCCATTCCCGGCCTGATTGACGGTGCCGCCGTGACCGGCACGATGATCGGTTTCAGCCTGCTGATCGGATTGGTATTGGCCATCGCGCTTGCGGCCATGCGCCTGTCGGGCAAGCCGTGGCTCAACGGCCCGGCCTATGCCTATATGTTCTTCTTTCGCGGTACGCCGCTGCTGGTGCAGATATTCCTGATCTACAACCTGCCGGGCCTGTTCGAGGATCTGCGCAAGAGTCCGATCTGGCCCCTGATCCGCGATCCGATCTACTGGGCCATTCTGGCGCTGGCGCTGAACACGGCGGCCTATACCGCCGAGATCATCCGGGGCGCCATTCTGGCAGTACCGGCAAACGAGATTGAGGCCGCCCGGGCCATGGGCATGTCGCGCTGGATGGTGCTGCGCCGGATCATGGTGCCCCATGCCTTGCGTATCTCAATCCCGGCCTATGCCAATGAAGTGATCCTGCTGCTCAAGGGCAGTGCACTGGTTTCCGCGATCTCGATCATGGATATTGCCGGGCAGGCACAGCGCCTCTATGCCCGCACCTATGCGCCGTTCGAGCCGCTGATCGCAGCGGGGCTGGTCTATCTGGCGATCACCTTCATCATCACCCGGCTGGCCCGTTTCGGTGAGTATATGACGACACCGGAAGGTCGGCGCTGGTGGCGGCGCATCCGCTATCTGCGCAGCAGGGAGCCGGAGCCGGGCCTCAACCCGTCATAGCCCCATCGACAGTGCTGCGGTCGAAACCGGGCCCGTCCTATTCCTGTTTGAATTTCTCGATGGCCATATCGAGGCCACGCACTAACTGGCTGCCGACCGGGCCGCCATCGCCGCGCATGTTATGGGCGAGCACGGCGGTCATGGCATCCACATGAGCCTGGATGACGGCAATGCGCTTGGGGCTGAGTTCGGTCATGCTGTCGGTGAAATTGAACAGACCATCACCGAAACGGGTCAGCAGCGGGAAGTTGAAGGTGCCTGCCTCACCCTTGATTTCGCGGGCGGCCATGGCGACCTTGCGGATCAACTCGGTATCGCCGGGGTTGGCGGATTTCAGGGACTGGGCCAGATTGCGCAGTTCGTTGAGATCGGTTTTGACCTTGGTTACATAGTCATCACCACGCGCCGAGACCGCCTTTTCGGTGCGCTCAATCACCTTGGCATTGAATTTCGCGTTCGGGCCGCCACCAACCTTGTTCTTCAACTTGGTTGAAGGCTTGATGATCTCGACCTTGTCGCTATCGTTTCCATCACTGGCCATGATGCGGCCTCCGCTCCTTCATTCAGCCGCGGTTGCGGCGGTCCGGGCCGTTGAATGTCGCATTTCTGCGCCGTCTGTCCGGTCCGAAGTAATTCGGTGATTTTACAAAAGCGCGTGGCTTTTCGATGATGCTTGTCAAACGCGACACCACTGATTTGACGGAAACCGGTTTGGTCAAGAACTCGTTCACCCCGTAATCACGGGCTTCGATAACCCAATCAAGAGTTGAATAGGCCGATACCATGACAAAGGGCATGTAGCGAACTTCAGGATTGGGATGGTCGCGCACCCATTTCAACAGTTTGAGCCCGTCCATCGGCTCCATCGCCCAGTCGGTAAAGACCACGTCAAACAAGCTGTCTTCCCTGCCATCCTCCACGGCTGTATTGATCTTGTCTATGGCATCCTTGCCGTCGGTTGCGGCAATCACAGTTTTGCAACCAAGACCTTCAAAAATTTCTATCAGCAGACCGAGCATGAAATCGCTGTCGTCAACGACCAGTATCTTCAGGTCCGACAGATCATACTCACCACTACTACTCATCTTTTAACTACATATTCTCAACAGCTGGTTACCTGAAACAGCCGGTCTGGATTGCTGCTATCTCAGGGCTATCTGTATGTTTCTCTTTCAGTTTGTCATACCTGATCCGCGACCAATCGCAAAAGGCCTAATCAAATTACAGAAATTACGATGGCGTTTGATGCAGACCACACACAATAATACCGAAAAATGTCTGGAAGACCGGGGGACTGTGATTGGCAAACCGATGATCCGGCAGGGTCAGGAAACCGCAACACGCTGGATCGCGCGGCGCAGTGAATTGGAGAGTTCCTCGCCCAGCTGACCGCCGGTCCCGGCGACATTCTGGCTGACGACCACATCAATCGCATCGATATGCGCCTTGATCAGGTCGAGTTGGCGATCATTTACTGTCACCATCTGACGGGTGAACTGGTACAGGCTGTCACCAAACCGACCAAGCAGGGCATAGCCGAAGGTTTCCGCCTGTCCCTTGATTTCGCGCCCGATCTGGCTCAATGCCTGGATGGCGGGTTCCGGTTTGCTTCGGCTGGCGCGCAATTCCTGATAGAGCTGGCGCAGCTGGTCACGATCCTTGCCGGCCTGTTCCAGATACTTTTCCTTGTGCTGTTCAACCGCGGCTTCGGCCCGCATGATCGCGGCCTCGGAGATGTGCCCGCCGCCGACCTCATGGCCACCGACCTTTTCCCTGAGGGTATTCTTGCGGTTGATCAGGTGATGATCACCGCCGGTCCGTGTGCCCATACCCTGCTGGCCCAAGCTGGATTGGTCCAAACCGGTTTGGCGTCTAGTGCCGTTGTTCATAAACCCGCCGAATTTGCGAATGCAGTAACCTGCCCCAAGGGTCGAAACCCTTCCCTCGGAACAATCTATCACAAAATCAAATAAAATTTGCCTGAAATTATCGCATCATGCGACGGCCAGACGCAGTGTCAGGTGCCCTTGCGCCGTTCGGTGCCGCCATAGGGCAGTTTCTGACGCCGCCGGTCGGGACCGAAATAGTTGCTGGTGCGGATGAAAGGGCGGGGTCGTTCGATAACCGTCAACAGCCGTTTGGCGACCGCCTGTGCCGATACCGGCTTGGTCAGGAATTCGGTGGCCCCCCAGTCACGGGCCTGGGTTACCCAGTCCATGGTGGAATAGGCGGTCAGCATGATGAACGGCATGAAGCGGATGGCTTCATTATCGTGAGTGCGGATCCATTTGAGCAGGTCGAGGCCGTTCATCGGCTTCATCGCCCAGTCGGAAATGACCACATCGTAATCCGAATGGCTGTCCATACCATTGCTGGTGGAGCGAAGCAGTTCCGAGATGGCATCCTCGCCATTGCTGATCGAGGTGATGTTGCCGACCTCAAGATTTTCCAGCAGCGCCATCATGATCTCGCGCATGAACGAGCTGTCCTCGACCAGAAGGATCGACAGTTTGCTCAGGTCATAAACAAGATTGGAAGTTGCCACAGTCGCAGGGTTTCTGAAGTTGTTTAACGGTTATTCATTCGACAAATCATATGGCGCGAACTCTCTGTTTATCAAAGCCATGTCATTTTTTCCACCTTAGTATCAGCAAGTCTCCCCCGCACAAATCGGGGGATGCCGGACGAACACAGGATGTTTTCCGGCATTTGCACCCGACTTTCCGATGTGATTTGGTCACGTGTGCAGGATAACCCGCAGTGACGATCAAAATGTTAATATATCAGGAACCTTGTGTTGTTCATGATCGGACACTAGGTTCCCGCTCGATAGGCGTTGTTCGACGTCCCACCCACTGATGAGAGAAGACAAGACATGTACGGTGCTGATCCGTTCCTGTGGCTGATCCTGACAGTCATTGGCATTTACAAGTTTATCGTATTCGTCGCCGTGATTGCGCATCTGCTGGTGCAATTCAATGTGATCAATACCGGCAATCGCTTTGTCTATCTGGTCTATGATTTTCTGATGCGGGCAACCGAACCCGCCTTGCGGAAAATCCGTCAGTATCTGCCGGCCATGGGTGGGATTGATCTGTCACCGCTGGTCTTGCTGATCGGACTTGAGTTCCTCAGCCGTCTTATCGTTTACGTCTGGCCGTTATAATGACTGCAACTCTGATTGATGGAAAAGCGACGGCGGCAACCGTTCGCGAACATGTCGCCAGTGCTGTTGCCGATCTGGTCGCAGCCGGTGTGCCGAAACCCGCACTGGCGGTCGTGCTGGTCGGCGAGGATCCGGCCAGTCAGGTCTATGTCGGCAGCAAGGGCAAGGCAACGGAAGCGGCAGGCATGACCAGTATCGAGCATCGCCTGCCTGCCGATGTGCCGGAGAGCGATTTGCTCAAACTGATTGCCGAGATGAATGCCGATCCGGTGGTCAATGGCATTCTGGTGCAACTGCCCCTGCCGAAACATATCGACGAGGACCGGGTCATTGCCGCCATTGATCCGATCAAGGATGTGGACGGTTTTCATCCGCTCAATGTCGGTGCGCTGGCCTCGGGTACCCGTGGTCTGGTGCCCTGCACGCCGCTCGGTTGCCGCCATCTGGTCAATACGGTCCATGGCAATGACCTGTCCGGTCTGACTGCCGTGATCATAGGTCGGTCGAATATTGTCGGCAAGCCGATGGCGCAGCTGCTGCTCGCGGCCAATGCCACGGTGACCATTGCCCATTCACGTACCGCCGACCTGCCTGCGCTCGCGGCCACGGCGGATATTCTGGTGGCGGCTGTTGGTCGCCCTGAAATGGTACGCGGTGACTGGGTCAAGCCCGGCGCCACGGTCATTGATGTGGGCATCAACCGTCTGGCACCCGATGACACCAGCCCGAAAGGCCGTCTGGTCGGTGATGTGGCCTTCGATGAGGCGAAGGCTGTCGCCGGTGCCATTACCCCGGTCCCGGGCGGTGTCGGTCCCATGACCATTGCCTGCCTGCTGGTCAATACCGTACTCGCCTGCTGTCAACAGCATGACAGGCCGGTCCCGGCGATCATCGATCACTTCTCTATTTAAGGATTTTGAGCCGAAACGGCGGGTCAGCGTCTGCCGCTGTCATTGCCACCGGCGGCGGCTTCACGTTCCTGCTGCTGGCGCAGTTGCGCCCGGCGGTCATGGGCCGGTGGCACGCAGGTATCGGCAGTGGCCTTCAGGCCGCGCACAAGGGCGCGTCCGGCAGAGCCGCCATCACCACGGATTTTCTGGTTGTAGACCAGAAAGATGGCGTCGCAATGGGCTTCGATGGTGGCCAGATATTTCGGATGATCCGGCGGGGCATGTTCAAGCACGCGCCCGGCGGAACCGGAGACGAATGAAATGATCTCGAAGCCGAATACACCGGCCTGACCTTCCATATCATGCACGAGACGCAGTAGCGGTTTCTGCCATGTCTCGACTGGTTGGGTTGAAATCTGGGAGGAAAGCTCGCGCAGCTGTTCGATGTCGTCCTTCAGGCGGGTGTCATACTCCTCAGCCAGATCGGCGACGCGGGCCTCGGCCTTCTCGATCGCTTCCTTGGGCGAGATACCTTCCTGACGGCTGGCCTTGTTCTTGAGGTTGTTGCGCACCTCAATAATGCGAAAAGGATGGCCTGTACTGCTGTTGTTCTCGGTCATCAATGACTATCCGCGGCCCTTGAAAATGGCTTCGACTTCTTCCTGTGTCAGGCCGATACCCTTGGAATCAACAGCATTTGGTGTACCACGTTTTTCCACGCCGCCAAATTCCGCACTGACACGTCGGCGGCGATCCGGGCCAAAATACTGGCCAGCCTGAATGAACGGTCGCTGATGTTCGATAACATAGGCGACACGTTCATATAACACAGCCGGGGCCACCGGTTTTACCAGAAATTCGGTGGCACCTGCATCGCGGGCCCTGAGGACCGAGTGCATATCGGCATGGCCGGTCAGGAAAATGATCGGCAGATAGCGGTTGGGCAGGTCGGGATTGTTGCGGATGGTGCGGGTCAGCTCATACCCGTCAACCGGTTCCATCATGCTGTCACAGATCAGCATGTCGACATCCATTTCGTCGAACAGCTTGATCGCTTTCTCGCCATTCTCGGCGGTAGCGATCCGTCCGACCCCGAAACCGGCAAGCATTTCCTGCAACAGACGACGCATAAATGCGCTCTGATCTGCAACTACGATAGAAACGTCACCGAGATGAAAAGCCATTGTCCAGATGTTACCAGCTTATTATCTATCAGGCATTATCCGGTCGCGGATGAAGCGCAAAAACACTGCATCGTAGTCGCCGCACCGCCTGCCGGGGTGCCCATGCCTGCCCTCAAGATAACGAAACAAGAATAGACTTCTTAAATCCTTAACCCTTTCCACATAAACCATTTTGCGGGTCAAGGCCACCCTCGGCTGCGTTTTCGCTGCCGGTTTTGTGCCGATGGTGGCAATTCATCGTCACCTGTTGTTTTAATCACTCTGTTGGCGCTGGCGCAAACGCAGGCGCAGCGCGTTCAGTTTGATGAACCCGGCGGCATCTACCTGATCGTAAACCGCATCTTCCTCGAAGGTCACATGCTCGAGGCTGTAGAGGCTCTTCGGTGATTTGCGGCCAACGATGCTGGCACTGCCCTTGTAGAGCTTCATCCGAACGGTACCGGTGACATTTTCCTGGGTCTGATCGATCAGCGCCTGCAGGGCCTCACGCTCGGGCGAGAACCAGAAGCCGTTATAGATCAGCTTGGCATAGCGGGGCATCAGCTCGTCCTTGAGGTGCCCTGCGTCACGGTCGAGGGTGATGCTCTCGATGCCACGGCGGGCAATCGACAGAAGCGTGCCACCGGGGGTCTCGTAAACGCCGCGGCTCTTCATGCCGACGAAACGGTTCTCGACCAGATCGAGGCGACCGATGCCGTGCTTGCCGGCCAGTTCGTTGAGCTTGGTCAGCATGGCAGCCGGGCCGAGTGCCTCGCCGTCAACCGCAACCGGGTCGCCGCGCTCAAAATCGATCTCGACATATTGCGGGGTGTCCGGTGCCTTTTCCGGGCTGATCGTGCGGGTGTACATGCTGTCATCAGCCTCGACCCATGGGTCCTCCAGCGCCTTGCCCTCATAGGAGATGTGGAGCAGGTTGGCATCGGTCGAATATGGTGGCTCGCCGCGTTTGTCCTTGGCGATTGGAATCTGGTGCTTCTCGGCATAGTCGAGCAGGCGGGTCCGTGAGGTCAGATCCCATTCGCGCCATGGCGCAATCACCTGAATATCGGGCTTGAGGGCATAATAGCCGAGCTCGAACCGCACTTGATCATTGCCCTTGCCGGTCGCGCCGTGGGCCACCGCATCGGCACCGGTCTGCCGGGCGATTTCGATCTGGCGCTTGGCGATCAGTGGCCGGGCAATCGAGGTGCCGAGCAGGTAGGTTCCTTCATAAAGCGCATTGGCCCGGAACATCGGGAAGACGAAGTCGCGGACAAATTCCTCACGCAGATCGTCGATGAAGATTTCCTTCACGCCCATCATTTCCGCTTTGGCACGGGCCGGTTCAACCTCTTCGCCCTGACCGAGATCGGCGGTGAAGGTGACAACCTCGCAGGCATAGGTTTCCTGCAGCCAGCGCAGGATGACGGAGGTATCGAGGCCGCCGGAATAGGCGAGGACGATTTTCTTGATCTTCTTGTCGGTATTGCTGCTCATCGGGACCGATTTTCCAGTGATGTCAGAGGGGGATCAGTCTGGAAGCGACTGACCTGTCAGGGAAACTTTGGCGGCAAATTAGGCGCTCTACGCGCCAAACGCAACCGGTGTCGCGCGGTTCTTTGTTTAGCCCGGTAATATCCATGTTTGCCACAGCTGTCGGCCCGATTATCGGGGAAGTGTTCGGCGGCTTTGCGTCATCAGGGGCAGATGGCGTAAAATATCCGTCAATGCACGCGAACGTTGCACCAATGATGAGAACCTGATCATGTCCTTGCAGCCCTTTGATTTCCCGGCCGATGCGAATGTAATCGTCGGCACCGAGCTTGATGACAGCCTGACCGGTACCTTCGCCGCCGATGGCATATTGGGGCAGGGCGGTGATGACCGGCTGATCGGCGGTGCCGGGGCCGATACGCTCGATGGCGGCGCGGGTGGTGATTATCTCAACAGTGGCGATGCCGCTGACCTGATCTATGGCAGAGCCGGGGCTGATACGGTCTATGCCGGCGCAGATCGCGATGTGATCTATGGCGGTGATGAGATCGACCGGGTGTTCGGTGAGGCCGGTAACGATACGCTCTATGGCGGTGCCGACAGCGATATCCTGTATGGCAATCTTGATACCGACCAGCTCTATGGTGATGACGGGGATGACGTTCTCTATGGCGGTCAGGGCATCGACTATGTCCGGGGATCGTTTGGCAATGATGTGCTCTATGGCAACCGTGACAATGACACGGTTTTCGGTGGGGATGGGGCTGATACGCTCTATGGCGGACAGGGCGATGACTGGCTCAGCGGTGGCGATGGCAGCAATGTGCTGTTCGGTGGCGATGGCGTTGATACGGCCGATTATAGCGGTTTCAATTTCTCTATCGTTGCCGGGATTGAGAGCGGCACGGTTCTGTTCGGAGCCGAGACCGACACTATCCTGAGCATCGAGAATATCGTCACCGGCTCAGGTGGCGATTATCTTACCGGCAGTGCCACCAACAACCGTCTCGATGGCGGGGCGGGCAATGACACCATCGATGGTCTGGGTAATCCGGATATTCTGATTGGCGGCTCCGGCAATGACTCAATTTTAGGGCGTGCCGACGGTGAAACCATTGATGGCGGAACCGGTGTCGATATCGTGAACTTCATCCATGTCGGCAATGCACCAATGCGGGTCGAGTTCGAGACCGGGCGTATTGAACTGCTCATTGATGGCCAACTGCACCTGCGCGGTCATATCTCCAATGTCGAGAACCTGATTGCGACCCCGGCTGCCGATACATTGGCCGGGAATACCGGCGACAATCTGCTGTTTGCCGGCGCAGGGCATGATCTGATAATCGCCACGATCGGTAACGATGTGTATACCGGCGATGTTGGCAACGATACGGTCGACTTCACCTATATCGATGTTGAGCTGGACATTGATCTGGCTGCGTCGACCGCTGATTTCATCGTTGATGAAACCACCCCCCAACAAATCGTACTCAGCTCCATCGAAGCGATTATCGGTGGCGGCATGGCCGATACCATATCCCTGACAGATGCCAATGATATTACCTTTGGCGGGTTCGGGGACGATATCATCTATGGCCTTGGCGGAAATGACCTGATCTATGGCAACCGCGATTCAGATATCATCCGCGGCGATGCCGGTAATGACACCATCTTTGGTGGGCAGGAAGCCGACACCATATCTGCCGGGACCGGGGATGATGTTGTCTTCGGCAATATGGGTGATGATATCATCCGTGGCGGGGCGGGCAGTGACACGCTCTATGGCGGGCAGGGCAATGACACGATCGAGACCGGTGGTGGCGCCGATGTCATCTACGGCAACCTCGGTGATGGCGATATCGTCGATTTTGCCGGTGACAACCTTTCCTACATCATTGATCTCGCCAATGACCGGGCCAACTATATCGATTTTCAGGCCAATCCCGCTGCCCTCTTCATCATCGGCATTGAAGGTGCCGTCGGTGGCAATGGTGATGACAGCGTTATCGGGGATTCCTTCAACAACCTGATCGGTGGCGGGCAGGGTACGGATACCCTTATCGGCGGGCTGGGTAATGATACCTTCCGGTTTGAAACCGGTGAGGAGAATGACCTGATCAGTGACTTTGCCGATATTGCCGATACCCTGCTGCTCGATATCCGGCTGGGTGTCAGCTCTGCCGCCGAGGCGATGGCGGTGGCAAGTGTTGCGGAAAACGGTACCGATACCGTGTTCAACTTCGTCAGCGGTGACACGCTGACGCTTGCCGGCATTTTGCCGACGGGCATCAGCGACGGCAGCTTTGTCTTCTACGACAGCCTGATGCCGTGATTGCCGGGTCCTAGCTGGCCGCTGCGTCTGCCTCAGCCTTGCGCTGGGCCTGAATGGCTTTCAGCTTGGCCGCCGCACGTTCGCGCTGGCTTTCCGATTTCAACTGACCACAGGCGGCGAGAATATCCTGCCCGCGGGTTGCGCGCACCGGGGCCGGATAACCGGCGGCGGCCACGATGTCACCGAAGGCAGTGATGGTCTTGGCTGACGAGCACTCATAGGGCGCGCCGGGCCACGGGTTGAACGGGATCAGGTTGACCTTGGCCGGAATGCCGCGCAGCAGGCGTACCAGCTGGCGGGCATCGGCCGGGGTATCGTTCACATCTTTCAGCATCACATATTCAAATGTGATGCGGCGGGCATTGCTGACGCCCGGATATTCACGGCAGGCGCGCAGCAGTTCGGCAATCGGATACTTTTTGTTGATCGGCACGATCTTGTCGCGCAGCTCATCGGTAACCGCATGCAGGGAAATCGCGAGGTTGACGTTCAGCTCGGCACCGCATTGGCGGATTTGCGGCACGACGCCGGAGGTAGAAAGCGTTATCCGGCGCTTGGACCAGGCGATGCCGTCGCCATCCATGACAATGCGCAGGGCATCAGCGACATTCTCGTAATTATACAGCGGCTCGCCCATGCCCATCATGACGATATTGGTCAGGCGGCGATCTTCCTTGCCCGATGGCCAGTCGCCAAGCGCATCGCGGGCGATCATGACCTGGCCGACGATCTCGGCAGGACCGAGGTTACGGACCAGCGGCTGGGTGCCGGTATGGCAGAATTTACAGGTGAGGGTACAGCCGACCTGACTTGAGACGCAGAGCGTGCCGCGATCATCCTCGGGGATATAGACCGTTTCCACTTCCTGCCCGTCGGGCATGCGCAGCAGCCATTTGCGAGTGCCGTCGACGCTCTCCTGATCCTGCACGATCTCCGGGCGTGTGATAGAGAACTCGGCCGCCATCTGCGCGCGCAGATCTTTGGCTAAGTTCGACATCTCGGCGAAATCGGTGACGCCGCGCTGATAGACCCATTTCCAGATCTGGTCGGCACGGAACCCGGCCACGCCGCGCTCTTTCAGGGCGGCTTTCAGGGCCTCGCGGGTTGGTCCGATAACCGGGGTCAGGCCGTCGCTGGCGGTAGGTGGCGCAAAGGCGCTGGCATGTGCGTTCAGGCCCATGACGTAATTCTCCGAGAAGTGGCTTCTCCCATAAACAAAACGCCGGGGCATCTCTGCCACACCGGCGTTTTGAATGGGTGTTACGCTGCAATCTGCCCGAAACGGACGAATTTGTCGAGATCAGCGCTTTCTTGTCAGCAGATAATTACCGCCGGGCAATTATGGCGAGACGCCGCAGGCCTTGCCGATGGCTTCATAGGCAGCTGACGAACCGGACAGGCTGTAGGTGTCGGTGGTCAGGGTGCCGCGGCTGGAGGTGCCACGGGTAACCATGCGGCTGCCCTTGCGGATCGAGCCGACCAGTGAGCGGTCGGTTTCGCCGTCGCGGGTCCAGGCGGTGTCGCCCTGGGTGAACAGGTCATAATTATCGCTGCCGATCTGGACCGACACATCGGAACCCGCTTTGTGGGTGTAACCGGCGATAAAGCTGACAACGTCGAAGCTGCGCTCTTCCGGGCGATGGGTGATGAGGGCATAGATTTCACCGCGGCGGGTGTAGTTGCCTTCGTCCTTGATCGGGCGTGAAGCCATGTAACAGACCTTGCCATTCGCATCCTGGAACTCATAGGCGCTCCAGTCACGGAAGGTGCCGATCAGCCGTGGTTCCGCCGCGCGGGCGTCAACGGGGGCACCGATTTGCCAGCAGGCATAGGCGGTCATGATGGCGAGTACGGAAAGCAGAATATGGCGCATGGGGGACTAGGTTCTCTTGAAGTTATATTTGGCGGCAGGTCGCACCAGTTGGATGCGCGAAAAAATCACCGTATTTGGTTACCGAAGATGGCTCCATATCGCAACCATCCTTAGGCAGGATGACAAAATGTATACCCATCGGATACCGAAATATGACGCCCAAAAGGAGTCAGAAAAGTGATAATCGGGTGATCCAATACGGTTTCCGCGTCGAAATATGCACATGAATACGGTGCATTCCATGATTTCGATTGTCGGCTCGACATTGCCGCCGGAAGCTAATATCTCCCTTGTACAAAGGGGTTTAGCACTTTTGAATGGCTCTATGTCAGGTACTGCCGCAAGCGAAAAGGACGACCAGCCGCGTCATGATCTGCTGATGCAGGCGATTGCCACGCATCGCGATCGTGAGGCATTTGCCGTGCTCTTCCACCACTTCGCGCCGCGCGTGAAAGGGTTTTTGCTGCGTCTTGGGCTACGCGAGTCGGCAGCTGAGGATCTGGCACAGGACGTCCTGCTGACGGTCTGGCGCAAGGCGGAAAGTTATGATCCGTCGCAGGCTGCGGTCAGCACATGGATATTCACAATTGCGCGGAACAAGCGGATCGATCATCTGCGGCGGGAAAACCGGCCACAGGTTGATCCGACTGATCCGGCACTGGTGCAGGATACGCCCGATCAGGCTGATGAGCTGGTTGCCATCAATGACCGGGCACAACGTATCGGCCGGGCGATTGATGAATTGCCAACGGAGCAGGCAGAGCTGGTCAGGCTCGCTTTCTATCGTGATCTCGCCCATGGCCAGATTGCGCTGGAGACGGGCCTGCCGCTCGGAACCGTCAAGTCGCGGCTGCGGCTGGCGCTGGAGAAATTGCGAAGGGCAGTCGGGCATGACGAATGATCTGCATGGCGGGCAGGGTAATACTGTCGGTGACCAGCCGGGGGCTGGTGTCGTGAGTGTGCGACATCACCCTGATGATGAGCTGCTGTTGGATTACGCCAGCGGTGCGCTGGGTGAGGCAGAGAGCCTTGTGATCGCCACCCATATGGCGCTGTGTCCGATATGTCGGCGCAAGGTTGCCGATTATGAAGCGATCGGTGGTGCCACGCTCGAGGCGGCAGAGGAGATCCCGGTTGCCGATGATGCTCTGGCCCGGATCATGGCCAGTATTGATGCGGGACTGTCCGACAAAAAATCATCAGAACAGATTGATTTTAAAACAGAGAGTTTTGATGCGAATATTCCGCAGCCATTGCGGGACTATCTGCCGTCAACGCTCGAAAACCTGCCCTGGCAGAGCGTTTTGCGCGGGCTGGATGAGGTGACGTTGCAGGTTGGTAGTAATGATATGGTGCGGACCAAGATGCTGCGTATCCAACCCGGTGCCGCCATGCCCCAGCATACCCATGAGGGCACTGAACTGACGCTGGTGCTGTGTGGGGCATTTCAGGATGAGCGCGGCCATTTCGCGCGCGGTGATCTGGCATTTACTGACAGTAACGTTGAGCACCGCCCGGTCGCCGATGAGGGCGAGGTCTGCTATTGCCTGGCTGTGACCACGGCACCGTTGCGCCTGACTGGCCCGGTTGGCCGGTTCTTCAACTCGTTCATCAAGTACTGAGGGGCTGGTCCGGCCTATTTGTTGGCGGTACGGATGATCTGACCGCCATGGCGGTGCCTGACCAACTCTTCTGTCGGCCCACCGGCACGCACCGGGCGTTCGGCAAAACGGCCCATGGACAGCATCCGGTCATACATCACAATCGCCCCGGCCACGCCGACATTGACGCAGAACTGCATCGGGATCTGGATCAGAAAATCGCAGCGTGCCTGTAATTCCGGTGACAGCTCGCCACGCTCGGGTCCAAGGACATAGGCGGCGCGGGTTGGATGGCGGAAACTCGGCAGCGGGATCGAGGCATCGACCAGTTCAATGCCGACCAGACGACAGCCGCGCGGCAGGTCGAGCTTTTCCGGCGTATCATACTGATAGAATGGCAGATGCTCGAAGGCATCCGAGGTATCGGAGGAGCGTACCTCGCCGAAATCCACATGGGGGGCGATGGCGAAAAAGCTGCTGGCCCCGAAGGAATGGGCGGTACGGATAAGGTTGCCGGCATTGCCGGGCTTGCTCATGCCCTCAACACCGACCGAGAAAAAACCACGCATCAGACAAAAACGATCCAGTTATCACTATCAAATTGGTCAAAGCCGATACCCTCGATCATGATCGACCCGGTATCGCCAATGAGTGTTACCGACTGGCTATTACCCTGAATGCTTACCCCACTTCCAGTCACAGCGACACGATCGCCCTCATTACCGTTGAAATCGGCAGCAATGTCGAAATCCTGTGAGATATAGAAATGATCGGCACCGCTGCCGCCGATCAGGGTGTCGTTGCCGCTGCCGCCAATCAGAAAGTCATCACCGAGATTGCCGCGCAGAATGTCGAAATCGCGGTTGCCGAGCAACGTGTCATTACCCTGTCCGCCATACATGATGTCAGCGCCCTGCCCGCCATACATCAGGTCCGCCTCGAGGTTGCCGTAGATGATATCATCCTCGAGATTTCCATAGACGATATCCTCCTGCCGACCGCCATAGATGGTATCGGTATCGCGGCCACCATAGAGGGTGTCCAGCCCGGTATTGCCATAGATCAGGTCGGTGCCGGTATTGCCGTAGATCAGGTCCGCACCGGCAAAGCCCCAGACAATGTCATTGCCGCCAAAGGCAAAGACCGTGTCATTGCCCTCGGTCATCTCCAGAATTTCACTGGCATCGGTTCCTTCGGTGCCGGTTGTCGGTGGCGGGGTGACCGGGGTTTCCGGTTCTGTCGGTGTGCTGCCGCCCACTGCATCAATGCCGTCAAAATCGCCGTCATCGCGGACCAGCAATACCTCGGTGTCGTCATTGCCGAGCAGTGCCAGATCGATTTTCCGGTTGGCACTGCCGACGGTGATCGTGGTGCTGATATCGCTGGTCAGCCCGCCGCCGCTGAAGGTCACGATATAGGTGCCGCCGCTCAGCAGTTCGATCTGATAGCCGCCGCTGGCCCAGCTGGTTGTACTGATGCCGTTCACGCTGACCGTAACGCCGCCCAGCCCCTCACCGGCGTCATAGAAGCCGTCGCCGTCGCTGTCATCAAAGGCGACACCGAGGATGAAGGGGCCAACATCGCTGGTGGTGATAAAATTCTGGGTTGAGGAGACTTCGCCGACCTGGGATGTACCGACGGCAATCCCGGCCATGTTGAAATCGCCACTGGTCATATTAAGCAGGTGTCCGGCCGGTTGCTGGATGCCGGTCGATGTGAAGCCCCAGTCGATCACATAGCCCGCATGGGAGTATTCGATGGACTCCCCATAAAGATAGACATTCTCGCCAACGGAGTTGATGAATTCTGGTGTGGTGTCCTGCACCCGCGTCAGTAATGAATTTTCGCCCGGCAGCTGGTGGCTCTGGGTATTCTGGCTGATCATCAGGTTGTTGTGACCTGTCGCGGCTTCATTGACGCCAGAGTTCCAGGCAAGGGCCTGTACGGCGGTCAGGGCGGCGAAATTCTGCTGCAGCGCTGTTGAATCCACACCGAAATAATCGAGTGCGGATTGCACCTCGGGATCGACCGCGGTGAGCGGGTTGAGGCTGGTCAGCAGGCGGCCAAGCTCCCCGTCAGGATCGACGCGGATGCGGTTGACCAGTTCGAGCATCCATTGTTCGTCAGCGCTTGGTAGAGCCATGAGTGTTAAGCCTTCGTTAACCTTGTTATGTCAGCCTCACTAGACTTTATGCCATAAAGCGCGGCATCGTGGAACGCAGCGTCGGGACCTGTCCTGAAAATTGACGCTCGGTACTTTCATTTCGTCCGCATATCGTAACTATGAAACACGAGCTTTGTTGGCCTGCGACACCTCGCGCCGACAGGGAGTGCGTTGCCAATGCCCGGTTTGTTTCGGCAAGCTCAGGTGCGCACTGGGGCAAGGGCTAGAGCGGTGACCTTAACGGGTCACCGCTCTAATTTTTGGTGTCTGCCAGATTGGCAATCAGTGCGGCAGATCGGCGTAAATCTTGAGCCGCTGCGCTGCGCCCGGCTGATTGCCCGCGACCACATGCCAGCTGCGAAGCCGCGATCCCGCAAGACAGTTGATCAGGGCATCATGGCGTCCGGTATGCTCAAGCAGTCCGGCATCCAGCAGTTGCTGGATCAGGGCCGCTGCGGGCGGTCCATCGGGGTTGAAGAACTGTACCCGGATATCATCGGGTCCGCCGGATGCGGTAAAGACGATATAGGCGATGCGGAAGCCGAGTGCGGCAAAGGCATCGATCTGTCGGCGCATATCTTGCTGTCGGTCACTGTCGCCGAAGAAGTCTTGCGCCAGCAGCGCCGGGTCCAGACCGTCATAATTCATACGGTAGAGCTTGGTTTCCGGCTTGTTGGCAAGGATATTGACGCCGAGCAAGTCACAGATACTGCTGTCCCGGATATGCCGATAGGCGGCGGTGCTGAATACGCTGTCCGCATCATCGACCGGCGCGCCCCGGATCGCGGTATCCAGTGCCTGCGCCAATGGTTCATGGATGCCTGCCGATACTGACGAGGCATCGATATAGCCCTTGAGAAAGCTGGCGTCAGGATTGCCCGGTACAGCACCAAAGGCGATATAGGCATCCCAGCGGGCACCGTCATGCAGGGTGAGCGCCTTGTTGAGGGCGGCAAGTTCGGTCGAAGCGCTGGTTGTCTCCGCCGCCTTGCCATAAATGATCCGGGTCAGACGATAATCGGCCTGTGATGGATACCAGGTAAAGGCAAGTCCGTTGACCTCTGCTGTCTCGGCAATCGTCAGGCCGAAGCTGTTGAGCGCCTCAATCTGGTCCAGCAGGGCAAAATGCCGGGTCAGACCAATTGGCATCAACTGTGCCGACAGTAATGCCGGACGCAGCATGCCCGCCTGATCGAGCAGTCCCGGGCGCTCCAGAATATCAGCCCCGCCATGTGTAAGCCTGCTGCTGCCTATGGCCATCAATGCTACCCGAATGTTCCGCTTTTCCCTTGCGGCAGCGGCGCTCTATATTCAAATTCAGCTCCAACCTACCATAAAAATAATTTTTCATAACAAGAGGAAATGCCCGATGACTGCCACCAGTGCCCAGTTCGATTTCACCGGTGCCAAGGTCTTTGTCTTTGGCGGGACCAGCGGCATCAATCTCGGCATTGCCGAGGCTTTTGCCAAACGGGGTGCGGTCATGGCCGTCGCCTCCCGCAACCCGGATAAGGTGGCGGCGGCGCAAGCCCAGCTGACAGCGGCGGGGGCAGAGGCGGTTGAGGGCTACCCGCTGGACGTGCGTGACCATGAGGGCGTGGCAGCAGCAGTGGCGGATTTTGCCGGCAAGCATGGCGAGATTGATGTGCTCGTCTCCGGCGCTGCCGGGAACTTCCCGGCCCCGGCGGTCGGCATCAGCCCCAACGGCTTCAAATCAGTCGTTGATATTGATCTGCTCGGCACCTTCCACGTCATGCGCGGTGCGTTCGAATATCTGAAGAAGCCGGGGGCCAGCGTGATCAATATCTCGGCCCCGCAGGCGGTCATTCCAATGGCGTTTCAGGCCCATGTCTGTGCCGCCAAGGCCGGTGTCGACATGGTTACCCAGACGTTGGCGATTGAGTGGGGGCCGTTGGGAATCCGCGTCAACTCGGTGATCCCCGGCCCGATTGATGGCACCGAGGGGATGAAGCGTCTGGCCCCTACCGATGAGATGCGTGATGCGGTGGTGAAATCGGTCCCGGCCCGTCGGATGGGCACGCCCGATGATGTTGCCCAGCTGTGCCTGTTTCTGGGCTCGGATGCCGCAGCCTATGTCAATGGCGCGATCATTCCGGCTGACGGCGGCTGGGCAGCCAATGGCGCGCGGATTGACTTTGAAACCCTGATCAAGGCTGCCGCCAAGGGTTAGCCGGGCTTAATGGGTATGTTCCGGTTGTTCGTGATCAGCCGGGGCTTCCATGCTGTGTTCGGGCATTGCTGATCCGGCGGCATTGTTTTCGGCATCGAACAGGCGGAAGCGATAGCGCACCTGACCGCTCGGGTAGCCGCGCGCTTCATAGAGATTGTCGCGCAGGGCGTGAACCGTGCGGCAATACTCCGTGACGATGTTCATTTCCGGGGAGCGGCAGAGCAGGCCAAAACTCTGGCCGTTCCGCGTGACTTCCTGAATCAGAAAATGGCCACCCCGATGCCCATTTCTAGGGTCAGAATAATCAATGGTGCCCTCGGGCTTGTGATTGTCGCTGAACCGGTAATTGATCCGATAGGTGGTGCCATTTTCGGCAAAGCCTTCACGGGCATCATTGATGATCCGGCCAATCTCTTTTGGATAATCATGCAGCAGTTCGGTCAGCTCGGCGCTGGTCAGTACCGTGCCTGACAAGGCCTTGTACGTGCTCGGAACCTTGGCAATCTCGCGCCGGAAATTGAACTCGGCGGCGTTTGCCAAAGGCAGAGCCATCAGCCATAGAAAAACAACGCATATGCTGCGAGTGAAGATCAGACGTGGCATGGTCACCGTGCTCTGGGGTTTATATGTATACCGGTAACATGCCTTGTATCGGCTATCGGTTCAAACACTTCGCAAGGCATGGCGGTTCCCGCCATTGATCCGATGGTAACGGTTTACTGATCATGAGTCATAACGCAGTGCCAGATATGAAAAATTTCAATGGACTTACCGGTTTTGGTGACAATCTCAATGTCGCGGTTTTCGGCGCGTCTGGCGGTATCGGCAAGGCATTCATCGAACACCTTGCCAATGATCCGTCGGTGGCGAAAATCTTTGCCCTGTCTCGATCTGCTGTGGTTGCCGGGCACCGCAAGGTAATCTCACGGCAGTATGATCCGTATAGTGATGACAGCCTGTCAAACATCGCCGAGATGATAGGTGATGTGGGGGGCTTGCATCTTGGTATTGCGGCAATCGGCATGCTGCACGACAAGGATCGCAATATTGGCCCTGAAAAGTCCTGGCGTGATCTGTCCCCGGATGATCTTGCCGCAACCTACAGCGCCAATACCATTGCACCGGTTATGGTGATGAAACATATGCTGCCACTTTTGCCGCGTGATCGAAGAGCCGGGTTTGCTGCTCTGTCAGCGCGTGTTGGCAGTATCAGCGATAACCGTATCGGGGGCTGGTATGGTTATCGGGCGGCCAAGGCGGCCTTGAACCAGCATATCCGCTGTGCTGCGATCGAACTGGCGCGCAAACACAGTCAGGCATTCTGTATCGGATTGCATCCGGGAACGGTTGATACGGCATTATCCGAACCGTTTCAGAAGAATGTGGCGGCGGAAAAGCTGTTTTCCACTGCCTATTCAACCGCTTGTATGCTGAATGTTCTGAATTGCACGACGCCGGCAAACAGCGGCAGGCTGTTTGCCTATGACGGCTCTGAAATCGAGCCCTGAACCTTCCGGATACTAGAACGAAATATCCAGCACGAAGCTGTCGTCGAATGTATCTATGCCGACGAGGATCACCTGTGAATCCGTACCAACCTGCTGGATCAGCAAACCATCCGGGTTCACGATGGTCTTCAGGCCACCGGAGACGGCAATGCGGTCACCCTCATCGGGGTTGAAGTCGAAGATGACACTGGTTTCCTGATGCCCGGCAATGACGAAAATGTCAGAGCCTTCACCACCGAACAGTGCATCGCTGCCACGATTGCCGAACAGCACGTCATCACCGTCGCCGCCATAAAGCACGTCGCCGCCCTGACCGCCATAGAGCGTATCCGACTTGTCGCCACCATAGAGCACATCAATACCGCGATTGCCGTAGAGCACATCGGTGCCGAGCCCGCCATACACCAGATCAGCATCCTGACCGCCATAGAGGTAGTCATTCTGGGCATCGCCATGGAGAATATCGCGGCCCTGATTGCCATAGAGGATGTCGGCCCCCCGGCCTCCGAGGATCGTGTCGTTGCCGATCATGCCGAAAATGCGATCATCGCCTTCCAGACCGTCAATCGTATCAACTGAATTGCGCCCGATGATGAAGTCGGAGCCGATGGTGGCGCTGGCGATCGTCTCGTTCAGCCCGCCATCTGCATCGTCCGGGAAGTCCGGCTGGCCGATGATCTCCAGTAGAAAGGTGCCTGCATCACCGCTGGTACCGTTGCGGACAAAGCCCTCGCCCTGCGCGACCGAATAATTGCCCTGGGCAAAGGCCAGTGAATAGGAATGGGTGATGACATAGGCTTCAGGCGTATAGCTGTCGCCGCGACTGTCGTTTTCCGGCTGATCGGTGATGACGACAAACAGTTCCTGTTCGCGGGGCGTTGTATAGGACACCTCGACCAGTCGATCATCAGTGCCGGCCTCATATGTGCGCAGGATGGTGAGGTCGCCATTATCATTGGCGCTGGCGAGCTGGACCTTCATCTCGGTCATCGGGCCGCCGACATAGAATTTCAGATCGATATCCCGTGGCAGGGTGCCGATCCTGTAGATGTCCACATCGACGAATTCGTCGGTCGGGCTGCCGATGATATTCAGATAGCCGAATTGCGGCTCGGCCAGCAGCGGTGCCGTGCTGGCGGAATTGGCGAGATCGAGATCTTCGTTGCGGCTGTCCTGAGGCATGGTCGTAAGGGAGTGTTTCTATGCGGTGAACTGGTGGGCAACAGTTTATCCGGGCCGGACCGGTGCCCCCAAGTTTTGCATGAAAAAACCGGCCCGCGGCGGTTGTGCCGGGGGCCGGTTCAGGTGATTTCAACCGGTCTGAGAAGCGATCAGATCGGGTCTGTTATCAGACGAAGGTGATCGGCAGGGCGCTCTCAAACGACGCTAAATCAACGCCTAACAGGGTCAGGCTGCCATCGCCATTGGTGGCTTCGAGCACGACATTGCCGTTGACTTCCGACTGGGTGAAGCTGGTGAAGGCCAGAACCCGGTCACCACCTGCAATATCGAAATCGGTGACAATATCTGCCCCCTGATTCGCCGATAGGACGAAGCTGTCGCTGCCCGCATTGCCGGTCAGGGTATCAGCCCCGAGATTGCCGAACAGGGTGTCGTTGCCGAGGTTGCCACGCAGGTTGTCATTGCCCTGGCCGCCGAACATGACGTCTTCGCCCTGACCGCCGAACATGGTGTCGTTACCGGCATTGCCATAGACGATATCGTTTTCGAGGTTGCCATAGAGCACGTCATCATGCTGACCGCCATAGACGACGTCGATCTGGCGACCGCCATACAGGATGTCATTATCGAGGTTGCCATAGACCACATCATCGCCGGTATTGCCGTAGATCACATCGTTTCCGGCACCACCAAACAGGATGTCATTGCCAGCAAAGCCGAAAATCTGCTCGGCCAGTTCCGCGCCCTGGATCAGCTCCGGGTCATCGCTACCGGCAATCTGCAGCAGCTCGGCAATACCTTCGCCGTCGCCGGGCGTGACATCAACACCACCGGTGCCGTCGATAATGAATGAGCCTTCAGCACCAGAAGTGCCGGTAAGCGCCATGGAGCCGCCCTGATAGGATGCGCTTTGAGCCTGTGCAATGGCCAAATCGCCAGTCAGGACATAGGGTGACGCTTGCTCTACCACACCGGTCATACCGTCTTGCTCGGTCTGATCGACTACGATGACGAAAATATGCGCATCTATGGTCGTGGTGAATGTAAGGCTCCAGGTCGTTGCATTCGGATCAGCCGTGAAGATGGCTTGGCCATCCAGGCCGTTACCGTTGGCAAGTATCGATGTGGAGGATTCGCTTTCGTATTGAGCGACGAATACTGAAATCTCGTCCAGTGCACCGCCCACATGAATGGTTCCTGTGGTGCCAGCTGATCGTTGACCGAGATTATAGTAGTCTCCATCAGGAATCCGAATGCCAAAAACGCCATTGACATTGGCGTAGCCGTATTGCGGTTCAGCAAGGCCAGCTGCGATAGTAAAGCTTACGGATCCTGTGACGTTATCTTGGGTAGCGGTATCTTGAGCCATTTTTTTCTCTGAAGTCAGTGTTTGAACAGATCGCAGGAATCCGCTGCAATGCCTGCGATAACAGGTATTGTTGCGGACAAGACAATCTGCGAATGCGCTGACCTATAGGGGTACGTCATGGAAATGCCAAGCGCATACGGGGGTGTAACCGGGTATATCTGTGAGAAAATTGTTTTGGTGCCAACAAAGTCGCGGCTTTATCTGGAATGTTGCGCTCACCGAAAGAATTTCAGTCCCGGCGTGTTTTTGAATTTGCCTTTTTGCGGAACGGGTTAATTTAAATGCGTACTTCATGATTTGATCTGGTTGATAACGCGGAAAATCCATGTCTGATACGATCCAACAGGGGCAGACGGCCCCGGCGGTACCCCCTGTCTCGGGACAGGCGCTTGTCTTTGGCCATGTTTTTGACGGCAAGGGCGGCAGCCGGATGCTCGCATGGGATGAGATCGCAGGCGGATTGCCTGCTGAAGGCCAGATTTGGCTGCATTTTGACCGTACCCATCCCGATGCCAGCAAATGGGTCGCCGAGCACCTGAAGCTGGAGCACTGGCAGATGGACGGGCTGTTCGACGAGGACACCCGCCCGCGCTGCAGTGTCGGTACCGCCAATGGCGTGTCCGGTCTTTTGCTCAACCTGCGCGGTATCAACCTGAATGAGGGCGCTGACCCCACAGACATGGTGGCCCTGCGCATGTGGGTATCGGAGCGTGTTGTCGTCACCCTGCGCCGTTTCAATGTCCGATCTGTGGCGGCGATCAGCGATGATTTGCAGCGCAATGACGGTCCTTCGGGGCCGGGCGAGCTGGTGGCGCTGATTACCGAGAAGCTCATGGACCTCATGGGACCGACGATCACGCGCTATGATGCCATCCTCGATGATGCCGAACTGGGGCTGGTACAGACCGACGAGATCAGGCCACCGGCAGAGTTGGCCGAGGCGCGGCGTGCGGTTGCCGCTCTCCGCCGGTATCTGAAGCCGCAGGCCGAGGCGCTGACCGAGCTGCTTGCTGTGCAACTGCCGATTTTCAGCCAGCATGACCATGCCGTCATCGCCAATGCGCGGCAGGATGTGCTGCGGTTTGTCGAACAGCTGGACGAGATGCGCGAGCAGTCGATTTTCGTCTATGACGAGATTAAGAAACGGCAGGATGACCGGATCAACCGGACCATGTACCGCCTGACCATCATCACGGCGGTATTCCTGCCGCTCGGCTTCATCACCGGTCTGCTCGGTATCAATGTCGGCGGGATGCCGGGCACCGACAGCAGCGCCGCATTCTGGGTCGTCTGCGGCATCCTCGCCGTGATCGGCATTGTCGTCTATGGCGGGTTTCGGATATTCGGCTATCTCGGCAAATCAGGCGACTGATCAACCGGGTCATCGGGCCTAGATATCAGGGCCTTAATATTAGGAGAGCGAGCCACCGACGGTGAAGTCGGCTTCCGTTTTCTCGCGGATTTCGTCGACGGTGACATCGGGTGCCAGTTCGATCAGGGTCATGCCCTTCTCATCGATGGTGAAGACGCCGAGATCGGTAATGATCATATCGACACAACCGGCACCGGTCAACGGCAGGTCACAGGCCTTGAGCAGTTTCGGTGAGCCGTCCTTGGCATTGTGATCCATGACCACAACCACACGTTTGACGCCGGCGACGAGGTCCATCGCGCCGCCCATGCCCTTGACCATCTTGCCGGGGATCATCCAGTTGGCAATATCGCCATTGCTGGCGACCTGCATGGCACCGAGGATCGACAGGTCGATATGGCCGCCGCGGATCATGCCGAAAGAGGTGGCGCTGTCGAAAAAGCTGCTCTCGGGCAGTTCGGTGATGGTTTGCTTGCCGGCATTGATCAGGTCGGCATCAACCTCGTCCTCATACGGGAACGGCCCCATGCCGAGCATGCCGTTCTCTGATTGCAGGCGGACATCGATGCCTTCGGGAATGTAGTTGGCGACGAGCGTCGGGATACCGATACCCAGATTTACGTAAAAACCGTCTTCGAGTTCTTTGGCGGCGCGCTCGGCAACCTGATCACGTGTCCAGGGCATTGGGGTCTCTCTCCATATACATACGGTCTAGGCCGGATTTGATGTGTCGGATTTAAGCGTTGGCGTAGCCAGTGTCAAATCATCCGGCAGGCCGCATGCCGGTTTGTCGCATCAATCTCCCATGAAACCGCCGATTTGGGTCTGACAGCCATGCGCCGGGCTATATCTGTTTGCGGTTTTCATGGCGATCGGGGATATGCACTTAAACAAGCGACTGACTATGCGATATCGACACAAAGGTACCGTTTATGGCCCAGGTAGTGCCGTCATACAGCAACAGCCTGCAAAGACAGGTGATTGCCGCCGCCGAAGCGGCCGGTTTCGAGATACCGGCCAATATCGCCGCCACCTATGCCGAGCATGGTGCTGCCCGGCGCAGCAACCAGTGGCATGTGGCGCTGGGGCTTGCCTCCGATGGAACTGCCGAGCGGGCAGCTGAACCGATCTCCGCCGCCCGCCGTCAGGCTGCCTATGACGGTCTCCTGCAATTCGCCGAGTGGGCCGAGGGCCTCCGTCAGCAACCGGAGATACAGGCATCCCTGCGCAGCGGTCGCCGGGCCGAGCGCAATGTCAGAACGGCTCAGGAAATGTCGCCGATGCTGAAGGTGCGGCAGTCGATGGCTGTTGATGATGCCCTGCAACTGCCCTTGCTGGCGCAGGTTTATCGTGACCCGGTGGATGCGCAGAAGCAGATCCGGGCGGTGTACAAGACCCTTGGCGATCCGCAGGCGCTGGCTGACCAACTGGAACTGACACCGGACAGCTTCGGTGATCTGGTTGGTACCCGTATGGCCATGGTCGACGGGCCGCAACGGCGTCATGCGATGAAGGTGCTGCGGACCCAGATCATCCCCGACCTGCGCAATGCCAATCTGCCATCGAGAATGGCCGCCCGCACGCTCGAGCAGCCATCAGCTGCGCCTGCCAGCTGCGGCGGTGCCGGGCAGGGCAACCGGAGCCTGCTCGCCTTCGATGATGCGGTTACCCGCTTTACCAAGGCGTTCCAGAAGCTGACCGATGGCGGTGTGCTGCCCGAAATCGACCGGCAGGCGGCAGCAGAGGAGCGCGCGGCCCGGTCATCCGGCAGCAACCGGCGGTCAAACGGCAAAGGAATGGGCCGCAGCGGGCCCAAAACCTGATTTTCTGAATTTTCTTCCGGGCGGTAAGCCCGCCAACCGGCTGCTTATGCGGCGTGGCGGTCGCGGGTGGTGCGTTGCTCGATCCGCTTCTCGTGCTCGCCCTGAATCATCCGTTGTACGAAAATGCCGGGGGTGTGGATGTGATCCGGGTCGATGGTACCAGGCTCGACCAGTTTCTCGACTTCGGCAACGCAGATTTTACCGGCAGTGGCCATTGGCGGGTTAAAGTTGCGGGCGGTCTTGCGATAAACGAGGTTGCCTTCGGTGTCGCCCATATAGGCCTTCACGATCGAGAGATCGGCAATCAGGCCGGTTTCCATGATGTATTTCTCACCATTGAACTCGCGCTCTTCCTTGCCTTCCGCGACTTTGGTGCCAACACCGGTTTTGGTGTAGAAGGCCGGGATACCGGCGCCACCGGCGCGGCAACGCTCGGCCAGCGTGCCCTGCGGGTTGAATTCAAGCTCCAGCTCACCACCGAGGTACAGTTCGGCGAACAGCTTGTTCTCACCAACATAGGAAGAGATCATCTTCTTGATCTGGCGGGTTTCCAGCAGCTTGCCGAGGCCGAAACCGTCAACACCGGCATTGTTGGAGATGACCGTCAGGCCCTTGACGCCGCTCTCAACAATCGCATCGATCAGGTTCTCCGGGATGCCGCAGAGGCCGAAGCCACCGGCCATGATGACCATGTCGTCATGCAGGATGCCTGCGAGTGCTTCCGTTGCGTTTGCATAAACCTTCTTAGCCATGTCGGATATTTCCTGATTGTTGGTTTGTGAACGTTGTTGTTTTTGGTCTTAGCGCTGAGTTTCGTGCCGGTCAATGTCACGGTTTCGGAAAATAAGTAAGCCTTGTTATCCAAGAATGCGGCATCTGTCAGCGTCATAAGGCAAGATGGCACTGTTTGAAACGGCATATCAGCGTGATGTGATTGTACCGGTCGTATTTGTGCCGGTTAGGGGTAGTTGCAACTTGGCAGATGGCATGGGCAGCCAGAAACCGCAGCTGGGCGATGACGGGACCGGGCAGCATCCGACAGGCGGTTTGCCCGATGAACGGCTCGTGGCGTCCGCGCTTGCCGGCAACCGGGATGCGTTCTCGATCCTGATCGAGCGGCATTATGACCGGATTTACAATCTGGCCTATGGCTGGCTCGGTGACCGGGCGGCGGCGGAGGATGCGGCGCAGGATGTGGTGGTAAAGCTGGCAACGGCGATTGCCAAGTTCGAGGGCCGGGCCAAGTTTACCACATGGCTGCACCGGCTGGTGCTGAACCATCTGCATGACAAGGCACGGGCGAAGAAACGGCGACGGATCGACCCCGGCGTGGTGTTTGAGGATTTACAGATAGCGAGCGAGGACGTGTCCGCTGATCGACAATATGAGGCCAAACAGGGCATGGCAGCGGTGAACGCCTTACCGACCAAGTTGCGGGCGGCGGTCATGCTCGTGCACTGGCAGGGGCTGACCCATGATGCCGCCGGGGAGGTGCTCGGCTGCAAGGGCGGTACCGTGTCCTGGCGCCTGAATGAGGCCAAAAAGCTGTTGGCAGCACAGTTGCGATCAGAAGCAGGGGAGGGCAGCGATCATGACTGATAAATTCGATCCGGACCGCCTCTTTGAGACCATGGGCAAGGCATCCGCGCCAACGCCGGACAAGCAGGCGAAAGCCGACGCCATGCGCAATGCCATGGCGGTGTTCGATGCCGTGATTTCAGAGGCCGATGCGTCGCTGGAGAAAAAAACTTCCCAAAGATTTGAGCGGCAAGCGCGTCAGACAATCCGAAAGCGAGGACCCGGCATTTTCCGCCGGTTCCGCATATGGCTGGAGGATTTTACCATGGAATATCGCAAACAACTGATGCTCACTACTGCTGCTTCGGTCAGCTTCATGCTGGTCGGTGTCACCCTGATGATGCTGGACAACGAGGTTCCCTCGCCTGGCGGCTCCTTGACAAGCATAACGTCACAGTCGGGTGTGCAGAATATGCCGGGAGAGCTTGCCTCACCTCATTATGAGAGTCTCCTGTCCGACTTCAATCAACGTGAGAGTCAGCGGGCGCTTGAGAAAAGTCAGGGTTTTGTACCTGTACTGCGGGAGCGTGAAGAACTTGATGCGGCAGATGCGTCAAGTGGTCTGGCTCAGCAATCAATGGTCATGCGCAGACAGGAAGGTGGCAACCTGACCGGTATTGCGGCACCTGCTGATACCGGGGTTATGGCTGATCGGATTGCCGGATCACCGCCGGTGCTGGCCGAGCCGGCGCCAGTGTTGCCGAAGGAAATGATCGGTCGCGACCGGTTCGATGATATCGAGATCAACCCGACCAAGCAGGTGAGCGCCGAGCCGGTCTCCACCTTCTCTATCGATGTGGATACAGCTGCCTACAGCTTCATCCGCCGTCAGCTCAATGAAGGCTATCTGCCGCAGAAGGATGCGGTGCGGATCGAGGAGATGATCAACTACTTCGATTACGACTATCCGCTGCCGGAAGAGGCCAATGTGCCGTTCGAGCCGAGCGTGGCCGTGTTCGATACGCCGTGGAACCCGAATACCCAACTCGTCCATATCGGCATCAAGGGCTATGACCTGCCCGCCGGTGAGCGCCCGCGCGCCAATTTGACCTTCCTCGTGGATACGTCAGGGTCGATGAGTGGCCCGGACCGTCTGCCGCTGCTGCAGCAATCCCTGCGGATGCTGGTGGAGGAGATGAACCCGGATGATACCATCGCGATTGCTGCCTATGCCGGGTCTGCCGGTGTCGTGCTCGAGCCGACCCCGGTCAGCGAGAAGCGCAAGATCCTGGCGGCGATCAACAACATGCAGTCTGGCGGCTCCACCGCCGGTGCCGCCGGTATCCGGCTCGCCTATGACCTGACCCGCCAGAATTTTGACAAGGACGCGGTCAACCGGGTGATCCTCGGCACCGATGGTGATTTCAATGTCGGTATCGCCAATAGCGAGGAGCTCAAGGGCTTTGTCGAACGTCAGCAGGAGAGCGGTATCTACCTCTCTGTGCTCGGGTTCGGTGAGGGCAATTACAACGACACCATGATGCAGGCGCTGGCCCAGAACGGTAATGGTGTCGCGACCTATATCGATACGCTACAGGAAGCGCGCAAGGTTCTGGTCGAGGAAGCCAACAGCACCCTGTTCACCATCGCCAAGGATGTGAAGATACAGGTCGAGTTCAATCCGGCGCAGGTCTCGGAATATCGCCTGATCGGGTATGAGAGCCGGATGCTGAACCGCGAGGACTTCAACAACGACAAGGTCGATGCCGGGGAGATCGGTGCCGGTCATGCGGTTACCGCGCTCTATGAAATCCTGCCGGTCAATGCCGTTGCCGGTAATCGCTACGATCCGCTGCGCTATGGCAATGCCGGTGAATCAGCCGCTGCCAGTGCCGAGCCGGTTGCTGGTGATGCAGGTGACAGCGCATCGACGGCCAGTAACGAGATCGCTTTCCTCAAGATGCGCTACAAGCTGCCGGATGAGGATACCTCGCGGCTGATCACCCGTCCGATCACTGCCGATGATGTGCAGTTAGCGGATGCGGTCTCCGATGACAGCCGCTTTGTCGCCGCCGTGGCCGGGTTCGGGCAGTTGCTGCGCGGCGGTCGGTTCCTCGGCAGCGATTATGATTACGATGCGGTGATCGAGATGGCGAATGGTGCCAAGGGCACGGATGAGTTCGGTCAGCGTGCGGAATTTGTCCAGCTGGTCCGTCAGGCCAAGACCGCAGCGGGTATGCGCTAGGGCAGCTCTGTTTTTACTCTCTGTGAAATAAAACGGGCCGGCATTGTCGGCCCGTTTGCGCGTTCGGTCGCTGGTGTGCCTAGCGCAGGTCGGTTTCGGGCGGCGGCGGCAAATCGGTGCCGGGTAGCGGTGTGCCATCACCCTGCTGGTAAAAACGGTCTATCCGTTTATCGGCGAAATCGCCGATTGCGGCCTCATCCGCCGGTGGTGGTGTCCCGAAGAAATAAACCAGTACCCTGTACACGCCGAACAGAATGCAGGCGACAATCATAAGCCTGAAGATAAAGGAGTTTCGAGTTTTTCGTGCTCGGTCCATATGCGGTTTTCTGTTTCTTGGTGTTGTCGGATTTCGGGATCTGGTCTGGTGATCTATGTGACGGTATTGTCTGCCGGGGGGCTCGGGCCGGGTTCCTGTTTTGCGTCCTCGCGTGCCTTCAGCTTCTCGGCATTCTTGTAGCGCATGGCGTATTTGTGGATGCGACCGCTTTCATGCAGGCTGATCAGCAAAAAGCCACCGATCAGCCAGGCCAGATGCGCGGCGGAAATCAACAGCGACGCATATATCGTATATTTGCGCGTCATGTCATCAAACCGCTTTTTATCAAAGATAAATATCCAGGTATCGCCCCGACGATCAATGTATCCCGATACGGTCTGATAGATGCCGAGCTGGAACTTATCCGGTGAGAGATAGTGGTGTATCTGTTTGGTGACCCGTTGCTGATCGCGCAATTCGAACATTTGCCATGAAACCAGATTGTCGATGGCATCCTGTACTTCCGGCGTGTCGCCGACAAAACTCTCGGGGTTCTCGGATATGCCGCACCAGAATTCCATGTCATCGCAGACCTTGAGGATCAGGTCTTCCGGGGCATCGTTGCGCAACATGGACATGACCATTTCATCGCGGGCGTAGCGCCCCTCGAACAGCCCGCCGCCGATCACGACATAATGGAACAGGCTGAAGGTGCCGATGGAAACGAAACAGATCAGGATCATGAAGCCCCTGAACACGGTCCGCGCATGTTTCGGTGCCACCATATAGCGACCGAGCAGGGCCAGATAGGTGCACAGATAGAGTGCCCAGAGGAAATTCAGCCGGTTGAAGATGTCGGCGCTCGCTTCCGTCAGCACGCCGGAAAAATCCACGATATCCCAGAGTATCGAGGTTGCCTGTAGGGCACCCCAGAGCAGGGCAATGACATAAAGGCCGAGGAACTGGAGCTTGTTGGGAGCTTTGGCCGAGAAATGCGCCCAGATCGCAAGCCAGAACACCAGATTGAACAGGCTGTCCTGCAGATGGAAAACCGCATCCACGGGGATGCTGTTGAACAGATCATACTGTTGGCTTTTCACCAGACTTTTCCTATCCGATCTTTACCCGGGAACCCATCGGCGCTACACACCCACTTCCATGCACAACTATAGTGAATTTCAGTCGCTTTCGATAGGCAACGCCGGTAAATGCGACGTTAGGCATCAAAGTGTTATCACGCCACAACGCCCAGTGACATGGGCGGGGCACCGGGAAGGAAACAGGATATGAGTGAGCAACAGCCAGCGAGCCGCGTAACGGATGAGGAAGCCCTCGATCTTCACGCCCATGGTCGTCCGGGCAAGCTTGAGATTAACGCGACCAAACCGCTGACCACCTCGCGCGATCTGTCGCTGGCCTATTCCCCCGGTGTGGCAGTGCCCTGCCTGAAGATCGCCGAAGACCCGTCCGATGCCTATAAATATACGGCCAAGGGCAATATGGTTGCCGTTATCTCCAACGGTACGGCTGTGCTCGGCCTCGGCAATCTTGGCGCACTGGCATCCAAGCCGGTGATGGAGGGCAAGGCCGTCCTGTTCAAGCGTTTCGCCGATATCGACGGCATCGATATCGAGGTCGATACCGAGGATACCGATGAATTTGTCAACTGCGTGCGCTTTCTCGGTAAGAGCTGGGGCGGCATCAATCTCGAGGATATCAAGGCACCCGATTGCTTTATCATTGAGCAGCGCCTGCGTGAGGTCATGGACATTCCGGTGTTCCATGACGACCAGCACGGCACCGCCATCATCGCCGCTGCCGGCCTGATCAATGCGCTGGAAATTACCGGTCGGGATATCAAGGAAACCCGCATGGTGATCAATGGCGCGGGTGCGGCGGCAATCGCCTGTGTCGAGTTGTTCAAGGCTATGGGCATGCCCCATGACAAGGTCATCCTCTGTGACACCAAGGGTGTGATCTATACCGGTCGTGAAGCCGGGATGAACCAGTGGAAGTCGGCTCATGCGGTCGATACCGAGTTGCGGACACTGGAAGAGGCGGTCGAGGGCGCCGATGTTTTCGTCGGTGTGTCGGTCAAGGGCGCGCTGACCAAAGACATGGTCAAGGCCATGGCACCACAGCCGATCATCTTCGCGCTGGCCAATCCCGATCCGGAAATCACGCCCGAGGAAGCGCGTGAGGCGCGGGCCGATGCCATTATCGCTACCGGTCGCTCGGATTACCCGAACCAGGTGAACAACGTTCTGGGCTTCCCCTATATCTTCCGCGGTGCTCTCGATGTGCAGGCGCGCGAGATCAACGATCAGATGAAAATCGCCGCTGCCAAGGCAATTGCCGATCTGGCCCGTGAGGATGTGCCGGAAGAGGTTGGTGCCGCCTATAGCGGTCGTCGTCTGCAATTCGGTCCCGACTACCTGATCCCCGTACCGTTCGACAACCGCCTGATCGTCAAGATCCCCGAGGCAGTGGCACAGGCCGCCATGGACAGCGGCGTGGCTGCCAAGCCGATCGAGAATATGTGGCACTATCGTCAGGAGCTGAAAAACCGCCTCGATCCGACCGCAGGTTCGCTCCAGCGCATCTTCGCCAAGCTCAAGGACAACCCGCGCACGGTCGTCTTCGCCGAGGGCGAGGAGGAACAGACCATCCGCGCGGCCATCGACTACACCCATGCCGGTTATGGCAAGGCGATCCTGATCGGTCGTGAGGACCGGGTCCGCAACAAGATGAAGGCCATGGGCGTGTCCCTGGACGGCGAACTGGTGACCATCGCCAATGCGGCACTCAGTCACGACAATGACCGCTACACCCAATTCATCTATCGTCGTCAGCAGCGGCGCGGTGCCCTGTATCGCGACTGTCAGCGCATGGTGAACCAGAACCGGAACGCCTTTGCCGCGGCCATGCTCGCCAATGGTGATGCCGATGCCATGGTGACCGGCCTGACCCGTGCCTTTGCGGTCTGCCTTGACGATATCCGACGTGCGGTCAGCCCCGTACCGGGCCAGACCACCTTCGGCCTGTCGGTCATGGTGCGGCGGAACCGGACCATCTTCATTGCCGATACGCTGGTCAATGAAACTCCGGATGCCGAAACCCTCGCACAGATTGCCATCCAGTCGGCACAGAAAGCCCGCGATCTGGGCCATGAGCCACGGGTGGCGCTGCTGTCCTTCTCCAATTTCGGCCAGCCGTTGCATGAGCGCGCGGATCGTATCCGCAATGCGGTCGCGATCCTCGGTGAGCGGGAAGTGGATTTCGAGTTCGACGGTGAAATGTCCGCCGATGTGGCGCTCGACTACGATCTGATGAAGCGGCTCTATCCGTTCTGCAATCTGACCGGTCCGGCCAATATCCTGATCATGCCGGGGCTGCATACCGCCAATATCAGTGCCAAACTGCTGCAGAAGATGAGCGCATCGACCCTGTTGGGGCCATTGCTGCTCGGTCTGGAGAAGCCGGCGCAGGTGGTGCAGATGGGCGCAACCGTGCCTGACATCGTCAATGCGGCGGCACTGGCGGCGTTCCAGTCGATTGACGCCAAGTAAGAACGCGCCAGCGGTTGCCCGTCATCCGGCGGGCGACTGTCATAGAACCGTTATTTGACCCGCTGATCTGACGCGGTAATCATGATGGGTCTATAGCAAGCCATCAGGCGGTGCCTATTGCTGCCGGGCGGTGTATCCGAGAGACCGATGAAGAAGCGTACGAGCTCATTATCCATTCTGCAGGGCCTGATGGCTGCCGGTTTGATGGCGCCATTGATGCTGGTCCTGCTCGTGCTCGTGGTGCGTGGTGAAATCGGCCTGACCCTTGCCGGGGTGATTATCGGTACGGTCGTGCCCGGCGTCATGCTGATGCTCTGGGTCTATGGCCGCCAACTGCAACGCCTGTCGGTGCACCTGACCCGGCTGGTCACGCCGGGCAGCGAGGATGATGCCGATCCGGAAGCGCCAACCCGGCTGGAAACGGATGAGAGCAACCCGTGGCTGCCACAGCTGCGCCGTCTCTATCGCCGGATCGCTGCCAATGACGTGATCTTCGATGCCATTCCCGACCCGGTCCTGCTGCTTGATGCCGAGCGGCGCATCACCCAGGGCAATGCCGCAGCGATTGCGCTGTTCGGCCATCCGACCATCGGGCGCGACATTACGGTCGCCCTGCGTAACCCGGAAGTGCTGCAGGCAATCGATGGCGCCATGGCGGAGGGCGGCCAGCGCAAGGTCGAGTTCTCCATCCCCGGTAATGTGCCCCAGATATTCGAGGCTAGGGTGACGCCGTTCGGTCACCGGATGCGGCACGTGGTTGATGCAGAAATCGCCGATCGCGAGGGCATGGCCAACCTTTATGGCGGCAGCTCACCCAAGCCGCTCGACAGCTATCAGCCTCAGCGTGATCCGTTTGGGTCAATCATGTTGACGTTGCACGACATCACCGCGGTGCGCCGCTCGGAACAGATGCGCGCAGACTTTGTTGCCAATGCCAGTCACGAGCTGCGCACGCCGCTGGCCTCGCTGCTCGGGTTTATCGAAACCCTTCAGGGCCCGGCACAGGATGACGGCGATGCCCGTGGCCGGTTCCTCGGGATCATGGCGGATCAGGCCAGCCGGATGGCCAAGCTGGTCGAGGAGCTGCTGTCCCTGTCCCGGATCGAGACCGATGAGCACCGCCCACCGACCGAACGGGTGGCCGTTCCGGATGTGTTGGAGCGGATTGTCAGGGGATCGGAACTGCGCGCGGCGGACCGGCAGATGACAATCCGGCTGGTCGGTGATCTCGACCTGCCCCCGGTTTCCGGTGATGCAGATCAGCTGACCCAGGTGTTTCAGAACCTGATCGATAATGCGATTACCTATGCCTATCCCGAAACCGAGATTACCGTCCGCCTGACCCATCATGATGCCGCCAGCTCTCTCGCCCAGAAAATGACCGGCAGTGATGCCGAACTGATCGAGGTCTCGGTGATTGATCGCGGTCCCGGTATTTCGCGCGAGCATCTGCCGCGTCTGACCGAACGCTTTTACCGGGTCGATCCGGCGCGCAGCCGGGCAGCGGGTGGCACCGGCCTCGGCCTCGCCATCGTCAAGCACATCATCAACCGCCACCGTGGCCGGTTTCTGGTCGATAGTCAGGTGGGTGAGGGCAGTACCTTCACAGTATTCCTGCCGGTTGCCACGGAGAAAGCAGTTGCTGCTGGCAAGCAACGCAAATCGAATACCGCGAGTGCCGCACCGGTTGCCGGTTCCTGAGCCGCAGAACAGCGCGGTCTGGTTGAAAAATCAATCTAGTTGACCAGTTTGTAATTTTCGCAGTTTTTCCTGTGGACGGCATAAGCCAGCGTTATCAGGCACTAATCACCGCTATTAGTGTATTAACAATTTAAAACGCGATTCTGTCATAAAACGGAAACATTACTTACATAAATTGGTAATGCCTAAGCGAGTAGGTTCCGCCCGCGCATCAAGGCCGGTCGCGTGATTTATGGTCACTGGTTGCAATCGCAACATTGGCCCCTACATCACTCGATATGGCGTTCATGCATTCCGGTTGTGTGTCATGCTTTGCCCCAACTAACACGCTGACACATAACAAAAAAATTTGGAGATTTTTCAAATGAACAAGCTACTTGTCTTTAGTGCCGCGCTCGCCGTGGCCGGTTCATTCGCTCTGGCTGATGCCGCTCAGGCACAAAGCCGTGACCGGATCAGCATTGTCGGTTCATCAACTGTGTTTCCTTTCTCAACCGCTGTGGCTGAAAACTTCGGCCGCGTAACCAGCTACCCGACCCCGAAGGTTGAGAGCACCGGTTCCGGTGGTGGTCTGAAGCTGTTCTGTGCCGGTGTCGGCACCCAGCACCCCGATATCACTAACGCTTCCCGCGCGATCAAGAGCTCGGAGATCGAGCGTTGCGCCAGCAATGGTGTCGAGAAAATCACCGAGATCAAGATCGGTTATGACGGTATCGTTCTCGCCAATTCCAACGAAGCGCCACGCTCAGAACTGACCCGTGAGCAGATCTTCCTCGCGCTGGCGAAAGAAGTGCCACAAAACGGCAAGCTGGTCCCTAACCCATACAAACACTGGTCGGACATCGACAAATCCCTGTCGAACAAGGAAATCGAGGTTCTCGGTCCACCACCAACCTCCGGCACCCGTGATGCCTTTGTTGAGCTGGTCATGGAAGAAGCTTGTGAGAACTTCCCTGAATATGAAGGCAATGGTGATGCCTGTGCTGCTGTCCGTGAGGATGGTGCCTATGTTGAGGCCGGTGAGAATGACAACCTGATCGTTCAGAAACTGCAAGCCAACCACAATGCCTATGGCATCTTCGGTTTCAGCTTCCTCGACCAGAACGCCGATGTGCTGCAGGGCTCTATTGTTGATGGGTCAGAGCCGACCTTTGACAACATTGCCGACGGCAACTATCCGGTTTCCCGCTCACTCTACTTCTACGTCAAGAATGCCCATGTCGGCGTTATTCCTGGCATCGAAGAGTACCTCGCCGAGTTTACCTCGGAGCGTGCGATGGGTCCGGACGGCTACCTCGCCGAGCGCGGCCTGATCCCGCTGCCAGCGGATATGCGTGAGCAGGAGCGTCTCGACGCCACCAACCTGCGCGCAATGAACTGAGCAGACAGTTGAAACAGCCGGGCGGGTCCAGTACCCGCCCGGCCCGTTTCCACGTTATGAACAACAGCGTTTGAGTGCCCCCTCATGTCTCTGACCATGCTGTGCCTTGTGCTGCTGATTATCGGCAGCTTTGCCTACCGCGCCGGGATAAGCCGGGCGCTGGTCGTCAGCGACGGGCATAAATCAACGCTCCATTCTCTTCCGGTTTACCATGGCGGCTATGTCGCGCTCTGGGCCATCCTGCCCGCGCTGGCTCTGCTCGTAATCTGGTCCCTCGGCCAGTCGCCGATTGTTGACCATTTGGTTCTCGATACCCTCGGCCCGACCTATACCGATCTGAGTGTCAGCCAGCGCAATATCACGCTGGCTGAAATCCACAATCTGGCCAGCGGCGATTTCAATATGGACAGCGCCGAACCGGCGATTGCGGCAGCGGCGATCCAGTACAACGAACTGATGACCATTGGCCGCTGGGCCATGACCGCGCTGGTGCTGGCACTCTCCGCCTATGGATTGAGCGCTGCCCGTGGTCGGCTCGTCAGCCGTTTCCGTGCCCGCGAACGGGTCGAAAAGGTGGTTGACGGTCTTCTGATTGCCTGTTCGGTCATTGCCATCCTGACCACGCTCGGCATCGTTATGTCTCTGCTGTTTGAGGCGCTGCGTTTCTTTGCCCGCGTACCGATGCATGAATTTCTGTTCGGCCTGCAATGGAGCCCGCAAACCGCTCTGCGTGCCGATCAGGTGGGTTCTTCCGGTGCCTTCGGTGCTGTGCCGCTGTTTGCCGGTACCCTGCTGATCAGCCTGATTGCCATGCTGGTCGCCGTGCCGATCGGCTTGTTCGCTGCCATCTATATGGCTGAATTTGCCAGCCGCCGGACTCGTGCCTGTGCCAAGCCGGTGCTGGAAGTGCTCGCCGGTATCCCGACCGTGGTCTACGGCTTTTTCGCTGCCCTGACTGTCGCGCCGCTGTTTCGCGGCTGGGGTGATGCGGTTGGTCTCGATGTCAGTTCGGAATCCGCTCTGGCTGCCGGTCTGGTCATGGGCGTGATGATCATCCCGTTCGTCTCTTCCCTGTCCGATGATGTGATCAATGCCGTGCCGCAATCCCTGCGCGATGGCGCGTACGGCCTTGGTGCCACCCGCGGCGAGACTGTGGTGCAGGTTGTGCTGCCTGCCGCCCTGCCGGGGATCGTCGGTGCCATTCTGCTGGCGGTCAGCCGGGCGATCGGTGAGACCATGATCGTTGTGATGGCCGCTGGCCTCGCCGCCAATCTCACCGCCAATCCATTCGAGGCTGTGACCACCGTTACGGTGCAGATCACCACCCTGCTGGTCGGTGATCAGGAATTTGACAGCGCAAAAACCCTGTCGGTCTTTGCCCTCGGGCTGGTGCTGTTCGTTGTCACCCTCTGTCTCAACGTCATCGCCTTGAAGATCGTCCAGCGTTACCGGGAGCGTTACGACTAATGGCTGCAAGCATTACAGATACCGCCGATGGCATTCTGATCGGTACCCAGGGTCAGGTGGCCGGTGTTGCCAATGGCTCGCGCGGACCGGGTTCCCCGGCCTTTGCCAAGGGGCTTGCGCGCCGGCGTGGGTATGAGCGCCGTCTGGTGCTGGCCGGACAGGTTGCCATCTTCATCGCCGTTGCCATGCTGCTGACCCTGATGGTCAGCATCGTCAGCCGGGGCTACAGTGCCTTTGCCCAGACGGAGCTTGTGCTCGACCTCAATTTGAGCGAGGAGCGGATTGATCCGCAGGGCACACGCGACCCGCAAACCCTGCTGCGTGCCAATTACCAAGCGATCATCCGGGATGCCCTGCAACAGCAGTTCCCCGATGTCAGCGGTCGCCGGGATCGCCGCGCCCTGACCGGCATTGTCAGCAATGCCGCACAGTTTGAACTGGCCCAGCAGGTGGCAGACAATCCTGACTGGATCGGCACCGTGCGCTCGGTCAGCCTGCCTGCCTCTGATGACATTGACCAGCTTATGAAGGGCAAGATCGACGCTGATCTGCCGGAAAACATGCGGCGGGTCAGTGACCGGGAAATTGGCTGGGTGCGGGCGCTGGAGAGCAATAGCCAGATCGGCCTCACCTTCAATACCCGGTTGTTCACCAATGCCGACAGCCGCGATCCCGAGGTCGCCGGTATTCTCGGCGCGGCCATGGGTTCACTGTTTGCCCTGCTGGTCTGTTTTTCCATCAGCTTCCCGCTCGGCGTCGGTGCGGCGGTCTATCTCGAGGAATTCGCACCCAAGAACAAATGGACCGATATGATCGAGGTGAACATCAACAATCTCGCGGCGGTGCCCTCGATCATTTTTGGCCTGCTCGGACTTGCGGTGTTCCTCAATACCTTCGGTCTGCCCCGGTCCGCGCCGCTGGTTGGCGGCATGGTGCTGGCGCTGATGACCCTGCCGACCATCATTATCGCCGCCCGTGCCGCACTGAAAGCGGTGCCGCCCTCGATCCGGGAAGCCGCCCTCGGCCTCGGCGCATCCAAGCATCAGGTGGTCTGGCACCATGTGTTGCCTCTGGCACTGCCTGGCATGCTGACCGGCACCATTATCGGCATGGCGCAGGCGCTTGGCGAAACCGCACCGCTGCTCATGATCGGCATGGTGGCATTCATCGCCGATGTGCCGACCGGCATGACCGATCCGGCAACCGCCCTGCCGGTTCAGATTTACCTCTGGGCCGACAGCCCGGAACGGGCCTTCACTGAGCGTACATCAGCCGCGATCATGGTGCTGCTGGCGTTCCTGATCACCATGAATGCACTTGCCGTCTGGCTGCGTCGCAAACTCGAACGCCGCTGGTAGAAAAGGATTACGGATCATGAGCAACCTTGCTTTTATAGAGCGGTCGGAAATGTCTGAACCTGAACATGAGCATGCCACTACCAAGATAAGCTGCCGCAATGTGCAGGTGCATTATGGCGAGGCCCATGCGCTCAAGGGCGTTGACCTCGATGTAAATGAGCGTGAGGTGCTGGCGCTGATCGGCCCGTCCGGTTGCGGCAAATCTACCTTCCTGCGCTGTCTGAACCGGATGAATGACACGATCATCGGTGCCCGGGTTTCCGGTCGCATCCTGCTCGATGGCAATGACATTCACAGCCCCGACCTCGATGTGGTCGAGCTGCGCGCCCGGGTCGGCATGGTATTCCAGAAACCGAACCCGTTCCCGAAATCGATCTATGACAATATCGCCTATGGCCCGCGCATCCACGGCCTGACGGATAGCAAGGCCGATCTCGATCAGGTAGTGGAAAGCAGCCTGACCCGTGCCGGTCTGTGGAACGAGGTCAAGGACCGGCTGCACCAGCCCGGCACCGGCCTGTCCGGCGGCCAGCAACAGCGCCTCTGCATCGCCCGTACCATTGCGGTCAGCCCACAGGTGATCCTGATGGATGAGCCATGCTCGGCGCTCGATCCGATCGCGACCGCCAAGATCGAGGAGCTGATCCACGAGTTGCGCTCGAACTTCACCATCGTGATTGTCACCCACAACATGCAGCAGGCACAGCGGGTGTCCCAGCGCACCGCCTTTTTCCACCTTGGCACCATGGCAGAACTGAAGCCAACCGGGGAGCTGTTCAACAACCCGCAGGATGAGCGTACACGCGGCTATATCACGGGTGATTACGGCTAAGTGCCGCTGCTGACTGGTATTTCAATGGTAGTCTTGCCGCGCGGCCGGTGCTAATCATGGCAATCATGGCCAAGTCACGAACCACCAGACCAAAACTGCGCAACTCCATCCTGCCGAAGGTCGGGGGCAAGAGTGCGCGCCGGGAGCCGGCAGAGGTGCTGGCACCACTGGTGATCCGTATGGCCGGCTATGCCGAAAGCCAGCTCGAACAGTCCATCACAGCGGCAGTCAGGCGCAATGCGGCCAAGGCAATCGCGGTCGCCGGTAATGATTCCGTGCTTGATGACCTGCAGACCCGGATCAACCGCGAGGCCCAGCAGCTGCTGATCGACCAGCGCCCGGATCAGGCGGATCTGAACCAGATACTGGGGGCGATGCGGATCGCCGGTGATCTCGAGCGGATCGGCGATTATGCCGCCAATATTGCCAAACGGGTGCGCCCGTTGGCGGAGTTTTCCGACCTGCCGCAGATCGGTGCGGTATCACGCATGGGGCGGCTGGTCCGGGACCTGTTGAGCAGCGTGGTCACCGCCTATAGCCGCAATGATCTGGCCGGTGCGATCGAGGCATGGCACCGGGATGAGGACCTCGACGACCTCTATACCAGCCTGCACCGTGAGGTCCTGACCTATATGATGGAAGACCCCCGGAATATCACAGGTTACATCCATATTCTGTTCATTGCGAAAAACGTCGAGCGTATTGGTGATCATGCAACCAATATTGCCGAGATGGTGCATCTGATCGTCACCGGCGAGCCTTTCAACAAGGTCCGTCCGACCGGTGATGATACGAGTGATCAACTGATCCGCCCTGCCGATAGGGACAAACCGGCCGGGGCAAATGACTAGACTGGCGATTTCCAAAGGGTAGGGGCCCGAGATATGAGTGATACGCTAAAGCCTATTGTGCTGATCGTTGAGGACGAAGCCGATATCGTCACGCTGCTGCAGTACAATATCGAGAAAGAGGGATTCCGTACGCTGGTGGCGACCGATGGCGAGGAAGCCCTGGTCACCATCAAGGAGACGACGCCCAATATCGTGCTGCTCGACTGGATGCTGCCCCATACCTCGGGTATCGAGGTATGCCGCCAGATGCGCCGCAATCCGCGCACCCGTGACGTGCCGATCATCATGCTGACCGCCCGTGGCGAGGAAGCGGACAAGGTGCGCGGGCTGAATGCCGGTGCCGATGACTATATCGCCAAGCCGTTCTCGGTTGCTGAACTGATCGCGCGGATGCGCGCCGTCATGCGCCGCGCCAGCCCGGCAACGGCGGATGAGAGCCTGACCTTCAGCGACATTGTCATGGACCTCGCCGCCTTCAAGGTGAAGCGCGGGGAGCGCGACGTCCATCTCGGCCCGACCGAATTCAAGCTGTTGCGTCATTTCATGAGCTATCCGGGCCGGGTATTCAGCCGTGAGCAACTGCTCGACATGGTCTGGGGCCAGGATGTTTATGTGGAACCGCGCACGGTCGATGTGCATATCCGTCGCCTGCGCAAATCCCTCAATGATGGCGGTGAAGCCGACATCATCCGCACTGTCCGCTCAGCGGGTTATGCCCTTGATGACAGCGGTAAGGTTGAATGATTTCAATCGCATACGAACGTAATATTTATAGTTAACAAAGCCTGTCCGTTTTGTTGCGCTTCAGCCCATGTGGTATAATCAACCTATGGTTGTATCATTGGGGAGGTGGTGCATGGATTATCTCAGGACATTGGCGCCTACGATTATTGATCGCCGATTTTATACAAGAGGGCAGGTGATTTGCCAGGCGGGAAACAGGGTGGATGCCATCTGGCTCATTCTGCGTGGCGACGCGGTACTGAAGACCGGTAAAGAGCAGCAGGCGACATTTTTCAAATCTGCTGGCAGCCTCTATGGCGATGTCGAGCATATCCTCGGGCTGCCCTATCAGGGCAATCTGATTGCCATCGACAAGGAGGGTGTGGAGCTCGCCCGCCTCTCACCGATAAAATTCGACAAGGCGGTGGCGGAAGCATCACCGTTCATGCAGGCGCTGACCCGGCTCAATGCCGCACGGGTGTTGAAGAGTGCCCGGTTCATCGAGGCGCGTGAAAGTCTGCTCGACAAGACCGAGCAGGAATTGCGGGCAATCGAGATGTCGATAACCGCACAGTTCTACCCGAACGATTACGATCCGCAGAATCCGCCCGAATATCAGATTGCTGCCGAATAACCGCTACTGAGTAATCGGCGTCAGTCACAGGCTGGTGCTGAACATCTCGCCATAGAGGCCGTCGAGATTCATGGTGCGACCGATGGTGATGCTGCCAGCACCGGTTATCAGCTTGATGGCTTCCATTGCCTGCCATGAGCCGATAATGCCCGCGACCGCGCCAAGAACGCCTGCCTCGGCACAGGCGGGCAGGGCATCGGCGGGCGGCAGGTCGGGAAAGAGGCTGCGGTAATCCGGGGCATCGGCCTCACGCGGATCAAACACGGCAACCTGCCCCTCGAACCGGATGACCGCTCCCATCACCCACGGGATACGCAGATTGCGGCAGGCGTCATTGATGACATAGCGTGTGGTTACAAGATCAGTGGCATCAATAATGACGTTGTGCCCAGTGAGCAGCGCGGTTGCGTTCTTTGCTGTGAGAGCTTCGTCAACCACGTTGATTGTGCATTGGCTGTTAAGGCTGTTGAGGCGTGCGCGGGCGATCGCCACCTTGCTCTGGCCGATATCGGTTTCGGTGAACAGGATTTGCCGCTGCAAATTGCTCGGTGTGACCCGGTCACCATCGATCAGGGTCAGGCTGCCGATCCCGGCGGCGGCAAGATACTGCGCTGCCGGGTTGCCGAGGCCGCCCATACCGACAATCGCAACGCTGGCTGCGGCCAGCTTCTGTTGGCCCTGTCCGCCGATTTCCGGCAGCACCAGATGCCGGGCATAGCGCACCGCCGGATCATGGATATCCGGCTGATCGCTCACTTGTCCGATGCTTTCTCGCGCGGCCATTCGGTTGGATGCTGGACCCCGGTTGAGCCGAAACCACCGGCACCGCGTTCGGTCGTGGGCAGTTCATTGACTTCAACCCATGTGACCGCGGTATAGATCGCGACGACCATCTGGGCGATGCGCATACCGCGCTCGACCACGAAGTCCTCATCGCCATGGTTGATCAGGATCACCCCGACCTCGCCGCGATAATCGCTGTCGATGGTGCCGGGGGTGTTGAGGGTGGTGATACCGTTGCGCAGTGCAAGGCCGGAGCGCGGGCGAACCTGCGCCTCATAACCGACCGGCAGGGCGAGGGAGATGCCGGTGGGGATCAGCGCGCGCTGACCGGGTGCCAGTACGACATTCTCTGCAATCGCTGCGACCAGATCCATACCGGCGGCACCGATGCTGGCATAGGCGGGCAGGTCGAGATCACGGGCGTGATCCAGACGGCGGATATGGATGTGCTGTGGCTGGGTTGGCCAGTTGATCGACATAGGCAGAAGGCTCCGGGTAACGGGATTGGGCGTGTCGGCTTTGATAACCGGATCAGGCAGATTGTGCAAAGTGCTGGGCTATACGATTGACCAGCTCATTGGCAACATCGGTTTTGCGCATATCCGGCCAATCTTCGGTCCGGCCATCGCGGGTCAGGAAGCGAATACGGTTGTTGTCGCCGCCGAAAGTTCCGGTATCGCCGCCCACATCATTGGCCAGCAGCCAGTCACAGCCCTTTTTCGCGATCTTGGCGCGGGCGTGCTCGATAATATTCTCGGTTTCGGCGGCAAAGCCGACCACCAGCGCCGGGCGACTGTCGTTACGGGTGCTGAGGCTCGCCAGAATGTCCGGATTCTCTGCCAGCGCGATGCTCGGCGGGCCATCACCGGTCTTCTTCAGCTTCTGCCCGGCCATATCGGCGGCGCGCCAGTCGGAAACCGCGGCGGCACAGACCGCGATATCGGCTGGCAGCATATTGACACAGGCATCGAGCATTTCCTGCGCGGTTTCGACGAAAATGGTTTTCACCCCCGGCGGCGGTGCCAAACCGGTCGGACCTGAAATCATGATGGTTTCGGCACCGGCACGCGCCAGTGAGGCGGCAATCGCCTGTCCCTGTTTGCCGGATGATCGGTTGGAGATAAACCGGACCGGATCGAGCGGCTCAACGGTCGGGCCGCTGGTGACAATCGCCCGTTTGCCGCGCAGGGGACCGTTGCCACGCAGCAGGTCGGTGGCGGCTGCCACGATCTCGAGCGGTTCGGCCATGCGACCGGAGCCGGTCTCGCCGCAGGCCATCTCGCCACTGCCGGGGCCAATCTGGTGCACGCCGCGCTGGCGCAGGGTGGCGATATTCGCCTGGGTCGCCGCATGGCCCCACATCATCTGGTTCATGGCCGGGGCGATCAGGATCGGCTTGTCGGCGGCCAGCAGGGTGGTGGTGGCAAGATCGCTGGCCAGCCCATTGGCCATCTGGGCCAGAATATTCGCACTCGCCGGGGCGATGATGATCAGGTCGCATTCGCGCGACAGGCGGATATGGCCCATCTCGCTCTCATCCTTCAGGGACCAGAGATCGGTATAGACCGGGGATTCCGACAGTGAGGCAACGGAAAGCGGGGTGATGAATTCGGCCCCGCCAGCGGTCAGGACGCAACGCAGCTCGGCCCCGCGTTCGCGCAGTCGGCGGATCAGATCGAGGGATTTATAGGCCGCAATGCCGCCGGAGATGATCAGCAGGATGCGGAACCCGCCGAGGGCGGTGCTGTCGATTGTCTGCGCGTTCATATCGCTCATAGGGCACCTGACTGGTATATGCCGATCAAGACATGATGCCTAACAGATAGGTCTTTGTCCCGCGCACGGGAAGCGGAAAACGGTATATCCGGCGATTATCCCGGTATTTCCGCCATTTCTGCTGGCCGGTTTCCATTCACTTATATATATTGGATTTTAGATAAACGTGATCGAACCAATTTGGGGCGAGAGAAATGGGCTTATCACCAACCATGATGGGACTGGCTGGCGACGTGAACAGCGTCAGTGGCGGTTCCCCGGAAAAGGGCGCAGAAATCAATGCGCCGCTCGACCTTGTCGACGTGAATGCTTTTCGGCTGGCGCGCAAGGGGCTCAATGCTCTGACCGATGCGCTCACCGGCACCAAGGCATTCGAACCGCACCGTCCGGGTATGTAGGTCTCGGCGATATAACATTGAATTAAGGCGATCAGTCAGATCGCCTTTTTTATTGCCTGAATTCTGGTTTGGCTGACTACAGCCGCCAGCCGCTGTGAATGGCGGCGATACCGGCAGACAGATTCTCATAGGTTGGACGATGGAGCCCGGCATCGCGCATCCGCTGAACGAGGGCTTTCTGCTCAGGGAACTTGCGGATTCTCTCCACCAGATACTGATAGCTGTCCCGGTCACCGGCGACCAGTTCGCCGAAGCGCGGGATCAGGGTGAAGGAATAGAGATCATAGAGGCGGTTCAGTATCGGCGCATGGACGCGGCTGAACTCGAGGCAATAGAACTTGCCGCCCGGTTTCAGTACCCGGCGTGCCTCACGCAGAGCAGCGTCGATGTCGGTGACGTTGCGCAGGCCGAAGGAAATGGTCACCCGGTCGAAGCTGCGGTCATCGAACGGCAGTTGCTCGGCATTGCCACAGGACCAGGTGACTTGATCGACAATCCCGCGATCCAGCGCCCGGTCGCGGCCAACCGCCAGCATGGCCGGATTGATGTCGCAGATATTGACCGGTGGTTGCTCGATGTCGAGGCTTTGCCGTTTGATCTGCCGTTCCAGCTTGCCTGCGATGGCAAAGCCGATATCGCCGGTGCCACCCGCCAGATCGAGCACCGACATGCCGGGCCGCAGTCCAAGCTGGGCGACGAAGCGGGCTTTCCAGATGCGGTGGACACCGGCGGACATGACATCATTCATAATGTCGTAATTGCTCGCCACGCTGGCAAAAACATCGCCGACCATTCTGGTCTTGTCCCGGGCGCTGACCGTGCGGAAGCCGAAATCGGCGGTGGCGTCAGTGCCAGTGCCAGTGCCAGCTTCAACATCGGTATCGTGATTTGGCCTGCTGTTCTCGCTCATGCTCTGGTGCCCGGATGATGGATAGGTCGGTCGCGGAAAATGCTGTTCGGCTTCCGATAGCATGAATATGGTGCCGGGTCAGCGGCTTTGCCGTCACTGATAGCGCTTATGCGACAATATAGGCGAGAGTAACCCATGCCCGAACTTCCCGAGGTTGAAACCGTTGGTCGCGGATTGGCCAATGCCGTGCTGGGGGCTGTTATTGAGACGGTGGATCAGCGCCGCCCGGATCTGCGTTGGCCGATGCCTGCGGATCTGCCCGCACGGCTCGCCGGTCGGCGCTGGGCCGAGATTACCCGGCGTGGCAAATATCTGCTGGTCAGCCTCGATGACGGGCAGGTGATGCTGCTGCATCTCGGCATGTCCGGGCGCATGGTGATCCTGAAGCCGGGTCACAACAATGCGCCGCCAGCCAAGCATGACCATGTGATTTTCGACTTCACCGACGGGCATCGGGTGATTTTCAGCGATCCGCGCCGGTTCGGTGCCCTGTTGATGGAGCCATCCGCCGCCGCCATGGCCGCGCATCCGCTGATTGTCGCGATGGGGCCGGAGCCGTTTGACCCGGCCTTTGATGCCGCTGCCCTGTCCGCCGCACTCAAAGGACGCAAGTCACCGATCAAGACCGTGTTGCTCGATCAGAAGGTGGTGGCCGGTCTCGGCAATATCTATGTCTGTGAGGCGCTGTATCTGGCTGGCATCAGCCCGACACGCCTCGCCCATACGGTTGCGGGCAAGCGGGCCGAGCGCCTCGTTCCAGCCATCCGCTCGGTGCTGGAGGATGCGATCAGGGCCGGTGGCTCAACCTTGCGGGATTATGTGCAGGCCAGCGGCGAGCTCGGTTATTTCCAGAAGCAGTTTTCGGTTTATGACCGCGAGGGGCATCCCTGTCCGCGCTGTTCTGTCGATGATCCCGACAATCCGCCGATGATTATGCGCATGGTGCAATCCAACCGCTCGACCTTCTATTGCGGCCGGTGCCAGCGCTGATCCTTGCCTTCGGTTATCGGGCGATTATGTATGTCATTGAATTGCCGCTCCAGTCGCGCTAAGCAGAGGCCATGAAATTTTCCACGCAGCATACCGCTCTGTCGACCGCCGCCCTTCTCGTCCTGGCGCTGGTTCTGGCCTTTCCGGTTACCGGTCGGGCCTTTGACTATATCGACGGGTTTGATGCGGTGCCGGTGATGGCCGGGATGGCTCAGACCGATGACGGCAGCCTGATCTTCGACAAGCCCGGTGGCCGGATTCTGGAGGCGACCATCGTTGGCCCTGTGGATCACCTGAGCGCTATGCGGTTTTATGATCAGACCCTGCGCTCGCTCGGCTGGGCACCGGTCGGCCCGGCTGCCATCGGCAAGGCCCAGTACGCCCGTGAGGATGAAGCGCTGCAGATCGAGCAGCTTGACGCCAATGGCGACACCACGCTGATATTCCGCCTGAACCCGGCGCCGTCCGACCGCTGAGTCGACCTGACCCGAAATCTCAAATCCGACAGAACCTCAAGGAAATCTCCATGGCCTACGAAAACATCCTGACCAGCACCGATCATGGTGTCGGGGTCATCACCCTCAACCGGCCAAAGGCGCTGAATGCGCTCTCCACCGGTTTGATGCGCGAGCTGGGCAAGGCGGCGCTGGAGTTCGATCAGGATGATACCATCGGCGTGATTGTCTTGGCCGGTAACGAAAAGGCGTTTGCTGCCGGTGCAGATATCAAGGAAATGGCCGAGCGCGATTTCATCGATGTCTATGGCAGCGATTTCATCACCTCCGAATGGGAGACCATCCTGCAGGTGCGCAAGCCGGTGATCGCTGCTGTTGGTGGCTATGCCCTCGGTGGCGGTTGTGAGCTTGCGATGATGGCCGATTTCATTATCGCCAGCGAGAACGCCAAATTCGGTCAGCCGGAAATCAATATCGGGGTTATTCCCGGTTCCGGTGGTACCCAGCGTCTGGCCCGTGCGGTTGGCAAGGCCAAGGCTATGGAAATGTGCCTGACCGGTCGTATGATCGATGCCGAGGAAGCCGAGCGTGCCGGGCTTGTCAGCCGTATCGTTCCGGCTGAAAAGCTGATGGATGAGGTTATGGCCGTGGCGCACAAGATCGCCAAGCTGTCCCGCCCATCGGTCATGATGTGCAAGGAGGCGGTGGATGCCGCTTTCGAGACCACGCTGCGTCAGGGCGTCATGTTTGAACGCCGTCTGTTCCATTCCCTGTTTGCGACAGAGGATCAGAAAGAGGGAATGGCGGCTTTTGTCGAAAAAAGACAACCGAATTTCAAACATCGGTGATAAAACGACCAAATGATTTCGGGGGCAACCGTTTGACGCAAAACCGGATAATGACAGTATCCACGTTATCCACGCTTTTCGTCACTTGACGCTGGGTTCCAGCTTGCATATAACCCCGGCTCTAGTGAATTCGGGGCCGCGATGCGGCCAGTGTTACGCTGAGGTCCAGAGAGAGTGCCGGGAAGGCTACAGGCGATCTGGATCAACGGGCAGTAGCCCGCGGCATTTGAAAATTTGGAGAGTAAACATGGCAAACCACAAGTCTGCCAAGAAACGCATTCGTCAGACCGCCCGCCGCACCGCTGTGCGCCGTGACCGGGTCAGCCGCATCCGCACCTTCATCAAGCGTGTGGAACTGGCTATTGCCGGTGGTAATCAGGAAGAGGCGCTGGCAGCCCTTAAAGCCGCCCAGCCACAGCTTCAGTCCGGTGTCACCAAGGGTGTCCTGCACAAAAATACGGTAGCCCGGAAAATTTCCCGGCTTTCAAAATCTATCAAGAAAATGGCTTGACCCTGGGGCCGCCCGTCGGTACTCTTAAGGTATCAAGTATAGATAAGTAAAAACAGCGCTCTGCACTCGCAGAGCGCTGTTTTTTATTTAAAAATTATTTTCAAAAATCTTTGAACAATTATTACTTTTTTCCATGTTCCGGTTTCGATCCCATTGCCTTTTTCCCGACAAGGCGCTTTACTCATAGCTGTCGACGAACGGCGTGTCCGACGCGACATACTTGGCCCGGCGGGAAGGCGGGGCCAATCATCCCACAATTTGAAAAGTAGCCGGAAAGTATAGATCAGCTAAGAAGTCGAAAATTATAAAGCTTTGATCGCTTTCTCTGGATTGCTTATTTGATACTGCTTTTAAAGTAGCGCTATTGCTGTGCCTATTACTTGCAGCTACGGTGCTCGTGACATAAACCACTGGGGAAGAAAGGAAAGATTGATGGGGCACTATAATCAATCGATCGAGTTCAATATCGCGTTGTCAGTCACATCTAGCGTTTACGGTCGGTCAGGCCTCGTCATCAGACGAAAACCTGTCTCCAAGGGATTTTAGCGATCCGCTTTTGATCGCCGGACGATGATCGGGACCGCCCAATCGGTCACTTTCCCCGTCCACACTGCTCAGTCTGTTTTTCAGGGCCGGCAGATACATTCAGACAGATGCCGTATAAGGCACCGAAATTGGCATGATCCGCCGTTCCATCCCATGCAGGAACAGGTATTGGACAGCCGGATTTTCTGTTCCCGAATGTTCTGGCCAGGCCGATTGCAGCACTGATCACTATGAACCGGCACAGGACAGCCCGGAAGTCGCCATCCGGCAATGTCCATATATGTGCCGCTCCCCCGCACGAATTACCGAAGAATGGTCTCAACATGATCGCCGCCCAAAACGCCCCCATCTCCACCACCCCCATCAGCAACGACCCGACTACCGAGACAGCCGCTGCCGCTGCCGCTGCCCAGCAAACCATCAATCCGATCCTGCATCGCCTGTATCACCAGTGGAATGCGGTTCAAGAACGCCTGCGCGTGGAAGTTGGCGATAATGCCTATAAAAACTGGCTGAAGCCGCTGGTGCCGACCGGTCAGGTTGACGGCGAAGTGCTGCTTGCCGTCCCGACCCGCTTTATGCGCGACTGGGTCAACCGTCATTATGTCGATCGTATCCGTCAGCTTTGGGCGGCTGAGGACGGGTCGGTTCTGCGGGTTGAGATCATCATCTCACCGAATGCGGCGGCCAATCTCGCCAAGGCGGTCAGCGAGGCGCCACCACCACCACCGGAACTGCTCAAACCATCCGATCCGGTTGAGCGCACCCGTCCGGTCAAGTTCCATGGCACCATTCGCCAGCCCGGCGATGCCGGCAATTTCAACGGCGGCTCACTGAATGACAGCGAAGAGGCTTTGCTGTCCCAGCTCGATCCACGCTTCACCTTCGACAATTTTGTTGTCGGCAAGCCGAACGAACTGGCCCATGCCGCTGCCCGCCGGGTGGCCGAAAGCGATAATGTGCCGTTCAACCCGCTGTTCCTCTATGGCGGTGTCGGCCTCGGTAAAACCCACCTGATGCACGCCATCGGCTGGGCAATCCATCAGAAGACCCCGGAACGCAAGGTGCTGTATCTCAGCGCCGAGAAGTTCATGTACCAGTTTATCCGCGCGCTCCGCTTCAAGGACACCATGGCGTTCAAGGAGCAGTTCCGCAGCGTCGATGTCCTGATGATCGATGATGTGCAGTTCATCAGCGGCAAGGAGAGCACCCAGGAAGAGTTCTTCCATACTTTCAATGCGCTGGTTGACCAGAACCGCCAGATCATCATTTCCGCCGACAAGAGCCCGTCCAGCCTCGAAGGTCTGGAAGAGCGTCTTCGTTCCCGCCTCGGCTGGGGTCTGGTGGCCGATATTCACCCGACCAGCTATGAGCTGCGCCTCGGCATCCTGCAGGCGAAGGCTGACCAACTGAAAGTCAACGTGCCGCAGAAGGTTACCGAGTTCCTCGCGCACAAGATCACCTCGAATGTCCGCGAGCTTGAGGGCGCGTTGAACCGCCTCGTTGCTCATGCCGATCTGGTCGGTCGCGACATCACCCTCGATACCGTGCAGGACGTGCTGCAGGATCTGCTCCGCGCCTCCGATCGCCGGGTCACCATCGATGAAATTCAGCGCCGGGTGGCCGAGCATTACAATATCCGGGTTGCCGACATGCACTCCGCCCGCCGGGCCCGTGCGGTTGCCCGCCCGCGTCAGGTCGCCATGTATCTGGCGAAACAGCTGACCTCCCGTTCCCTGCCGGAAATCGGCCGCAAGTTTGGTGGTCGCGATCACACCACGGTCATGCATGCCGTGCGCAAGATCGAGGAAATTTGCTCGACCGACAGCGCCTTCGCGGAAGATGTGGAACTGCTGAAGCGGATGCTGGCTGGTTGATACGGCGAGCCGCAGAGAGACACTGCTTTTCAGAAATGACGCGAACTGGTCAGATCAGTTCGCGTCATTTCTGTTTGTGGCGCGATCGATCATATTGTCGATCCGGTCCTTGAGGCCGGTAATACCGCTCGGACCCTTGGGCTCCTCATTGAGCAGGTTCGGGTCATTGGCATCGCTGTCAAAGACAAAGCCGAACCCGTCTTCATGCTCGGCAATGACCGGCTTCAGCCCGAAATCATTCTGATTGAATGCCAGGTGGCGGAGCGTGGCACCGGTCTCCTGCATATCGATAACCGTGCGCATGGCCCAATCGGACGGAATGCCGATGACCGGATTGGTCATGACCGCCGGTTGCAGAACCGGACCATAACCCGGGTAGCGGGCCACCCCCTTGCCGAGCACCACCGGTGAGGCGAGGGCCAGCACCAGCAGGATGCCGGAGGACAGGCGGAAAACCTTGTTGATCCTGAGTACGGTCGGTGCACCTAGCTTCAAGAGTTTGGCGACCATATGCCAAAGGGACAGCAGGAACAGAAAACTGCCGATAATTGTGCCCGACAATCCGGCAAATCCGGCGGCGAACATGATCAGCGGCAGGGCAAAGAGCAGTTTCAGGGACGTCTTGGCACCATCGGCGAGGCGACCGCCATTCTCGAAATCCTCCAGCGGCGCCTGCATGTCCCCAGCCAGCGCATCAACCGGGCGCCGCTCGATACGCGGATAATAATCGGTGGCGAAAGTTGCTTCATCGATGGCGGGATCGATCCGGAGTTCGCTGGGTAGCCGTAGCGAGTTGCGCAGGCGTTTCTGGATGCCTTCCTGGGCGATGAAATCGGGATATGTCAGGTCCGGGGCGAGCGAGGCGCCGAACCATTCATTGATCGAGGCATTGTAACGTTTCTCCGCCTCGGCCGGCAGGTCACGGATCGCGGCGGTCAGCAGAATATCCCGCCCCTCGGCACTCAGGGTCCAGTTTTCCGGCAGATTGACACCTTCCTTGGTGATTTCCTGCCGGAGGGTGGTCAGTACGCTTGGATGGGCGATGAACTGGGCTTCCGTCAGGTTAAGCGGCAGATTGCCGAAACGCTCGAGAAAGGCGTCGGAGAGGACATTGATACCAGTATTGGCAATGAACTCCTCGGAACCCGGACAGCCACTGCGTCCGCACCATATCTGTGGATCGACATATTTGCCGAACAGCTCGGTCGAGTATTCCTCATAGCGGCGATCGGCTTCTGCGGTGCCGCGCCCACGCTGATGTGCTGGAAAGTAGACATTGAGCAGGTCGCGAAAGTCGGGGATACGGGCATTCAGTTGCTGTATCGCCTGTTCGCGGCGTTGCAGGTAATTGTTCCAGCGGGCGGTGGCCGACTGGATCACGGCATTCCAGAGCTGGTCCGAACGCTGGTTCAGATTGGCCAGTGTTTGTCGATAGGTATTTGCAGCAATGGTGTAGCGCTCATAATCACGCTGGGTTTCGGCAACCGCTTCCTGAAATTTTCGCCAGGCCTCTGCCTCGTTCAGGCTGCGGGCTAGAATGGCGGTGGCCAGCTGGTCCAGATTGCTCTCGATACGCTCATAAACCCCCGGATCGGCAGAGGCGAGGGCACCGATCCCGGCAACAAAGGCGTGGGTTTCCATGTCCGTCGGATTATTGGGTAGGCCATTGGCCTGAAACGCGCTGGCGGCGATGCTCTGATGCAAGAACTGGGAACGGAATGCCGCCTGTCGCTGGGCCGGGCTGGTATTGTCGACCAACTGATCAATCAGGATCGGTGCGCTGACATAGCCGCCGGCGCTGGCTGCCCCAATAATGATGCCAGCGGTAATGATACCGGTGATCGCTTTCATACGGGTGGCAAGCAACCAGGCCAGTATCAGCCCGACACCGGCGCCCAGCATGATCCCGGCCAGCGTCCCGGCTGGCCCGGCCACGGCATCCCGGCCTCTGGCCACGGCAACCTGCAATGCCTGATCGGTAATGGCAAAGCCGTAGGCAGCCAGTGCCAGCCCGAACAGGCCGAGCAGCAGCGGCACACCGATCCGCAGTTGGTTGGCGGCGGGCAGTTTTTTCGCCGGTTTGGCGCTTTTTCCCGCTGTCTTGGCATGCGGTGGCGCTTTTCCGGGGCCCTTGCCTTTGCCCTTTAGCTTGCCGGTGCTGGCGGCGTGCGGTCCTGTGCCGGGTCTTTGGGCTGGCTTTTTCTTTTTTGTCGTCGGTGCCATGGATTTACATCAATTCGGGTTCAGGCGGCTGCGGATGTCCAGCACAAGGCCGTCGGCGGCAGCTTCTATCAGGTCCAGCACATGCTCGAAACCGCCTTCACTGCCATAATAGGGGTCCGGCACGTCAAGTCCCGTGCCAAAATCATGATCCGGCGGCAGGAAGGAAAGCATCAAGGCAATTTCCGCCCGGCTGTTATCGAGCTTCTGGCGGATCAGGCTGTCAAAATGCCCCTGATCCATCGCCAGTATCAGGTCAAAGCGGTCAAAGTCTGCGGCTTCCACCTGTCGGGCGCGCTGGCCGGTGAAATCATAGCCCCGGCTTTTGCCTGCCTGCTGGCTGCGCCGATCCGGGCCTGAGCCGATGTGATAGCCATGGGTGCCGGCACTGTCGATTGCCACATCCAGCCCGGCGGCATCAAAACGTTGCCGCAGCACGGCCTCGGCGGTCGGGGAACGACAGATATTGCCAGTGCAGACGCAGAGGATGCGAAAGGCCGGGGTGAGTGACTGAATGCTCATGCCGACACCTCGTGTTCCGACAGTTTTCTTTCCTGTTCGGCAATCCGGGCCTGTTCGGCCTCCTCAATCTCGCGCACTGCCTCTTCCGCCTTTTCGAACAACAGGGAATCATGATCCTGTCGGGTGATCCGCAGGACCGCCTGCCGCAGCTCATGATAGTTCTGGAACAGGTCGATGAAGTCATCGGCGGGCAGTTCCAGCAATCGGCAATCGGTCAGGGCGGTGGCGGTAAATTGCGGTGTCTGGCTATCCTTCTGCAGTTCGATCGCGCCGAATACCTGTCCGGGACCAAGGAACCGGGCCGGTTTCAGCGGCTCGATGATCTCGACCTGTCCGGTCTCGACAAAATACAGCGCATGGGGCTCCTCATCCCGCCTGATGATGGCATAGCGCGGTGGAATATGGCGCATGTGCAGGCGGTCGGTCACATCGGCGATGATGTTCGGGTCCAGATCCTCGAACAGCGGCACCTGTGAGACGACGCCGAAGGTGACGCGGAAATCCTGCCGGTTCAATTCCCTGATAAAGCCCGAGGCGAGAATGGCTGCGGGCAAGGCAAACATGGCAACTCCGGTCAGTCCTGCAATGCTGCCGACCACCTTGCCGAGCAGTGTGGTGGGTACCACATCGCCATACCCGATGGTGGTCAGGGTCGCCATGCCCCACCACATCGCGGCCGGTATTGAGCCAAAGGCTTCCGGTTGCGCCTTGCGCTCGATCATCCACATGACGGTGGAGAGGGAGACCAGAACCATGAGCATGATCAACAGCACCGCCAGCCCGGCACGCCGTTCGGTATAGAGTGCGGTTGCCAGTGTGCGCAGAGCCGGGGAATAGCGCATGATCTTGAGCATTCGGGCGAGCCGCAGCAGGCGCATGGCGAGCCAACTGGCCCCGGCATCGCTGAATACGGTGATCAGTGAGGGCAGGAAGGCGGCGAGGTCGATAAGCGCCATCGGCGTGAGCATGTAACGCAGCCGTCCCCAGAGCGGGTGCTGGTATCCGGGCGCACGTTCCTCGACCGAAACCCAGACCCTGGCCACATACTCGACCGTGAAAAAAGCGACCGCGATGATCTCAATTGTTACAAACACATAGCCGAATCGTGCGGCCAAAGCGGGCACGGTTTCGAGGATCACCGACCCGATACTGACCACAATCATGCCCATGATGAGCAGGCGCAGGGCAATCTGCAGTGGCCGGTTTGTCTGGGTATTCTCAAGCGCGATGTATAATTGGCGCCGAAAACGGTTGGTCGGTTTAGGCATGATTTCACAACTGGTTAGGGGGTCATCAGCCCGACAAACCCCGCAAGTTACGTCAGTATGTCGGGCATCCGACCGGTTTGGCTATGTATCCCACGCTTTTGCCCAATAAAACTGAGGGAACAGTTGCGCTGAAGCCCCGTCGGCGCTATGCCCGTATATGACGTGATGCAGGTGCTGGAAGGTGCCATGCAAGTCACCGAATTCCATGCGCCGATCGGTGTGTGAGCCCCCGTGTTAGAATTTTAATGATCTGAGACATCCGGTCCCATGAAACTGACCATCGAACGTGCCGTCCTTTTCCGTGCTCTTGGCCATGTGCAAAACGTTGTTGAGCGGCGGAATACCATTCCGATCCTGTCCAATGTCCTGATGCGCGCCGATGATGGCAAGCTGTCATTCACGGCGACCGACATGGACCTCGAAATGGTTGAATCCGTATCGGCAACCGTTGAGCGCGAGGGTGCCACCACTGCCCCGGCCCATACCTTGTTCGATATCGTCCGCAAGCTGCCCGATGGCGCGCAGGTCGAGCTGGAGGTTGCCGGTGACGGCTCCCTGCTCATGATCCGTGCCGGTCGTTCGGCCTTCCGTCTCGGCTGCCTGCCGACCGAGGACTTCCCGTTCATGGCATCCGGCGAGATGAAGGCCGAGTTTAACCTCTCCGCCAGCGATCTGCGCGGGTTGATCGACCGTACCCGTTTTGCCATTTCGACCGAGGAAACCCGCTACTATCTGAACGGTATCTTCCTGCACAAGGCCGAGGCCGAGGGCATTGACGTGCTGCGCGCGGTTGCCACGGACGGTCACCGCCTCGCACGGGTTGAAATGACCCTGCCCGATGGTGCAGCCGGTCTCGGTTCTACCGATGCCGATGGGCAGGCGGGTGTTATCATCCCGCGCAAGACCGTTGGCGAAATTCGCCGTCTGGTCGATGATGCCGATGAGGACATCAAGATCGGCGTTTCCGCCACCAAAATCCGCTTCAGCTTCGGCGAGGTTATCCTGACCTCGAAGCTGATCGACGGCACCTTCCCGGATTATGAGCGGGTCATTCCTTCCGGCAATGACAAGACGCTGGCGGTTGATGCCAAGGCGCTCGGCAGTGCGGTTGATCGTGTGGCCACCATCGCCACCGAGAAATCCCGTGCGGTCAAGCTCAGCATCAGTGGCAGCACCCTGACCCTGTCGGCCAATTCACCGGAAAACGGCAGTGCATCGGAAGAGGTCGAGGTCACCTATGACGGTGATGATATGGAGATCGGCTTCAACTCGAAGTACCTGCTCGATATCACCGGCCAGATCGAAGGCGATGGCTGCCAGCTGCTGATGGCTGATGGCGCATCCCCGACCCTGATCCGTGATCCATCGGATACTGAGGCGATCTACGTCCTCATGCCAATGCGGGTCTGATCGGGCGGCATCCATTGCTCGCCATTCATCGGCTGACGCTAACCCAATATCGCAATTATGAGCGGCTGGTGCTGGAACTTGATCCGGCACCGGCGGCTTTTGCTGTTGTGCTGACCGGCGATAATGGTGCCGGCAAGACCAATCTGCTGGAAGCGGTCAGTCTGTTGACCGCCGGGCGTGGGCTGCGCGGGGCACGGATTCAGGATCTGCCACGGGTCAACCGGCCGCAACCGGGCGGCTGGGGCATTGCCGCCGAAGCGGTTGGCCGCTTGGGCGAGGTGCGGCTCGGTACCGGGCAGGACAGCGCCGGTGACGGCAACAACCGGCGCATGGTGCGGATCAATGGCGAGGCGGTATCGGCCCAGACGGCCCTCGCCAACCATTTGCATATGGCCTGGCTGACCCCGGCGATGGACGGTTTGTTCCGTGAGGGGGCATCGGAGCGACGGCGGTTCATGGATCGCCTCGTCTTTGCCTTCGATGCCAGCCATGCCGGGCGGGTCACCCGTTATGAGCGCCTGTTGCGTGAGCGCGCCAAGCTGCTGCGCGATGCGGCAGAGACCGGGCGGCAGGCCGATCCGGTCTGGCTGGGCGGGCTCGAGGCCGGGATGGCCGAGACGGCTAGCGCCATTGCTGCCGGGCGACTGGCGCTGATCGAGCGCCTGAACCGCGTTGCCGCCACCGATCTGGCGCCGTTTCCTGCCGCCGATCTCACCCTTGATGGCCAGCCGGAGGGCTGGCTCGCCGAGGGGGCAAGCGCCGGCGATGTTGAAGATCGGCTCGCCGATGCCCTGAAACGCGCGCGGTCGGAGGATGCCCAGAGTGGCGGTGCCGGGATCGGTCCGCACCGCAGTGACCTCGTCGCCCGCCACCGGGAGCGCAATATGCCTGCCCATCTGTGCTCGACCGGCGAGCAGAAGGCGCTGTTGATTGCCATCACGCTCGCCCATGGACGGCTGGTTCGGGCCGAAACCGGACATGCGCCGATCCTGCTTTTGGATGAGGTCGCGGCTCATCTCGATGAGGCCCGCCGCCATGCATTATTCGACCGGCTGGCAGCCCATGGTGCACAAGTCTGGATGACCGGAACGGATGCCAATATTTTCAACCCGTTGGGCAGTTCGGCCACCCGTATAACGATTACTGGCGGAAATGCGCAAAAAGATGCTTGATTGGCGGTTTTCCGCTATAATGCAGATATTCGGGCAAATGCCCGCTCCGTAACTGTTTTGGCCCTATGAGCGATCCTAAAAAAGAAGAATCGGGTGCCGTTTCCGGCCCGGAAGGCACTGTTCCTGAAGCAGCCCCAGAAGCGTCTCCTGAAGCATCCAATGGCGATGCCTATGACGCCAGCTCGATCAGCGTCCTGCGCGGTCTTGAAGCGGTGCGCAAACGCCCGGGGATGTATATCGGCGATACCGATGACGGTTCCGGTCTGCACCACATGATCTACGAGGTCGTGGACAACGCGATCGATGAGGCGCTGGCCGGGCATTGTGATGTGGTCACCGTGACCCTGAACAGCGACGGTTCCGCCACCATCACCGATAATGGTCGCGGCATTCCGGTGGGCATTCACCCGGAAGAGGGTGTTTCCGCCGCCGAGGTCATCATGACCAAGCTCCATGCGGGCGGTAAGTTCAACCAGAACTCCTACAAGGTATCCGGCGGTCTGCACGGCGTTGGTGTTTCGGTTGTGAATGCCCTGTCCGACTGGCTCGAGCTGCGTATCTTCATCGATGGTCGTGAGCACAAGATGCGGTTCAGCCATGGTGAGCCCGATGCCCCACTCGTGGAAGTCGGCGCGGCCCCGGAGCTGGATGGCAAGACCCGGACCGGTACCGAGATCACCTTCCACCCCTCGGCTGAAACCTTCACCATGACCGAGTTCAAGTTCGAGACCCTCGAACACCGCCTGCGTGAGCTGGCGTTCCTGAACTCCGGTGTGCGTCTGGTGCTGACCGATGACCGTGAGGAAGAGCCGCGCGTCGTCGATATGAATTATGATGGCGGCCTGCAGGCATTTGTGACCTATCTGAACCGCTCGAAATCCGCACTGCACCCGGAACCGGTCCTGTTTACCGCCGAGAAAGACGGCCTGACTGTCGAGGCGGCGATGCAGTGGACCGACAGCTATGCCGAGATGATGCAGTGTTTCACCAACAATATCCCGCAGCGTGATGGTGGTACCCATCTGGCCGGTTTCCGTGGGGCGCTGACCCGTGTGATCAACGCCTATGCGGCGCAGAATGGCCTGCTCAAGCGTGAAAAGGTACAGCCGACCGGCGATGATATGCGCGAGGGCCTGACTTGTGTGCTGTCGGTCAAGATGCCCGATCCGCGCTTCTCGTCCCAGACCAAGGACAAGCTGGTTTCATCCGAAGCCCGTCCGGCCGTGGAAAATGCCGTTGGTGAGGCGCTGTCCACATGGCTTGAGGAGCACCCGAACGAGGGCAAGAAGATCGTGGCCAAGATTGTCGAGGCTGCCGCTGCCCGTGAAGCCGCACGCAAGGCGCGTGAGCTGACCCGGCGCAAGGGTGCGCTCGATATGGCGTCACTGCCTGGCAAGCTCGCCGATTGTCAGGAGCGCGACCCGACCCGCGCCGAACTGTTCATCGTTGAGGGTGACAGTGCGGGTGGTTCGGCAAAACAGGGCCGTAACCGGCGGTTTCAGGCAATCCTGCCCCTGCGCGGCAAGATCCTGAACGTCGAGCGGGCACGGTTTGACAAGATGCTGTCCAGTCAGGAGATCGGCACGCTGATCACCGCGCTTGGCACCGGCATCGGCCCCGACGAGTTCAACATCGAGAAGCTGCGTTATCACAAGATCATCATCATGACCGATGCTGATGTGGATGGCTCGCATATCCGGACCCTACTGCTGACCTTCTTCTTCCGTCAGATGCCGGAGCTGATCGAGCGCGGTTATCTCTATATCGCCCAGCCACCACTGTTCAAACTCAGCCGGGGCAAGTCGGCGCGCTACCTGAAGGATGAGCGCGAGCTGAACAACTACCTGATCGAGTTTGGCACCGATGCGGCGGCGATCACTCAATCCGATGGTACCCAGATTGCCGGTAATGACCTGGTTGCACTCGCCGAGCGTGCCCGTCAGGCCGCCTCAACCATCGAGAGCCTTGGCCGCAAGCTGGGCGACCCGTTCATCGTCGAGCAGATCGCACTGGCCGGTGGCTTCAATGTCGATCTGTTCAATGACCGTGCCGAGGCTGACCGTGTGCTCAAGGGCGTTGCCGATCGCCTCAATGCTGCCTTCGAGGAGAAGGAACGCGGTTGGTCTGCCGAGTTTGTTGATGGTGAGCCGGGTGCTGTTGGTCTGCTGGCCAAGCCACGGATGCAGATTGTCCGCACCCTGCAGGGTGTCCGTCAGGCCTATAACCTGACCGAAGAACTGCTCTCGACCGGTGAGGCGCGTCGCCTGCACCAGCTGTCAACCGCACTGGCGCCGGTCTTTGCTGGTTCTGCGACGCTTACGCATAAGGACCGTTCTATTGAGGGTATCCTTGGCCCGCTTGGCCTGTTCGGTGCCGTCAATGACATTGCCCGCAAGGGTTCCGCGCTCCAGCGCTATAAGGGGCTGGGTGAGATGAACCCGGATCAGCTCTGGGAAACCACGCTCGATCCGAATGTCCGCTCACTGCTGCAGGTCCGGGTTGCCGAGACCAAAGAGGCCGAGGACCTGTTCTCGACCCTGATGGGCGATGTGGTGGAACCGCGCCGCGAGTTTATCCAGCAGAATGCGCTGCGGGTGGTCAATCTCGACGCATAACCCCATACTATCGGGGCAGTTGGCGGTTTTCATGCCGCTTGCTGCCCCTTTTTTATGTCTGACTATCAACGGCTGATGCCTCTTGTCCGATACGCTTGATTTTGAAGGCTATTACAAAGCCCTGGGCATTCCGCCGACAGCCTCGGCGGATGAGGTCAAGCGAGCGTTCCGTGAGCGGGCGCGCGATCTGCACCCGGACCGCAACCGGACCCGGGATACAACCGCCGAATTTCAGAAGCTGAGCGCTGCCTATGAGGTTCTGAAAGACCCGAAAAAGCGCGCCGATTACAATGCCGAGGGTGCCCGGCGGATGCGTATGGGCTCGGGCAGTTCGGGCGGTACTGCCGCTACGGGTGCCCGTTCTGCAGAGACGGCAGCTCCGGGCAGTGGTGCCGGAAGCACCGGTTATACCGCCTATACCTATAGCCGTCCGACGAGGGCACAGGCGGAATTGCGCATGTGTGCCCGTTGCGGCTGTCTCTCGGCACAACCACGCGTGGCATATTTTCTCGCGGTTCGCGGCTTGATCACCCAGGTCAAGACCATCCGTAAGGGCGGCATATATTGCGCGCGCTGTGCCATGGTCGAGGGGCTGAAGAACAATCTGGCCAACTGGATGGTTGGCTGGTGGGCACTGCCCTATGGCCCGGTCAAGGTGGTCGAGGCAACGCTGATCAATCTGGTTGGCGGTGAGCGACCGAATGCCGAGAATGCCGAACTTCTGTATCGTCAGGCCATGGGGTTCCATTATGCCGGACATAACAAGATTGCGCTCGGCATCATTCAGGATGCGCTCCGGCTTGCGCCCTCGATTGTCATGCGCGACAAGCTGCTGGAACTGCGCAAGCATCTGGGTGGTGACGGACAGGTCAAGAAACTGCGCAACCAGTGGCGTATCATTGATGACCGGATATTCCTGGCCCAGGCGATACCGCTGGCGGTGATCATTCTGATTGTGCTGCAGAACCTGTTCAGCATGGTCAATCTGCAGCTGTTCAGTTTTGATGGTTTCAAGCGCAGTTTTGCCCGGATTGGCGAGATGGTGCCGTTTGGCCGGATGCTGGGGGTGGAGGATGCGCCACTGGCGGCCATGCTGGTTACTGCCGATCGGTTGACAATCTATGATGCGCCGAATACTGCCGCGGAAACATCCGGCTTTCTGCGCAAGGGCGAGCGGATACAGGCGGTGATGAATGGCGCGGTCGGTGGCTGGGCAGCGGTGAAACTGCCCGATGGCGGTCTCGGCTATGTGGCATCGAGCGGTCTGGCACCGGATACCGATCCGTGACGGGAATTGCGGACGGAATGGGGCAATCGCCGTGTCCGCAACTGCACAGCTGACGGCAAAAAAGCCATATTTCAGCGCCAGATTTCCGGCATTGATTGACATGGCAGGGTGCTGGACGGACCCTGAAGGCCAGTTGCGATCAAGTAGTGATCGATACCGTCCTATCCGAAGACATGACAGGCGTATATGGCACAGAAGAGTGCAGGCAAAAGCCCGGCAAAATCGGGCAAGACCGCCAAGCGTGGCAGTGGCAGTGGCAGCAAGAGCAAGGCCAGTAAAGCTGCCAAACCCGCCAAGGGCAAGCGCGGCGGCTGGTTCGGGCGCTCCCTGTGGTTTGTCACGCGCTGGTCGCTGGTGCTGGCGGTCTGGGGCGGTGTCGCCGGTGGTGCGGCCTTGCTCTATTTCGCCCATGACTTGCCGGATATCCGCGACCAGATGGTGCTCGAGCGCCGCAAGTCGGTGACCATTCTGGCAGCTGACGGTTCGGAAATCGGTCGCTATGGCGATCTGCATACCACACGGGTAACAGTCGAAAGCCTGCCCAAAAACCTGATCAATGCCGTCATTGCCATTGAGGATCGCCGTTTTTACTGGCATCCGGGCATTGATCCCATCGGTCTGGTGCGCGCTGCCGTTACCAATTATCGCGCCGGACGAGTGGTGCAGGGTGGCTCAACCCTGACCCAGCAGCTGGCCAAGAACCTGTTTCTGGAGCCTGAACGCTCGATGAAGCGCAAGGCACAGGAAGCCCTGCTCGCTCTCTGGCTCGAGATTTCCTACACCAAGGACGAGATACTGGCCGCTTACCTGAACCGGGTCTATCTCGGTGCCGGTACCTATGGCGTTGATGCCGCCGCGCGGACCTATTTCGGCAAGCCGGCACGAGCGGTGGATCTGCGGGAAAGCGCCCTGATTGCCGGGTTGTTGAAGGCGCCGTCACGCTATGCCCCGACCAATAATGCCAAGCTCGGCTGGCAGCGGGCGCGGGTGGTGCTGGCGGCCATGGCTGATGCTGGCTTCATTAGCGAGGCCGAGCGTGAGGCGGCGGCCAATGGGCGGCCCCGGACCCGCCCCCTGCCCGGATCGGGTGAGAAATACTTTGCCGATTGGGTGATGGAGCAGGTCGGCGGCTATGTCGGCAAGACCGACCGGGATCTGATCGTCCACACCAGTCTTGATCCGAAGATACAGCGCGCCGCCGAGAATGGCATTGCGGAGGCGATGAGCAAGGAAGGGCGCAAGCGCGGTGCCCGACAGGCGGCGGCGCTGGTGATGAGCCCCGATGGTGCTATCCGTGCCATGATTGGTGGCGTTGATTATGCGCAGAGCCAGTTCAACCGTGTAACCCAGGGGCAGCGGCAGCCGGGTTCGGCATTCAAGCCCTTTGTCTATCTGGCGGCAGTGGAGGCCGGATATTCGCCGTTTGATCGGATCAATGATGCGCCGTTGACCCTCGGCGACTGGTCACCGGAGAATTACAGCAACCGGTTCCACGGTGTGGTCAGTCTGCGTGAGGCTTTGGCGCATTCCTATAATGTCTCTGCCATCCGATTGCTGGATGCGGTTGGATTGGACCGGGTCAAGGGCGTTGCCCGTCGTCTCGGCATTACTAGCCCGCTCGGTCACAATCTGAGTTTGGCCCTCGGTACGTCCGAGGTATCCATGCTGGAACTGACGGCGGCCTATGCCTCGATCGCCAATGGCGGCATGGCGATCTGGCCCCATGCGATTACCGAAATCCGGGCCAAAGGCGGCAAGGTGATCTATCGCCACCAGCCAGCCAGCAGCAGTCGGGTGATCAAGCAGGATGATGCCCGTAACCTGACGGCGATGATGCGTGATGTGGTCAGTGAGGGCACCGGCAAGAAGGCGGCGTTTGATCACCCCGCAGCGGGCAAGACCGGCACCACCCAATCGTTCCGCGATGCCTGGTTCCTCGGCTTTACCGCCGATTATGTTGGCGCGGTCTGGTTCGGTAATGATGACAACACGCCGATGAACCGGATCAAGAAAGAGCCAATAACCGGTGGCTCTCTGCCTGCCGAAACCTGGGGTGAGATCATGAAGGCGGCCCATCGTGGCAAGCCTGTACGCGATCTGCCGTCGCTTGATGGCCGGGTCTGGGATCGCATTGCAGCCAGTCAGGTCAGTTCCGGCCCGGCGATCGGTGGTAGTGATCCTGCCGGTGGTGCAATCAGCAATGACGACAAATCAGCCTTCGAGCAACTGCTCGGTAGCCTGACCGGCAGTGGTCAGGAGGCGCCAAGCCAGATGCCGGAAGCCGCTGACGCGCCAAGTGGTCCGCGCTGGGATTGACGATAATAAACGCTGAAACTGTCAGTTGAAAACTAAAGGTATAATTTTTATTTGGCTTATTTTCAGTAAGACGGCGAGTACTTTTTTGCTTTCTTTAACATGTGTAGCAAGCTGTATTCCAAGGGATATTGCAGGTGCGTTCATGTGTTTTATGTATATTTTTCCCAGAAAAACTGCAAATTCATTAAAATTTTAGACAAAATTTTTGTTCAAGAACTTTCAAAACCTTGTCCTAGCATAAGAATTGTCGATGAATGGTTTGAAGAGTTGCAGGTCCGCTTGCACCGGAATAATCCTAAGCATCGCATTACGACCGTGGGGATTTTGGAATATGGAGCGGTCGATGATGGGACTTCCGGTTCCAGCCGAGGGGGCTCGGGTGGTTTGGTAAGTAACCAATATCATTGGGGATTTTGGTTACAAGTGGATTTGTTCAATTTTGGGTTTCTACTGGTCATGGGGGTCAGTGGCACCCAGCCATTCATCAGACGAGATGCCGGTCACGGTACTCTTCTCGTGACAGGGGCGCTTAAAAGGAGCGTTTATGTCTGCGGTAATGGCTATGCCTACAGTATTCGCAAAGACAAACTACATCGAAGACTTCGGTGATTATTTAGATAGATCAGCGACGCGGGTCGCAACACAAGGCCCGATCGGTTTTCTCGGCAAATTGTTCACCGGTAAACTCAATACATTCTCCCGTTTCAAGAATGCGCTGAAAACTACGGTTCACAGCGTTCTGCAAACCGTCAAGGAAGCAACGGCATGGGCCACGGTTGGCCTGTCGATCGCCAATGAACGTCTGGGCAAACTCGCCTGGGCCATGCTGCCACAAAGCTTCCGCGACCCACTCCCCAAAATCGTCAAGGAGCATATGGACAGCACGCTGGGCAAGCTGCTTGATGAATTGCGGGATCAGGTAAACCCACTGGCTGAAACGCCGAAGGAAGATATGCGCCGGAAGGTGCACCTGCGCCGGGCGATCCGCGACTGGCGGAATGCACGTCAGGAGCAGAATTTCGACGAAATCAAGAAGTGGGATACCAAGGCCCCGCAGCCGCTCGCCGGTCTGCGCATGGGGCCTGCATGAATGCAGTAACCGGCCGGTTTGATCGCACAGCGCATCTGACAGGCTGGTAATTCCGAAATCGGGGTGGCAGATTGCATCTCATGCAACTCCATCCCGATAGCACAATCGTGATCCTGACCGGGGCCGGCATCTCGAAAGAGAGCGGCCTCGACACGTTTCGAGACCCCGACGGCATCTGGGCAAGGCACAGCCTTGATGAGGTGGCGACACCACAGGGCTTTGCCCGCAATCCGGCGCTGGTGCATGAGTTTTACAACAGCCGCCGCCGTGGCCTGCTCGATCCCGCCATTCAGCCCAACCCGGCCCATAAGGCGATTGCCCGGTTGCAACGGGACTGGCCGGGCAAGGTGGTGCTGGTCACCCAGAATATCGATGATCTGCATGAGCGCGGTGGCTCACCCGCCGTTATTCATATGCATGGTGAGTTGCTGAAGGCCGAGTGCCAGCATTGCGGTGCGGTGGTCGATTGGCGCGAAGACCTCTCGATAGAAACCGCCTGTCCCGATTGCGGTCTGCCCGCCGGTATGCGCCCGCATGTGGTCTGGTTCGGCGAGATGCCGCGCTTTATGGACCGGATTGTGTTGGCGCTGGCTGATGCCGATCTGTTCATCTCGATCGGCACATCCGGCAATGTCTATCCGGCGGCAGGTTTTGTCGCTGAGGCGCGCGAATACGGAGCGGCGACCATCGAGCTCAATCTGGAGCCATCGGAAGGGGCGACCCTGTTTGCCGAAACCCGCTACGGTCCCGCCTCGGTTCTGGTGCCCGACTATGTTGATGAGTTACTGGATCTCGCCGCCGCGCCATGAGTGCATCGCTCAACAGCCTGTTGTCGGAGATTGCTGGCTGCCGCCTCTGCGCCATGAGCAATGGCAACCCGTTGCCACATAATCCGCGCCCGGTGATACAGGCTGCGGCCAGTGCCGAGCTGTTGATTGTCGGTCAGGCACCGGGAACGCGGGTGCATGAAACCGGTATCCCGTGGAATGACGCCAGCGGCAATCGTTTGCGTGTCTGGCTGCAGATGGAGCGGGAACAGTTCTATGACCCGGCGCGGATTGCCATCATGCCTATGGGGTTGTGCTTTCCGGGGCAGAATGCGCGGGGTGCCGATTTACCGCCCCGCCCGGAATGCGCGCCGACATGGCACGACCGGGTGCTGGCCGAACTGCCGAATATCCGCACTGTCCTGCTGATCGGCCAATATGCGCAGGCGCGTTATCTGGGCAAGCGCCGCAAGTCGAGCATGACGGATACCGTTGCACATTGGCGTGACTACGCGCCACGATACTGGCCGATGCCGCATCCGAGCTGGCGCAACAATGGCTGGCTTAGAAAGCACGGCTGGTTTGAAGCCGACTTGCTGCCAGCGCTTCGTGCCCATATCGCCGGATAGGTAGTGTATAACGGTTCATATACTGGCAAGTTACTGACAGGGAATAAGAAATGCCTGAAAAACTGACGGGAAAAGCACGGGAAGAGGGGCTTGCGGCACTGCCCGGCTGGACGCTTGCGAGCGACCGGGATGCGATCGGTAAAACCTATCGGTTCAAAAACTTCATCGAGGCATGGGGCTTCATGAGTGCTGCGGCACTCCACGCGGAAAAGCTCAACCACCATCCCGAATGGTCGAATGTTTACGGCACGGTTGAGGTAACGCTTACCACCCATGATGCCGGTGGTCTGAGCGAACTCGATATCAAGCTGGCCAAGGCAATGGATCGTCTCGCCGGTGTAGCTGCCGGGGCTTAAAGGAAAGAATAGGGATCGATATCGATCTGTACCCGGGTCTGGCTTGGCAGCTTGACCGAGGCCAGCCATGGCTCGATCAGCCGTGCCAGCACCGCATTGCGCCCGGCCTTGATCAGAAACCGTTGACGGTGACGCCCCCGGATCATGGCCAGTGCCGCCGGTGCCGGGCCAAGCACCATGACGCCGTCAACTCTGGGCGCAGTATTGGCGAGGGCGTTGACCGCCTCATTCAGGCGGTTCTGGTCGGTGTCGGTGATGATCAGCGCGGCGAGGCGACCATAGGGCGGCATCGCGTGCATCCGCCGGTCGGCATCGACCGCAGCCATGAAGCCGTCACGGTCATGGGCCGCCAGCGCCTGCAGGACCGGTTCGTTCGGCAGGCGTGTCTGCACCATCACCGTACCCGGACTCTCGCCCCGTCCGGCCCGGCCTGCTACCTGTTGCAACAGCTGGAAGCTGCGCTCGGGTGCCCGAATATCACCGCCGCCGAGGCCCATATCGGCATCGACGATCCCCACAAGGGTCAGGAGCGGGAAATGGTGGCCCTTGGCCATGATCTGCGTGCCGATCACGATATCGATTTCCCGCGTATGCACCTTGGCCATGAACTCGCGCATGGCGAGTGGCCCGGTCAGCATGTCGGAGGTCAGCAACCCGATACGGGCCGCGGGAAAACGTGTCTGCACCTCTTCGGCCACCCGCTCGACGCCCGGACCGCAGGCGATGATGCTGTCCTCGGCACCGCAAGAGGGGCAGTGGGAAGGCAACGGCATCGCCAGTCCGCAATGGTGGCATTGCAGGCGATGGGCCAGCCGATGTTCAACCAGCCAGGCCGTACAGTTCGGGCACTGCCAGCGATGGCCGCAGGACTGGCACAGGGTCAGCGGCGCATAGCCCCGGCGGTTGAGGAACAGCAACGCCTGTTCCTGCTTTGCCAGCGTATCGGCCAGCGCCTCGACCAGTGGCGGCGCCAGCCAGGCGGGGCCAAGCGCTTCGAGGCCCGGTTGCTCCAGCTTATCCGGTGGATCTTTGGTCAGGTCGATCAGTTTGATGTCCGGCAGTTCGGCAGCGCCGTGCCGCTCTGGCAGGACCAGTTGCTCGAACCGGCCTTCCTGCATATTGACCACGGTTTCCATCGACGGGGTGGCGGAGACAAGCACGACCGGGTGATCGGCCAGCCGGGCCCGGACAATCGCCATGTCGCGGGCGTTATAGGCTACCCGGTCATCCTGTTTGTAGGAGGCATCATGCTCCTCATCGACAATGATCAGGCCGAGATTGTCGAACGGCAGGAACAGCGCCGAGCGGGCACCGACCACCACATCGACACGACCGAGCGCCACATTGCGCCAGGTATCGCGGCGCGCTGCCTGGGTCAGTTCCGAGTTCCAAATGGTCGGCGTTGAGCCGAATCGTGTGGCGAAGCGGTCGAGCCATTGGGCGCTGAGAGAGATTTCCGGCAGCAGCACCAGCACCTGCTTGCCCAGTTTCAGAGCGGCGGCGATGGCTTCCTGATACACCTCGGTCTTGCCGGCACCGGTGACGCCATCGATCACCGAGACATGGTTGCCGCCCAACTCGACCGCGGCGACCAGTGCCTCGGCGGCGACGGCCTGATCCGGTGACAGGGTCGGGCCGGGTAGCTCATGATCCGGGCGCGGCGGGCGCGGTGGCACACCCGGCAGGCTGACCCGCTCCAGCCCGCCCTGCTCGGCGAGCCCGGCCACGACCGAGGTGCCGCAACCGGCGGCCTTGGCCAGTTCCGGGCCGGTCATGATCGGTATGTCATGGAAACTGGCCAGCACACGCTTGCGTGCCGGGGTCATGCGCAGATCCGCTGGCAGTCGTGGCACGGGTTTGTAGGCGGTAATCTCCGGCGGGGTTTCCAGTGCCGATGGCGTGTTCAGGAACATCTTCAGCACCGTGCCGGGAGAGGCGGCATAATACTGCGCCATCCAGGTGATCAGCTTGCGGTTCATCTCCGGCATCGGCGGCAGGTCGAAAATCCGCGTTACCGGCTTCAGCGTCACCTTGCGGGTCGATTGTGCCGGTTCGGGTTCGGGATCAATCTCCCAGACAATCGCCGGGAGGTGCCGTTTGCCCACAGGTACCTCGATATAGGTGCCGATATCGATGTTGTGGCTGCCGCGCACCTGATTGCCGAGCCAGTAATCATACAGCCCGCCGGTTGAGGTGCCGATCGGCAGCGGTACCATCGCCCTGATCCGCACGCCATCGCCAAAATTGGCGCGTGCCTTGGCGTTCGCACTGTTTTCAGGTTCTGGAAGATCGATCAACATTGTCGGACAGTGGGTCAAATATGGGGCTATTACCTCCGGATTTCCAGAAGCTGTCGGCCTGCCCAATGGCTTAGCACAGCATGGCATGGGCGACTACTTAATGATCTGATGATTGTTGGGTGTTGCTCTCGCTGCTCTGGGCGCGTATCACACGGGGTAATGCCATCTGATAAGGCAACCAGTCACCAGCCAGCCGCGAAGGGGCCAGACATGAAGTTTTTTATCGATACCGCCGATCTGGATGAAATCCGTGATCTCGCCGCGACCGGCATGGTCGATGGCGTCACCACCAACCCGAGCCTGATCGCGAAAAGCGGTGCGGACTTCCTGACCCGGATCAAGGAAATCTGTGAAGTTATCGACGGCCCGGTAAGCGCCGAGGTTGCCGCAACCGATTTTGAGACCATGCTCGCCGAGGGCAAGCACATCGCCAAGATCGCTGACAATGTAGCGGTCAAGGTGCCGCTGACCGAAGCCGGTCTGAAGGTCTGTAAGATCCTCAGCGACGAGGGCACCATGGTTAATGTGACCCTGTGCTTCTCCGCCAATCAGGCGCTGCTCGCTGCCAAAGCCGGCGCGACCTTCATCTCGCCGTTCGTTGGCCGTCTCGACGATATCGGCCATGATGGCATGGGCCTGATCGCCGATATCATCGAGGTCTATTCGGTTTACCCGAACATCCATACGGAAGTGCTCGTCGCCTCAGTACGCGGCCCGAACCACGTCATGGAAGCCGCCAAGATGGGTGCCGATGTGGCCACCATCCCGCCATCGGTTCTGCGTGCGCTGTACAAGCACCCGCTGACTGACAAGGGCCTCGCCGCCTTTGTTGCCGATTGGGAGAAGACCGGCCAGACCATCCTGCCCGGCGGTGACAAGCGCAGCGTGGCATAAGCATAATGGCCGAGACCAGAGACGCTGCCAGCCTGTCCGAGCATGAGGTCCGCGCCTATCTGCGGGCCAATCCGGAGTTCCTCAAGGACAATCCGGACATGCTCAACGTGCTTGCCGTACCGGCCCGCGATGTCGGTGCGGAGGCGGGTGTAGGTGCCGGTATCGCCGATTTCCAGCGTTTCATGGTCGAGCGCCTGCGTCGAGAAGGCGAGGCGCTGAAGGCACAGCAGGGCGATCTGATCGCCAATGCCCGTGCCAACATGAATACCCAGTCGCGGGTGCATTCCGCGATCCTGTTTCTGCTCGATGCCCAGAGCTTCGAGCAGTTCATCAACGCCATTACCACCGATCTGGCGGTCATGCTCGATATGGATGCGGTGGTGCTGGCGGTTGAAACCAATGATCTCAGCCTGCCCGGTATCAATCAGCACGGCGTTCGGGTTGTGTCACAGGGCACTGTCGACAGCTGGATGAACAGCAGTCAGGCCGTACGCCTCGACAGCAATGTTATCGGTGATGACCAGCTGTTCGGTCCTGCTGCCTCACTGGTACAGAGCCAGGCACTGATCCGCCTCGATATTGATCCACGGATGCCGACCGGCCTGCTGGTCCTTGGCAGCCGTAACCCGGAAATGTTCGATCCCGGTCAGGGCACCGAACTTGCCCAGTTCCTCGGTCGGGTGATCGAACGCCAGCTGCGCCTCTGGCTTGAGGTCTGATGGTTGGATCATCTGCAGCAGGCGATGATGATCTGAGCTGGCAGTTGCTGCCAATCCGGGATGATCTGGCCGCTGCCCTGCAGGACTGGCGCGCATGGCTGCGTGATGAACGCCGCCTGTCGGTCCATACCTGCCGCGCCTATGAGGGCGATATTGCCGATTTTATGGGATTTATGGCGGGCCATCACGGTGGCCAGCTCGCCTTGACCCATCTTGCCGCCATTGATCTCGGCTCATTCCGCTCATGGCTGGCTGCCCGTGCCAGTGACGGTGCAACAGCGGCCACACGGGCACGCAATCTCTCAGCCCTGCGCAGCCTGTTCAACTGGCTCGACAAGACCGACCGGGCATTCAATCCATCAATCGGACAGTTGCAGGCACCGAAGCGCAAGCAACCGCTGCCGCGTGCGGTCAGTCGTCTGGATGCCAAAGATATACTCGACCGGGCCGAGGAGCTCGCGCCTGAACCATGGATCGCCAAGCGTGATCGGGCGCTCCTGACCCTGCTCTACGGTGCCGGATTGCGGATCGGTGAGGCGGTGGCGCTCAACCGGTCGGCAATGCCATCCAAGCCGGAGAACGCTGCCATTGTCGTTGATGGTAAGGGCAACAAGCAGCGACAGGTACCGTTATTACCCGTGGTGGTAGAGGCACTGGCCCGTTATCGCACCCTCTGCCCCTTCCCGGACACGCCGGATGCGCCGCTGTTCTATGGCGCCAAGGGCAAGCGGCTGAATGCCGATGCCGCGCGCAAGGTGATGCGGCAGGTCCGGCAATCCCTATCCCTGTCGGACAGCGTCACCCCGCACGCCCTGCGCCACAGCTTTGCCACCCATCTGCTGGGTGCCGATGTGGATCTGCGGGTAATTCAGGATCTGCTCGGCCATGCCAGCCTGACCTCGACCCAACGCTATCTCGATGCGGATATCGAGCGTTTGCGCGCGGTCTATGCCAAGGCACATCCGCGCGCCAAGGGCTAGGCATGGCAAAGCAAAAGCCCCGCAAACCGGTCAAGGTCGTGCGGGGCTTGCCAAGCTTATGTTGATTGCCGGATCAGATGTGCAGCGGGCGTCCGTCGACGGCGAGAGCTGCTTCCTTGACCACTTCCGACAATGTCGGGTGGGCGTGGCAGGTGCGCGCGATATCTTCAGCCGACGCACCGAATTCCATACCGACACCGATCTCGGCGATCAGGGTGCCAGCCTCAGGGCCGATGATGTGAACGCCCAGAACCCGGTCGGTTTTCTTGTCCGCAAGGATCTTGACGAAGCCGTTGGTGTCGCCCATGGCACGCGCACGGCCATTGGCCATGAACGGGAACTTGCCCTTGTTGAAGGCGACGCCTTCTTCTTTCAGTTGCTCCTCGGTCTTGCCGATCGAGGCAACCTCGGGCCAGGTGTAGACAACGCTCGGGATCGCATCGTAATTGACGTGGCCGCTCTCGCCGCCAAGGATTTCCGCGACGGCAACGCCCTCATCCTCGGCCTTGTGTGCCAGCATCGGGCCGGTAATCACATCGCCGATGGCATAGATGCCGGGCACAGAGGTCTCGAAATGCTCGTTGGTTTTCACACGGCCGCGGTCATCCATCTCGACACCGGCCTCTTTCAGGCCGAGGCTGTCGGTATATGGCTTGCGACCAATGGCCACCAGTACGATGTCGGCCTTGATCGTCTCGGCATCGCCGCCCTTGGCCGGTTCAACGGTCACATCGACGCCTGATTTGGTGTTCTTCACCTCGGTAACCTTGGTCGAGAGCTTGAATTCAAGGCCCTGTTTTTCGAGGATTTTCTTGGCTTCCTTGGAAACCTCGCCATCCATGGTCGGCAGGGCGCGGTCGAGGAACTCGACAACCGTGACCTTGGAGCCGAGACGGTTCCAGACGGTACCCATCTCAAGGCCGATCACACCGCCACCGATCACCACCAGATGCTTCGGCACCTTGGCGAGCTCAAGCGCGCCGGTGGAGGAGACTACCTTCTTCTCGTCAATGTCGACGCCGGGCAGGCCGGCAACGTCAGAGCCGGTGGCGATCACAACGGCGCTGGTCTTGTACTCGCTGTCCTTGCCCTTGGCGTCGGTGACAACAACGGTATCGGCTGACTTGACCTTGCCGGTGCCCTTGAGCCAGGTGATCTTGTTTTTCTTGAACAGGAAGTCGACGCCTTTGACATTGGCATCAACCACACCATTCTTGTGGCCCATCATGCCCTTGAGGTCGAGTTCGACGCCCTTGGTCTTGATGCCCATATCGGCGAAGTGGTGATTAACGGCGTTGAACTTCTCCGACGCGGCGAGCAGCGCCTTGGACGGGATACAGCCGACATTCAGGCAGGTACCGCCGAGGGTATCACGCTTTTCAACACAGGCGGTTTTGAGACCAAGCTGGGCACAACGGATGGCGCAGACATAGCCGCCGGGGCCACTGCCGATGACGATGACGTCGAAATTATCGGACATGGAATTTCCTTGAAGTCGGATGGGTTGAGAACAGATAGGCTCGGCACTGGCGCAAGGATTGATGCGCAAACCGGAATGCCTGATATATCAGGGCTGTGGCGTCAGGCAAAGACCTCTTGGACGGCTTTTCCGTGTTTCTGCCATGATCGCGCCGGGATGGTGGCAGGCAGCAAAAAACCGCGCCAACTTACCCAAGCTGACGCGGTTTGTCGCGAAACCGTTCTGTTATCGGTTACAGCAGGAAGATCGAGGTGCCGACCTCACCGGTGAAATCACCACCGGAAATGATGATGAAATTCTGGCCGGTGCTGGGTTGCTCGATGATCGTGCTGCCATCGGGCTGGCGCAGCAGCTGGCCCTGCTCGAATTGCGAGGTACTGACGATTACCGTGGCATCGGCCCCGGCATCATAGGTGATTATGGTGCCGGTATTGATGGCATCATTGACCGTAATCACATCCTCGGCGCTGTTGAAGTCGACAATGGTGTCTGTGCCCTGACCTTGCGAGAAGCCGAACACAAACTGGTCGGCACCGGCACCGCCGGTGATGACGTCGCTGCCGCGGTTGCCGATCAGCACGTCATTGCCGGTCTCACCGAACATCTGGTCATCGCCCTGACCGCCGTAAATGGTGTCATCGCCCGCGCCGCCATAGACCGCATCGGGATTGAAGTTGCCATAGACAACGTCGTTGCCGTTCTCACCGAAGACAAAATCGTTCTGCTGGCCACCATAGACGGTGTCATTGCCCTCACCACCGGCAACGAAGTCGTCGTTCTTGTTGCCATAGAGGATGTCATCGCCGCCGAGACCGTTCAGCGTGTCATTGCCGTCGAACCCGAACAGATTGTCGCGCTGGCCATCGGCACCGGTGATATTGTCCGCACCTGAATTCAGGAACGAGAAGAAGCTGAGGCCGAGATCGGGCACGAAATCAAGGTTGGTCGCCGCAGCAAAGGTGGATAACGGCATGGCCATACCGCTGACAGAAAACAGTGCGCCACCACCGCCATCGAAACGGGCCAGATCGGTAACAGTACCGGTCAGGGATGCATCATTATCGCTCTCGAACCCGCCAAAGCCGGAACCGGTAATATGGAATGTGCCGCCATCAAAGGTCGGCAGGATCAGGCTGGTGCTGCTGAATGCGAGTGGCTCTGCATCAAAGTTGACGCCAAGTGCATCGGCGACATTCATGTCCAGACCATAGGGGGAGAAGGCTTGAATTGTAGGCATGGGGGGCTCCTGTTTGGGGCAAAGGAGAAGGAGAGGCAAGTTATCCGAATAACCTTGCGGCTTCCGGTATAAAGGTTTTGGCCGTCGATGCGAAGTAACAAAACAAATAAAACAGGCCCGGTGATTGTCTCGCCGGGCCTGTCATCATAATCGATTATGTGTATTCGCGCGCCTTACAGTTCGAGCAGAACCCGGCGTGGGTCTTCGATACAGTCCTTGATACGAACGAGGAAGGACACGGCCTCACGACCGTCAATGATCCGGTGATCATAGGACAGCGCCAGATACATCATCGGGCGGGCCTCAATCTTGCCATCAACAACCATCGGGCGTTGCTTGATCGCGTGCATGCCGAGGATCGCGGATTGTGGTGGGTTCAGGATTGGCGTTGACATCAGGGAGCCGAAGACACCGCCATTGGTGATGGAGAAAGTGCCGCCTGACATCTCGTCGAGGCCAAGCTTGCCGTCACGGGCGCGTTTGCCCATGTCGTTGATCGAGGCTTCGATATCAGCGAAGTTCTTCTCGTCACAATCGCGGACAACCGGCACGACCAGACCGTTCGGGGTCGAAACAGCGACACCGATGTCATAGTAATTCTTGTAGACAACGTCATCGCCCTCGATCTCGGCATTGACGGCCGGGAACTCTTTCAGGGCAACGACAGCGGCCTTGACGAAGAATGACATGAAGCCGAGGCGCACGCCGAACTTCTTCTCGAAGGCATCTTTATACTCGGACCGGGCATTCATCATGTTGGTCATGTCCACCTCATTGAAGGTGGTCAGCATGGCCGCAGTGTTCTGGGCATCCTTCAGGCGCTCAGCGATACGCTGGCGCAGACGGGTCATGCGCACACGTTCCTCGCGGTCAGCGCGTGGGCGTGGACCGGATGGCACAGGAGTCTTCGCTGCCGGGCGGGCCGAGGAAGCCTTGCCACCGTTTTCCATGAAGGACAGAACGTCGGCTTTTGTCAGGCGGCCATCCTTGCCGGATGCCGGGATTTTGGCGGCATCGAGGTTGTTTTCCTCAACCAGCTTGCGCACGGCCGGGGCCAGCGGGTAGTCGAGGTTGGCTGCAGCGGGTTTCGCGGCTGGCTTTTCTTCCTTGGCAGGCGCCGGGGCCGCTTTGGCCTCTTCCTTCGCCGGTTCAGTCTTTTTCTCTTCCTTGGCGGGTGCCGGAGCATCGCCGGAGCCTTCGCCGAGTTTGCCGATCAGGGCGCCCACTTCGACCTCATCGCCTTCATTGGCGAGGATTTCCTCAAGCACACCGGCCTGCGGTGCATTGACCTCCACGGTCACCTTGTCGGTTTCAAGCTCTACCAGAGGCTCGTCGAGCGCAACGGCTTCACCGGGTTTCTTCAGCCATTGGGCGATGGTGGCTTCGGTGACTGATTCACCGAGTGTAGGGACAACGATATCCATGGAACGAGTGGCCTATTGTCTGTGATGGTAAGGGTAATGATAAATCGGTTGGATCGGCTGTATTCTGGGTCATCGGCACCCGGATGATGCGCAAGCGCATCGGTCCGGCTGCCGCTTTGTAGCGCGATTAGCGCTTGATGGTAAGTGCTTCGTTGACCAGATCTGCCTGTTCTTTGTTGTGGCGCTTCAGAAGACCGGTTGCCGGTGAGGCGGCCGCAACGCGACCGGCATAGCGGACACGGGTATTCTTGTGGCCGATTTCCTCAAGCACCGCCTCAAGACGACGGTCGACGAAGAACCATGCACCCATATTGGCCGGTTCTTCCTGACACCAGATGAATTTGGCATTCGGGAAGCGGCCAAGCTGTTCTTTCAGCGAGTTGATCGGCCATGGATAGAGCTGTTCCATGCGCAGGATCTGGATGTCATCAATGCCGCGCTTGTCGCGTTCTTCGGCGAGGTCATAGAAGACCTTGCCGGAACACAGGACAACCTGCTTGATCTTGTCGTCAGCCTTCAGTCCCTCGTGATCTTCATAGAGGACGCGGTGGAAGGTTTCGTCGCCGGTGAACATGGACAGTGGTGAGACACAGGCCTTGTGACGCAGCAGCGATTTTGGCGTCATGACGATCAGCGGCTTGCGGAATACCCGGTGCACCTGACGACGCAGGGCATGGAAGTAGTTGGCCGGGGTCGTACAGTTGACCACCTGGATATTATCCTCGGCACAGGCCTGCAGGAACCGCTCGAGACGGGCGGAGGAGTGCTCCGGACCGTTGCCCTCATAGCCATGTGGCAAGAGCATGGTCAGGCCAGACATCCGCAGCCATTTGGATTCAGACGAGGTAATGAACTGGTCGATCATTACCTGTGCGCCATTGACGAAGTCGCCGAACTGGCCTTCCCACATAATCAGGGCATTCGGCTCGGCCATGGAGTAGCCGTATTCAAAACCAAGCACGGCAAATTCCGACAGCGGACTGTCGATAACCTCATAGGTCGCCTGATCCTTGCTGATGTTTTTCAGTGGCGTGTAGCGTTTTTCGGTCTTCTGATCATAGAGCACGGAATGGCGCTGGGAGAAGGTGCCCCGACCGCAATCCTGACCGGACAGGCGGACAATCACGCCCTCATCCACGAGGCTGCCGAATGCCAGTGCCTCGGCGGTAGCCCAGTCAATGGCCTTGCCCTCATCCAGCATTTTGGCTTTCGCCTTCATCTGCCGGACGATCTTGGAATGGGCGTTGAAGCCGTCGGGAATGGTGCTGAGCACCTTACCGATCTGTTTCAGCTTCTTCTCATCGACCGCTGTTGTTCCCTTGCGCTCATCAGAGGTGGCGGTGGTATAGCCCGACCACTTGCCTTCCAGCCAATCGGCCTTGTTCGGCTTGTAATTGGTGGCGGCGTCAAAATCCTTCTGCAACTGATCCATGAAGTCGTCGCGGACTTTCTCGGTCTCTTCCTTGGTCATCAGGCCTTCGTCAACCAGCTGTTTGGCCATGATTTCCCGGGTGGTCGGGTGATCCTTGATCTTCTGGTACATCAGCGGCTGGGTGAAGCTCGGCTCATCGCCCTCATTATGGCCATGGCGGCGATAGCAGACCATGTCGATGATCACGTCTTTGCCGAATTCCTGACGGAACTCGATCGCCATGCGCGCGACATGGGTCACCGCTTCCGGATCATCACCATTCACGTGGAAGATCGGGCATTGCAGCATCAGCGCGACATCGGTGGGGTGCGGGCCGGTGCGTGAGTAGTTCGGGTTGGTGGTGAAGCCGATCTGGTTGTTGATGACGAAATGCAGGCAACCGCCGGTGCGGTAGCCCTTCAGATCAGAAATCGCCATGGTTTCTGTTGCGGTACCCTGACCGGCAAAGGCGGCATCGCCATGGACGAGGAAGCCCATGACCTGTTTCCGCTCGGTATCACCGCGCTGGATCTGTTTGGCCCGGACCTTGCCGAGAACCACAGGGTTGACGGCTTCAAGGTGTGACGGGTTGGCGGTCAGCGACAGGTGAATGTTGTTGCCGTCGAAATCGCGGTCGGAGGAGGTACCGAGGTGGTACTTCACATCGCCGGAGCCCTGAACGTCATCCGGATGGGCAGCGTTGCCCTGAAACTCGGAGAAGACGGCGGTAAACGGCTTGCCCATCATGTTGGTCAGCATGTTGAGGCGGCCGCGGTGGGCCATGCCGACAACGATTTCCTTCAGGCCGAGCTGGCCGCCGCGTTTCATGATCTGCTCAACCGCCGGGATCATGGATTCCCCGCCTTCGAGGCCGAAACGCTTGGTACCGGTGTACTTGATCTGCAGGAACTGCTCGAATGCCTCGGCAGCGGTCAGGCGCTCATAGATCGCCTTCTTGCCCATGGTGGTGAATTCGGTGCGGTTCTGGGCGCCTTCAATGCGCTCCTGGAGCCAGGCTTTTTCAGCCGGATCCTGAATATGGATGAACTCGACGCCGATCTTGCCGCAATAGGTGTGCTGCAGGATATCGTTGATCTCGCGCATCGTGGCGTATTCGAGGCCAAGAACGTTGTCGAGGAAGATCGGGCGATCCATATCTGCTTCGGTGAAGCCGTAGGTGGCTGGCTCCAGCTCAGGGTGCTTGCCCTTCGGTGCCAGACCGAGCGGATCGAGATCGGCGGCGAGGTGACCGCGTACCCGATAGGCACGGATCAGCATGATGGCGCGCAGGCTGTCGAGCACTGCCTGACGGCTGTCGGCGCTGTCGCTGGTGGCGATGGCCTTGGCGGCCTTGGCTACGGTGGCTGCTTCGGCGGCAAAGTCGGGGAGGACGTCATATTCGTCCTTCTGCTGGCTGGTGATGCGGTCATCACGCCAGCTGGCACCCTGCAATTCCTCAAGGATGGCGCGGCTGTCTTCGTTCAGCTCACCGAAAAAGGCGGCCCAGCTGTCATCGACTGATTGCGGGTTCTCAAGGTATTTTGCGTAGATATTCGCAATGAAATCGGCATTAGCGCCGGACAGGAAGCTCAGTTGATCCGCGCCGTAAGGCAGCCGCCCCGCATGTGTCACTTGTTTTGCCATAGCGCCTTGCTGCTAAACGCCTTGTCAGGCCCGTTTCGGCGGTATGGTCCCTCGTTGGTGGTTAATGTGCCTGTTTCCGGACAGCTGATGCCGTCCGATCCCCTGTAACCGGCGCAATCCGCACCGATCGTCAATATAGTGTGCCTTCTACACCGTCCTTGCAAGTCAAGAACAGCATGATTTTTGTGAAAGCAGCCCGGCACTTAACGCATGTGACCGGGCTGCTCCAGATTCGATCTTGATCGAGTATAACGGTTGCGGGTTAACCCATTGCTTCAACCATGGTGGTGCCGAGCGATGCCGGTGATTTCGACACCAGGAACCCGGCGCTTTCCATCGCGGCCATCTTGGCTTCCGCGGTACCCTTGCCACCGGTGATGATCGCACCGGCATGGCCCATGCGCTTGCCCGGCGGGGCGGTGGTGCCGGCAATGAAGCCAACGATCGGCTTGCGGTTCGGCTGGGCTGCATAGAATTCGCAGGCCTCTTCCTCTGCGGTACCGCCGATTTCACCGATCATGATGATGCCTTCGGTCTGGTCGTCTTCGAGGAACAGCTTCAGCGCATCGGTGAAGTTGGTGCCGTTGACCGGGTCACCGCCGATACCGATACAGGTCGACTGGCCGAGACCGGCAGCGGTGGTCTGGGCCACGGCTTCATAGGTCAGGGTGCCGGAACGGGAGACGATACCGATCTTGCCGGGCTTGTGGATGTGGCCGGGCATGATGCCGATTTTGCACTCGCCGGGGGTGATGACACCCGGGCAGTTCGGTCCGATCAGGCGGGTCTTGGAACCATCAAGGGCGCGCTTGACCGCGATCATGTCCATGACCGGGATACCCTCGGTGATACAGATCGCCAGCTCGACCTCGGCGTCGATGGCCTCAAGGATCGCATCGGCGGCGAATGGCGGTGGCACATAGATCACGGAAGCATTACAGCCGGTTTCGGCCTTGGCTTCGGCAACCGTGTTGAACACCGGCAGGTCGAGGTGCTTGGTACCGCCCTTGCCGGGGGTAACGCCGCCGACCATCTTGGTGCCATAGGCAATCGCCTGTTCAGAGTGGAAGGTGCCTTGTGCACCGGTGAAGCCCTGACAGATGACTTTGGTTTCTGAATTGACAAGTACGGCCATGATTATGCGGCCTCCTTCACGGCCTTAACAACTTTTTCAGCAGCATCGGCGAGGTTGTCGGCCGCCAGGATCGGCAGGCCGCTTTCCGCCAGGATTTTCTTACCAAGCTCGACATTGGTGCCTTCCAGACGCACCACCAGCGGCACGTGCAGGGAGACTTCCTTGGCCGCTGCCACAACGCCTTCCGCGATCACGTCGCAGCGCATGATGCCACCAAAGATATTGACCAGAATGCCTTCAACGTTCGGATCGGAGAGGATCAACTTGAACGCGGTGGTAACGCGCTCACGGGTCGCGCCGCCGCCAACATCGAGGAAGTTGGCAGGCTCGCCGCCATAGAGCTTGATGATATCCATGGTCGCCATGGCCAGACCTGCACCGTTGACCATACAGCCGATGGCGCCGTCGAGTTTGACGTAGTTCAGCTCATGCTTGGTGGCTTCGAGCTCGATCGGGTCTTCCTCGGTCTCGTCACGCAGCTCGGCCACATCGGCGTGGCGGAACAGGGCGTTGTCGTCGAAGTTGATCTTGGCATCGAGAGCGATTACATCGCCGTCGCCGGTGACAACCAGCGGGTTGATCTCGACAATCGCGCAATCCAGTTCGGTGAAGGCCTTGTACATGGCCATCATGAAGCGAACCGCCTTGTTGACCTGCTTGCCCTCGAGGCCGAGTGCAAAGGCCAGCTTGCGAGCGTGGAACGGCTGGAGGCCGGTAGCAGGGTCAATCGCCACCTTCTTGATGGCATCGGGATTCTTCTCGGCGACTTCCTCGATCTCCATACCGCCCTCGGTTGAGGCCATGACGGTAACGCGGGAGGTTGCACGGTCTACGAGCATGCCGAGATAGAGTTCGCGAGCGATATCGGAACCGGCCTCAACATAGACGCGGCTGACTTCCTTGCCCTCTGGACCGGTCTGGTGGGTTACCAGCTGCATGCCGATCATCTTTTCCGCTTCGGTACGGACGTCATCGAGTGACTTGACCACTTTGACGCCGCCGCCCTTGCCGCGGCCACCGGCGTGGATCTGTGCCTTGACCACATAAACCGGACCACCGAGGTTTTCGGCTACTTTGACCGCTTCGTCGGCGGTATAGGCCACGCCGCCTTCCGGCACGGCAACGCCGTATTGCCGCAACAGCGATTTGGCTTGGTACTCATGAATATTCATGGCTGTTCCATTTGCTTTTCGGATTGGAATTGGAAAGTTGGATTGGACTGAAACCAAGAACGCCGACCTTTTGACGGGTCGGCGTATCCGGGTTGCTTACTTTTTCGCGCGAATATCGGCGACGGCCTGCTTGAGGCCCTCAACCGCCGCGACAGACTTGTCGAACATGGCCTGTTCTTCGGCATTCAGCTCGATTTCGACGATACGCTCGATGCCTTCGCCGCCGATGACGACCGGGACACCGATATACAGACCGTTGACGCCATACTCACCGTTGAGCAGGGCGGCACAGGGCAGAACGCGCTTCTTGTCGAGCAGGTAGCTCTCGGCCATGGAGATGGCGGAAGAGGCAGGCGCATAGAAGGCGGAACCGGTTTTCAGCAGGCCGACGATCTCGGCACCACCATCACGGGTGCGCTGGACGATCTGGTCCAGTTTTTCCTGTGTGGTCCAGCCCATCTTGACCAGATCAGGCAGCGGGATACCGGCAACGGTGGAATAGCGGGTTAGCGGGACCATGGTGTCGCCGTGGCCGCCGAGAACGAAGGCGGTGACGTCTTCAACGGAAACGTTGAATTCTTCGGCGAGGAACCAGCGGAAGCGGGCGCTGTCAAGAACACCGGCCATGCCGCAGATTTTCTTCGGATCGCCGCCAACGGCTTCCTGCATGACGGCAACCATGGCGTCGAGCGGGTTGGTGATGACGATGACGAAGGCGTCAGGGCAGTTTTCCTTAATGCCGGCACCGACCTGTTCGATGATGCCGGTATTGATACCGATCAGGTCATCGCGGCTCATGCCTGGTTTGCGTGGCACACCGGCGGTGACGATAACCACATCGGCCCCGGCGAGGGCGGTGTAGTCATTGGCACCGGTCATCAGGCTGTCAAAGCCTTCGACCGGGGATGCCTCGGCAATGTCCAGCGCCTTGCCTTGTGGAACACCTTCCGCGATATCGACGAGGGTGACGTCGCCGAGATTTTTGAGACCGGCGAGAAGGGCGAGGGTGCCGCCGATTTGGCCAGCACCGACAAGCGCGATTTTGTTACGCGCGGCTTTTGCACGGGACATGTGGATCATCAGACCTTTCGTTGCGTGTGGGGGGATCTTGCCACTGACTGCTTAACAAATGTTTGGCAGGCAGTCGGCACCCCACGGGAATGGTCGGTCTGGCTGGTGGGCAGGCATGCCACGGCGCACATCATTGCCGGGGCCGTCTGTACGCATTTGCTATGCGTGCCATCACGACCGGAATTTGACGGTCATGTTCGTAACCCGAACCGGTGCCCGGGGGCAAGGGTTGAGCATTGCATAAACCGCGTTTCTGGCCTGTTTTTATGGGGTGAATGCCTGTGGGCCGGTCAGGCAGCGGGCAGCGGGTCGTCTATACCGAAGAACTCAAGGTACCAGACCATCTCGGTATCCTGCAGCGGGAACCGGTAATTGTGATTGGCGCGGATCTGCTTGTTTTTCGGCAGATGGGCCACCTTTTCCATGATTTCCTCGGCCAGATTTGGCCGGAAACCGGCGCGCCAGACCAGTGCCGTGATCGCCTTGGCGCTCTCGCTTTTCAGGATACGTTTGACGATCAGCGGATGCACCCGCCCGCGGAACGCAAGCGAGCCGATCAACAGGGTCGGATCATTGGCATCAAGATACTTGATCAGGAACTCATCATCGAGCTGGCCGGAGCGGTCGAGGCGCGCAGCCTCGGCCACCGCATCTTCATAGGTGGCGATCCTCCGTACTCTTGCCAGTTCCCGGCTGGCAGTACGGGCCAGACGTCGGGCCTCGGACGGGTTTACCTTGTGCGCTGCCTTCAGCATCTCGAGAATACGCTCGCCGGAGAAATAGGCGAGGCGCAGCGCCTCTTCGCGTGGCAGATGCGGGTGCAACGCCAGCGGTTCCTGCAGCGACGGGTGCTCCTCGGCCATCTCGACCATGATGCCGAAGCTCTTCTGATCGATCACCGCGCCTTCGTTGTCGAGGATAATACCGGTGGCATCCGCATCCCGGTGCTCGACGATATCGTGGGTCAGTTGCGGGCCAAGCTGTTTGCGCTGGGCGATCGCCTTCAGCATCCATGGCGGCGGGTAATGCTCCAGCATCTTGTGCAGGAGGTCTTCGTCCAACTGCGGTGCGCCGGTCAGGATCGGCTCAGCGACGGCGCGGTCCAGATCCTGCGCCAGAATATTGGCGATTTCTGTGATCGGCTGGCCCTTTTCCAGCATGCTGGAGGTGACCTGACGGCGGACCGAGGCCAGCTCATCCTCAGCCAGTTTTTTCAGGCTGCCGATGATCTTCCTGTCGCCCATGGTTGGGCGGCTGTTGGCCTTGCCGCTCAACCGCGCGGTCAGGCCGGGCACGGTGGCGCCCCTAATCTTGGCTTCCTTGTCGTTGGCAAGGGAGATCAGGGTATCGGCGCTTGTCGAGGTATTGCGGGCAACGGCAAGCCGGACATCCGGGGCTTTGTGCCGGGCAATCAGGTTGAGTACCGGCCCGGGCACGTCGGAACGACCGACCATGGCAACAATGGTCTCGTGACGTCCCAGTTTCAGGATCGCCTCCATAAGGTCGGGCTGCAGGTTGATCGGCAGCTCGTCCGGGCGCATCTGACGCGGATCGGTTGTCATGCTAATAGTTTAGCGTATTCGCTCGTTCATCCAACAAAAACAATTCGCCATGAATTTGTATCACAGCTTATTGAATTATCGCAGGAACCGGGCCGATCAAGAGGCGGTGGCGTAGTTCGCGTATTTATCGCGCAACAGCACCTCATGCCACGGCACTGGACCACTTGGGCCGGATGGCGGCTGGATACCCTTGCTGCTCGGCAAAATCGCCGACAGTTTCTGGGATTGGCCGGGACGGCGCGGCACATGCAGGGTCGGCGGGATCAGTCCGCGTTCCTTGAGGGTGAACTCGATCTCGCGCTTGATGAAGGCGCTGTCGGTGGCGTCACCCAGGGCATTGATCTTGGTCACCAGCTCGAGACGTAGCTGCATCGGCAGCAGGTGCAGACGGTCGATGACCAGCAGCTTGACCCGGGCGCGAACCTTGTTGGACAGCAGGATTTTTACCAGCATGTCGCGGAAGGTATCGGTGCGCAGGTCGCAACTGAAGGCGAGGTTGAACACCTCGTCGACAAATTCCTCATCCACCACCCGGCTCTCGCTCAACAGGCGTACGCGCTCGACAAGGTCGGTCAGCGCGATCTGGCGGACATTGCTGATATGGTCAATCGCCTTGTGCCGCAGGGTGGTGACGATGCGCGGGTTGAACTCCTCACGCATGGCGGTATCGCAGGTTTCCTGAACGATCTCGTGCTTGCTCACCTCGCCGACGATACCGACGATGGCACCGACGATCATTTCCTCGCGGGCATTGGGCATCATGCGGACAGAAGCGGCGAGCGACATGCCCTCAAACGGGTCTTTCGCGGCCATAACGGCGAGAACCAGCGGCGTATCAATCGCGCCGAGTTCGCGTGACGGGTCCATCACGTCGTCGGTGCGCACAGGGTCGGCCCCCGGCTCCATCGTGATGACAGGAGTTTTGCTGGCGTATAAACGCCGAAGACCGCGCGCCAATTCCACGGCTTGATCGTTAAAGACGAATGACATGGTGCCCAATATGATTCACTTCCCACACTTGTTGTACACGATTCTTCGTGTAAGTGATAGGATTTATGCGATTTAACGCTGAATTGTTGCGGCGCTTTCTGCCCCTCGTTTTCGCTATTGAGTCAATAGGCCGCCAGAGATGATTGTGGCTTGCAATCATCACTTTTCAATATGGCTAGGTGAATTTTGCCGCCGTCACCAAAGAATCACACTTTTGCCCAAAACCAATGGTTTTCCGGCGAAAATTGCCGGTCCATGAATGGCAACGACTCCGAAAATTTCCGATTCTGACGGTAAAAATCAAAAACCGACGGTCGATTTGCCGGTGCTCAAAGCTCTTCGGCGACCTGATCCAGATAGTCGCGGCTCTGCATTTCCATCAGCCGTGAAACCGAGCGCTCAAACTCGAAGCTGTGGTCGCCGGTGTTGTAGAGCTGATCCACGGGTACGGCCGATGACAGCAGCAGGCGGCGTTTGGCCTCGTAGAGTGCATCAATCAGCAGGATCAGGCGTTTCGCCTCATTGCGGCTTTGCGGGGCTAGCGCCGGGACATGGTCGAGGATCACGGTGTGATAGGTTCTCGCGATGGCCAGATAATCAGCGCTGCCGAGCGGCTGACCGCACAGCTCGTCAAAGCTGAATCGGGCAACGCCCTTTGCCTGACGGGTCACCGGTAGCTGGCGGCCCTTGACGGTCAGAACCGTCGGGGTTGGTGCCGTGCCGCGGGTCAGGTCGTCAAAGGCCTGATCGAGCGTTGCGGTCGCGGCGGCATCATCCGGGGTCAGATAGGTCTGCATCCCGGCCAGTCGCGCCTGCCGGTAATCGGTCCCATGATCGAGGGGAATGACATCCAGCCTCTGCTTGATCATGGTGATGAATGGCAGGAACAGCTCGCGCTGCAGGCCCTTCTCATAGAGCCGGTCCGGTGGCCAGTTCGATGTGGCGACCACCACCACGCCGCGGGCGAACAGGGCCTCGAACAGTCGGCCGAGGATCATGGCGTCGGTAATGTCAGTGACGTGAAACTCGTCAAAGCACAGCAACCAGGTGCTGTCGGCGATCCAATCGGCCACATGGGTGATGACATTGGTGTCATCATCCTGGCGTGCGGTCTTGCGGTGCCGGTGCATCTCGTCATGCACTTCGAGCATGAAGGCGTGGAAATGCACGCGCCGCCGCTTCTGAACCGTTGATGTCTGGTGGAACAAATCCATCAGCATGCTCTTGCCGCGCCCGACCCCGCCATGGATGTAGAGACCTCTGGGCGGTTCCGGTTGGCTGTTACCATTAAGCTTGCTGCTGATCTTGCCAAGCCAGCCATTGACGGGTTGGGCAGGTGCATACCCTTCCAGCGCATCATGCAGCTGCTCGAGATCGCGAACCACCCGTGCCTGATCCGCATTCTCCCGAATGGCACCCATCCCGATCAGGGCCTGATAGGCGCCCAGCGGGGTCTTCTGACCACTTTGGGTAATCAACTCGGCCAGTGACAGGGGCGCTTGTGTGGGCGATGCCATTTCAGATTGGTTGTTCATAACCTTGGGCATGGGCTGTGTCGGGCTGCGGGCAGTGTGCAGATTGCGCATGACGGGTTTTGCCGGTAATTGCAAGTGCTCTTACAATAGCTGTATGGCTACCGACCCTGCCGGTTGAAGCCCTGAAGATACAATGCAGGAAACCGCCTTCTGCAGATGCAAAAGGCGGTTCAAGCCATCCGGGTGCCGCGGATAGTCGTTCGTCAATCAGACGTTGAATGTCAGGCTCGATCCTGATCCGGTCAGGCTGCCGATCAGGGAGTTCAGGGCGCGGAAGTCGCCGTCACGATAGGACAGCAGGGCTTCCTGCGTCTGACGCAGGCTGTTGATGATGTCATCAACTTCCGATGGCTGACGGGCCAGAACCGGGTTGGACTGTTCCTCAAGCGATGCGCTCCGGGTATACAGGCCGGTAACGAGGCCGGTCTGGGCCTCATTGCCACCGAGGCTGATGCGGCTGCCGCTCAGGCCGAAGAGCTGGACGCTGCTGGCGGACACGGTGTTTTCGGTCCGGGAAACAGCGCTTACCTCAAGGGCAAACTGGCGGGTTGAGCCGAACACTTTGCCGTTACCATCGGCAAACTGGGTTTCGACAGAGGCAAACCGGAACTGGATTGCCGAGAAATCGCCATTGGCCACGCCATCGATAAGGGATGCCAGCGAGCTTGATACCTTGTTGGTAATCTCGCGCTGCTGATCCTCGACCTTGTAGAAAATGCGATAAAACGCTGACAGCTGATCGTCGAGACGCTGCTTGATCTGGGCAACGCTGCCGGCAGGGACGCCGAATTCGACATTGATCACCGGGGTGGCTGCGCCATCCGCGGAGCGTTTTGCAACTGGTTGAAAGAGTGATGACTGTACGCTTGGCTGTACAGTTTTGACAGCACGGCTGCCTGCGACGCCGCTTTCGACATCTGTGCGTGGCTGGATTGTGCTGACACTACTGAGGTTATTATTCCCCAGTGAAGTTCCGACTTGAGACATGGCACCTTACCTCGATGTTCTCACCGTTTAAGGGATATGGCCTTTGGCAGCGCGGTTCTGCGCTGTTTTGACCATAGATATACATATCACATTTTTGGAAAATTCCACAATTCCTATTGCATCTGCCGAAAAAGGCTGAAACAGCCGTGCAATATCAGCCGTTTACAGGGTTACTTTGGGGTTCAGGCGCTTGCGGGGCGCCCGATCGCCACTGAGATAAATGCCACACAGGATCAATGCGCCACTGATCAGGGCGATCAGTGAGACCGCCTCATCCAGCAATGCCCAGGCGAGCATGGTGGCCCAGATCGGCTGGATCAGCACCGAGGCGGCGGCGAGACGACCGGGCAGATAGGCGACGGCATAGGTCATCAGCCCGTGGCCGATTACCTGACTGGTGACCGCAAGGCCGATCACCACCTCCCATTCAAACTGGGTTTCCGGCAAAATGCGTGCGCCACGCAGGCTGACACTCACCAGCATGACCAGCGTACAGGCAATGGCGCTGAGGGCGATGACCGGCATGGCCTGAAACCGCCGCCGCAATCTCGACAAGCCGATGAAATAGCCGCTGAGGGCAATCGCGGCGAAGACACAGAGTATATCGCCATGCAGGGAGTTGTCCGGGCTGGCGGTTGAGGCATAGGTCAGCCCGGCCATGCCGCTGATTGCCAGCAGCATGCCGAACCAGAAGCGCCTGCCGATCACCTCCCGGAATACCAGCCACAGGATAAGCGCAGCAATCAGCGGGGTTAGGCTCAGCAACAGGGTGGCATTGGCGACGCTGGTATATTCCAGCCCGAGGAACCAGAGCATCTGGGATACGGCAAAACTGGCGCCGGTGAACAGCACCAGCAGCCAGTCTTTCGCTGCCGTGGGATATTTGGCTGAGAGTTTGTCCGGCTTGGGCGGCAGGGCCAGCATGACGAGGGTCAGGAACGGTGTGGCAATGGCAAAGCGCCAGAAGGTGGTGATTACCGGGTCCATCGGGCTGATCCGGGCAAACAGCGCCGCCGATCCCGCGGCACAAGAGCCGATCAGCAGCAGACAGAAGGCGATGCCCGGCTGTTGCAGCAAGGGAACCGATAGCTGATTGTCGGACCGGGTTTGATGGGCGTCATGCATTCCTGCTGTTTAGCACGGCGGGGCCGGATTTCGGACAAAAAAAGAGGCCGGACTGGCCGACCTCTTTTTCGCTAAGTCATTGCTGATCAGTTATTATCCGGTTTCATCGGATCATCGACAGCGGATTCATAGCTGCCCTGATGGGTGTCACCATCATACTCGGGCATATGGGTTGTCTTGGAACCGAATGGCAGTTCGGAAACTTGATCAACTTTTTCGCGATCAAGGCTGCTTTGGGCTGCACCGGTTTGCGGGTTCACATCCTTCACGGTTGCTTCAGTACCCATATTCACATCGGTTCCACCACCAAAGGAAGCAGAGCCATCATTGGTGACATCACCGGCAAATGCTGGCGCAGAAAAGGCAATCATCGCGGCAACAGCAGTTGAGGTAGTAAGTAGGCGTTTCATTGTGTGTCTCCTGTCATTTGTAACACTCGCTGAAAAAACGAACTGTCGGTGCAAACGTTCCAATTTTTTCCGGATTTTTGCCGAATGGCCCGGAATTCTGCTAGGCTGACCGGCACTGGCAACGGTGAGGGCGGAATTACCGGGCATGACGCTGATCTGGAGTGTTGACCCATTGCGTGACGACCACCTGTTCAATCATCAGGTGGGGCCGTATCTGGCGGATTATTTCCGCGACCGCCCGCTGGTGTTCCAGCGCCTTTATGAACGCATGTGGCAGGAGAACTCGGTCTGGGTGCCGAGCCTCAGCCTTAGCGCCATGCTTGCCGGTCCGGCCTGGTTTGCCTTCCGGCGGCATTATCTCGCCATGGCGCTCAGTATGTTCCTGATCAATTCCATGTTGATGATCGGCTATTTCAGCGATCACGACGGCTTGCTTGCCCTTGCCATGTTCTCGGCCACGGCCACATGGGCCTTCTGTGGTCTGTTCGGCCGGTCCATGGTCATGGCCGCCGCCGCGCGGTTTATTTCCCGGACTATCGAGCGTTATACCGAACCCCTGCTCCAGCGCCGGGCGGTCTGGCGTGCCGGTGGGGTTGATTACGTCACCGGCACGGGCATGCTGGCCGGGCAGCTGACAATGATGTTCCCGCTGTTCTGGGAAGTGGTGCGCGGCCCGATCCTGCTCTGGCCGATTGCGTGAACGTGAGCGATCAATCCGGGGTTTCCGCTACCTGATTGTGCCGCTCGCCAAGGATTTGCTGACAGCTGACTTTGGTATCTTCGCCGATATGCTCCATTTCCAGCGGGGATTCCCCGCCAATGCCGATATTCGGATCATTGATTGGCCCGGTCAGGTTGATCGGGGCAGATATATCGAGCAGGGAGAAATCGCTGGCCCGTCCCTCGACCTGAATATCAAGGGTCTGTTGCGCGAGGTCGACCGAACCCTTGCCGACCACAAGGCTGTCATCGGTGCTCAGCATCATCTTCTCAATATCGATGCTGCCATGATCTGCTGTGAAGTTGAGCCCGGCGCAGGGCATGGGCAAGGGGACGTCACCCATCAGCAGGACGCCGAGCGATTCAACAACATCAAGGCCAACAGCCTCAACAATCAGGGCGCTGATCTTGCCATCACGGATAATCAGTTGTCCGCCGCCTTCTGCCGTCGCCGCGATTTGGTTGGGGGTATTGCCTGTACCGATCAGATAGAGCGCACCTGACAGGGTGCCGCCCATCTCCTGTGCGAAATCGGTATCGGTGAAGAAATCGCGCATTGAAATATCGGACAATGCGACATCAATATCGGCGCTTGGCGTTGCTTCACGGGCGTTTACCGCGATCTCTCCGGAAATAACGCCCTTGGCGATACCGATCATGAAGGGGCGCACCAGCAACCGGCCATCAGCAAGTTTTGCCGTGATCGACAGCTCCTCGACCCGTGATGTGGGGGCGATAATCTCGCGGGCATTGTAGCTCAGATCAAGCTCGGCATCGCGCAGCCGGTCGGTTGGAATGGCCGCATTGGAAAACAGGTTGGGGGAGGTGTTGTCGTCGACCGTTTCTGCTGTCTCACCAGTTTCAGCCGTTGTTGCAAAGCTGTCGGGATCATTACCGATCAGCCCGGCCAGATCCTTGAAATCAACCCGGTTTGAATAGAGATCGCCTGTCAGCTTCGGGATATCACGCGTCAGTTCAAGCGTAGCGGTGCCGGACAGGTCACTGCGACCGACCGTGCCGCTGAAATCCTGCAGCGTGTATCTGTCTTCCGCCGTCAGCAACTGGCCCTTGAGCGAGAAATTGGCCGTGGTTGGCAGGGGCACGTCAATAATGCGACCGATATCGGCAAGGCTCTCGCCGTTCAATTCCAGCAATATGTCGAGATTGCCGGATTTGGTCGCTGTGCCGTCGACGGCAAAATTCACCAGTCCGTCGCCATAGAGGGTGAAGTTATAGGGGCGGTCCTCATTGATCAGTGTCTCGAACTGCTCGCCATTGAATTGCAGTCTGGCATCGTGTTCGCGCCAGTCGAGATCGGCGGAAAGCCTGACGTTTTTGCCCTTCTCCAGCGTGCCCTCAATGCCCGTGATCGCCACTGTCTCACTGGCGGCGGTTTCAAGGTTGCGATAGGTGACATCGATACCGGTAATGGCGAGGTTCTCGATTGCCGGCATTTCCTGACGCTCTTCCGGCGCCGCCAACTCGCCCGCCGTTTCCGCGGATTGCCAGTTCACCCGGTCATCCGCGCCATAGGCAATATCGATGGTGCCGTTTTCCAGTTCCAGCCTGGGGATGCGCAGTTGCGGATCGAGCAGGCTGGACAGGTCGAGGGTTACGGCAAAGCGCTCGATCTCGGCCATGGGTTTGTCACCGGCCCAATCGGGATTGGCGATGACCAGATGGCTGGCTGTTATATCGGTGATCCAGCCCTTGTTGATCGTCAGCCGGTCAATCGTGACCTTGCGCCCGAGGGCGGCGCTGGCAAATCCCTGTGCCAGCGGTCGCACCTGCTCACCGGTCGCAAAGTAAACAAAAGCCGCCAGCCCGGTGACAATCACCAGTATGGCAGCCGTTACACCGGCGAGAATTTTCAGGATCACATGCATACGGATAACAACGCAGTGCGATGCCAATGGTTGCATTGCTCACGGATGTTGCCGTTCAAAACAGCAAGAAGCCGGTAGCCCCAAGCGGGTGGGCTACCGGCTCCTGATCACTGACAGGGAATGTTATCTGTCAGGTTAATCCAATGTCAGTACGGTGAGGTCGCGGACCTCGCCTTCCGCGCCATTGATCGCACCCTTGGCGGTTGCCTTGCCGGTATTCATATCGACGGTATAGAGAATGTTATCGGTCACCAGCCAGCCGGTATTGGTCATGTCGGCGGTGGTCTGCACGTCAAAGGCATAGTATTCGCCCGGATTGTTGATGCCGAGCTTGCCGATCGCGCCCAGCGTGCCGTCATTCGGTGAGGTCTGCTGGATCAGGGCGACAATGGTCTTGTCGATGTCATACATCGCGGTCTTGTCCGGCTTGCCATAGGAGTTGATATAGGCGGCGGCAACGATGTCGGGTGCTTCGCCCGCATGCATGTCCTTGCTCTCGAAGGCGAGGCTGCCATCGACCGTGACCTTGCCGCTGTCCACATCGACGCGGTGGTTGGTGGTGCCGGTCATGAACCGCAGCTTGTCAGCAGCCGGGTTGAAATCGACGATCACCGGACCGCCATCCACGGGCAGCATGGTATCCATTTTGGATTTCATCATCGCCTTGCCGGTGGCGGGATTGATCTCGACGATATGGTGGTCATCTGTCACCCCGATCAGGGTCCGGTTGGATGGGCGCAGATCAATGCCGAGCAGGCTGTCGACGCCATCCACATCCATGGATTTGGACACGCTCGGATTGTCGGTATCGAACATCACCAGTGTCTTGTCGCCAACCAGTGCGAGGGCAGGCGCGGCCTCGGCGACTTGGCCGGCGACGGGGGCAGAGACGGCCAGCAGGCCAGCGGCGATGAGGGCTGAGGTAAGGTTTTTCATTGTTATTGCTCCAGATCAGTTGGGGGCATTTACGGACGGGGTGCTGTCACAGCGGTTTTCCGTCCTCTCAGTCTGTCGACACGCGAAACGCCGGTTTGGATGCAGTGAGCCAAAAAATTATTTTTAGCTGCATCCAAATCCCGGCTTTTTGTGTAGACCCACTATGGCCAGACAAGATTTTCCATATGGGTTAGCCGCTCAGATGAACACTTCGACGCATGCTGACGACAGTTCAGCCGCCGATACACTTGCCGATGCGCTTGCATCCTGTGCCGCGGGCGACCGTGCCGGGCTGAAAGTCATCTTTGATGCCGAGGCGGGGCGGCTGGTCGGTATGGCGCAACGCATCCTGCGTCGCCGGGACCTGGCGGAAGAGGTTGTGCAGGAAGCCTTTGTCATCATCTGGGAGAAGGCCGGTCAATATGCCGGTGATCGCGGCTCACCACGCGGCTGGATTTACACCATCGTCAGAAACCGGGCGCTGAACGTCATCCGTGACGGCGCGCGCGAGGATCTGGTCGATGCTAGTGATCTGGAGCAGATCCATGACCTGTCCGGCGCGGCTGATGAGGCATGGCGCGATCTGGCCTCGGAAAGCCAGTTGAAACAGTGCCTTGAGGCGCTGGATGAGCCGAAACGGCAGAGCATCCTGCTCGCCTATATCAACGGCTTCACCCATGGCGAGGTCGCGGGCCAGCTGAAAGTACCGCTCGGCACCGCCAAGTCATGGATCAAGCGTGGCCTGTCAATGTTGCGGGAGTGCCTCTCATGAGTGATGTGATTACAGATATTGACGGCTATCCCGGCGGTCGTGATGCGCTCGCCGATCAGTATGTGCTCGGCATCCTTGACGAGGCCACATCTGAACTTGTTGCGACAGCGGTCGAGGTCGACCCCGACTGGCGCCATGCCGTGGTTGCCAGTCAGGAACGGTTCCTGCCGCTGGCGCTGACCGCAGAGCCGCTCGACCTCGGGCCCGAGTTCTGGGCCGGGATCGAGGCGCGTCTCAATGGCGAACAGCCGACACGGGTGCGGAAGATAACTACTGCGCCAATCTCAGCCCCGTCCTCGGTTCCAACTTCAGCCAATGATAATGCTCAGACAGCTATCTGGCGTCGCCGGGCGATTGCCGCTTCGGTCGCCTGTCTGCTGGCGGTTGGCGGGCTGTTCTGGTCGGTGAGCCGGACACCGGAGCCGACGGTTATCGCCATCCTGCTCAATGACAGCAATGAGCCGCAGGTGATGATCGAGGATTTCGGCGGCGAGACGGCACGGGTGACGCTGCTTACCGATTACGACGTACCGGCTGACCGGAGTATTCAGGTATGGACCCTGCCCAACCGGGAAATGGGGCCGACCTCGCTCGGTCTCCTGACGCCGGGTGAGACGGTGACGCTCGATTTCGCCAAGCTGCCGATGCCGCTCGAGCAGCAGCTCTATGAAATCACGCTGGAGCAGCAGGGCGGATCACCGACCGGTCGCCCGACTGGCCCGATCCTCGCCAAGGGTTTCGCCAAACGGCCTCGCTAATCTGTCCCCCGCTGCCGGATTGCTTAACTGCAGCCGCGGGCGTCGATGGGCCATTGGGCGATTTCGGTGCCGTTTTCGGTCACGCTGATGCGGTCGGTGAGGTTGACCACCGGGCAGGAATGGTTGGGATAGATGACAAGGCGCGTGCCGAGCGGCAGGGGCTTGCCGTCATGGGCGATCCAGCCATGTTCCTCCGACAGCTTGGTGATGGTGCGGCCCGGATGCTCGCCCGGTATCTCATCGAGGGTGAAGGCGCGGCCATGGCCGGTGATCGAGTTATTGCCATGGGGGCCGAGATCCGAGGTCAGGGTCTTCGATCCGGCATCAATGATCAGATAGGTATCATTGGCGCTGACCACCGTGGCGGCGATGGTGAGGGCGAGTTGGTCCCAGCCGACCACACCGATACCGAGCTGGGTCAGGTCGTTGAACACGTAATTGCCCGGCTTGATCTCGGTAATGCCGGTGAAATCGCGCTGGGCCCAGATGCTCGGGGTTGAGCCGACACAGATTTCCCGCGCCGCGATACCGTTCTCCGCCAGCCTTTGTTTCGCCGCGAGCATGGTCAGGCGCTCTTCCTCGGCGATCCGCGCTGCCGCATCCCGGTCGGTGGCGGCATAGGCATGTCCGGCATGGGCGGTCAGGCCGAGGAAATCCAGATTGGGCGAGGCCGCCGCCTGTCCGGCGAGATTGACCAGCGCCGGGCCGTCCGGTGCCACGCCACAGCGATGCAGGCCCACATCAACCTCGAGATAGACCGGCACCACCGCACCGAACCCGGCAGCGATACCGTCCAGCACCTGCAGCCCGAGGGCGCTGTCGATGACGAAAATCAGCTCCGCCCCATGCTCACGGGCGAGGCTCAGCACCTGCCGGATCGCCTCCGCCTCGATCATGGGATAGCACAGCTTGACCGAGCGGATACCGGCGCGGATGAACACCGCAGCCTCGGCCGGTTTGGCCACGGTCAGCCCGACCGCTCCCACCGCTACCTGCCGCCGGGCAATCTCAACGCATTTATGGGTCTTGGCATGCGGCCGCAACCGCACCCCCGCCCCATCCGCAATCCGTTGCATCGCGGCGATATTGGCGCTCAGTGTCAGAATATTTGTTTTTATCATCTGCATCCATGTCGCAATTACGGTATAACGGTAATCGTAAGTTATATGATTTGCATATATTTGTATGTCTGGGTTTTTTCTTATGGATAATTTTTCTGCGGTTGAAAAAATTATTGATCTTCAATCAAGTGAACATACCAGATGGCGGCTTCATGATACGTTTTCAAAGATAAAAGCAAGCGGTGTATCATATATTGCCAGTTTTGAGGCTTGGCCATTTATATTAATTTTTATTTGGTTGTTCTACAGAAGGATTTATTGGGCTGGGTTTGTATTTTTAATTTCTGGCTATTTTATAACTGTTTTCACAACTTTTAATATGTCTGTTGATACACGTCTTCTGAACTCTGATTTGCCCAAAGATTCAGACTTATATGCACTATTATCCACATATCATATGATGGTGCCTACATTAAACAGCCTTATAATTATTTTGTTCAATGTATTGTGTTTCTGGGTTGCTTGCTATGCTAACAGTTTTGTCATTGCTAGATTTTCACGTTTGGCAAAAAAATACTCTTTTGGTGAAAGTAATGAAATATCACCAAAATTATTAAAAAAAGCTAAGGGTAGTATCGGTATGGCGATATTGTCTTTAGTGCTGATGTTCTTATTTGTGTTTTTGGGTGCTATGACTGCTTTTATATTGTCTTATATGTTGATTTAGAGGCTTTGGTTTTTGTTCACTCGAACGCTTCGTCCCAGGTGCCTTTGGTGGCGGCTTTGGAGTATTCGGTGGCGCGGTTTTCGAAGAAGTTGGTGTGCTCAATGCCGTTGAGGATCACGTCCATCCATGGCAGGGGGTTTTTGGCCACGCGATAGATCGGCTGCAGGCCGAGCTGGAGCAGGCGGCGGTCGCCGATCCAGCGGATATACTGCTTCACCTCTTCCGCCGTCAGGCCCTGTACCGGGCCGAGTTCAAAGGCGAGGTCGATGAAGGCATCCTCATGGGTGATGACCGTCTCGCATTCCTTGTAGATCGTTTTCTGCAGCTCATCGGTCCAGACATCCGGGTTCTCGGCGATGAAGGTGCGGAACAGGCGGATCACGGAATGGGTATGCAGGGTCTCGTCCCGCGCCGACCATGTCACGATCTGGCCCATGCCCTTCATCTTGTTGTGACGCGGGAAGTTGAGCAGCATGGCAAAGGAGGCGAACAGGGCGAGGCCCTCGGTAAACGCGCCGAACATGGCGAGCGTGCGGGCAATATCGCGCTTCGACTTGCAGTTGAAGTCCTGCAGATGCTCCCATTTATCCTTCATCGCCTGATACTCAAGGAAGGCGGAATACTCGACTTCCGGCATGCCGATGGTGTCGAGCAGGTGGGAATAGGCGGCGATATGCACGGTCTCGATATTGGAGAAGGCGGCGAGCATCATCTGCACTTCCGTCGGCTCGAACACCTGTGAGTAGTGCTTCATATAGACATTGTTCACTTCCACATCGGCCTGGGTGAAGAAGCGGAAAATCTGGGTCAGCAGGTTGCGCTCGGCCTCGGACAGGTCGTGCTTCCAGTTCTTCACATCATCGGCGAGCGGCACTTCCTCGGGCAACCAGTGGATGCGCTGCTGGGTCAGCCAGGCGTCATAGGCCCATGGGTAGGAGAAGGGCTTGAACACCGGGTTGGGGGTCAGAAGCTTGGACATGGGACGGCTCGTTGATGGGTTGTCTGCGTTTGTCGGTATGGCTGCGGTATTCGGTGCCTGCCTGCCCTGCCTTTTACTGGCAGGCGAGGCATTCCTCGTAATCGGTCGGGCCGTTCTCGTCGCTCTCGCTGCGTGACTGGTTCTGGCGTGCGGTCATGTTGGCGGCAAGTTCGGTGAGGCCGCCTGCCTCCTCGCTCGCCACCATCGGCGTGCTGCCGGCTTCCGCCGCGATCGCCTCGGCCAGAATGTTGTTGGCATCGGCAGCGGCATTGGCCGAGGTGTGGCTCTCGGCCCGCTGGATTGATTTCGAACGGCAGTAGTAAAGGGACTTTACGCCCTTCTTCCATGCCTGGAAATGCAGCTGGTGCAGGTCGCGTTTATGCACATCGGCGGGTAGGAACACGTTGAGCGAGGTCGCCTGACAGATATACGGCGTCCGGTCGGCGGCGAGGTCGATCAGCCAGCGCTGGTCAATCTCGAACGCGGTGCGGAAGACCGCCTTCTCGTCGTCGGTGAGGTCGTCGAGATGCTGGACCGAGCCTTCATGGGTGAAGATCGAGGACCAGACCTCATCGGTGTTCAGGCCCTTCTGCTCCAACAGTCTGGCGAGGTGGCGGTTGCGCACCTCGAACGACCCGGACAGGGTCTTGTGAGTGAAGGCATTGGCGGCAATCGGCTCGATGCCGGGCGAGGTGCCGCCACAGATGATCGAGATCGAGGCGGTGGGCGCGATGGCCATCTTGTTGGAGAACCGCTCCATGATGCCGTAATCGGCGGCATCGGGGCAGGCACCGCGCTCTTCCGCCAGCTGTTTTGAGGCGGCGTCGACGCCAGCCTTGATATGGCGGAACATGCGCAGGTTCCACGACTTGGCCATGACGCTGTCGAACGGCACCATATTGGCCTGCAGGAAGGAGTGGAAGCCCATGACGCCGAGGCCGACCGAGCGCTCACGCATCGCGGCATATTTCGCCCGCGCCATGCTGTCAGGGGCCTTGTTGATGAAGTCCTCAAGCACGTTGTCGAGGAAGCGCATGACATCAGTGATAAAGTCGGGATGGTTCTGCCATTCGAGGAAGGTCTCGACATTGAGCGAGGACAGGCAGCAAACCGCGGTCCGCTCATTGCCGAGGTGGTCCTTGCCGGTCGGCAGGGTGATTTCCGAGCACAGGTTGGAGGTCTTGACCTGCAGGCCAGCGAGCTTGTGATGCTCCGGGATCTGGCGGTTTACGGTGTCGGAATAGATGATATAGGGCTCGCCGGTCTCGATCCGTGCGGTCAGGATGCGTATCCACAGATCGCGGGCGCGGACCTTGCCGATCACGGTGCCGCCATGGGGGCTTTTCAGCTTCCATTCGCCGCCGCTCTCGACCGCGCGCATGAAATCGTCGGAAATCAGTACGCCATGGTGCAGGTTGAGCGCCTTGCGGTTCGGATCGCCACCGGTCGGGCGGCGCATCTCGATGAATTCCTCGATCTCCGGGTGGTCGATCGGCAGGTAGCAGGCAGCGGAGCCGCGACGGAGCGAGCCCTGGCTGATCGCCAGTGTCAGGCTGTCCATGACCCGGATGAACGGGATAACGCCCGAGGTCTTGCCATTGCCGCGCACGGTCTCGCCGATCGAGCGCAGATTGCCCCAGTATGAGCCGATGCCGCCGCCACGGGACGCGAGCCAGACATTCTCGTTCCACAGGCCGACGATGCCTTCGAGGCTGTCCTGACTCTCGTTCAGGAAGCAGGAGATCGGCAGGCCGCGATCGGTGCCGCCATTGGACAGGACCGGGGTTGCGGGCATGAACCACAGGTTCGAGATGTAGTCATAGAGCCGGTCGGCATGGGCCTTGTCGTCGGCGTAATAGGACGCAACGCGGGCAAACAGGTCCTGAAAGCTCTCGCCCGGCATCAGATAGCGGTCGGTCAGGGTGGCCTTGCCGAACGCGGTCAGCTTGTCATCACGCGCGGTATCGGTGGTGACCTGCGGACGTTCGCCCATCTGGATAGCGTCGTTCAGCATCTCGTTTTGCCCTTTGTGTGTCTCGGTGGAGCCGTGGATATCGGCCATCAACACCTGTCATATACTATATATAGTATGTTGCCGGTCCGGGCCAGCAACAACGGCTGTCTATGTTTCGATTAGGCCCATGGGCAACCGGCGCGCGATGTCCAACGGACTGTCGCGTGTGCCGGGCTGACATGTTTGTGGCTGGGCCGCATATTAGCGGGCGGGGTGTGAAACCGCTGCACCGAAAAGTGCAGCAAATGCACAAAAAGTGCCTCGGGAGGGCGTGGTTATGCACGTTATCCCGAAGTTACCAACACCGGCTATAGGGGTAAGGCAGTATACCGGACCGCACGGGCCATCAAAGACCCGTGCCGCGAGACCGGATAGATCAGATCAGCAGATTGACAATACCGCTGGCACCGCCGCTATCATCGCCACCAGCGCCGCCGCCAAACAAAAGCAGATACGGGTTGTTGGCGGATTGGGTTGCCTGATCATTCAGGGCCAGATAGCGCTGGATGAATTGCAGGGTAAAGGCGTTCGCGTCCTTGTACGGATTGGCGAAATCGCTGGTTTCGGTTGGATCGGTTTCCGGTGCATTGTCCTGAGCAATGAGGTTTAGTTCATTCAGCTTGGCAGTGATATGCCGAAGATCGGTTTTGAACTGATCGCGGAATGACAGGGCATTGTTCAGCGCCGTATCGATTGCCAGATCGGTGCCGGCACGATCGGTGGTCGCCAGTGAATTGGCAGCGGTAATGAAATCCTCAACCAGCAGGCCATAGGTATCGGCCCCGCGCATCACAAAGCTTTCGCCGGATGTGGTGTAGACACGCAGGTCAGTGGTGCCTTCGGCCAAGAGGTTGCGACCGCCATTGCCATCCTCATCAGCACCGATTTCGGTCTGGGCAGCGGCCTTCAGCTCTTCGAGCTGGTCGGTCAGCGCCTGCAATTCCGCATTGGGCTTGCCAAACGGATCGGACCGGGTCTCAAGCATGTTCAACTGATCGGTATCGGTCTGCAACTGCCGCTCAAGGGTCATCATGTCATGTCTGATGGCTTCCAGCGTGGTCGCAAGGCCAGCGGCATCGGCGGCATCGGCCGGTATCCGTGCCGGATCGATATCCGGGTACAGAGCGCCGTTATTGAAGTCGATACCGCGGGTGGTATAGGTGCTGAACCCGTTGAGCGCTAGCGTCGCCCCGCCATTGGTCAGATAGTTGTTGGGGGCGGGCGGGTTCAAAATGGCATCGAGGGCGACTTGCTGATCCGAAAACAGGGTTTCCAGCGCCGCACGCTCCGGGGCTGTCAGGGCCGGGTCGGAGAGTTGCTTGGCCAGATCCTCAAGCTGCGTCAGGATGTTGACGGCACGCCCGGCATCGGACAGTGATTGCTGGGCATCCACGCGGGCGGCGGTAATCGCCGTCATGTCCAGTGCGGTGGAGAAATACTCAACGGAATCAATGTCGGCCTGATAGGTGTCATTGACATCAATCAGGTCATTGCGCGCGGTGTACAGGCTGGTCCGGGTTGCGACGACCAGATTGTTGGCAGCAACATAGTTTCCGGCCTGAAAGTCCGTGGCTGCGGTTTGAATGTCGGCGAGAAAGCCGCTCAGATCATAGCCGGTCACATTGACGGCGGCTGAGGTGGATTCCAACTGATAGGTAACGGTTGACGGGCCGGGGCCTGGGATTGGCAACAGCAGGTTGGTCTCAACCCCGGTTTCGGGATCAATGATACTGGCACCCGCCAGCACGGCACCGATCTCCCCGGCAATCTCGCCGAACCGTTCCTGATTGGCTGCGATCTCCGCAGCATCCGCGACCGGATTAAGGTCCTTGGTGTCGAAGTAGAGCTTGCGCATCTCGGCGATCAGGTCGGTTGCTTCCTGACTGGCTTTCTGCGCGGCCTCAACGGCACCACCGGCGGTGATCAGTTCACCGATATTGTTTTCCTGAAAGGTAATCTCGGCAGCATTCGGGCCGAGAGGATCGGTCGCGTCGGTGATTGAGGTGAACTGGCCCTGAATGCTTCTCAGCTGCTCAATGATGGTTTCGATAGAGGTCAGCGCTGACTTTCCGGCCTGTTGTCCCGGGCTCAGATTGGCGATATTGGCTTTGGCATCATTATAGAGGAATGCTTCCTGTGTGCCTTCGCTGTCCTCAGTGAAGAAGTCCTCGACATCAAGGCGGTTCTCGATCACGCGGATCTGCTGGTCGAGATCGGCCTGGGCGAATTGTGCTGGCAGGCCGAGGCCGGTGTCGATTACGGCGCGGAGCGCCTTGCTGCTCAGAAGCTGGACAGTGCTGGTAAAATCGCCAACGCTGCGGGAGAAATAGGCAGCTTCCCGCAGGCCGGGATTGCTCTCGCCGAGTGATTTCTCAAATTCGTTGATGACGAACCGGTCGATGATCTCGTTCATGACCGGCGTACTGGCGAAAACCAGATCGCCACGACCGGCATAGCCGAAGGTCTCCGCCATATCCCGGTAGCGCTGGTCGATCAGGATATTGACGAGGCTGCCCTCTGCCCCTTCGCCTTGATAGGGTTCTTCGATGATCTTCTTGTTGCGCGCGGTATAGTTGATTTCTTCTTCGAGCTGGAAGGCAGAGAGCACCACATACATGGCCTCACGGTCATTCACCAGATCATCGAGAGTCTCGAATTCCGTGAACTTCTCGGTGAACTTGTCGATCTGACGCTGGATGTTCGGCGACTTCCGGAAATTCGAAAGCTGCGTTTCCGGGTCTTTGATAAATGCGTTCCAGGCGACGAGGCCGGACGCTCCTGGGATACCTGCTACCATCTCGATCTCTTTCTGTGATCTCGATCTATTCCGATTATCGCCACGCCATCATGGCCGGGCGATCAGTGTTACTCTGTTCCGCGTCTATTGCGCTCTGTCATTCAGATAGGTTTGCCATACGCATTTTCTATGCCAGCAACACCATCTTAAAACAACTGACCTAGATGCTCAAACCGGCTTCCCGGGTCGGTGTATCATCCAAACCATTGGCCACAGTATACACGGTTGCGGCCTGTCCGGAAATAGTCTGATTGTCATTCCCTTGCGCATTTTGCGGCCCGGTTTGGCCGGTATTGGCTCCATTATCAGCCGATGGGCCGGATTCCGGACCGGAAATGTCGTCCGCCGGGTCATTGTTGCCGGTCAGGCGGTCCTGAAACTCAGCCCGCTCCTCGGCGCGCAATTCGGCGCTGGCGGAGACGATTGTCTGGCGTGCGGAACTGGCAACCCGCATGTCCTGTGCCGATGGTTCAGCCGGGGCAAGCGCTGCACGGACCACGACCCGCATCTTGTCGATGGTGGCCTTCGGATCATCGGGGACCGGTGCGGTATCGATCGGTACCTCACCGGCAACGGCATACCGTCCGCCATCCGGCCCGGTTTCGTAGGTATAGGTTGCCTGTCCGGCATATTGGCCACCGGCGGTCATATGCGCCTGCTCATGGCGGCGCACCTCGGCGTCGACCTGCTGCAGCTCATCGACCAGTGCCTGTTCATCCTCGGTCAGGCCGAGCGGATTGTCCGGGGTTACCGCACCATCTTCTGGCTCACTTGCTGCGGTGCCTGCATCTATAGTATTTGCCGTGCTGTTGCCGGTTTCGGGCGTATTGCCGATGGCGGTGACCGCGCTCGGGCTGAGTGAGGCAACGGGTGCCAGTTGCCCGGCATTGCCAGCTGCCTGATTGCGGATGTCGGTTGCCACCTCGGCATCGGACGTGCCGCTCGCCGGAACAGCGACCGGTGCCGCCTGTCCGGCACTGGCGGATGTGCCGATGAAATTAAGACCCAGACCAATCATGGGGCATAATGCCTCGCTTCTCGTTCATGTATAACGGTTACCGTGCTGTCTCTCGTTGAAAAGCCCGGTGCCGCCGCTCCGTATGTTTTCTGCATACGATATACACAACAAAATACGCTATTTTACACGGGCTTTAAAGTGTGATTTTGATAGGAAGCCCCCTGTCGGTTCTGCCCGACTGACGCGTTTTGACAATGCGTTGTAAGGCTGACAAACCCGTAACCAGAGCCTTTATGTCAGATACCACACAATCGGAACCGTTCGGCGTCGCCGCACAGATCACCCGTGGCGTCCAGCGGTTCATGTTGCAGGCCGGTCTGGTCAGCCTGACCGAGGTTATACTCCCCGATGGTCATCGCGCCGACATTATGGCGCTGGATAAAAAGGGGCAGATCACAATCGTCGAGGTCAAATCATCGCTGGCGGATTTCCGCAGTGATCAGAAATGGCATGCCTACAAGGATTTCTGCGATCTGCTGTTCTTTGCCGTTGCTGATGGTTTCCCGGATGAGGTGATCCCGGCAGAATGCGGGCTGCTTCGGGCCGATGCCTATCAGGCGATTATCCTGCGGGCACCCACTGCCAGCCCTCCGCTGGCGGCAAGCAGGCGCAAATCGCTGGTGACGCGGTTTGGCCGTCTGGCGGCCCAGCGCCTGCAACTGCTCAATGATCCGGGGTGCTCGGGGATTCTGCGCGATCTGCCCAATCCGGTGAATTAGGCGCTTGAATCAGGTATCTTAATCAGGCGTCGGCTTTCTGGTCTTTCTCGCCCGCCTGCATCCGCTCGATGGTATTGGTGGTCGAGACGCCTGGCGTCAGTTCGGCCAGATGCACCCGACCGCCAGCGCTCAGCACGATATCGGCCCCGACCACGGTCTCGACCGTATAGTCAGCGCCCTTGGTCAACACATCTGGCTTGATCGCGGAGATCAGGTTGAGCGGCGTGTCCTCATCGAACACGATGAGCAGATCGACGCTTTCCAGCCCGGCGAGCACATCGGCGCGGTCCTCAACCCGATTGACCGGACGGGTTGGGCCCTTCAGGCGGCTGATCGAGGCATCGCTGTTGAGGCCGAGGATCAGCTTGTCGCATTGGGCACGGGCCTGCCGGAGCAGGGAGACGTGGCCCGGGTGCAGAATATCAAAACAGCCATTGGTAAAGCCGACCCGCAGGCCCTGACGCCGCCATTTGGTGATCTGGTCGAGGGCTTCCGGCAGGGTGACCATCTTCTGATGCCGGGCGGCGGTGCGGCTGTGCTGGGTCAGCGCGGCGCTCAACTCGTCACGGGTGCAGGTGGCGGTGCCGACCTTGCTGACCACAATCCCGCCCGCCATGTTGGCAATGGCGGCGGAGCGGGTCAGGCGCTCGTCAAATTCCAGTTCGGGATCAAGGCCGATGGCGGCAGCCAGATTGGCGACAACCGTGTCACCGGCACCGGAGACGTCCCAGATTTCCTTGGCCTCGGTCGGCATGTGCTTGATAACGCCGGTACCGCTGACGATCGACAGGCCTTCCTCGGAACGGGTCGCCACCACGGCCTCGATGCCGCAGGTGTCGATGATGTTCCATGAGGCGGCCTCGATCTGGTCATCGCCATCGGTGCCCATACCGGTCGCTTCCCAGAGTTCTTTGCGGTTCGGGGAGACGACGCTGGCACCGCGATAGCGGCTGAAATCGCGGACCATCGGGTCAACGATGATCGGGATATTCTTCTCCCGCGCGGCTTCGATGATCGCCTTTATGGTCTTGTCGTCCAGAACCCCCTTGCCGTAATCGGACAGGACAACCGCGGTTGCCTGCTGCAGCTGTTTCAGCGCAATCTCGATCAGGGCGGCCTGTGCCTTGGGTGGCAGGGCTACCGTGCTTTCCTCATCGGCGCGCAGCAGCTGCTGGTTGCGGGCGAGATAGCGGGTTTTCTGGGTCGAAGGACGGTCGGTGCTGGTAATCAGCCCGTTGTCGTCGCCGAGCAGATCGGCGGTTTTCTGGCGGATGTCACGACCGGCAAAGTCCTCGCCCACTACCGCGGCAATCATCGCCTTGGCACCGAGCGAATGGACGTTCGCCGCCACGTTGCCGACGCCGCCGAGGCTGCTGGTTTCACGCTGTACGCGCATGACCGGGATCGGCGCTTCCGGGGAAATCCGGTCGACCGAGCCATAGACAAAGCGATCAAGCATGATGTCGCCGACACAGAGGACGGCGGCCTGATCGATGCGGGCGACAACGCCGGTGAGAATTTCGTTCAGATCACTCATAGCGGTGCGGGTTTAAACCGGTCATGGAAAAAAGGCCAGCGGCTTTACGCTTTCGAGAGGTGTATTTCCCGCATTACTGCAAAAAAGCACAAGCAAATTCGGTTTGTCATGCCCCTTCGCGCGGGGCGTGCTTGGCGAGGATGCGTTGCAGGGTCCGGCGGTGCATACGCAGGCGTCGCGCGGTTTCCGAGACATTGCGGTCGCATTGCTCATAGACCCGCAAGATGTGTTCCCAGCGGACCCGGTCGGCAGGCATCGGGTTTTCCGGCGGTTCCGGTAGCGCCTTGTCGCTGGTCGAGAGCAGCGCTGCCTCAATGGCATCGGCATCGGTCGGCTTGGACAGGTAATCAACGGCACCGGCCTTCACGGCGGCGACGGCGGTGGCGATATTGCCGTAGGCGGTGACCATGACGATCCGGCAATCCGGGCGCATGTCGCGGAGTGTGCCGACAATGTCCAGGCCATTACCATCGGTCAGGCGCAGATCGAGTACGGCGAATTGCGGGCGGACCCGGCGGGCGATCTCGATCCCGTCATCGACGCTTTCGGCCTGTTCCACGAGGAAGCCGCGTTTCTCCATCGCACGGACCAGCCGCTCGCGATAGGGGCGGTCGTCATCGACGATCAGCAGGTGCTGATTGTTATCGCCGCCATCTGCGGTGCGGTATCCCGTTGCCGGTTGTTGCTGGCTGCTGGCCATTGCCCTTCATCCCTTGTCGCTAATGTCTTCTCTGTCTCACTATATAATTATGTCGGGCGACGCATTTCAAAAGCCTTTCTTGGCCAGTGAATAATCACCTGTGCCCCGCCGCGTGGCGCGTTCCGGAACAGTATGTCAGCCCCGAGCCCTTCAAGCAGGGTCTGGGCAATGAACACGCCGAGGCCCATATTCTCGCCTTTCTGTACCCGCCCGGAGACATAGGGCTCGCCGAGGCGGTCGAGCAGGAATGGCGGAAAACCGGGGCCGTCATCATGAATGGTGACCGTGACCGACTGGGTATCCCAATGCAGCCTTGCGGTGACCTTGCGCCCGGCAAACTGCCCGGCATTCTGCAGGATATTGCCGAGGCCATGCTGAATTTCCGGGCCGAAATAGGTGCTCGGCGTGCTGACCTTGAAATCCGCATCGATCTCGACGGCAAAGCTGATGGTGCCCGGAATATGGATGCGGGCGATTTCCTCGACGATCATCGGCAGCGGCATAGTGTCGAACGGGTTGTCGCTCGCCGGTTCCGGGGTGCGGGACAGCTCGGTCAGGATGGTGCGGCAGCGGTCGCTCTCGCTGATCAGCAGGTCGATGTCCTCAGTAAGGTCGCTGTCCTTCGGAATATCCTTCGAGATTTCCTTGGCGATCATGCGGATCGTCGAGAGCGGGCTGCCGAGCTCATGGGCGGCGGCGGCGGCGAGCGCACCCAGCGCCGATACCTTCTGTTCGCGGATCAGCGCCATCTGGGTTGCGGTCAGGGCATCGGACATGCGCCGTGCCTCGCGCTCGATCATGTAGACATAGGCGCTGATGAAAAAGCAGGCGAGGGCGAGAGCAGTCCAGAACCCGGCGAGATAGACCGGTGGCATGACCCAGCTGATCCCTTCCGGTCCGGGCAATGGCCGATAGGCGACGGCGAGTGCGCTGAGGCAGGCAATGGCGAGACCGACGATAATCAGCACCGACTGGCGACCGAGCATGGTGGCGGCCACGGTTACCGGGGCCAGCATCAGCACGGCAAAGGGGTTCTGCAGCCCGCCGGTCAGATAGAGCAGGGCCGAAAGCTGCAGAATATCGAAGGACAGATAGACGGTTGCGGTGCGGTCATCGGCCTGATTGGGGCGACGCGGCTGGGCAATCACCAGCAGGTTGAGGGCAATCGAGGCGGCAATCAGGATCAGGGCAGGCAACAGGGGCAGATCATAGCTCAGCCCGTATTCCACCAGCAGCAGGGCGATGCACTGGCCGATAATGGCGATCCAGCGATGGAAAATCAGTAACCGCTGGCTGATCCGGCCGCGGCGTTTCGGGGCGCTTTGCTCGGGCGTATCACCGGGGTCGATCTGCAGGCCGGATCTGGGACGATCCTGAGCGTGTCTGTTCCCGTCCTCATCCCCGGCGATGTTTTCTGTGGTCGCTGACATGGGACTGGCATAATCCGATTTTGGCCAAAAAGCGAGCCTTCAGCGGCCGGCCTGTTATCCATGATTGCGGGGATATGAAATCGGGCCATAAAACAGGCTGGTCTTTCGCGTTCATGCCGCCCATATTGCCGCCACCATGCTTGATGATTCCAAACCGACCCTGCTGAAAAACGAGACATCATCTGCCGCGCTGAGGCTGTCCGCCGCCGAAAAAGCGCCCGATTGCACCTTGCCCGATTACATGAACCCGACCGTGCGGGTGCGTAATCTGGTCAAAATCTATGGCAGTGGTGACAAGGCCGAGCGTGCCGTCGATCACCTGTCATTCGATATCGCACCGGGCACGGCAACCGCCCTGCTCGGCGGCAACGGCGCGGGCAAGACCACCACCATGTCGATGCTGCTGGGGCTGCTCACACCGACCGCCGGTACCGCGAAGGTGCTTGGTGCCGATATGGCGCGCGACCGCTACAAGGTCGCGGCGCGCATGAACTTCTCATCGCCCTATGTTGAACTGCCTTATCGTCTGACTGTCCGACAAAATCTGACCGTTTTTGGCAAGCTTTACGGGGTGATACGTCTGGAGGGCAGAATTCGTGAGCTGGCGGATGAGCTTGACCTGACCCGCCTGCTTGACCGCCCCTCGGGGCAACTCTCTGCCGGTCAGAAGACCCGGTTGACCCTTGCCAAGGCGCTGATCAACCGACCGGAAGTATTGCTCCTCGATGAGCCGACGGCCTCGCTCGATCCCGACACTGGCGATTATGTGCGTCAGTATCTGGCCGATTATCTGAAGCAGACCGGCGCCACCATGCTGCTCGCCTCCCATAACATGCCGGAGGTGGAGCGGCTCTGCGAACAGGTGCTGATGATGAAGGACGGGCGGATTTACGATGCCGGGTCGCCGCGTCAGTTGATCGACCGCTATGGCCGCGAAAATCTTGAAGAGGTATTCCTCGATATCGCCCGCAGTGGTCGCGAGAATGACCGTAAAAATGACCGTGAAGCCGATCGGGAGAATGCGTGATGAGCAGTGATGTGAATGGTGAATTGTCACCGGCCACGCCGTTGCCTGCGCTCGGCAACCGTGATGGCTTCATGGCATCGCGCATATACGCCATGGTGCTGCGCCACTGGTATCTGCTGCGCGGATCATGGCCGCGCCTGCTTGAACTGGTCTACTGGCCGATGATCCAGTTGCTGATCTGGGGCTTCCTCAGCCAGTTTCTGGCCGGTAACAGCAGCTGGGTGGCGCAGGGCGCGGGCGTTCTTGTCGGTGCCGTGCTGATGTGGGAGGTCGTGCTGCGCAGTCAACTCGGGGTAACGCTCTCCTTCCTTGAGGAAATGTGGTCGCGCAATCTCGGTCACCTCTTTGTCAGTCCGCTGCATCCCGGCGAATGGGTCGGGTCATTGGTGCTGATGAGCGTTATCCGAAGCGCCATCGGGCTGATCCCGGCATTTATCATTGCCGGTCTGCTCGCCTGGTTCTCGCTGTTCAGCCTCGGCCTGCCACTGGTGGCGTTCTTTGCCAATCTGCTGATGATGGGCTGGTGGATCGGTATCCTGATCCTGGCGATCATCCTCCGACATGGTTTAGGGGCGGAGAGCATCGCCTGGATGTCGCTGTTCGTGCTGGCGCCCTTCTCCTGTGTTTACTACCCGCTCGAAACCCTGCCGGCATGGCTGCAGCCGTTCTGCATGCTGATCCCGGCAACCCATGTCTTTGAGGGCATGCGCTCTGTTCTGTTCGATGGCAGTGTCGATCTTGTGTCGCTGGCGATCGCCTTCGGTCTCAACCTCGGCTATCTGGTCATTGCCGTCTGCTTCCTGCTGAGTGCGTTCCGCAATGCGCGGGAAGAGGGCAAGCTGCTGCAAATGGGCGAGTAGCCCGCACGATACATTTTGAACAAAAGGCTTTTTACGATGCGACAGGACATAACCCGCTGGTGGTGGGTACGTCATGCACCGGTTATCAATCCCTCCGGCGCGATTTACGGGCAGGGGGATATTCACGCCGATACCAGCGATGACGCTGCCTATGATGCGCTTTCCGGTCTGCTGCCCGATGATCCGGTCTGGATGCATTCATCGCTGCTGCGTACCCGTCAGACGGCAGAGGCGGTTCTGGCCGCCCGCAAGCGGGCCAATCCGGATTTCCAGATGCCTGACTTCACCGTCGAACAGGACTTCATGGAGCAGAATTTCGGCAACTGGCAGGGCATGCAGCGCGCCGAGGTTCGTGAACAGCTGAAGCGCGAGCATCCGTTATGGCTCGCCCCTGCCCATTTGCGTCCACCAGAGGGCGAGAGCTTTTTCGACATGCTGGCGCGGGTTGGCCACGGCATCGAGCGGTATAACGCCCTTTATCCCGGTCGGGATATTGTTTGCTTCGCCCATGGTGGCACGATCCGGGCGGTGCTCGCCTATGTCATGGGGATTGCGCCGCAGACCGCGCTCGGCTTCCAGATCGACAATCTGGCGGTGACAGAGGTCAGCTATTTCCCGGAACGGTCAGGTGGTGCGGCTGCGCATTGGACCGTGGGCAGCGTGAACCTGCCGCCGATCCACGGCTTGCGTTTCGGTTTGCCTCAGGCCTGATTGTTTCGAGGCTGATCAGACACCAGCCGCCAGCGCGGCGGCAAAGCAGAGAACCAGTACCAGCAGCAACAGGATGCCGCCGGTCATCAGCGGCAGGCGGCTGCGGATGATCGCTTCCGGTTCCAGCTTGGCGGTGCCGGAGCCGATCCACGGACGATCCTTTTCCCCCTTTACCGGTCCGGCGAGGGCAAAATCCAGTGCTCCGGCGACCGGTCCCCATACCCAGCGGCCATTGGTGGCGAAATCCGCCCTGGCGGCCTGACTGATTGCGGCAAAGGCAGCGCCGATCTTGCCGGGACGCAGGATCGCCAGCCCGGCGATCAGGAGCAGCCCGGCGAGGCGCGAGGCGGGCAGATGGAGGATGGTGTCGAGCCGGGTGATGACCATGCCGAAGGCCTCGAGCCGATGGTCGGCACGCCCTACCACTTCGTCTGCCGCCTGAATGACCAGCAGGATGAACAGGCCGGGCAGGCCGAAGATCAGGAACCAGAAGATTGGTGCCAGCAACCCGCGATCCCAGCCGCGACACTGCATCTGTATCGCCATGCGGACCAGCCCGTGATCATCGAGCGCTGCCGGATCGCCGCGTCCGTATCGGCGGATCAGGCGATTGGCAGTATCACGGTTTCCGGCACGGATCGCCTTGTGCAGGGCCCCGGCAAGCGCAATCGACAGGCCGAGGCGCAGGGAAAACGCCAGAATGATGGTGACGCCCAGCCCGGCAATGATCGGATGGCTGCTGACAAAGCCCATGGTGGCGATGGTGCCAAGTACCAGTGCCGGCAGGATCAGCACGAGGGCCGCCAGCAAGCCGCGAACCAGTCGTGTCTTGTCGCTGCGTTTCTGACGATTGAGCTTGCGCTCGATTGCCTGACACGGGGCCTGCAGGATCGTGTGCAGACGCCAGCGGGCGATGCCGGGCACGCGGCTGATCACGAGCTCAAGCAGAATGGCGGCGATGATGACGAGCAGGCTCGCACTCAGTTCATTGAGTGCCAGTATCTGTTCACCAAGATCGCTGACTTCCATGATCTGTTCCAGCCTTTGTTGGTGGCTCAGCCCTGAGCCATGCTGGCAGTTTCCTCGTCGGCATTATCGGCCTCGGGCTTGTCAGTGCAGAACCGCAGCAGGGCATAGCCGAGAATGCCGGACAGGATGGAACCGGCGAGCACACCGAGGCGCACATCGGTTGCATATACCGGATCGGAGAAGGCAAGGTTGCCGATAAACAGGCTCATGGTGAAGCCGATACCGGCGAGTAACGACGTGGCGTAGAACTGTATCCACTTGGCCCCTTCCGGCAGTTTGCAGAGTTTCAGCTTGATGGCGACGAAGCCAAAGCCGAACACGCCGACCTGTTTACCAATAAGCAAGCCAAGCATGATGCCGAGCGGCACCGGCTCGAACAACTCGCTGAAGCTGAGGCCCTTAAGGGAGACACCGGCATTGGCGAGGGCAAAGATCGGCAGCACGATAAAGGCGACAAAGCCATGCAGCGAATGCTCCAGATGCTCGAGTGGGCTGGAATATTTGGCGGTGGTGAAGGCATCCTCATCGCCGCGTAACGGGATGCACAGGGCAAGCGCGACACCGGCAAGGGTGGCATGGATACCGGACTTCAGCACGGCAACCCAGAGGATGAGGCCGAACAGGAAATACCAGGACAGCCGGCGCACACCCATGATGTTGAGCAGTATCAGTGCTGCCATGGCGCCACCGGCAATCGCCATGGCCTGCATCTTGACCTCGGCAGTATAGAAAAGGGCGATAATCACCACGGCGCCGAGATCATCAATGATCGCCAGTGCCAGCAGGAATATCTTCAGCGAAGGCGGCACGCGCTTGCCGAGCAGGGCCAGAATACCGAGGGCAAAGGCGATGTCGGTGGCCGCCGGGATCGCCCAGCCGCTAAGTGTTTCCGGCGTTCCCGAATTAATGCCGACATAGATCAGGGCCGGGATCGCCATGCCGCCGAGTGCAGTAATTGCAGGCAAGGCAGCGGTCTTGATATTGGACAACTCGCCGGTCAGCATCTCGCGTTTGATCTCAAGCCCGACAAGCAGGAAAAAGATCGCCATCAGCCCGTCATTGATCCAGTGGACCATGCTCTTGTCGATTTCCAGCCAGTCACCGATCGAGAAAGCAATGTGGACATGCAGGATTTCATCATAGAGGTGCGCTGCAGGTGAGTTGGACCATATCAGCGCAATCAGGGCGACAAACATCAGGATGATACCGCCCGATGCTTCGGTTCTCAGAAAGTCCTGGATGAAGGTAAGTGGCTTTTTAACAATGGCTGGGCGCATGTCGGGATGTGTCTCTTTGCTATGTCTCAAAGTCGGGGATGGCTTGAAGCGGATGCCGGATGAGTTGGCACGCTAATGGATTGAGCATAATGCGATATTGGATAAGGTGGCAGGTATACAAGCAATTCGCTTGATGGATGCTGCTGTTTTCGAAATTTGCTGTGGCCAATCTGTATAAGCGGGAGGCCAGAAGGTTAATTTTCTCTGCTTGCCGCACTGACTCGCGGTGCCCGATTCTGGCCATTTTTCGACATGTTTTGCGGGTATTCTGAAATTGCATACCAGATATGCGCAAATTAGTTATGTGGTCAAATAAAGCGCCCATACGAAAAATATGCAATTTATTTCAATGTGTTGCGAGTTGTGTGCGGTGCATGATCCATGTTGCGGCGCACGCTGGATGCAGTCTCAAACTGGAATCCCTCTAACCAGATCGGATCATTTGGGTTCATATTAACGTAATCGGAATGTCTAATCGGCCATGATGATAAGGCCCCATAAAAACAGACACCGGTCCGGGGAGTACATTCGGAAACATCGTGAGGTCGAGGCATTTGCTTTATCAAATCTACGATATGAACCAGGCAGCACTGGCACCAATGCGGTTTGCTGCTGAACTTACCCAGGCTGCATTCCAGAACCCGTTATTCCCGCTGTCCTATACGCGGTTTGGCCGTACGGTTGCTGCCGGCGCTGAAATGTTCGAGCGCACCACCAGACGTTTTGCCAAGCCGGAATTCGGTTTGCACCGTACCGAGATCGATGGTCGCGAGGTCACGGTTGAGGAAGAGACAATTGTGGAAAAGCCGTTCTGCCGGTTGCTCCGCTTCAAGCGCGATACCAAGCGCAATGATCCAAAGCTGCTGGTCGTGGCCCCGATGTCCGGGCACCATGCCACCCTGCTGCGTGGAACGGTAGAGGCACTGCTGCCGCATCATGATGTCTACATCACCGACTGGATCGATGCGCGCCACGTGCCGTTGAAGGACGGCAAGTTCAACCTCGATACCTATATCGACTATGTCATCGACTTCGTGAACGAACTTGGCCCCGAGACCCATTTGATGGCGGTTTGCCAGCCTGCGGTACCGGTACTCGCCGCCGCCGCTGTGATGGCCGAGAACGATATGCCCAACCAGCCGAAGTCAATGACGCTGATGGGTGGGCCGATCGATACCCGCGAAGCACCGACCAGTGTTACCAAATTCGCCGAGCAGCGCCCGATGAGCTGGTTCGAGCGGAATGTGATCGCGATTGTACCGCCTTATTACGGTGGTGGATCGCGGGCGGTTTATCCCGGCTTCCTGCAGCTCTCCGGCTTTATGTCGATGAATATGGACCGCCATATCGGCGCCCATATGAATATGTTCCAGCATCTGGTGAAGGGCGATGGCGAGAGTGCCGCCGCGCACCGCAAATTCTATGACGAATATCTGTCGGTCATGGATATGCCCGCCGAATTCTACCTCGAGACCGTGCAACGGGTGTTCAAGGAACATGCTCTGCCACGCGGCGCGCTGACCCATCACGGTCAACCGGTCAATCCTGCCGCGATCAAGAAAACCGCCCTGTTTACCGTCGAGGGTGAACTTGACGATATTTCAGCGGTTGGCCAGACCAAGGCTGCGCACAAGCTGTGCCGCAATATTCCCGAGAATATGCGTCGTGAGCATGTACAGTCTGCAGTTGGTCACTACGGCATCTTCAACGGTCGTCGCTGGCGTGAACAGATCATGCCACGGGTGCGTGACTTCATCCGCGACAATGACATCAAGCGCAGCCCGGCACCACGCTTCGGCAGTGCTGGGACCAAGGGTGATGTGGTCAAGCTGAAGCAGGCCAGCTGATAACGGCTGTTTTGGCTACGCTTCCGGCATTCCGGGGCTTATTCGGTCGCAAAGACCTGTTTGTCGTCCCGGAATGACTTGAACTCCAGCGCATTGCCGCTGGGATCGGTCACAAACATCGTGGCCTGTTCGCCCGGCTCGCCGACAAATCGGATCTTCGGTTCAATGATAAAGCGCGTTTCGCCACTGGCGACCGCGCTTTTCATCCGTTCGGCCAGGGCGTGCCAGGCGTCCCATGGCAGAATGCAGCCGAAATGCCGGGTCGGGACGGCATCGCCGTCGACTGCGTTGGTGACGGCGCTGTCCATTTCATCGACCAGATGGGCCGAAATCTGATGGCCATAGAAGTCAAAGTCGATCCAGCGTTCAGCCGAGCGCCCCTCACGGCAGCCCACATGCTGGCAATAGAAGGTGCGGGTTGCCTCCAGATCACTGACCGGAAAGGCCAGATGGAAGCGGGTATCGAGCTGCGGTGCCGACATGGGCTGTAATCCTTATGAGCTATGGGCCAGTTTACGATTGGTTTTACGGACATTGCGCGCCCCGAAGACGCCGCCACCAAGCAGGGTAACCGCTGCCAGCCCAAGACAGGTAATGGCAAATACCGGTCGTGCCGCCAGCCAGGCAAGGGCAATGGTGGTGGAGCCGAGGGTCAGGGCCACCATCAGCCCGGCCAGAAAGCCGATCCCGCCGACAAAGCCGCGGAAAAACGGTATGAAGCCAAGCAGGGAGCCGATGAAATGGAAAATCCCCTGCACCCCGATCAGCATCATCACGATACCGGCAGCGCGGATCAGCCAGGCCTTGATCTCCTCCTGATTGCGGCGGGTCTTGATCAATTCCCGAGCCGTTTGCTCGCCTTGCCCGACCAGCAGATAGCGCAGATCATTCGGTGTTGTTACCTCGGTCAGACGGTTGCCGTATTGGCGTGCGATAACACTGATCGGTTGTATCGGCACGTAATTGAACTGTACGCGCATGTCGCCGATAGCAGGATTGCCGTCTTCGCCCTTGCCAGCATAGAGGCGGGTATCGCTGACAGCCTGAAATTCATCCGGCGGCGATAAGGAATAATTGCCAAGCGGCAGTGTCTGGGTCTCGGTCAGGCGCTCGATAATGTTTTCTTCCAGTCGGAAAACTCCGAATTTTGCCTTACGGGCATCAAACCATTCGGATTTATAGCGCATCCGGGGGTTGTCGTAGCCATCCTTGGCAAAGCGTCGGCTGCTGATCGCTTCCTCATCCCAGACCTTGGAATAGGTGTACTCCCTGATTGTCTCCGAGCCGCCGCCGGGAGTATCGCGGGTATAGGTTTTTTCCTTCTCCTGCCATTGATACATCTCAACCTGTCGCTTGAGACGCAGCAGGCCATTGAGCGACAGGCCGAATTTCCTGTCATCAAGGCTTTCCGATGTTTCAGGGGTGCCAACCAGATATACCGGGCCGCCATCAGTTGCTGAGCCTGCTTCGCTCGGATCGACGGCAATGGCGTGCTGCAGCAACCAGTCCAGCCCTTCATGTTGCTTCAGCAATTGTCCTTCGTTCCACCACAGTAGGGGAAAGGCGGCAACAAACAGGATCAGGCCGATTATCATGCCAATAAAACGGCGTTTTATATTCCCGCCTAGCCCAGTGCTGCTGATAACTTCGGTGTAAACGTCGGGCATGTGCAGGGTATCGATATGCAGTTGGTTTTATTGTTGCGCCATTATCCATGAGTGGACGGGATCAAGCAAACTCGCCATGGCCTTATAGCGCTGCATATCCTGTGGCATTGTCGTCAGATTGTCATCCAGCGCCTGCCGCTTGTCGGTTGTATCCGCCGCCACGGCCAGCGGTGCGATCAGAGTGCGGATGGTGAACAGGATGGTATCGTCACCGGCACCCTCAATCCGGCGCAGGGTCTGGCGCTCGACCCGCATGAAGACGGTCTCACCGGCATTGCTTGCTGTCACCGACGCCACCGCCCGGTCGTGATCTTCGCTGCTGCTGGCCGGGTGGAACAAGATGCTGTCGGCATGGAGCGACCAGTTGTGGCGCATGGCAATCTTGCCGGACTTCAGATTGGTGAAGAACCGGTCGACCGGTTTCTGCAGCTTGTCGGTATAGGCCGGAACCGGTGTATGGATGCCCGCCATTGGCTGGCCCAGCTTGTCCGCCAGCCGCCAGCGGTTGGGGAAGCACAAGACCGCACCGGTCAGGCGATAGCTGTCTTCATTGGCAGGGCGCTGCATGATGCAGAAATCCTCCTGCACCAGATGCCCGAGTGCCCTGAGTGCCGCAATACCGTTTGCGCCTGCTGCATTCGGGTCAACCAGACGCAGAACGATACCGGCGGCCCGTTCCGCCGATGGCAGGCAGGCAAGCACGCTGTCAGGTTGTTCGCCCAGCAATCTTGCGCGCTCTGCCATCTGTTCCGCGCGGTCGGGGCCGGGCAACAGCCAGTCGGCTTCAGTGATATGCCGTAGGCCCATGGCGAGCCGAAAACCGCCTGCCTCGAGCGGGAAGGGGAAGGTGGCTTGGTCGATTGATGCTGGATTATCCGACATTGTTGCTCGCATGAGGCTGGTAATCTGCAGGGAATAGGGCATATCTAGCCCCATGAGCACGACAGATACCAGCCTGACAATCGAGACCTATTCCCCGCAGCATCCGATCCGCTTCCTTCTGGCAGCATTGATTGCGCTGGGGCCGTTCACCATGTCGCTTTACACGCCATCCATGCCGGCGATCAGGGAGGCCATGGCGACCAGCGAGTCACTGGTGCAGGCGTCAATCACGGTTTTCCTCGCTGCCGTGGCACTGGGGCAGTTGTTTTACGGACCGGTATCGGACCGCTATGGCCGCCGGGGTGTGCTGTTCTTCGGCTATGCCCTGTTCATCCTCGCCTCGATCGGTTGCGCACTGGCTACCGATATCAGTCATCTGCTGATCGCGCGGGTATTTCAGGGGTTGGGTGCATCCGCCGGTGCGGTGATGTCGCGCGCGATCATCCGGGATCTGTTCGACAAAAGCGATATTGCCCGGATGCTGTCCTTTGTCAGCATGGCCCTCGCTGTCGCCCCTGCTGTTGGTCCGCTGCTCGGTGGCCAACTGGAGACCGCCTTTGGCTGGCAGTCGAATTTTGTCGTGCTGGCCGCCGGTGGCTCTCTTCTCATGCTGCTGGTGTACGTCGTTTTGCCGGAAACCAATCGAAACGTACAGAAGCAATCCTTCCTCCGCTCATATGGCACGCTGCTCGGCAGCCGTCAGTTTCTCGGCTATGCTGGCCCGGTCGGTGCTGTACTCGGCGGCATCTTCTCATTCCATAGTGTTGCGCCGTTTATCCTGATCGATCTGCTCGAGGTGCCGCCGACCCGTTATGGTTTTTTCACTCTGATGAGTGTTAGCGGCTATTTCTTCGGTGCCTTTATCAGCAATCGGGCGGCTGGGCGGGTGCCCGGTGACCGGCTGATCGTGACCGGACTGGTGCTGGCTGCGCTCGGCGGCTCCGGCCTCTTGGTGCTCGGCTGGCTGGAATCGATTGAGTACCTGACGCTCAGTCCGCTGCTCTTCATGACTCCGTTCATCCTCTGGGCCTTCAGCGCCGGGCTGGTGATGCCCAATGGTGCTACCGGTGCCCTGCAGCCGTTTCCGCGAATCGCCGGGGCCGCATCCGCCCTGCTCGGTGCCATCCAGATCGGTTCCGGTGCCGCCATGTCGCTGGCGATCGGTGCTGTCGGTGGCTTTCTGCCGCTGACCTTCGGTTTGGCAACAATGGCACTGGTCGTCATCGGCGGTGGGCTGTACCTTTGGGGCGTGGCGTGCAATCCGGCATGCAACAGTTTCATGCAGCATCTTGAGCCCCGTGACGACCAGCCCCCTGTCAGTACGATTGAATGATGGCCGCATCCTGCCGGTGCATTTGCGCCAGCATGGGCGGACCCGCAGGCTGTCCGCTCGGCTCGATCCGTTGCAGGAGGCGCTGCGGGTAACCGTGCCGCCGGGCACCCGCCCGCGGGAGGTGCAGCGCTTTGTTGACCAGCACAGGGACTGGGTGGCAAAACAGCTCGACAAACGCGGTCAGCGTATCGCGCTGGTACCCGGTGCCGCTGTACCTGTGGACGGGATCGAGCGCCTGATTGTCGGGACCGGCAAGCTGCGCGGGTTGCCGGTACTGACGGATGATGAGTTGCAGGTGCCGGGCGATCCGGAGCACATACAGCGTCGGGTATTGGAATTCTGTAAAAAGCGGGCACGTACGCTTATCGTGCCTTTGGCCGAAATCAAGGCCGAGCGCATCGGCGAGAGCGTACGTCGCGTGACCGTACGCGACACGAGGAGCCGCTGGGGCTCCTGTACCCATGATGGCTGTCTGTCATTCTCATGGCGGCTGGTGCTGGCACCGTCTGCGGTGCTTGATTATGTCGTCGCCCATGAGGTCGCGCATTTACGCCATCTCGACCACAGCGATAATTTTTGGGCACTCAACGCCGAACTTTGCGATGACGATATGGCCACGCAACGGCGCTGGCTGCGTCGACATGGCCGTGACCTTTTTCACTACGGCTGATTTGTGCATGGCTGCCAGACATTTAATCTGCTGCCCAAAAAGGGTCAGCAGTGCTTAACTAAAAATCTATGTCATCCAATTACGATCTGATTACTACTTTTCGCGATAGCATCTCCCGCCGGGCGGCCAGCTTGCCGAACCCGACCAAGGGCATGTTGTGGATGCTCGCCGGTGGCGTCTGCATGACCACGGTCATCACCCTGATCCGCGCGATTTCCTCGGAAATGCACGCGCTCGAGGTGGCCTTCTTCCGTAATGTCTTCTCGCTGCTGTTCATGGTTCCCTGGATGCTCAAGCTGCCACGGGAAAAGTTGCGCACCAAGCGTCCGGTAATGCATGCCTTGCGGGCTATTTTCGGTCTGACAGCCATGTGTTCATGGTTCTATTCCGTCACTATCATGCCATTAGCCGAGGCCGTGACGCTGAGCTTCACCACGCCACTTTTCGCGACGGTACTGGCGGCGATTGTGCTGAAGGAGACTGTACGTGCCCGACGCTGGACCGCGACCATCATCGGGTTCGTCGGTGTGTTGATCGTGTTGCGTCCCGGGGTTGATGTCATCCAGCCCTCTGCCTTTATCGTGCTTGGTTCGGCTGGTTTTCTGGCTATCACCATGATGTATGTGAAGTCGCTTGCGCGAACCGAGGCGACCTCGACCATGCTGTTTTACACCATGTTCTGGATGACGCCGCTCTCACTGATCCCGGCGCTGTTCGTCTGGCAGATGCCGACGGTTGAGAATTTGCTCTGGATGGCCTTGATCGGATGTGTCGCAACGGGCGTTCAGGGCTGTCTCGCCCAGGCTTTCCATTACGGCGATGCCAGTTTTCTGGCACCTTTCGAGTATGCAAAGCTACCGCTGACCGCCTTGGTAGGGTGGCTTGCATTTGGTGAGGCGACGGATATGTGGACATGGATAGGTGCCGCGGTGATCGCCGGATCAACCGTCTATATCGCGCGCAGGGAGTCGCAACTGCACAAGCATCCGGTGGAAATGGAGCCGGAGGCACCCGAGCAATCAACCATAGCTGACGATCCGAAGCAGTGAGATGCCGAGACAGGCAACTGCGCTGAAGGTAAGGCGAAGGCGCAGCTTGCGGTACCAGACCGGGAAGCGACCGATGCGGATGCGCTTCAGGTCAATAAGCAGGCTGAGCAGCAGGCCGGCAATCAGCATGGCAACGGTCTGATCCAACGACAGCAGCGTGGCACCGGGTGGGTCCATCAGCGGGAATGACGAGATTGCCACCACTGCCCATGAAATCACTGCCGGGGTGACGCCCCAGACATAGGGCTCCCAGCTGCTGGTCGGTGCATCGAAATCCCGTTGCAGCGCCCAGCCCCAATGTACCGCGCCGAAAAAGCTGAGCGTAATTGCGGCATAATAAATCTGGGCACTGGCCATATAGGCGGCATAGGGCAGCGGCAAGAGCCATGTTCCGAGCGCGCCAATGACAAAGGGCACCAGTCCGACATAGCCGAGCACGGCTGCCGGGGCGGGGATCAGGTCCGAGGATAGCGGAGAGGTGCTTTGATCTGACATGAGGCTATACCTGAAAATAAAGCCGAAAATCGAGCGAGTGCCCGGTTCCGGTGTTACTGGTTTTCCTGTTCCGGCTGGCTTGCCTCATTCAGCGCAGCACTGGCCCGGGCACGATGCTCAGGCGTGATATGGACCATGACCACCTGCAGGGTTGCGGCAAGAGTGGCGGCATCATCAATGAAGCCGAAACCCGGGATGAAGTCCGCAATCGCATCGGTCGGGATAATAAAATAGACCAGTGCGCCGAGCAGGGCAGCCCGTACGCCCAGAGGTGTATTCCGATCAGTGGCGGCGTAATAGGCCGCGGTCAGGTCATTGGCAAATGGTAATTGCGCCAGATAACGCCGGATCTTTGGCCAGAACTGGTCGGCAACAAATCGCTCCTGACCGTTGAGGATGCGGGCATCCACATACTCGTCACCCTGTCGGACCAGTTCGATTATCTCATCTTGCATATGCTTTTTCATCGTGATGCGGATTATGCGTGCGGTTTCAACCTGTCACAAGTAACAGCTTGAAATAAGCGCAAGAAATTCATTGCTCGCCAAAAACACGCACAGTTGGGTATGTATTGGTTGCGACAGGAAATATCAGCGGCAGGGAGGGCTGCATGTCCGAATCTAAAATGAAAAATGTGAAGGAGTTCGAGGCATTCTCGCTCAACGGCTTTTTTGTCTTCTGCTTCTGGATATTGATGATTGGCACCATGCTCGGTGCCTTTGCCGTACGTCCGGGGCTGGGCATTCCGCTCGCCATCCTGAACTTCCTGATCATGACCGGCTTTACGGTGATCCAGCCGAATGAAGCCAAGACGGTGGTTTTCTTCGGTGACTTCAAGGGGTCGCTGCGGCGGGACGGGTTCCTGTGGACCTGGCCATTATCGGTGCGCCAGCGGGTTTCCCTGCGCCTGATCAACTTCGACAGCGAGAAGCTGAAGGTCAATGACGTGCGCGGCAATCCGGTCGAGATTGGTGCGATCATTGTCTGGCGGGTAGTCGATAGCGCCAAGGCGGTATTCAATGTCGACGACTATCATGAATTCGTGCAGACCCAGGCGGAGACGGCCATCCGCCATGTGGCCGCTGACTATCCCTATGATGCCCATGATGATGAGAAATCCCTGCGCGGCAGCAGCGACGAGGTGGCGGATGACCTGAAAAAGCAGCTCCAGCCACGCCTTGAGGTCGCCGGGATCGAGCTTGAGGAAACCCGGCTGTCGCACCTCGCCTATGCGCCGGAAATTGCCGCCGCCATGCTGCGTCGCCAGCAGGCCGAGGCGGTGATCTCCGCCCGTCGCTTCATCGTCGAGAATGCGGTCGGCATGGTCGATGACGTGCTTGAGCACTTCAACAAATCCGGCATGGTCAGCCTCGATGATGACCGCAAGGCGACACTGATCGGCAACCTCATGGTCGCACTGGTCTCGGATCGTGATGCGGAACCGGTGATCCGGGTTGGCTAAACCGGTTTTGCTCTGATACAACCGGCAGCCTCTCATTCTGTGATCACAGAACACATCAAACAGAACAATCAAGCAGGGGAAATCCGGACATGGATGTGCAGGGTAAAGCAGCGGTTGTCACCGGCGGCGGTTCCGGCCTTGGGGCCGCAACAGCACGGTTGCTGGCATCAAAAGGTGCCAAGGTAGCGGTTCTCGACGTCAATGAGGACGGCATCAAGGCAGTGGCCGGCGAAATCGGCGGTCTGGCAATCAAATGCGATGTTACCGATGAGGCCAGCGTGCGTTCAGCGCTTGAGACGGCAAAAGCCGCCCATGGCGCTGCCCGGATCGTGGTCAACTGTGCCGGTGTTGCGACCGGTGAGCGGATCGTCGGTCGTGAAGGCCCATCCGACCTTGCCCGCTTCCGCAAGGTGATCGAAATCAACCTCATCGGCAGCTATTCGGTCCTGAACCTCGCCGCCAATGACATGGCCAAGGAAGAGCCGGTCACTGAAGACGGCGAGCGCGGTGTCATTATCAATACGGCCTCGGTTGCCGCATTCGACGGCCAGATCGGTCAGGGTGCCTATAGCGCATCCAAGGGCGGCATCGCCGGCCTGACCCTGCCGGCAGCGCGCGAACTGGCGAAATTCGGTGTGCGGGTCGTGACCATCGCGCCGGGTCTGCTCGAAACCCCGATGCTGACCAGTATGCCGCCACAGGTTTACGAAAGCCTTGTCGCCACCACCCTGTTCCCGAAACGCCTCGGCAAGCCGGAGGAATATGCTGCACTGGCGGCGCATATCTGCGAGAACAGCCTGATCAATGGCGAGACCATCCGCCTCGACGGCTCGGTCCGTCTGGCACCGAAATAAGCAGCCTCAAGGGCTGATCGACTACCGGAAGGCGCGACCGGCATTTGCTGTCGCGCCTTTCGTGTGTCTGGTGCAGTATGTATCTCATGCACGATACTGTTGATGATCTTCAGGCACTGGGCCGCAAGCTGTACGAGGCGGTCAATACCGGTGACATTCCCTACGCCAATAACGGCTCCTATTGCCATGACCGGGCCTATGCCATGGCGCTGAAGGCCGAGCGTGCGGGCTTGCCGTTCGAGATGGCCTATTTCCTGCCCGGCTCGGTTGACGGGATGCAGGTTGATGGCGCGGTGCCATGGACCGCCCATGTGGTGATCGCAACGCCCGAGATGATGATTGATGGTGAGCCGCGCCGCCTGTTTATTGACCCGTCGCTGTTCGAGGGTGGGCCGGTGGGCTTGCAGCAGGTGCAGGATCGCCTCGGCACCACGGTCGAGCTTGAGACATTCCCCTTTGGTGAGTTCAAACCCAAGCAGCGCCCGCCGCATCAGCGTGAGGACTGGGAGCCCTATGAATATTTCGGCCCCGGCAACCGGATGCGCCCGACCGTCAACAAGGTGAAAAACAACCTGCGGCAGGCCTGGCGGGAATTGCGCGGTCAGGCGCCGATGCCGGGTGATGTCCTGCCCGCCGAGGCGGCAAGACCGAGCGATGGCTCCTTGCGCGTTGCCGCACCACAGCCGAAACAGCCACCGGCACCGGTTTCCGCCCTGTCACGGGTGCGGCAGGCGCTGTCCCACATTCCCGGCCTGCGCCACGCCTGATTAACCGGGTCTGATCAGCCCCGCAGTTCCTCGGTGGTGAGGCCAAGGGCATTATCATGTGCCGCGCTTGAGATGTTTTCGGCCAGATAATCAATAAACAGGCGAACCTTGGCCGAGAGATTGTGCCGCTCGGGATAGACCGCATTGACCGGCGCGGTCTGGCGATAGCGCGGCATGACCACGCGCAATCGGCCCGCACGCACATGCCGGGCGATATTCCATTCCGACCGCAGCATGATGCCATGTCCGCCCAGCACCCAGTCGAGGGCAACCTCGCCATCATTGGTGCTGAGATCACCGCGGATTTTCGCCGAGGGCACGCTGCCATCGCCGAGATCATCGAAGCGCCAGACATCATAGGCGGCATGTTCCTGCCGCAGGATGATGCTGTTGTGCCGCTGCAGATCGGCCAGTTGCTCCGGCGCGCCATGTCTTGCGAGGTAATCCGGTGCGGCGATGATAAAGCGGCGATTGCGCAGCAGCATCCGGGTGATCAGACCACCTGCAGCGGGCACGCCAAACCGGATGTTCAGATCAATGCCTGTCTCGACCAGATTGAGCGGTGCATCACTGAGCACCAGCTGTACCTCAAGTTCCGGGTGCCGACTGGTGAAGCCCGCGATGGCCGGGGCGATATACTCCCGACCGAAATTCAGCGTTGCATTGATCCGCAGCAGGCCGGTCGGCTGTTCGGCGGCTTTTTGCATGTTGTGTTCGAGGGTTTCGATCTCGCCCAGTATCCGCGCGGCATGGCGGAAATAGGCCTCGCCCTCGCTGGTCAGACTGACCCGCCGGGTAGTGCGGTTCATCAGGCGCACACCGAGGCGATCCTCGAGTTTGGCCAGACGGCGGCTGACGGCGGAGCCGGAAATGCCCAGCTCCCGTCCGGTGTCGACAAAGCTTTCCTGCCGCGCCAGCATAACGAAGAAACCGAGATCACCTTCCGACATAATTGAGAACCCAAACGCACTAATGAAATGAATTTTTTCAAATTATCATATTTTATGAATTGATCTACTGTGCCAGTCGACATCAGTTCATATCTTCGTCAAACAGAGCGCTTACTCATGAAAATCACTGCCATCCACGAGAAGACAGCCTCGATCGCCTCACCGATTGCCAATGCCTATATCGACTTCTCCAAAATGACCTGCTCGGTTGTGGCGGTGGTCACCGATGTTATCCGTGATGGCAAACCGGTGGTCGGCTATGGCTTCAACTCCAACGGTCGCTACGGGCAGGGCGCGCTGATGCGTGACCGGTTCATCGACCGGGTGATGGAGGCTGACCCCGATACGCTGGTGGATGAGCAAAATGACAACCTCGATCCATTCGCGATCTGGGACACGCTGATGAAGAACGAGAAACCGGGCGGTCATGGGGAGCGCTCGGTGGCCGTCGGCACCATAGACATGGCTGTCTGGGATGCGGTGGCGAAGATCGCTGGCGTGCCGCTCTGGCGGTTGCTGGCGGATCGCTACCGTGATGGGGATGCTGATGACAGCGTCTGGGTCTATGCCGCCGGCGGCTATTATTATCCGGGCAAGGATCACGCCAAGCTGCAGGATGAGATGAAGGGCTATCTCGATCTCGGCTATGAGGTGGTCAAGATGAAGATCGGCGGCGTGCCGCTGGCCGATGATCTGAAGCGGATCGAGGCGGTGATTGATGTGGTTGGCGATGGCAAGAACCTCGCCGTCGATGCCAATGGCCGGTTCGATCTCGACACCACGCTCGCCTATGGTGAGGCGATGAAGCCCTATAACCTGTTCTGGTATGAGGAGGCGGGCGACCCGCTCGATTACGAGATACAGGCGCGGCTGGCGGAGAATTACGGTCGGCCAATTGCTACCGGTGAAAACCTGTTCAGCCATCAGGATGCCCGCAACCTGCTGCGCTATGGTGGCATGCGGCCTGACCGGGACTGGCTGCAATTCGATTGCGCCCTGTCCTATGGTCTTGTCGAATATATGCGCACGCTGGCGGTGATGAAGGAGCTGGGCTGGTCACCGTGCCGGGTGGTGCCTCATGGCGGACACCAGATGTCGCTCAATATCGCTGCCGGTCTCGGCCTTGGTGGGAACGAGAGCTATCCGGGCGTATTCCAGCCCTTCGGTGGATTTGCCGATGGTATCGAGGTGCAGGGTGGCCGGGTCGGCCTGCCGCAGATCCCCGGCGTCGGCTTCGAGGCTAAATCCGCGCTCTACAAGGTGATGCAGGAACTGGCCTGATCCCTGAAATCTATTTGGCGGTTTACTTGGCGGCGGCCTCAACCGCCGCCTCGCTCAGGGGCGAAATCAGGATGCGGAACTCCTGATGATCAGCGAGCCAGAAGGCCAGCACGCCGAAGATGACCAGATGGATGGTGTAGAACTCCAGCGTATAGCGCCCGGTCAGCCGCGCGAGGCTGGAGAGGACTGGAATATCGGCGGTGTTCGGGATCGGCTGGTTGCGGAACCGTAACAGTCCCAGCATCAGGGCCAGCGTGCCGATCCCGACAATCCATGTCTGCAGCGTATTGAAGTCGAAGGCCAGCTGCTGCCATAGGGCATAGACCAGCACGGTAACGCCGATCACCGAGCCGAGCTGGACGTAATTCGCCGTACCCTGCCGGACCTGATAGCCGAACAGCGCGAACAGGAAGGCGATAGTACCGTATTCAAAGCTGAACCATGTGGGCACGCCGAGACAGGCGAGCAGCAGCAGGACGACCAGTATATTATCCTGTTGCAGCAGCGCGGGCCGGGTCAGGATCGGCAGTGCCAGCCGGGTCAGGATAATGGTGAGCAGGATGTTGATCGGCAGCAGCGGTTGCATGGTCGCGGCATCGACCAGCACCAGCAGGACAGCACAGGCGATGAGGCGCATGGGGATGTCGCGGCTGCGGGCATAGCCGATCAGAAACAGCCAGAGGGGTGCGCTGAAGCGTCCCACCATCCGCCACCAGTCGCTGTCGGCGATGAAGTAATAGCCGATATGGTCGACAACCATGGTCAGGATGGCGACCGCCTTCAACAGGTCGATGGTGGTGATTTCAGCCCCCATATCGCGGCAAAACCAGTGTTTTTTCGCTGGCAGTGCAGCCATATCATCGGTGCCGGTCATGGGCTTTTCTGTTGCTTTCAAAGGGGGCGACCTCGACTAAAACTAACCGGCAAAAGCTCCGGATGCGAATAAATGCCAAAATCGGACGAAAACCCGTCTTCTGCGTGTTGCAAGCGGGTAGACCCTATGCTATTCACACGCCGCGTTAGGACGGCTGGTGTGGTCGTGTGCGGGTCTAACCCTCTGCACCCTGCACCTAATCGGGATAACGACGACCCAAACCACCCGACATATTCCATCCGGGATATGATGGGCAGGTGGGTTGAATACCGTAACTGCCGGTTGTTTGCTGCAATGGCAAGCGGCCGGTGTCACCGATTTTAACCACTGACTGACCGAGGTTCACTGTGGCCACGCGCAGCCCGGGTTTTTCCGATCTTGCCAAGCGGTACGCCGCTGCCCTGTTCGAGTTGGCTGAAGAAGCCAAGGCTATTGACGCCGTCGAAGCTGACCTGCGTTCCCTCAAGGAAATGCTGGGTGAGAGCGATGATCTGCGCCATGTCGTCCGGTCTCCGGTCATGACCCGTGCCGATCAGTCAAAGGCCATGGCGGCACTGCTGGATGCGGCCAAAGCCCACGAAATCACACAAAAGTTTGTCGGCGTCGTCGCGGCCAATCGCCGCCTCTATGCGCTGCAATCGATCATCGACACGTTTCTCGCCGATCTCGCCGATCGTCGCGGTGAAATGACGGCAGCCGTGACCTCTGCGGTCAAGCTGTCCGATGAACAGCTCAATTCACTCACCGATACGCTGAAACAGACATTCGGTGCAAAAGTCTCCGTCAATCCGACCGTTGATCCTGCGATCCTCGGCGGGTTGATCGTTCAAGTTGGTTCAAAGCTCGTGGATGACAGCATCCGCAGCAAGTTGCAACGGCTACAACTAGCCATGAAAGGTGTTGGATAATGGAAATCCGGGCTGCGGAAATCTCCTCCATTCTAAAACAGCAGATTGCCAATTTTGGTGCCGAGGCCGATGTGGCCGAGGTCGGAACCGTTCTGTCCGTCGGTGACGGCGTTGCGCGCGTTCATGGCCTCGACAGCGTCCAGGCTGGCGAAATGGTCGAATTCCCGGGTGGCATCAAGGGCATGGCCCTGAACCTGGAAAGCGACAATGTCGGTATCGTGATCTTCGGCGAAGACCGTGACATCAAGGAAGGCGATCTGGTCAAGCGTACCGGTGCCATCGTTGAGGTGCCGGTTGGCAAGGGCCTGCTCGGTCGTGTCGTTGATGCGCTCGGTAACCCGATCGATGGCAAAGGCCCGATCGAAGGTGCCGAAATGCGCCGTGTCGAAGTCAAGGCACCGGGCATTATTCCACGGAAATCCGTTCACGAGCCAATGCAGTCCGGCCTCAAGGCCATTGACGCACTGGTGCCGGTCGGTCGTGGCCAGCGTGAGCTGATCATTGGTGACCGTCAGACCGGTAAGACCGCCGTGGCGATCGACACCATTCTGAACCAGAAATCAATCAACGAGGGCGATGACGAGAGCAAGAAGCTCTACTGCGTCTATGTCGCTGTCGGTCAGAAGCGTTCAACCGTTGCCCAGATCGTGAAAACGCTCGAGGCCAATGGTGCGCTCGAATACTCAATCGTCGTTGCGGCCACCGCATCGGAAGCGGCTCCGCTGCAGTTCCTTGCGCCTTATGCCGGTTGCGCGATGGCTGAATTCTTCCGTGACAACGGCATGCACAGCCTGATCGTTTATGATGATCTGTCGAAACAGGCTGTTGCCTATCGCCAGATGTCCCTGCTGCTGCGTCGCCCACCGGGCCGTGAAGCCTATCCTGGTGACGTTTTCTACATTCACTCCCGTCTGCTCGAGCGTGCGGCGAAGATGAATGAGGAGCACGGTGCCGGTTCCATGACCGCACTGCCGATCATTGAGACCCAGGCCGGTGACGTTTCCGCCTATATCCCGACCAACGTGATTTCCATTACCGATGGTCAGATCTTCCTTGAAACCGGCCTGTTCTATAAGGGTATCCGCCCTGCGATCAACGTCGGTCTGTCGGTCAGCCGAGTTGGCTCTGCCGCACAGATCAAGGCGATGAAACAGGTTGCCGGTTCGATCAAACTCGAACTCGCCCAGTATCGTGAGATGGAAGCCTTCGCCCAGTTCGCTTCCGATCTCGATGCCTCGACCCAGAAACTGCTGGCCCGTGGTGCCCGCCTGACCGAGCTGCTCAAGCAGGGTCAGTACAGCCCGCTCAAGGTTGAAGAGCAGGTTGCGGTTATCTATGCCGGTGTGAATGGCTTCATCGACGGCGTCGACGTTCGCCGGGTCGGTGAATTCGAAACCGGTCTGCTCCGTGAGCTGCGCGCTGGTGGCAAGGGCATCCTCGACAAGATCGCGAAAGAGCAGAAGCTCACCGACGAGATCGAGACCGAGCTGAAAGACTTCATTGGTAATTACGCCAAGAATTTCGCCTGATCATCAGACATCTTGGAACCAACGAGTAGCAGCAGATGCCAAGCTTAAAGGACTTACGTAACCGGATCGACAGCGTGAAATCCACGCGCAAGATCACCTCGGCCATGAAGATGGTTGCGGCGTCAAAACTGCGCCGTGCCCAGGATCAGGCCGAGGCCGGTAAGCCCTATGCCGAGCGTATGGGCGGTATCCTGTCATCTCTGGCGGGTCGGGTGACCTTTGAAAACGGCGCGCCCAAGCTGCTCGCCGGTACCGGCAAGGAAGATACCTACCTGATCGTAGCGATTACCGCTGATCGGGGCCTCTGCGGTGGTTTCAACACCCAGATCGTCCGTCTCGCGCGCAAGCGTGTCGCGGAGCTGCAGGCACAGGGCAAGACGGTCCGTCTGCTCTGCCTCGGTCGCAAGGCGGTCCAGCAACTGCGCCGGACAGCCAATGTCGACCAGCTGAAAGCGCCCGGTGAGTTCAGCACCTCGAATGTAAGTTTCGAGGAGGCAAAGGCCGTTACCGATATGATCATGGCCGAGTTCGAGACCGGTGGTTTCGATATCTGCGAGCTGATCTTCAACGATTTCAAATCCGTCATCAGTCAGGTGCCGACCGACCTGCAGGTTATTCCTGCGGCTCTGGAAGCGGCAGCGGCCAATGATGATGCGCCTGTAGATGAAGCTGGCGCGTCAAAGCAATATGAGTTTGAGCCGGATGAGGAAGCGATCCTTGCGGATCTGCTGCCCCGCAATCTGGCGGTTCAGATTTACTCTGCCCTGCTGTCGAGTGCTGCCGGTGAACAGGCGGCACGGATGACGGCTATGGACAACGCAACACGCAATGCGGGTGACATGATCAACCGCTTGACACTGGTCTACAACCGCAGCCGTCAGGCTCAGATCACCAAGGAGCTGATCGAGATCATCTCCGGTGCGGAAGCGGTTTAACAGCACTCAAAATTCGTAACACGACGATTTTTCAAACGAAGGCACAGGAAAAATGGCAAAGGCAAGCAACGTAACCGGACGGATTTCCCAGGTTCTGGGCGCCGTGGTGGATGTGCAGTTTGACGGCGATCTGCCAGCAATCATGAACGCACTGACCACCCAGATCGGTGATGTCACTCTGGTTCTCGAAGTCGCACAGCATCTTGGTGAAAACACCGTCCGGGCAATCGCCATGGACACCACCGACGGTCTGATCCGCGGTCAGGAAGTTACCGATACCGGTTCTGCGATCAACGTGCCGGTCGGTACCGCTACCCTCGGCCGTATCATGAACGTTATCGGTGAGCCGATTGACGAGAAAGGCCCGGTCAAGGCTGATGAGACCCTGCCAATTCACCGTCCGGCCCCTGAATTCATCGATCAGGCCACCGAGGCTGAAGTCCTCGTCACCGGCATCAAGGTCGTTGACCTGCTGGCACCATATGCCAAGGGCGGCAAGATCGGCCTGTTCGGCGGTGCCGGTGTCGGCAAGACCGTTCTGATTCAGGAACTGATCAACAACATCGCAAAAGGCCACGGCGGTGTGTCTGTTTTCGCCGGTGTTGGTGAGCGTACCCGTGAAGGTAACGACCTTTATTATGAAATGGTCGATAGCGGCGTCATCAAGCTCGATGGCGAAGGCTCCAAGGTGGCACTGGTTTATGGCCAGATGAACGAGCCACCGGGTGCCCGTGCCCGTGTTGCGCTTAGCGGTCTGACCATGGCGGAATATTTCCGTGACAAGGAAGGTCAGGACGTTCTGTTCTTCGTCGACAACATCTTCCGCTTCACCCAGGCAGGCGCCGAAGTGTCGGCTCTGCTCGGTCGTATTCCATCAGCGGTTGGTTATCAGCCGACGCTGGCAACCGATATGGGTGCGCTGCAGGAGCGGATTACCTCAACCAAGAACGGTTCGATCACCTCGGTTCAGGCGATTTACGTCCCTGCCGATGACTTGACCGATCCGGCCCCTGCCACCTCGTTCAGCCACCTTGACGCGACCACCGTTCTGTCCCGTCAGATCGCCGAGCTCGGCATCTATCCTGCGGTTGATCCACTGGACTCCACCAGCCGTATTCTCGACCCACAGGTTGTCGGTGACGAGCATTATGGCGTTGCCCGTGAGGTGCAGCGTATCCTGCAGACCTACAAGTCCCTGCAGGACATCATCGCCATTCTCGGCATGGATGAGCTATCCGAGGAAGATAAACTGGTCGTGGCCCGCGCCCGCAAGATCCAGCGCTTCCTGTCACAGCCATTCCATGTTGCCGAAATCTTCACCGGCTTCCCTGGCGTGTTTGTCCAGCTCGAAGACACCATCAAGGGCTTCAAGGGCATCTGTGCCGGTGAATATGATCACTTGCCTGAAGCTGCCTTCTACATGGTTGGCACCATTGAGGAAGCGGTTGAGAAGGCCAAGAAAATGGCTGCCGAGGCTGCCTGATAAGCGCGCGACTGTTTAAAGGACCACCCTGATGGCTACTGATGCCAACGCCAAGAAAATTCGCCTGGAGCTGGTTTCCCCCGAGAAACTGCTCCTGGCCGAAGATGTCACCATGGTTGTGATGCCGGGCACCGAAGGTCAATTCGGTGTTCTGGCCGATCACATCCCGCTGGTGTCGACCTTGGAACCCGGTGCCATTGATGTCTATCAGGGCAATTCCGTCGACCACCGCATCTTTGTGGCCGGCGGTTTTGTCGAGGTCGATGGCGAGCGTTGCATCGTCCTCGCAGAAGATGCGATGCCGGTTGATAAGCTCGATGTCGATAAGGTCCGTCAGGAATGCCGGGATCTGAAAGAGGATATCAGCGACGCCTCCAGCGACGCTACACGCCTGCTGGCCCAGAAAAAACTGGCGGTGGCAGAGGCCAAACTGGTGACCGTGACCGGCGATATTCTGCCGCAGTATTGATCCGCTGGGCCGCCCGTATCTCGCGGTTTCTCGCGTCATCGTGGCGTTTTATTAGTTGTCAACAAGACTTAAGAGAAATTCCGGCATCGTCCGCGTTGTATAACGCTGCATTCGGGACTATGCTGTTTGGCAGTCTTACTTATTTTCACTGGGACACAGCACGAGACTTGTGACCGATCATAACAGTCGAAACGATAGAGACAGGTTCCTTGCATTTGCCTTCGCAACTGCGGACCTTCTGATTGAGCTTACCCCTGATGGTGAGCACATGCAGTTTGTCGCCGGTGCATGTCAGACTATTCTCAATTACAAGCCGAAAGACCTTGTGGACCGGCGCCTCGTTGATGTGATTGCCGTCAGTGATCGTCCACGCCTGCATTCGGCTATTCGCTCGATCAAGGCCGGTCGCCGGATGCAGCCGATGAAGCTGCAGTTCCTCAACCGTGATGGCAAGACAATTGATGCCATGATTGCCGGTTTCCGGATGCCCGATGGCGATGAAACCAAGGCTGCAATCCATCTTTCTGCCAACTTCCCGCGCGGCAACCAGATTTCCTTCGTCGGCTCACTGGGTGATGATCGTGGCTCTGATTTTGTCGATATGAAGGACATGATCGCGCTGGCGACCGGGGAGACCACGGCCTCCGAGGGCCTGTCCCTGACCCTGCTCGACCTTGATGGCCTGTCGGATATCGATGATCCCGAGGCTTCGGCGGAGATTACCGACAGCCTGTTGAACCTGCTGCAATCTGATCAGGTCGGCTCGAAGGCGATTGGCAAGCTTGGCGATGACCGTTTCGGTGTCTTGCACCCGGAATGGATGAAGGCCGATGACCTGAAGAGCAAGGTAACCAGCACGGTTCAGGCCAGCCACCCGGCGGCGGCCAATATCAAGGCGACGACCAAAGCGGTTGACCTCGATCAGGATAATCTGTCGAAATCCGATGCCCAGCGCGCCCTGCAATATGCCATGGAGCAGTTTGCCCAGGCGGAAACGGCGGAAGAGTTCGATATCGACAGTCTTTATGAGAGCGTCACCGAACTCACCAAATCAACCGCCCAGCGGATGACGGAGCTGCGCTCGGTCATCAATTCCAACGGTTTCAAGCTGGTTTACCAGCCGATCGTCGACCTCAAATCCCGCCGGGTCAGCCATGTGGAGGCGTTGAGCCGCCTCGCTGACGGGTCATCTGCCCATGAGGCGCTGGCACTGGCCGAGAGCACCGGGGTGATTGAGGATTTCGACCTCGCGGTGATGAAACAGGCGATCGAGAAGGTGCAGGAAGCCAATGGCACCGGCATTCGCCCGCTGGTGGCGGTGAACATTTCCGGCCGGTCCCTGCAGAGCAATATGTTCGTGCAGGCACTGACCGATCTGCTCGACAGCCATAACGATATTCGCGAGCAGCTGGTTCTGGAAGTGACCGAGACCTCGGAAATCAAGGACCTTGGGGTTGTCAACGAAATCCTGCAGGAGTTCCGCAGCAAGCGGAACAAGGTCTGCATCGATGATTTCGGCTCCGGTGCCGCCGCATTCCAGTATCTGCGCACCCTTGATGTGGATGTGGTCAAGATCGACGGCTCCTATATCGACCGTATTCTCTGGGCCGACCGCGACCGGGCACTGGTGCTGGCGATCCAGCGTCTGTGTTCCGAACTGGGTATCCAGACCGTGGCCGAGAAGGTGGAAATGCCGGATCAGGCACAGGTTCTGCGCACCATCGGCATCGACAAGGGGCAGGGCTGGCTGTTTGGCAAGCCGGATGAGAATATCGATCAGTTCTTCCGCAAGAAGAAGGACAGCATCGATCACAAGGAACTGATGGATGAGGGCAAGGGCGATCAGGTGCCCGCTGCCGCCGGTACGCCCTAAGGCTCTACAGTCCGAATAAATCCACCACTTATGCGCCGGGTGACCAGCCTGTAGGTGCCATTTCAAAGCCATCGAAGACAAAGGCCGGGCTGACGGTACAGCCGACCAGCGTCCACGCGCCTTCACTCCGGGCTGATTGCCAGCAGTTGATCGGCACGATGCCCTGCGGCTGCTGGCCCTCTGACAAGGCGGGGCCAAGGGGGAGGGTTTCGGTTGTCCTGCCATTGGCGGACAGCATCAGGGACAGTGGTGCGCCTGCATACCAATGCCAGATTTCAACCGCATCGACCCGGTGCCAGGCCGATACCTCCCCGGCGCTCAGCAGGTAATATATCGCTGTGCCGGAACCACGCGCGCCGTCATCTCCGGCATCACGCCATGTTTCCCGGTAGTGTCCGCCCTCCGGATGGGGCTGTAACCCCAACCGGCTGATGATCTCGGCGGCACTGATATTGTCCGGGAGCATTTGGTCTTATGCCCCTTCCGGTGGCGCGGTTTCAGCGTAGCTGTCGTGTTTGGCGAATTTTGCGTGCCAGCTGGCCAGTTTCGGGAACCGTTCACGCCACTGATCGGCGCCATGTCGCAGGTCGAGATATCCGAGCGCAACCGCGAGGCTGATCGTGCCGATGGTGATCTCTGGGCTGATCGAGGCTGCGGTGTCCTCGAGATGGGCCAGCGTACGGTCAATGGCGCTTTTCTGGCGCGATGACCAGTTCTCCGAGCGCTGTGCCGCCTCACGCTTGGCTTCGAGTACCCGCAGCACGGCGGCGTCCATGATGCCATCGGCCAGTGCCTGCAGGCGCAGATCCTGCCAGCGCGCCATACCGCTTTCCGGCAGCAGCGGGGCCTTGTTGCCGAGGCTGTCGAGATACTCGCAAATCACCGGGCTGTCGAACAGGGTGGTGCCATCTTCGAGCACGAGGCACGGAACCTTGGACAGCGGGTTGTTTTTCAGCAGTGCGTCACCGGACTCCCACGGGTTGGTAACCACCTTGTTGATACGATCCTCAACGCCCTTTTCGATGGCGACCATCATCACTTTACGGACATAGGGCGATGTATGGCTGAAATGCAGTGTCAGCATGATTTGTGCCTCTGTTGGTATGGCAGGGAAGGAAGGTCAGTTCTGTTGACTTCTTCGGATGTTGTCAGCTTTTGCATGAATGCCGGGAATGGTGAGGTAACGCATCCGCTTGGCCTCCCGGCGGCCATAGGAAACAGTATCGAGGATCAGGCCGCTGACCAGACTGAGGGATGCCAGCAGCATCAGCCCGGTGGCGAGGATCGCGGTGGGGAAACGCGGCACGAGGCCGGTTTCGAAATAGGTGATGAACAGCGGATAGGCGATGATGATCGACAGTAGCGCCAGAAAACCGGCCACCGCCCCGAAGATGCGGAACGGCTTCTCCTGACGCAGCAGGTTGATCATGGTCCAGAGGATGCGGGTGCCGTCACTATAGGTGCGCAGCTTGCTCTCCGAGCCGGAGGGGCGGTCGCGGAAATCCGTCTCGATCTCATCGAACGGCATCTCCAGCTCAAGAGCATGTACCGTCAGTTCGGTTTCAATCTCGAAGCCGCGCGACATGACCGGGAATGACTTGACGAAACGGCGGGAGAATATCCGGTAGCCGGAGAAGATATCGGAGAAGCCCTTGCCGAACAGGCGGCGCATGATCTCGGTCAGCACCTTGTTGCCCATGGCGTGACCGGGGCGGTAGGCCTCTTCCACCACGGCCTTGCGGGCACCGTTAACCATATCGAGGCCGTCATCGACCAGTGTCTGGATCAGCTTTGGTGCCGCGTCGATGTCATAGGTGTTGTCGCCATCGACCATCATATAGATGTCAGCATCGATATCAGCGAACATCCGGCGCACGACAAAGCCCTTTCCCTGACGTTTCTCCCGGCGCACGATCGCACCGGCACGCTCAGCCTCGCCGACCGTATCATCGGTGGAGTTGTTGTCGTAAACAAAGATCCGTGAATGGGGCAGCAACTCGCGCAGCTTGCGCACCATGCCGCCAATGGCGATCTCTTCATTCATGCAGGGAATGATGACGGCAATATCGAGGTCATCGAGACTGATCTGCTTTGCCGCAGCAGCACTGGCAAGGGCACCATCGGCCATGAAACTTATCCGCTGTTATTGCTGTTGTTATCTGTATCTGTTGCCGGTGCTTCCGCATCGTCCGGATCAGCCTGCTTTATGACGGGTGCCCAGTCATCTAGCAACTCCCGTCGTGCGAGAATGACCCATTCACCGGGGATTTCGAGGGCAACGCCGAACCGGTCATCGCCGCCGTTGAGTGCCCAGTCATAAACCCCGGGCCGTTCTAGCTCCGGCTGGTCGATCACCGGTTTGACGCAGACGGCGGCAACCGCAATGTGCCGACGGTCGATTACCTCGTTCATATAGTCCGTGCCCGGCGTGCCGAAAAACCGGCGCTCATCGAGAATGCCGTCAGTATTCCGGTGATAGGGCGCACTGATGATGTTGAAATCCGTATGGAACAGGATTGCCGGGCCGGGATTTTGCGAGGCCATCACGATCATCGGGTCAGGGCTGTGCCATTTGGCTTCCAGCTTTGGCGCGATCTCCTTGAGATAGGTCACCATCGGGTAATTTGTGCAGACGGCCTGTCCGATGGGATGTGACATCGGTATGATCCGGTTGTCGGCGGTGTAAGTAGGCTGCAATGCCTTGTTTTCCGGGGCATTGGTCGGCACAGCGAACAGCCGATAATTGATCGTGCCCGATTCCTCCAATGCGCCCATGATATGGGTGACGAGCAATGGCAGGCCGATGATGATCGGCACGAGTATGTCGGGTTTCAGAAAGGCTACCTGCATCCGCTCAAGCCGGATCAGCAGCAGTGCTGCAAAGGGTCCGGCGGCGGCAACCGCGAAATAGGCGAAACGGAAATACAATGTGCCAACCATGGTCAGCAGTGTCAGGGTAACCATGGCGCCGAGGGTCAGCAGTTTCTGCCGTTCGGTCAGCTCTGCCCGGTATTCCCAGACCAGCAGCAGGCCAAAGATGCCGAGAAGCGGCGCGCCGATATTGACCAGCAACTGATCCGGCGTAATCGACGGCTGCATTTCCTGAATATTGGCAATCCAGGTTTTCAGTTCGGGGGCCACATGGTTCATGGCACCGGCATAGGCATGGGGGAACAGGGCAATAAACCCGGCGACCACGAGCAGGCCCAGAATGCCGAGGCCGATGGTCTGCATGATCAGCCGATTATGCCTGATCCGGTCCAATGGCGGCATGATCAGCGTGCGTCCGATAATCAACATGCCGGTAAAGCCGGCAAAGCATATATGGACGATTGAGGCGCGGTCATGCACTGCCGCCCATCGGCCCTCATAGGGCGGATCAATGATGATCGCACCAAGCAGGAGGACAACCCATGACAGGGCAAACAGCATGTCACCACCGATGCAGGTCCGTATCGGATGGGGTAACCGGCCATCGATATGGTCGACAATCCGTGCCCATGACTGCAACGCAATGCCAAGCACCAGCCCGGCCATGGTTTCCGGCGTTGTCCATATGGCAAGCGCTGCGCAGGCTCCTGCCATCAGGGAATGGGAGTAGCGTTTCCCCCGATCCATGCCGATCAATGCCCACCAGAACACACAGACCAGCAGCACCGCGAGCAGATGGTGGTCCGGGCGTCCGATGGTGCCATAATTCAGTATGGGCCGCGCCGACATGACAATCAGCGCCGCGATACAAGCCCAGCCGGGTGTGGTCAGATACCGTGTCAGTCTATAGATAACCAGACCGATCGCGAGATAGAACAGTGGTGCGCAGAGTGATCCGGCATAGATCAGGGCATCCTGCCACGGCATGAACAGCTGGAGTGGTAATGCCAATGCCGTGATCAGCAGCATCAGCGGGTAGGTCCAGTGTAGCACGATGCCGTCAGGGGCATTGATCTGATTGAACCAGCCATGGTCTTCCCACCACCTGCTCTCGAGCAATCGGACCATATAGGTGTGATTGTCGGTAGAAAAACCGACTAACTCGCCTGGCCATACCTGTGCGATGAACAGCTGCTGGATAATGCCAAACACAATGATCGCCGTGATGCAGAAGGCAGGCGATGAAAAATTGATCCTGATATGAATGGGCTTGGTGGTGCTGGTCATTATCGGTGATGTTCCGGCTGCACTATACCCACCGTCATGGCTTAGGCGGCATGGGCGGCTGCATCCTGTGTCAGACGCCAGTCGAGTATGTCGAGCCGGTCCTGCCCCCAGAACGGCTCGCCCTTGAAGACATAGCCGGGGGCGCCGACGACCCCGGCAGCGAAGGCCTCTGCCGTATCGCGCTGGATGCGGTCATTGGCTTCCTGATCCTCTGCTGCGGCATCGACCCAGTCGGGATCACAGCCGTTTTCGGTCATAATCGCGCGCAGGGTATCGGCATCGGTGATATCCCGGTCCTCTACCCAGACAGCCCGGAAAATCGCCAGCATCAGTGCACCGACATCGGCGAACCGGTCCTCGGCATAATTCAGCAGGCAGCTTGCCGGTATCTCGGCCACCGGGAAATGCTTTGGCTCGAGATTAAGCTCGATATCGAGAAACTCGCGCCAGCGCTTCATCTCATGGATGCGATAGGCCTGCCGGATCGGCGGACGCTTGGCCAGTGGCAGGCCACCTGTCTGCGGGAACAGTGTCGGCAGGTGCATGGGTTTGAAATCAACCGCGAGGTCGTGTTTCTCAACCAGCGTCATGAACCGTTGATGGCCCATATAGCTCCACGGGGAAATGACCGAGAAATAGTAATCGATGGTTCTGGACATGATAGCTCAGGGGATAGAGAGAACAGTTAAGGAGTGCCCTATGCCGCATCCTTGCGGCGGCGGATTTCGGCAAAGACCCGTGCGGCAGGGGCGCCGCTCAGGTTGAGGTTGGCCTGCAGGTCGGGATCATCGGCGCGCAGGAACGGATTGGTCTGGCGCTCCTCGCCGATGGTGCTCGGAATGGTGGCGAGGCCACGACCGCGCAGGCCCTCGACGATGCGCATACGCTCGGCGAGGGCCGTATTATCAGGGTCGATGGAGCGGGCAAAGCGGGCGTTGCTGAGGGTATATTCATGGCCGCAGTAAATCGCGGTCTGCTCCGGCAGGTCACGCAGCTTGCACAGGCTGTCCCACATCTGCTCGGCATCGCCCTCGAACAGGCGGCCACAGCCCATGACGAACAGGGTATCGCCGACAAAGGCGATCCCGGCATCCGGGAAATAGAAGCAGATATGGCCGCTGGTATGGCCGGGGGTGGCAATCACCTCGACACGGTTGCCGCCGAAATCCAGCACATCGCCTTCCTGAACTGTCTGGTCGAGGTCCGGGATGCGGCTTGCTTCGGCAGCCGGGCCGATCACCGGCGTATTATAGCGCTCTTTGAGCGCGTGATTGCCAGCGGTGTGATCGCTGTGGTGATGGGTGTTGAAGATATGGGTCGGCTGCAGCTTGCCGTGCTCCAGCGCCTTCAGCACCGCGGCACCGTCACCGGGATCGACAACCCCCACATGCTCGCCATCATCGGCAATCAGCAGATAGATGTAGTTGTCGCTCAACGCGGGAATAATCTGGACTTTAAGGGACATGGAGATAGTACCGGTCGGGCTGTGGGCACGGAGATTTGGCACTGGCTGTCGGGACGGGCAATGTCAGTCGCCATCAGACTGCCGGGTTTGGGTTGGCGGCGCAACCACATCCTGTGTTTTGTGCTCGGTCGTGCCCAGCGCATCGGCCAAGCGGGTACCGGCAGTGCCGGGGCGCAGCGGCTTCGGCTGGCTCGCATCCGGGCACCATCCGGCCATAAACACCAGATCGAAACTGGCCGGGACGCGGCCATCGCTGCCACCAAACCGGGTCTGGTACAGCTCCATGGCCCGAAACAGCACATCGCGGCGCAGCGGCTTGCGTGAGCGGTCATGGCGGAGGTTGCTCTCTCCCATCGCCCTGAGCTCGGCCAGCAGCCGCATCGGCTCGGCATAGCGCACGGCCAGCCGTTCGTGATCGGCAACCGGCAGGGCAAAGCCCGCCCGCTGCAGCAGCCCGGCAATCTGGCGTAGATCGGCGAGCGGCGAGAAGCGCGGATAGGCACCGCCGGTAATCTCGGTCTCGGCCTCGACGAGGCAGGCGCGCAGTTCGTTCAGGGTTTCGCCACCGAACATGACCGCCTGAAAGAATCCGTCTGGCTGCAGGACCTGCTGGATCTGCCAGAGCGTGCCGGGCAGGTCATTGACGTGATGCAGGTTGAGATTGGCCAGCACGAGGTCGAAGCTGTCGGCGGCAAAGGGCAGGGCCTCGTCATCGGCCACCACGCCATATTCATGATGGGCGGCGAAGGTGAAGGCGGCATCGCTCGCCACATACAGGCGGTCGGGATTGCGCGGCAGGGCATTGGCCAGTGCGGCCCGGCGTGCACCCAGTTCCAGAACGCGGTTAAAATCACGGCGAACATCGGTGAGGCGTTCGGCCATCCGATGGGCCGCTTCCTCAAACAGAAAATCGGCATCGGCATAGAGGGTGGCTGCCGCCCGCGCCCGGCGCTGGCGCAGCAAACTGCGGTCGAATGGCAGGTGCGGATCACTCATCTGGCTGGCAGGGCCGGTTGTGGCTGGTCTTTGGTCATTCATCTGCGGCACTATAGCGGCGGTTTTGCAATTCGTAATCGGGGCAAGGGCTTGTCATACACCGATCAGGCAGCAGTTGGATACCGGCTATTGACCGGATTGCGCCAGCAGGTGATGCGCGCGGTTGACCTGCTGTTGCCGCCACGCTGTGCCGGTTGCGGCTGCGATATCGAGGCTCAGGGGCTGCTCTGCGGTGACTGCTGGAACGATCTGCGGATACTGGAGCCGCCCTGGTGCATCTGTTGCGGCCAGCCCTTCGCCTATGAGCAGGCAAATGCCGGAGAGCGCTGCGGCAGCTGTCTGAACGAGCCGCCGATCTATGACCATGCCCGTGCCGCCTTCGCCTATGACGGTGTCGCCCGGCAGCTGGTTCTCGGGCTGAAACATGCGGACAAGCTCTATTTCGCACCGCTGCTGGCGGGATGGCTGCAACGGCTGGTGCGTGGACTGCCGGACCTTGATCCGGGTGGTCAGGTGCTGGTGGTGCCGGTGCCGCTGCATTGGCGGCGCTTGCTGCTCCGGCGGCACAATCAGTCGGCGGAACTCGCCCGGTATCTGGTCCGTGAGGTGGGCAGCAGTCACGGCACCGACCTGCCGGAACTGGTATTCGAGCCGCAGCTGGTGACCCGCAACCGGGCGACGCCGCCCCAGGGATCGGATCAGGCGCCCTCGCGTCATGTGAATGTGCGCGGTGCCTTTACCGTGACGAATCCCGCCCGCGTTAAGGACGCCCATGTGCTGCTGGTCGATGATGTGATCACCACCGGTGCGACGGTGAACGAGATTGCCAAACTGCTCAAACGGGCCGGTGCACGGCGGGTTGATGTACTGACGGTCACAAGAGTTGTGCGCGACTGATTGTACTGCGGCCTTGTCAAACCGCGCTTTGAACCGCAAATTTAGAGACAGATATGTATTCAACCTGTGCCGAGGCATCAAAGGTATGACCGCTAACGTTGAACTCTATGTGAAAATGACCTGCCCCTATTGCCACCGCGCGATTGCGCTGCTGGACAAGAAAGGCGTGCCATTCACCAAAACCGATATTTCCGCTGAACCCGACAAGCGTTCGGAGATGATTGAGCGTGCCGATGGCCGCCGCACCGTGCCGCAAATCTTCATCAATGGTGAGGGGATCGGCGGCTGTGACGACCTCTATGCGCTTGAGGCGGCGGGTAAACTCGACGCCAAGCTGGAAGTGGCCAGCGCGTGAGCATGATTGATGTCGCCTGCGTTCAGTTGAATGTGGGCGAAGAGCTTGGGCCCAATCTCGATCATGCAAGCGAACTGATTGCCGCTGCGGCCTCGACCTTGCCTGCATCCGACAACCGCCTGATCGCGACGCCGGAGATGACCAGTGGCATCGTCAAGGGGCGGGAGCGTGCCTTGGCGGCTGCCCTGCCCATGGCCGAACACCCGGCGATTATCCGGTTTTCCGAGCAGGCGGCATCATGCCGCTCATGGCTGCTGATCGGTTCGATCTCTGTGAAGCTTGAGAATGACGAACGGTTGGCAAATCGCAGCCTGCTGTTCAATCCCGACGGTGAACTGGTCGCGCAATATGACAAGCAGCATATGTTCGATGTGGATGTAACCGGCGATCAGGTCTATTGCGAGAGCAATACCTACCGCCCCGGTGACAAGACCGTATCGGCGGATATCGGGGCCGCAACGCTCGGGCTGTCGATCTGTTATGACGTGCGCTTTCCGGCGCTGTACCGCGCACTGGCCCGTGCCGGTGCCGGGGTCATTGCGGTACCTGCCGCCTTTACCGTACCGACCGGCAAGGCGCATTGGTCGGTTCTGCTGCGCGCTCGCGCTATTGAGACCGGCTCTTTTATTGTCGCACCGGGGCAAACCGGGGAGCATCATCCGGGCCGTGTCACCTATGGCCACTCCATGATTATCAGCCCCTGGGGCGAGGTTTTGGCCGAGGCTGACGACCAGCCGGGCGTGATTTCCGCCACCCTCGATCTGGCGCTGGTGGATAAAGCGCGAAAAGCTGTGCCCGCATGGCAATTTGATTGATGCGTTTTCTTGGCGTTTGCGTATCATGTATCAACAACATGATAGATGGGGCGCCACATGGCCGATAAATACCCTGACGGGGAACCAAATACCTACGACAGCAGCAAAAGCAGCCGCACGCGTGACGATTTTGAACTGCTGCAGGATATCGCCTTCACGGCAACCGAGAAGCAGTTACCGGCACTGATGCAGGCCATCGGCAAGCCGCAATATGCCTCGAAGAAAATCCGGGTTGAGCCGATCGACCAGCAATCGCTTGATGCGGCCTCCGCTTGGGATCAGCCGGATCGTAAGCAATGGGTCGATGATTACGACTGGCACCGCATCTGGGAAAACTATGCCGAAAAGCCGAACCGCTTCGGTCTCGCGATCTGGGTTGACCAGCCCGATGGCAAATCGGTACTGGCCGGTATGGCTGCCGGCTCAGTCTATGATGACCGTGAGCCGGGCCGTATTGACCTCGATTATATCGAAAGCCCGAAAAAGTCGGACAATCCGATTCCGGGGCGGCCCGTTTCATCACGGTTGCTGCCGGTATCAATGCGGTTCAGGGCGGCGATTTCAAGGAACTGCGCTTCGTTGACACCAACCCCGGTTCCGAGGCCCTGTTCAAGGCCATGGGCTTTGAGAAGACCCCGGGCGAAACCGACGAGCTGGGTTACGAGTTCGTGCGCATGCGGGTAGAGCCGAAGGTCGATCCGCATCTGCAGATCCGCAATGACAAGCCCGACTTCACCAATATTCCGAAGGTCTGAGCCGATGACCAATACTACTTCCGAACCGATTATCGCACGGCTGAAAACCAAGGCAGAGCGCATCGCCGCCGCCGACCCGCAGAAGGTGGCGGAGATTGAGGCGCGGCTGGAGAATGTCCGCCCGCTGGCCGAGCGCATCGACAAGCGTGCCCTGTTGAAGGCCGGGCGGCTGGACCAGTTCGATGGCCCGAACCGGCGCTCAGGCAAGAAGGCCCATTAGACCGATATCTGTTGTGGTTACAGATGAACCGCGACGCTGTGATTGATGCCGTCGGTGGTCATCGGTATCTGCAGCCAGTCGATTTCCGGTTCACTGCCGTAATTGGCCAATAACCGCTCCATCCACGGGCCCTGATGGAAGGCGCGTGCCTTCTGTTCATCATCCCAGAGATACATCCCGCCACCGATATCGGTTTCCGGATTGTAGTGATAATCCTTGCGCAGCAGGCCGTCGATATCCGTGTAGAGCACGGTTGTTTCTTTATATTTTGCGTACAATGTCTCCGCATCCCAACCCTCGGGTCTGGGAAAGCGGACAAAGACCAGAACGTGCATGAGGTTCCTCCCGTCAGACGTTTTCGTCACCGAAATCATAGGGTTTCGGTAGGCAGGCAGCCAGCAGTTTCGATTGCAACAACAGGCGGTGCTGTACAGCGGTCATGAAGCTGTCTACATCACCGGTCCAGTGCAGCGGGCGACCAACCCAGCCCTGACAGGCAAGCGGCACCGGCACCCCGGCGCCGCGCGGCCAGGCACGACCGAGATTGGTCAGCCAGACCGGTACGACCGGCACGGCAGGCGCAGCGGCAACGAGATGGCCAAGCCCCTTCTTGATCTCACCGAAAACTTCCGGCTCACCGCGCGTGCCTTCGGGAAAGAACACGAGGATCGCGCCGTTCTCCAGCGCATCGCAGGCTGGTTGCAGCGGGTTGTCATCCGGGCTTTTGCGCTGGCGGGAGATCGGCACACCACCGAGGATGCCGAGCACGATGATCCGGCCCCACCATGTGGTCTCGAAATAATCACCGGCGACAATCGGGCGGACCCGCAGGATGCCGCGCCATGGCAGGGCAGCGATCAGCACCAACGCATCCAGATGGCTGTTGTGATTGGCGATCAGGATCGCCGGGCCGGAGCCATCGGGCAGCCGGTGCCGTCCGCGAATGCCGTTACCGGTAACCAGAAACAGCAGCGGTCGCAGCACACAGAGAATGATCGTGAGGCGAAGCCAGCGCATCGGGTGCCCGTTCCTTGAAGCCTAGACGTAGAAGAAGTAACGGCAGATGTGGAACATCAGCGGTGCTGTAAACACCGTGCTGTCGAGCCGGTCGAGCAAACCGCCATGGCCCGGCAGGACGGTGCCGCTGTCCTTGACCCCGAGGTCGCGCTTGACCGCTGAGACGGTAACATCGCCGAGGAAACCGGCAACCGCCAGTCCGGCCCCGAGCATCGCCGCCATGGTGCCATGGAACGGTGACAGGAACGGCCCGATCAGCAGGGCCAGCGTTGCCGTTGTGGCAATGCCGCCGATGAAGCCTTCCCATGTCTTGTTCGGGCTGATGCTCGGGATGATCTTGGTCTTGCCGAGCAGTTTGCCCCAGCAATATTGCGCCACATCATTGCCGCCGGTCAGGATGAACAGCAGCAACAGCAGGCCAAGCCCTTCGCCCGGTTTGGCCACATCGCCGAAATGCTGGATCGGCAACACCAGCAGAAAGGCGGCGTGTCCGAGGGCATAGACCGCCATCATGACGCCCCAGTGCAGGGTACCGAGCGAGATAATGAAGCGTTTGGTATCCCCGGCGAGGACGAGGGCGACTGGCAGGATCATGAACAGATAGACCGGTACCAGAATGATGAAAAACCCGTACTGCATTTTCAGGATGAACCAGGTCTGCACCGGCACCGCCAGATAGGCGAGCATCAGCGCCCAACGATCCGACGGGCGCAGCGGCACGAGGCTGGCATATTCGCGCAATGCCAGAAACGCGATCAGCGCCAGTACCAGCACACCCATGAACGGTGTGCCGAACAGCAGCGGGGCCAGAAACCCGAAAATCAGCCACCAGCCGACCATGCGGGCATTCAGCTCCTGCGTCCGGGCCTTGCCGCGCTTCCGCTGCAGCAGCTTGGCCGCGATGGTGGCCGCACCCAAGACTGCGACGGCACCGGCGATCACCCAGAGCAGATGCGGCGGCGGCAGTTCCAGCCCGATACGGGAGATGATGCGGAGAATATCATTCATGGCGGGATCATTCCGGTCGTGTCGGGGGCTCTAGGCGCCCGGCGGAGGTGTCAGACGGGCGACAGAGCGGTTGATGATGGTCACCAGATGCAGGGCGATGAACAGGCCCAGAGCACCGCTGAGCCAGCCCGGTGGTGTCCCGAAACTGACCATAACCGTTAATACCACAACCGCTGCCGCCCGATCACTCTTGCCGAGCGGTCCGTGATAGGCGCGCTGGCCATTGCGGATCAGGCGCAACAGGCCGGCCAGCTCGGCGAACACGCCGGTAGCGACAAAGCCGATCAGCAGGGACGGGTTGATCGTGGGCACGATCAGCAGGGGCAGATACATCACGAGGTCGCTCAGAATATCGGCTGTCTCGTTGAAGATCATGCCGCCCTTGGTGCTGGTGCCGGTCCTGCGGGCCACCAGCCCGTCGAGGGCATTGAGTGCCATGCGTACCAGCATCAGCGGCGGATAGAGCAGCAGCGCCCATAACGCCGCATCGGAGAACAGGATCGCGGCCCCGCCGAGTGCCGAAAGCGCGAGGGCGAGGGCGGTCAGGGCATTGGCGCTGATACCGCGGGTCAGGCAGAAGTCCAGTACCGGTAACAACAGGCGCTGAAATGCCGGCTTGATCTGATAGAGGCTGGGCAGTTGCGGCATCGGGTTGCTCCATCGACGGTGATACTGAGTGATTGCTCACTCACCCACATGATAGTCGCTTGTGCCCGGCTGCGAAGCGGGTTGTGGCGAGTGGCACTCACATGCCCGGCCGCTGTGCCATTTATCCGAGGTGATCAGCCGAATTTGGGCGCCCGGATCAGCTTGCGCTCGGCCCAGAAGCTGCGGGCCATGGGCGACATTTTAGCCTTGGCCTGCTCGAACGGGATTGCCGCCGGGGCGGTTATGTTGAGCATGTCCGCCGCCCGCGCCACCCATGCTGCTTGGGTCATCGGCTGGCCGTCGGCGAGGTTATCAATGGTCAGCGGGGCAGGATTGGCAATCCGGTACAGCACCGCGCGGGTAATGTCTTCCACATGGATGCGATTGAAAACATGGCCGGGCTTGTCGACCACCTTCGCCTTCCCGCTCTGCAACTGCATGATGATATTGCGCTCGGGCCCATAGATACCGGCGAGGCGGAACAGGCTCAGCGGCAATCCGACCGGTTGCATCAACCCCTGCCATGCCTGTTCGATCGCCAGCCGTTTTTGCCCGCGCTCGGTTGCCGGTGCCGGGTCGGTGGTCTGCTCGATCCAGTCATCACCGCTGTCGCCATAGACCGATGTAGCCGAGAAATAGCCGGTCCAGCGAAACCGCCGGTCAAGCATGGCGGGGCCATAGGTGGTGAGCGCCGGATCGTGCCCATCCTCGCGGTCCGGGCCAATGGTGCTCAACAACTGGTCATAGCCGTCGGGGATCGCATCGCCGAACGCGACGGTTTCCAGCCCGGCGGCAGACAGACGCTCGCGGGTCTCTGCATTGCGGCTGGTGCCGCCAACGCGCCAGCCACAGGCGGTCAGGGCGGTAGCGATATATTGGCCGGTATAGCCGAGGCCGAGGATGAACAGGTTGCGCCGTTCCGCCGGAATGGCGGCGGTCAGTTGCTCAACCGTTTGGTCAATAATACGTGGTGCCAGCGCGAGGCTTGGATCGTTGGACATAGCTTGAGGGTGGTTTAGCGGGGTTGCAGGATGGACTGAACGGCGCTGCTCGTGCGCTCGGTCTGTTCGATGACCGAGGCCCCGGCCATGCGTGGATCGGCGGTCAGGGTGATCTGGGCTGTAAGGGTGACATGGGTTGCCTCCCCCGGTCGGCGGGTCGCGGCACTGCCATGGGGATAGGCAGTGGCATCGCCCAGTATCTGTGACAGCGGCACGCTGCTGTAATCAAACTGTTGGCCGAAGGTGATGCTGGCGATGCGGTATATCTTATCCGGGAAGGCCAGTTGCAACTGGCGGATTTCCCGTGCGGCCTGATGATAGGCCTGCGCACGCAGGCTGGCGCGGACCGCCTGTATCTCAGCCAGTGTCGGCGCGAAGTCAACCCGCTCGATGCTGAAGCTGGCGTCATTGCCATTGCCGGTATAGGCGGCAACCGCACGTTCCAGCCGCCCGAGATCATCAGGGGTCATGCGGGTCTCCAGCATGGCCTGCCAGAGGGCGGCACCGCGGGCACCGGCTGCGGGGGTTATTTGGGCGATCCGCCAGTCCATATGATCGGAGGCGTCCTCGGCAATGCCCTTCATCCGGGCCTGAATCAGGCCTGATTGGGTCTGGTCGGTCACCACGCCGACACGCACCGTTACCAGCGCGGTCTTGGGTTCGGCCCAGTCCTCGAATTGCAGGTTTAGAACAATGGTGTCGTTATATCCGGGAAGGCCCGGTTCGGCGGCAAGCGCAGCCAGTGGCGGCGTGCCGATCAGCAGCAGGCCAGCGACGATGGCGGTTGATAGTGTAGTGCCGAGCCATTTTCTCATGGCACAAGCCTGTCCCGGTTGAATGGTCCCCCAGTCACCGGACAGTGTAGCAGCCTCGCCCAAAAACGCGATGGGCTTTATCGTCAGGGGCTGGAAAGCGGCTTAGAAATCGAGGTTTGAGTAATGCTTCGGCGGTGGCGCGCCGGGGATCAGATCGGTCAGTATCTCGCGCATCGAGGGACGTGACTTGACCCGTGCGTACCAGTCCTTGGCTTCCTTATGCTCGTCCCATGGCACATCGCCGAGATAGTCCACGGTCGACAGGTGCGCGGCAGCGGCAATATCAGCGAGGGAGAAATCGTTCCCGGCAAGCCAGCGGCGTCGCTCGGTCAGATAGCCGATATAGTCGAGATGATAGTGGATATTGGCATGACCGGCGCGGATCGACGGGGCGTGTGGTTCGCCCAGCTTGAGGAACCGTTTCATCAGCTTTTCGCCGACGAGGTTGTCGGTGACTTCCTTGCCGAACTTCTGGTCAAACCATGTGGTCAGACGGCGGGTCTCGGCCCGTTGCAGTGGCCCATTGCCGAGCAGTGGCGTCTCCGCACCATAGACTTCGTCTAGATATTCGCAGATCACCTGACTGTCGGTCAGGGTGGTGCCGTCCGGCTCAATCAGCACCGGCACATCGCCCGCCGGGTTCATGGCGAGAAACTCCGTGCGCCGTTCCCAGATCTTCTCGACCTTCAGGTCAAATTCCAGACCTTTCTCGGCCAGAAAGATGCGCACCTTTCGGGAGGAAGCGGATAGCCAGAGATGATAAATCAGTCGCATGAAGGGCTGGGACAGTAGCGGATGGATCGGATCGGCGGCGACCTTAGACAAATCCGTCTGTCTGTCCTAGCCCTAAACATCGAATCGGTTGGTTATTGATGCAAGGCGACACTCAGGCTGTTGCCGGTTTGGCAGCATAGCGCCCCTTGCAATCGGGCAGTTTTGGGCGCATCGCATCGCTGGCCTTGCTCACATGGCCGCCTTTGAACAGTTCCATGAACGCATTGGCCCGCAGGCGTCTTGCATTGCGCATGTAGAGTTCAAGGCATTCCGGCTTGATGTCGCTCGGCCGACCGTAAAGGTGGTCGCCAACCCAGTTACCATTGGTTTTGCCATCTGTGTGATTGTTCGAGGTCATGTCGTCCTCCTGACTTTCTGCAGCCTGTTTCGATTTGCGGTGGCTGTAATCCCGTGTTACTTCCAATATAAGTGTTTTCATAAAATCAATAATACGGTATAAAAACGATAGTCTTTTGCGATTTGCGCAATAATAAGGCTGGGTGTTCAGGGCGGAAATTCCTAAGAGAGTTCGGGGCAAAGAATATGGATCGGCTTTATGGCTTGGGCGTTTATGTCCATGTGATCGAACAGCACGGTTTTTCCGCTGCTGCCCGGCGTCTTGGCGTTTCCCCCTCGGCGGTCAGCCGCCAGATCAGCCAGCTTGAGGAGCGCCTTGGCACCCGCCTGCTGAACCGGACCACACGCTCGATCCAGCCAACCGAGATCGGCATGATGCTGTATGAGCGCGCCCGCGACATCGTGCAGTCGCTCGATGATGCCGAAAACACCATCATGAGCATGGGCAGCCAGCCCCGTGGCCGGTTGCGTATCTCGACCCCGCCGACATTCGGTGAGCGGGTGCTGGCCCCGATGTTCGCCGATTTTCAGAAGGCGTTCCCCGATATTCAGCTCGAGCTGGTGTTGAGTTCGCGCCGGGTCGATGTGGTGGCGGAAGGTTTCGATGTCACCCTGCGGGTCGGTGAGATGCCCGACAGTGCCCTGATTGCCCGGCGGCTGCTGACCCAGACATGGGTGATCTGTGCCGCGCCGGAATACCTCGAAAACCACGGCACGCCGAAGCGCCCCAATGATCTGGCAACCCATGAGTGCCTGACCTTCAGCGAGGTTAGTCAGCGGGTCAGCTGGCGGTTCCGTAATGATGGCAGTGAAGTCGAAGTGCCGGTAAATGGTCCACTCCAGTGCAATAGCCTCAGCATGTTGCGCACGGCGGCGCTGGCCGGTCTCGGCATCGCACGCCTGCCGACCTATGTGATCGATCCCGATCTGCGCAGCGGCGCGCTGACCCAGATCCTGTCCGACATGCACATGGATGCGGTGCCGGTATATGCGGTTTTCCCGACCAGCCAGCAGATGTCGCCCAAGGTACGGGTGTTCCTCGACTTCATGATTGAGGCGCTGGGCGCTGTCGATGCGGAAATCTGACTTTCGCTGAACGCTCAGCATGCTTGAGCAAATCGCCCCCAGTTGCTAAGCAGCATGGGGCAGGAAATGGTCTGTTATGATGACCATCAGCTTTAGGCATGCACCATGAACAAGATCGATACCGTTATGATTGAAACCAAACGCCGCCAGACCGGTTCCACGATTGCGCCGTCACTGCTGGCTGCCGACTTCTCCCATCTGGCCGATGAGGCAAGGGCGGTTGAGGAAGCCGGTGCCGACTGGCTGCATCTGGATGTTATGGATGGCCACTTTGTTCCGAACATCACGTTCGGCCCACAGCTGATCAAGCAGCTGCGCCCGCATACCGCGCTGCCCTTTGATGTGCATCTGATGATCTCGCCGGTGGACCAGTATCTCGATGATTTCGCCGCTGCCGGAGCGGGCATGATTACCATCCACCCGGAAGCCGGACCCCATGCGCACCGCACCGTACAGCATATCAAATCCCTCGGCTGTCAGGCCGGGATAGCGCTCAACCCGGCCACCCCGATCGAGGTGGTGGACAACCTGATCGGCGATATCGATCTGATCTGCATCATGACCGTCAATCCCGGTTTCGGCGGCCAGAAATTCATTATGAGCCAGCTCGACAAGATCCGTGCCGCCCGCAGCCGGATTACCGCCAGCGGTCGCGAGATCGCGCTGGAGATCGATGGCGGCGTCAATGCCGAAACCGCCCTGCTCTGCCGTGAGGCCGGTGCCGATGTGCTGGTGGCTGGCAGTGCGGTATTCGGCCAGCCCGATTATGCGGCGGCCATCGAGGTTCTGAGGTGACACGGGGGCCCCACGGCCGGGACACTACCTCGACACTCGACCGGCTGAAGCAACGGGGGCGGCAATTTGCCTTCACCAACCCGCTGTATGAGCGCGGGTTGCGGGGCCATGTGCCGACCCGGTTTGCCCTCATTCCGCCTGATCCCTGGCCTGGGCGCACCGATTACGGTCAGGCAATGCTGAGCGGCATTTACACCATCTGCGGCGCGCCGAAGCATCTGGGCGACCGGATTTTCAGCGGTTACGCCGAGCGCGCCCCGGCTGGCTGGCTGCGTGCCCTGCACGGCTTTCACTGGCTCCGGCACCTGCGGGCCTGTGGCGGTGATCAGGCCCGACGACGCGCGGCGAGCGGGGTCATGCAATGGATCAATACCTATCCGCGCTGGGAGCCTGATGCCTGGGCCATGGATGCCACCGGCGCCCGGCTGTCCCATTGGCTCAGCCAGTATGAGTTCTTTGCCCCCGGCCTGAGCGAGGATGAACAGACGGCATTGCTCGAGAGTGCTGCGATGCAGGCCCGCCACCTGATCCGCAATGTCGGCAAGAATGCCGGCAGGTATGACGGTCCCGAGGGGGCCGGTGAGGTGCTGGCGATCAAGGGCTGGTTGTTGTTTGCGCTTTGCACCGATGCCCATGAATTCAAACTGCCACTGGCGCTTGATACGCTCGCTGCCGTCCTTCGGGAACAGATTGCCGGGGATGGCGGGCATGTAACCCGCAACCCGGAAGAGCATTTCGGCGTGCTGCGCGACCTGATCGACATTCGCGCAGCACTGGTTGCGGCACAACAGCCGGTGCCGGTCTATCTGCAGGATGGCATTGACCGGATGGTGCCTGCCCTGCGGTTGTTCCGCCATGCCGATGGTGGGCTTGCCACCATGAATGGCAGCCGGGTGCTCGACCCGCTGGTCATCGATACGGCACTGGCACAGGCCGATGCCCGTGGCCGTCCGATCAAGTCACTGCCGCAGAGCGGTTACGAGCGGGTTGCGGTCGGGCGCACCACCATCATCGTCGATACCGGCAGTGCCGCCACCAAACCCTATGACCACAATGCCCATGCCGGGTTGTTCGGCTTCGAGCTCAGCCATGGCCGTGAGCGGATCATCATCTCCTGCGGCCATGATGCGGGTGAGGGCGCGCTGTTCGATCCGCTGCGCTCCACCGCGGCATCCTCGACGCTGGTTGTGGCCGATACCAATGCCTGTGAGGTGCAGCCCGGCGGCGGCATCGGTCGCAGCCCGACGAAACTCGCCAGCCTGCGGGAATCCGGCAGTTACGGCACCCGGGTTATCATGAACCACAATGGCTGGCAGGAGCGTTTCAACCTCATCTATGACCGCACCATCACCGTTTCCGACAGCGGTGAGGCGATTTTCGGTGAAGAAAAGCTCACCGGCACGGCGGGGCATCGCTTTACCGTCCGGTTCCATCTGTCGCCCGATGTGCAGGTCTCGCCGGTACAGGGCGGTGCGCTGATCAAACCGTTGAGCGGCACCGGCTGGCGGTTTCAGGCTCAGGGCGCGGAACTGGACGTGGAAGAGAGCATCTATCTCGGTGATGGTGCCCCCCGGCGTTGCTATCAGCTTGTGCTCAAGGGCGAGACCGAGGACCGCAGCGCCCTTGCCCTGCGCGGGGATCGCCGGATCGGGGCCATGATTGGCTGGTCCCTGACCCGTGAACGCAAACCGGCCAGAAGTCCCGATACCAGCGAGATACTGCATCTATAGGTATGATCCGGGTCAGAATCGCTGACATATAAAAAGGCTTTTTTGCCCTCGGATTGCCCCATTTCATCTGCATGATGTTTTTAGGTTACAGGGTATCAAGTACTCGGTATCAAATAATCAGGGGCGATTTGCTATGATGGTTGAGGTTGGACTGATCGGCGTTTCCATTGCCTGCCTCACCGTTATTGCCCTGGTTCGCAAGCCGATTACCTGGCGCACCATCAAAACCCGTATCGAACATGAATGGGACCAGCTTGCCAGCGAGGGGGCGATTGCTCTCACCAGCAGCAAGGATGACTTCGTTCACCACTTCAAGCGTGAGATTGTCCGGGTTCTGTGCCTGCACAGCGCGGCGATTGCCTTGCCCGCGCTATTTGCTGTCTGGATCTGCTCCATGGCTTATCTGGTAATCTTGCCCATGACCGTGATTGATCTTGCGGCCTGGTGCATGGTCTCGATAACCGGCGTGCTGCTCATGGCCTTCATGATGCGGCCCCGCTATTTCCTGGATGAGGAGAATTATTATTTCGAGTATGCGCGCGTGCGTGTGCTCAACCGGCTGGATGCCTAGTCATTTACGTTTAGTCATTCAGCCGCCATCGCGAGTTTGCCATCACCCGACAGGTCCGTTTTGTCGCTATTCCTGCCGCGGGTTCTGTCAGCCGCCTGCCGCCACCCCATCAACAGGCGGTAGGCGGCGGGGGTGAAGTAAAAGGATACGATGGTCGCCAGCGCCGTACCGCCGGCAATCGCCACCGCAAAGGGTGGCCAGAAGCTGCCACCTGCCATAATCAACGGAAAGAAGCCGCCAACCGTGGTAACGGTCGTCGACAGGATGTGACGGCTGGTATCACGGATGATGACCTCGCGCATGGCGACGGGATCGCCGCTGCGGGCAACCGGATCATCCTTGATCGCGGCGATGATGACGATGGTGGCGTTGATCGCCAGACCGACCAGCCCCATAACCCCGACAATGACGACAAACCCGAGCGGATAGCCACCGATGGTCAGGCTGAGCAGGCCCAGCCCCATGGCCTGAAACGCGACCATGAAAATGATGCCTGCCTGCCGGAATGAATTGAAGGACAGCACCACGGTGGCAATCATCAGGATCACCAGCAGGGCGACGGATGACAACAGGTTGCCGATGACATCGCCGCGCTTCTCGCTCTCACCACCAAACTCCAGCCGGTAGCCCGGCGGCAGGCTGAAATCGCTGGCCTCAAGCCGGTGGCGGAAATCTGCGAGCACGGCGGCGGGCAGGGTATCGGCATAGATATAGCCCTTGATCTCCTGCATCCGCTCGCCATTGCGGTGCGGGATTGCAGTCAGGCTCGGCACCATGGTGATCTCGCCGAGGGCGGAGACCGGAATACCGATCGCATTGGGGTTTGGCTCTGCCGCCCGGTCGATATTGGTGGCGCCGGGCACCAGTGTCAGTTCGCGTATCTCGCCCAGCGTGCTGCGCTTGTCCTGTGACAGGCGGACAATCACCGGCAGTTGCTCGGTTGCCTCGAGAATGGAGCCGCCGCGACGGCCATCGAGTGCATCGCTCAACTGGCTGGCGATCTGGGTCAGGGTCAGCCCGGCCAGATTGACCTGATCCTCATCGGCATGGACGGTAATCTTCGGCTCACCGGCATCGAGGGTATTGCGGATATGGACCACATTCGGGGTGGTGAACAGCACCTGTTTCACCTGATCGCCGAGCGTGCGCAGCATCTTCAGATCGGGGCCATAGATACGGACCTCAATCGGCGCATCGAATGGCGGGCCCTGCTCGAGCTTGCGGACAATGATCTGACTGCCGGGAAATTCCCGATCGAGCCGATCCTGCAACTCGAGGACAAGGGCATTGGTCCGCTGCCAGCTGTCGCTGGTAATCATGGCCTGAGCGTATGACGGGTTGCGATCCTGATTTTGCAGCAGATTGTAATAGAAGGACGGGGCACTGCCGCCGACAAACCAGTTTGTTTCCAGAATGCCCTCGGTCCCGCGCAGCACGGCGTCCACCGCCTCGGCGATTTGCTGGGTGCCGCGGATCGAGTTCTGCTCCGGGGCATAAATCTCGATATGGAACTGGTCGCGGTCAGCGGGCGGGAAGAACTGTTCGCTCAGGGTGCCCGCGCCGATGAAGCCGAGCATGGGCAGGCACATGGCAGCAATGATCGACACCGCCGGGCGTTTCAGGCTCTGGTCAATGCTCCAGCCGAACCATTTGGTGACCGAAGGCACAACCAGACCATCGCGCCAGCGTGAGGGCGGTGGTGGCTCCTTGGGTGAGATCAGCCCGGCCAGCGCCGGCACAATGGTCATGGCGATGGCATAGGAACTGAGCAGCGAGCTGATCACGGCAAGGCTGATCGGGCCGACAAACTCACCGGCGGCACCGGGCATCAGCACGATCGGCATGAAGGCAATGACCGTGGTGATGGTCGAGGCCAGCAGCGGCACGGCGAAGCGGTGGACGTTGCGGGCAACGGCGTCCCGGCGATCCATGCCATCCTGCACATCCGCCCGGATGCCGTTCGACATGACGATGGCGTTATCCACCATCAGGCCGAGGGCAACGATGATGCCGGTTACCGACATCTGGTGAATATTGACGCCAAGCAACTGGAAACTGCCGAGCGCCAACAGGGCGGTCAGTGGCAGGGCAAGGCCGACAATAATCGCCGAGCGCCAGCCCATGGTAATCAGCAGGACCAGCAGCACAATCACCAGACCGGCGCGCAGATTACCCATCAGGCCACTCAGGCGATCCTCGGTATAGGTGCTCTGATCGAACAGGGTTCGGAGTTCAATGCCCTGCGGCAGGGTGGCTTCAAATTCGGCCACCACCGTGCGGGTTGCGGCGGCCCAGACATCGACGCGGATATCTGGCAACTGGCGGCTGGCGATGGCAATGCCGGGGCGGCCATCAATGGTGGCGATAACTTCCGGCGGGTCCTGTACGCTGCGCTTGACCGTGGCCACATCGGTCAGGCGCAGGCCGCCTGCCTCATCGGCAACCAGCGGGATTCTGCCGATACGCTCGGTGGTCTTGAACTGGCCGTCGACCTCGACCGTCAGCCCGGTCAAGCCGCCATCGAGGGCACCGGCGGATGCCTTGGCATCGGCATTGACGAGGGCACCGGCGACGCTGTTGAGGGACAATCCGGCGGCGGCCAGTGTCTCGGCATCGACGATCACCTCGATCTGCTCATCCGGTGCGCCGGAAATCCGCACGATATCGGTACCGGCAACATTGCGCATCCGATCCTGCAGCGCCTCGGCAAACCGCTTCATCAGCCGGAAGTTGGGCGGCGTGTCAGCGGTCCATTGCAATCCTGCAATCAGCGTGAAGGCATAGCTGCGATCATCATCGAGGTCCGGTGTGCCCGCATCCGGTGGCAGGGTCGGTGCCACCGCATTGACCTCGTCACGCAGCAGCGACCAGACCGGCTCGGAATTGGTGACCGCATCTTTCAGTTCGATATTGATGACCGAGACCCCGGCGCGTGAGGTCGAGGTGATGTGCTTGATCTCCGACTGGGTGCGCAGGGCATCTTCGAGCGGTTCCGTCACCAGTGCCTCAACGCGTGCGGCATCGGCACCGGGATAGGGCGTGACCACAATCGCATTGCGGTTGCTGATGCGCGGGTCTTCCAGCCGCGGGACGGTGAAGATCGAGCCCAGCCCGGCGGCAATCAGGATGCCGATGGTCAGGACCAGCAGCCGCGGATAGTCGAGATACAGCGTTTTCAGGGAGCCTGTTTCCGGGGCAGCCATGGCATCTAACCCTCGGGCTGCGTTGCTGACGGGTCGGCCTTGACTGTCTGGCCAGCGGTCAGGCGGTGGGCACCGTGCCAGACGACATGATCGCCATCATTGAGTGTGCCGGCGACAAAGCTGCGGTCGGCCTCGGCATAGAGTATCTCGACCTCGGCCCGGCTGGTTCTGTACAGCCCGTCACTGTCAGGCTCCGGTTGCAGGGTATAGACGCTCCATAGGCCGCGCAGCCCCTCGGTCAGGGCATCATTAGGCAGCCAGAAACCGCTTTCCTGCACATTGTCCTTCAGCACCAGTTCGATCAACTCGCCATCCTGTGCCGCGATGTTGCTCGGTAGGTCGATGACGGCGGTGAGGGTGCGTGAGCTGCGCCCGACGCTGGGCAGGATGGTGCGGAGCACGCCCTGACGGCGCGTATCGCGCCAGTCGAAATCCAGTCTACTGCCGATGGTGAGGTCCGCTGCAATCCGTGGCGGCAGTCCGATCTTTGCCTCAAGGGCAGTGGTTTCGATCAGCCGCATGACCGGGGCACCTGCCGTGACCACGGCACCCTCATCGAGCAGACGGCGGGTAATGGTGCCGGAGAAAGGGGCAACCAGTGCGGCATCGGCCAGATCCACATCGAGCCGGTCAATCCGTGCCTGGGTGGCGGCGATAGCGGCTGTGGCGCGCTCCAGCTCGCTTTCGGCCTCATCAAGGGTCTGGTCACTGGCATGGCCCTTGGCATTGAGGTCGCGCTGGCGATTGCGGGTCTGGCGCGCGAGCTTGACGCTGGCCCGGTTCTCCGCCAGTGCCGCGACCAGTTGCGCCCGGTCGGCCTGCAGTCGGTCGGTGTCGATGCTGGCCAGCACATCGCCCTTGGCAACGCTGTCGCCCTCATCGGCTGAAAATGCCGCAATCATGCCATTGATCTGGAAGCCGAGATCGACGCTGCGGCGGGCGGCAATCAGACCGGGGAAATGACGGGTGCGCTCGTAGCTGTCCTCGATGCGCACGATGCTGGCCTCAACCGGCAGGATACGGGCAGCGGCGCTGGCTTCCTTGCTGGCGTTCTGGGCACTGGCACTGCCGGTGATCCACCCGGCAATCAGCGCCGTGCCACCGATCAGGGCGACAATCATACCGGCGGAAATCAGGAACTGACGGGGATTGCCGGACAGGTGCTTGATCGTTGATAGGCGATTTGCCATGGTCATCTCTCACCATTTCCGTGATAGCCAGATCAGGTTCTGGTGCTATATCGGTATATGAAGGTGCTGACCGAACCGTTCGGTCAGGTCGTCTGGCCGGTATCTTTACAGGCTTGTTGACTGTTATACAATTGCTGACCGAACGGTTCGGTCATTTTTGTGTGATGGCTGTTTGGGATGGTTGCGCTGACGGGCGCATTATTGCTTGGGAATATTTATGACACTCGATAATTCCGGGGCTGATGTGGTCGATGCCGAACCCGATGCGGTTGATCTGAACAGTCCGAAGGCACTGCAAATCCTCGATGCGGCCGGTTGCCTGTTCTTCGAGCAGGGGTTCGGGGCTACCAGCATGGGCCAGATTGCCAGCCATGCCGGGGTGTCCAAAGGCACGCTCTACAACTATTTCAAGGACAAGGATGCGCTGTTCGGCGCGGTGGTCCGTTCCGCCTGTCGCCTGCAGAATGCCGATCTGTTTTCCCTCGAAGCCGGTGACGGCAACATTGACGGTGTGCTGCGTCACGTTGCCTCCCAATTCGTGCAGTTCATTACCAGCGAGCATCCGATTGCCGCCTATCGGATCGTGATTGCCGAGGCGCCACGTTTTCCCGATCTGGGCCGGATATTTTTCGAGAGCGGCCCGAAGGCAGGGATCGAGCGGCTCGCCAATTATCTGGGCTGGGCGGCAAATCAGGGGCTGATACGGATCGACGACCCGGTAACGGCTGCGCGCGAGTTTCTGGAATTCTCGAAAATCTCTGTCCACATGCAGTGCATGTTAAGCCTGCGCGGACCGGTCGGGCCGGAAGAGGCGGAGAAAATGGCAGCAGGTGCTGTGGGGAAATTCTTCAAACTTTACCCGCTGACATAGCAAACATACGCCATGGCCCCCTTGACCTTTGGCGGCCATGGCAGCAAAAGACCCGGCATCATCCTTTTTCATCCTGCCGAAACAGAATTGCCCTGCCATGTCAGAACTGCCCAAAGCCGATCTTGTGCGTATCAAGCGTGCCCTGATTTCCGTCTCCGACAAGCGTGATGTTGTGACCCTCGCGCGCAAGCTCGCCGATTATGGCGTTGAGCTGCTGTCCACCGGTGGCACCCACAAGGTGCTGGTTGAGGCCGGTCTGACGGTCCGTGAGGTTTCCGAGCACACCGGCTTCCCGGAAATGATGGGCGGGCGTCTGAAGACCCTGCACCCGGTGGTGCATGGCGGCCTGCTGGCGCTGCGTGATAACCCGGAGCACCTGAAGTCGATGGAAAGCCATGCCATCGCACCGATCGACCTGCTGGTGGTCAATCTCTATCCGTTCGAGGAAACCGTCGCCAAGGGTGCGGATGACGCGACCTGTGTCGAGAATATCGACATCGGCGGCCCGGCCATGATCCGGGCGGCGGCCAAGAACCATTCCCATGTGGCTGTCCTGACCGATCCCGAGGATTACGAGGCATTCCTGTCCGAGCTGGATGCCAATGACGGTGGCGTCACCTTCAACCTGCGCCGTCGTCTTGCCGGTTATGCCTATGCCCGCACCGCCTCCTATGATGCAGCGATTTCCGGCTGGTTTGCCAATCGCGGATTCCTCGGTGAGGAAGACAAGGTCACGCCGCCACGGATCAGCGTTGCCGGCAAGCGTGCGGCGATCCTGCGCTATGGCGAGAACCCGCACCAGTCTGCCGCCCTCTATATGGATGGCAGCAACCGTCCGGGCGTTGCCAGTGCCACCCAGCTTCAGGGCAAGGAGCTGTCCTACAACAACCTGAACGACACCAATGCCGCATTCGAGCTGGTCTCCGAATTCGATCAGCCGACCATTGCGATCATCAAGCACGCCAATCCTTGCGGCGTCTGCTCTGCCGACAGCCTGGCCGCAGCCTATGCCGATGCGCTGCGCTGTGATCCGGTCAGTGCCTTTGGCGGCATCATCGCGGCCAACCAGACCATTGATGAGGCCACCGCCAAACAGATCATCGAGGTATTTTCCGAAGTCGTGATCGCACCCGAGATCGACGAGGCTGCCCGTGCCGTCTTTGCGGCCAAGAAGAACCTGCGCGTGCTGACCACCGGCTCCATGCCTGATCCACGTGCGGCAACGCTGGCGGTCAAGACCATTGCCGGTGGTTTTCTGGTACAGGAACGCGACAATGCCGGGACGGTCGAGAGCGACCTCAAGGTTGTCACCAAGCGTCAGCCGACCCCGGCTGAACTGGCCGACATGCTCTTCGCTTTCCGCGTCGCCAAGCATGTGAAGTCAAACGCCATCGTCTATGCCAAGGATCTGGCCACTGTCGGTGTCGGTGCCGGTCAGATGAGCCGGGTTGACAGCTCCCGCATCGCCGCCTGGAAAGCCAAGGAAGCCGCCGAGCAAGCTGGTCTCGATCAGTCTCTGGCAATCGGCTCCGTGGTTGCCTCTGATGCCTTCTTCCCGTTTGCCGATGGCCTGCTGACCGCGGCTGAAGCAGGTGCCACCGCTGTGATCCAGCCGGGCGGATCAATGCGTGACGAGGAAGTCATCGCCGCTGCCGATGAGGCAGGTCTGGCCATGGTCTTCACCGGTCGTCGCCACTTCAACCACTGATACCGGGCTGATTGGCCTGATGTCTGGAATGCTGGACCGTCAGCCGCGTCGGCTGACGGTTAGGTCAGGTGATTTGACAGCCTGATCCATGGTGATGATGGCATCACGCAGGCTGGTCAGGTTGTCCTGCACCTGCTGTACCCCGTCACGGGTAATCATGTTCTGGGCCACGACACCGATAATGGTGACTGCGTCCTTGGCTGCCATCAGCGGGCGGTTATCGCCATCACCATCGGCGAGGGCTTCATCACTCTCGGCCCCGATACTGTCGGCAAAGCGCTGGAAGCTGTCTTTCAGGCGGGGATGCAGCCGGGCAATCTCGGCCATATTGACGGCGAGTACCCTCGGACCGTCATGGCGGGCCTCATCGGCGAGGGCGACCATACGGTCGGTTACGCCGAGGATGGTTGCTGTTTCGGACCGGCCGGTTTGCCAGCCCTGACCGGAAAATGCCTGATTGTTCAGGTTGAATGGATCGCTCACGCCAGTAACATCGTCAGAATGCAGTGGTTGCCATATAGCAGGTTTTTACGCGGCTGGCGGTGCCGGTGGGGTAGCGCCCGGTGCAGCGGGTCGTGGTGCTGCAGCGGTATTTTTCGCGCCCATGCTGGCCAGCTTTGCAGTTAAACCCTGCTCCAGTTCCGGCTTGCGTGCAATGATTTCCGCCATGCTGTCGACCAGCATCGTGGCACCGGCATCCATGAGTTTCTTCGCATGTTGGGCCTTGGCGGTCGGGTCGATGTGATCCGCACCGAGATAGCCGACAACGGTAATACCGGCATTAACCCCTGCCTTGACGCCGGAAACGCTGTCCTCAATGGTCAGGCAACGCTCGGGATCAACGCCGAGCTTTTCTGCAATGAGCAGATAGCTGGCCGGATCGGGTTTGGGCGCATTGCAGTCATCGGCAGCGCTGACCACATTGTCATGGCGCATCCGGTCCAGAATCCGGCGGGAACCGGTGGCATGCAGCACGGCATCGAGGCGCGCATGAGGGCTGGATGAGGCCATGCCGATCGAGGCACCGCTCTGCTTGAAGGTATCGATGAGCTTGAACAGCGACGGGTCGATCTTGGTATCGGTCTTGAGCTTCACCACGATATCGCGGGTGATCTCGTCATCCATGCTGTCCGGGATGCGGATGCCGGTATCGGCCTCGACGCCATCCTGAATATTGCTGAAATGCTTGCCGGCATAATCGCGCATCATATTGATAGGATCATAGCTGGGGCCGCCGCGCACTTCGAGAAAACGGTTCACATGTTCCGTTACGACTTCAAAGGCCAGGTTTTCCGAATTCTTGGCATAGACACCGTCGCAATCAAAGATGAGTGCGTCGAAGCGGGTGCCCGGCAGACCGTCATTTGCTGGCTTGTTCTGCATCGGATTATGTTCCTCTGTTTTTGGTGCGCCCGATATGTTTTGGGCGTCGTTCTTGGTGTTTTAACTATACACTATCGATAAGAAAGTGTTCGGCCTGTCTCCTGATTAGAGTGCTGCAACGGCACTTCTGATGCCTTGATCTTCAATGTTTCCGAGCGCTTGTTCAACCCCATGAACGAAAGTTTCGTTGGCCGCGAGGTCTGCGCCAAACACATGGGTAAGGTTGAGGAATGGGCGCGGATCACGGCCACCTGCCTGTGCTGCACGGCGCAACTCATTGGCCAGCGGGTCCTTGATCTCGATCGGCTTGCCCTTTTCGTCAATACCGCGGCAGAAGCGGATAAAGGCGGCGATTGAGAAGCAAAGCATGCGAATCGATCCGCCATCGGCCAGTCGCTCACGCACGATGGGTAGCATCTGGTTGCCGATCTTCTGGCTGCCATCCATGCAGATGCGTGGCAGGCCGTCACAGATTTCCGGATTGGCAAAACGCTCGATCAGCTTGTTCTTGTAGGATGGCAGGTCCATGCCCGGTGCATGCGGCAGGGTCGGGGTGATTTCCTCATCCATCAGGCGGCGCACGAAACGCTGGATATCGGTATCCATGATTGCCTCATGGACGAAATCGTAATCAGCGAGATAGCCGGGATAGCAGAATGCCGAATGCACCACATTGAGCAGGCGCAGCTTGGTCAGCTCATAGGGATAGACATCGGGCACGATCTGCGCGCCGACCGCTTCCCATTCGGGGCGGCCATTGCAGAAATTGTCTTCCAGCACCCATTGCTTGAATGGTTCACAGACAATCGGTGCCGCATCGTCGATGCCGAAATGGCTCTTGATGTGGTCGATATCGGTCTGGGTGGTGCCGGGGGTGATGCGGTCGACCATGCTGTTCGGGAACGCGCCGTTCTTGGCAATCCAGTTGCCAAGGCTCGGGTCGCGGCGATTGGCGAACTCGATGGTCAGGTCGCGGGTCAGCTCGCCATTTTTCTGCAGGTTGTCGCAGGACATGACGGTGAATGCCGGCAAGCCTTCTTCCCGACGACGGGCGAGGGCCTCGACGACGTAGCCGATGGCGGTTTTCGGACGCTTCGGCATCATCAGGTCGGCGGCAACATCGCTGCGTTCGACATCGAGCTTGCCGGTCGCCGGATCATGGCCATAGCCACGCTCGGTCACGGTTAGAGAGACAATTTTGGTCGCCTTGTCCGCCATCCGGGTCAGGACGCCACCCGGATCGGCCGGGGCGTGCATGACCTTGGCGATAGAGCCAATGACGCGGGCAGACATGCCGCCTTCATCGCGTGTCACGACGGTATAGAGATTGTCCTGTCCATTCAGACGGCGGCAGAGGGTTTCGTCATTGGGCAGCGCGCCAACACTGCACAGAGCCCAGTTCTTGGCCTTCTCGCCCTGTTCTGCCAGCAATTCGTCAGTGTAGACGCATTGATGGGCGCGGTGGAATGCGCCGAGGCTGATATGCACAATGCCGGGGCTGATCGCCGTGCGGTCATAAGTGGGGACGGCGATGTTATCGCTGAGCTTCGCCAGATTGGCGGTTTTGAGTTTGACGCTGGACACCGTCAGGCCTTGGGTTACGTGAGGGGCGGGCAGGAAGCCCGAACAGTCGCGTGGCGCTTATGCCATGACCGGCACCTTATGGGAAGAGGTTGCCGATCCCGGCAGGGGATATATGCCATTGACGCGTGGCTTGAAACTCAGCTGCCCGGACGTGGCTGCGGACGGTTGTCCGGCCCGGCCTTTGGTGCATCGACACCGCGATCCGCTTCCGGCACAACCGGCACCGGCAACTGGTCGAGACGCATGGTGACCGAACGGATAGCGGACAATGAGCTGTCCTTGTTCATGGTCTCAAGCGCGGTCACGATCTTGCGGCGCATAGCCTTGCCCTCGGCACCATAATCGCCAAGGTTCAGCCCGACCGCCTCGAACAGCTTGTCCGGGTTGCCGGGATTGGCGCGGGCGGCAGCCTGTAATTTTTCGGCAATCGGATCATTGACGACATAGGCGCGGCCCTTGTCTGTCATGCCGACAACATCACCGTCGGATTTCGGGGTCGCATGGCCCGGTGCCTCACCGGAGACGAAGCGCACCCAGCCTGCAGCGGCAACCGCCAGCGCATCATTCGGGGTGCCTTTCTTGAGGGAGTCGGTCAGGGCATCAAACAGTCGTGGATGCACTTTCTTCGAGGTATCATTGGCGAGGCGGTCCACATCGTCGCTCATCCGTGGATTGCTGAACCGGTCGGCCAGATCATCGGCATAGACCTGCATATTGGTGCCGGGGATCGGGTCGATGGTGGCGGCAACCTCGGACATGAAGCGTTTGGCAAAGGCACCCATGTCCTCATCAGCCATGCACTCATCAACGGTCATGAACCCGGCAACACGCCCGGTTGCACCCATCATCATATGGGCACCGTTCAGCATCTTGATCTTGGCGGCTTCAAACGGCTTGACGTCGTCGACGATCTTGACGCCGGCAACATCGCCGAGCGGTGGCATCGCGACGCTGTCCGGGGTCTTCTCGATAACCAACTGGCGATATGGTTCGGCAGCGACGGCGGCTTCATCACGTACGCCGATGCGATCAGCGAGCACGTCGAGATCATCGGATTTCGGCTTTGGCGTAATCCGGTCGACCATGGTGTTCGGGAAGGCGACATTCTGCTCGATATAGCTGGCCAGTTCCGGATCGGTCTGGGCAGCATAATCAACCAGCGTCTTCTTGGTGAAGTCGCCATTGCTCTGGATATTGTCGAGGCAGACGACGGCCAGTGGGGCAACGCCAGCTTCCTTGCGGCGCTTGATCGCCTCGGTGACCATGCTGTGCATGGTGGCATCGGCACCCGGCTCCTGCGTGATATAGCCCTTCTGGGTGATGGTCATGGAGACCATCTTGGTATCCGGATTGGCAAGGCGGGCAACAACGCGCTCACGCTCTTCCGGTGCAACCATGGTCTCCTTGACCACATCGACGACCTGGGTCTTGTCACCCTCGGCGCGGCGCTCGGTGACGGTATAGAGGCCGTCCTGCGGTGCCAGCTGGTCGCGGATCGTCGGGGAACGCATGGAAATAGCGGAAACGCCCCATTCCTGTTTCGCTGCCGCTGGCAGGTCATTCAGGATGGTGCCGATATGCGCGCGGGCAAAGCCGCCCCAGCCCAGATGGACAATGCCAATCTTGCTGTCGGCTGAACTCGCGGCGCTGTTATCGGTGTCGCCAACGATTTGTGGAAGGGTGTCTCGTGATAGACGCGGTGCCATAAATGCTCACTTGGTCTCTATTGCTAGGCGGATCGATTGTCTCGATCACTGATTGTTTCCTCGGGTGGCCGCCGTGGTGTTTATGGTGGCCGATGGCGTATTATTATTGTTATGCGCCATTCATATAATTGAAAGCGTATTGTCCCGGTTCACCGCGAAAGGTGCCAGTCAAAAATTTGTTTGTATGCTGCTGCAGGCAGTTTCAGAGCAGATATATATAGGCGAGCAGTGCGGCGCCGAGCAGCAGGCGATAGATGACAAAGGGCATGAAACTGGCCTTGTCCAGTATGCGCATCATGACGGCAATCGCGGCAAAGGCCGAGACACAGGACAGCAGCGCGGCAATAGCAAGATCAAGGCCGAACCGCAGAGAACCGGCTTCGATAACATCGAGCAGGCCGAGCAGGGCCGCCCCGGCAATCGCCGGAATTGACAGCAAGAGCGAGAATCGTGCGGCCTCGGCACGGGAATAGCCGATGAAACGGGCCATGGTCATGGTGATGCCGGACCGGCTGGTGCCGGGGATCAGGGCCAGTATCTGTGCCAGACCGATCAGGATGGCGTCTAGGCGGTCCATGCTGCCGAGGGATTTGCGCTTGGCTCCGATCCAGTCGGCGATGCCGAGCAAGATGCCAAAAACAATTGTCGCAATCGCGATCATCTCGATCGAGCGCAGCCCGGCGGGTACCAGTTCGTGCAGGAACAGCCCGGCGATAATCACCGGGATCGAGCCGAGGATCACATGCAGGGCGAGTTTCGCCTGTGCCGAGCCACGCCGCTTGCCGAGCAGGTGGATGGCGCCGACCGGCAGTTGCAGGCTCTCGCGCCAGAAATAGAGGCAGACCGCGATCAGTGTGCCGAAATGCACGGCAATATCGAACAGCAGCCCCTGATCGGCGGTGCCGAGCACGACCGGTGCCAGCACCAGATGGGCGCTGGAGCTGACCGGCAGAAATTCCGTGATGCCCTGAACCAGAGCGAGGATTGCGATATGCCAGAGGGGCATCGTCTGTAACCTTGAGGATAGCGGGTGAGCCGTATCGGGTTGATATGGCCGGGCTCGGTCATGCCAAGCGTCGCCCGATCTGTCCAGCCATCTATATGGCTTTCTGTGGACCAGATCAGCTATGCATTCAATGCATGGCGATTATTTGTCTCGTTTCGGAACTATATTGTGGTTTTGTCGTGCGTTTTTAGAATGGTTCTGGTTTCCTAAGAGGTGAGAGATCAATAAATGGTCACTAACTGTGACCTAATGATAAAAAAGATCGCTGCCGACGCGCTCCAATATCGCTTTATTACCCATGTGGCGTCTGAAAAGACGCATCAGGAAATGGCGTGCTGTCGGTAACGGAGAAGGCAAGTAACCATGACACGACGCATGCTGGGCTTTACCGAGACGGAGCAGGAGACCCCGGTCAAGCGCCCCTCCGATGAGCGGGCCCGGGATTTCGGCGAAATCTATCGTGAATATGCCGCCGACAAGGCTGAGGAACAGGCCAATCGCTGTTCCCAGTGCGGCGTGCCGTTCTGTCAGGTTCACTGCCCCCTGCAGAACAATATTCCCGACTGGCTGATGTTGACAGCCAACGACCGTATGCAGGAAGCCTATGAGGTTTCCGCCGCCACCAACACTTTCCCGGAAATCTGTGGTCGCATCTGCCCGCAGGATCGTCTGTGTGAGGGTAATTGCGTTATTGAGCAATCAACCCACGGTGCCGTTACCATCGGCGCGGTCGAGAAATACATTACCGAAACCGCCTGGGAGAATGGCTGGGTCAAGCCACGGATGCCGCTGCGCGAAATCAGCCAGAGCATCGGCATCATCGGTGCCGGTCCCGCCGGTCTCGCCGCCGCCGAGATGCTGCGCGCCAAGGGCTATGCGGTGCATGTCTATGACCGTTATGACCGGGTCGGTGGTCTGCTGATCTATGGCATCCCGAATTTCAAGCTGGAAAAATCTGTCGTTAATCGCCGGACCGATCAACTGGTCCAGCAGGGCATCGAGTTTCACCTGAATTGTGAAATCGGTCGCGACGTTACCTTTGAGGAACTGCGTGCCCGCCATGATGCCGTGCTGATTGCCACCGGTGTCTATAAGGCGCGTGAAGCACCGATGCCGGGCATCGGCCTCACCGGTGTCACCCTGGCGCTCGATTTCCTGACGGCCTCCAACCGCAAGGGACTGGGCGATACGGTCGATGGCTTCGAGGACGGTACCCTGAATGCCGAGGGCAAGAACGTTGTCGTGATCGGTGGCGGCGATACCGCGATGGACTGTCTGCGCACGGCGATCCGGCAGGGGGCCAAGGCGGTTACCTGTCTCTATCGTCGCAACCGCGCCAATATGCCCGGCTCCATGCGTGAGGTTAAGAACGCCGAGGAAGAGGGCGTGATCTTTGAATGGCTGGCGGCACCCGAGGCGATCCTCGGTGATGATCGGGTTTCTGCGGTTCGTGCCCAGCGCATGCATCTGGGGATGCCGGATGCCACCGGGCGTCAGACACCGGAGCCGGTGCCGGACAGCAGCTTCAACATTGATGCCGATCTCGCCATCATGGCGCTCGGCTTCGATCCCGAGGATCTGCCGGGCATGTTCGGCATGGATGGTCTGCCGGTCAGTCGCTGGGGCACGGTTTCCGTCTCATGGTCGACCATGATGACCAAGCTGGATGGCGTGTTTGCTGCCGGTGACATCGTGCGCGGTGCTTCACTGGTGGTCTGGGGCATCCGCGATGGCCGCGATGCCGCCGCCTCGATCCACGACTATCTGAAACAGAAGGCGCGCACGGGCGATACGGCCATGGTTGCCGCCGAATAGTTTTCATCAACCGCTTACAACACAGATAACAAACCGGAGGTGCGATTAACGGAACAATAACCACTGATGATCTACCCTGAGCCATCAATCACAGAATGTGTGGATCGGGGATAGAAGATGACCGGTGCAATTGAACGCTACGACTTACGGCCCTTGAAGATTTTGGTCATTGATGACGAACCGGCAATGACCGAGGTTCTGAAAGGCATTTTGACCCGCTGCGGTGTCGGCGAGGTCAAGACCAGTGGCGATGCTGCCATGGCATTTGAACAGATGCGTTACGGCGTGCCGGACATTATCATTGTCGATTGGGAAATGGAGCCGCTGGATGGTGGCGATTTCCTGAGACTGGTGCGCAATGACAATCGTTTTGTCGAGCGCGAGATCGGCCTGTTCATTATCACCGGGTTCCCGGAGGAGTGGCGGGTCAATCAGGCCATACGGGCGGGTGCTGATGATTTCATCGCCAAGCCGGTATCGACAACAGGGGTTAAGACCAAGCTGTTCCGTTACATCGACCGCAAACGTAAGGATTTGCAGACCCGATGTCTCAACCCGAAATACGCCAGACTGAACTCGCTGGAAGCGCACGGCTGACCGAAGCGGCGGCGCAGAAATCCGCCCCCTGGACCAATGAGACATGGGCGGCGGAAACCGCGCGCCTGCAGGCGGCCCATGTCTATAATCCCGATGACGAGCATTCATCCTGCGGTGTCGGCTTTGTCGCCTCGCTTGATGGTACACCGCGTCGTGATGTGGTGGTTGCCGGGATTGAGGCGCTCAAGGTGCTCTATCACCGCGGGGCTGTGGATGCCGATGGCAAGACCGGCGATGGTGCCGGTATCCATGTTCAGGTGCCACAATCCTTTTTCCATGAGCAGGTGGCCCGTTCCGGCCAGAAGCCGACCGATGACGATCTCGCCGTCGGCATGATCTTCCTGCCGCGTACCGATTACGATGCGCAGGAGCTGTGCCGGACGCTGGTTGAGACCGAGATTCTCGAATTCGGTTACCGCATCTATGGCTGGCGTCAGGTGCCGGTGAATAACGAGGTGATCGGCGAGAAGGCCAAGGCAACCCGGCCCGAGATTGAACAGATCATGATCGGTAACCGTGAAGGGGTCAGCACCGATGATTTCGAGCGCGATCTCTATATCATTCGTCGGAAGATCGAGGATGCGGTCACCCGCGCCGGTGTCGGTGAGTTCTATATCTGCTCCCTGTCCTGCCGGTCGATCATCTACAAGGGCATGTTTCTGGCCGAGCAGCTGACCTCTTATTACCCGGATCTGCTTGATGACCGGTTTGAGAGCAATTTCGCGCTCTATCACCAGCGCTATTCAACCAATACCTTCCCCACATGGTCACTGGCCCAGCCGTTCCGCATTCTGGCCCATAACGGCGAGATCAATACGCTCAAGGGCAACGCCAACTGGATGCGGGCGCATGAAACCCGCATGGCCCATGATCGCTTTGCCGGCAATATCAAGGCGCTGAAGCCCGTGATCCGGCCGGGCAGTTCCGACAGTGCTGCGCTCGATGCCGTGTTTGAGCTTATGTGCCGCGCCGGTCGCGATGCGCCGATGGTCAAGACCATGCTCGTGCCCGAAGCCTATTCCGGTAAGGATTCCGTGCCGGAAGAGCATCTCTCACTGTACAGCTATTGCAATGCCGTGATGGAGCCATGGGACGGCCCGGCGGCGATTGCCGCCTATGACGGGCGCTGGATTCTGGGCGGCATGGACCGTAACGGCCTGCGCCCGATGCGCTATACCATCACCGGCGATGGCCTGCTGATTATCGGCTCCGAGACCGGCATGGTCAAAGTGGATGAAACCCAGGTCAAGGAGAAGGGCCGCATCGGTCCCGGCCAGATGATCGCGGTCGACCTCGCCGAAGGCAAACTCTGGTACGACCGGGAGCTGAAGGACCAGCTTGCTGCCCGCCAGCCCTATGGTGAATGGGTCAAGAGCGTTACCGAACTCGATAACCTCGTCGCCAAGGCGGCAAAACTCGATGTGCAGGAAATGGACCGCGCTGAACTGCGTCGGCGCCAGACCGCCTATGGCCAGACCATGGAGGATATGGAGCTGATCCTGCATCCGATGGTCGAGGATGCCAAGGAAGCGGTTGGCTCCATGGGCGACGACACGCCGATTGCCGTGCTGTCCGATCATTATCGCGGGCTGCACCACTTCTTCCGGCAGAATTTCAGTCAGGTGACCAACCCGCCGATCGACAGTCTGCGCGAACGCCGGGTGATGAGCCTGCGCACCCGTTTGGGTAACCTCGGCAACATTTTGGACGAGGACGAGAGCCAGTGCCACCTGCTGCAGCTGGAAACCCCGGTGCTGACCAATGCCGAATTTGCCGCCATGCAGGAATATATGGGCGATACGGCAGCGACCATCGATTGTACCTTCCCGACCAAGGGCGGTGAGAACGCTCTCAAGGATGCGCTCCATCGTATCCGGGTCGAGGCCGAGGATGCCGTGCGTCGCGGTGCGACCCATATCATCCTGAGTGATGAGGATATGAGCGCTGAGCGGGCACCGATCCCGATGATCCTCGCCACCGGTGCCGTGCATACCTATCTGATCCGCCAGTCGCTGCGCACCTTTACTTCGCTTAATGTGCGCTCCGGTGAATGTATGGATGTGCAGTATTTTGCCGTGCTGATCGCTTGCGGTGCGACCACGGTAAATGCCTATCTGGCGCAGGAAGCAATCGCCGACCGTCAGGCCCGTGGCCTGTTCGGCGATATGAGCCTGAGCGAATGCCTGAAACGCTACAAGAAGGGCATTGATGATGGCTTGCTGAAAGTCATGTCCAAGATGGGCATTTCGATCATCTCTTCCTATCGTGGTGGCTGTAATTTTGAGGCGGTGGGTCTGTCCCGTGCGCTGGTTGCCGAATATCTGCCCGGTTGTACCAGCCGTCTGTCCGGCATCGGTCTCGCCGGTATCATGCGCAAGGTGCTGGACCAGCATGACAAGGCGTTTGATGAGGAAGTGATTGCCCTGCCGGTCGGCGGTTTCTACCGCTATCGCCGTGGCGGTGAGCGCCATGCCTGGGAAGGTGGCCTGATCCACACCCTGCAGGCTGCCGTGACCAAGGACAGCTATCATACCTACAAGAAATACGCCCAGCAGCAGCATGAGCGGCCACCGACCAATCTGCGTGACCTGCTCGACTTCCGCCCGACCAGCGAGCCGATTTCAATCGATGAGGTCGAGAGCATCACGGAACTGCGCAAACGTTTCATCACCCCAGCGATGAGCCTTGGTGCGCTCAGCCCGGAAGCCCATGGCACCCTGAACGTGGCCATGAACCGGATCGGGGCGAAATCCGACAGTGGTGAGGGCGGCGAGCTGCCCGAACGCTTCAAGCCCGATGCCAATGGCGACAACTGGAACTCCGCGATCAAGCAGGTGGCATCAGGCCGCTTCGGTGTGACGGCGGAATACCTGAACCAGTGTCGCGAGATTGAAATCAAGGTGGCGCAAGGGGCCAAGCCCGGTGAAGGCGGCCAGCTGCCCGGCTTCAAGGTCACGGCCATGATCGCCAAGCTGCGCCATGCGACCGAGGGGGTGACCCTGATCTCGCCACCGCCGCATCACGATATCTATTCGATCGAGGATCTGGCACAGCTGATCTATGACCTGAAACAGATCAATCCCGATGCCAAGGTCTGTGTGAAGCTGGTGGCGCGTTCCGGTATCGGTACGATTGCCGCCGGTGTCGCCAAGGCCAATGCCGATGTGATCCTCGTCTCCGGCAATACTGGTGGTACCGGTGCCAGCCCGCAGACCTCGCTTAAATTCGCCGGTATCCCGTGGGAAATGGGCCTGTCGGAAGTGCACCAGATGCTGACCCTCAACCGTTTGCGGCACCGGGTCACCCTGCGCACCGATGGCGGTATCAAGACCGGTCGCGATGTGGTCATCGCCGCCATGATGGGGGCCGAGGAATTCGGCATCGGCACCGGCAGCCTGATCGCCATGGGCTGTATCATGGTGCGCCAGTGCCATTCGAATACCTGTCCGGTCGGCGTCTGTACCCAGGATGAGAAACTGCGCGCCAAATTTGTCGGTACGCCGGAGAAGGTGGTCAATATGTTCACCTTCATCGCCGAGGAAGTGCGCGAAATTCTGGCCACCCTCGGCATGTCGAGCCTGAATGAGGTGATCGGTCGTACCGATCTCTTGCATCAGGTCAGCCGGGGTGCGCCGCATCTGGACGATCTCGATCTCAACCCGCTGCTGGTCCGTCCCGATCCGGGCGAGGATGCCATGTATTGCACCCTTGAGGGCCGGAACGAGGTGCCGGATACGCTCGACGCCCAGATTGTCGAGGATGCCCAGCCGCTGTTCCGCGATGGCGAGAAGCTGCAACTGGCCTATACCGTGCGCAATGTGCATCGGGCCGTGGGCACGCGACTGTCTTCCCTCATTACCCGCCAGTTTGGCCAAACCGGGCTGAAACCCGGGCATATTACGGTGAAGCTTCGTGGGACTGCCGGACAAAGTCTCGGTGCCTTTGCGGTACAGGGCGTGCGGATCGAGGTGCTCGGCGATGCCAATGACTATGTGGGCAAGGGGCTGTCCGGTGGCACCATCGTGGTGCGGCCGCTGAACTCCAGCCCGCTGGAAAGTCACGAGAACACGATCATCGGCAATACCGTGCTGTACGGTGCCACGGCGGGGCAGCTCTATGCTGCCGGGCAGGCCGGTGAACGCTTCTGTGTGCGCAATTCCGGTGCCCGCGCCGTGGTCGAGGGCTGTGGCTCCAACGGTTGTGAATACATGACCGGTGGTGAGGTGGCGATCCTCGGTCCGGTGGGCGATAACTTCGGGGCTGGCATGACCGGCGGCATGGCCTTCATCTATGATCCCGACAACAACCTCGAAGCGATCATGAACCATGAGAGTGTAATCATGATGCGGATCGAGGTGCCGTATTACGAGCAGAAGCTGCTCAATCTGCTGAAGGAACATGCCAAGGCAACCCATTCCCGCCTGTCCGCACGACTGGTCAATGACTGGGAGCGCGAGCGCGGTTCATTCTGGCAGATCGTGCCGCGCGAACTGCTCGACAAGCTGGAGGTGCCGGTAACGGAGACCGTGGCTGTGCCAGCGGAATAGCCCGATAGTTACAATTTTACCGATTTGGCGTGACTTCATTCAGCGTTGCCGATATGCTTAACGCGAATGGAGGGGTGATATGCCTGTACATCCAAGTGCTTTCGGAGCCAGTCTGCTGAATAATTCAGAGCAGCAGCCTGCGCCGACGCAACAGCATGATACCAGCTGGACCAAGGCTGCGGTGGCAACAGTTGCAACCGGTGGTGCCTATGCGGTGGTGAAGGCTGGCGGTGCCGCTGAGCGTGCAACCCATCCGCAGGGCCTCAATTCAAGCGAAGCCAGCCATATGCAACAGGATATGGCTACTTGGGCGGCGGCAAACGGCATCAGCCCGGAACGCCTCAATCAGGCCGGTGGTGTGCAACAGGCGCAGATGATGGCCTCAACACAAGCGCCGCAGGCCGGTGATTACCGTAAGAACCCAAATCCGCCCGCCCCGCGTTTCCCGGGTGCCGGGGGACCGTAGTGGTTCGTAACGCATAGCTTATACAAGTAACGGAGCGCTGATCGATGGATTGGCGCTTTTTTATGCCGAATGGTTGCCGGGTACTTTCTTGATTTGGGACTATGGTTGGCCTGAGATTGTTTTGCAAAAACAGGCCTCTTTTATGTCTACCGATTTCCCAAAAGTGAATGAACAGGCGCTCGCCGATGATCAGGCGGCGGGGGAATTGCTCTGGTCGCCCTCGGGGGGCAATCAGGACGACAGCATCGGCGGCAACGCCCACCTGTATTCCTACCGGTTTCAGGATGATGCCGGACGCTGGCGGGCGGAGACCATACTGGTCGATATTGGTCTGCTGCACCTCTCCAAATTCTACGGCAATGACGAAGAGCGTATCGATACGCCCGACCATAGCCACATGATGCCGACCGCCGAGGCTGCGGAAGGCATGGTGCGATCACAGGTCGACAAGCCGGTGATCGGCGCGATCCTGATCACCCATGGTCATTCGGACCATATCGCCGGGCTGGCAGCACATATCCAGTCGGGTGCAGTGACGCCGCCGATCTATGCCAGCAAATATTCCGCCTTTCTGATCCGCTCGCATCTCGCCTCCAATGGCGTTGACAAGGATCACTGGCCGGAAATCCATGAGATCAAGCCCGGTGACAGGTTGAAGCTGTCGGACCGGCTTAATGTCGAGGTCACCGGTGCTACCCACTCGATCCCGCAGGCGCTGAGCTTCCTGATCGAAACCCCGACCGCGCGGCACTTCCATTCCGGTGATATCAAGGTTGATGAAGGCTCGCTGGTTGCCGGTGGCACCGACCTGAAGACCCTCCGGGAATGGGGCGAGCGCGGTATCGACAGCGCCCTGATCGACAGCACCGGCGCACCCAAGGATGGCTGGGCCAAGCGTGAGCAGGAAGTGCGCGAGGATGCGTTCCGGGAAGTCTCAAAACATCCGTCCAAACGCGTGACCTATGCCGTGCTCGGCTCCTATGTGGAACAGCTCGCTGGCCTCGGCGAGGTCGCGGCTCGCACCGGACGGGCGCTGGTTTATGGCGGCAAGTCGGTGGAAACCCATCTGACCGCACTGCGTGTCAGTGGCATTGATCTGCCGAAGCTGGTTGAGGAACGCACGGGCAAGAAACTGCGCATTTTCGACATCGACAGTGACGAGGCGCGGGCGCTGAAACCGTCACAGGCATTACAACTTGTCACCGGTGTTGACGGTGACGACAGAACCGTTCTGGCCCAGGCGGCCAAGGGCAAGCACGACAGCTGGTGTCCCTCCGCCGATGATGTGGTGGTCTGGCCCGATGGCTATCGCACGGCAGCACCGGAACAGGCCAATGCCATGGACCGCGCCCTGCGCCAGCGCCGGGTCAATGTCCGCCGCATCGGCAAGCGTTCGGATTTTGGTGAAGGTCATGGACGGCGTGAGGATTTGAAGGAAATCCTGTCGGCGCTCAAGCCCAAGGTGCTGATCCCGACCCATGGTGTGCCATTCATGCGCAAGGCACTGATGGACCTCGGCGTGCAATATGGTGCCAAGGGGCAGGATGCCCTGAACGGTGATATTTTCCGTCTGGCCCGCAACGGCGTGAAGCTGATTGCCAAGCGCGTTGCTAACTGGATGCCAGCCAACAAGACCCATTACCCGGATCAACCGCGCTTCAATTCTGTCAAAACGACCTTCGATGCTGGCAAGGGGCCGGAAGATGGGACGCGGCCCGGCCCGCCGCCGAAACCGGCTGCTTAACAAGCTGAACAGCTGTTAACTTTATTCAGGTTGATCGGGCAAGCGCTCGAGACGCACGGCAAAAAAGCCGTCGATGCCGCCATGCTCGGCCCAATGGCTTGGCAATATCCTGAGCCAGCCCTCATCCGTAATCATATCGGCATCAATGCCCAACTCGTCCGCCGTGACCGGCATCACCCGGATCGGGGCACCGAGGCTGAGCAGGCGCTCGATCTGGGCCTCGCCCTCGGCGGGTTCGAGTGAACAGGTGCAATAGACCAGCGTGCCGCCCGGCTTAACCATATCAATGGCTTCGGCCAGCAGCTCGGCCTGGGTTTCGGCAAGGCTATCCACATCGTCCGGGGTCTTCAGCCATGGCACGTCAGGATGGCGGCGGATGGTGCCGGTGGCACTGCATGGCGCATCGAGCAGGACACCGTCGAGCAGTTGCTCGGGTTTCCAGTGCCGGGCATTGGCGGTGATCGGCTTGATCCCGTCAAGGCCGAGGCGCTGCAGGTTCTCGCTCAGGCGTTTGAGGCGTTCAGCAGAGCGGTCAACGGCAATGACCTCCGCGCCAGCGCTCGCCAATTGCATGGTCTTGCCACCCGGTGCGGCGCAGAGATCGGCGATTACCTTGCCTGCTAGTTCAGGCCCGAACAGCCGGGCCGGGATCGAGGCAGCGGCATCCTGTACCCACCATGCGCCCTCATCGAAGCCGGGCAGCTTGTCGATGGCACCGCCGGTGGCGCGCCGCAGGCTGCCATTGGGCAGGATTGTCGCCTCAAGTTGTTCGGCCCAATGTTCGCGGGTGGCGGGATCGCGCACGGTTATGTCGAGTTGCGGCTCAATCTGATGGGCGGCGGCGATGGCGGCGGCCTTGTCCTTGCCGTAATGCTCGTCCCAGGCCATCCACAGCCAGTCGGGCGTGTTGAGTTGCGGCTTGTCGGTACTGGCGAGCAGTTCCTTGCCATCGCGGGAAATCTTGCGCAGGACGGCATTCACCAGTCCCTTGGCACGGGTCAGGCGGCGGGCATCGGCCACATGCAGGCAGGTGTCGATCGCGGCATGGGGCGGTGTCTCAAGATACAGCAACTGGGCGGCACCCAGACGCAGCAGCTGTCGCAAATCATGCTGCCGCAGGTCCTTGGGTCGGTCGAGGCATTGCTCGATCACCGCATCAAGCGTGCCGCAGTGGCGCAGAACGGTCAGCACCAGATGATAGGCAAAGGCCCGGTCGCGCGGGCTGAGCTTGGCAAATGCCTTGTCCTCATCAAGGCGCTCGTCGAGCGGCGTCAGCTTGATCAGGACCGTGCCAAGCAGGTCGAGGGCAACCATACGGGCATCGACGCCAGCCGGGCGCTCGCGGCGTTTGGCCGGTCCACGCCGGTTGCCGGCAGGGCTGCCGGGCTTGCCGCCACGGTTCGGGCGCGGGCGGTCACTACCGCCGGTATTCAGGCGGCGATTATATTCTCGGGTGCGGTCATCGTTTTTCATAAGCGCGCTACATAGAGGCTTTTGCCGAGCCAGTCACGCAGCAATTACCCTGAATTGTACGCCTGAGCTGCGCCTAGCCCCATGGCCCGACACGTTGCAGCCGGGCGCGCAGCTGTCCGCCGCTTGGTGCCAGCTTCCGGCGTTTCTGCACGGTGGTTGCGGCTGGGGATGCGTCCATCTCCATCAACCGGCGGATGCGCTCCTCGGTTTTCGGGTGGGTTGAGAACAGGCCGTCAATCGAATGAACATGGAGCGGATTGATGATGAACATATGCGCGGTGGCCGGGTTTGCCTCGGCGCGCGGATAGTCGATCTTCTGGGCCGCGTCATGGATGCTGTGCAGGGCCGAGGCGAGCCATCGCGGCTGGCCGCAGATTTCCGCACCGATCCGGTCGGCCTCATACTCCCGCGAGCGGCTGATCGCCATCTGTACGATCATGGCGGCGAACGGTGCCAGAATGGCGACCGCCAGTGCGCCGATCGGACCGAGCGGGCTGTTCCGGTCGCGTCCACCAAAAAACAGGGCGAAATTCGCCAGCATCGAGATGGCACCGGCAATGGTCGCCGTTACGGTCATGATCAGGGTGTCGCGGTTGGCGATATGCGCCAGTTCATGGGCCATGACACCGGCGATCTCCTCCTGAGAGAGGCGCTTCAGCAGCCCGGTCGTGGCGGCAACGGCGGCATTCTCCGGGTTGCGACCGGTGGCAAAGGCATTGGGCTGGCTGTTTTCAATAATGAACACCTTTGGCATCGGCAGATCGGCTCGGAGCGCCATATCGCGGATCATATTGTAGAATTGCGGTGCGGTCTGTTCATCCACCTGCCGGGCGTTGTACATCCGCAAGACAATCTTGTCGGCGTTCCAATAGGCAAACAGGTTGGTGGCAATGGCGATACCGAAGGCGATCACCATGCCCGCTTCACCGCCGAGCAGATAGCCGACCACCAGAAACAGGGCGGTCATCCCCGCCAGTAAAAGAGCCGTCCTTGCGTAACCCATGTGCCTATAATCCTGTGCTGATACAAAGCTGATGGATCATGTGGTGCCGCGCACATCCCTGCTCAAGACCTATCATATGAAGGTTTTATGCATTTCGGGGTGACATTACGGACTGATAATCCATATAGAGCGTAACGCAGGATTACGGTCCACGGTTTCAGGGCAGGTTGAGTATGAGTGACAAAAGCAGCGAGAAAACGGTCGAAACGGGTGTTGATGCAGACACCGACAGCAAGAATCGCAAGCCCAAGGAAATAGGTGGGCCGAAAGGCCCAGAGCCTACCCGTTACGGCGATTGGGAGCACAAGGGGCGCTGCTCAGACTTTTGAGCCATATGCTGCCCGGTTATACCTTCAACCGCTCGAGATATTGTTTGGTGATGCGCTGCAGCTCGTCGGAGCGTGTCGTCAGCAGGGTTGCGGCATCGGTCAGCTCGTTGGCCGAGCTGCTGGTGCTGACCATGGCGCTGTTGGCGTCGTCTAGGCTTTCCGTCCCCCGCCGCATGTTATCCGATGAATAGCTGACCGACCGGGCGATCTCGCTGGTGGCGGCGGATTGCTCCTCAACCGCTGCGGCAATCGAGGTGGCGATCTGGTCGATTTCCTCAATCCGTTTGGAAATCTCGCTGATGGCGCCGACCGTTTCGTCGGTGGCACCGAGAATGGCATCAACCTGGGTCTGGATATCCTCGGTCGCCTGTGCGGTCTGGTTGGCGAGATCCTTGACCTCGGCGGCAACCACGGCGAAGCCGCGCCCGGCATCACCGGCGCGGGCCGCCTCGATCATGGCGTTGAGGGCAAGCAGGTTGGTCTGCCCTGCGATTTCATTGATCAGCTTTACAACCGCATCGATCTTGCCGGTGGCATCGGTCAGGCGGCCAACCACCTCACGGGTCTTGTCGGCCTGATCCACGGCCCCGGCAACGAGACGGGTCGAGGTGTGGAACTGCGAGCTCATCGACTGGATGGAGGCGGTCAGTTCCTCTGCGGCGACGGCGGCGGATTGGGCATTGCCATGGGCATCCTGTGCCGAACTGCCGGCATCGCTGCTACGGTCCTTGGCAATATTGGCATCCCGATTGACGCCCTCGGCTGTGGTCAGCAGGAAGCTGGCGGATTGGGCAACCGCATCGACGATCTGGCTGATATTGGCCTCGAACTCGTTGGTGCGTTTGACGTTGTTGGTGATCATCGCCCAGGTCATGAGATAGGCCATGGTCTTCCCGCTGCCATCGACAATGGTCGACAGCCGCAGGCCGAGCCACTCATCGCCCACATTGGCACGGTCGGAAATCGGCAGATAGTCCGGCTCGCCCAGATGCGGCAGATGCTTGTCAAAGTCGGGATACAGCAGCTTCAATGGCTGGCCGATCAGGTTTGATGAACCGATCGGCAGCTTATCGATGAAACCATCAATAATGCGGTGTGCCTGTTTGTTAAGATAGGCGATGGTCAGCGTTTCGGCATCGATAACGGCAATATTGCTTGGCAGCTGCTCCAGCGCCTGAAACCGCATGTCATTTTCAATATCCGCGATCCCATTGGTCACGGGCTGGCTGTTGCGCCCGCGAAATCCATCGAACAGACCACTCATGGCTGTGCCTGCCTTGCAATTCGGAAAATTGGCGGGATGAACATAATCTCTGGGATACTCAAGCTTAGCAGACGCAATGACTTACCGGAAAAACAGATGTAGCAAAATCAGGGAGAAAGCGCGAGTTGCAGGCGGGAAGTTGCGGTGTGTAGCGGAAACTGGTGTTGCGGCAGTGCACTTATTATCAGTCGCGCATAAGGTGTGTGATTACTGTTCCTTTATACTCAGTAATCGATGTGGAACGCCAATATTTAGCATGTTTTCTATCGTCGCATCATCCAGGGTCAGCCCGCGATGTTTTGCCTGCCATGCGGCATGCTCGGCCAGTTGGTCAAAATCCGTAATGCCGCTTTCGAGCACGAGCCGCTGTCGTCCCTGTCCCCTGAGTACCAGTTGAAACCAGCCATTACTCCGGTCGCGCCGGGTTGAATAGTAACGCATGCGCACATCACTCAGCGCTGCCCAGTCAAGTTGCCGCTGTCGCCAGCCATGGATTGACAGGGCCGTTTCTGTGACGCTGATCCGGGTGAACAGACGCTCGACAATGCGCAGCAGGAACCAGAAAAACAGCAGGCTTGTGCCGCCGAGCAGGATCTGCAGTACGGGATGCAGCGCCAGAAACACCAGCGGCAGGCCGGTGACGGCCAATGCCAGCACGGCCCGGATCAGATCGCCGATCAGGCCTGGACCGTGATAGCGGCGGTCGATCAGCGGCGCTGGAGCGCTATCAGATCCGGCTCCAGCCCCAACCTCACCAGGCATAGCCCGAGCGATCATCGCTGAGCGGGATGTTGATCCGGTCAACCTCGATCCCGCCACCGGGCAGAACCCGCATCAGGTGGCAGCAGCCATCGCCGAGCCGTTCTTCAGGCTCTTCCTGCATGTCCCAGCCGGTTGCGAGGCTGTAGAAGGCGCGGATGATGCCCTTGTGGCAGACAACGATGGTATCGGTGCCAGCAGCGTGGAAATCCTTCAGGAAGTCCTTGAGACGTTCCTGCACGATGCGCGGGCTTTCGCCATTGGGTGGATGGAAGTCGAGGCCGGCGGCTTCCATTTTTGCCATGCGCTCGGGGAACGTCGCGCGAATATCGGCGAGTTTCCAGCCGTCCCAGTCGCCCCAGCTGGTCTCGGCCAGCCGCATATCGGTCTTGAGATTGACCGCGCCGAGGCGATTGGCGGTTTCCTGTGCCCGGATCAACGGGCTCGCCGTCCAGGCAAAATCCTTGCACTGTTCCGGGATACGCCACTTTCGGACCAGTTGACGTCCGGCATCGGACAGCGGCACATCGGTCTGGCCCTGAACCCGGCCGGCCTTGTTCCAGGTGGTTGGGCCATGGCGGCAGAGCAGCATGGAAACAGTATTCTGGTGATCAGTCATAATCGATAAGCAGCTTGGTTAAGGCGGTAAGATAAACGGGGGAGCATCAAAAGGCGAGGTCGACGAAAACCGGGCAGTGGTCCGATGGTTTCGGCTCCCAGCCACGTGCCGGTTTGATGACCTCGGCATGTTTGACATTGGCGGCCAGTGGTTGCGTCACCCAGATATGATCGAGGCGGCGGCCCCGGTCTGCGGCTTCCCAGTCGCGAGCACGATAGCTCCACCAGGTATAGACCTTCTCCTCCGGCGGGATGATGGCGCGGACCGCGTCGAACCAGTCGAAGGCCGATTGCAGCTCGTTCAGATGGTCAACCTCGATCGGGGTGTGGCTGACAACCTTGAGCAGTTGTTTGTGCGACCAGACATCGGTTTCCAGCGGCGCGATATTGAAGTCACCGACCGCGACCAGAGCATCGTCCTTTTTGCGGTTTTTGGCGAACCAGTCCTGCAACTCGGTCACGAAGTCGAGCTTGTGGGCGAATTTGTCGTTCTCGACCGGGTCGGGAATGTCGCCGCCTGCCGGGATATAGATCGAGTGCACCTCAGCACCACCAGCCAGACGAGCTGCCACATGACGGCAATCCTGACGACCGCAATGATCGACGATCTCGGTGGATTCAAACGGGTGTTTTGAGATGACCGCAACGCCGTTATAGCCCTTCATGCCGATCTTGTGGATATGGCCATATCCGGCATCCTCGAACGCTTTGGTCGGGAAATTGCCGTCCGGTGACTTGGTTTCCTGCAGGCAGAGGACATCGGGATTATGCTCGGCCAGAAACCGCAGCACCATGTCGATGCGGAGCCGGACAGAGTTGATATTCCAGGTGGCGATGCGGAGATTGCTCAGTGACATCCGATAGTTCCTAGCCAATCGTCAGGGTGATTGATGGCAGGCCGTCAACGCTGACGTTGAGCCGGTTGCCCTTGACCACCGGGCCGACCCCTGCCGGTGTGCCGGTGAAGATAATATCGCCGGGTTTCAGCGCAACGAACCGGGACAGGGTGCTGATGATTTCCGGCAGTTTCCAGATCATGTCACTCAGCGGTGCATCCTGTTTTGTCTCGCCATCAACGCTGAGGCTGATGCGGCCCTCGGTATAGTCCTGACCGGGCAGGGGCTTGATCGGGCCGACAATACCGGACTGGTCAAACCCCTTGGCCATATCCCACGGGTGCCCGGCCTTGGACATGGCACGCTGAATATCGCGGCGGGTGAAGTCGATGCCGACGCCATAGCCGTAAACGCAGCCCAGCGCATCGGCGACAGCAATGTCGCGGCCACCGGATTGCAGGGCGACCACGAGTTCGGCCTCGTAATGCAGGTCTTCGGTCATCGGTGGATAGGCGATGACATGGCTGCCGCTGTCATCGGCCGGGATCGCGGCATCGGCAGGTTTGGTGAAGAATACCGGCGGCGTGTCCTTCGGGTCGCCGCCCATTTCACGGACATGATCGGCGTAATTCTTGCCGACACAGAATACCCGGCGTACCGGAAAGGCATCGGTGGAGCCATCGACGGTCAGGGCGGTGACCGGTGGCGGGGCAATGACGAATGATTGTGACATGGTACCTGCACGGGATTGGTGATCGGAACGATCAGGACGGGCCAATCTGCGCGGGCAATCCACTTGCCGTCAAGGGGGTGGGTACAATATCCCGTGATCCACGGGTCAGGCGCTGACGGCCATGCTTTCCGGTGTCGCGATCTTGTTCAACTGACGCGCGCGGCAGGCGTCAAGGAAGCTGGTGAAAATCGCCTTTGACGTTTCGCTGGTGTCATATCCCCATTCCGGGTGCCACTGTACGCCAAGGGCAAAGTTTTTCGCGTCCCGCACGGTAACGGCCTCAATCGTGCCGTCCGGTGCGCTGCTTTCCGCCTGCAGCCGTGACGACAGATGATTGATCGCCTGTGCGTGATAGGAGTTCACGAGGCTTTCATCGCAATCCATCAGCTGCTGGAAGAAGCCGCCGGGGCGGTGCTGGACCATATGCGCCGCACCGAACTGTTCGGCAATCGGCAGTGACTTGTCCGGCAGGTGGTTGAAATGCCCGGGCACCTCGTGAATTTTCTGATGCAGTGAGCCGCCGAGAGCGACATTCAGTTCCTGATGGCCGCGACAGATGGCGAGCAGGGGCACGCCAAGCTCAATGGCCCGTCGGATGAGCGGCAAGGTATAGCTGTCACGGGCCGGGTCGTGCAGGGTGCCTGTCTCGCTGGCATCGCCTTTGTAGTGATGTGGCTCCACATTCGAGGGGCTGCCGGTGACCAGCAGGCCGTCGATGGTGCCGAGCCATGTGTCGATAACCGCCGGACGCATGGCCTCGGTGGCACCGCCGGGCAGGATCATCGGGGCGGCATTCATGGCCCCGAGAACCGCCTGAATATAGGGCATCTTCACCTGCCAGCGGGGCAGGTCCTTGTCAGGATTGGCTGCGGGTTCATAACAGCCGGTGACACCGATGACGGGCATAGCCATTTTATCGCACTCTCTTCACATCACAGTTTTGTTGGTCGATCTTGGTGATCTCGATACAGGATCACATAATGTCGGCCATGGACCAAAGCACATTGTTTCTGATCATCAAGATTGCTGCTGTCGGTGGCTGGCTCGCCCTGCTATTCACGCTTGAGCGCTGGCGACCACGGGCGCTTGATGCCATGCGCCACCCTCCGCCACCCGATGAGGGGTGGTTCGGCTGGCGTCGCCTGATGCGTAACGGCGTGCTCTGGGCTGGCAATATCCTGATCTCGCCACTGATCGTGCTGCCGATCACCCTGCTGGCGGCCGAGGCATCGCCGGTTGCCCGCCCGGATTTTCTGCAGGGCTGGTTCGGGCTGGTGCTGGATATTCTGGTGCTCGATCTGGCGATCTACTGGTGGCACCGGCTGAACCATGAAATCCAGTTCCTCTGGCGCTTCCATGAAATCCACCACATGGATGAGCGGCTCGATACCACGAGCGCCGTGCGGTTTCATGTGGGTGAGGTGGTTTTGTCCGCCGCCGTGCGGGTAATCCCTATACTGGCCCTCGGCATACCCATGTCGAGTGTGCTGGCCTTCGAGTTGCTGGTGCTGCTCTCGGCGATCTTTCATCACTCCAATATCGCGCTGCCGGACCGGGTGGAACGGGCGTTATCCCGGATCATTATCACCCCGTCGATCCATTGGGTGCATCATCACGCGATCCGCTCTGATACCGACAGCAATTACGGCACGATCCTGTCGATCTGGGACCCGATTTTCGGCACAAGAAGCAAAACCGCGCGTCTCCCGGATATGCGGATCGGGGTCGAGGGCTTGCGCGACCAGTCCCTGTCCCGCCTGCTGGTCCGTCCGTTTCGGCGGCGTTTAAAAAATAATTGATTCCACTATCGAATTTTCTTGCTGGAAAGCCGGTTTATACCTCATACACACCCACACACATGAAGCACCGGTGCGCCGGTGCGGTCTACTGGTTGGGGAGAACCGACATGGCAAAGCAAGCCGGTCTCTTCCAATTGGGGATCGACTTGGCCGGTCAGCCAAGCAGCGCCCAAACGGAAGCAGCACAAGTTACCTACAGCGAAAGCACCGAGGAACAACGCGATAATAACGTTGTCCATATCTCGACTGTGCCTGGCGACAGTTCGGCGCAGGAGCATTGGCCTGCATCCGATCACGATAACGATCACTTCATCACGCGAAACGGCAAGGTTTTCGCCGGTGAGCACCTGATCATTGATCTCTGGGATGCATCACGCCTTGATGACATCGAGCATATCGAAGCGGCGCTGACCACGGCCGTTCATGCTGCCAAGGCGACCCTGCTGCACATCCACCTGCACCACTTCACCCCCAATGGCGGTGTCTCCGGTGTGGCGGTACTGGCAGAATCCCATATCAGCATTCACACCTGGCCCGAGCGCAACTATGCGGCACTGGACGTGTTCATGTGCGGTGACAGCGAGCCCGCCAAAACCATTCCGATCCTGCGTCAGGCATTTCAGCCCGGTCGTGTCGTGGTCAATGAGCTGCTGCGCGGCGATGTGGATATGGATAGTTGATCCGGCATGGTTCAGTGGTTTGAAGAACGTCTCTACGACGATTTCAGTGCGCTCTATCGCGTCGGTTCCGTGGTTTATCAGGACAAGTCCGAGCATCAGGATCTGATCATCTTCGATCATGACCGGTTCGGACGGATTCTGGCGCTGGACAGTATTGTCCAGCTAACCACCTCCGACGAATTTATCTATCACGAGATGATGTCGCATCTGCCGATCCTCGCCCATGGCGCTGCCAGACGGGTGCTGATTATCGGCGGCGGCGATGGCGGCGTGCTGCGCCACTGTCTGATGCACAAATCCGTGGAGCAGGTCACGCTGGTTGAAATCGACCAGAGCGTGATTGACCTGTCCCTTGAATACCTGCCGATGATCAGTGCCGGTGCCTATGACGATCCGCGCGCTAATGTGATCATCACGGATGGTGCCAAATTTGTCGCCGAGACCGATGAGAAATTTGATGTGATCATTATCGACAGCACCGACCCGGTTGGTCCGGGCCGGGTGCTGTTTGATCCATCCTTCTACAAATCCGTTGTCGGCTGCCTGACCGAACAGGGCGTTGTTGTGACCCAGTCGGGTGTGCCGCTCTGGGAGCCGGAGAGTTCAAAGCTGACCCATGATGGTCTCAAGCCACTGGTGGCCGATTTCGGCTTCACCCGTGCGCCGGTGCCGACCTATGTTGGCGGTGATATGCTGCTCGGTTGGGGTTGTAAAAGTCCGGCAGTCCGACAAACGCCGGTTGAAGAACTGCGAAAACGCTATGCTGACAGCGGTATCGTGACAAAGTTCTACACGCCTGACGTGCATGTCGGTGCCTTTGCCCTGCCGCCATCCTATCTGACGCATCTGGGCTGATAGGCTACATCAGCCTGGCATCACTGGCTCTTGTCCACGCCACCAAAGCCGGGGCGGGAGAAGTAGAACAGATCGCGTGAGAGCGGTACGCCCTCATGCCAGTCTTCCATCTCGACAATGGTTTTGAAGCCCTGGGCATCGAGTACGGTCCAGCGCTTGAGCATCAGCGGCTCTTCCTGAAACGCGACGGTCAACTGGCCCTGACCCGGATCATGGGCCAGCTCAAGTGCCAGTACGATTTCGTTGTCATCGACCAGCAGGCCACGCACTGCTACTGCACCGGGATCGTTCGGGTCCGGGTTGTTCAACTCGATCTCGTCCTGCAGCAGCACATAGGCGAGGGTCTGGCCGATTGTGGTCTGCGAGACCTGTTCCAGCTCGGCATCCCAGAAATAGATGAAGGTGCCGTCGGCGACGACAAAGCTGTCATTCGGTGTCTCATAGGCAAAGCGCAGTTTGCCCGGCCGGGACAGGTAGAACGTGCCGGTGGCGGTCTCCCCGTTGTCATGGCGCTGGACAAATCGCGCGGTCGCGGTGCTGACCCCGCTCATATAATCCTCGATCCGCTCGACAATCGCCTGATCAGCCTCATTCAGCGGTATCGGTGAGGGCAGCAGATCGGTAGCCCGGGCCATATCCGGCATAAGGACTGTCAGGGCCAGCAGCAAGGCGGCGAGAAGGCGGGCGGGCCAAGTGAACCCGGTAGTATGGCGGTGCGGTGTTTTGAACATAGTGGTCAACAATATGTGATCAGGGGCTGAACCTGTTGAGGTCATGGGGATGCCATAGTGCATACAGAAGATGGCGGCAATATGTGGCTGGTAAGATGCTGGTCTTTATGACCATAGCCCGGTAATCTGATTATCTGATCCGGTTTGTATGGACTTGAGCATGGGGGCTCGTTCTTTGGTGCCTTTGAAATCTAAAACTAGCGGGACCGTTATCAAGGGCTCTTGGCTGACGACTTCTGCTCTGGCTGCCGTCTTGGCCCTAACAACGGCAGTACTGCCCTCCCATGTCCTGGCGCAATCAGGTGTGCTCAGCGGGGATACCGGGCTGACGACCAAGGAAAGCTATTATTCTGACCAGATCGATGTGTCCGGCTGTCCGCATCCGGTGGCGATCCGCCTGCCGGAGCCGTTCCTGCCGGTCAGCAAGTCGATGACCCTGACCAATTTCCTCAATGAACAGCTGCCGAACCAGACCTTTTCGGCGGTTTACCAGAGCAGCTTCTATGTCCATGAACAATGGGCCGTGCCGTCGACGGTCAGTGTCGGTATCATGAACCGGAATGAGGAGATGCAGGGATCATTCACCGTGAATGATTTCCAGAGCATCAACAACCGGGTCAAGGAAGGGCTGATCGAGCGTTCGGCCAAGGTGCGTAACTATCTGGGCTATATCGAGAAGACCCGCCCGACCGAGCTTGCCGCTGCCCAATACATGTTCGGCAACACCTTCTATCTTAACCCCGAACACTTCGTTTATTATGATGTCAGCACGGTCAATGTTGGCGGCATCTACAATATCCAGAAGCTGAATGCCGCCAATTTCATCTATGTCAACGGCTGCATTCTGTTTGCTTCGGTCGAGGTGATCGACAATCTCACCAGCTTCCATGAATTCCATGCGATGAATGCCCAGCTCAGCGCCGGGATGCCGCAACCTAGCACGCCGCGCTTTGGCTTTTCTGATCGACCCGGTCAATAAGTCGTCTTTGTGGTCCTGATCACCCTGACGGTACTGTGAACGGTTGCTACTGGATATTGCTGCCGGGCGTCACGATCTGGAAGTGCAGGAACAAGAATAAAGTCTGGAGAAAACATCATGGCTGATACTGAAATTGCCGTCCTCGCCGGTGGGTGCTTCTGGGGCATGCAGGATCTGATCCGCAAGGTGCCCGGCGTACAGGCAACCCGCGTCGGCTACACCGGCGGCAACGTGCCGAATGCGACCTATGACCTCGTCAAGAAGGGCGATACCGGTCATGCCGAGGCAATCGAGATCAGTTTCGACCCATCGGTCCTGACCTATCGCCGCCTGCTGGAGTTTTTCTTCCAGCAGCATGACCCGACCACGGTGGATCGGCAGGGCAATGATCGCGGCTCGCAATACCGCTCGGCGATTTTTTATGCCGATGAGGCCCAGAAGCAGGTGGCAGAAAGCGTTATCCATGCCGTTGAGGCGTCGGGCAAATGGCCGGGCAAGGTGGTGACCGAGCTCGCCCCTGTCGGTGATTTCTGGGAAGCCGAAGCGGTGCATCAGGATTATCTGGTCCAGCACCCGAACGGCTATACCTGTCACTGGGTTCGTCCCGACTGGGTGCTGTCGGATGAGAGTATTGCCAGCTGATCGGGCGGGTTGATGACGGTTCTGACTATTCTGACCGAGGCCGGTCTGGCATTTGATCCAACCGGCCTGTCGGCGCTCGACAGCCCGGATGTGGAGCTGCTGCTCTCCAGCGAAACACAGGTCTCGATCCTCAAGGCAAACGGCTATATCGAAACCGTAATCGGTCATGACCTGTTGCAGGCAACCGGCACCATCACCGGCTATGAGCTGGTCAGTTCGGCCGATCAATCAACGGTATTTACCATTACCGACATGGCCCTGCCGGTACAGGACTGGGCCGATAGCAATGCTGACCTTGTTTATTTGGCGCTGCAGGGGGCGGAACAGATGCGTGGCAGTCCGGCGCCCGACCGCAGCTTCGGCTTCACCGGCGCGGATACGCTCTGGGGCCAGGGCGGTGGTGATATTCTCTATGGCAATGCCGGGCAGGACATCATCTATGGCAACCAGGGCGCGGACTTCCTGTTTGGTGGCCGCGATACCGACACGTTGTTTGGTGGCCGGGACAATGATGTTGTCTACGGCAATCTCGAGGCCGATACGGTTTTTGGCAATCTGCAGGATGACATTCTGTTCGGTGGACAGGGCAATGATGTCCTCTATGGCGGGCAGGATCAGGACACACTGTTCGGTAACCGCGATGATGACTGGCTGTTCGGCAATCTCGGCGATGATGTGCTGGTCGGCGGGGCCGGGGCCGATACGCTGGTCGGTGGTGCCGGCAGCGATGCCTATCTGTTCGAGCGCAATGACGGCAATGATGTGATTGTTGATTTCGATCCTGCAATGGACGTGATCGCGATACAGGAAACGCCCTCGCTGTTCGTCGATATCGCCGGTGGCACGGTGATTGAGTTCGGCGCGACGCAAATCTATGTACTGGGCGTTACCGCTGATCTGGTTGAGGCGCGTCTGACGTTTCTCTAGTGCTCGTTGCCTTACAGCTGAAGAAGCTGTCCCGGCTGTTGGCCAGTTCCAGCTTGTTCTCCAGCGTGCGGTTACGGGTGGCATCATGGGTCAGGATGAACCCGGCGGCATAGGTGACCGGTGGCTGTAATGGCTCACTCGCGCTGATCGTGCCGATGGCACCGGACGGCAGCTGGTGCTCGACCTCGCGTTTGCCCGCGGCGTCCTCAATCTGGAACTTGATCAGGCTGTCGGCCTTGTAGGTCGGTGTAACGGTGAGCGACAGCCTGTCCTCGTCGATAGCCCCTTCTATCGGGACAAAGGCGGCCCCGGTTGCTGTGGTTGCCCGTGGTGGCAGTGCCTTGCGGTAATAGCCAGCCTGATAACGCTTGCTCTCCCCGGTTTCATCGGCATCCGTGCCGAGTGTCAGGATAATATCGCGCTGATAATCCGCTGCCGGGGCCAGTTCATTGGCGTAGTAAATAATGCTGAATGCGCAATTGCCGTCCTGGCAGTATGGGCGCCACTGCTCCTCATGCCCGGCTTTGCCGAACAGTTGCGGGTAACGATAACTGCCTGGCGCGCCATCGGCTTGTGATGGCTCGATCTGCAGCCGCAGCGGTTCCGTCAGCGCCGGGTCGGCAATCTCGATCCATCGGGCCTCGGTAACAATGCCTGCTGGCGCAGCAGCGCGCAGCAGCATGGTGGCATGTTGGGTGCTACGCTGGTCGCCACAGGTGTTGCGCTGGGTGAACTGTTCGAATTGCGGGATGGCGGCGACTGGATATGCATGCTCCGGTGCACCCGCATGCCACAGCCATGTGAGGCCCGCGCCAATGATGATGGCGGCCAGTGCAAGGATCGGTTTCGGAAGACGCATATCAGCCATTCGGGCACTTTAGCTTGCAATCGAATCGAGGCAATCCAAATGGTTGAATATGCTGTATATTGGGTGAAATTGGCGTCACCTTGCCGCACTGCCCGTTAGTTTCACATGTATCCATACATCGGAAACCACCGGATTGTGCGACATATGGTTTATACGCATACGGGGCACCCGATTTACCTGATTGACTGAAAGCTGGTTTGCCACCATTTTCCAGTCATCGATAAAACAGTCCTCTGATTGTCAGATCCCGAACCGGGATGACCGGGTTTGCGAACAGCGACGCCGTTATGACGTGTCGCCAAGACATTCGCGCACTTTGCGTCACGCATAGAACTGGACAGGCCCACCCCGCTGGGCTGCAAAGGTCCGGCACCGCGCATGCATACAGGCAGACATCAGAAGCCTTGATTGATATGTCGCTTCACTGTGGCCCGCTTCCCTACAGCTGGTGCCGCGATCGGGGCGAATTACTGACAACAATGCACAATGCAGGAGATTTCCATGACAGATAAAGTTCTCAACGGTCGCCAAATTGCGGTTCTGGTTGCTAACGGTTTTGAAGAAGTTCATTTCACCGAAGTTCAACGTCGGTTTGCTGGCACCGGTGCCCAAGTTACGGTCATCAGCCCGGAGAACGGTCTGGTCAATGGCTGGCACGAGAGCTCCTGGGGCCACTATTTCCCGATTGATAAGCAGTTGGGCGATGTTCTTGCCGCTGACTTCACCGCTCTGGTTGTTCCAGGTGGCAAGCGCAGCATCGACAAGCTGGCCGCCAATCCTCACGCCCGCCGCATCATGACCGGTTTCGTTGATGCTGAAAAACCAATGGTTCTGTTCGGCCATGCGCCTGAGCTGCTCGCCAAATTCGAGCGCGCTGCCGGTCGCAAGGTCAGCGCAGCTGCCGATGTTGCCGAGGCTCTGACCACTGCCGGTGCCACCGTCTCTGACGATGCCACCACCGTCAGCGGTTCCATGATGACCTCGACCATCACCGATGCTGAAGAGCTGAAAGCACTGCTCGATCAGGCGATCGACATGATCGGCGACATGGGCGAAGTCGCCAACGCCGCCTAAGCGATAAAAAGCTTTCAAAAAATTGCAAAAAGGGCTGCGTACATCGCAGCCCTTTTTTTATGCCCGTTACTTGGATTCAGGAATTGAGCTGTCGCGGCAGCAGGGTCAGGAGGCTGACCAGCAGGGCGAGCAGGGTCAGGGCACCGGCCTGATGCAGGGCGGCGAGCGGGATCATTACCTGACTCAGCAGTGTGGCGATGCCGAGGCCGGTCTGGACCAGCGCCATGGCACCGACCAGCAGCGCCAGCCGACGGGCGGCAAGCGGCAGTGTCAGGGTGCGCCAGCCGCGGATCGCGAGGATTGCCAGTACCAGCGCCGTAAACATCGCCAGATAGCGGTGGGTGAATTGTACCAGCGCCGGATTGTCGATCAGGCCGAGCCACAAGGGGCGAACATCGTAAATCTCGGTCGGCAGCCAGCTGTCATTCATCAGCGGAAACGTATTGTAGAACAGCCCGGCATCGAGCCCGGCAACAAAAGCCCCCCAGGCGATGGTCATGGCCACCAGCGCCAGCCCGAACCAGCCATGGGCGACCAGACTGGGCGGCGCGATGGTAGTGGGCAGGGGCTTGCCGATCTGGCCGATCCGCACCGCCGTATGCACCAGCAGGGCAAAGATCAGCGTTGCGGCACCCAGATGCAGGGCCAGACGGTAATGGCTGACCGATGGCCGGTCGACGAGACCACTCATCACCATATACCAGCCGATGACCCCTTGCAGTCCGCCAAGCGCCAGCAACAGCCACAGCCGACCGTGGTAGCCGGTCGGGATCTGGCGACGCAGGAGAAACCAGAAGAACGGCAGGCCATAAACGAGGCCAATCGTTCTGCCCCAGAGGCGGTGAAACCACTCCCAGAAAAAGATGCTCTTGAACTGCTCGAGCGCCATGCCGCTGTTTTTCAGCTGGTATTCCGGGGATTGGCGGTAGAGGTCGAATACCCGCTGCCATTCGGTTTCGGTCATCGGCGGCAGGGCACCAATCAGCGGTCGCCATTCGACCATGGAGAGCCCGGACTCGGTCAGTCGGGTAATCGCACCGATCACCGCCATGGCAAACACCATGAAGGCGCTGACCCACAGCCACAGCGTGATGGCACGGTTGGATGCGTGCGGTGCAGCTGCCGTGGTGGTAACGGGGACGGTTTCTGTTGCTGATAGCTCGGTCATGGCTGCTCAGGGCGGTTTGGTGGCTGTTGATTGCGACTATCGGTCGATATAGAGGCTGCCTGTTCGTCTGGCCAGTATCCCGCGCGTCTGCGCCGCAGGCAGGTATGTTGGAAACTTGCGCACAAAAAACTTCCGATTGGTTTTCAAATATGACTTGCGCTTTCTGGTCGGTTGGGTAACGTGTACTTACTCCCCTTCCTTCGTCCGGTAAAAAACTCTCAGGTGAAGGCTCTCCCGCCTAAAAGACAGGCTCTCCCGCCTCTTTTGTATTATGGTAAGGAATGTCACGAAGGTATTTTGAGGGATTATGAACGCCACCGATCTTCTGGATCGTCCGCAAACCTCCGGTCAGATGACCAGCGGTACGTTCCGTGACCCACTTTACACCCATACGCTGAAGGAAGGCCCGGATGGCCTTGCGGTAACAACACGCACTGCTGTTGATGGTGTGGGTGGTGCCAAAACCATTGCCACGACGCCGGTTGCCGATCCGACCGAGGCGCAGGCCTATGTCAACGCGTTTGACCGGGCTGTGCTGAACTATGCGTCTGCTCAGCATATCCAGACCTATAAGTTCCGGTATGATGCCGATACCGGTCAGGCCGTCCTGACCGACAGCGTTCCCGGCAGGGGTGGTGATCCGGTTGCCGGCTCCAATGATTTCAGCCTCGCATCTTCAAAGACAAATACACTCGGTGAAGCGAAGCCGACAACGGTTCTGCGCCGTGCTGACGGTGAGGTCTCTTATGAAGAGGGGCGGCACTTTGAAGGCGTTGGCAAGCTGGCCAACCGTGCGGCCCGCGATCATCTCGCCCATCGCGCCGAGGCGAAGGTTGCTCAAGATACTGGCCATGCTGCCCTGCCGCTGGGTCATGCCGAAACAGTGTTGGCCGAGTTCAATCAGCGTGAGCGTGGCAGCACCTTCCGTATGCGGGGTACCGACAGCAATCCGGTTCCGGAAAATGGGGCACGGTTCAGGGCCCTTCACGGACATATCGATGTTGTCTCCGATCCGGCGGATCCCGCCGGTGCACGTTGGACCCATATGGTGCCCAAGCATGAGCGGGGCCGCGACAAACCGATTTTGGTCGAGAAGGCCAGTGGCCCGCTGACCCTTGCGTCGCTGGAAGGCTATATGTCTGAACAAAGCGAGAGTAACCGTAATGGTGGTATGGCAATGGAAAGGCGCGCCAAGTCCATGCGCCGGGCCACCTTTGTTGAGGACAGCAAAAAACTGATGGGTAAGGCACCCATGCCGGACATGCCATCAACCATGGATGCACCGGCGGCGGTTTCTACGCCGGCGAGCGATGCAGCGGGCAAGCTGTCCGGCTGGCGTAAAGCCCATGCCCATGATGCGGCACCGGCAGCCCCGAAGGCCGAACAGCGAGACGTTGCCAAGCCACGCATGTAATTTTAGGGACTGCCTGATATGCCACGTACTATCCAAATCGATTTCACACCTGGAAAATCCCATCTCGGCGGCTTTGTAATCAAGGCCTATGGTGAAGACGAGCAGCGCAATCATGGTGCGCCGGACAGTATTCAACTGGTTCAGGGGGGCATGCCGAAGGAGCATTTCTGGGAAGTGGCGAAGAAGCTTAACCAGTCGCTTAACCAGACGCCGGATTATGCCAATGTTCGTTCGGCGGAAACCGATACGTCATTCAGGGTTTCCAGTTCCTTCCATGACCCTAAAGGGAAGGAGCAAGAGTGGAATTACCCCAATACCAAGGGGCGGCACAATCTGTCCGGCGGCACCAATGCGACGATCGACACGATCCGTCGGGACAATATCGCGACCGTTGCCGCCAAATCCTTGCGCGAATTGCGGGCTATGGGCGCGATTGACGACAGCGATTACAAGGCCGGGCTGACCCAGGTTGCCATGTCCGGCATCGGTGAAATCAGCCCTCCGGAGCATGATCGCAAATACCAAGCGGGCGCCGAACGGCTGCCTAGTCATCAAACCCATGGCTACGGTATGGCGCGCGCAACGCGGCAATATCTGGAAACCGCACCGCCTTCGCCGAAACCGACAGAAGAACCTCGCCGCGCGCTGGCAATGTAAGCCTGAGCCCGATCTGCCCTTCTCCTAGTGCAGCGCGTATTCGCTGTCGCGCAGTCCGAGGTCGTTGGCGCTGATGATGCCCTTGCTGGAGATATTGACGGAATGCAGCTTGCCGTCGATCTCGCGGGCCCAGAAATCCAGAAACTTTTTCAAAACCGGGAATTTCGGGGCCATATCATATTCCTGCCAGATGTAGCTCTGCAGCAGGTCCGGATGATCCGGCATATGGTAGAGAATTTCCGCCGTGGTCAGGCGGTAGTTGTCCAGTTGTTTAATCAAGCTCATCGGTCACCTCACAACTAGTTTGGCCGTTTCTCGGCTCAGGGACGCGATCCCCGGTTCAGGGATCACCCAATAAGTGTGTGGTGTATTGTGTATATAGACAATAAAAAATTGCTTTATATCAGGGCTTTAGCACTCGGCGCCCGAGAGTGCTGCTAATTTTGTGTCGTTATATGGGCAAAAAAAGCAATATTTGCACAAACATTATGCAAAGACTCCCTCTTGATATCCGGGCCGCGATCTCATACCTGTTTGGCACTCCTCCGGGCTGAGTGCTAACAACTGATTTTCCGGTCGAGTCGTTCCTGTTTTTCAACCCAAGGATCGCCCGGGTCATCAAACCGACCGGCATCCAAACAAATGAGGGAGAACCATCAATGAGCTTCCGCCCATTGCATGACCGTGTTCTTGTCCGCCGCATCGAAAGCGAAGATAAAACCGCTGGCGGCATCATCATTCCTGACAATGCCAAGGAAAAGCCATCCGAGGGCGAAGTTGTCGCCGTTGGTTCCGGCGCCCGCGACGAAACCGGCAAGGTCCAGCCTCTGGACGTCAAGCCGGGCGACCGCGTCCTGTTCGGCAAATGGTCAGGCACCGAAGTCCGCATCGATGGCGAAGATCTGCTCGTCATGAAGGAAAGCGACATCATGGGTGTGATCGACGGTAAGGCTGCTGCGAAAGCTGCCTGATCTCTTTGATCCCCAGTTCCATTATCAACGCATAATATTCAAGAGGAGCCAATTCCATGGCTGCAAAAGAAGTCAAATTTGATGCCGATGCCCGTCAGCGTATGCTGAAAGGTGTCGACATTCTCGCCAATGCCGTAAAAGTCACCCTCGGTCCAAAAGGCCGTAACGTCGTTATCGACAAATCTTTCGGCGCACCACGCATCACCAAGGACGGTGTCAGCGTTGCCAAGGAAATCGAACTGAAAGACAAGTTCGAGAACATGGGCGCGCAAATGGTCCGTGAAGTTGCCAGCAAGACCAATGATCTTGCCGGTGATGGCACCACCACCGCTACCGTTCTCGCTCAGGCGATCGTTCGTGAAGGTGTGAAGTCGGTTGCTGCCGGCATGAACCCGATGGACCTCAAGCGCGGTATCGACATGGCTGTTGAAGCCGTTGTCGCCGACCTCAAGGGTCGCGCCAGCAAGGTGAACGCCAATTCCGAAATCGCTCAGGTCGGTACCATTTCCGCCAATGGCGATGAAGAAATCGGCAAGATGATCGCTGAAGCCATGGAAAAAGTCGGCCATGAAGGCGTCATCACCGTTGAGGAAGCCAAGTCACTGGAAACCGAACTCGAAGTCGTTGAAGGCATGCAGTTCGACCGTGGCTATCTCTCTCCATACTTCGTCACCAATGCTGACAAGATGGTTTGCGAGCTGGAAAATCCATTCATCCTGTATCACGAGAAAAAACTCTCTAACCTGCAGGCCATGCTGCCAATCCTCGAAGCTGTTGTTCAGTCCAGCCGTCCGCTGCTGATCATCGCTGAGGACGTTGAAGGCGAAGCGCTTGCTACCCTCGTGGTCAACAAACTGCGTGGCGGCCTCAAGGTTGCTGCCGTCAAGGCTCCAGGCTTCGGTGATCGTCGCAAGGCGATGATGGAAGACATGGCGATCCTGACCAATGGTGAGTTGGTTTCCGAAGACCTCGGCATCAAGCTCGAGAATGTCACCCTCGACATGCTCGGCACCGCCAAGAAAGTCCGCATTACCAAGGACGAGACCACCATCGTTGACGGTGCTGGCGAGAAAGCCGACATCGAAGCCCGCGTTGGCCAGATCAAGCAACAAATCGAAAACACCACCTCTGATTACGACCGTGAGAAACTGCAAGAGCGTCTGGCCAAGCTGGCTGGCGGTGTTGCCGTGATCCGTGTCGGTGGTGCGACCGAAGTTGAAGTGAAAGAGAAGAAAGACCGCGTTGATGACGCCATGCACGCTACCCGCGCTGCTGTTGAAGAAGGCGTTGTTGCTGGTGGTGGTTCTGCTCTGCTGTTCGGTATCAAGGCTCTCGATACCTGTGCACCAGTCAATGCTGATCAGAAAACCGGCATTGAAATCGTTCGTCGTGCACTGCAGGCACCAATTCGCCAGATCGCTTCAAATGCAGGCGTTGATGCCTCTATCGTTGCTGGCAAGGTGCGCGATGCAAACGATGCAAAATTCGGTTACAACGCTGCAACCGGTGAATATGGCGACATGTTCTCATTCGGCGTGATCGATCCTGCGAAAGTTGTGCGTGTTGCCCTGCAGGACGCTGCTTCCATCGCTGGTCTGCTGATCACCACCGAAGCCATGGTTGCCGAGCTGCCAGAGAAAAAAGAATCTGCCGGTGTCCCTGATATGGGTGGCATGGGTGGTATGGGTGGCATGGACTTCTAAGTCCGGGCTTTCCCGCTATATGAATGCGATGAGGGTCGGTGCCATGCGCCGGCCCTTTTTGCATATGGGAATATGTGTTTGCTGACGCCGGTGTGCCCATGAGTTCGCATCTGCCATGGAAATCAGTCGACACGGCATATTTCTGATGTTTCCCGAATGCTTATCTACTAGGCTAGATTGTGCAGATACCCGTTTCCGGGTCTGACTCATACACAGGTTACCGCTTAATGGTCGTTTCCGCCCGCAACTCCAAAGGCTCCAGCCGCGCTGATAAATTTTTGCGTTATACGCTCGATTCAGGTTCCGCGCGGGTCTTCAACTGTCTGAAGATTTCCAACAAGATCAAGGCGGCGGCGGCAAAGGCACAGGCAGAGGGCGAGGATGTAAAACCCGAACTACTGTTCCGGTTTCAGGACCTCAATAACGTCATCTATATCAAGGAAGCAGCCGAGACCGAGCTGATGGCTCAACCAGGTCAGGTAACCTACCGCGTCAGCACCAAGCTGTATTTCCCCTATGACGAGCGGAATATCTACAGCGGCGGGCAGTCGATCTATTTCAATCAGGAAACCTTCCTCGATACCCTGCGTGAGCATATTGGCTGGGATGCCAATCTTAACCCCGATGATTATGCCGCTGATCTGAAAATTCTTGAGATCATCAACAGCATGCCGACCCTCGATCCGTTCCTTGTGCGGGACAAGATGGAGAAAGAGGGCATTGAATGCGATCCGGCCTATTTCGCCATTCAGCCAGAGGAATGGGCAGAAATTCAGCTGCATATCCGCACAAAGCTTGAGCCGATGATCCTGCTCGCCCTGCAGGGGCAGAAGGGTGGTCGCGATCAGGTGAAGAAATTTGTCGACAAGATCTGGCACGCCGATGATCTCTCCGATCTTGTCCCGCTGATTCAGGCTTTCCGTCTGCCGGTCGACAAGACCCACGAGATTTTCTACGCGTGGAAGGGCCTTGCTTATTACGAGTTCCAGTATGCCCGTAATCAGGACCGTATCCGTCGTCTCGCAGAATGGCTGGCGACAGCTGCCGAGCCGCTTGATTATGCCAAACCCGAGCAGAAACAGCTGTTGAAAGAGTACAAGCAGCTGATCAAGGACAAGATCAAGAAGGGCTGGTCCAAATCAGCCAAGATATTTGCCGAGTACAATAACTCGTATGACGAGCTGTTTGTCCGACAGGGCAGCCCTGTTCCTTTCGCCACCTTCATGGGGCAGGCGCCACAATATTTCTGGTCGCTGGGCGATGGGATCACCAAGCTGTATCAGTCTGTGGAAATCTGGGACAAATTGACCTGCCGGGCCCCAGGGCGTCGTCTGAAATCTGAGCCTTTGCTTGATCTCTACATGGTTCTCGACGATCTGCTCTGATCCGCCGGTGGTGTTTCAGCCAC